>Ga0228535_1000174_pt1 | contig 210143 bp, 168 predicted proteins | sample SJ1metagenome_FD_168457 | JGI IMG/M metagenome (GOLD analysis project Ga0228535, IMG submission 168457) | Enriched culture of PCE-dechlorinating microbial communities from Ithaca, New York, USA - SJ1 | ecosystem: Engineered > Modeled > Simulated communities (microbial... > Unclassified... | reverse complement strand
TAGCCATTCTGATGGTACGATATATGCGACGATTGTCCATAGGTATCCTCCTGTTCTTCCTTGCCAGGAAAAAACATAGTTTACCTGATATGGCAGTCGTCATTTGTTAAAGTGTCCGGTAATCAATCTTTGAATAATATTTTTGAACCAGATTCGGTTGATTTTTCAAATGGTTCAGTCATATTTTTCCCTCTAGACGACTGGTTATATTATCAATACTGTTCGTGTATTTCGTGGTTTTCGTTGTTTAAGGTTTTTGAGTTAAATTCAATCAGCAACAATAATTATAAACCGCCATGGTTTTCTTTTCGAAATGCTATAATTAATCCCCGGAACGCTGCTGCCTGCAATGCTCATCCTTCCTCCGGACAGAAAGGATTTGACCATGCCCGAATGGAAAAGAAGTGTGCAGCGACGTGAATTTCTCAAATGGTGTGCGGCGGCGGGTGCCGGTGCGCTGCTGAACGCCTGCGGTCAGCGCCTGCCCGAAACCCCCGCAGCCCTGCCGCCCACCGGCCAGCCTCAACCCCCAAACGAAAACACTCAACCAACTGAAATTGCCGAAAGCCAGGCGCCAACAACCGCCCCGGCTGCCGGGCAGCCCAACCTGGCGGTGGCGCGTGGCGAGTCGCCGGATGCAATCACCCGGGCGGCAGTGGCTGCCCTGGGCGGCATGGAGCGTTTTGTGCAGCCCGGCGCGCAGGTGGTGATCAAGCCCAACATTTGCACCGATTATTATTCCTATGAATATGCCGCCACCACCAACCCGACCGTGGTGGCCGCGCTGGTCAGCCTGGCGCTGGCGGCGGGCGCCAAACGCGTGCGCGTGATGGATTTGCCCTTTGGCGGCTCGGCGGAATCAGCCTATGTGCGCAGCGGCATTGCCGATGCGGTGCAGGCTGCCGGCGGCGAGATGGCGCTGATGAATCCCAATAAATACGTCCAAACGCCCATTCCTAATGGGCGCGACCTGAAAGAATGGCCGATCTACAACGATATCCTGGAAGCCGATGTGCTGATCAATGTGCCCATTGCCAAGCATCACGGCAACGCCGGGTTGACGTTGGGCTGCAAAAACCTGATGGGCACTGTGCTCAACCGCGGGCAATTCCACCGCAACCTGCACCAGCGTATAGCCGATCTCAATAGCCGGGTACGGCCGACTTTGACTGTCATCGATGCGGTGCGCATCCTGATGAACAACGGCCCCACGGGCGGCAACCTCAACGATGTGCAAATGACCAACACGGTCATTGCCAGCCCAGACATCATCAGTGCTGATTCCTATGCCGCCACGTTATTCGGCAGGCACGGCGAAGATGTTGATTACATCCGTTTTGGAGCGGAGATGGGGCTGGGTGTGATCGATTTGAATGCCATTAAAATCGAGGAGATCAACGCGTGAACCCGGCAGACTGGCGGCGGCTGCGGCGCATCAGTCAGGCTTTCTTTCTGATTCTGTTTTTGGGGTTATCCATCCTCACCAACGCGCGCGGGCAGGCAGCGCCGGGTGCGGCGCCTTTCTTTCGGCTGGATCCGCTGTTGGGGCTGGCCGCCCTGCTGGCTGGCAGAACCTGGATTGCTCCGGCGTTTCTTTTCCTGGTTACCATCTTCATCACCCTGCTGTTTGGACGCTCCTGGTGCGGATGGTTTTGCCCGCTGGGAACTTTGCTGGAGTGGATTGCGCCGCGCATGACGCGCGGGAAAAGTGTGGGACGGCTGGAAAAATGGCGCCTGGGCAAACACCTGGTTTGGATGGCGGCGCTGGGCGGAGCACTGCTGGGCAGCTCTTTCTACACGTTTCTCGATCCGCTAACCATGCTCAACCGGGCGGTTGCCAGTGCGCTGTTCCCGGCGCTGCGCCATGCCGTGCTGCATAGTGAAGCCTGGCTGTATCGTTTTCCCTTGCTGTGGGATGCGCTGGATGCGGCGCACCAGGCCGTGATTGTGCCCCTTTTCGGCAGCACACCGCGTTATTTCGACGCGGCTTTGCCGGTTTTTTTGTTGCTGGCAGGTGTAATTTCCCTGAACTGGATTACCGAACGATTCTGGTGCCGCTACCTGTGCCCGCTGGGCGGGTTGCTGGGCATGCTTTCAAAATTTGCCTTGCTGCGCCGTGAAGTGGAGCCGGATGCCTGCACCGCCTGCGCCAGGTGCAGCCGAGGCTGTCCAACGGCAACCATTGACCCGGAGGACAACTTTCGCAGCGACCCGGCCGAATGCATTGTATGCCTGGACTGCATGGCAGACTGCCCGACAGGCGCGGTCAAATTTCGCTGGCAAATTCCCGGCTGGAAACCGGCAACCTGGAAAGACTATGATCCCAGCCGGCGGGCAGCGCTGGGAGCGCTGGCTGCGGCAGCCGGAACGGCCGCCCTGGCCGGCATTGATCCCGTGCGGCAGCACCCGTCTGCCAACCTGGTACGCCCGCCGGGCGCCAGCCTGGCAAGCATCGAGTCGTTGTGTGTGCGCTGTGGTGAATGTGTGCGGGTGTGCCCCACACAGGGCTTGCAGCCGTCGCTGTTTGAAAGCGGATGGCACACCCTGTTTACTCCCCGCCTCGTACCGCGCATGGGTTTTTGCAGTTATCAATGCAATGCCTGCGGGCAGGTCTGTCCCAGCGGCGCCATTCCTCCGTTGGAACTGGCGGTCAAGCAAAGCACGCCCCTGGGCCTGGCGCGCATCGACAGCGACCGCTGCCTGCCGTGGGCATACAATACACCCTGCGCGGTGTGCGAAGAAGCCTGCCCGCTGCCCGATAAAGCCATCAAGGTGGAAGAAGTGCAGGCGGTCAATGCCCAGGGAATGGAAGTCACTTTGCAGCGTCCGCACGTGGTGCGCGAGCAGTGCATCGGCTGCGGGGTATGTGAAAACCGATGTCCGCTGGATGGCGAGGCGGCGGTGCGTGTTTATTCGATTTTGACTTAAAATAAAAACGCCGGTTGGTCAACCGGCGTGCCCGTTTGGGGCGTGTTATAATCGCAGTGCCGAAGGTGGGAATCGAACCCACATTCCCGAGGGAACACGATTTTGAGTCGTGCGCGTCTGCCAATTCCGCCACTTCGGCGTTGTGTGTCTGAGTATATCCAATCTTTTCATAAGGGTCAAGGTATCATTTCCAATGAAATTAGGAATCATCGGCTTACCCCAGAGCGGTAAAACCACACTGTTCAATGCGTTGTCGCGCGGCGCCCAGCCTACAGGGGCGGTCAGCGGAAAGATCGAAGTCCACACCGGTGTGGTGGATGTTCCCGACCAGCGCGTGGACATTCTCTCGAAGATGTTCAACCCCAAAAAGACCATTTATGCCAAAGTGACCTATGCTGACATAGCCGGCCTGGACGGCAGCGCTGGAAAATCGGGCATCAGCGGCACTTTGCTCAATCAACTCACCCAGATGGACGGTTTCATCCATGTGGTGCGCTGCTTCGAAGATGACAATGTGCCGCACCCGGCGGGCAGCGTCAACCCGCAGCGCGATTTGGTCACCATGGAAAGCGAACTGGTGCTCAACGACCTGATTGCAGTCGAACGCAAACAGGAACGCCTGGTGGAAGAAAAGAAGAAAGGCGGCGGTCGCGACAAGGGTCAAATCGAACGCGAGATTGTGCTTTTTGAGCGCCTGCACGAAGCCCTGGCGGCCGAAAAACCGCTGCGTGAGATTGAAATTTCTGACGAAGAAGAAAAATGGCTGTCGGGCTACGGCTTGCTCAGCCGCAAGCCGGTGCTGGTGGTGCTCAACCTGGCAGAAGGGCAGGCGGCTCCCGCGGTGACTTTTGACCAGAAGCACAGCATGCTGGTGGCGCTGCAGGGCAAGCTGGAAATGGACATTGCCCAGCTCCCGCCGGAAGACGCGCAGATGTTCATGCAGGAATACGGCATTGAAGAACCCAGCCTGAACCGGGTAATCAGCATGTCTTATGATCTGTTGGGGCTGCAATCCTTCTTCACGGTTGGGCCTGATGAAGTGCGCGCCTGGACTGTGCGCCGCGGCGCCACCGCCCCCGAAGCCGCCGGTGAAATTCACAGCGATCTGCAAAAAGGTTTCATCCGCGCCGAAGTGGTCAGCTATGATGACCTGACCGACCTGGGCGGCATGAACGAGGCCAAAGCCAAAGGAAAACTGCGCCTGGAGGGTAAGGAATATATCGTACTGGACGGCGATATTTTGAATATCCGCTTTAATATCTAGTCATCTGGTGAAAAAACTATTGAAAAGGATCGAAAAAGAGCGGTTTTATAAGTATTTTATTAAAAAACCGCTCTTTTAAGAGAGATTTCCTCATTGACAAAATAAAAATCTGCTATAATAAAAATATTCAGGGGCCGGTGATTTTCCACTTTTTTGCAGTGCAATAATTCCCCCCGATCTTTTCCAAAATGCCAGTTTACAGAATCGAATTAACGGTGTTAAACTCCAGAAACCTGGATTGATGCCAGGAACTGAAATTGTTTATGTCTCCTTTCCGTTAAATAAAATTAAAACATCACCATCCACCGAACCAATTCGGTGATTATCATTCAACGTCACTTAAGGTAAAGAGATCCTGGTTATGATGAATATTCTAGAACTTGAAACAAAACCCCTTCGTGAACTGCGTGAAATTGCAAAGGGACTTGAAATTCCGTTTGCAAACCGCCTGAAAAAAGAGAATTTACTCATTCGCATCAGGCAGGCGGAAGCTGAAAAGGAAGGAGTGGAAATTCGCGGCGGCATCCTTGAAATTATGAATGAAGGCATCGGTTTCTTGCGAACCGATTACCAGATCAGCAGCGAGGATGTGTATGTGTCGCAGGCGCAGTTGCGCCGCCACAGTTTGCGCAACGGCGACCTGGTGATCGGGCATGTGCGCCCGCCGCGCGACACCGAGCGCCATTACGGCCTGGTGAAGGTGGAAAGCATCAATTACACCAATCCTGATGAAATTCGCAGCCGGCCTCACTTTGAAAGCCTGACACCCATCTTCCCGGACAAACGTTTTGACCTGGAAAATGAGCAAAGCACCCTGGGGCCGCGCCTGATTAACCTGGTGGCGCCCATCGGACGCGGGCAGCGCGGTATGATTGTTTCGCCGCCCAAAGCCGGCAAGACCACCATTCTAAAAGATATTGCCAATTCCATCTCGACGAAATATCCTGAAGTACACCTGATTATTGGCCTGATCGGCGAGCGCCCGGAAGAGGTGACCGATATGGACCGTTCGGTGGATGCCGAAGTGGTGGCTTCCACCTTTGATGAACCGGTCACTGCGCACGTGCGCACCGCTGAAATTGTGCTTGACCGCGCCAAGCGCCTGGTTGAAACCGGGCGGCATGTCGTTATTTTGATGGACTCGCTCACCCGCCTGGCGCGCGCCTATAACTTAACCGTCAACCCCTCCGGGCGAACCCTGTCGGGTGGTATGGACCCGTCGGCTCTTTACCCGCCCAAGCGCTTCTTTGGCGCTGCCCGCAACCTGGAGGAAGGCGGTTCATTAACCATCATCGCTACAGCCCTGGTTGATACAGGCTCACGTCTGGATGATGTCGTCTATGAAGAGTTCAAAGGCACTGGCAACATGGAAATGCACCTCTCGCGTCGTTTGCAAGAGCGCCGCATTTTCCCCGCAATCGATATTGAACGCTCCTCGACCCGCCGCGAAGAACTGCTGCTGGGCCCCGACATCTTGCAGCGTGTGTGGTTAATGCGCCGCATGTACCTGCAGATGATTGCCCCGCCGCCGCAGGGCGCCGGCATGGACCCGTCTGTGGCGACCGAAGCCATTCTGCAGCGTTTATCCAGATCAAAAGACAATATAGAATTTCTGGAGAAACTAACGGAGGAGATGTGATCCCCCCACGTATTATTGGTAGGAAACAGGACCAGCCTCAGGCTGCCCCTGCCGAACAACCGCCTGCCCAGGCAACCCTGGCTGCTCAGGTACCAGCCCCGGTGACTGCGGCGTCGCGCCGCGCGAAACGCGATTGGACATTTTTGCTGTCTTGGATTGTCACCGGCAGCATGGTGTTTGTCATGCTGATCCTGGTGTATCAGCGCGTGCCGGCTATGATTGAAGAGACTTTGCAGCCGGTGCAACAGGAAGAAGAAACGCAAGAGCCGGATGACTCGGCCTATGGCGAAAATACCGGCGAAGCCAGCCTGCCGCAACTGAATATGTCTCTGGCGACTGACGCCATTGTGCGGCACACCAACACGCACACCATCCTGTTGAATAAAACACGTGATGAGGCGGTTGAATACACGGTAGAAAAGGGTGACGCCATTTTTGGCATTGCCAATAAATACAAGCTCAAACCCGAAACCATCCTGTGGGCAAATTATGCCATTCTGAATGACAACCCCCATGAGATTTCCATTGGTCAGGTGCTGACCATACCGCCAACAGACGGCATCTATTACAAATGGGAAGAAGGCGATACGGTTGCCAGCGTGGCTAAAAAGTACGGTGTTAAGCCCGAAGACATTCTCAATTATCCCGGTAACAAGCTTGATCTGGCCGATCCGGACCCCATGATTGAAAAAGGCACCTACATCATGGTGCCGGGCGGATACCGCGAGTTTAAGCAATGGCTGGTGCCCACCATCTGGAAATCAGGCGCCGGCGCCAACAAGTCGATTGCCGGTCCCGGTGGCTGCGCGGTGGGCGACGGCGGGGCGGTGGGCACGGGCTCTTTTGTCTGGCCTTCGGGCAACAACTTCCTGTCGGGCAACGACTACTGGTCGGGCCACCTGGGAATTGACATTGCGGCAACCTTTGCCCCGGTTTATGCGGCCGACAGCGGTGTGGCGGTGTATGCCGGCGCGATTGGCGGCGGATACGGCAACATGATCATGATTGATCACGGCAACGGTTATCATACACTCTATGCTCACTTGGATGCAGTCTATGTTTCCTGCGGTGCCAGTGTGACCAAAGGGCAGATGATTGCCCTGTCGGGTAATTCGGGTAATTCCACCGGCCCACACCTTCACTTTGAGGTGCGCTATCAGGGCGGCTTTATCAATCCCTGGTACGTGCTGCCGTAGTTTGAAAGAGTAAGCAAGAATTGAAAACCCTTCCCCAATAAGGAAGGGTTGTTGTTTTTGGCGGACGGCTTTAGCTGTTGCATCACGCGACTAAAGTCGCGACTACTTATTGGGTTTTGTAGTAACGGCGTTAGCCGTTCTTGCCAGTAGCTGTAGGGTGGGAGGGGCGAAACCAGATTTTCTTGATAATATCCATCGTTCGCCCCGAAACCCACCGACACCAAAATTTGGTGTCATGTCGAACGTAGTGAGACATCTTCATCATTGTCTATAAGACCTCTCTGTACGTTCGAGGTGACAGGTTTACATCCAAAATGGCGGGTTGCGGGGCGGCGCAAAGAACATTTCCAGAACGCATTTCTGCCGCCCCTGCACCCACACTACAGATATTATTTTGGTTACAAAACGTTGATGGGATCAACTTCGATTTGCCAGTCTTCGATGGATTTTCCGCGCAAAACAGCGACGGGGTCGGCTCCGCGCAGCAAAAGCTGCCAGCGGTAATAGCCGTTCACCCGGCTGAAATAACAGGGAGCCGGACCAATGATTTCGATATGCTTGTGCCCTCCGGCGTGAATCCAGCTTTGCACCTGCGCCAGCATCGATTGGGCAGCCCTGGCAGCCTGGTCAGGCTTCAGGTGGCGGTACTCCATGCGCAGCAGACGGCTGAAAGGCGGGTAGCCCAGCTTGTGGCGGTATTCCAGCTCGCGGCATTGGAAGCCGTCAAAGTCATATTCGGCAGCGGCGCGGATGACGTAATGATCAGGCTGGAAGGTTTGCAGGATGACCTGCCCGCCCAACGGGCTGCGCCCGGCGCGCCCCGCCACCTGGGTGAGCAGTTGAAAGGTGCGTTCGCCGGCGCGAAAATCGGGGAAGTTGAGACCCACATCGGCCAGCACAATGCCCACCAGCGTCACCAGCGGCAAATCGAGCCCTTTGGCCAGCATTTGCGTGCCCACCAAAATATCGGCATTGTGATTGAGGAAATGCGTCAGCAGCACCTCGTGCATACCCTTCTGGCGGGTGGTTTCAGCGTCCCAGCGGATGATGCGCGCTTCGGGCAGCAGTTCCTGCAATTCGGTTTCCACGCGTTCAGCGCCGGCGCCGTACTGGCGGATGCGCGTGCTGCCGCACTCGGGACATTTTTTGGGCATCTGGCGCTGATAGCCGCAGGTGTGGCAGTGCAGACCGCCGTCGCTGGCGTGCGCGGTGAGCGGTAGGTCGCAGCGCGGGCAGCGCAGCACATAACCACAGTCGCGGCAAAAGACGTAGGTGGCGCTGCCGCGCCGGTTGAGGTAGAGGATGGCTTGCTGTTGCATAGCCAGGGTTGCCTTAAGCGCCTCCTGCAGAGCGCGGCTGAAGATGGAACGGTTGCCGGCTTGCAATTCGTGGCGCATATCGGTGACATGCACGGGAGGCAAGGGCAGGCTGGCGCTTTCAGCCTCGCCGGGCAGGTCGGGGGGCGGTGCACCCAATTGCAGTGCCTGCTGACGCACAGCCTCGCGGTGCGCCAGAACGCGCAGCGGCAGTTTGACAATGGTCCAATTCTGGCGCTGTGCGCGGTACAGCATGCTCACGTCGGGCGTGGCGCTGCCCAGCAGCAGCAGGCTGCCGGTCAGGCGGGCATATTGTTCAGCGGCGTTGAGCGTGTGGTAGCGCGGCTGCGTGTCGCTCTGCGCGTAGCTGTCATCGTGACATTCGTCCATCACGATCAAACCGGGGTTGGGCAGCGGCGTGAATAGGGCGCTGCGCGGCCCAATGATGAGCCTTAGCAAACCGGCGCGCGCACGCCGCCAGGTGTCGTAGCGTTCACCTGGTGAGAGGCGCGAATGGATGACGCCCACCTGCCCGGCAAAACGCGCCGAGAAGCGGCGCACGGTTTGCGGGGTCAGGCTGATCTCGGGTACCAGCACAATAGCCTGGCGTCCCTGTTGCAGAGTCTCTTCCACCGCGCGAAGGTAGATTTCTGTTTTGCCCGAACCGGTGACGCCGTGCAGCAGCACCGGCGGCTGTTTTTGCCCATTAGACGCCAACTGCAAAGCGTTGGAGATGGTTTGCCAGGCGGCCTGCTGGTGGGCGGTGAGCTGCGGGGGGGTGTCGGGCTGCCAGGAGGCGGCGTTGGCCAGCGGGTCGCGCCACACTTCAGTTTCGCTCAAAATCACCAGCTCCATCTCGGCCAGGTGCAGCAAATCGGGCATGCCTCCGCCGCAGGCGGCAAAAACCCAGGTGGTTTCCACCGGCAGCGGTTCGCCTGCCAGGTATTCCAGCATGGCGATGCGGCGTTGTTGAACCGAGGCCCTGCCCACCTGTGCATACATTTTTTGAGCATCCTGTGGTGAAACGGCAAGCTGCGCGGTGCGCACCAGCTTGGGGCGCACCGTGGGCGGGGGCAGCACTGGCTGTGTGCGCAGCCTTCCGCTGCGCACCAGCGCCTGGGCGGCACTTTTCCATTCCTGGTGCGGAAAGGCGGCGGCCAGCTGACGTCCGCGCAGTGCGCCGCGTTTTTGCAGCGTTTCCAGTAAGCGCTGCTGGGTGGACGTTTTGGGCGGTGTTTCAGAACTGGCAACCAGCTGATAGAGGGTGTCAGCCTGCTGGCTGAGTCCAGGCGGCAGCATGAACGTCAGGCAGACAGCCAGGGGGGTGAGGGTTTCTTCTGAAAGCCACTGCGCCAACTGCAACTGGGCGGGGGTGAGCACCGGCCGGGTGTCGAGCAGTGCAGCGATGGGGCGGGTTTCCAGCACTTGCGGCGATTCGACCTGGCGCAGCACCACACCCTGCGCCGTACGCGCCCCAAAGGGAACCTCCACCAGGCAGCCGGGAGCGACCTTCCCTTCCAAATCTGGCGGGGTGTGATAATCGAATACGCCGTTGATTTGTGGAATATTGACTGCGATCTGGAAATAACTCATAAAGGATGCCGGGATGTTGATTGAATTTTTTGTATTGACTTATTTAAGAATCACAGCCGCGCCGTAACCGACCACCGAGGAGGTGTCTCCGGTTTCATCGGCAGATGTGCTGTGATGCAGGTTTTGCACACGCTGTGCGCCAAGCTCCTGCGCCGCCCACAGGATGACCGCCACCGCGCCGGCGCCGCAGGCAAAACCTTTGCCGCTCGCATCAGCATGCAGCACGCCTTCAGGAGAGAAGGTTTCAAACTGATCCATTATTTTTCGATCCAGTTCATTGGCCAGCGGCTCAGGATAGAAATGCGACAGATCGGTGCTGGCCACCAGCAAGACATTGTGATCGCGGATGGTGTCAGCCAGGCAGAGGCCGATTTGTTTCAAATTGCGGGCGTCATGGGTGCGCACCATTAACGGCAGCAGTTGAAAAGCATTTACCAGGGCGCATTGTAAAAAGGGCAATTCAATCTCCAATGAATGTTCCGGATCGCGGGAAATTGAAGTAAGCGGCAGCCCGGTGGAATCGGCATATTTTTGGGCAAAAGTTTTCAACGCAGCCTGGTCAATTTCAACAGCGCCCAGCGGGGTGGCATAGGCGGCGTGCGAACTGGTGAGCAGGGAAGCAGGGTGAAAGGCGTGCATGGGAGAGGCGATCACCACCAGGTCAAAGGATGCTCCCCGCACGGCGCGGAAGGCGTGACCGGCAGTGCGGCCTGAATAACGGTGCCCGGCGTGCGGCGCAATGACGCCCAGTACTTCTCCCTGCAAGGGAGGCAGCACTGCTTCATCTAAGTAATCGTTCACTTGTTTTCGTAAAACATCAGGGTTGCCTGCATACCAGGCTCCCGCAATGGGAGACGGCCGCAAATCAGGTATCACAGACATGCATCTACCCTCCTGGCGCAGAAATGGGTTGTTCAGGCTGCGCCGATTCTATTGTAGCATACGCGATATAGAAAGAAATCAACGAAAAATGAACCTTTTGGGCATGCATGGGGTTTAAATTTTATATCTGTGAGCAATTTAACAATTCCATTTTTTTGCCGATACTATTCTTAATGATCATCGGCGTCCTTTTTTTCATTTTTCTATTATTTATGAGGTGCTCTTATGTCAGCCATTGTTACCTTAACTGCAGCGTTGGTCAGCATTCTTTTTGCCGCTTTCACTTTTGTCGGAATTGCGTCGAAACCGTCCTGAATTTTTTGCCGCCGGGTAAAGAGGGGGCAAATTCATGCTGCATTTTCCCCGGTCAAATGCCGGGCCGAGATTTCTTTTTTTCTGCATTTTTTCTGAAAATTCAACGCTTTTTTTACATGGTTAACACTGGTTCTGTGTTAAATTATGTTTACCTTTAAACTCGTTTAATGTGTGAATTATCTTTATGAATTCAACGCCAACCATTTTTCCTACACCGCGACGTTCCATATCACGAACCATTTATTTGGTCGGGGTGGTATTTTGCAGCGTGGTGATGGTCTGGTTGATTCTGGGGGACCGCATCTGGTCGGGGCTCTCTACCAAAATTCCCATTGTGTCTGCCTATCGTTGGTTGGGCGATGTTTTTTTTGCCCTGGGGTTGGGCGTCGGTATTATTATCGTTCTGCGCCACCTGTGGATTCGCCTGGATGATACGCGCCAGGAACTGAAAGAAAGCCTGGAAGAGCATCAATCGGTGATAGAAACTGCCATGGAAGCCATCTGGGTGACCAATTCACGCGGGCAAATCACCTATACCAACCGGGTGATGCGCGACATGCTGGGATATTCGGCTGAAAAGATGTTTTTTCACACCTTTACCGACTTTTTGATGACACCCTTCCCGGCTGCCATTGAAGCAGGTGATGAAACCAAAACCCGTCGCAAATTTGACTTGTGTTTTTCACATCGCGATGGAACCCCCGTCTGGGTGATTGCGGCGCTTAAACCCTTGCATAATGGGAATGGTGAATTTCGCGGCATGATGGGCATGGCAGTGGATATTTCGGATCGGCGCAATGTGGAAGAAGCCTTGCAGCAAAGTGAAGCCCGTTTTCGCCTGCTGCTGCAAAGTCAGGGTGAAGGAACCATTTTATTCAACTTGAATGGGCATTTCGAGTTTGTCAACCCGGCGGCAGAGCGGTTGTTTGGCGTGGAACCTGAAACGCTAACCCTTTATTCCCTTACTGATTTCACAACATCTGAAAAATCTGCCGATTTGCTGCAAGAGGTGCAACGTTTACCGTTTCAACGCAGCACAACCCTGGAATGGGAGATTAAACCTAAAAAAGGCAATCGACGCTGGCTGTTGGTCACCCTCACTCCCTGGTTGGAAGCACATCACGAACTGGCCGGCGGCCTGGCGGTGTGCCGCGATATCACCAGCCGCAAGCAACGCGAAAACCAACTGCATTATGACAGTACGCATGATTCTCTAACCGGTTTGTTCAACCGCCGATTCTTTGAGGACCAGCTTCTAACCGCCGGTAACCAGGTTGACAGCTATCCCATCAGCCTGGTGGTGCTGGATGTGGATGGTTTGAAGAAGATCAATGACACGTTGGGTCATTCAGCAGGCGATGAACTGCTGCAGCGCTCTGCCAATATCTTAAAATCAACTTTTCGGGCGCGTGATGTGATTGCCCGCATTGGCGGTGATGAATTTGCCGTGCTGCTGGCAGAAACAGACAGCAAGATTACCGCCGCCATTCTACAGCGTTTGCAAAGTCGAATTGATGATGCCAACCAGGATCAGGAAGATTTCCAGGTCTCGCTTTCTTTCGGTGCTGCCAGCGCTGAAAAAAACGAAGAGATTGATAAAATCTTCCAACTGGCTGATCAACAAATGTATGAAATGAAACAGGCGCGCCGCGCCGCTGCGCAAAACACACCAGTTCCTTGACGTTTCAGGCCGGACGCGGTATAAATAGGGCGCTCAGGGAAGTAAATTCCCTGAGCGAAGCTTGCCCTCGTAGCTCAATTGGACAGAGCGTTTGCTTGCGGAGCAAAAGGCTGCAGATTCGAGTTCTGCCGGGGGCACAAAGTGGAGAGAAATCTCCACATTTTTGTTTAAAAGCAAGACTGTCGATCCCCTTACAGGGGACTTTTCGAGTTCTGCCGGGGGCACCAATAACAGCCCAAGTGGGCTGTTTTTGTTTAACAAGCAAACAAGGGAGGGTGCAGGGGTGGCAGAAAAGCCGTTCCGAAAATTCACTTTAATGCGCCCTGTAACCCCACCATTATGAATACAATTCTGTCACCTCGAACGCAGTCCCAAAGGGATGCTAAGAGAGATCTTATGGACAATGATTATGATGTCTCACTACGTTCGACATGACACCAATGGGGTGGTGGGTTGCGGGATGAATGATGAATTGAAACAGCAATACCTTTTTTCATCCCTGCACCCACCCTACAGAAAAAACGAGAGCGGTTATATCCGCTCCCGTTGTCTTCGAACGACTGACGTCATTACTATAAATTCAACAATTTACCCGTTCTTGCGCTGGAACTCGACCATGAAGTCGGCCAGGGCTTTGGCTGATTCGACCGGCAGGGCGTTGTAGAGCGAGGCGCGCAAACCGCCCACCGAGCGGTGGCCTTTCAGGCCAATCATGTCTGCTTTCTTCGACTCGGAAACAAACTGGGCTTCCAGCTCCTCGCTTGGCATGCGGAAGGGCACATTCATGATGGAACGTGCTTCTTTGACGGCATGACCGCGGTAGAAGCCGCCGCTGTTATCAATGGCTTCGTAAACCAGGCTGGCTTTTTGCTGGTTGATCTTGTGAATGGCCGGCAGACCGCCAAGCTCTTTGAGCCATTTCAACACCAGGCCCACCATGTAAATGCCGTAGCAGGGCGGGGTGTTATGCAGTGAGCCGCTTTCGGCTAATAGCTTGTAATCAAGCATCACGGGCATTTTTTCGGGCACGCGCGCCAGCATGTCTTCGCGCACGATGACCACGGTTACACCCGCCGGGCCGGCGTTCTTTTGCGCACCGGCGTAGATGACGGCGTATTTGGACACGTCGATGGGCTGGCTGAGGAAGTCGGAGGAAACGTCGCACACCAGTTCAACACCCTGCGGCGGTACCGGTTCGCTTTTGAACTCGACGCCGTGGATGGTTTCGTTGTGGCAAAAGTGCACATAGGCGGCTTTGGGGTCAAAATCATAATCGCTGGCGGCGGGCAGGCGGTTGTAGTTATCTGCTTCGCCGTTGAATGCCAGGTGGGTGGCGCCCAGTTTGGCGGCTTCTTTTGAGGCGGTCTTGCTCCACGAGCCGGTGACGATGTAATCGGCCGAGGCGCCGGCGGGGCGCAGGTTCATGGGCAGCATGGCAAATTGCAGGCTGGCGCCGCCCTGCAGGAACATCACCTTGTAATTGGCGGGAATACCCATTAGCTCACGCAGGTCCGCTTCGGCGGTCTGGATGATGGCTTCAAATTCTTTTGAGCGGTGGCTCATTTCCATCACCGACATGCCGCATCCCTGGTAATCGAGCAGTTCGGCCTGGGCCTTTTCGAGCACGGCAAGCGGCAAAATGGACGGACCGGCGTTGAAGTTGTGGACACGTTTTACAGGACTCATTTTTACTGGCTCCCTTCAGAATTGAGGTAATAGGTTGATGATCCGGCACAGAAATGACCGGTTCCCCCAGGAAAATTGATTTTGGAAAGCGTATCCTTATTATAGCCCTTTGTCAGTTGTCAGACAATATGTAAATTTTATTCTTTTCGTTGCAGGGGTAGGTTAGCGCCGCAGAAAGGGCAATCGGCAGATCGCAGGCCGGTCCACTTCACCTCATTGCCGCGCACCGGGCCGCCGCATTTGGGGCAGGTGACGGGCAGCAGTTCGTATGGATGTTCGTCAACCACCGGAGCGGCGGCAGCTGCAGCCGCTGGCGCCGGGGCAGCGCGTGAAACGACCTCCTCATGGTCATCATCCGCATCATCGGATGATTTGGTTCGATAGGCGCCGGGGACCAACGCCATTAGGGCGGCTTCGATCACCATGCTGATGGCCACCAGCACCAGGATGCCCGGGAACCACCAGCCTTTCCAGGCCAGGATGGCCAGTCCAATCATCCACACGGCGCCGTGAAGATTGCGCCAGTGGCCAGTCAGTTCTTTCTTTTTTTTTTATGTTTGCCCATATCTATCCTTCGCGTCCTTTTTCAATGAATTGATTCAAATAAATTATAGTAGATTGTTAAAAAGATACGCTGATGATTTTTGGTTAACCAAAAATTCACCAACTGGTAGTAACATAAAATAAAAAGCATATCTTTAAACGGAGGTGGATGATGAATTCGACGGTTGCTGCTCTTGGCCCGGGTAACGGCGGGTTGTTGAAGGCAGCCCTCAAAGCTGCTGATGGCGCGCAGGCTGACATTTACCTGCACGGCGGGCATGTCACTTCCTGGATTACGGCCGGGGGTGACGAGCACCTGTTTCTCAGCCGCATGTCAGAATTCAGTTCCACTTCATCCATTCGCGGCGGTGTGCCGGTCATTTTTCCCCAGTTTGCCGCCGAAGGCCCCCTGCCGCGGCACGGGTTTGCGCGCCGCATGAACTGGGAACTGGTGCGCGCGGAAGAGGGATGCGCTGAATTGTGCTTGCATGATAATGAAGCCACGCGCGCCATCTGGCCGGTGAATTTTTTAGCCAACCTGGTGGTAACCATTGGCGGGGCTGTGTTGAAAATGGAATTCGCCGTGACGAACACTGGAAGCCAGCCGTTCAGCTTTACCGGGGCGCTGCACACCTACTTGAGGGTTACGAATATTGACCGGGTTACTCTGGAAGGTCTGGCGGATGTGACCTATCAGGATAATGTGCTGGGACGGCAAAAGTTTGTGCAAATGGAGCGCGATTTGCGCATCCAGGGCGAGATGGAACGCCTGTATTTTGATGTGAAACAGCCTTTGATCTTAAGTGAACCGCCTCAGGCGTTGTCCATCAAAATGAAAGGGTTTAAAGATGTGATGGTATGGAACCCCGGCGCAGAACGCAGCGCAGCGCTTCCAGATATGCTGCCGGATGACTACCGGCACATGCTTTGCGTGGAGGCTGCCCAGGTGAGCAAAGCGGTCGAACTGGCGCCCGGTGAAACCTGGCGTGGGGCGCAAATCCTGGAAACCTGAAAACATAATCGGGAAAATAAAAAAACTGGCAGGCTGGTTTGAACCTGTACCAGTATCGCCTGCCAGTAATTTGCGAATGATTCAGAAAAAATCAGTTTAACCGCTGTGGGTGAATGGGGAATTTGCGGATGAATATCTCTTTTGTATTCATTACCTGTCCCATCACTTCTTCGGGAATATCAACATAGGATAATTTTTCCTGGATGTGAATTTTGCCAATCAGGCTGCCGGGGATGTTGGCGTGAGCAGCAATGGCGCCCACAATGTCGTTGGGACGCACGCCGTGTTTTTTGCCAATGGCCAGGCTCAGGCGCACCATGCCTTCTTCATGCGAAGTGGCTGACCAGGTTTGAGCTCGTTCGCGTCCGCCGCGTGAGCGTGGATCACGCCCATTTCGGTTTGAAAACTGCCTTTCAACCACTTCGCTGATGGGAGCGATGGGGCGCTGCTTCTCTTCGGCGCGCGCCAGTTTCAATGCCACTGCGGCCACCATCAAGGGGTCATGCCCCTGTTCGACCATGCTTTCCACCAGCTCACGCTCGCGGCGGCAGCGCCCACGCTGCAACCACTTGTTAATCTCATTGACCAACTGTGTTTCGCGGTGATTCAGAATGTCATCTTCTGTGGGCAGGGTACCCTTCTCAAGTTTGCTGTGGGTGTAGGCTTCAATCTGACGCAGGTGGCGCGTTTCTACGGGGGTGAGCAGGGTGATGGCGATGCCGGTTTTGCCGGCGCGCCCGGTGCGGCCAATGCGGTGAACGTAAAGTTCAGGGTCGTCGGGCAGGTCAAAATTGATGACATGCGAGATGTGATCAATATCCAAACCGCGGGCGGCAACATCAGTGGCGGCCAGCACGGTGATTTTTCCCTGGCGAAAGCGGTTGAGGGTGTGTTCACGGGCATCCTGGCTCAAATCACCGTTCAAAGCTTCAGAGGGAAAACCGCGCGCGGTGAGCGCGTTGGCAAGCTCGGCGGTGCCGGCGCGGGTTCGCACAAAAATCAGGGCGCTGGTAATTTCTTCAATTTCAAACAGGCGCGTTAAAGCAGCCAGCTTGTCCTTTTGGTTAACCAGGTAATAACGTTGTTTAATCGAGTCAACAGTCATGTGCTCGCGCTGGATGGTGAGCGATTGCGGTTCACGCATATAGTGTTCAGCCAGGCGGCGAATTTCTGCCGGCAGCGTGGCGGAGAAGAGGGCGGTCTGGCGTTCTGCCGGGGTGGCAGCCAGAATGGTCTGAATGTCTTCAATGAAACCCATGCTGAGCATTTCATCGGCTTCATCCAAAACCACGGTACGCACATGCTCCAGGTTAAGTACCTTGCGTTCCATTAAATCCATCAAACGGCCGGGTGTGCCCACCACAACATCCACGCCGCGTTTCAGTTGCTTAATCTGCGGCACATAGGGCGAGCCACCATAAACCGCCAGAACACGCACATTCATCAAAGCGCCGTAGACATTAAAAGCTTCGGCCACTTGCAACGCCAGCTCACGGGTGGGAGCCAGCACCAGGCTTTGCACATGGTCTTGATTCGGTTGTAAATTGTTTAAGATAGGGAGCGCAAAGGCGGCGGTTTTGCCGGTGCCGGTTTGCGCCTGGCCGATCACATCATGCCCGGCGATCATCACTGGAATTACGGCGGCTTGAATGGGCATGGGGGTTTCATAGCCCTGCCCGGCAATAGCCTGCTCCAACTGCGGGCGCAGGTTGAACTGAGAAAACTCGCTTGTCATCAATACTCCTAAAAATAATGCAGGCGTTTTGATGACTCCGCGGTTCGACCCAGGCTGCCGGCGAATTGGCTGCGCTTCCTCGCGGAGAGCGGGCTGCCGGCAACAAAAAAGCCCGACCAGCTTTCGTCGGGCAATCTTTTGGAAACATCAAAACAATACCCAGAAATGGTGGATCCCAAAGGGAATCGCGACTGCTAGTATATCATAAATACCTGCTGCGGGGGATTGATTTTCTGTGGATATCAAAAAATTGTCTGTTGTGATGGGGTCATTTATTTAACGTTAGATTAACAAAACATTAACCACAACTATACAGCTTTGTTGTTGTGAGAGTGGTATCAAATAATATGTACCAGCATCTTGATAATTTGGTGGGATACGCGTGTCATTTTCCAGTTGATCAAGAGAATGGATGTCTGGCAATGGAAAAATTATCAATCAAAGGGGACTTAGCCTATCATGCTTACGGACTATTTGTACTTTTCGGGCCTGGTGATTTTAGTTGTTGCAATAAGCCTTGCGGCAATTTATTTGAAATATCGGCGCGGGCTGGCATTGCGTTTGAATTACCTGGTGATTGGGATGACGATCTTAACGGCGGTGGCCGGATTTGTGCTTGGCCGAGAAGGGTTTAAGCCATTTATCATTGCATTGACGGTTGCCATTGCGCTGCCAACCATTTTGATTCAAATAGTAATTCTTAATCGGATCATTTTGCCGATTCGGGAATTGACCCAAACTGCGCAGCGTTTGATGCAGGGTGATATGACCCCTCAAAAGGAAATGAAAACCTGGGATGAAATAGTTGAACTGTCAGAGGCATGTAATCAAATCCGGGCACACATGCAGGAAATTGCAGAAACGGCTGATAAAATTTCTACAGGTAATTTAACTGTTGATGTGAAAGTCCTTTCAGAAAAAGATTTGATGGGAAATTCGCTTTCCACCATGATCCGCAACCTGCGCGGTTCAATTGGAACGATGACTGAAACCATTGACCGCTTGAGCCGCGAATATGGCCGGATATGCGAGGCATCCAATCAGGCCAATCAGGCGGTGGCCCGCATGGATACCTCATTGGTGCAGGTGACGCAGGATACCCTGGGGCAAATGGAAAATTTGAACGCCACCACCAGGGCGGTGGAACAAATGGCGCAGGCGATTGGCGACATTAGCCAGGGGGCCGCAGAGCAGGCCAAAGCTGTTGAGGAAGCCTCACAGATTACCGCCCAGATTATTGAGCGGGTGAACCTGGTCAAAGACCGCGCGAATGTTGCTGCCATTGAAACCAACGGGGCGGCCAAATCAGCTCACAGTGGGGCGGCGACCATCGAGGCCAGTGTGCAGCGCATGGAACAGATCAAAACCTCGACCCGCCAGGTGCAAGAGAAAATGGCACTCATGGGGCAGCACTCCGAGCAAATTGGCTCATTCCTCGAGACCATTCAAGAAATCGCTTCACAGACCAATTTGCTGGCATTAAATGCCGCCATTGAGGCAGCCCGTGCAGGCGAACACGGCAAAGGATTTGCCGTGGTGGCAGATGAAGTGCGCAAGCTGGCTGAAAAATCATCGCAGGCCACCAATGAAATTGAAGGATTGGTCACCAGGATACAACAAACGGTTGATGAGGCCACTGCCGCAATCCGTGAGGAGATGGCTGAAGTGGAAGCCGGTGTAGGCCAGAGCCAGGATAGCGGCCTGGCCATGCAATCCATCATTGGAAACGTAGACCAGATTGACCGCCAGGTGGAGGAGATTTCGCGGGCAACCCGTGAGATCAGCGAAGTCACCGAGGCGCTGGTTTCAGCCATGAGCACGGTTTCAGCGGTGGTCGAAGAAAACACTGCGGCCACCGAACAAATCGCCGGCGGTGCATCTGAAGTAAACAACATGGTGGCTGGCTATAAACACACCAGCGAACAAAATACCATCGCAATTGAAGAAGTCAGCGCAGCCTCGCAGCAAATGAGCAAACAGGTTTCATCTGTGGCTGAATCCATTCAAAACATGAGCGAAATGACCACCCGATTGCAGCAGCAGATCATAAAACTTTCAACCAAGTCAATCAGCGGCAAAGTGAGCCGTGGAAACGCTTTGTTGGGGCGCATTGAGTTTGTGATTGAAAAATATGGAAAAGAGGCGCTTGAGCGAGTGCTGCGAAGCATGCAGCCCGAGCACCAGGCTATTTTGCACTCAAAGATTGAACCAGAAGGAGAGTATCCCCCCGAGTTACTTGGTGCGTTAACCAATGCGATCAAAGAAGTGCTGGCGGGAGGAAAGAATGACATTTTGCGCGAGATGACCCGCTTCCGCGCCAAATATGACATTCAGCCCGGCGCGGCGCTGGCCAAGTATTTCAAGCCCGGCGATCCCGGCTACATCATCCGGAATATGGATCTTTGCCTGCGCCACAACTGGGGGGAGGGCGTTAAGGTTCAAGTGAATGATATTGCGCCCAACCATGTGCTGATGAAGGTGGATATGGGAAAGAAACAGCCGCGCGAGCGCTGTACCTATAATCATGTGGGTTGGATGGAAGGTGTGATCGATGCATCGGGGGGTATACCCTATATCAAGAAAACCAATTGCATGCATGACGGCGCGCCCTACTGTGAATATGATGTGCGCTGGGAAATGCAGCAGGGTGTCACAGTTGTCAATCACAGCAGCGTATTGGCTGTTTAATTGTAGTTTGACCAATCACATATTCCTATCACACTGTCATCAGCCCAAATTGGCGTGAACTGCGGGCTGATGATGGTTTGTTGAACAAAGAAAGCGCAGCATGGCTGTTATTGAATGGTTATCACAGTCATTCCTATTGCAATCCTGGCTAAATTGTGGTAGTATTTGCAAACATTCGCCTCTATAATTCAAATCGCTCCCCGGGGAGTGGTTTTTTCGTATTTATATCCCTAATTTTTACTTGATAAGACTTAATTGTTTCGGGGCGCTATTACTATCTCATCAACCAAACATACCGAAAGGTAAACAAATGGCAATATCATTCTTGACACAAGAAGGCTACCAGGCACTTCAAGAGGAATTGAATCACCTGCGCAATGAGAAGCGGGAAGAAATTGCCCAACGCTTGCGCGAAGCCATGGAAGGCGGTGAATTAATTGAAAACGCAGAGTATGAAGCCGCCAAGAACGAACAGGCTTTTGTTGAAGGACGCATCAAAGAGCTTGAAATTCTCCTGGCTACGGCGCGTGTAATCGATGATAAGAGTGTGCGTCAGGATGCTGTGCAAATTGGATCGACGGTGACCATCCAGGAAGAGGGTGGTGCTCCGGAGGTTTATACCATTGTGGGCGCTGCCGAGGCAAATCCCACCAAAGGGCGCATTTCCAACGAATCGCCGCTTGGTCAGGCTCTTCTGAACAAAAAAGCCGGGCAAACCGTGGAGGTAAACGCTCCAGCCGGTTCATTTAAAGTAACCGTGCTTAAGGTGGAGTAGGAAATCGGGGTAAAATAGTTATCGCCCCGCCCCGCAGATGACAGGGCGGGGCTTTTAATTGAAGCAAAGTATGGAAAGTGAGTTAACCTGAATTATGGACTTTTCTGAACTCGAAAAAAATCGCCTGGATAAAATTCTCAAAATGCGCGAACGCGGCGTTGAACCCTATCCAACCCGCGCCAACGTCACCCACACCACGCAGGCTGCGCTGCAGGCTTTTGAAAAGGCAGAAGCCGGTGCTGAGGGTACCCCCGTGGAGGTGACCCTGGCGGGGCGGCTGCGTTCCACCCGTCCCATGGGCAAGGTGACCTTTGCACATATCGAGGATGGTTGGGGGCGCTTACAGCTTTTCCTGCGTGTGAATGAAGTGGGGCATGAACAAATGCAGGCTTTTCAAGAAGATTATAACCTGGGCGATTTCATTGAGGCCACGGGGGTCATGTTCCGCACCCGCACCGGCGAAGCCACTTTGCATGTGCACAGTTTTCGCATGCTGGCCAAGGCAATTTTGCAATTGCCCGCCGCAAAAGATGAGGTTGTGGATGGAGAGGTGGTGCGCCATGCTACCCTGGCCGACCCCGAAGTGCGCTACCGCCAGCGTTATGCCGACCTGGCTGTAAATGCTGAAGTGCGCGATATCTTCCGCGCCCGCGCTGCCACTGTGAAAGCCCTGCGCAATTTTTTGGATGACCGCGGTTTCCTCGAAGTTGAAACGCCCATTTTACAGCCCATCTATGGCGGTGCAGCCGCCAGGCCGTTTGTCACTCATCACAACCAGTTGAAACAAGACCTGTATTTGCGCATTTCATTTGAGTTGTATTTGAAGCGTTTGCTGGTGGGGATGATTGACCGGGTGTATGAAATTGGCCGCGACTTTCGCAATGAAGGCGTTTCATTTAAACACAACCCCGAATTCACCCAGTTGGAATTCTACTGGGCGTACGCCGATTATTTGCAAGTGATGGAATTGACCGAGCAAATGGTGTCACATACCTGCGACCAGGTTTTGGGCAAACGCACCGTTGTGTTTGACGGCAAAGAGATTGATTTCAACCCGCCGTGGCGACGGTTGGAACTGCGCCAGTCGCTGGTGGACGCTGTTGGAATCGATATTTATGAGCATCCCACTGCCGAGAGCCTGGAAGCTGCCATGCGCGCCAAAGGTCTCAAATTCAAACCCAATTCACCGCGCGGCAAATTGATTGACGGCATGCTGGGTGACTTTGTTGAACCCAATTTAATTCAACCCACCTTCCTGTATGATTATCCGCGCGATATTTCACCCCTGGCCAAAAGTAAACCGGATAACCCGCAATTGGTTGAACGCTTTGAAGGCTTTGTGGGCGGCATGGAATTGTGCAACGCCTTTACAGAGTTGAACGATCCGCTGGATCAGGAGCAGCGCTTCCTGGAAATGGGACGCGCCTATGAAGAAGAAGATGAAGAACGCCATCCCATGGATGAAGATTACCTGCGCGCCATGTCTTACGGCATGCCGCCCACTGGCGGGTTTGGCATGGGAATTGACCGCCTGACCATGCTGCTGACCAACCGGCGCTCCATCCGCGAGGTGATCCTGTTCCCGCACCTGCGCGAACGGGAAGAATAAAATTAGACGAAAATCCTACGCTTTTTGGACAACCCGCAAACCATTGCTTGACATGCGGGTTGTTTTTTATTAAGATATTTTGGTAGGTTTATTTTAATTAAACCTAGTTCAATAGTGGGTTACCCGTATGTCATCTCAGAGGGGTGACTGTTCGTTTTTTTAATCAGATATTCATTGCAGGAGGAGAACTATGAAGAATTGGAAAGCTTTATTTTTCCCGTTAGTCGTACTTCTAATCGTTTCCATGGCCTGTGGACCGCTCTCGACCAAAAAGAACACGCCGACACCCAAAAAGGTGGAGACGGTTGAAGAGGTTGAACCTTCACCTGAAGAAGAAACCGTGGTCACTGAAGAAGAGCAAGTGACCGAAGAAGAAGCTCCAGAGGAAGAAGCCGCCGGTGGTGCGATTAACAGCCTGGCTGATGCGCAAAAAGCAGTGGTGCGCATCACCACCCAGGGCGCCTATGAATATCCGGATGGTAAATTTGAAGGAGGATTCACCGGCAGCGGATTTTTGATTGACCCGACCGGGATTATCGTCACCAATAACCATGTGGTGGCTGGCGCGGCTTTGATTGATGTTTATTTCAGCGATGACGAAACGCCGCACCGTGCCCGGCTGCTGGGTGTTTCTGAATGTTCTGATGTGGCTGTGATCAAGATTGACGGAGAAGATTTGCCCTACCTGGAATGGTATGAGGGCGATGTTAAATTGGGCATGGATGTGTATTCGCTGGGATATCCACTGGGCGACCCGGAATATACCCAGCATCAGGGCACCATTTCGAAACGTTCTTCCAAACCAGCATTGAGCAAAACTGATGTCAGTGAAGCCTTTGAACATGACGCCATCATCAACCCGGGCAGTTCGGGCGGCCCGCTGGTAACTGAAGACGGCAAAGTGGTGGGTATAAATTATGCCAGCGACAAGTCCACCAGCCAGTCATGGGCAATCACCTATAAAGAAGTTAAACCCATTCTCGAAGAGTTAAAAGAAGGAAAGGATGTCCTTTCACTGGGTATCAATGGCGAAACCTGGTTATTTGATGATGGTTCTTCGGGCATGTGGGTATATTCGGTGGCTTCCGGCTCTGTGGCAGACAAGACCGGTTTGAAAGCCGGCGACTTTGTGATGGAACTCGAAGGCATTCAACTTGGCAAGCAGGGCAACATGTCGGAATACTGCGGCATTTTGCGCAGCAAAGGACTCGATTCGACCATTGGCGTGAAAGTTTACCGCTTGAAGACGGACGAAATTTTGGAAGGTCAGTTCAATGGTCGTGAATTGACGGCAACTTCCGGCGGCGGCGGAACAACCCAGACCACCAATCAGAATGAAACCGAACAGAATGCTGAAGGCGGCGAATGGATTGAGTTTGTGGCTGCCGGCGACAAGAGCAAGAGCTTTGTAAGCATGTCGGGCAATACCCTGGTGTTTGAATTGCCCTCGCCTGAAACCTATTCCTACACGTTCCTGGATGGCCCGGTGTACGGTGATGCGGTTGTGACTGCCACAGTGAAGATGATCAAAGGCGGCACCAACGCCGTGGCGGTGGTTTGCCGCGCTTCTGATGCGGGCTGGTACGAACTGCGCTTAAACATCAATGGCCAATATAACGGTTCCTACGAAGTGTATCGTTATGACCCTGTTTTGAAAGATCGCAGACAGAACCCCTATGTGAACTTGCTAAATGGTTTTGAACGTATCAACTCGGTGCACATTAAAAATGGCGTAAATTCTGTTAACACTTTTTCCATCTCCTGCATCGGTGACGAAATTACCCTCTATATCAATAGCGATTCAATGGAAGAGGTTCGAAACAAACCGATTGTTATTAAGGATAGCGTTTTAAGCTCCGGTTCAATTGGCGTGGGGTCTATGAGTTTTGGCAATGGTTCCATTCAGAATGAGTTTGACACCAATTCCATGTATGTTACGGAAGTCAAATAAAGTTTAACTGTTTCAGAATTGTAAAGTCATACCGCCCCGGGAAATGGCACCGGGGCGGTCACTTTTTTAATTGGTTTGCCGATAAAAAAAGTATAAAAACTCCAATAAAAGCATATTTTGGTGGCTATCTTTGTTATAGTAATAGAAATTAGGACAATTTATGCTTCAATATTTAGATTTCCCGGTCATCATTATGCTGCTGGCAGCCGCAATATCTTTGCGGGTTGCGTTTTACATTTGGCCGCGACGCAATGCAAACGGCGGCTATTTGCTTTTTGTGTTGGCGTTAGAAGTGGCGCTGTGGGCATTTACAGCAGCCGGGGAATATTCTGCTTCAACCAGGGAAATGAAGATATTTTGGGGTAAAGCTTCTTATTTGGGAATTGTAACCATTGCACCATTGTGGATGCTCTTTGCGGCTCAATATACCGGTTCATTCCCCTGGTTAACACGAAAAAATTATTACCTGTTTTGGATTATCCCGATTCTGATTCTGGGGTTGGTTTTCTCAAATGAATATTATGGGTTGGTGTGGACTTCCATAACCCATGCCGGAAATATGACCAGCGATTGGCTAATCTATGAACACGGGCCGGCGTTCTGGGTATTAATAGTCTATTCATACAGCTTACTTCTAACAGGCGCATTTTTACTGATACGCTTTGCACTTCGTTACCATCATACTTTTAAAATGCAAGCTTTTGTGCTGGTGTTGGGAGTGTTGGTTTCATGGTCTGGCAATTTAATTTATCTGTCAAAGGTAAATCCCTGGCCCGGTCTTGATCTGACTCCATTCGCCTTTTCCATAACCGGCGTGATTTTTGCGTGGGGGTTGCGGCAATTTCATGTGTTTAAACTGGTTCCGCTGGCACGCGATGCTCTGGTTGACCAGATGAATGATGGGATCATTGTCCTTGGACAAGATAATTTATTGATTGATATTAATCCGTCTGCCAGACAAATGTTAAGTTGCAAAACAAAAATGTTGGTCGGGCAGCCAATAAATCATTTATTTCCCGACTGGTTTGTTGATTCCATTAATCAATGTGATCGTGCAACCATTCATCGCGAATTTAAAATGTGCGATAACCAGTGGATTGAAATGATTATTGCTACCTTGCAGGATAATCAAAAGAAATTCAACGGGAAATTAATCATATTACGTGACATCACCAAACGTAAAAATATCGAACTGATTCTTTCGTATCGGGCTGCTTTTGAGCAGGAATTAATGCAGCTTTCAGCCGAATTTGTGCAAACATCCGCCTCGGAAACCGACACTGTTTTTAACCTGGCATTGGAGCGCATCGGCAAATTCTGTGAGGTGGATCGGGCGTACATTTTTTTGTTTGATCTGGATAAAAAAACCATGACCAACACGCACGAGTGGTGCGCCGATGATATCACACCGGAAAAGGAAAATTTGCAAGATATCCCCTGCGATTTATTTCCCGAGTGGATGGCAACTTTACGTCGATTTGAGAATGTTCATATACCGCTGGTTTCAGAATTGACCGGTGACTGGCAGGCGGAACGGGAAATTTTGGAGCCCCAGGGCATTCAATCGCTTGTTGCGGTTCCCATTATTTATGCCAATGAAGTGCTGGGGTTCGCCGGTTTTGATTCAGTTCGCTCTTGCCGTGATTGGAAAGCGGAAGAAATTCAAATGCTGCGCATTCTGGGTGATTTGTTATCCGGAGCGCTGCACCGCAAAAGAGTAGAAACCACACTGGTTGAAACCAACGAGCAATTAATCCAATCCATAAACCTTGCCAATGAAATGACCATCCAGGCTGAAGCAGCCAACATGGCCAAAAGCCAGTTCCTGGCAAACATGAGCCATGAGATTCGCACGCCCATGAACGGTGTGGTCGGCATGACCAGCCTTCTTTTGCAAACCAAACTAACTTTTGAACAGCGCCGCTTTGCCGAGACGATCCGCATTAGCGCCGAGTCGCTGTTGGAAATTATCAATGACGCTCTCGATTTTTCCAAAATCGAAGCTGGCAAAATGGAAATGGAAGTCATTGAATTTAATCTTCAATTGCTAATTGAAGAAGTTTGCGATGTATTAGGCTATCGAGCACAGGAAAAAGGGTTGGAACTGGCTTTCTGGATTTCACATGATATTCCAGAGCGTTTAATGGGAGATCCAACCCGAATTCGCCAGGTTCTCAATAATTTGATTGGCAATGCAATTAAATTCACAAAACAGGGTGAAATTCTGCTAACAGTGAATTTAAGAAAAATTGAAGGCAGCATGGCGATCCTGAATTTTGAGGTTAAAGATACTGGTATCGGTATTCCTCAGGAAAAAACCTCGCGGTTGTTCCAGCCCTTTTCGCAAACCGATTCTTCCACTTCGCGTTACTATGGTGGAACAGGATTGGGATTATCGATCTCAAAAAGAATTGTTGAGATGATGCAAGGTGAAATTGGAGTGGAAAGCGAAGTGGAAAAAGGATCAACGTTTTGGTTCACAATCCAACTGGGCGTTATTTCCGAAATCAGAAAAGAGGATCATTGCGATGATGAAAGCCTGTCGTCTTTCAATGTGCTGGTGATTGATGATAATGCCACCCAAAGAGTGTTGTTTGCCAAAGAACTGTCTCGTTACAACTGCCCCTATTCACTGGCTGCCACGGCAGCTTCAGCGATGGATTACTTGACAAACAAAAAAAACGGGGCTGCGCCGTTTCAGCTTGCGCTTATTGATGAATCGCTGCCTGACATGAATGGTGTGGCGTTGGCAAAACTGATCAGGACAATCCCTGAATTGGCAACCATAAAAACCATTTTAATGACCGCTGGTAATAAGTCGGTTGACGAGCAGGTGATTGCAGAATCTGGGCTGCTGGCGGTTTTGAAAAAACCGATTCACTGGCGTGAGTTATATCGCTATCTGATTTTGGTGAATAGTGGCATGCAGGAAGATTGGGAAGCCTGGCTGGCTCCCCATTCATCTGTAATCGATGAAAAAGAAAAACTTGAACTTTACGAAAACATAAAAATCTTGCTGGCTGAAGATAATGCCATTAACCAGGAAGTTGCCACCACCATGCTGCGAAGGAAAGGCATAGAGGTGGACACCGCGCATAACGGCGCCGAAGCGGTTGCCATGTTGGAGAAGAATGTGTATGACCTGGTGTTAATGGATGTGCAAATGCCTGAAATGGACGGCATCCAGGCCACCCGCATTGTTCGCGATCCATCCTCATCTGTTTTGAACCATCACATTCCCATCATAGCCATGACAGCCAATGCCATGCGTCGTGATCAAGAATACTGCCTGAGTGTGGGCATGGATGATTTTATTCCCAAGCCTTTTGACATTCACAAATTGTTGGATAAGGTGCTCATCTGGAGCGCTGCCGGGAAGAAGAGAACTCCCATACCTACAGCCAACCTACCCATCAACACTTCCGATGAAAGAACCTTGCCCGAAGTTGTGGAAATTCTCAATGCCGATGGCCCCATCCATTTTGAAGCCCTGTGCCAGCGGGTGATGAATGACCGCGAAATGGCATTAGACCTCATCCAGCGGGCAATGGGTTATTTTCGAAATGATTTGAATGATGCCGAACAAGCTCTGCAAGAAAAAGACTTTGACCGGTTGGGCAAAATTGCCCATAAGTTAAAAGGTACAGCCGGCACATTGTCTGCTGAACCGCTGCGTAGAACCTGTGAGCACTTGGAGCAGGCTGTTCCATCAGCCGAATGGCCAGAAATTTCAACCGCTGTGCAACGCTTGCGGGAACAAATGCAAGCATTCTGGAATGCAGCTGAAAAACTGATTGAAACAGAAAAAAACTGAGCAGGGTGGAAAACCTGGAAAGTGAATGTAGCAATGAGAATATTAGTTGTGGATGATGATGAAATTGCACTGGCTGTGGCGCAAAAAGTATTGATGAGCGACGGCCATGAAGTTGTGCTGGCGAACAACGGAGAGATGGCGCTGGATCTGATGAGTAAAGAAAACCTCCAGATCGTCATTTCTGATTGGAATATGCCGACGTTGGACGGACTGGAGCTCTGCCGGCGTATTCGCGCAAATTCGCCCCTGGGATACACCTACATCATCATTGTCACCTCTCGCACCAGCAAAGATGATCTGTTGACCGGGTTGTCAGCAGGCGCTGATGATTACATTGCCAAGCCGTTTGAGCCGGCCGAATTGTTGCTGCGCGTGCGCAATGCAGAGCGCATTCTTTCTTATGAAACCACTTCGCTCACGCTTCTCAGCCTGGCAAAGCTGGCTGAATCAAAAGACACGGATACGGGGAATCACCTGGAACGCATTCGCGCCTATGCCCGGCTGCTGGCTGAACAGATTATGAAATACGACCTGCCGCAGTTCAATCAGTCTCCAAGTTTTCCCGAGTTCATGTATCAAACAAGCCCGCTGCACGACATAGGCAAAGTGGGCATTCCAGATTCTGTTTTATTGAAGCCAGGGCATTTGAATGAAGTCGAATGGGTAATCATGAAGCGGCACACTGAAATTGGCGCAAAGACGCTGGATGATGTGCTGAAGAAGTATCCCAATGCTGAATTCTTGCGCATTGCGCGGGATATCGCCTGGTCACATCACGAGCGCTGGGATGGTACGGGGTATCCGCGTGGGTTGAAAGGTGAAGAGATTCCACTAAGCGCCAGGATTGTGACCCTGGCCGATGTGTACGATGCTCTCACCATGAAGCGGGTTTATAAAGCTGCGCTTTCGCATGAAGTGGCGCGCGGGATTCTTTCAGACGGCGATGGAAAACATTTTGACCCGCTGGTGTACCGTGCCTTTCTCGATACTGAAGAACAATTCAAAGCCATTCGCGAAGAACTGTCGAGTGAGCCGGAATAAATAACGCACACATAAAAATCTCCGGAAGTGTTTAAATTTTTTCTGACACTCCCCCTATACCGCCAACACTTCGTGGAAAGGTTGGTATAATGGAGCGCGCAATATTTTTAAGAAGAAAACAGGTTTAAGATTATGACTACTCCGCTTGATTTTCAATCCATTATCCTGACCTTGCAAAACTACTGGGCAAACCAGGGGTGTCTCATCTGGCAGCCGTATTACTCACAGGTGGGGGCGGGCACCATGAATCCGGCCACGGTGTTGCGCGTGCTGGGACCAGAGCCCTGGAATGTGGCTTATGTGGAACCCTCGGTGCGCCCGGATGACGGCCGCTACGGCGAAAACCCCAACCGCTTGCAGCAGCACTACCAGTACCAGGTCATTCTTAAACCTGATCCGGGTAACCCACAGGAATTGTATTTGCGCTCGCTGGAAGCGCTGGGCATTGACCCGCGCCAGCACGACATCCGCTTTGTGGAAGACAACTGGGAGTCGCCAGCCCTGGGTGCCTGGGGATTGGGTTGGGAAGTGTGGCTGGATGGTCAGGAGATCACCCAGTTCACTTATTTCCAGCAGGCGGGCGGCCAGGTGTTGGATCCCGTTTCTGTGGAAATTACCTACGGACTGGAGCGCATTGCAATGGCGCTGCAGGGTGTACGCAATTTCCGCGACCTGCGCTGGAATAACGAACGCACTTACGGCGATGTGAACCTGAAAGGTGAACAGGAACACAGCCGCTATTATTTTGAAATTGCTGATGTGGAACGCCTGCGCCAGATGTACAACCTGTTTGAAGCCGAAGCCGAAGCCGCCCTGCAAAACGAACTGGCGCTGCCGGCGCATGATTATGTTTTGAAGTGTTCACACACGTTTAATATCCTGGATACGCGCGGCGCGGTGGGGGTAACTGAACGCCAGGCCTTGTTTGGCCGCATGCGCGACCTGGCGCGCCGGGTTTCTGAACTGTATTACAAGCAGCGTGAAGAAATGGGCTTCCCCTGGTTGCAAGATAAACAGGCTGCTGCTGAGATTCCTTCACAGTCCGTCAATGGAACTGCTGTGAAAACTCCGCAGACTTTTTTGCTGGAAATTGGAACCGAAGAATTGCCTGCCGCAGACTTGCGCTCGGCGTTGGAACAATTGCAGGAAAGCGTGCAGGCTTTGTTGGACGACACCCGCCTGGCTCACGGTGCAGTGCGCATTTTGGGCACCCCGCGCCGCCTGGTGGCTGTGATAGAAGAACTGGCAGTCCGCCAGGAAGACCGCACCGTGGTGGTGAAGGGGCCGCCTGCCAATCGGGCGTTTGACGCCCAGGGCAAACCAACCCCGGCCGGTGAGGGTTTTGCGCGCAGCCGCGGTTTGACGGTCGACCAACTGGAAGTACGCGAGATCGATGGCGGGCAATATGCGGCTGCCGTGCTGCATGAACCCGGACGCCCGGCCATGGAAGTGTTGAGTGAACGCCTGGCAGCCCTGGCCGCCAACATCAAGTTTGACAAATCGATGCGCTGGAATGCCAGCAATGTCAGCTTCAGCCGGCCGGTGCGCTGGCTTTTGGCGTTGTTCGGCGGGCAGGTTGTGCCGTTCAGTTTTGCCGGCTTGCAGTCCAACCGCGTAACGCGCGGCTTGCGCTTCCGAACCCCGGCTGAAATCACCGTCAGCGATGCGGCTGCCTATTTTGCAGTTTTAAAAGAGCAGGGCATTGTGCTGGACCCTGAAGAACGCAAGCAAATCATTGCCGCGCAGGTACGCCGTTTGATGGAAGAAAACGGCGGCAAAGCTGATGTGGATGAAGGTTTGCTGGAAGAAGTGACCCAGTTGGTCGAAGCGCCCACGGCGCTGGTCGGCCGTTTTGACGAAGCCCATCTCAGCCTGCCGGCTGATGTGCTGGTGTCGGTGATGAAGAAACACCAGCGCTATTTCCCGGTGAAATCGGCTGACGGCAAACTGCTGCCGTGTTTTGTTGTGGTGCGCAATGGTGATGGACAGCACCTTGATGTGGTGGCTGACGGCAATGAGCAGGTTATTCGGGCGCGCTTTGCAGATGCGGCTTTCTTCATTCGTGAAGATATGCAGCATAAACTGGAAGATTTCCTGCCCAGGCTGGATACTTTAACCTTCCAGTTTAAACTGGGTTCAATGTTGGATAAAGCCAAACGCATTGAAAAACTGGCCGAAAGCCTCATGCCTGCCCTGGGCATAGCCGAAGCTGAAAAAGCAACAGCCCGGCGGGCGGCGCAATTGTGCAAGGCTGATTTGATGACCCAGATGGTGGTGGAAATGACCTCGCTGCAGGGCATCATGGGGCGTTTCTATGCTGTGAAAAGTGGCGAGAGCGAAGCTGTGGCGCAGGCTATTTTCGAACACTACCTGCCGCGCTTTGCGGGCGATAAATTGCCTGCCAGCCGCGCGGGTTTGCTGGTGGGCATTGCCGACCGGTTGGACTCGCTGACCGGGTTGTTTGCAGCCGGGCTGGCTCCCAGCGGTACCAAAGACCCCTTTGCCCAGCGCCGCGCTGCACTGGGTTTGGTGCAAAACCTGATTGCCTGGGATATTGATTTTGACCTGCAAGACGGTTTGAACGCCGCCGCGGCCAATTTGCCCATGACCGCCGACCCGAAATTGTTGGCTGAGTGCCTCGAATTTATCATTGGCCGCCTGCGCAGCCACTTGATTGAACAGGGTTACCGTTATGACGTGGTGGATGCCGTGCTGGCCGCACAGCGCCGCAACCCGGCAGGTGTGATGCGCGCCGTGCGTTCGTTGAGCGCCATGATCACCCGCCCCGACTGGAACTCCATTCTGCCTGCCTATTCGCGCTGCGTGCGCATAACTCGCGATCAGAAGGAGCGCTTCGCTGTGGATGCCGCCGCATTCAGCCAGGATGAAGAGACGGCTCTTTACCAGGCACTGGTTACGGCTGAAAGAGCTGCGCGCAAAGCCGGTTCAGTGGATGAATTCTTCGACGCCTTCCTGCCCATGATCCCGGCCATAAATTGTTTCTTCGACACGGTGCTGGTGATGGCCGATGAACCCGCGGCGCGCGCCAACCGCCTGGGCATGTTACAGCGCATCGCCGCCCTGGCTGACGGTGTGGCCGATCTGTCGCTGCTCGAAGGGTTCTAAACCCAAAAATGACTGTATTGCGATCACGCTGCGGGTTGGTTTTTCTCCCGCAGCGTTTTTCTTGAATCATGAAATGAGTAATGGGAGGCATGTATGATCCATCGAAAAGGCATCAGCTCCTTTTTGCTGATTACATTTGGCATCACCTGGCTGGCGGAAGGAATTTTAATCTGGTCTGGTTTTCGCATCACGGGTATTCCGCAGATGGTGGGACAATTTGTGGTAATGGGTGTGATGTGGGTGCCGGCGCTGGCGACGCTGATCACCACACGCTGGATCACGCATGAACCCATCAGTACCACCGGGCTGCGGTTTGGAAAATCCTGGAAACCTTATGCTCTGACCACACTTATCATCCCGTTATGTTTCCTGGTCACTTACCTGCTCACCTGGGCACTGGGTTTGGGTGGGGCGCCCGACTGGCAATTGAAAAATCTGTATGATCTGGCTGAGTCTGCCGGGGCTGACATGAGCACAGCGCCCGCGCTGCAATTGTTGGCGCCTGTATTGATCGTCTCGTCACTGCTGGCGGCGCCTTGGTTTAACAGCCTGCTGGGGTTGGGAGAAGAATGGGGTTGGCGAGGCTATCTGCTGCCGCGCCTGATGCCGCTGGGAAAATGGAAAGCCTACCTGCTGCTGGGGGTGATCTGGGGATTGTGGCACGCGCCGTTGATTTTGGTGGGTTTCAATTACCCCGGTTACCCGGTGCCGGGCATTTTCTTGATGGTTTTGATGACCACGGCGTTGAGCATCTTTATGAACGAGTTGACTTTGCATTACGACAGCGCCATCCTGGCGGGTTGGATTCATGGGGTGTTCAATGCCCAGGCTTACGGTATCTGGCGTTTGCTATTTCCGCAGATGCATCCCATCTTTGGCGGGCACACGGGCGTCATCGGCTCGATTGTGCTGCTGGTGCTGGGGTTGGTAACGGTTGGATGGCTTGCGAGGAAAACGAGCAGCGATTAAATCGAACTATTTGCTAAGCATAAATATCGAAATCCATTATTCCAAAAAAGGTCCCAATGAATATTTCACCGAATGCCTTACTGATCATTGCAACCATCCTGTGGGGGGTGTGGGGAATTGCCGATAAATTTGCCATTTCTAAATCCAATCCGTATGTTGTGCAGTGGATGTATTCCATTCCCTACATTCTCGTTTTCCCCGTCTGGTTTTTTCTCAGTAAAAAATTCAGCACGGCTGCCGATGTCAATACGCCGGCGTTCATCTGGTCTGTTGTGGCGTGCCTGTCTTCCATGGCAGCCATGTTCTTGTTCTTCATCGCGCTGCAGTCCACATCCACTTCAGTGGCGGTGGCATTTACCTCTGCCTATCCGATTGTTACCCTGGCGTTTGGGGTAATGACAAATACCGAATCCATCAGCTTTCAAAAATTACTGGGCTTGCTCGCGATTATTGTCGGGGTGTTTATGTTGCAAAGAACGTAAGACGTTTTTTTTGATTTACCAATTTTTATAACCTCATATTACAATTAAATTAAGTTATACTGAATTTCATCATGGAATGCCAACGAAAAATTACCTTATGAAAAAAATTCAAGAAGCCAATCTTTCGGTTGAAATACAACCAACACAACTATCTATATTTAACGAAGAAAAAGAATATACCGAAAATTTATCCTTAAAAGATAAATTTTATAAAATATTATCTGGCAATCTTGATTTTCATTCTGAATTTAGCGGTTATGCTTCTCACAACTTCCATTCATTTCCCGCGAAGTTTCCTCCACAACTTCCAAGAATTTTTATTGAAGAATTGACCCAAAACGGTGATCGTGTTTTAGATCCTATGAATGGTTCAGGAACTACAGTCTTGGAAGCGATTTTGCATGACAGGATAGGTATTGGTTTTGACATTGATCCATTGGCAATTTTAATTTCTAAAATTAAAACCACTACATTTGATGAAAAAGAGTTAAGAAAACAACTCTATTATCTAATTGAGAGAGTAAGAGAGTCTCTAAAGACTGAGAAAAAACAAATACTTGCCGAATTACAAGATTATGAAAGAGAAACAAAAGATTTTATAGATTACTGGTTCTTACCAGAAACTCAGATTGAACTTCAGGCACTGATTAGGGAAATAAATAAAATTCCGGATTTGGAACACAAACAATTTTTTAAAGTTGCTTTTTCCGGTATTATCATAAAAAAATCAGGTAGTGTATCGATGGCGTTGGATTTAGCACATACACGGCCACACTTGGCGAAAATTGTAAAAAATGAACAGGGTGAAGTAATTTTTGGTAAAAACCTGAAAGATAATCCCACTGGTTTTTCAGTTAAAACTCAACGCTCTCCAATTGAAGAATTTGAAAAAAAATCATTAAGTAATATAAAAAGCATATTCAAATCCATGGGCAAAAAAATTCCGGCATTTGTTTCATTTGGTAATGCGCAACAATTGCCGTTACAGGATAATTCAGTGGACTTGATTGTCACATCTCCTCCATATGCTTCAAATGCAATTGATTATATGCGAGCACATAAGTTTTCGTTGGTTTGGTTTGGTTACCCAATTGGAAAATTGTCTGAAAAACGGCGAACCTATATTGGTTCGGATTATGTGACTGATTATGAATTTTTGGATTTGCCATTTTTACCGAGAAAGATTATTAGTGAATTACAAAAAGTGAATTCCAAAAAAAGCCAAGCGTTATATCGTTATTACGTTGAAATTCAGACTGCAATACGAGAAATGTATAGAGTATTGCGCCCTGGGAAACCAGCTGTGATTGTTGTTGGTAATTCGATATTATCTGGTGTGGATGCGCAAGTCGCTGAATGTTTGACAGAAATCGGGCAGAATGCCGGTTTGGAACTTGTAAGAATCAACATACGACAGCTTGATCGCAACAAGCGTATGCTCCCTGCGGGTAATAAAATTAACTTGGAATCTCAGATACAACAAAGAATGCATGAGGAATATGTTATTGGCTTTCTAAAACCGGAAGATTGATGAAAGGGGAATATTTTTATGGATGTAAGTTTGCTTCGCAGAGAATACCACCGACAAATTTGTTTGGATGTGGCTCGATTAAGACTTTTAAAAAATGAAGCGAATGGGATTGAGTGCCCGAACTTTGCAGATGGTTCTAATGTAAACAGTGTAAGAATTTCGCAAAGAATTATCCAAAAAATTGGATTCCCAATCAAAAGCGAGGTATTAGTTGGTCAAACAACAGGGCAAAGATTTGAAGAGATTACAAGAATATTTATTGAGCAGTGTTTTTCTGGATTAAACGAAATTAGACCAGGAAATTGGAAATATGAGACACATCGTGTCATATCCGATTTTGAACAATATGAGCATCTCGCTTATATAGGGGAAGCAATAAAAAATAACCCAGAACTATCATCCACATTCGGTCAAGATTATATTATTACACCTGATATTATTGTTTCCCGACATCCCATCTCAGATGATCAACTATTGCAAATGTCAATTTCTTTTGGGAATGAGCATCAGTCAACCAGATATTCCCCACTACGTGAAGTTAATCAGAAGAATAGACTGAAAGAATTATTACATGCTGTGATATCTTGTAAATGGACTATCAGAAGCGACCGATCACAAAATACCAGGACCGAAGCATTAAATTTGATAAGAAATCATAAGGGTAACTTGCCTCATATAATGGCAATCACTGCTGAACCATTACCAACACGAATAGCATCTATTGCCTTAGGCACCGGAGATCTTGATTGCGTTTATCATTTTGCACTTCATGAATTGATAGAAGCTTTAGAAGAAGATGGCAATCAAGATCAACAAGAGATGCTTAGTACAATGATTAATGGGAAACGTCTTCGAGATATCAGTGACCTTCCATTTGACCTGGCAATCTAATGTTTCACAGAATGGACAATTCAAAAAATTTTATTTACCTGAATCTAGCGCAATTTTTTTCACAACGACTTTGGTCACTTCTCAAACAACCTGAGGATGACCACACCGCCCAGCACCATGACGCTGCCCATCAATTGAGTGGAGGTCAGGCGTTCGCCGAACAGCAGGAAGGCGATGATTGCGGTAAATACAGGCTCGGAGGTGAGAATCAGGTTGGCAACGCCCGAGGGCAGCAGGCTGAGACTGACGTTGTACAGCCCGAAGCCTGCCACGGTGGGCACCGCCGCCAGCAGAAACAGCACAATCCAACCGTTGAATGCGCTGCCCAGCCACAGAAAGTCAGATAATCGGCTGGCGGTGCCGGGCAGCCAGCCGTGTGGAAGCTGATTGACCAGGAACAGGAACAAGGCTGCAAAACTGAAGGTATATAACAGTGTGCTCCAGGGATTGATTCCGCGTTGGGCGGCGGAACGTCCCATCAGACTGTAAACCGCATACAGCAGCCCGGCCAGCACGCCGGTGAGAATGCCCAACAGGTTGGCGTTCCAGGCGGCGGGGTTGAGTGCGTCAGCCACCAGCACGCAGCCGCTGAGGCTGACCACCACGGCGGCAATTTTTGCCATGCTAAGCCGTTCTTTTAACAGCTGCCAGCCCAGCAGCACCGTGAACCCGGCCGAGCAATACACCAGCACAGTGGCAACGGCGGCGCCGTTGAGTGCCACTGAAAGCGTCCAGAAGGAATTGAAACACGCCAGCGCAAGGCCGTAAATTACCAGATAGGCCAGGTTTGAACGCTCAACCCGCAGCAGGGCGGGGCGGAGGATCGCCAGGGCAGGGATGAGCGTGAGGGCAACGAAAAAATCGCGCCAGAATGCCAGGATCAATGCCGGCAAAGCAAATGTCTGGGTAAGGTAGCGAATGAAGATGGCTGTGGTTGAAAGAAAAAGCGAACTGACCAGGGCGATAAAAAATCCGCGAGCCGGGAGTGTGGGATGAGGTTGTTTTTCGGGCATCGGATCACAAGGCTTTCCATATAAAGGGTAATTATCAAAAATGCAAAAGAGTTGAAGAATAGATTATTGTATAATGAAATTCATTATCCTGTGGCCTGTAGGGTATGAAATAGTCTTCTGAAAAATATTGGGGAATACAAATTTTGCAAATTATGCAATGGCATGTTACACCTTATGTGATTGTGCTATTCCTGGCAGGTTGTTCTACCTTCTTACTGTCACTTGAACTGTTTAGACGAAAAAATGACCCGGGTGCTTTCTAATTGGCACTTGCCATGGTGGCAGAAGCTGAATGGGCTTTGTGCGTTGGAATGGGGGCGGCGGTCGTTGAACTCGAATATAAAATACTCTTTTCGAAAATCAGTTATCTCGGGATATATAGCTGTATTCCGTTGTTTTTATTATTCACCATTCATTATTCGGGATTTTGGCAAAAGATTTTAAAGTAAGGCATATCTTTTTCCTCTGGCTGGTACCAATAATAATGATTTTCCTGGTGTTTACCAATGATTTTCATCATCTGGTATGGTCTGGTTTTTTACCTGCGGCTAATGATTATATTTACTTGAGAGGACCTTTGTACTGGCTGGGGGTAATTTATGATTATTTTGCCCTGGTCATTATGACGATTTTTCTCGTGAAGACGGCGTTTAAATCAAGATTTGATATTTATCGCACTCAGTCATTGTTAACCTTGTTCGGAATTTTACCTCCCTGGCTGGCAAACTTTGTATACCTGGTTTGGAATAAGGAAATGCAAGGTTTGGATTTAACACCCATTGCTTTTTCCATAACAGGATTTTTCCTCTATCTGGGGGTTACTCGATATCGGTTGTTTGATCTCACACCGGTTGCCAGAGATATTCTGTTTGAGCAGATCACAGATGGAATTATTGTCCTGGATAACAGCGATCGTATTGTGGATATTAATGTTACTGGCGCTGAACAAATTGGAAAAACGCAGCAGGAGATTATTGGCAAATCGATTCGGGAAGTTTTGAGCCCATTTCAAAAACTGATTCAAAAAATTGAAGAAAAAACTGGATTCTACCTGGAAATCTGTGATTCGAGATTTGACCAGCGCACCTATGATGCGAAAGGCATCTTGATTAAAACAGGAGATGAACAGGTTCAGGGACAGTTTATTGCAATGCGAGATATCACTGCCAAAAAACGTTCAGAAGAAATGGAACGCAAGCAGCATCAGTTCAACGAAGCCATGCGTAACATTGCCATGACGCTTACCAGCACATTGAACCTGGATGAAGTTTTGGACCGAATTCTTGACAGCGTGTCGGTTGTGATTCCCTGCACGATGATCAATATCATGCTGGTGGATGAGCAGCATATTGCCCATGTGGCGCGCTTCAAAGGATATTTAACTGCAGAATTGATCCAATTGGTCACCACTGTCGCGTTCGATGTGGATAATATTCCCAATCTTCATCTCATGGAAAACACAGGACAACCTTTCATTGTGCCTGATATCTTAAAGGTTGATTACTGGCAGGTTACACATTCTGAACTGCGCGCATATTTGGGAGCGCCCATTCAACTGAAAGGCAGGCTGTTTGGGTTTATCAATCTTGATCATAACCACCCCGATTACTTCACAGAAGATGATGCGGCGAATTTGAAAGTGTTTGCCGACCTGGCGGCCATTGCCATTGAAAATGCACACCTGTTTGCAAAAATGAATGAAATGGCTGAAATGGATGAATTGACCAAAATCAGCAACCGGCGGCATTTCTTCGCATTGGCTGATAAAGAAGTGCGCCGTTCGATTCGTTATGGCAATAGAGCTGTACTGGTGATGATGGATATTGATTGTTTCAAAGAAATTAATGACACCTGGGGACACCAGGTGGGCGACACAGTTCTGGAAAAAGTGGCCGAAATTTTTCGCACTTCCATCCGTGAAATGGATATAGCCGGTCGTTATGGCGGAGATGAGTTTTGCATTTTGCTTCCCAATGCCGGTGAAGATGATGCGGTTCACTTTGTCGAGAGAATGACGCATCAAATCAACAAAATAAAGATTCCCGGAGTGCGCCTGGCAAAAAAAATCAGCATCAGCTGCGGGGTCGCTGCTCTGACCCCGGCTGATGCCTCTCTGGATGATCTATTGCGCAAAGCCGACCTGGCGCTTTATGCAGCCAAACTCAACGGGCGCGATCGAATTGAGAAATATAATCCTGCGTAATAATTTCTATGGCGCTTGCGGCGTGGCAGGAACCAGCCAGTAGCTGCTACTGTCACCTTCGGATGTCCAGCCTTCCAGGCCGGACTTGAGTGAACGCACTTTCCACCACACCCACTTGTTGGCGCAAACCGGGCCCTCCAAAATGCGCATGCGTTCGCCGGGTGCCAGGTAACCGATGACCTTGCCTTCTGTGCTGGGTTTTTCACGCACACGGTTGTTCATCCAGGGGTTGGTGGCAACCGAGGCTTCATCGCCAATGTGCAGGCGGGTTTGATAGGTGTCTTTGCAGGCATCCCAGATGGGCCTGGTGGCTGATGGCACCGGGCTGGGGGTGGGCATTTGCGAGCCGGTGGCGGCTTCTCCCAGCACCCGGTTTTGCGCCAGGTCCACCCGGTAGAGTGCAGCTTCAGCCTGGCTGCCCACCCACAACGCCCCGGCCTGAATGAACATGGAATCGGGAAACAGGCTGACCGGGATAATGGAAAACACCTGGAAGGTGGACGGATCAATGCGCGCCACGGTGCCGTTGTTGAACAGCACCCACACAGTTGAATTGTTCACGGTCACGTCAACCGGCTTGCCGGGCACACGCGTCAGGTCGGCTGAATTGATCAGTGCTTTGCTGGCAGGGTCAATCAAATACAGGCTCTCTTCGGCAATTTCATTGACGATCCACACACCGGCGCTGTTGGCAGCAATGCGGGTGTGTTTCTCCCAGATGGCATATTCTCCATCTGAAGTGACCACATCGGTGCGCGGGTCAAGCTGGCTCACATGGGTGAAACCGGCGCCGTCAATCACAATCCACACCGCGCCGGGAACCACGGCAAAATCTGAAACCGGTGCGCCGGTTTCGATGTAATGCACAACCTCGTTTTTAACCGGGTCAATGCGCAGCACACCGCCCAGCGGGCTCTGGTTGGTGGCATCCACGCTGGTTTCCAGGGTGTCTTCGGCTCCCACCCAGACGCTGCCTTCACCAGAAGCGATGGTCAACAATTTGAAACCTTCAATGGGTATATTCGCCACCATCTGGCGGCTTTGCGGGTCGATACGCGCCACGCTGCTGTTATCCTGGTCAATCACCCACACAGCGTCATCATCCACCGCCAACGCACCGGGTGTGCCGCCCAGTGAAATACTGTCTAATATTTCGAGTGAACCAGAATCAATAGCCAGAACGGTGTGGTCCATGGCATTGGTGGCCCACAACACCTGGCTGTCTGTCGGCGTGGGGGTTGAGGCAGGTTGTGAAGGGATAAGCGGCGCCAGTGTGGGCAGTTGCAAAGCCGGAACCGGGTTTATGCTCGCCAGCGTTTCAGTTGGCGCTTCAATGTCCTGCGGTGCAGGCTGGGCTGGGGCCGAGCCCGGCAGCCCGGCGCAGGCCAGCATACCAATGAATGTACCAATCAAAAATAAAATGATGAACAGTTGTTGGGTGTTCTTTTTCATTGTTTTTATTACCTTTTTGAACTTGCGACTCATACCGGGTGTGAGGAAAGATATTCATGTTTATCATTATCAGTATAATATGAACCCTATGCGTCAGCCACAAAAATGCTGTAAAAAAAGCCCGGCATAGATAATTTGATCTGGACATGCTAATAATTTCATTTGACAAAGCGTCGGCCATTCGGGATAATTCAGTAAGAATAGTAATTTTAAATTCATCAATTTCACAATCACTACTGCTGAAAAACAGGATGAGGTGGTTATGAAGATAGCCAGGAATTATTTTTTTCGGGGACTGCTGTGGGTTGGGCTATATGTGTTTTTTTCACTGGCGCCTTTATTTCTCTTGCTGGCAGGGCCTGTTCCCGCTGGGCGAGAGTTTTGGCGTGAGTTTTCAGTGGCGCTGGCATTTGCTGGCACAGCCCTGATGATGCTGCAATTTGCATTGACAGCACGCATTCGCCCGGTTAAAGAGCCCTACGGCAGTGATGTGGTCTATTTCTTTCATCACAAAATTTCACTGTTGGCTTTTGGTCTAATCCTCTCCCATCCTTTGCTGTTGTTCCTGGGCAATCCTCGCTTGCTGTCGTTATTAAATGTGTTTACAGCGTCGTGGCGCGCTCGCGCCGGGGTGGCCGGCTTGACGGCTCTGATTATCCTGGTGGTGGCTGCGAGCAAACGTCAGCAGTTAAAAATTGAATACAATACCTGGCGACTCTGGCATGGAATCCTGGGAATCGGCGCCGTTGTGCTTGGATTGACCCATGCATTCATGGTGGGACATTACCTCAGTGTTCCCTGGAAACGCGGATTATGGTTGGCATATTTAATCGCCTGGCTTCTGGTGCTGCTCTATTATTATGTGTTGAAGCCGCTGCAATTGATGCGCACGCCTTATGAAATTGTGCGCATAACAGCCGAGCGGGGCAACACATGGACTGTAACAATGCGGCCGGTGGGGCACAGCGGGCTGCAATTTATGCCGGGTCAATTTGCCTGGATTACCGTGCGGGGGACGCCCTTCTCAAAAACCGAGAATCCATTTTCCATTTCATCCAGCGCTGAACATCCTGAAGAAATCTCGTTTACTATAAAGGAATTGGGAGACTTCACCCGAACGGTGAGCAGCCTGCAGCCTGGAGAAAAAGCCTATATTGACGGCCCTTATGGATCGTTTGGAATTGATCGACAGGATCATGCCTCAAAATTTGTTTTCATTGCCGGAGGTGTTGGCATTACACCCATGATGAGCATGTTGCGAACCCTGGCAGATCGTAATGAATCGCGCCCGGTACAGTTGATTTATGCCAACCGCGATTGGGATGGCATCACCTTCCGGGAAGAAATTGAGGCGTTGAAACAGCAGTTAAATTTGAGCGTGTATTATGTGCTGGAAAAACCACCTGCTGATTGGCAGGGTGAAACCGGGTTTATTACGAGCGCTTTTTTAGAGCGCATCCTATCGGCCGAACGGCAGAGGAATTTTCAGGAAATATTTCTGTGCGGGCCCAAGCCCATGATGGATGCGGTTGAAAAAGCCCTGCTGCAACTGGAATTTTCTCCAGACGATATCCATGCCGAACGGTTTTCACTGGCCTGAATGAGGAGGCGCCATGCGTCAAAAGGCAGCCAATATCTTAACCATATTGATTGCAGTATTGATTGTGTTTTTATCAGCTTTGTTTGCTCTTATGCAGAGCATGTAAAACACTTAACTTGCCAGTAAGGTAAGTCATGTCTATAATACCTTTACTTTCCCTAAATCCAATTGAAACTTTAGGCGGTTTTTCTTGACTGCAATTGATGAGATTAAGAATCGGGTCGATGTTGTTGACCTGATATCTGAAACAGTGACCCTGCGTAGGGCGGGAAAAAATTACACCGGTTTTTGCCCGTTCCATGCCAACACACGCACCCCGGCTTTTGTGGTGTTTCCCGATTCGGGCACGTGGCGTTGTTTTGGCGAATGCAATGAAGGCGGCGATATCTTCCGCTTTGTGATGAAAAAAGAGGGCGTCGATTTTGCCGAGGCGCTGCGCATGCTGGCCGAACGCGCCGGGGTGAAATTGGAACCGGTGACGCCGCAGAAAAAAGAAGCGGAAGAGACACATCAGCGGCTGCGCGATTTGCTGGAAGAAGCTGTGATATTCTACCGGCATCACCTGCTGCACCACCCGGCGGCGCAAGAAGCCCAAAACTATTTAAAGAAGCGCGGGTTAAAACCTGAGACAATGGAATCGTTTGGTATCGGTTACGCGCCGCCCGGCTGGGACACCACGCTGCAGTATTTCACTGCCAAGGGATACACCGCAGAAGACCTGGTGAATGCCGGCCTGGTGGTCGAAAAGCAGGAGGGCGGCGGTGTTTACGACCGTTTTCGGCACCGCATCCTGTTTCCCATTCGCGAAATGAATGGAAAAATGGCAGGATTCGGCGCGCGTCGCCTGAACCCGGAGGATGAACCCAAATTCCTCAATTCGCCCCAGACTGAATTGTTTGACAAAGGGCGGCTGCTCTATGGACTGGATGCCGCCCGAAAAGCCATCCGCGCCAAAGATCAGGCCATAATCGTAGAAGGGTATATGGATGTGGTGGTGCCGCACCAGGAGGGCTTCACCAATGTGGTTTCTCCCATGGGCACCGCGCTCACCGAAGCGCAATTGCACCTGCTGAAACGCTTTTCCCGGCGCATCATTCTAGCTCTGGATGCAGATGCAGCCGGTGAAAAAGCCACCCTGCGCGGATTGGAAGTGGCCCGCCAAACGCTTGACCACACGGAAGAAATTAGCTTTGATCCGCGCGGCTTGCTGCGGCATGAAGCCCGCCTGCAAGCCGACTTGCGTGTGACCACGCTGCCGCCCGGCATGGACCCCGATGAGGTGGTGCTGCGCGACCCGCAGGAATGGCAGCAATTGGTAGATGCCGCCAAACCCATTGTGGTGCATGTGATGGAAACCCTGGCGGCGGCGCACGATTTGGACGATCCCAAAGCCAAAGCAGAGGTGGCCGGGCAGGTGCTGCCCTTGATTGAGGATGTGGCTAACCCGGTGGAGCGCGACGCCTACCGCCAGCGCCTGGCGCGTTTGTTGCGTGTGGATGAACGATCATTGCTCACCAGCCAGCCTGCCCGCCAGCGTCCACAGCAACGCCGCTCAACGACCCGGCCAGATCCAACACCAACCGTGAAAGAAACCATTGCTGTTGATTCCAACCGGCTGTTGATCCACCGCCTGGAAACAGAGTTTCTGCGATTGTTACTGCGCAACCCCGATTTGTTGAACAATCTGGATCGTTATTTGCAAAGCCACACGTTAAACCGCGTAACCTTACAAGAATTTGACCATGCCGATCATCAGGGATTGCTGCGTCTCATTCAACAGTCACTGGAACAAATTCAGGCCGATCCGAAACAATACATCCATGAAAATGTTCCCCCTGAACTCAAAGAGTTATTAACCAAATACCTGGAACCACTACCCCTGGGTGAACCCACAGAGAACCGCCTGGGTGAAGATCTGGCGCGCACCCTGCTGCGTTTGCGCAAAACCCGAATCATGGAACAACTGGCGCAAATTCGCCAGATGCAGCAAGATTTGCAAGAGCAGGGTGATACAGGGTTGCAACCATATCGTGAACTGGTTTTGCAATATACCCTGACCGGTTCCCGGCTTGACCTGGCGTTAAGCAAGCCGGTGCTATTGGAATAAGATTATTTTAATTGGGATATAATTTAATTCATGCCTCCTATTAAAAAAACCTCCTCACAAACCACTGGCCGCACAAAAGCAAAATCGACAGCCAGGCCGCGAGTTAACTCAAAGCCGAATGATCGAGAGAAGAAACAACGATCAGACTTGTTATCGACGGAGATAGATGCAAACCTGTCGACTGACGAGAAAAAACTCTTTCCTAACGGCATGGATGATAAAGAGCCGTTGGTGGAAGAAGAAGATTTGAGCGATGTGGTTCTGGAAGATCCTCTGGAGATTTTGGAAGATCCAGTCCTGGCAGTGGAACTCTCAGAAGACCCGGTGCGGCTGTATTTGAAGGAAATTGGCCAGATCAACCTGCTGGATGCTGAATGCGAGTTTCGCCTGGCCGCGCGCATTGAAGCGGAGCGGGTTTTAACCCTTTTGGAAAAACACGTAGAAATTCCCAAAGGTCAGCCGGGGCACTGGCAGTCAGTCTATCAGGCAGCAGCAGAGCAAATGGTTACCAACTGGCAGCGTTTCCTGGAAGACGCATCCCGTTTAAAACAGGGTGAACCACCTGATATTGGCCTGGTTGTAACCGAAGCGCAAATGCTGCATTTGCAGTGGCAAAATGACCAGCCTTCTTACATGCGCTCCTATCTGGATAATGGTGTGTGGGGGAAAGATGAAATCTGGGATGGACTGGTGCGCCAGGTGTTCAATGTTTTCCTGGGTTTGTATATGCTGCCCGGCAGTGTGGCTGAAGCATTGTTGACCTGGCTGCAGCAGAATTCGGAAATGCCCGGCAACAGCTTTTTTATGGACAACACCCCCGATGAAGAAGCTCTTCAAAATGAATATGAAGCATTACGCTGGCGTACAGATGAAGCCACTCAGGCGCTCATTCGTTCCAATTTGCGCCTGGTGGTGAGTATTGCCAAACGATACCTGGGCAGAGGTATTTCTTTCCTGGATTTGATTCAAGAAGGCAACCTGGGTTTGCTGCGCGCGGTGAACAAATTTGACCCCACCCGCGGGTTCAAATTTAGCACCTATGCCACCTGGTGGATTCGCCAGTCAATCAGCCGCTACATTGCCGAACAGGCGCGCACCATCCGCATACCGGTGCATCTGTTCGAAGCCATTACACGCTTGCTGCGTTTACAACGTGTTTTAGTGCAGCAACTGGGACGTGAGCCGAATATTGAAGAACTGGCGCTCCAGGCTGAATACCTGTCGCAGGATGATTTGGATGCCATTCGCAATGCCATGAGCAATAATGAACCGGTGGACCCCGCAGTGCAGCGCCGCTGGTCGTGGGCAACAGCCAAGGTGCAGCGCATTTTACAGGCGGCTGAAGAACCCATTTCGCTGGAACGGCCGGTTGGCGATGAAGACAGCAGCCAACTGGGCGATTTTATTGAAGACGACGACGCTCTGGAACCCATGGACGCGGCTGCGCGTGAAATGCTGCGCGAACAAGTGCAAGATGCCCTGGCTGCCATATCAGAACGCGAACGCCAGGTGCTGGAATTACGTTTTGGATTGGTGGACGGCAAAGATCACACCCTTGAAGAAGTGAGCCGTTACTTCAACGTTACCCGCGAGCGAATTCGGCAAATTGAGGCCAAAGCCCTGCGCAAGTTGCGCCATCCCACCCGCAGCCGCTATTTGAAAGAATATTTGTCTTAGTCATCTCATTTTGAGGAGGTTGTGGTTTGCGCGTAGTAATACTTCATAGTGATGATAAATCTGCGCAAACCCTGCAAAGTTTCTTTAAAGAGCGCGGTGATCAAGTGTGGCATACTGCTGCGCTTGAACATGCTGAAGCGCTGATTGAACTGGTCGATCCCAAGTTGTTGTTTTTAGATATCCACCTTTCCAGCGAAAGCTGGCTGCCGTTTTTAAACCGCATCCGGCAAACCTATCCCCGGTTGAGCATCATCGTAACCAGCCAACGCCCCAATTTGCAGCGCGAAATTTTTGCACAGCAGCAGGGTGTGCGGGTTTTTCTGCGCCATCCTTACCAAAAGGTGTGGATTGAACGTGCATTAAAACAATTGGATCAGGGAGAAACTACCCAACTGCGTCCGACAATGAAGTCTCCCTCTGCAGATGATTTGCGTGTGCGCAATCCGCTGCATTTCCAGATCATTCTTCCTTACCTGGTGTTATGGTTGTTCTTTTCGTTATTGGGTGTTTTCATCCTGGCGCGGGTTGTGAGGGAATCAATTGAAGAGCGGCTCATGACTCAACTGGCAGCCTCAAGCATGCAGAATGTGAACTTCGCTGCTTTGAATGAAGAAAGCATGCTGTCCACCGTGCGGCTGGCAGCCGGTATAAAAGAGATGGCGCAGGCGGTTGAGGCAAACGACGCCAAACAGGTGCGCGAAGCTGTGCTGCCGTTGTGGATGAATTCAGGTGAACAAACGCTGAATGTGATCAACCGGCAGGGAATCAGCCTGTTTTCTGCCCGCCGTGATGAACAGGAAAGCTTCACATTTTCGCAGGGCGAAACCTTGTTCAAGCGATCTGCTATGGTGCGCGATTTATTGACCGGGAAGTTGGACAAACAGGGCGATAAACAGGGCGGTATTATTCAGGTAGGTGAAGCCACTTTTTTCTACCTGGGCAGCCCTGTTTATAATGCTGACGGCGATGTGGTGGGTGCGGTTCTGATTGGCCAGTCTTTGGATAACCTGGCTGGTAATATGCGCCTGGATAATTTGACGGAAGTCACCTTGTATGATCTATCGGGTAAACCGCTGACTACGACTCTTGGACAACCTTCCAATTTACCCAATCACCAGGTGAAATACATTTTGTCAGACCAGCAAAACAACACACTTTCACGCCCGATTCAAGTTTCCAATCAAGAATACACTGAATTGGTGGTGCCGTGGGAGGTGCACAACGGAGCCACCATTGGCCTGTTGGGAACTGCCCAGGCGCAATCTTTTGTTGTTAGCACCAGCCAGGCAACCCGCAGGCAGATTGCCCTGATTTTCATTGTCTGCATTACCCTGGTGATCTGGATTGGCGGATGGTTGGGGAAAAATTTTACATACCCTTTGCAAAAAATGGTGTCGCTGCTGGGTGCGGTTTCCAATGGAAACCTGGATGTAAAAGTCTCACTTGACGGCGATAACGAAATTGCACGTCTTGGAAAAAGCATCAACACCATGGTCACCCGATTGCAAGAGGGATTGATCTACCGCGATCTGATGGGACGATCTGTTTCACCCGAAATTCGCGAGCAATTAGATGAATCCTTCACATCTGGTGAATTGCATCTGGCAGGTCAGCACCTGCAGGCAAGCGTTCTCAACACTGACATTCGCACATTCACCACCATTACCCAGCAGGCAGAACCCGAAAAGGTGTTTGAATGGTTGAATGAGTATTTTGGCATGCTGGTGCCCATTGTGACCGGGCAAAACGGGGTGGTGAATAAATTTGACGGCGACGCCATGCTGGCTTATTTCGGCATATTGCCGCGCCAATTGCCCCGGGAAGTAAGCGTTGTGGCCGCGTGTCGGGCTGCGGTGGGCATATTGCATGCGGTGGAACGAATTAACTGGCGCCGCGGCCAGGCCGGCCTGATGCCGCTGGTGACCGGCATTGCGGTTTCAACCGGCGAAGTGGTGGCCGGCGGGCTGGGTAATGCCGACCGGCTGCATTTCACAATCATTGGTGAAGCGGTTAACACGGTTCAACAATTGCAAGGATTAACGCGCGAGTTGTTGAAAACATCTGCCATACTCATCGACGAAACGGTTGTTCAGATTTTAAGCGAAAAAACCAGCAATGAATTTATCATTGAACCGTTGGGAGCTCACCAGGTTGTGGGAAGGAAAGTACCGCTGGAGGTTTTTCGGCTGCTGCCCGTTTTGCATGAAGTTGGTGAAAGCGGGGATTAATGAAAAATTGCGACAATTCCATTTTTGCCAGGGATTATCCTCTTCAATGACTAAACTACTGGTATGGATGGACGATTATCTTATTAGCGGCAGGCAGCCAGGTTGCGCCGACGCGGCTCTTGTTTTCCACGGAAGCAAGGCTGGCAATACAAAAAAGTAGCATCCTTTCCAAACCTTTATAAGGGATATTGTCCATGTCTGCGATCATAAAAAAATTGTTGGGCGGTCAAGGTTATCCAATCAGCAGGATCAGCGAAGTAGCAGATGCTGTCATTCAGAACCCCGATATGTTTCGGGAAGTGTTCGCGGGTATGTTTGTGAATCACCCGGATTTGAGTGTGCGCTGCGCCGATGTCATCGAGCGGGTGACTGCCATTCAGCCTGAACTGCTGGAGCCGTTCAAGCTTGATTTGCTTAAACTGGCGCATGAAGCAACAGACCACGCCTTGCGCTGGCAGTTGGTGCTGCTGTTGCCGCGCCTGTGGCTGGTACCTGAAGATTACGATTCCATATTTGAAGTTTTTGATCTATACTTGCAAGATGAAAATGAGGTGGTGCGTATGTACAGCATGGAAGCGCTGGCGCGCCTGTCGCGCAAGGAAAAAGTCTTGCATTTGCGCGGATTGAAAGTGTTGGAAGACCTGAAAGAGCACCCCAATCTTATCATGCGGCTGCGTGCTGAAAGGTTGTATAAAAACCTGCGCGAGCTGGAAGATATTCCCTGAGGAGGAACAATGCCGTTCATTCATAAAAATGAAATTAAAACACGCGACACCCTGCCAGGTTTTCACGGCAAGATGATTTCCACAGATCACTTCACATATATTGATTGGAAGCTGGATGCTGGTTCCGTATTACCCGAGCATTCGCATATACACGAACAATTGACCAGTATCGAAGAAGGGCAGATGGAGTTTACCCTGGATGGTGAGACCCGTGTGCTTGGCCCCGGAATGCTGGTGGTGATTCCGCCGAACGGCGTGCATTCAGGTAAAACCATTACAGATTGCCGTGTGATCGATATTTTCTACCCGGTACGCGACGATTATAAATAGGCCTCAGTTTTTGCCAGCCAGCCCGGCATTGACGGCTATGGCTACGGCATTGGCGCGGGTGTGCACATTCAGTTTTTCAAAAACAGCTTTCATGTGGCGTTTGACCGTGTTGGTGGAAATGACCATCACATCGGCAATTTCTTTGTTGGTCATGCCGCGCGCAAGCAGGCTTAGAACCTGGCGCTCACGGTCGGTAAGGCTGCCTAATTCATTGCTCATTGATGCGCGCACCCTGTTGGTTTCGGTGACGGTTTGTAAAAATGCCCGCCGGTTGAAGGTTTGTTTCTCCAGATAGGCAAAAATGTCATAATCGCGGTAAATGGATTCGACCTGTGAAGGGTCGTTCAAACCGGACACAACAATAGTAGGAATGCCGGCTGAACGTGTGTTGTTCAACAAGCGCGCGCCGTCCAATTCTTTAAACCCATCGTCAAAAAGGTGCGATCGATCAGACAGGCGCACCGTGGATGTCGAACCCGTGAGGGAAAGATCGACCACTGCCAGTTGGAAACGCTCGCGTCCCAAAACACCCAGGGCTTCGCCAAAGCTGCTGCATGTGCGCACCTGGTATCCCGCTTCGCCGAGCAGTTCGCCAACCAGGCTGCGCCAGCCGGCGTCATCGTCAATTACGATGGCGCTGCCCATGGTTTTGTCTGCCCGGCCAGCTTCTTCATTTGTGATGAGCGGGACGTGTGTAATTTCGGTATCTTTAACGGCAGCTGCACCGGGAGCGGCGCTGGCCAGGATGTTGCGAACGATCTTTTTAAATGCAGAGCGTTGAAAGGCTTCTTTTTGCAGGCAGGTGTTGGCGCCGTGTTCAGTGAGAGAACTGACAGCAATTTGCACGGTGGCATAGCCTGTCAGCAAAATGGAAACGCAGCCGGGGTCATATTCCTGAATCGAGTCCAGAACCTGCAAACCTTCCAGGTTGTGGTGGTCGTTCGCGTTCAATGATAGATCGACAACACTGATGCGGTGCGGTGAGTTTCGGATGATTGCCACCGCTCCGCCAAGACTGCTGGCAGTTTCCACTTCATCCAGGCCTGCATCGAGCAGGAGTTCGCGTAAAATCTGCTGCCAGGAGGGATCGTCATCCACCACCAGGCCGCGCAGTTTCATGGGTTCTGTCAAACTTAAAGAATCTCCTTTACCAATGCTTATGCAGAGGGCAGCAGCAGGCGGAAGGTGGCGCCGTTTTGACCGTCGCTCTCAACGCTTACCGAGCCGCCCAGGCGGGCCATTAATGTCTTGACCCACCACAGGCCAAACCCGAGGTGGGATGAAAGATTGCCTGAATCGTTCAGCTCAAAAATTTTCGCCTGGTTTTCCTGTGAAATTCCCGGGCCGGTGTCGCTCACCAGAATTTCAACCTGGTTGCACTGCGCCGAACCGCTGATGGTGATGGTGCCCTGTCCCTGCATGGCTGCTGAAGCATTCTCAAACAGGTTGGTGAAAACCAGGCGCAGGCTTTGCTCTCCAGCAATTACCGGCGGCAGGTTTTCCAGTTGCAGGGTTTTCACCTGCACACCTTCTGATAAATGACTTGAATGGATGGCGTCTTGCACACACACAGCCAGGTTTACCGGTGAAGGGTGAATGGGGCGCAGCAGGGTGAGGTTGTCACGCACGGCGCTCATGGCTTCGCGGGCGCTTTTTTCAATTTCAGCCAGGTTATTAGCCAGGTACGCATCAGACTGGAGCGCGGCAGCGCATTTGTCTTGAATGCCTTCGATGCGCACCGGGATGGAGCCAAATTTATTGTTGATCTGGTGCAGCAAGTTCGCCGCCACATCACCCAGTGCGGCGAAGGTTTCGCTCACGGTGTGCTGATCCTGTGCATTGCGCATGGCTTCCTGCCTTGATGCGCTTTGAATGGCCAGCGCGGCATAGCGCGCCAGGATGGTGAGAATCTTATTATCCCATTCTGATTCGGTGAACAACCCCGGGTCTGGTTCGGTGCCGTAAACGCTGAAGGCGCCCAACGGGGTGGGCGTTTGCCCCTGGGTTGTGCTGACCATCAGGGGCACAATCAGGGCGCGTTTCCAGCCCTGGGCGCGCGCCAGTTCCGGCTGATTGAACAGCGGTTCTTCGGGCAGCCGGTTGGAGATGACCGGGCGCGACTGCAAAATTGCCTGACCGATCAGGCTGTTGTGCAGCGGCAAGCGGTCGCAGTGCTGGTGCCCCTTGCTGGCAGCGCCCAGCACAAGGGTTTCATTTTCCAACAGCCACACAGCACTGGTGGAGGCATTCAACAATTCGCAGGCCAGCCCGGCCAGCCTGTCGAGCACACGCGGCAAGGCTTCTGTCTGCAGCAATTCTGATATTTCCTGCAGGGCGTTGAGCAGTTTAATCTCCTGCAGTGCGGTGACCGCCTGGGTGGCAAAAGCCTGCATCAGCAGGTTGTCTTCATCGCTGAAGATGCCGGGGGTGGGGCTTTCCAGGTTCAACACGCCTTCCAGGCGGCCGCTGGCGCTGATGAGCGGCACGGCCAGTTCTGAACGGATTTGCAATTCACGGTTGAGGGGTGAATAGATGCTTGCCCAGGGTTCAACCTGCACATCGGGAATGCACAGGGGCTGGCGGTGCTGCGCCACCCAGCCCACAACACTGGTTGATTCGATGGGCAGGTTATCGAGCGCGGCGCGGTTGAGCCGCTCGCCTGAAACCGCGGCAGGAGTGAGGTTGCGACCTGTGGGGTCAACCAGGCGAAAGCTGCCGTAATCGGCGTTGGTCACCTCAACGGCCATTTGAAGGATGGTTTCAAGCGTTTCTTGCAGGCGCGGCCGGGATGAAATGAGCACGCTGGCGCGGCGCAGGCGGTTGGCTTCATCTTCCTTGCGCGCCAGGTCGCGTTTCACTCGATCCACCAACCGGGCATGGTAAATGGCAATGGCTGACTGGTTGACGAAATTATCCAGCAGCATCAATTCAAGCGGAGCAAAGCGGCGCTGCTCGTGTAAATAGACGTATAACACGCCCACCATGCGCTTGGCAACAATCAGCGGCAGCACAGCCGCAGCGTGCGCACCAGCGGCTTTTTTGGATGGAGAAATTTCCAGGTCGGTTTCTTCATACGAAACCACCCTGCGGCGCTGATCGACTGCACGCCTGCCGAGACCGTTTGGACGCGGATGGTCATTTGAAAGGGGCGGAACCAATTCACCGGCAGCCACACGCGAACTGGTGATGAAATCACGCTGGCTCAGGTCGTACATATAGACCACAGCCGAAGAATTGGGCACAATGGTGATGACGCTGCGCACGATGAGCTGCAAAATCGATTCGCGGCTGGCGGTTTCGCTCATGCCGATATGGTTAATGATGGCCGCTGCCTGGTTGAGGCGTGTGAGCGCATTGAGCGCTTCATCGGGTTGAAATTGCGGTGCGGGTTGGAGAGACAAGGGCACACCTCCTGAAAAAACATAAGATAGTGCTGCTGTGTATTATACGTGCAAATAATGACCAGTTACTTAATAAAATACCCCGCCGCGGTTGGGAAAGCGACGGGGCTCTGTTGCACCTGATGATACCTTAATCAGACAACTAAACCAGCCCCATGCAGGCCATTGCCTGGGCAACCCGCAAAAACCCTGCAATGTTGGCGCCGGCGGCGTAATTGCCCGGCATGCCGTATTCTTCAGCAGTATTCCAGCAGCGCTCATGAATGCCGCACATGATCTGGTGGAGTTTCTCATCCACCTGGCTAAAACTCCAGGTTGTGCGGCAGGCGTTTTGCTCCATTTCCAATCCTGAAGTGGCCACCCCGCCCGCGTTGACGGCTTTTCCGGGGCCGTAGCAAATGCCAGCCTGCTGAAAAACATGCACACCGGCGGGTGTGGTGGGCATGTTGGCGCCCTCGCCCACAGCGATGCAGCCGTTGTTCACCAGGATTAAGGCATCCTGTTCATTGATTTCGTTTTGCGTGGCCGACGGCATGGCAATTTCACAGGGTATACGCCAGATGTTTCCATCGGGCATATAGCGGGCGCTATCGCGTCGTTCGACATATACCTTGATCCGTTGGCGTTCCACTTCTTTAATCTGTTTGACCAGTTCAACATCAATGCCCTGCTCGTCATAGATCACGCCGTTCGAATCGGAGCACGCCACCACGCGCGCGCCCAATTGCTGTAATTTTTCAATGGTGTAAATGGCCACATTTCCGCTGCCAGAAACCAGGCAGGTTTTACCTTCCACGGTTTCGCCGCGCCGCTTGAGCATTTCATCAACGAAATACACCGCACCGTAACCGGTGGCCTGGGTGCGTCCCAGCGAGCCGCCCCAATCGAGGCCTTTGCCGGTGAGCACGCCGGCTTCAAAGCGGTTGTTCAGGCGTTTGTATTGCCCGAACAGGTAGCCAATTTCACGACCACCCACGCCAATATCTCCGGCGGGGACATCGATCTGTTCGCCAATGTGGCGGTGCAATTCGGTCATAAAGCTCTGGCAAAAGCGCATGACTTCAAAATCAGATTTGCCTTTGGGGTTGAAATCGCTGCCGCCTTTGGCGCCGCCCATTGCCAGGCCGGTGAGCGCGTTTTTAAAGATCTGTTCAAACCCTAAAAACTTAATAATGCCAGAATAAACGGAGGGGTGAAACCGCAAACCACCTTTATAGGGCCCAAGAGCGCTGTTGAATTGAATACGGTAACCGCGGTTTACCTGAATCTTCCCCTGGTCATCCTGCCAGGGAACGCGAAAGATGATCTGGCGCTCCGGCTCGACAATTCGCTCCAGTATGGCTAAATCGTCAAGTTCGGGGTGTCGTTCGATTACCGGAATTAAGGATTCCAGTACTTCGCGCACGGCTTGATGGAACTCTGGTTCGCCAGGATTTCGCCGCACAACAGTGGTGTAAACTTCTTCAACGCGTTCGCGAGCCGGTGTATGTGAGCAGGTAATCGGGTAATCGGCAGGTTCGTTTACCAGTAGATGATTTAAATCAGCACTTAATGTAATCGCCATTGCTTCCTCTCCTTATTCACCATACAGGAATCTGATCAGCCAATCAGGCAGCTCCCTGTATAGGCTTATTATCGCAACCATGCTGGTAACGGGCTATTACCCAAATGGGTCATTTAAAGGAGGACGGTCGGCGTTAACCGACCGTCTGGGAGAGGAATTGCTCGTAACCGCTTCCTTTGGCTGAAGTATGCGATTTTCTGTTGCTGATGGTTGTATTTTACTGAATTGACGAGGCTGCGCCAATTACCCAAACGGGTTATTTTCAGAGCGGCATCTCTCCCATAAAATCATATTCAAGTTCAACACAGAAAAAGCTTCAACTTCCCCCTTTGAGAGATAACCCGACGGTGCACCGCACCGAAGAGGAGATGGACATGAATTACCCAAACATTCGCACGGATGTTTCACCTGATGCACCCTATGGCCAGGAACAGGACTCCTGCGCAATTTATATGAGCGCCCGAAAACATGGGCAGAGCACGTTTGGAACCTTGAAACGATCACTGGGGGCGCTGGGGCAAATGGGACACCGCACCGGTTTTGTCAACGGCGAAGGCGACGGCGCCGGTGTGCAGACCGATTTGCCGCGCAGGCTGTGGGCAAAAAAGCTCAGCCAGGCGGGTATGCGCGCTTCAATGGCAGCCGAACCTGGTTTTTGGGTTGGACATTTGTTTGTGCCCAACGGGCTTGATTTCGCTGCGCTGCGTGACGGCATCAGCGCCTGTTTCAATGAAGCCGGGCTGAATATACTGCTCGATTTGCCCGGCCGCACCCGTCCCGAGGCACTGGGGCGCAACGCCCGCATGAAAGCCCCGACCTTCTGGCAGTTGGCCGGATATTATGAGGCGCGCGATGTGGAAAAGCGCCTGTTTGCCGCCCAGAAACGCATTGAAGCCTCCTTTCAGGTGCATTTTGCGTCCCTCAGTTCCTTTGCGGTGGTCTATAAAATCCAGGGATCGGTGGAAGCCCTTTCGCGCTACTACCCCGATATGCAAGACCGCGATTATGACACTTCGATGGTGTTGTGCCATGCGCGCTACTCAACCAACACGGTTTCGAGTTTTGAACGTGCCCAGCCGTTTGCCCTGCTGGGGCACAATGGCGAGATTAATACCATCAACCGTTTTCAAAACGAGGCCAGCCAGATCGGTGTGGCCCTGCCGCAAAACGGCTCTGATTCTCAGATGGTGGACCGGCTGCTGCAAACCCTGTGTGTTGACTTTGAACTTGATTTGATGGAAGCCATGGAAATCATTTTCCCCCCGGTGCCGCATGAGATGGATTTGTTGCCTGCTGAATTACGCGCGGTTTATGCACGCTTGCGACAGTCATTTGGCCCCTTTGCCCAGGGACCGGCGGCAATCCTGGCGCGCTACGGCGATATGGCGGTGGCCAGTGTGGATGCTCTGGGACTGCGTCCGCTGTGGAGTGTGGAAACGGAAAAAGAAACCATTTTTAGCTCGGAACGCGGCGCCATTCTTTTTGATAACCGCGTCGAAGGTACGCGCGCCCTGGCTCCGGGTGAAAAAGTGGCGCTGCGGGTGATGCGCGGGCACGGCATTGAACTGCTCAACCACAACCAGATTCGACAGCATGTGATGAATGTCTCCTTTCAGCGTGAAGCGCCGCAAATAGCGCGGCGTTATTGGATGGAATGGCAGGCGCATAGCATCCGCCTGGAACCGAAACGCGCCCCCGATTTGTTGGGCAGATCGGGCGGGGGCATTTCAACGGCGATTCAGGAAACAGCTCTTGAAACCTGCCCGCAGCCAAACATCGCACACCCGGATGATCACCCGGTGCATATTCCCTGGCGTGGAGAGAAGAAAGCTGTGGCCATCACCCCCGGCTTGTTGGCAGCCAACGGCTGGCAGCGTGAGCATTTGGAAGACGCCGAAAGCATGGCAGCCCGCGGTGAGGACCCGGTTAGCTCACTGGGCTATGATGGTCCGCTGGCGGTGTTGAATCCCAATCGAGTCAACCTGGCTGATTTTTTCAAAGAGACTGTGGCGGTTGTCACCAACCCGGCCATTGACCGCGGACGAGAGGGTGAAACTTTTTCAACCTCGGTTTTGGTTGGGGCGCGGCCGGCGGTAGGCAAAACGCCAAAAGCCGACGATATTCTGGTGGAACTGCAAATGCCGTTGCTGACTGGCGGCCATCATCTGGCTGGAGAGGATGGCATTGCGCAGGAAGTTGCCCGCGAACTGGGTATTTTTACTATGGAGCAATTGCTGCAAGTGTTTGCAGACCATACAGCCTGGTTGACCCTGGGGGTGCGCGAAGGTGAGAAGGTGAGGTCAGCCCTTGACCGACTGGCAGGAGAAGCCATTTCAGCGGTTTGCAATGGGGCGCAGTGCCTGGTTTTGGATGACAGCGGTGCGCAGGATGGAAAAACCGGGTGGATGGACCCGCACCTGGCAGTGGCTTATGTCGATGAAGCGCTGCGCCAGGGGCAGGCAGCGGTCAATTTGCGTCGGCGGGCCGGGTTGGTGGTGCGCAGCGCGGCAGTGCGTTCATTGCACGACATCATCCTTTTGTGCGGCCTGGGCGCCGACGCAGTAAATCCATACGGTTTGCTGGCAGTGAGTTTGCAGGCGCATCAGCCCGAATTGCACGCGCAGCAAGAGGAATTGGTCCAGCGCCAGATTAGAATTTTGAATTGCCTGCAATCGGGCCTTGAAAAAGTGATTTCAACCATGGGCTGCCACGAACTGCGCGGTTATGGGCGCGTGTGCAGTGCCATAGGGCTGGCGGGCAGCGTGGCCAAAGCTCTGGGCAGCGCCAATCATTTTGGCAGTGAAACCTGCGGCGTAACCTGGGACTGGTTGAACCGGCAGGCTGAGCAGCGCCGTGCAGAGTTGGTTCAAAATCGTCCTGATGTGAAACTGGCCCAGTCACCACGCTTTTTGCCGCGTTTTGCCCGCAAGGTGACCGATTTCACCACCGGCAAGCTGGCCTACAGTGATGTGCGTGAAGCATTCCAAAACCAGTGCGCCGAACAACCGGTTTCATTGCGTCATCTGTTGGGGTTCAAAACCTCTTCCCGCCAGCCGGTCAACCCGGATGATGTTTGCCTGGAAGTGGACGGCTACCGGCTGCCCATTTTCATTTCAGCCATGTCTTTTGGCGCGCAAAGCGAAACGGCCTATCATGCCTATATCCAGGCTGCGTCAAACCTGGATATGATTTGCATCAACGGAGAGGGAGGCGAACTACCTGATGTGCTGGGGCGTTACAACCGGCACCGCGGTCAGCAGGTGGCATCGGCGCGCTTTGGTGTCAATGCGGCTTTTCTCAACGGCGCAGCGGTCATCGAGATCAAAATTGGCCAGGGCGCCAAACCCGGTGAAGGCGGCATGCTGCCCGCTGAGAAGGTTTCTCCGCGCGTGGCGTTGGCGCGGCACACCCCGCCTTATGTAACCTTGCTTTCTCCTTCCAACAACCACGACCTGTATTCGATTGAAGACCTGGCGCAGTTGATTGAAGAACTGCAAACGGTGAATCCGGGGGCCAAAATTTCTGTCAAGTGTCCGGTGGTACCCAACATCGGCGTCATCGCGGTGGGAATTGCCAAGGCCGGTGCAGATATTCTGGATTTGAGCGGTTATGATGCCGGAACCGGCGCAGCGCGCAAACACGCCCTGCAGCATGTGGGCTTGCCGGTTGAAATTGGCGTGGTTCAGGCTCACCGCGCGCTGGTCGAGGCAGGCATTCGCAGCAAAGTGGAATTGTGGTGTGACGGCGGTATGAAAACCGGCGAAGACGTGCTGAAAATGGTGCTGTTGGGCGCCAACCGGGTGGGTTTTGCCAGCATGGCCATGGCAGCCATTGGCTGCATCACCTGCCGCGGGTGCAACCAGGGAAAATGCCCGGTGGGCATATCCACACAAATTAAAACGATGGAAGAAGCCAGGCAAAAAGGTTTGCGTCACTTCACCCCGTTGGACTTTGACACGGCGGTGATGCGGCTGCAAAGTTATTTTGAGGCAGTGGCGCAGGAGGTGCGCCTGCTGACCGCCTCTCTGGGTGCTGAGAAATTGCAAGACCTGGTTGGACGGGCCGACTTGCTGGAACAGGTGCGTGCACAGGAAAAAATTGACCTTTCAGCCATGCTGCAGGCGGCGCCGCTGCATACACGTCTCGAATTGGAGCCAGGGGTGGGGCGCCTGCTGACGCGTCCGCGCAACAGCCTGACACGCCTGATGAGTGAATTAATCCTGGACACCATTTCAGACGATGAACAGGAAGTGACCTACCAGGATGAAGTAATGGCGTATGACCGGGCGCTGGGTTCGCGCCTGGCGGGAGAGTTGACCCGCCGGCCGCAGCTGACCGGCGAAGTGCAGTGCTTGCATTTGCGTTTTGGCCCATCGTCGGTGGCGGGCAACGGCTTTGCCGCCTGGGTGAATGATCCGGTGGATGTTTTGATTGAAGGCGGCGCACAGGATGGCGTGGCGAAGGGCGCTTCTGGCGGACGTGTGGCGGTGATGAAAGGGCTGAACCATGAAGGGTTGCGCATTGACGGCAGCGTTGGCAAAAGCTTTGCCTACGGCGCGCAGGGGGGAGTTTTTCTGGTGCAGGGAGATGCCGATTCACGGGCCTGCATCCGGCTTTCGGGCGCGTCGGTGGTGCTGGCTGGAGAGATTAAGCAGCCGTTGGATGATTCATCCGGCAGCATGGGCACGCATGCCAACCTGAAAGGTTTTGCGTGCGAATATATGACTTCAGGTGAGGTGTTGATCCTGGGAGACCCGGGTCCGTATGCCTTTGCCGGTATGACGGGAGGGGTGGTTTATCAAAAACTGACGCCTGAAATGGGCTTTGACCTGGCGGCATTGCGACGCAGGCTGGCGCAGGGTGCGCATGTCGAGATTCAATCGCTCACCCACCATGATGTTGGCGATGTAAAACGTTTGCTGGGTTATTTTATTAAAGCATTGGACCAAACTCACCAGTATGAAGAAGGCGAACGCATGCGCGGGTTGTGTGAAGAATCTGCTGTGCTGGCATGGTTTGTCAAAGTCATTCCATCCACAACAGAATCTCTTCACCGTCTATAATAAGAGAAATATCCAATGCCATTGAAAGGATGATTTTCATGAGGGTGAGGAAAAACCATGAACCTGGAAATGCTGGAAAAAATCCTGGCTGAAAAACCCGCTGTAACTAAAGAGATTCCCTTTGGGCCTGAAACACTGGTGTATAAGGTGAAAGGCAAAATTTTTGCCATGATAGCCTGGGATGAAGCTCCGCTGCGCTTTAACCTGAAATGCAACCCGCAACAAGCGGTGCAACTGCGTGAGCAGTATCCCCGGTCCGTTTTGCCGGGTTATTATATGAATAAAAAGCATTGGAACACAATTGTTTTGGACGGCAGCCTGCCGGAAACATTGATCTTGGAGATGATTGAGAATTCCTACCGGCTGGTGGTGCAAAGCTTGAAAAAAAGCGACCGTGATTCCCTGGGCGTTTGATGTCAACAGATGAGCAACACCAAGCTTTCAAGGTTAAACCATCCAGTATTCAAAAATGATGGTTTATTCACCAGAACGATTATGCTAAAATGAAATTGAGGGGTATTCCATCATGGACTATCATACATCTCGTCAGGTTTTGGAGGTTCAATGCAGGCGCATTCATGGATAGAAGGATTTCAAGGCGCTGTCACGGTTTGTGACACAAGGGGCGTCATTTTGGAAATGAATGATGCAGCCGCGGAGGTGTTCATAAAAAGCGGCGGCAAATCATTAATCGGAAGCAACGTGCTCGATTGTCACCCCGAATCAGCCCGGGCAAAGCTGCAAAGCATGATGGACGAACAGCGTGTGAATGTTTACACCACAGAAAAGAATGGGAAAAAGCGATTAATCTATCAATCACCCTGGTATGAGAATGGCGAATATAAGGGGTTTGTGGAAATCGGTGTTGACGTTCCCGGGGAAATTCCAAATTTCATTCGGAATTAAAGAATTTTATATCTGGCCGAATAAAAGGCAGTAGTGAGGGTAAGAAGAGAGGCAGCATGAGAAAGACACAACAATTATTAAAAATTACACTACTGCTGGCAGCCCTGTTCAGCATGTTGGCCTGTTACGGCCCTTTGCGCAATTCTGACGAAGGCGAAGAGGAAGTCATTGATCAACCTGCGGCAGTGGAAGAGCAGCAGGAACCCGAAACAGAGGTTGATGTGCCGGCCGACGAGTTAATTCAAGCTGAACAACCTGAAATCACCACGCCGGAACTTCCCGGCGTGAACTTTGAAGGCATTCAGTTTTCTTATGATCCTTCGCTTGCGCAAGAATTTACACCGAAGACCGTTGAAGCCACTCCCGTGCAAGAAGGCGGTCCGTGGTGGGATGCTGAACCGCGGCATGTGCGCTTTGATTTGAGAGGTTATCCGCTTCAAGATACATTCCATGAACCTTACATCCTGGTTTACCCGGCTGATGAATTTGCCAACTTGAGCGAATCGGGGAAAGTGACCGTTGATTTGATGAAATCAACCCTGGCTGAACGCTCTGGTAATCCCGAACGGCTACCATTTTTACCGATGTTCAATGCCGGCGCACTCATTCGAGCGCAGTTCAAGTATCTCGATTTTCAAAACGGCAGCGGTTTTCGCTATGTTACCCAGTTTGGCCAGGCCACCAATGAAATCAACAACCATGAGCTGTTTTACACCTTTCAAGGGCTGACAGATGATCAACAATATTATGTGGCTGCTGTGCTGCCGTTGAACAGTCCTCTACTGCCGGACGAATCCACACTGAATATGGATAACTATATGCAATTTGAGGAAAATTTTGAAACCTACATCGCGGATCTGAAGGTGAAAATGGATGCTGAATCAGCAGAACAATATAATCCCAGCCTGGCAAAATTAGACGCCCTGTTCGAATCTATGCTGGTGGAACAGCAATGAAAGAAAAACAACAGGTCAAGTCAACCAAAGCGAGTGGAAAACCATCTGGTAAATTTGCGGCTAAAAACAAAACGGCAGCCAACAAACCATTCATCCAGGTGCAGCGCATCACTTCTGCAATGCCGGCAATCCGTTTTCCGAGCCGACAACCTGAGACAACATTTGAACCTGCAAAACCTGCCCGGCAAGAACCCTGTCCCGATGACCTGCCTTTTGCCGTTGAGCCGCCAACAACCGCTGGCGAAAAATTGCCCTGGCGCCAGTATTTATTGCAGCGAATTCAAAAAGGATGGCCATTTTTTATATTAAACCTGGTGGGGATTGTAAGCGGGGTGATCGTTGGACAAATTTCCATGAACCGGCTTTTTTTTCTTGAAACAGCCAAATTTCCCATCATTCATTTTGAAACTTTGGTGAATGAATCGGCCCCTAAAATATGGTTTATCCTGAATATTCCATTTTTGGCCTGGCTCACCATTTTTGTGGCATCTATTGCAAGCCTGGTCAGTTCAATTATCTTGATGGTGATTTTCTGGCTGCCAAATGAACCTGAAAACACTGTGAAAATACAACGCAACTGGCAGATCTACAGTCTTTTTATCCAAATTTTTGCATTCATATTCCTGATCATTGATTATTTCACTTCTTAAGGCATCAATTCAATCAAACTGTTTCTTATCTGACAAGTGGAGTATTGATTAAGGAGGCAAGATGGATCTCACCAGGCAAGATGTGATCAAGATACTGGCAGTTACAGAACATGCCCGCCTATCGGGCGTTGACCTGTCAGAATTGGATTTGCAGGGGTTGAACTTTTCCGGGGCTGATTTAACCAATACCAACATGACAGGCGCCAATTTGACGAATGCTTATTTGCGCGGGGCACGGCTCGAAAATGCCAATATGGAAGGTACGATCCTGGCCAAAGCAAACCTCAAAGAAGCTAATTTGAAAGGCGCCAATCTTAAAAATGCTGATTTGCGCGGCGCCATCCTGAAGGATGTCATATTATTCGAAGCCAACATGCAGGGCGCCAAACTGGATCGGGAAAGCACGACTTATTAATAATTTGATCGGACAACTTAAAAAGGAGATGTGCTATGGTGAAAATGAAAAAGATTCATCTGTTATTGCTTGTTTTAATGCTGGCTTTAATTATTTTAGCCTGCGGCTCGGATAACAAAAAGCAAACGGACAAGGATGCTTCCGACCAACCGGCACAGTCTGAGGTCGTTGAGCAGCCCGAAGCCGAAGAACCCGCCGAACAAGCAGCGCCCAAAGTGGAAACAGATTTTCCAATGCTTGGCGATGCTGAAAATGTTTTAGACATGCAGGGTGTCATTGTCTATCAATCCAAAACCAGCCTCGAAGATGCCTTTGCGTTTTACCGCAAGGAACTGTCGGGCATGGGATTGAAGGAGAGGGAAATCCTGACGCTTGATGAAGAGGATATGTTCCAATTTGTTTTTGACGGTTCACCCAACGGGAAACAACTGGTGGTGCAAACCTTACAACTGGATGAAAAGACCATCAATGTCACTATTCGCTATGAGGAAATGAGTAATTAACCACTCATCACATCAAAAACAATAAAAAGCAAAAACGCACATCAAGAAAACCGGGTGTGTGTTTTTGTTTAATACAATCATTTTGTTGCGGTTTCAATGTTTTAGAAAAGCGGATTTAAAAGGAGTGCAACATCATGAAAATTCTAGTAGCCTATGCCAGTTGGGCGGGATCGACGGCTGAAGTGGCAGATGCCATTGGCGCCGCTCTGCGTGATGAAAACCTGGAAGTGGATGTGCTGGATGCGGCGAATGTGAAAGACATCAATGCCTATCAGGCTGTGGTGGTTGGGGGGGCGGTGCGGGTTGGAAAATTGCACAAAGCCATGCCGGGGCTGGTTAACCGTTTTGCACGCCAGCTTGCCGGCATACCGGTGGCCTATTTTGTGGTTTGTGGAACCATGAACGAAGAGACGCCTGAAAACTGCAAAGCTGCCAGGGGATTTTTGGATGGATTGCTGCGCAGGCATGCGGCAATTCAACCGTTTGAGATCGGATTGTTTGCCGGGAAGTTTTCCATGAAAAACATTGGCTTCCCCTTGAATTTTTTTATGCAAAAGGCCAATATTCCTGAAGAGGATAAACGTGACTGGCAAAAAATTAATGCCTGGGCGGCCGCATTAAAAAATCGATTGATTGCCAGTAACAAGGTATAATTCGAGACAATTCACACTCTTTAGAAAGGTTATTCTACATGACCGGATTAGAGCGGGTGCCCGGCAAATTGTTGCTGGGAATTTATCTTGTATTTGCTGGAATTGTTTCGATCCTCAACCTGGCCTTTTTGATGCCGTTTGTCTATATCGCAGGCGCTATTGCCGGAATGTTGTTGATTCAAGAGGCAGCCCCGGCGCCTGGAGCAGCAGCAACTCCGGAAGCCCTAAAAAAAATTGGTAAGGTGCGTCCTGATGATTTGACGTGTATCGCTGGCATCACACCTGAGGTTTTCAACGTGTTGAATGCCGCCAATATTAAAACCTATGTAACGCTGGGAAAAACCAAACCTGAAACACTGAAGAAAATCCTGGTAAAAGCTGGCGGCGATTTGGCAGGTATCGATCCATCGGGCTGGCCGCGCCAGGCTCGCCTGGCTGATAAAGGCCGCTGGGATGAGATGGAACCGGTTGATGATAATGGGCAGGAGACAAAAGCATGAAAAGCGTCGGAAATTTTCTCTTGAGCGTCTGGTTGATTTTAGTGGGACTTTCAGGGGTGATTATGCCCACCGATGAAGGCAAGATTAATTTCTTCTTTTCCATACCCAGGTTTTCGCTGGTAAAGGGAGCGTTCCCTTACCTGGGTTTGCTGGCAGGAGCTATCATCCTGGTACAGACCATAAACGATATTAAAAATAACCGACCCATGTTTTTGGTGTCGTTGTGGGCTATTGCCATTTGCGTAGCCGAACTGGTTGGTCTGTTGAATACACCGTTTGTTTATGCTGTGCATGTGCTGGGCATGGGCGCGGGTTATTTCCTGTTGAAAGAATGGCAGCAGGCGCAAAAAGCCAGCCAGGTTGTGGGAGAAAAATAGTTTCATGGAAACATTTTTTCTACATTGATAACTTCTTAGCTGGGTTTCACAAAAAAATAACGGAGATTTCAGTTGCAAAGTAAGTGAACTGAAATCGCCGTTCTATGTTTTATTTGTACCATTTTCATTGCGCGTAGATTATTTCTCGTCTTTCTTCTTTTCCTTCTTTTCCTTCTTTTCCTTCTTTTCTTTTTTCTCTTTTTTTTCTTTCTTATCCTTTTTGTCTTTCTTTTCTTCTTTTTCTTTCTTGGCTTTTTTTACTTCTTCATCTTTGTCTTTCTTTTTCTTTTCGTCGTCTTTGTCACCCATGTGTACAGTCCTCCTTTCGCAAAAAATATTTCTTATAATGTAGCATTTTTTTAAAAAAATAACAAGAAGAAAATTAAGCAAGGCATGAGGAAGTTAAGTCATCTCGTAAATCAATACGTCAGTATCAATTTATTTGACGGCGACACATGAGAACCTAATCTGAAATGAAACAGCTTATTTCGGCATTTCTCCCAGCATGATTTGCGCGCTGCAGGCGGGGGCTGACTGGCCGGCGAACTGCGGGGCAAAGGTTATTATCCAGCCCTCGGTGCGCGGGGTGATGTCAAACACTGCCATTACTTTGACAGGTTTGCCGGGCAAAAATTCTGAGTTGAGGTACTTGAAATCATATACCAGGCTGGCCTGGTTGCGCTGATAGGCAGCGCCCCAGGAGGCATCCCATTCATAGGGGAAGGACAGGATTTTTCCATCCAGGTAGGCGCTGAGGGTGAACCAATCGGAACGCAGTTCGGGTAATGATTTGCTGCCCGTATTGGTGATCTCAAGTGGTACAGACAGGAAAATGCCGTTGGGGGTCTGGTCATAGATAAATGTGCGTTTCTGTGCTGGCTGCAAAGCCTGAATGGTGAAAGCGTCGCCGCATTTCACCACTTCTTTCACACCGGGCAGCGGGGCCTGGGTGGGTGTGGCTGTCGAGGTGACCACCATTACACGGGCGGTCTGGGTGGGATAAGCCGTGGCGGTCGGGTAATCGGTGGCTTTGGGATAGGCCGTGGCAGTGGGGATGGGGGTTTGTTGCGAACGTTGCAGCGCAACCTCGGTGGCAACCGCTTTACGCGAGGGAGCGCAGGCGGTCAGCAAGGATAAGATCAATAGTACAGCCGGGATCATTCGTTTCATAGTTATTTTTCCAGTTTTCTTCAACAACCGTTGCATCAACGCACAGCCAGGGGAATTTCGACCGAACAACCGTTTTGCAAACCACTGGCCTGCGGGGCAAAGGTGAGCGACCAATCGGAGGCTTGCGGATCAATGTCAAACACCACCAGGATTTTCACCGGCCATTCTGGCAAAAAGGTGCTCTCAGCAGGGTTGCGGTAATCGCCAAAGGTGTTAAAGGCCAGACGTTCAGTGGATACCTTGTGCGGTTCAATGCTCAAATCTTTCCCGTCCAGGCTGGCGTGCAGCGTAAAGGATGCCAGTTCCATTTTTTCAATTGGGGCTGCAGTGTGGTTGGCGACCTGCATCAGCACCACCAGGAACTTGCCTTCGGGCTTGGCGTTGAACATTTCGGCCTGGAAATAAGGCTTTTCCAGCACTTTGACAGTAAGGAGGTCAGCGCAGGGCAAATCGACGCCCACACTTGATTCGGCAGGCGTTCCCTGCGGGGTGGAGGTGCGGGTGGGGGTCACATACTCGACCAAGGGTGTGAGCGTGGGGTGTGGCGTATAGGTGGGCAGGGCGGTGTGGGTGGGTGCAAAGGTAGCTGAAGGCTGCGGCGTTTCGGCAGCCAGCGTGGCAGCGGCAGCGGTTTGCACAGCTGCCGGGTTGGCGGCGCAGCCGCCCAGCAACAGAGCAAGAAGTAAGATAGGAAAAACAGATGATCGTCGATTCATAACGGCTCCTCCCACCGGGCTGCAGCAGAATGAAAGATGGTTGTTTGTGCTGCGGGCGGGGATGATGGTTGGTTTAAGTACCCCAGTCGCGCAGATAAAGAAAATCGTAACCGATGGTGCGGTGGCTGAGCTTGGCAATAGGCGGCAGCATGCGTTTGAACTGGTTGCGGCGCACGCGCTGCACCACGGCGCGTACAAATGGTTCAGAAAAACCGGCTTCAATGCATTCTTCGGGTGTGTAACGTTCGTCAACCAGCAAGTAAAGCATTTGATCGGCTTCGGCGTAGGTGAAGCCCAGTTCTTTTTCATCGGTCTGCCCAGCCCATAAGTCAGCGGTGGGTGCTTTATCCAGGATGGGTTGCGGGATGCCCATATCGCGCGCCAGTTGGCGCAACTGGGTTTTATACAGGTCGCCCAGCGGGTTGATGGCGCAGGCTGAGTCGCCGTACAGGGTGGAATAACCCAGCAGGATTTCGGTTTTATTGCTGGTGCCCACCACCAGTCCTTTGAATACTGAGGACTGGTCATACAGCACAATCATGCGCATACGCGCCAGGATGTTTCCGCGCCGCACCGAGTCGATGTCGGGCATCATGTCGATCAGCGGGTCTGCCATGGGGGTGACGGGGATGGTCAATTCCTGGACGCCGGTGGCATCAATCACCAGTTGGGCGTGTTCGTAAGATTCAGCCACGGATGATTTGTAGGGCATACGCACAGCCAGCACATTTTGAGGTCCCAGGGCTTCAGCCGCCAGGTAGCAAGACAGGGCAGAATCAATGCCGCCGGAAAGACCAATGACAGCCCTTGAGAAACCGGTGCGGGTGATTTCGCTGTGGATAAAGCCGGTCAAAATCTGGCGGGCCAGTTGCGTGTTGATGTCGAGCTTGGGCATGTTTGCTTTTTCCATGATGGCTCTCCTTAACGCCCTGATGCGCTGCCTTCGCGGTTGAGAATGCGGTTCAATTCGCGCTGCACCATGCCGGTGCGTTCGTCACGCAACATGGGCAGGCGGGCGCGGGTGCGATGCAACTGGTTGAGGTCGATCACGGTTTGAATGAGCGTTTCCTCGTTGGTGGGCCCGCTGACCAGCAGCTTGCCGTCGGGGTTGTAAACCGAGGCGCCGCCCCAGAAGGACAATCCGTCTTCATAGCCCACCCGGTTGGTGTGCGCCACATAAGAGGTAAACAAGCTGGCATAAGCGCGGTTGATATGATCAACCCAGTGCGAAGTGTCGAGGTTGGGCTGGTCGGTGAGGCCGCGGCCTGGAGAGGACGACATGAACAGGAAAAGGTCGGCGCCGTCGAGCCACAGCAGGTAGGGCGGCGAGGCATGCCAGAAATCTTCACAGATCAACATGCCCACCCGCCCGAAGCGGGTATCAAAAGCGCTCACGGTATCGCCCCAGGCGAAAAAGCGTCCTTCATCAAAAAGGCCGTAGGTGGGCAGATACACTTTGCGGTGCACATACACAACCTCGCCCCGTGAAAGATAGGCGGCTGAAATGAAGAAGCGGCTGCGGGTGTCTTCTTCAACAAAACTGACCACCAGGTCTAGTTTTTGGCTGGCTTCAAGCAGCGGCCGAAAAACCGGGTCGTTGTGGTTGGGACGCAGCGCCACCCAGGGCGCCAGGTCTTGCAGCACATAACCGGTGAGGGACAACTCGGGGAACACCAGCAAATCAGCGCCGTTTGAGCCGGCTTCTTTAATGATCGCCAGATGCTTTTCGAGGTTGGCCTGCACATCTCCCAGGCGGGTGTTGATTTGCGCCAGAGCAATATTCAGTTTCATAATCTTTTCAAAATCCCTCTCTCTCGGGGTTAGGTTTCAATTTTATCGCAACGCGGGTGTTTGTGGGGTGGTTCGTCGGGCATGGTTTCATTGGTCTTAACTAATGTGAAAAAATGAGGCCTGTTGAACGTTTTCCTATATAATATATACACTGGAAATTATAGATTGCATAAAAAACCTGCGTCAAACAATTATTTGTACCGGAGTCGCGTTGAATTCTATTATGCATGCAGGAAATCAAAAGCCGCTGCCCTGGTGGACATGGGTATTATCGTTTCTTGTCTGCCACCTGGAAACTCGCCTTTCTCTTTCTTTTCAAAGCGCCCCTGGAATTTCTTTTTCACATTTATCTCTGCCGCTTGGTTTTATTTTAACCTGCTGGTGGGGCCCGCGCGCCCTGATCGGTTTTTCTCTTAATGCTATTTTCTCTGCCTATATTTGGGGAATAACGCAACCGCAGCAGTGGTTCTTGTACGCATTACCAAAAATCGTATCTGTCAGCGTGGGATGGTGGTTGTTTGTCAAAGCGTCCAGAGGAAAATGCTGGCTGCCAGATATTAACCAACTGGCATTATTCATCATGTTTGGAGTGCTGCCTGTCAGCCTGATTAACGGCGCGTTTTTATCCGGTTTGTTGGTGAATTTGGGCGCCATTCAGCCGCAAGGTTTCGTGCAGCAAAGCGGCAATGAAATTTTGGCTGTGATCATTGATTTCCTGTTCCTTTGCATGCCGTTGGGTGTCTTTCTCACGCCGCTCATGGAAAAACGCGGTTGGAGTTTGACCCGCGGGGCAAGTTATTCACCGTTGCTGCCAAAAGAACGCCAGACCAACCTGGCAAAATGGGAATTGGTATTAATCTTTGGCGTACTTCTTTTAACAAGCAGATTGCTGCCTGTTGAGCAATACTGGGCAATTTATTCTCCCATTGCTTTGTGGGCTGCCCTGCGTTTTGGCATGGGCATGGCAACCCTGGCCTGTTCCTGGATCCTGTTTCTGGTGATTTATATTCCCAAGCTGTTTCCGTTTTTCTTTGCCGACTATGTGGCCGGACAGGAAAACCTGGCATTTATCCGGCTGGCTTTGATCATTCCCTGCATCTCAGCCGTGGTGGCGGGCAGATTATTCAGCGACATGCTTTCAGAAATTCGCATGCGTAAAAACACTGAAGAAGTGCTGCGTGATCAAAAAGTCCACCACCAATCATTGCTGGCAACCATGCCGGATGTCATTCTGATCATGGCTCCAGACGGCACCTATCTGGATATCCATACATCCAATGAACAATTTTTGGTTAGAAAACGGGAATCCCTTATTGGTAGGAGAATCCAGGATGAATTACCAGCTGAAAATGTGCGACAGAGCCTGGCTGCAATGGAAAGAGCCATCAGAAACAATACTGTAGAGGAAATTGAATATTCACTGGTTACACAGGACAAAGTTGAACGGTGGTTTGATGCCCGTGTGGTGGCGTTTGAAGAAAAAGGAGAACAACGCCTGCTGTGGTTGTCGCGGGACATGACTGAACAAAAAAAGGCCGTGCAGGCCTTGCAACAAAATGAAGCGCGATTGCGTTTGATCACCGAGAACATTGAGGATACGATTTGGATTATTGATCTGGACTTTAAGCCGATTTATATTTCTCCTTCTCTACAGCGCCTGACGGGTTTTACGCTGGAAGAATTGCAATTGCTCCCTTTGGAAAAACAGATCACTCCTTCGTCGCTGGCGTTGGCCAGGCAAGAAATTGCTGCCTGGTTGAATCCTGAGACGGTTCACAAATTAGACAGGCGGGTATCCAAAAAATTGAAGTTGGAACATTACAGGAAAGACGGTTCCATTTTTCTGGTTGAAGAGATTGTTTCCTTGCTATGGGATGAAGATGATCAACCGAATGCAATCATGGGGGTTGGGCGAGATATGACCCTGCAGCAACAGCAGGAACAGTTATATTCAACTGTTCTCAGCACTGCCCTGGACGGTTATCTCCTGTTGGATTTTAAAGGCAATATCCTGGATGTGAATGACGCCTACTGCCGCCTTACAGGTTATTCGCACGCTGAATTGCTGACGAAAACAATTGAGGATATTGAATTCATTGAATCAACTAAACAAATCGAAGAACGTATTCAGCGCATACAGAAATCAGGCGTGGATCGGTTTGAAACGCGGCACCGTTCAAAAAACGGGCAATCACTCGATGTTGAAGTCAGTGTAAATTACTTACCTTTTAGCAACGGCAGGATGGTGGCTTTTGTGCGCGACATTACAGCCCGCAAACAGGCTGAAAATGAACTGGAACGATTGAACCTGGCTTTGCGCACGGTCAGCGAGTGCACCAAATTGATGGTTCACACTCAAAGAGAAGAAGACCTCCTGTGGGGGGTTTGCCGGGTTATTGCCGAACTGGGGGGTAATTATCGCGTGTGGGTGGGCATGGCTGATAATGACGACGAGAAAAGCATTCGCCCGGTGGCTCAATATGGTTTTGAAAAAGGTTATTTTGAAAAAATCAAGATTACATGGGATGATTCAGAGTTAGGGCAGGGACCTTCCGGCAAAGCCATACGTTCCGGGTCACCACAGATTGTCCATTCAACCCATTCTGATCTAACGCTCGAACCCTGGAAAGAGTTTACTTCCCAGTGGAAGAATGCTTCCAGCGTTTCACTGCCCTTACAGGGAGGAAAACGGGTGATTGGCGTTTTGAATATCTACACGTCAGACCTGGATGCTTTCAACCCTCTTGAAATCGAATTATTGTTGGAATTGGCTTCCGACCTGGCTTATGGCATTGAAACCTTGCGCGCCAGGCAAGATCAAAGAATTTCTGAAGAGATCATTCATCAAAGTCATGATCTGGCCAAAAAGTTAAATTCTGTTCAGGAATTGGAACAGGGATTGTATTTATGCCTGGAAACAGCCCTGAAGATTAGCGGAACGGATACCGGCGGTATTTATCTGTTTGATCGGGATACTGGAAGGTTAAATCTTGTGGTTTGTGCAGGACTGTCTGAACAGGTGGTAGCCCTGATTTCAAGCTATGCCCCTGATTCACCAAACGTTGCCATGGTTCTGCCAGGCGAACCCATTTATCAGAATATGCAAGAATTACCCACTGATGTGGTTCCGGATGAAATACGAGCACTGAAATCTGTGGCGGTGATTCCCATTCAACACCAGGGAGAAATCCTGGGCTGTATGAGTGTGATCAGTTCAAACCCATCCGTAATGCCCGATTATCAAAAAAGAGCCCTGTCCTCAGTAGTTTCCCAGATGGGTAGTGTGATTTCCCGCTTGCGGGCTGAACAGGCGCTGAAAGAAAGCGAAGCAAATTTCCGCACGATGTTTGAGCAGGCCGGTGTGGGTGTGGTGCTGGAAGAAATTGAAAGTGGTAAATTTGTGCGTGTCAATCAAAAGTTCTGCGAGATCCTCGGATATGAACGGGCAGAAATTGAGGGGAGGTTAACCTTCCGCGATCTCACCCACCCCGATGATTTGAATCAAAATCGAGATGAAATAGAAAGCATGATGCGGGGTGAAGTGAAAGAATTCACCGCCGAAAAGCGCTTCCTGCATAAAGATGGCTATCCGGTGTGGGTGCTGCGAACGATCACAGCTTTGGATAATGTGGTTCCACCCACACACTTCGTCCTGGTGGTTGAAGATATCAGCGAACGCAAACAGGCACAGGAAGAAGTTCAACAGCGCATTCGCGAATTGGAAGCCGTCAGCCGTATTTCGGCTGCGCTGCGCGCTGTTGAATCCCCTGACGAAATGTACCCGCTGTTGATAAATGAATTGTTGGGAATTTTCCAAACAGAATCCGGGTCAATTGCCATGTCCGATGTCAAAACAAACAGGCTTCATTTTGTTGCCACACATGGTTGGTATGACGCCGCCAGAGAAATCGAAGTTGATGTTAACAGCGGCATCATGGGACATGTGCTGAACTCTGGAAAGTCATATATCAGTCGTGAATTTTCAGCCGATCCTTTAACCACCCGGGTCATTCGAGATGTGGTTCCACCGGGTTGGGGAGGTATTGTATCGCCTCTCCGTATCGGGCAAGAGATCATTGGGGTGTTGGATATTTCGGTTGAATTACCGCGTGTGATTACCGGCTGGGAAACACGACTGCTTGAGACCATTGCTGAGATTGTAGGCAACACCGTTCAACGCCTAGCGCTTTTTGAACGCACACAAAGAAATTTGCGGCGGTTGGATGTTCTGCATTCCATCGACAGTACCATCAGTTCAAGCCTTGACATTCAATTTACATTAAAAATGTTGATCGAGCATGTGGTTAACGAATTGGAAATTGACGCGGGCTGCATTCACTTGCTCAACCCGGCCACATTATATATGGACTATTGCGCCGGCATGGGATTTAAATCAGCCCGGGTCGAAAATTTGCAGATCCGTCCCGGTAACGGCCTGGCCGGCATGGCTTTAATGGAGCGAAGAAACATTCGTTATTCACTGGCCAACACCAGTGGCAGGTTGAGTGATCCATTAATTGACCTGGAACGATTTGCTGACGGCATCGCCGTTCCCTTAATCAGCAAAGGCAAAACGGTTGGATCGTTGGAGGTGTATCACCATGCGCTGTTGAACCCAGACCAGGAATGGTTTGATTACCTCGAGGCGCTGGCCGGGCAGGCAGCCCTGGCAATTGAAGATATTCGTATGTATGAGAATTTGCAGCAGACAAACCTGGAATTGTCGCGCGCTTATGACGCCACCATTGAGGGATGGTCGCGGGCTTTGGATTTGCGTGACAGGGAAACCGAAGGGCACACCCAGCGTGTGACTGAAACGACTCTGCGTCTGGCGCGCGCCATGGGTGTGCAGGGTAGTGATTTGAATCATATTCGTCTGGGATCACTGCTGCATGATATTGGCAAGATGGGAATTCCAGACTCCATATTGCTCAAACCCGGCCCGCTAACCGCTGAAGAATGGGACATCATGCGCATGCATCCAAGGTATGCCTATGAATTATTATCACCGATCACATTTCTACATCCTGCCCTGGATATTCCTTACTGCCATCATGAAAAATGGGACGGCAGCGGCTACCCGCGCGGATTGAAAGGAGAACAGATTCCAATGGCGGCGCGTATTTTCTCGGTGATTGATGTTTGGGATGCCCTGCGATCAGATCGCCCATATCGTGAGGCGTGGGATGAACATCGGGTGAGAGAATATATCCACTCCCAGGCAGGATCGCATTTTGACCCCAATGTTGTGCCAGTGTTCCTTTCCCTCCTGGAAGAAGATCAAGAATATAATCAATAACGCAGGTGGTGTTTTTCACGGAATGAAGAAATTTTTGGAGACGTTATGGAACGAAAGATACGGGTATTAATTGCCAAACCTGGTTTGGATGGACATGACCGCGGCGCCAAGGTGGTGGCGCGGGCTTTGCGCGATGCAGGCATGGAAGTGATTTACACCGGTTTGCGCCAGACAGCCGAGATGATTGCCGATGCAGCCCTGCAAGAAGATGTGGACGCGGTGGGTTTATCCATCCTGTCGGGGGCGCATATGTCGCTGGTCCCGCGCGTGCTCGAATTGCTGCGGCAGAATGGACAGGAAACTGTACCCGTGTTTGTGGGGGGCATCATCCCTGAGGCAGACGCGAAAAAATTATTGGAAACGGGAGTATGTGCGGTTTACGGACCCGGCGCCCCCACATCGAAAACGATTGAAGATATCCGGCAGGCAGTTGAGGGCAAGGCTTGTCCAGCGCAATAAATAACCAGGTTAACCTTCTATTAAATGGCGACCGGGCTGCCCTGGCGCGCGTATTGACCGAGGTGGAAAATGACACGCCAACCGGTCGTCATGCTTTGGATGTTTTATTTGCACAAACCGGGCGGGCTCACGTGCTGGGAGTCACCGGCGCGCCGGGCACCGGGAAATCTTCCCTGGTGAATCAGCTTGCTTATCTGTATCGGCACCCGGCTGGTTCTGAACCGGCGCAGCGTGTGGCCATCATCGCGGTTGATCCATCCAGTCCCTTCAGCGGCGGCGCCATTCTGGGCGACCGTATCCGCATGCGCGACCTGGCGGGTGACCCCGGGGTATTCATCCGTTCGATGGCGTCGCGCGGAGCCATGGGCGGGTTGGCGCATAAAACCCTGGAATTTGCCCAGGTTTTTGATGCCGCCGGCTTTGATGTGGTAATTGTTGAAACGGTGGGCGCCGGACAGGCGGAGGTGGAAATTGCCAGCCTGGCGCACACCGTCCTGGTGGTTGAAACGCCCGGACTGGGAGATGACATCCAGGCCATCAAAGCCGGGATACTGGAAATTGCTGATATTTTGGTGGTGAACAAGGCTGATTTACCCGGCGCTGAAAAGGCTGTTCACGCCTTGCGCGCCATGCTTGAACTCGCCCGGCCGGGATGCATGTATGCCGGTGAGCATGTATTGGGTACTTCGATCGAGCCGGCTATTGCGAATCAACAAAATGGCTGGAGTGTGCCGGTTGTGCCAGCGATTGCCGTTCAGCCTGGCGGGACAGAGCAGCTTTTTCAAGAAGTGCAAAAGCATCTGGACTATTTGCGCGTCAGCGGCGAGTGGCAGCTTAGAGAACAAGACCGTTTGCAGCGCATGTTGTTTGAAACCGTGCGCGACACACTCGAAGCCCGCTGGCGAGTGATCGTTCCTGAGCAGAAATTGCAGCATGTTTTGGAAGATGTGAAGAAGCGGCATTTGTCCATCCATGAGGCTGTTCAAATTTTGTTGCCAAATGAAACAAAATTGTAAGCCCATAATTGAGTATCGATCGCATGAGTGGGGTATAATTCAGGAGAGGCCCGGTATCAAAACTGCACCCTCAATTTTTAAGGAGAAGAATTTATTATGGAGCGGACTCTCATTGGCGATTTACGGAAGTCCATAGATCAAACTGTTAAGATTCAAGGTTGGTTGCAAACTTTGCGCGACCAGAAGAAAATGCAGTTCTTAATTATGCGCGACCGCACGGGACTGGTTCAGGTTGCAGTGGAAAAAGGCGCGCATCCCGAACTGGCAGAAAAAATTTCCATGCTGGGCGCTGAAAGCGCCCTGACTATTATTGGTAAAGTGATTGACAATCCAATTGTAAAACTGGGTGGATTGGAAATTCAACTGGAAGACCTGGTGATCGAGAGCAATGCAGAGCCGCAGACGCCGTTTGATCCATTTGGAGAAACCCTGCCCGCGGTCGATTTTCGCCTCGACTGGCGCTACCTGGATTTGCGCCGCAGGCAAAACCTGCTTATCTTTGAGGTGCAAACCACGCTCGAAATGGCCATGCGTGAATTCTGGGCCAAGCACAATTTCATCGAAATTCATACGCCCAAAATCATCAGCACTGCCAGCGAAGGCGGCGCCGAGGTGTTTCAGATTGATTATTTTGAACGCAAAGCCTACCTGGCACAGTCGCCGCAATTTTACAAACAAATGGCCATGGCAGCCGGTTTTGAACGTGTGTTTGAAATTGGCCCCGTGTTCCGCGCTGATCCGTCCTTCACCTCGCGCCACATGACCGAATTTACCGGTGTGGATATGGAAATGTCGTGGATTGATTCACATGAAGATGTAATGGCATTCATGGAGCAGTGGTTGAATTATGCCTACCAACGGGTGAAAGACACGCACGGCGCGCAAATTGTTGAACTATTCGGTGTTGAGCTGGAAGTTCCCAGCCTGCCGTTCCCGCGCATTCCCATGCAGGAAGCGCACCGTGTTTTGAAAGAAGTGGGTTATGAATTGCCCCGCGACAAGAAAGATGACCTGGACCCCGGTGGAGAGCGCGCCCTGGCTGATTATGTGAAAAGCAAATTCAACCACGATTTTGTGTTTCTGACCGATTGGTCAAGCACAGTGCGGCCTTTCTATCACATGCGCCACCCTGATAATTCGCAATTGACCCGCAGCTTTGACTTGATTGCCCACGGCCTTGAAATTACCACCGGCGCGCAGCGCGAACACCGCTATGATGTGCTGGTGAAACAAGCCCAGGAAAAAGGCATCGCACAGGAAACCATCCAGTTTTACCTGGATTTCTTCCGCTTTGGCTGCCCGCCGCACGGCGGCTTTGGCCTGGGGTTGTCGCGCCTGCTGATGATCATGCTCCAGTTGGGCAATATTCGCGATTCGGTATTCCTGTTCCGCGGACCCAATCGGTTAAATCCATGATAAGGTGTTGGAGAAGAGCGGATGATCCTGGGTAAACGGGTGCGACTATGCCCGATTGAAAGTGAAAACCTGCCGCTGCTGGCGGGTTGGTTAAATGACCCTGAAATCCGTCGATATCTTAGTCATTATTTACCAGTTTCTAAATCTGAAGTTGAAAAATGGCTGAAAGCGCAGCAAGAGTTGGAACCGGCTGCCCAGCCATTTCTTCTTGAAATAAAAGATGGCGACAATTGGCTGCCCATTGGTGTGATTAATTTTGTTCACTTAAACTGGCGCGATCGTTGGGCTGAAATAGGAATTTACATTGGCGATAAATTGCACTGGGATAATGGGTATGGCTCTGAAGCCATGCGGTTAATGATGCAGAATGGTTTTAATAATCTTAATTTACATACCATCCGCTTGAAAGTGATTGACCAAAACACGCGCGCAATTCGATGCTATAAAAAGCTGGGTTTTATCGAAGAAGGGCGCATGCGCGAGGCGCAGTTTCAAGATGGTGGTTATTTAGATGTAATCTTAATGAGCATCCTGCGTTCAGAATGGAAAACGCAGGGCCTGGAGGAGTTAGCCTGATGCCTACTTTAAATCTGCGGCATGAACGAATGATGTATGGGGATGTAAAAATTTATGCCGGGCGAGCCTGCCCGGAACTGGCAGAAAAAATAGCCTCCTATATCAACAAGCCGCTGTGCGGAGTAGATATTGTTACATTTCCAAATGAAAATATTTTTGTAAAATTGCAATCCAGTGTGCGTGGTCAAGACTGCTTTGTCATTCAGACCACCAGTTCACCGGTGCACCGCAACTTAATGGAATTATTGATCCTTATTCAAACATTACGCCTGGATTCGGCATCGCGTGTCACTGCGGTTGTGCCCTATCTCACCTATGCGCGCTCAGACAAAAAAGATCAACCGCGCGTTCCCATCACGGCGCGCCTGGTGTGCGATATGCTTGAAGTGGCGGGCGCTGACCGCTACATCACATTGGACCTGCATGCCGGTCAGATACAGGGTTTCTTCTCCATCCCTGGTGATGTGTTGACCGCGTTTCACATTCTATCTGATTATGTGGCAACCCTGCGGCCTCAATTGCACCGCCCGGTTGTGGTGACCGCTGACCTGGGTTTCGCCAAAAAGGCGCGCAACTATGCCGCCCGCATTGACGCTCCGCTGGCATTCATTGAGAAGCGCCGCATGGCAAACGATGCCACCGCTGAAGCCCTGACTGTGATTGGTGAAGTGCGCGATCATGATGTCATCATCGTGGATGACGAGATTTCCACGGGCGGTTCGATGGTGGAAGCCGTGAACCTGTTGAAAGAAAACGGGGCACGCAATGTTTATATCGTGTTTGTGCATCCGGTTTTGGCAGCCAACGCCATTGACCGGTTGGTCAACCTGCCGGTGACGCAGTACATCACCACCGACACCATTCCCATTCCACGCGAGCGCGCGGCTTTAATGGGTGACCGCCTGAAAGTTTTAACTGTGTCGAAATTGATTGGAGAAGTAATTATGCGCACCAATGAAGGGCGCAGCGTGGGTGAACTGTTCAACGAGTAAATTGCGGAGGTTGCTGCTTGCCTGAACTGCCGGAAGTGGAAACAATTGCCCGGTCACTGCGCAGCGGCGGGGTGGGCGGAAGAAATGATCTGTCTATTCCGGGGCGGCGGGTAAAATCAGCCAGCGTGTTATGGGATCGTACCATTGCCCAGCCGCAGCCGGTTGAATTTGAAAAGCGGCTGGTGGGGCAAACAGTTGGCGAAGTGGGACGGCGTGGAAAATTCTTAACCATTCATTTTGATCGGGATATTTTGCTGGTGCATTTGCGCATGAGCGGCGATTTGCGCGTGGAACCGGATGAAATCCAATTGAATCAAACTCACGACCGGGTGCTGGTCTCATTTGAAGACGGCATCCGGCTTGCTTTTAACGATACTCGCAAATTCGGGCGCATGTGGCTCACCGATCAGCCGGAAAAGGTGCTTGGAAACCTGGGGCTTGAACCGTTTGACCCAACGCTGGATGCGGAGGCGTTTCATCAACAGATTAGCCGGCACAGGCGGCAATTAAAACCGCTGCTGCTCGATCAATCCTTCCTGGCAGGCCTGGGAAATATTTACACGGATGAAGCATTGCATCTGGCGCGCTTGCACCCGCTGGTAATTGCCAGCCGCCTGAATTTTGAACAAAGCAGCCGCCTGTTGCAGGCCATCCGCCAGGTATTATCTGAGGGCATCCAGCGCAACGGCGCCAGCATCGACTGGGTGTATCGCGGCGGCGAGTTTCAAAATGTGTTTCGCGTCTATCAAAGAACCGGGCAGGCTTGCCCGGTTTGTGGGACATTCATTAATAGGATGGTGGTTGGTCAACGCGGCACACATTACTGCCCGGTGTGCCAGTCGTTGGAACAACCGGCCGCGCAACGACAGGAGGGAGCCCATGGTTGATATTCAAGTGTTGTATCTGTTTTTGGGTGGATTCACCTTTTTTGCGTTTCTAATTGGCGCTGCAGCCGGTTGGTGGCTGGGTGGGAGATCGGGATCCAAACGAAGAGAGAAACCGGTTGAGAAACCATCTGCTTCTGAACCGCAAAGCGACAAGATTGAAGTATTGCGCTTTGTGCGCGAACGCGATAACGGCGCACTGGTGATGGAAATGCGTGGCAAAGTTTACCGACAGGCGCAGGATTTGACCGATGTGGAACGTAAGAACCTGGTGCGCTTTGGACAAGACTGGTTGAAGTGGCTGGGCGTACCCGCGGTGCCGGCTCAATCTTCGGCCAGTGATGGTGGTGAAACACCTCCATCGAAACCTGATGCGGCAATTCCACCTGTGTCTGACGAGCCGCAGCCGGTCAAACCAGAGGAGATCGCGGTTCAACAGGTTAAAACCAGGCCGACGCCGCCGGTTGTCGCTGCTGAGGATGCGGTTAGACCAACCAGTATTGTGGCCCAGATTGACGAGATTTTACAGGAAATTTTGCCCCTGTCGCCCCTGGCAAATAAGAAAATCAAACTGACCGAAGATCCCGACCAGGGCGTGGTCGTTTGGGTGGACAACCAGTGTTATTCAGGTGTAGATGGTGTGCCTGACCCCGATGTGCGCGCCCTGTTGCGAAGTGTGGCGCAAGAATGGGAGAAACGCAGCGGGTAAATTTGTTTTTAGCCCAAATTGTGGTTTAAAATCTCCAGCACCTGGTCGCGGCTTATTTGCAGCCGTTCAGACACTGAAGCCGTAAGGCGGTCCAGAAGCACCGCGCTGGTATCAGGAGATTGTTCCAGGCTTTTGAGCAGCCGTTTTCCGTTTAGTCGATAGGCTTCACAATCTTCGACCGCTGAAGCGCCGGAGGTGTATTGTGGGCGTCCCAGGATGGTTGACCAGCCAAACACCCCTCCCACAGGAATGTGAGCTACCACCAGGGTAGGGCCATCGTAGGGTTTATATTGCACAATTGCTTCACCCTTTGACAGGATAAAAAGATACGCGGCGGCATCTCCCTGTTCAAATATCTTGGTTCCCTTGGCGAATTGGCAGGTCTCGATTAGCGGATCCAACAAAGAGCATTGTTCTTGGGTGAGGCCTTGAAAGATGGATAAATTTAAATAATCGCGGTCAGGCATATTAAAATGTTAATGATGCAACATGTCGGTTAGTAGTGGCATATATCCTGAATGTGGAGACAATCCTCATTGGGATTAGTTAAACATCACATGCCGCAATTATGACAAATGAGCCTGCCGGATGTGTGAAATGTCCGATTGACGCCCATATAACTTATTAATCAGTCTGGCATCCAATCGGTGATTTTGGAAAATTATTCATTTATTATGGAGGTGGATTATGGAAATGATCGTTGAATTTCCTGGCGGAGATCGGGTGGACGCCCATTTTGGCAACTTCACGGTGAAAACGGACCAGCGCAGCGCGACCGGTGAGCAGAGCGCCCCGGCGCCCTTCTCGCTTTTCCTGGCTTCAATTGGTACCTGCGCGGGTATTTATGTGAAGCATTTTTGCGACCAACGCGGCATTTCTGCAGAAGGCATTCGCATTGTGCAGCGTGATCACCGCGATGGGCAAACCGGAATGGTGAACTTGATTGATCTGGAGATTCAGGTGCCGCCTACCTTTCCAGAGAAGTACACCAGGGCGCTGGTGAACACTGCAGAGTTGTGCGCTGTAAAACGTCATTTAATGAATCCGCCCCAGTTTAATACCTACACTAAAGTGGTTGCAGAATGAACCCAGGTCGGTCAAAATGACTGGCTGCATTTCTGGTAAAATGGAATAAATTCTTCTCATATACGAGGTTCAAAATGCGTAAACCTATGGTTGCAGGCAACTGGAAGATGTTCAAGACCGTCCAGGAAGCTGCCAAACTGGTGCAGGATATGCTGCCCGTTTTGCAGTCTTACCCGACAGTTGATCGTGTGATGTGCCCTCCTTTCACCTCCTTGATGGCCGTCTCAGCCATGCTGGAAAAAACCGGCATTGGCCTGGGCGCGCAAAATATGCACTGGGAAGAATCAGGAGCATTCACCGGTGAAGTGGCGCCCGGCATGGTGAAAGAATTTTGCCAGTACGTGATCATCGGCCATTCTGAACGGCGCGCCTATTTCGCCGAAACGGATGAAACGGTGAATTTAAAGCTGAAAGCCGCTTTCAAAACTGGTTTAACCCCCATCATGTGCGTGGGTGAAACCCTGGAAGAAAATGAAGCGAAACGCACTGCTGAAGTTGTGCGCCGCCAGGTGTTGGAAGGCGCCAAGGGCTTGTCTCCCGAGCAGGCCGAGGTGCTGGTGATTGCCTATGAACCTGTGTGGGCCATTGGCACCGGCAAAGCTGCCAACGGTGACATTGCCAATGCCGTGGTGAAAGATATCATCCGCCCGGCCCTCAAAGATATGTACGGCGAGAAGGTGTCTCAGGCTGTGCGCGTGCTGTATGGCGGCTCAGTCAAGGGAGCCAATGCGGCCGAATACTTTGGTCAACCCGACATCGACGGCGCCCTGGTTGGCGGCGCTTCCTTGAAGGTTGAGGACTTTGGACAAATTGTAGCTGCCGCTGTCAAGTGAGCCCGGCGCTGCTGAAAGCCAGTCTCACACTGCTGGTTTGCCTGCTGTTTTTCCTGGTGGTGCAGCGCTGGCTACACCGTGAAATCCAGGCTGTGTTGTTGATTCTCACAGGCAGGCAAGATGTGGTCATTGGCCTGTTCTCGCTGCTGTTTTTGCCCGGTGTGCTGCTGCACGAAGGCAGCCACTATCTCACGGCATGTTTGCTGGGAGTGAAAACGGGCAGGTTTTCTGTGCTGCCGCAGCGTTTGCCGAACGGCAGGCTGCGCCTGGGATATGTGGAAACCGCGCAGACCAACATCATCAAAGATGCACTTATCGGCGCTGCCCCGCTGTTTAGCGGTGGGGCAGCGTTGATTTATTTGGGAATTTTTCGCCTGGGGTTTCTCTCTCTGGGACAATTTGTTCAGGCGGGTGAATGGCGAAATTTATTAACCGCAATGCCCGACCTGCCGCGCCAGCCAGATTTCTGGCTGTGGGCTTACCTGGCTTTCACCATCAGCAGCACCATGCTGCCCTCGGCTTCTGACCGGCGTGCCTGGCTGCCCATTGGACTGGGGCTGGTGGTGTTGTTTGGATTGCTGGCAGCAGTGGGTGCTGCTCACTGGATGGCCGAACAGCTTGCCATTGGAATGCCAGTCATGTTGTCAGGTTTGAACCTGGTTTTTGGCACCAGCCTGGTGCTGCACATCGCGCTGGGCATACCCACCTGGGGACTGCGGTTGTCGCTCAGCCGTTTGTTGGGAGTTGAAGTCACCACGGCTGCCTGATTTGCTTATTTTTTATTTATAATTCTTTAATCAAATTCCAACACGGGGGATTTACAATACTGCCTGAGCGGTAACAAGGGGAAGCCGCGATTACTGATGGAGGGTGTAAGGATGAACCTGGATCGATTTACACAAAAAGCACAGGAAGCTGTTTTATCTGCGCAGCAAATGACGATGGAATTGAACCATCAAAGCGTTGAGCCAGCGCATTTGCTGATGGCTTTGGTTGTCCAGCCTGATGGCGTGGTACCGGCTGTGGTCACCAAAATTGCCGGCAGCACGCAGGCGCTGCACGAAGAATTGGAAAAAGACCTGCAGAACAGGCCAAAGGTGTACGGTTCCAACACCCAGGTGGGGCTGTCGCGCGCTGCGGCTGATGTACTCGCGGCGGCTGAACGCTTTGCCAAAGGCATGCAGGATGAATACGTGTCTGCTGAACATATTTTGCTGGGATTGACAGAGAGTTCCGAAAAGAAACGCCTCGAACAGTATGGTTTGACGCGCGACGCCATTTTAAAGGCGCTGGTTGAAGTGCGCGGCAATCAGCGCGTCACATCGCAAAACCCGGAAACCACCTATCAATCTTTGGAGAAATATGGACGTGATTTGACCGCCGCCGCCCGCCAGGGAAAACTGGACCCGGTGGTGGGGCGTGATGAAGAAATTCGGCGCACGGTGCAAATTCTGTCGCGCCGCACCAAGAACAATCCGGCGCTGATCGGCGAACCGGGCGTGGGCAAAACGGCCATTGTGGAAGGCCTGGCGCAGCGCATTGTGAACGGCGACGTGCCTGAAGGTTTGAAACACAAACGCCTGGTGCAACTGGACATGGGTGCACTGATTGCCGGCGCAAAATACCGCGGCGAGTTCGAAGAGCGCCTGAAAGCCGTGCTGAAGGAAATCACATCTTCTGATGGCGAAATAATCCTGTTTGTGGATGAGATGCATACGGTGGTGGGCGCGGGCGCGGCCGAAGGCGCCATGGATGCCGGCAATATGTTGAAACCGCTGTTGGCGCGCGGTGAACTGCACATGATTGGCGCAACCACATTGAACGAATATCGCAAGTACATTGAAAAAGACCCGGCTTTAGAGCGCCGTTTTCAACCGGTGGTGGTGGGTGAGCCCTCGGTCGAAGATACCATCAGCATTTTGCGCGGCCTGAAACAGCGCTACGAGGTGCACCACGGGGTGCGCATCACCGACCCGGCTGTAATTGCGGCCGCGACCTTGTCCAACCGCTATATCACCGACCGTCACCTGCCGGATAAGGCCATTGACTTGATTGATGAAGCCGCTGCCCGCCTGCGCACCGAAATCGATTCGAAACCGCAGGCGCTGGATGAGGTTGACCGCCAGGTGATGCAGTTGGAGGTGGAACGCCAGGCCTTGCAGAAAGAAAAAGACAAGGCCTCACGCGAACGCCTGGCCAAATTGGAACAGGAATTGGCCAATTTGCGCGAAAATTCCACCCAGCTTCAGGCGCGCTGGCAAACTGAAAAGAAAGCCATTAGCGAATTGCGCGAGGTGAAGCAGCAAATTGAACAGGCGCAAACCGACGTGGAACAGGCCGAACGCCAGTCGGACCTGGAACAGGCTGCTCGATTGCGCTACGGCGTCATTCCAGAACTGGAAAACAAACGCAAAGCGGCTGAAGAACAACTGCGCCAGTTCCAGGCCGAAGGCGCCCTGTTGAAAGAAGAAGTGGACGCCGAAGAAATTGCCCAGATTGTGGCCAAGTGGACGGGCATTCCGGTGTCGCGCCTGATGGAAGGCGAAATGGAAAAACTGGTGCGCATGGAAGAACGCCTGCATCAGCGTGTCATTGGCCAGGATGAGGCTGTGCACGCGGTTTCAAATGCGGTGCGGCGCGCCCGCGCCGGGTTGCAAGACCCCAACCGCCCAATTGGTTCCTTCATCTTTTTGGGCCCCACCGGTGTGGGCAAAACCGAGCTGGCGCGCGCCCTGGCGCAGTTCTTGTTTGATGATGAGCACGCCATGGTGCGCATTGACATGAGCGAATACCAGGAAAAGCACACCGTGTCGCGGCTGATCGGCGCTCCTCCCGGCTATGTGGGTTATGAGGAGGGCGGCCAGTTGACCGAAGCGGTGCGGCGGCGTCCTTACAGCGTGGTGCTGTTTGATGAGATTGAAAAAGCCCACAGCGAGGTGTTCAACGTGCTGCTGCAATTGCTGGATGACGGCCGCCTGACCGATGGGCAGGGCCGCACAGTTGATTTTCGCAATACCGTGATTATTATGACCAGCAACCTGGGCAGTGAACTGTGGCTAAACGGCGGGCAGGGTGTGACCCGTGAAGAATTGAATCACATCTTGCAGGCGCATTTCAGACCTGAATTTTTGAACCGCATTGATGAGATTGTGGTATTCCGCCCGCTCACCCGTGATGATCTGGCCGGCATTGTCGATATTCAAGTTGAGCACCTGGCTGCCTTGCTGAAAGAGCGCGGCTTCAAGTTGGATGTGACGCCCGCGGCGCGCATGTACCTGGCTGAGATTGGTTACAGTTCTGAGTTTGGCGCGCGCCCGCTCAAACGCACCATTCAACGCATGGTGCAAGACCCGCTGTCCATGCATATCCTGTCCGGCGAATTTCATCCCGGTGAAACCATTAAAATTGACCGCCAGGGCGATGGATTGAGCTTCACCCCCGTGGTGGAAGCAGAAGTAGTGTCGTAGAATAGTAGACCTCACAGGTTGAAAACCTGTGAGGTCTTTTTCCTTTAAAACCGTCCCAGCAAGCCGTCGGGGTTCAGCACATCACTCATCTTAGCAAATGGAATGACCACTTTTTGCGGGCCGGCGGCATAGGGCGCTACAGTATACTGATCAAAAGTAATCATCAATCCATCTGCGCTGATGTTCCATACGCGGTAATTCTCCAGTTTGGGCAGCGCCCCATCTTCCCATTCCAGAACTCCCTGCTTTTGCAGGTCATCCAGGCAATAATCTGACAAGAATAGCAAATAATCGGTGCCCGGTTTGAACAGGCTGGAAAGATCTGTGACACTACTGTTGATCAGGTCAAAATTCAAGGCCTCGGTGAAATGACTGGGATGAGCCGCACCTGCGTAATAGATGGAGATTCCGAACAACACACTGATCAGGTCGTCTTCAGCGTGGATGATTTCATAATTGATATTCAGCGAGCTTTCATGGCTGACCATGTCAGGCGGTAATTCGCCCATGTTCTCCAGGTCATTTTTGAAAAAGTCAATGGCATGCTCAACCAACTCTTTGGCTGTGTGGTTAAATTCTTGCGATACGGCTTCTTCACCGGTCAATTTGGGATAAACCACTTCGATGGTGTACCCTGACAGATTGTTCTGACTGTCCAGGTGATCGGCAATCTTCTCCTGAGAAAAACTGACGGTTGGCTGCGGCGGCAATGTGGGGGGTACTGTGGGCTCGGGGGGTATGGTTGGCGGGGGAGTGTTGGTGGAAGCCGGTGCAGTAGCCAGGCATGCTGATATTAGTAGTCCAGTGGTAAAAAGAAGCAAGATTGTAAGAGCAGTCTTTTTCATGTTCATGGAAATCCCTTTCCTGTGGTTGTTTTATTCTTCCGGTTGGTTTAGATGCAAAAATGGATCGTCTTCCAGACGGCGAAAACCTGAATTTGCCCCGCAAATGGGGCAAGCGTTGTTCTTGCGCAAGGAAACCACCTCAACACTCATTTCAAGCGCATCGTAAAGCAGCAGTCGGCCGATGAGGGGCGCGCCGATGCCCAACAGCAGTTTTAATGCCTCTGCAGCCTGAATGGTGCCCACTGTGCCGGGAAGCACGCCAAACACTCCCACTTCTGAAGGGTTGGGAAGCGCGCCGGGCGGCGGTTCGGTGGAGAACAGGCAGCGGTAACAGGGCCCGCGCCTGGCGTGAAAAACACTCACCTGTCCTTCAAAGCGGTAAATCGAGCCGTAAACATACGGTTTGTCTTTCAACACGGCCGCATCGTTGAGTAGATAGCGGGTATATAAATTGTCGGAACCATCCACCAGCACATCGTATTCACCGGCCAGTTGAAGGGCGTTGTGGGCATTGAATGTGTCGGCATAGGCGTCAATTTGAATGTGTGAATTGAGGGCTTTCAAGCGCTGGCGAGCCTGTTCGGCTTTCGATTTGCCGATCTGGTCGGTGCTGTAAAGTACCTGGCGCTGCAAGTTGGATACATCCACATTGTCGCCGTCGATCAAACCCAGCCGCCCCACCCCGGCAGCTGCCAGGTAGAGGGCGATGGGCGAACCCAGGCCGCCTACACCCACCACCAGCGCTGATGAGGCTTTAAGTTTGCGCTGACCCTCTTCACCCACCTCTTGAATCATGGTGTGACGCTTGTAACGTCTAATTTCATCGGCAGATAATTCTGGAAGCATTTATTACCTCAAATATCTCTGTGAGTATTTCGAAATGGTAAGAATTGGGCATCAGGTTTCCTCCATTGATTATAGTATTACTTTAATCAAGGAGGCGAAATGTCTGAACGCTTAATCGTTCGACAGGATCATCATTTTGGTACCGGATTTTGGGCAGTCGATGCGCATGATCCAGAAGCGGATGAATTTCAACCTGTGGAAGGGCTGCATGACCTGACACCTTACGGCATGATGCTGGCAAGCCTGGCCGGCTGTACTTCAATTTTAATCAATTCCTATGCGCAGAATCATCATATTGCATTGGATGAAGTGGAAATACATCTGGCTTATGACCGGGTTTTTGATGAAGATTGCAAAGATTGCGAACCGCAGGAAACCTTTCGGGAAGAAATTCAAGAAGAGATATTCTTTCATGGTAACCTCACCACGCAGGAACGCCAAAAATTGTTCCAGGTTTCTCTACAATGTCCCATTCACAAGATTTTTGAAGGTGGAATTCAAATCAAGTCGGCATTGGGTGAATGAAACTTATTGCAGAACATCCGGTAAAAAAAAGGAAGTAAAAAAAACAGGGCGAGATGATTTTTTTATTCTCGCCCTGTAAGTTAATTTGAAAGCGTACCACGCGGAGACGTGAGTGGAGGACCTACCTGCCTTGCAGTGCGCGCAGCCGGCTGAATAACTCTTTTTCTTCAGCGCTCAAGCGCGCAGGGATTTGCACCTCAACCCGCGCATACAAATCACCGCGCTGCTCGGGGTTGCGCAGGTTGGGCATGCCCAGCCCGCGCAGGCGGAACAATTTTCCATTGGCGGTTTCAGGGGGTATGGTCAACTTAACCGGCTTTTCAAGGGTGGGTACATCGGCGGTTCCGCCCAGCAGCAGGGTATAGAGATCCACCGGCAGGTTGATGCGCAAGTCGTCGCCATCGCGTTGGAAGAGCGCGTGGGGCAGCACCTCAATGTGCAGGTAGAGATCGCCGGCCTCACCACCGTAGGCGCGGCCGCCCTGACCACTGAGGCGCACTTTTGAGCCGGTGCGCACACCGCGCGGAATTTTGGCTTCAATTTTGCGCCCGTCTTCAAATTGCAGTGTGCGTGTAGCGCCGTTGAATGCCTCTTCCAGGGTGATTTGGAGTGTGTGTTCGCTGTCATATTTGCGGCGGGTGCGCGTGGAGGTTGTGGTGCGGGTCTGGCGATTGGCGCCGAAGCCAAAACCGCTTGACCTGCCGCGTGCACCTCCACCAAACAGGGTTTCAAAGAAATCAGAAAAACCGCCCAGGCCGCCGCCAAACATTTGCTCAAATTCCTCAGGGCTCACGGTGCGGTAAGTTGCGCCGCCAGTGGAACCTGCACCTGTCCAGCGCGTCCAGTCGAAATCTTCCGGCCGTCCACCGCCGCGCGTATATTGCTGCCACTGGGCGCCAAACTGATCATATTTTCTGCGTTTTTCAGGATCAGATAGCACCTCATTGGCTTCATTGATTTCCTTAAATTTTTCCTCGGCGATTTTGTCGCCATGATTGACGTCTGGATGATATTTGCGCGCCATTTTTCGAAAGGCTTTTCTAATATCATCCTGGCTGGCGTTTTTCTCTACACCGAGTATTTGATAGTAATCTCTGTATTCCATAATTATCCTGTCTTAGCTGCATTGGCTGTGAGTGATCCTGTTTAGGCCGTCTCAATACTAATGCATATTCGTAATCTTAACAAGAGTACCAACCCGGTTCACTGGGAATCGGATTTCTCAATTGCTTATTGTATCCAGACTGTGTCAAAAAAATGTCAGAGGAATATTAATAAAGAGTAAATGTCGAACGAATAGGGCAGACAATTTTTCTTATACCTTTTTGATATTCTGTTTACATTTTTTATATATTGCAGTCCTAAAATCATGATCGAAAAAGAAAAAATCTCAAAAATTGAGATGAAAAAATGTCGGAGGTGAAAAATGTATATTCATAGATTTCCTGGATCTTCCATGTGGGCTGAACTCGATAGCCTGCAACGCGAAATGAACCGCCTGTTTGATAACTCTTTCTCTTACCGACGCAGAAGCGCTCCGGCCTTCCCGGCCATGAACATTTGGACCAATGAAGAAGGCGCCCTGGTTACTGCTGAAATTCCCGGCGTGGATATCAAAGACATTGAGATCAGCGTGGTTGGAGAGAGCCTCACTTTGAGCGGTGAACGCAAACCTGAAGCTGTTAATGACAATGAAGTGGTGCACCGACAGGAGCGCGGCTTTGGTAAATTCACCCGTACAGTGGAACTGCCTTTCCCGGTGGATGCTAACAAAGTGGACGCGGTATTTGACAAAGGCGTGCTAAAGATCAACCTGCCGCGTGCTGAAGAAGACAAACCACGCAAAATTGCGATCAAAGCAGGATAAGAATGTTGAAGCAACCGGCTAAACATGTTGTTCAACCTGGAGGTGTGAAATGGCTGATACTGAAAAAATGATTGAAACAACCAAAGAAGAAGCGGCGCTGGCAAACGACGCCGAACGAACCCGCGACTGCCGTTGTTATGTTCCCCGCGCCGATATTCGTGAAACGGAAGAGGAAGTCCTCATTGCGGTGGATATGCCCGGCGTGGACGAAAACTCGGTTGATATCACACTGGAGAAGGATGTTCTGACCATCAACGGCACGGTGAACACTTCCGCCCCGGCCAATTATTCTCCCGCCTATCTCGAATACGGCATCGGAGATTATCAGCGCAGATTTGTTCTTTCGAATGAAATCGACCGCAACAAGATCGAAGCGAAAGTGAAAAACGGCGTGCTCTCTTTGAAACTGCCCAAAGCAGCCGAAGCCAAAGCGCGTAAAATTGCCGTCAAAGCGGCGTAAGACCAGGACCAAACAGGTTAGATCAGGGCGCCGCCAGAGAAAACTGGTTGCGCCCTGTTGAATTCAAAAAAAAAGGAGGTATTTGTACCATGGCTGAGAAAAGCATTCTTCCCTGGAAACGGGATAAACAGATTGAATCGACGCAGGGACAATATCTCAATGATCCCTTGCTGGCGATGCGTGATGAAATGAACCGGATGTTTGATGCATTTTTATCAAGGACACCAGGAAGTTTCCTGGCAGACTGGCAGGGTTTTGAAAGCGGCATGCTGCCGAGTATCGACTTCAGCGAAACCGATCAAGAGTACAGAATTGCTGCCGAGCTTCCCGGCGTTGATGAAAAGGATATTGAATTGACATTGGATCATAATGTGCTGCGCATTAAAGGGCATAAACAGGCTGAAAAAGAACAGAAAGACCGGCGTTTTTATCGTGTCGAGCGATCGTATGGTTCTTTCAGTCGGGACATCGCCCTTCCCGGTGAAGTGGATGACAGCAAAATAGAAGCTTCCTTCAAAAAAGGTGTGCTCGAAATCGTGCTTCCCAAAAAAGAAGATGTTTCGGGCAAGGTGAAACGCGTCAAAATCAATGCAGCCTGAGCATAAATATTTTCGCAGGAATGGGCGGGTGTCCCTGTGCACCCGCCCGTCCGGCGGAAGCTGATAATCCTGATAAAACCTTTCTAATGTAATTATTAAGTAAATAGCAAAAAATCGTTGCATAATCAGAATCAATCCAAAATGAGCGGCGAAGAATCATTCCTTGAGCGACATGCTCAGGGAATGTGCTTTAGAAGGACAAGATTAAAACAAATGAAGAGAGTATTAAAAATGAATGAGACCTGTGTGGGTCTCATTGTAAAAAGGAGAAGAAGTATGAATAAGAAAATGGTTTTCCTTTCAGTGATTGTGTTGACTGCGCTGCTGCTTAGCAGTTGCAGCGGGATGACTTTGCCGGGTAAGTCGCAGCCGGCTGAGAAAGAGGCAGTGGAAGAAGTTGAGCCAACCGAGCAGGCGGCGGTTCCCAAAGAGACCGAGAAAGATTCCAAACCAACCCCGCAATCGAAGCCGACGGTTGCATCAGAAACCAACGTTTCTTCGCTGGTCGACCTGCAGACCGCCTATACAACCGTTTATGATGAAGTGGCTCCGTCGGTGGTCAATATCCGTGTTGTGACCAGGGCTTTGCCAGGCGTCAGCCAACAGTTTGGCAATATTCCTGATTTACCTTTCAATATGCCCGATATGGATCAACAACAGCCTTACCGCCAGGAAGGGTTGGGTTCGGGTTTCGTCTGGGACGCGGAAGGTCACATTGTGACCAACAACCATGTGGTTGACGGCGCCGATAAGATTATGGTGACCTTTGCTGATGGCGAGAGCACGGCAGCCACCCTGGTGGGCGCCGATCCTGACAGCGACCTGGCAGTTATCAAAGTGGATGTGGCTGCCAGCCGCTTGAAACCCCTGGGCGTGGCTGACAGCACTGAAGTGAAAGTGGGCCAGATTGCCATTGCCATTGGCAACCCGTTTGGCTTGCAGGGCACCATGACCACCGGCATTGTCAGCGCCCTGGGGCGTTCGCTGCCGGTGAGCAACCAGGGTATCAATAACCTGTCCTATATCATCCCGGATGTAATTCAGACTGATGCTCCCATCAACCCGGGCAATTCGGGCGGTGTGCTGGTGAACATTGACGGTGAATTGATGGGTGTTACCACTGCCATTGAATCAACCACTCGCTCCAGCGCAGGCATTGGCTATGCCGTGCCGTCTGTGATTGTGAAGAATGTGGTGCCCGAGTTGATTGCCAATGGCAAGTATGATCACACCTACATCGGCATCAGCGGACAACCCTTGACCAGCGAACTTGCCAAAGCCATGGATCTTGAAACTGATCAGCGCGGCGCCCTGGTGGTGGATGTGACCCCCGGCAGCCCGGCGGAAAAAGCCGGCATCAAGGGCAGCGACCGCGAAGTGAAAATTGATGATCTGAATGTGCGGGTTGGCGGCGATATTATCACGGCCATTGATGATCAACCGGTTAATGATTTTGAAGACCTGGTAGCTTACCTGGCGCGTTCAACCAGAGTGGGGCAAACCGTTACCCTGACGGTCATCCGTGACAAAACTGAAATGACCCTTGATGTGGAACTGGCTGCCCGTGCAACCAGCCAGGAAAAAACCACCAAAGATGTGGTGCTGGGTGGTGAAATTGGCAAGCCGTGGCTGGGCATTCGGGGCGCCACCCTGACAGATGAAGTTGCGAAGGCTATGAACCTGGCTGATGATCAAAAAGGTGTGCTGGTGCAGCAGGTGATCCAGGGCAGCCCGGCCGATAAAGCCCGCTTAAACGGCAGTTTTAAGTCTATAGAAATTGGCGGCGAAACCGTTCAAATTGGCGGTGATGTGATCACCGCAGTGGATGGAAAAAATGTTGAAACCATTGAAGAACTTCAGCAGCAAATGGCTGATCGCAAAGTTGGCGAAAAGATTGTGCTGACAGTGCTGCGCGGTGACTCGGAAGAGAAAATCGAAGTGAAACTGGAAGCGCGACCCGAACAATAGAAATTTTGAAAAATTTGACAGAGCAGGGCTTAACCGCCCTGCTCTCTTTTCGTTTTATTGACTGTAAAACTTCGCTAAAAAATTTAAAAAAAGCTTGAATTTCATACCCTTTCCAGTTAAACTCAAATTTGCAAAGATTAATTTAAAAAGTAGAAATTATCAAATCCATGAGAAAGGTTGTCCTGGGCGGTACAGGTTTTGGATTCGCATGTTGACATATCAAATGCACAGTAAGAGAGAACAAATGGTTGATGTATATGTTGCCCGACAGCCAATTTTTGATAAAAACCAGGAAATTTTTGCATACGAGCTAATTTCCAGCGGAGAACGAAATGCATCAGGCGAACTGGTGGCTTCTCCGAAATCTTCCACGTTGATTCTGAACACATTTTTAGAAATTGGCCTGAACCGAATTGTTGGCAAACAACTGGCGTGGATTACGCTGGATCGTGAATTTATCCTCAATAAAGAAAAAATTCCTTTCCACAGGCGCCAGTTTGTCTTAAATATCGATCCGGCTATGAGGCTGGATGAGGCGGCGGTGTCTGCCATTTCCGATTTGATTACACTGGGATACTATGTGGCCTTCACCCTGCCGCCGGGCTGCGACTATTCACCCCTGATGGATATGGCGCATATCATGAAGTTGGATGTGGCCCGGTTCACTGTGCCCGACATGGTGGAAATTATCAAAAAAGCCAAACGGCGTTCCATGCGTGTGTGCGCCATTAATGTGAATTCTCACGACACATTTAGCAAATGCAAAACCCTGGGGTTTGATTTCTTCGCAGGTCAATTCATTGCCCAACCCACAAACGTCACTGGAAAACGGCTGCCAACCCGCAGGCTGGCCATTTTGGAATTACTAGCGCTTTTATACGACCCCGAAGTTGAAGTGCGTGACCTGGAAGCGCTGGTGAGCCAGGACGTTGCACTGGGACACAAATTGTTGCGCATGGTCAATTCGGCTTATTACGGCATGTCCAATGAAGTCGATTCGTTTCATCATGCGTTGGTGATGCTGGGATTCAATCAACTGCGTTCGTGGTTAAGCCTGTTGCTATTGTCACAATTGAGTGACAAACCCGGCTCATTGATGGAACTTGCCCTGATTCGAGCGCGCATGTGCGAACTGCTGGCCGGGCTGCGCGGTTTTCGCAATGACCAGGGATTTTTCATCGTGGGGCTGTTTTCGCTGTTGGATGTGTTGATGGATATTCCCATGTCAGATGTGCTGGCAAACCTGCCTCTAACCGAAGAAATCAACCAGGCGATATTGGAAAAGCGTGGAGAAAAAGGCGCCACACTGCGTACTGTGCTGGCTTATGAACATAGCGACTGGGCGGTGGTCAATCTTCCGGGATTAAATATTGCCCAGATCCGGGAAACGTATTTCGACTCGATTGCCTGGGCAGCGGAAGTGACACGAAAATTTTTGCTTGAAGAATAGCAAGACTCAGTTGGACCTCAGAAAGTCGAGTAATTTCTCATAGGACATGGGGCGTCCAAAATGGTAGCCTTGCATATGGTCGCAGCCGTTGGCAATCAATAAATCAGCCTGCTGACCGGTTTCAACCCCTTCTGCAACCACATTTAATTCCAGGTTGTGCCCAATGGAGATAATGCCGCGCACCAACGACAGGCTCTGCTGATTATTGGTGATATCGGCAATGAATGATTTGTCGATTTTGAGGGAATCGATGGGCAAGCGCATCAATGAGTTTAAGGATGAATATCCTGTTCCAAAATCATCGATGGAGATGCGCACACCCAGGTCGCGCAAATTTTTTAATGTTTCGGCGGTTTGTTGCAAATTTTCCATCAATACACTTTCGGTTATTTCGAGAACCAGGCTGCATGAGGGCATTTTGGATGATGACAGGATGTCTTCAATGGTGTTTAGCAAATGTTGATTGGAAAGCTGGCGGGCTGAAATGTTCACCGCTGTGGCAAGCGGCGGAATTCCCTGGTTGATCAGCGATTGGCTGTGCCAGCAGGCGGTTCGCAGTACCCAGTCGCCAATGGGTGAAATCAAACCGTTCGATTCAGCGAACGGGATAAATTCATTGGGATAAATCATTCCCACGGTGGGGTGTTTCCAGCGGATCAATGCTTCAATGCCAATTGGCGCCCTGGTTTTAAAATCCACAATGGGCTGATATTCAAGTTGAAATTCTCCACGTTCCAGCGCCAGTCGTAAATCACGTTCCATTTCCAGGCGTTTGCAAGCCAGGTTGCGCAGTTCCTGAGAATAGAACTGGTAATTATTCTTTCCCAGTTCTTTGGCGCGGTACATGGCTATGTCGGCATTTCTCAACAGGGTTACCACGTCTTTCCCGTCATTGGGAAAGCTGCTGATGCCAATGCTGGGGGTGATGTATAAATCTCTGTGGTCAACATTGAAGGGTTGGGAGAATGAATTGATGATGCGCTGGGCAATGGCCGAAACACCCACCACTGAATCGAGCGCCAACCCTTCGAGCACAATGGTGAACTCGTCACCGCCCATGCGAAACACCGTGTCTCCCTGGCGTACCACGTTCGACAGCCGTTCACTGACGGCCTTCAACAGAACATCGCCTTTGTCATGGCCAAAAGAATCATTGACGGTCTTAAAACCATCCAGGTCCAAATATAGCACGGCCACTTGCTGTTCATTGTGCGCCCTGGCAAGGGCTTTTCCCAGCTTCTCTTGAAACAGGCTGCGGTTGGGCAAATTGGTGAGTGAGTCGTGATAGGCCGAATAGCGCAGGTTTTTTTCCACTTCTTTCAGGCTGGAAATATCACGCAAATAGATCACATAATAATCCTGTCTGGGAACCATGTTGTGGATGGCGCGTACATGCACCATGGATGGGAAAATGTCGCTGTTTTTCCTGCGGCTCCAAATTTCACCCTGCCAGCAGCCGCTTTGCTTCAATGCACTCAAGATATCAGCAAAGAACTCATTGGTGTGCAAATTGTTGAATAATGCGGTAATCCTGGTGTTAATCACATTTTCGGGGCGGAATCCTGTGATCTTCGAGAAAGCTTTGTTGACCGCCAAAATGTTGAGACTGGTATCGGTGATTATAATGCCTTCAGAGGCATTGTGGATGATGTCGTAAGGCAATTGCAGGTTTTTGCAGAAAAGATTCCAGGCCGATACATCGTTGGCCGTAACACTGATTTCGGTAATTTCTCCCCTGTCGTTTTTGATTCCATCCAGTTTCCAACTCAGGCGGCACGGCTGTTCTTTGTTTGCTTTTTGTTGGCGCAAGGTGCCCACAAAACCGGTCGATTCTTTCACATCCAGCAGGGCTATGTTCACTTCAAATCGCAAACGTTCAGCAGGGGTTAAATAATCGAAAATGTTTTTATCTGTGATTTCGGTTTCAGGCAGGTGAAAATGATGAAGAAATGCAGCATTGGCGCCAAGCAACTCGCCGCCACGAAGGATGCGGCAGGTTAAGGATTGCTCGTCATCACGGGTGTTGCCCTTATTGTTAACAATGTTTGATTCATCTTTCCTAAAGGTAACCAGAACGGCAGATTTTTGATTCCAGAGAATCGGTTCCAGGGAGGCTTCGAACAAAACCGGGTTGGCATCTTCAACAGGGCGATATTCAAATTGGTATTGTTTGCATTCAACAGGGGTCAGGGAATAGTGCGTAGAAACCAGTGCATCAACCGGTTGGTTTAGCAGATCAGATGCCGCAGAATTTACAAATTGAACAGTTGCCTGATCATCAAAAACCAAGATTCCCACAGGAATCTTATTCAGGATGTGGGTTAAGGTTGAACTATCTTGTTGTGAGGATGAGTGGCACAAAGTTTCCATAAATATTGATCAATGCAAGCGGCAATTTTGACCTTGCAGTTTCCCTGTGATTTTGATTTCGGCGAGCAAAGACAATACTCCCTATCCTATGTTATCGGCCAGAGCATTAAAAAGTTTAGCTTTTCGTGGAAATTAGTTCCTTAAAAAGCAATTCGCATGCATCAATGGAATAGCATCCATTGATACATGATTGACGGAACATTCATTTACTCGTTTTTAACTCGTTTGAGTTTTGAAAATTGCTATAATGAATAAACACTGCTGCTTTACGATCCTTGCAAGGGAAAAGGTACCCGGTGCGCGTCAGAGGGACCCCAAAACCCCGGGTTGGAATGAACAACGTTCATACAATCCAATCTGTTTCTGGATGCCCCGGCAATGAAGTGGTTTCTGTTATGATAATTTGAAAGTGCAGCATTTAACAGCCTGGCAAGACCATTTGTTTTTATAGCTCAAAAAAAATTACCAATCAGGCGAGCCTCGTTAAGATGAAACACGAACTTTCGCAGTTTTCCCAGTATCGAAACCTCATCATCCAATCTGTCAATGTGTGGCTGGATGTGCTGGATTTGGATGCCAATGTCGTGCTCTGGAATAAAGCTGCCGAAGCCATCAGCGGATATTCGGCTGAGGAGGTTGTCGGGCACAAAAAAATTTGGGAATGGCTGTATCCGGATGAAAAATACCGGGCAGTTGTTCTGGGTGATGCTTTTGATATCATTCAGAACATGGCTGATGAGAAGTGCATCGAGACAACCATTGTTACAAAATCGGGTGAAGAACGCATCATTTCCTGGAATTCGCAAAACCTGTGTGGAGAAAATGGCGAACCAATTGGGTCGGTTGCCATTGGCGTTGATGTAACCCAGCAATACCATGTCAATCAAAAGCTGCGACACTCAGAAGCCAATTTGCGTGCAGTTTTTGAGAGTACACAACAGGGGGCAATTCTGTTGGACCGTGATGGGATTATTCAGACGATAAACAAATCGGCGCAGGTGATTAGTGAGTTGATCTTTGAAATTCCTGTCAAAGAAGGCGACGCGCTTTTTTCGGTATATCCCAAACAATTCAGTGACCTTTTTTGGGACGGTTTTCAGCGGGCATTATCAGGAAAAACAGAAAAACATGAAAGAAGCATGATTACCCGTGAAGGGCAGAAGATTTTTAATATTCGCTATTCTCCCGTAAATTCTGCTGAGAAGCATATAACCGGTGTGTTTTTGCAGGTGGAAGATATCACCGAACAAAGGCGAACAGAATTTGAACTTCGTGAGAAAAATGAAGATGATGCGCTGCTCAATCGCTTGAATGACGCTGCCAACCGGGGTTTAAAAACGTCTGAGTTGATCCGATTTGCTGCTTCCGAAATACAAAATGCTTTCTCCATGCATCAGGTGACCCTGTCTTTGATCAATACAACCAAACGACTTGTCAAACTCCAGGCATTTGAACACGGTTTCAGGCAGGTGTTAACCTGGTTGAATGATTATTTTGGAGTTGATAACGAGAGTGATCAGTACATTCCCCTGATGGAAGAAGGTTTTTATCATCAGCTTATCCAGCAAAAAAGCATCATTCTTTTGAAGAGCCCTGAAGAGATTGAAAATTTTCTGTGGCTGAATATAAAAGAAATAGAAATCCGCGAAGCGTTTAATCAAATGTTCCACGATCTTGGCATACGAGCCATTGCTTTAATTCCCCTGATTATGGATGACCAGGTGGTTGGTGTAATCAATGTGGGCAGCCAGATGGTGATGACTCATCACGAACTGGATCGATTGCAGAATATTGCCAACTATTTCACAACCATCTTAAAACGCCGCTGGGTTGAAGATGCTCTGCGTGAGAGTGAAGCGCGCTTCAGGTTTACACTGGATCACTCGGCAGTGATGGTGTTCAATCATGATCGCGATTTGCGGTATGTGTGGGGCTATAACATTTTGCCTGACTTCCCACTCCAGAATGTGATTGGAAAACGTGATGATGAACTGTTTTCAAGTGAAGATGCTGAATATTTGATGCGTGTGAAGCGGCAGGTTTTAGAGACAGGCTTTCCGAAACGCACCATTGTCAAATTGACGCTGAATGAGAAATCTGTATCCTATGATATGTCCATTGAACCAAAGCGTGACGAAAACGGAGAGATAATCGGGTTAAACTGTTCAGCTCTCGAAGTCACCGACCGCGTGCTGGCCGAGGCGAAAATTCATCAGCGCGTCGAACAACTGCGCGCTTTACGCAGAATTGATGAAGCCATCAACACCAGCCTGGATTTGAAATTCACACTGGGGATTTTACTTTCACAGGTGACCGACCAGCTTTCGATGGATGCTGCGGATGTGTTGTTGTTTGACCAGGCAATGCTCACTTTGAACTTTGCGGCAGGTCGCGGTTTGCGTTCGCATGATTTGGAAACCATTGCTTTGCGTTTGGGGCATGGTTATGCGGGCAAAGCGGCATTGGAACGCCAACCAGTGACCATTCCAGACCTGGAAAAGGAAACCATGAATTTCTCGCGCCGCCTGGTGCTGGAAGAAGGCTTTCATTTTTATTATGCCATGCCGTTGATAGCCAAAGGTGAGCTGAAAGGTGTGCTGGAGGTTTTTAAACGTACTGAATTTGTTCCTGATGATGACTGGGTGGAATTTTTAATGGCGCTCACTTCTCAGACTGCCATTGCGGTCGAAAACATTCGACAATATACCAGCCTGCAGCAGGTAAACCTTGAACTGGCCCTGGCCTATGACACGACCCTGGAGGGCTGGGCGCGGGCGCTGGAGTTGCGCGACCAGGAGACCGAAGGACATTCACGCCGGGTGATTGAAATGACCATGCGCATAGCTAAGGAGATGGGATTTTCGGATGAGGAGATGATCCACATTCGCCGGGGGACTTTGCTGCATGACATTGGAAAAATGGGCATTCCTGATAGCATTTTGTTCAAACCGGGTGCTCTTAATGAAGATGAATGGCAAATCATGCGCAGCCATCCTGTAATGGCCTATCGTCTGTTGATGGAAATTCCCTTTTTACAATCAGCCATTGATATTCCCTATTGCCATCACGAACGTTGGGATGGCTCAGGATACCCACAGGGGTTGCTTGGCGAAAATATTCCGCTCTCAGCTCGAATTTTTGCGGTGGTCGATGTGTGGGACGCGCTGATGTCTGATCGCCCCTACCGCCCTGCCTGGACACGCGAACGCACCCTGGCTTATATTCGCGAGCAGTCCGGCAGGCAATTTGATCCAAAAGTGGTTGAAGTGTTTTTACAACTTGCAGCTTGATCGTTCGCCGAACAGGCGCGTGCCAATGCGAACCACATTGGCGCCTTCCTGCAGGGCAACCAGGTAGCTGTTGCTCATGCCCATGGACAGGTATTGCATGCTGACATTGGGCATGTTTTGCTGTTTCAAGCGCTCAAAAACCCGGCGTGTGGCCTGGAAATAGGGGCGCGAATCTTCGGGTTCGCCGTAGCGCGGGCCCATGGTCATCAACCCTTGCACCTGAATATGTTTCAAAGGGGCGATCTGCTCAACCAGGGCGTCCACATCTTCAGGCAGCACACCGGTTTTATTGGGCTCGTGCCCGCTGTTGATTTCAATCAAAACAGGCAGCACTTTTCCAAGCTCGGCGCAGCGGCGGTTGAGGGTTTCAGCCAGGCGCACAGAGTCAACCGTCTCAACCAAATCAAATAAATCAAGGGCTTTATTCACTTTGTTGCGCTGAAGGTGGCCAATCATGTGCCACACAGCTTGACGCTGCACATGCGGAAACATGATTTCAGCTTCCTGCACGTAATTGTGACCGACATGCTGGATGCCGGCTTCGATGGCGGCGTCTACTTCTTGCGGGGTGCGTTCTTTGACGGCTGCTACCAGGGTCACCGAAGGCGGCAGTGATTGGAGCAGCTCGTTTACCTGATCGAGTATGTGTTGGTAGGGGTGGCTCATGATAACCCTTTCTAATGCCAGTGTCCGGCAATGAGCGCCGAGCAATGCGGGCAGCGGCTGGTTTCTTGCAGTTGATTGGATGCGATGAAGTAACCACTGCGTTGAACAAGCACCTGACCGCACTGATAACACTGCGTATTTGATTCGCCTGCCACATTGCCAAGATACACGTAGCGCAGGCCGGCGTTTTTTCCAATTTCAAAGGCGCGGTGCAAGATATCCAGCGAAGTGGGCGGTAATTCGGTGGTTTTGTAATGCGGAAAATAGCGGCTGAGGTGCCAGGGAACGTCGGGCCCCAGCTCCTGGGCGATGAATTCTGCTGCATCTTTCAATTCATCCAGATCGTCATTCACACCGGGAACGATCAGTGTGGTTACTTCCAACCAGGTGCCCATTTCCACCATTTTTTTCATCGAATCGAGCACCGGCTGAAGAGCGCCGCCAATGGCGCGGCGGTAGGTTTCATCACGAAAAGCTTTCAGGTCAACATTGGCGGCATCCAGGTAGGGATGAAAGTGATCCAACATCTCACTGGTCATAAAACCATTGGTGACATAAATGTTTGCCAGCCCGGCTTCATGCGCCAGCGCAGCAGTGTCGCGCGCATATTCGTAGAAAACAGTGGGCTCGGTGTAGGTGTAGGCAATGCTGCGGCATTCACTGCGGCGGGCTTCTTCCACCAATTGCTGAGGTGCGGCGCTTTCACCCAGGCTGGTGCGCTGCTCGGCAGGCATCAGCGCAATTTCCCAATTTTGGCACCAGGGGCAGTGAAAGTTGCATCCGGGGGTGGCTATCGAAAAAGATAATGAACCCGGCATGAAGTGATAGAGGGGTTTCTTTTCCACGGGGTCCACGTGGCGCGCAATGGTTCGGCCATATACCAGGGTGTGCAGCACGCCGCCGCGGTTTTCACGCACCAGGCAGATACCGCGTTTGCCTTCGGCGATGATGCAGCGGTGGGCGCATAACATGCAGCGAACTCGTTCTTCGTCCAGGCGGTCGTATAATACGGCTTCTTTTTCCATTTTGCCTTAATCCCTTCCTGTTTTACAGGCACACAGTGGTTTTCGCTGCTCTTATTATAATGAATTCAGGTCAAAAAGACGAAACAAGCGCAGCCTTTTTGGGGCTGCGCTTACTCGCAACGACATCTAAATTATCCCGAACGCAAAATAATTCTTTAATGATCAAGAAACATCTGGCGGGTTTCGGGTTTGAAGAGGTAGAACAGGATGAACACGCTGATCAGGGTGCCAATGGGAATGACCGGCAGGTTGAATATGGCCAGCACAATGGTGATCCAACGCGCCCATTCTTTCATCTTGAGCATGCCAAAACCCGCAAACACCGACAAAATACCCAGACCGCCGGTGAAGAGAATTGCCAGTGCCAGGCCAAACAGGGCAGCTGACAGGCTTACCCGGTCCAACCCGGCGTAAAGAACGGCGGGCAGGGCAATCACCAGGATGGCCAACGCAATAATCAACCCCGGCAGCGCGCTGATGAATTGATAGACCGCGATCAGGGTAACGCTTTCAGGACGTTGCCCGGGAACAGAAACGGCAGTTTTTTCATTGATAATAACCGCATCGGGTTGCGCTTCAGATACAGTATTCACAGTTTCAACAACTTGTTCCATAACAGGTTCGGTTGATGACTCAATTTCAGGATTTTCACTCATATTTCTACTCCTTTTTTGTTTCAAACAGGTGTGTATTCCTGTTGTAACAATCCATTTCTTTCGTCTTAATCTATTTACGCATGTAGCCAGAAAAAGTTGTATAAATCAGGCTGAAATCAAAAGATATCAAACCGGACTTACAGGAGAAGTATAATAACCAGTATCGATTACCCATTAAGGAGCTGGAATGACCATCCAACGCAAAACATTGTTTCCTGAAATTGAAGCTTATGATGATGGCTACTTGAAAGTATCCGATCTTCACACCATCCATTATGAACAATGCGGCAACCCGCAGGGGAAACCGGTGGTTTTTTTGCACGGCGGGCCCGGCGGCGGCATTGTGCCGGATTACCGGCGGTTTTTTGATCCGGCATTCTACCGGGTGGTGTTGTTTGATCAGCGCGGATGCGGCAAAAGCACACCTCACGCTGAACTGCGCGAAAATGATACCTGGAACCTGGTGGAGGATATCGAGCGACTGCGCCGGCACTTGAACATTGAACGCTGGTCGGTTTTTGGCGGAAGCTGGGGAAGCACGCTGGGATTGAGCTATGCCGTCCGCCATCCGCAGTCAGTGGTAGGTTTGATTTTGCGCGGTATTTTCCTCTGCCGCCCCTATGAATTAAAGTGGTTCTACCAGGAAGGCACTTCCAATTTATTTGCCGACGCCTGGGAAGGTTTTTTGCAGCCCATCCCGCAGGCTGAACGCACTGATTTAATGGCAGCTTATTACACGCGCTTGACTGGCGCCGACCAGCAGGTGCGCCTGGATGCCGCGCGCGCCTGGAGCAAATGGGAGGCGTTCACTTCAAAATTGATTCCTGACCCGGCTGATGTGGAAGAATTTGATGACCCGCAACTGGCCGTTGCATTTGCCAGCATTGAATGTCACTATTTTGTGAACCGGGCATTCATGCCCACCGATAATTACCTGCTTGAACAGGCGCCTTCCATTCAGCACATTCCGTGCCGGTTGGTGCAGGGGCGTTATGATGTGATTTGCCCCATGCGCAACGCCTGGGAGTTAAAGAAAGCAATGCCCGGCGCCGAACTGCGCATTGTGCCTGATGCAGGTCACTCAGCGATGGAACCGGGCATTGTGCATGAGTTAATTCTAGCCACAGAAGATTTTAAAAAGTTATTTGTCTAAACTGGCCAGCCATTTGCGCATTTCAACCGGGTCTTCTTTGAACATCAGGGAGCCGGGGATAATGTAATGAGCGCCGGCGGCATACAATCCTGGCACGGTTTCGCGGCGAATGCCGCCGTCGGCCAGGATTTGTGTTTTTAAACCGTGCTGGTCGATGAAATGGCGCGCCTTGCGAATGCGGTCGGTGGTGGTGGGGTCATTACCGGCGCCGCGAATGCCAATTTTGGTGCCCATGATGGTCAGGAAATCCATGTCATCCCAGTAAGGATCGAAAATGTCCAGCGAGTCGCCCACCTGCATGGTGAGGCCGACCTTTTTCCCGAAGCCCTTAATGGCTTGAATGACTTCGACAGGATCGGAACCGGCGTTCAGGAAAAAGGTAATCCAATCGGCGCCGGCTTCGGCAAAGGGCTCCACCCATTTCAGGGGGTCATCGACAATCAGATGCACATCAAAAGGCAGGCTGGTGTGTTTGCGCATGTCGCGCACAAAATCGGGGAAGAACAACAACGGCGGCACAAAGTGTCCGTCAGCCACATCAATGTGAAAGCTTTCAGAGAACGGTTCAATACGTTTGATTTCAGTCGCCATGTTAGCCAGGTCGGCATTCCAGAGGGATGTTGAGCACTTTAACACAGGTAAAAATTCTCCTTCCAATAATTTTAAGCAGGTCTCAGACCTGTTCGGTTCTGATGGTTTATTCGCCAATTCGTTTTTGTGTGAAATTTTGAATATTTTCCCGCAATTCCTGCAAATGAAGGGCTTTGTCAACCGATTTGGGCGTTATCTCGACCAGAACGGCATGAGGAATGGATTCGGCCAGTGCTTCAGCATATTCAAAGGGGTGGATGGGATCCATACGGTTACCGATTACCATGGTGGGAATGTGGATGGACGCCCACTCGGCGCGGTTCAGGTTTGGCACGTCTTGTGGAATGCGCAGCAGCCGTAGAGCGCATTCTTCGGCGCGCGGTTCATCAAATTGCCCCAGGGCTGATTCGGCTACCGCTGGAGCCGTGTTGCGCAATTTGGCATAGCGTTCCGATTGGACGAACAGGCTTTTTCCTCTTTTGGCGCCGTAGGATTGAATGAGTTTGCCGATTTCAACCAACACACGCAGGTTGGCCGGGTTAGGCTGGTCAAGCCAGGCGGGGCGCGCCAGAATGAGCCCATTAACACGTTTGGGGTGGCTGAGGGCGGTGCGCAGGGCTATACCTGCTCCCATGGAAATGCCGCCCACAATTGCGCCGTCCAGGTTCAGGGTGTCCAACATGGCAACCAGGTCACTGGCCAGTGTCGAGAACCCCAACAATTGCGCATCTCCCAGTTCGCTTTTGCCGTGCCCGCGGGCGTCGAAAGAAAGGAAGCGCACACCGGGCAGGTCGTTGGCGACCTCGGCGGGTTGATTAATATCACTCCCCAGGCCGTGTTGAAAAACCAGCGGGATACCTTCACCGTTGTCGGTGAAGTGGATAAGTGTATTCAAATGTGAAAAAGTAGGCATGGGGGTCTCCTCTGATGAGGCCGGGTTAAGATACGGTTTTCGATAGGATGTTTTGCAAAAAAGTGATGGATGCCGCAACCTGGTTTTCTTGTAAACCATGCAGCACCCAGGCGCCCTGGTAACCAATTTTTTGTAATCGCCGGGCGTAATGTGTAAAGTCGAGAACGCCGGTTCCGGCTGCTTCCTGGCCGGCGTCGCCGTCCTCTTTCAAATCTTTGGCGTGCGCCAGGGCAATGTGGTCACCCAGCAGGTCGAAGGCTTCATCCATCAGTGCGTGCATGCGCACCAGTTCGCCTTTGTGAAAGATATTGGCGCAGTCGATGATGATTTTTAAGCGAGGTGATCGCATCTCGTCAATCAGGCGCCTGGCTTTGGGGGCTGAATCAACCACGTTGGAAACTTCGGTTTCAACACCCAGGTTGAGGTTGAAATCATCAGCAATGCGCAGCGCCTGTTCCATTGTGTGGGTCAGGTCGAGCCAGGCGGCGGGGGTGTCGTTGTCGGGATGGCGGCGCCACATATTTTCAGGATCGCGCGTGCCGGTGCACAGGGTTAGCAAATTCACGTCCATGGGCTGGCAAATTTCAGCCAGCACGCGCAGGCGGCGCAGCCCGTCTTGCCGCACATGCGAATCAGGGTGAATCATGTTGAAGGTACCCGACAGGGCTGCCATGCGGATGGAGCGGGCATCCATCTCTCTTCGGATGGTTGCTACCAATTCTGGTGGTATCTCATCGGGCATGGAGGCTACCCCGGCGCTGACCATGTTGAATTGAATCCAACGCAGGTTGTGGGCAGCCACGGCATCCAACGTCTGTGCCAGGGTGGGGCGGCTGAATACTTTTCCAAAGATGCCAATTTCCATGTTAGACGGCTCCTGTAATTCCAGACAGCTCGATTTGCTGACCGGTATCAACTGACCGGGTGATGGCTGCCAGCGCGCGCATATTCTCAAGGCCGTCTGCCACATTGGCGCCCATCTGTGGAATGCCTTTGAGAATTGTGTCGGCAAAACCTTCCAACTGGCGGCGGTAAGAGTAACCGTCTTCAGCCAGTGGCTTGCGATAGGTACCGTCTTTAACCGAGAAGCACTCCACTTCACCGCCTTTCTTGTACCAGGGCATGAACAGCTTACCGTTCACGTTACCGTTTTCACCGAACACTTCAAATCCTTCAGCCCAGTCGCCTTTAACTGGCACAATCAAATCCATTTGACCAATGCAGCCGTTTGCAAAATGGGCAGTGATGAACCAGCCGTAGGCGCCAAAACGTTCCACCAGGTCGGCTTTCAGGCTGACAATATCGCCGGCCAGAAAGCGCACCGTATCAACCAGGTGACTGGCATGCGCCAGCAGGAAATAATGGCGCCGGTTGGCTTTGGGGTTACCCTGCGGATGAATGGACTGCTCACTGCTGAGAATGAAGGGCTGCGTATTGTCAGTCATCAGATATCGGAATTGCGAATCGCGGTACCAGGCGCGCATTCCCATAATTTGCCCGAGTTCTTCCTGGATGAAGCGGCGGGCAAAGGTGACTGCCGGGTCGAAGCGTTTGTTGTTGCCCACCTGCAAGGTGAGCCCGGTTTGTTTCACAACATCATGCAGGTCAAGCACTTCTTCAACCGTAACTCCCAGTGGTTTTTCAACAAAAACATGTTTACCTGCCAGCAGTGCTTTCTTCGCCATGGGAACGTGGTACTGATCGGCAGTGGCGACAATGACCGCCTCAACCTGCGGGTCTGCCAGCATTTCGTCATAGTCGTAATAGATTTTCTGCGGGTGATGAATGGCGGCAATCTTGTCTGCCAGGTCAACCGCGCGGTCGCAAACAGCATACAGGTCGGTGTTGCATCCTTTGCGGCTGCATTCCAGGTGCGCTGATTGTGCGATGGGGCCGCAGCCCAGGATGCCAATTTTTAAGGTGCGTTCTTCCTTGCTCACGATTAATCGCTCCGATAAGAATAAAAAAATTTGTTGCCAGAATTTCTAAACAGGTTTAATGCCTTCGTTGACATAATCTATCAATTCACTCTGGCTTAGCGAATTGATGCCCAGTTTGTCGAGGGTGCGGCCGCGCCGCCAGTAATCGGTGCGGTGAAGGATGCAGCCCAGGCGAATCATGCTGTTAATACCGTCAACAGCAACACCGTAGCGCTGCCCCAGGGCGGCAATAGGCACCAGGCTCATGGGAACATCTTCAAAAATGTAGCGGTGATTAAGGGTACTTGGCGCATTGATGCCGTAGTAGCCGGACTGGTTATAAATGGCTTCTTTTAAATCTTCTCCGGTGACGTTGTAGGCCACCTTCAACCATTCCATGGCGGTGCGCACGCGAATGCCGATGGACGAAGCCACGGTGACACGTTCGCGGTCAAGCGCTTCCAAGACACGCGCCACAGAAGGGGTGACGCCGTCGATGTAGAATTGGAAATCGCCGTGCGTCGATTCGATGCGGCCGGCGTTTAGGATGGTGAGGGCGGGGTGGAAAATGGCGCCCATGTTATTCAGCCCGGTGTGCAGCACATTCACCCCGTCAATGAACTGGGGATAGGCCTCACGCAGGGTGTCTAAAACCAGCCTGGTGCGGGTGGCCGGCAGAGCCGCCAGGGGCACGGCATCTTTAATGCGGAAGATGCGCGCCTGGGCCGGGCCGTCAGAACGGCTGGCGTAGATGAAAGTTTCTGCTTCTGCAACAATCACATCAGCTGTGCAATTGTGGTCGTCCAATATCTTGCGAAATTCAATGGCGCCGCAAGTTCGTCCTGGATTGAGGAGAACAATCTGACCGTCTTTCAAATGCGGCGCCGCCAGGCGCGCGATATCAACATGGGCTGAGGACGGCACAACCACCATGATCACATCGGCATTTTGCAAAGCTTCTTGCATGTTCGAAGTTGCCAGATCAATTTTGCCAAAGCCCTTGGGGCCGCCGGGGTTGCTGTCCAGGTCAATGCCGCCGCGTTGAATAATTACTTCAATGTTCTCGGGAGTGCGGTTATACAATGCTACGGGGATACCCATCAAGGCCAGATGCGCTGCCATGGCTTTTCCGCCGTGACCAGCGCCAATAATCGTGTAATTGATTTTTTTCGCCATACAATCCCTCCATTCCCACTGGTGTCTTTGGATGCGCGTGGTACAGCGCATTGGAACGATTATTTACCTGATTCAAAACAAAGAACGGTTTATTGAATTTGGGCGATACGTTGTTTCTCGGTGATCGGCATTCCCTGACTGTCAACTGCCATGCAGGCGCCGTTAATGGTGCGTACGGTTATTTGGCCGCGGGCAAAGCGGTTATTGCGTAAATGCGGGGCATCGAGTATGCCTAATTGTACTGCTTTTGCCAGTATGTTGGGGTCGGTCAGAGGATCAGTGGTGCTGCTGTTTGCCAGGCTGCGAATGGCTGAAAGCGTGACGCTGCTTTCTGCAATCAATTCGTCTTTGCGCTGCTGTATGTTGGGGTCGCTGAGCAAGTCAGGCATTCCTTGCAAGGCATTTTCAATGGAACGGCGCGCCATCAGGCAGGCTTCAATAACATCGTTGGCGGTGGCGGCATGATCGGCCTCGGTGTGCCCCACAATGTGCACAATGTGTGGTTTTAAGGCCATTTGCACATAAATGCTGGCAGACAGGTGAGCGCGGGCGGCTTCGATTTCCAGCGGGTAGCTGAGCAAACCGGTGCGCGTTTGCCGCCAGATGCGAAAATCGGGAGTCTCCAGGGGGGCAATCATTTCCAAAATGGCCGCCATCTTGGCCAGGTCCATGGCATCAGATGTATCGGGCGGGCTGTTGAACATCAGTTGGGCAATGTAGTCTCGCACGCCGCAGGCGCGGGCATTGTATGCAGAAAGGTAGGCGGCGGTGACGAAAATGACATCGGGGGCGTCGCGCATACCCCAGTGGTGCGGTTCATTCAATTCAACCGGGATGCCGCGTTCGCCGTACCAGCGCATTACTTGCTGGTGTTCACGCAGTGAGCCCTCCAGGTCCCAGGGGCCGCGGCCGTCCATCAGGTTGAACCAGAAGAGCGGAATGGCGCACCAGGCAATGTTAATGGTATCCACATACATTTCAGCCAGGCGAATGAAATCATCTGTACCTGAATAGGTGCGCAGGAGTGGAAAGTTGCCAAATCGGCTGGACTGGTAAATATCGCGGTAATCTTGAGGGGTACGCACCGGCACACCCCCGGCGCCGGTTTGGCGGCGGTCTTGCCGTTCGGGGTGGAAGAAGTTTTCCTGCGCGTCCTGGTCAATTCCCAGCGAAATCACATCCAGCACACGGGCGCGTGCAATCTGTTCCACCCCCGCTAAGGTGTCGGGGATGGTTGGCAAGCCGAAATGGTGGCGCAGCAACGGGTAGGGGGCTTTCCAGCCAATTCGCTCCACCAGGGTTTGCGGATAATCGTGTTGATCAGATTCAGAAAGCGGTTTGCCTTTGAGGTATGCCATCACTTCTTCACTGCGCTGGCTTCCGTCAAACACCTGCTCAAAGAAGCCCATGGCGCTGGCGCGGCTGGCGATGGGAGGGGTGCCGCCAAAGGCGAAGCGCACTCCTCTCGAATGCAAATGGTCAGCCTGTTCGGCAAATTCAGCCAGCAGGCGTTCGCCTGTTTCAGGCGTCAGGCGATAGGAAACCGCCACCAGATCAGCATGTTCATCCTGGGCAGCTTCCAAAACCGCTTCAATGGGTACGGCGGGACCCAGAAACACGGTTCGCCAGCCAGCCATTTCCGCCAGGCGCAAAAAATTGACCACGCCAGCAACATGCACACATTCACCCAGTGCGGCGGCTACAACTGTTTTCATTTTTTCCTCCATTTCTGTTTGCAGCAGAACCAATGGAGTTGTTGACAGCGAAATTAAATCATCCCATAGCGTTTCAGTGCGGTGTTCAGAATCATGTTTACCAGTTCGGCATGTTCAATTCCATCGGCTGCTGCCTCAATTACAATGTCTGAAATACCGGGCGCAAGGCCGGGCAGGGGATTGATTTCAAGAATGTACGGCTTCCAGTTGTCATTGGCATCCAGGCGAAAATCAACCCGGGACACATCCAGGCAGCCGATGACGCGGAACACGGCGGCTGCCAGCCAGTTCAACTCATCAATCGTATCATCATCCAGGTCGGCCGGGCTGATATATGTCAATTGATCAGCCAGGTCTACTTTGAGCCGGTTGCTGTAAACAGCGTCAGACGCAAGGTAAGGCTTCAAATCTACTTCAAGGGGCGGAAGAAAATGCAGACCGGCTTGAATGCGAGGTGCGTTGAGGTTGTGGGGCAACCGGCGGGCAACCGGGCCGATCAGGTTACCCACAAAACCAACTGTAATTTCACGCCCTTCGATGAATCGTTCCACCAGCACCGGTTGTTTGTAGTGCTCTAAAATCTGGCTGATTTGTTCGCGCAATTCTTTTTCGTCACGAACCACTGACTTGGCGCTGACGCCCATTCCGGTGCCTTCACGGCTGGGTTTGCAGAACAATGGAAATTGTAAATCATCATCAAGCGGTTCGTCAACACGCTCAAAGGTTTGAAAAGGCGGGGTGGGCAACTCATGCCAGCTTAGAATTTGCTTGGTCATGGGTTTATCTAATGCCACTGCCAGGGCCAGGATTTTGGATGCGGTGTAGGGGATGCGCATCATCTCGAGGATGGCAGGGATTTGCGCCTCGCGGGCATCTCCAAAATGACCTTCACAAAAGTTAAAACAAATATCCGGTTTAAATTTTGGAAGTTTTTCAGTTATTTGAATATCGCCTTCAATAAATTCGCATTCGTTTCCCCCGGCGCGAATGGCATCTAATATGGCATTAACGGTTTTTTCTGAATCCAGATCGCTCCAAATATCTTCAGGTATTCCATCCCAGTGCGGGGCATTCTTTTTTAAATTTGCAAGGACAGCCACTCGAAAGTGTTTCATTCTCTTCAATAATCCTTAAGAACAATTAAATTCAAAAATACCGATAACGGTCAAAAAAGATTTTGCCGTCAAAAAATAGAGACAGGCATGCCAGGGGTATTGCCCCGCAGCGTGGACCCAAGATGGGATACTTATTTAAAAAGCTGTGCTTGTCAGCCATTGATTATTCTCCAATTGAAGCTTATTCGGTTTTATTGCGTTTGTGCGTTTTTTCAAATCCTTCCGGTTGAATTGACATGGCGTCGCCGTCCAACAATCCATACACGCCATTTTGCCCTGGTTCAGAGCGGCGTGACTGGCAGAATTTACATTTTGCCGGGTCGTGTGCTTCATAACCCTGGGGCTCTTCATAAGTGGTGATAAAGCCTTCGTAATTACGCATCACTACGCGGTGATCAGATGTGCTGAGCAGATAATTGGGTTGGAAGGGGGTTTTGCCGCCGCCGCCGGGGGCGTCAACCACGAAAGTGGGCACGGAAAAACCGCTGGTGTGACCGCGCAACCCTTCTATGATTTCGATGCCTTTGGAAACCGGCGTGCGGAAATGTCCTGCGCCTTCCACAAGGTCGCATTGATAGAGATAGTAGGGACGCACACGAATGCGCACCAGGTCTTGAACCAGTTTGCGTTGAACATGCACGCAATCATTCACTCCTGCCAGCAGCACCGACTGGTTGCCCAGCGGGATGCCGGCGCGGCTGAGCCTGTCGGCTGCTTCAGCCAGTTCGGCGGTGATTTCGTTGGGATGGTTTACGTGAATGTTGAACCACAGCGGGTGATATTTTTGCAGCATCTGGCACAATTCGTCGGTGACGCGCATGGGCATGAACACCGGGAAGCGGCTGCCAATGCGTAAGATTTCGACGTGCGGAATTTCTCGCAGGCGGCTGAGTAATTCTTCCAGCAGTTTGGGCGCCAGGGTCAGCGGGTCGCCGCCCGAAAGCAGCACGTCGCGCACCTGCGGTGTGCGGCGAATGTAGTCGATCTGGCGGTCAAAATCGGCGCGCGAAAAGGTGTGGTGGGGGTCGCCAACCATACGCGAACGCGTGCAATAGCGGCAGTAAGAGGCGCACTGCGAGGTTACCAGCATCAGCACACGGTCAGGATAGCGGTGAACCAGCCCGGGAACTGGCGAATGCGCGTCTTCGGAAAGCGAATCTTCCATCATGCCGCTGAATGGCACAATCTCCTGGGCTGTGGGAATCACCTGCCGCCGTATGGGATCGTTGGGATCATTGGGATCAATGAGAGAAATGAAATAGGGGGTGATGTCCACACGGAAAAGGTCGCGAGTTTCCAGTGCCTTTCGTTCGCTGTCGGTTAGATGAATAACTTTTTCAATATCTTCCAGGCTGTTCAACCGGTTGCTGAGCTGCCAGCGCCAGTCGTTCCACTTTTCAGCGGGGACGTCCTGGTAGATGGGGGCGCGTTTGCTTGAGAAAGGTTGGCTCATTTTCTTTATCCTGCTGTTTATTTGACCTGATTCGAAACAATTCTTCCAATGAATAGAAAGAATTATTGCAAATCCAATGAAATTTGCGAATTATTTATACCACACGGGGGACATTTGTGAAATAATGATTGTTGGCCTTTGAATATTGCAAGGTAATTGAAAAGCTTTATAGCGCATAAAGAATTTTATAATGTTTGGATGTGAGTATGCGTTAAAGGTCAATTCAACCGCCATTCGTTGTGGTAAAAAAATTGGTCGGTGAGATTCGAGACAGGGATGTCCCCAAAAACTGTTTTTTTTCAATCACTTAAGCAAAAAATCAGCCGCCTGGATTCACGGATAATCCGCGTGATGCGTTTCCTTATGCCGGTGACTATTTTTGTACTGCTATTTTCCGGCAACTATTTGGATTGGAAACGTTCGGAAGAACTGCGCAAACGCCTGACGTTTGAACAAAGCCTCAACATTGCTGAACAAATATCTGCTCATATTTCGGCCACGCTGCAAGAACGGGTTAATGACCTGGCGTTTCTGGCTGACGAATGGAAGAAGAATCCGGATGACGTTCGTGAGAAGTATTTTATACAATCTGCCAGCCGCATCATCATTGCGAAACCGGAATTCTATTTTATTAATTATGTAGACGAGAAGGATATCCTGAAGATCACGGTGCCCGAAAACCGGATGTCCGTTCCTGTCAAGAATAAATCCATCACTTTAATGCCCGAGAATAAGAATCCTCCTGGTGACTATGCCCGCCAGAGCAGAGCGGCGTATATTTCAGCCCCCAAAGCGTTATCCACGGGAAAAACGGGCGTGGTGTTGTCCTATCCGATTTTGACACCTGGTAAAGCTGAAATTCCAACGCTTTCGGGGGTTATTGAAATTGAAAAATTAATCCGCAGCATGATCTCAACCTCACCACCCAAAGGGTACAACATTCAGGTGAGAATGGCAAATGAGGTTGTTTATACCTATTTCAGCCAATTATCTCCACAGAATGTACCCGAGATGGAAACTCTGGGAGGACATATTAACTTCGATGCGCTGGGGCAAAAATGGCATGTCGATGTAGTGCCGAGCGCAGACAGCGATTTTGCCAGAATGCCGGTTGAAAACCTAAGGCAGTTTCTGTTTAATCTAACCGCTTCCCTTTTTGCTGCGATGGTGCTGGCTGTTGCCATGATCCTGCTGGAGAAACTCCTCAATCGAAAAAAGCAGCTCGAACTATTTGAAGACCGCTACCGCACTGTCTTTAATAACACACTCGATGGAATGGCAGTGATCAGCAGAGAAGGCGAGATTTTGGATGCGAATAGAAAAATCCGCACAAATCTGAAGCTGGGCGACGGTGAGTTGAAAGATGTTATGGCTCACCGGGTTTTGCCTTACCTGCCCCAAGAAAGAATCAAGGTGTACCTTGACGAGGTTTTCGCCTCTGATCAGTTGAGCCAGGAGCAAAAAGTTGAAACCGATCAGTTGATGCCCGGCCGCTGCCTTGAAATTCGCAACCGGCAAATTGAATATAAAAACACGCCGGCTGCCCTGCTTATAGTTCGAGACATGACGGAATTGAAACAAAAAGAGAAAGAATTGGAAAGATCAGAGCAGGAAAAAAGCGTTGTGCTGGATAACCTGGCGGAGATTGTCGTATTTTTGGACCTGAAACAGCGAATTATCTGGGCCAACCAGGCAGCGAATGATCATGCCAGGGGGAAGGATTTAAAAGGGAAGATTTGTTATCAAGCCTGGTACAACCGCGAATCACCCTGCCCGAATTGCCCGATCCATGAGGTTATTCAAACAGGCCAGACCATTACACGACAATTTGAAACCCCCGATTACAAAAACTGGTATATGTCATTCAGCCCGGTGAGGAATGCCGCAGGGGAATTGATTGGACTGGTTGAAGCTGCCATGGATACAAGTGACTACACTCGAGTTGAAAACGCGCTGCGCGCAGAGCAGCAATTCAGCGGCAGCATCATTCAGACAGCACATGCTGTAATCATTCTCCTGGATTTAGACTACAATATCCAGGTCTTTAATCAGTATTCGGAAAAACTAACCGGCTATTCTCGGGAAGAGGCGCTTGGTAAAAATGTGTTTGATGTGTTGGTGATCGAGGAAGAGAAAACCGAAATTCGCTCTTTCCTGGATTCTGTATTCAACGGGGATAAAAACTATTCTGAATTTGAAACGCATATTTTGTGTAAAGATGGTTCACAAAGGTTGATTTCGTGGAACTATTCAGTTTTGGGCAAAGGAAATGGCAGCCTGGAAGGTGTCATTGCGGTGGGGGTGGATGTTACCGAAAAGAAACAGGCTGAACAGGAAGTGCAGCGTCAATTGCAGCGCTTGAACGCCCTGCGAGAAATTGACCGCGCCATTGCCACACCGGGTATCGATATCTCCTTAACGCTCAATATCCTGGTGCACCAGGTGATTAACCAACTGGACATCGAAGCTGCCGATATCTTAATCCTTGAAAACAGGCAAACACTGGAATATGCTGCTGTGAGTGGACTGGTTTTTGACCGGCTGCTCGATCACAAGTTGTTTGTGGGCAGAGGCTTTGCAGGTGCAGCCGTTCGAGAAAAAAGGATTTTCTCTCTGGCTGATGCCGATGTTGACAATCGCCGGATTGGATCGCTGCCCAGGCTGGTTTCGGGGCATGATATCGCCTACTATTATGCAGTACCATTAATTGCGAAGAATGATGTAAAGGGGGTGCTGGAGGTATATGGTTCCAGGCCGCTGCATGTTAATGCCCAGTGGTTTAATTATCTCGAGGCGCTGGCGGGGCAGGCAGCCATTGCCATTGACAATGCCTCCCTGCTGGATGGTTTGCAGCGGTCCAATGTCGAGTTGGAACAATCATATGACTCGACACTGATGGGATGGGCGCGAGCGCTGGAATTGCGCGATTATGAGACCAAGGGGCACAGCGACCGCGTGACGGAATTAACCGTCCGCCTGGGCGAGCGCATGGGCATAAGCGGTGCAGCGCTGGATAATTTGCGCCGCGGCGCTTTACTGCATGATATTGGGAAAATGGGAATCCCAGACCAGATATTGAGAAAAGAAGCGGCATTGACAGCAGCTGAATGGTCATTGATGAAATTGCATCCACGCTATGGCGCGGAGATGCTTGCTCCCATCAAATTTTTAACACCGGCCATCGATATTGTGCTGCGCCACCATGAAAAATGGGACGGCAGCGGCTATCCCGATGGATTGAAAGGTGAAGAAATTCCATTGTTCGCGCGCATTTTTGCCATTTGCGATGTGTGGGATGCGCTGTTATCTGACCGCCCGTATCGCCAGGCCTGGTCGCGCGAACGCTCCATTGTATACCTGGTGGAACAATCGGGCATCCATTTTGATCCACAGGTTGTCAACCAATTTCTTAAGATGATTGCGTTAATGAGCTAGGGTTTCAATGGGCTCTTCCCAGGTTTCAAACACTCGCCGGATGTTTTCGGCCGGGTCGTGAATGCCCCATTCACATTGCGCAATCATGCCGCCGCTTGCGTCTTCCAACGCCTTGCGCACGCGCCTCACAGCATCGGTCACATCTTCTGGGAGGCCAAATGGCAAGATGCGCTGGCGGTCAATTTCTCCCCAGAAAGTGATTTTTCCTTTATACAAATTACCAAGTTCTTCGATGTTCATGCAAAAGAGCTGCGAGTTGAGTGCGTCAACGCCCACTTCGATCAGATCGCCCAGGATGGGAAGGATATATCCATCCGAATGAAAAAAGACAAACTTGCCCATGGCGTGAATCGCCCGGCAATAATCGGCATACAGGGGTTTGAAAACCTCACGCCACATGCGCGGTGAAATGAGCAGGTTCTTTTGCGATCCCCAGTCGTCCATGAAGAAAATACCATCCACCGCGGTGTCTTTCCACAAAGCCAATTCATGCATGTAAAAATCGTGCAGCATATCGCGAAGCTGCAGCACTTCGCTTTTTCCCCAGGCCAGATCCATCAGCAGGTTTTCGGTGCCGCGCAAAAATTGCATGCGTTCAAAAGGCCGCAGCGATACATGCGCCAACATAAAACGGTCGCTTTCTGCGCAACTCTGGTTTACCCGGCTCAAATCGGCATCGAATAAAAAATCGTCCGGAGGAGTCAGGTGTTTGAGGGTTTCCCAGTCAGCCAGCAAAGGTTCTTTCACTTCTCCTTTTACGCCTGGCTCGCCAGCATGAAAAACGCAGCCCCATTCGTCTGAATGAGTTCCCACCTGGTATTTAACTCCGCTGCTGCGTCCCTTTCCGTAGCGGAAGTCAGGAGCTGCAATATCGGGTGCAAATTGCTGAAGCAAATCATCCAGTTCGGGTTTTCGGAACATGGCTACCCCCTCCAACCGCCAAAGATCACGCGGGGTTCGGTCGGGTGTGGCGAAGGTTAAGGCACGGCGCACACGCTCTCGACTGGTCATGGATGCGTAAGAATTCATGTGAGGCTCCCAGGGTATTTTATGGATGGTAAAAGCGGTGTGGAGAAAACAACAGCCGCCTGAAAAAAGGTCAAGCGGCTGTTAATCATACTGGAATTTGGGCGATCAGGGCAAAGTATAGCCGGCCGAGTTGGTGTCTTGCAAGAACATTTTCACTGTATCAAGCGAAAGATCGTGCAGGTCTTTGCCAACCCATGAAAGTTTGCCCAACAGGTTGTGAGCCACGGTGATGATATCGCAGCCGGTTTCGTCAGCCTGGAAGATATTAATGGTCTCACGGGTGCTGGACCACAACAGCTCAACATTAGGATACAGGTTAATAATTTCGCGGGCGGCATACATCATTGGTAGAGGATTGCGCCCGGTGTCGGCGACACGGCCGGCAAACACCGCCAAAATGGCAGGCGCGCCGCCTTGCAGGGCGGCTGCCATGTCGCGCACCTGGTCAAGGGTGGTGATGGCAGTCACGGTCACGTGCATGCCCGACTGGCTCAATTCGCGCACGAGTTTGGCAGAAGATTCACCGCGGGTGTTGGTCACCGGGATTTTGACATACACGTTTTTACCCCAGCTGGCGATGATTTTTGCCTGTTTTTTCATTTCATCAAATTCATCGGCGATCACTTCAAAGAGGATGGTGCGGTCTGGAATGGCCGCCACAATCTCATGCGCAAAGTCTTGATAATTGGCCACTCCACCTGAACGCAAAAGGCTGGGATTGGTGGTAAAACCTTTAATCAGAGGATTGGCGTACAACTTGAGCATCGATTCTTTGTTGGCGCCGTCAGCAAAAATTTTTACTTTTAAGTCGGACAGTGAAGGCATTTTTTACTCCATTAAAAGGATATGATGGTGAATAACCCGGAGGGTTTTAAGCTCACAGTAATCCATATTTGGTTTCTTTGAAAAGTTACATTGGAGAGATTACAGGATGTTACGTTTTTTGATGTTTTTAAGTTTGTTCTTTTGATTTTACACCTGTTCAATACCAGAATCACCTTAGTTAGTGAAATTCAGACTGTTCTTTTGAACAGGCTGTGGGAAGAAGGTAAATAATGAATGAGCAATAAAAAAAAAGCAGGCGTCCAATTTGGACGCCTGCTTGAATACTAAATAACTATCGGTTCAGGCTTACTGCAGGGGGAAGAGTTTGATGAAGAAGGCGATGAAGTTAGCCATGATACCGAAGCCGGTGTCACCGAAGGTGGAGTTGGAGAAGCCCAATTTACCGAGGGCAACATAAGCGGGGCCGGCCAACAGCGTGAAAACCACACCGTTCATGAAACCGCCCAACACGGCAGCTTTCCAACCACCATTGGCGTTGGCGATGACGGCGCAGGTGGCGCCCAGGAAGAAGTGGATGATCATGGACGGGATGATGACTGCGCCCATGGCGCCGTTGGCGGCAATCTGGAGCAGCATGATGACCACACCACCGACGATGGAGGACAGGTAGCCAATCAACACGGCCTGGGGAGCGTAGGGGAAAACAACGGGGCAGTCCAGGGCGGGCTGGGCGCCGGGGACGATTTTCTCAGCGAAGCCGCGGAAGGCGGGGACGATGTCAGCCAGGATCATGCGCACACCGAGCAGGATGACGCCGATGCCGGCCGCGAAGGTGAGGGCGGAGACCAGGGAAGCCACAATCCAGTGGTTGCCGGTGCCGAAGATGGCATTGGTAGCTTCTGTGCCCGCTTTGCCGTTGGCGGCGATGGAGGCGATGAGATAAACAATGTACATAACGACGCCCATGGCGACCAGGGGTTCTTTCATGAAGCCGATCCACTCGGGCATTTCGATATTTTCGGTGGATTCTTCTTTCTTACCCACGAAGAGGCTGAAGAAACCGGCGACATAGTAGGACGGGCCGCCAAAGTGACCCATGACGAAGTCTTTGGAGCCGATCAGGTTCTCCATGAAAGGCTGAGACAACCAGGGGTCGATCAGCAGGAAGATACCGGTGAGGACGGAGCAGACGGCGATGAGCAGGCCTTTGCTGCTGCCGACGGCAGACATGCTGAGCAGACCAACGGTCAACACGGCGGTGAAGAGGATGTGATGGCCGGAGAGGAATACGAACTTGAGGGGGGTGAAGCGTGCGATGAGGATGCTGATGAGGAAGCCGAGGGCGAAGACGATGGAGATTTCCTGGCCGAAGCGTTCCTGTGCGAGGGCGGTGAAGACCTCATTCACGGGCAGGGCGCCCTGCAGGCCGAAACCGGTTTCGGTGAGAGTGCCGAGGGGGGTGATGGCGCCCACAACCACACCAGCGCCAGCGCCGATGATCATGAAACCGAGGGTGGTTTTGACGGCGCCAGCCACAACAGCGCCGACTTCTTTACCCTGAGCAACCAGACCGACCAGAGCGATCAAACCGATCAGCAGGGCGGGGGTGCTGAGGAATTGGATAAGGATATCAACGATACTCATTCTGAAAAGCCTCCTGAAAAAAAGTGAAAAAAAATTTGATTATTTTGCGGCTTTATGCTGTTCGAGGACTTGCTTGAAAACAGGTCCAAGCTTCTCGCCGATTTCGTTCTCGTCGAAGAGGTTGTGCACCTCAACCACGGGAGCCTTTTCACCGCGCAGGCGGGTGGCGAATTCGGTGGAAGTGACAAAGATGTCGGGCCAGACCGCTTTGGCAGTGGAAATATCGGCGACTTCGATGTTCATGTCTTTGGGATCGAAGCCCAGTTTTTTGAGGGCGCGCTCAACGCCCATTTTGACGAGCAGGCCACTACCAAGGCCCATGCCGCATACGGCGGCGATTTTTACGGGTTTGAAAGCCAAGGGTGATGCCTCCTGCAAAAAAAATGGATAAGTGGTGCAAAAAATCATGTGGTGTTGAGCTACATGGAGATGACGCCCAGGATGAAGGCGACGACAATGAGGACAATGGTAATCAGTCCCCGGTTGAACATCTGCTTGCGAATTCTTTCCTCGTCGGACATAGGTTAGCCTCCTTTCATAAAAATTTGCTAAAACGGAAGTGCATCAAAAGGGTAAAAAAATTATTAAAAATCAATTAAATTTGCCCTTAATTAAAAGACTTCCGCAATTGCCTCAAGAATCAACAGCCCTTTCTTTTAAAAAATGGGCTGTTTGAACAATGGTTGCTTATAATAATAAAAAAGTGGTTGATAGTCTGTGTAAGAAGACTAAAGCCAAAACTTGCGTTCGATTTATTAAAAACGTTGCTTGACTTTGATTGTGAGAAGTTCATTCCATGTCCTGGCAAACGTCTTGAAGAATGGTTTAGACTGGTTCTACCGAATCGCTGCTTTTGCTCCAAAAGATGTTCAATAATTCATCGGCGGTTTTGCATGAACGAATCAGTTTCACATTTTCCGCATCACCCAGCACTGCGGCCAGGTCAGAAAGGCCCTCGATGTGACCTTTATTGTCAATTGCGGCCAGTGCAACCAGTAAATCAACTGGATCATTTTCTTTATTACCGAATTCAACCGGTGTTGAAAGGCGGGCAACGGCGATGCTGGCTTTAATCACACCGTCTTCGGGGCGGGCATGGGGGAGTGCAATTCCAGGTGCTACAACAATGTAAGGGCCGAACTCTTTTGCAACACGAATCATGCCATCCAAAAAACGCGGTTCAACGGCATTATCGTTTACCATCAATTGACCGACTGCACGAATGGCTTCCTGCCAATCATTTGCTTTGACATCAACAGCAGCCAGACCGGGGCGAAGTAATTCACGTAAATTCATAGTATTCCTTCCAGTAATTATTATAGCTGAAACAACATAAATGCCAAAACGATCATTTGAACATAAAACACTTTCGTTATGAACAAGTTACTCAATCATAATCCTGAAACAAATTATCCACAATGGATTTTTTTTCATGCGTTTCTTTGTTTTTGCCCAAAACAAAGGACGCCCAATTTTGGACGCCCTTTGTTTTGTTTTGAATGATCGGTAGAGGCTTACTGCAGGGGGAAGAGTTTGATGAAGAAGGCGATGAAGTTAGCCATGATACCGAAGCCGGTGTCACCGAAGGTGGAATTAGAGAAGCCCAATTTACCGAGGGCAACATAAGCGGGGCCGGCCAACAGCGTGAAAACCACACCGTTCATGAAACCGCCCAACACGGCAGCTTTCCAACCACCATTGGCGTTGGCGATGACGGCGCAGGTGGCGCCCAGGAAGAAGTGGATGATCATGGACGGGATGATGACTGCGCCCATGGCGCCGTTGGCGGCAATCTGGAGCAGCATGATGACCACACCACCGACGATGGAGGACAGGTAGCCAATCAACACGGCCTGGGGAGCGTAGGGGAAAACAACGGGGCAGTCCAGGGCGGGCTGGGCGCCGGGGACGATTTTCTCAGCGAAGCCGCGGAAGGCGGGGACGATGTCAGCCAGGATCATGCGCACACCGAGCAGGATGACGCCGATGCCGGCCGCGAAGGTGAGGGCGGAGACCAGGGAAGCCACAATCCAGTGGTTGCCGGTGCCGAAGATGGCATTGGTAGCTTCTGTGCCCGCTTTGCCGTTGGCGGCGATGGAGGCGATGAGATAAACAATGTACATAACGACGCCCATGGCGACCAGGGGTTCTTTCATGAAGCCGATCCACTCGGGCATTTCGATATTTTCGGTGGATTCTTCTTTCTTACCCACGAAGAGGCTGAAGAAACCGGCGACATAGTAGGACGGGCCGCCAAAGTGACCCATGACGAAGTCTTTGGAGCCGATCAGGTTCTCCATGAAAGGCTGAGACAACCAGGGGTCGATCAGCAGGAAGATACCGGTGAGGACGGAGCAGACGGCGATGAGCAGGCCTTTGCTGCTGCCGACGGCAGACATGCTGAGCAGACCAACGGTCAACACGGCGGTGAAGAGGATGTGATGGCCGGAGAGGAATACGAACTTGAGGGGGGTGAAGCGTGCGATGAGGATGCTGATGAGGAAGCCGAGGGCGAAGACGATGGAGATTTCCTGGCCGAAGCGTTCCTGTGCGAGGGCGGTGAAGACCTCATTCACGGGCAGGGCGCCCTGCAGGCCGAAACCGGTTTCGGTGAGAGTGCCGAGGGGGGTGATGGCGCCCACAACCACACCAGCGCCAGCGCCGATGATCATGAAACCGAGGGTGGTTTTGACGGCGCCAGCCACAACAGCGCCGACTTCTTTACCCTGAGCAACCAGACCGACCAGAGCGATCAAACCGATCAGCAGGGCGGGGGTGCTGAGGAATTGGATAAGGATATCAACGATACTCATTCTGAAAAGCCTCCTGAAAAAAAGTGAAAAAAAATTTGATTATTTTGCGGCTTTATGCTGTTCGAGGACTTGCTTGAAAACAGGTCCAAGCTTCTCGCCGATTTCGTTCTCGTCGAAGAGGTTGTGCACCTCAACCACGGGAGCCTTTTCACCGCGCAGGCGGGTGGCGAATTCGGTGGAAGTGACAAAGATGTCGGGCCAGACCGCTTTGGCAGTGGAAATATCGGCGACTTCGATGTTCATGTCTTTGGGATCGAAGCCCAGTTTTTTGAGGGCGCGCTCAACGCCCATTTTGACGAGCAGGCCACTACCAAGGCCCATGCCGCATACGGCAGCGATTTTTACGGGTTTGAATGCCAAGAGTCAATCCTCCTACTAAAAATGAAAAAATGAACAAACAGATGAGCTACATGGAGATGACGCCCAGGATGAAGGCGACGACAATGAGGATGATGGTGATTAGACCCCGATTGAACATTTGCTTGCGAATTCTTTCCTCGTCGGACATTGGTTTACCTCCTTTCGGTAAAAATAAAATGCCATATCAATTAATAAAAATCATTCGATAAAGCCAATTATTTGGAAGGATGAATTCGTCGTGTTATAAAAAGATATAACTGATAAACGATGTGGTAATAATAGCGGTGGAAATGGTGATTTTTTTATTTTTAATCTGCACGAAGAAATTGTGAAAATGCCGGGAAGTGATATGGGGTATATGAGTCAAGTTAATAAGAATGGTGGAGATATTAATAATTTGTTAATGACCACAATAGGTATAGTACATGAAAAAAAACGAAATTGCAAGGGGCAAACCGTAAAAAAATCGTATTATAGTGTGATATATTAAAATAAATCGCACTATTGTGGAATATCAAAAAATGTATCATTGAAAATATTAAAATAAATATTTCTCTAAGTATTCTTATTCAAGTCAGAATCCCTGTTACTTAGAGTAAAATCAAAATTTGTGAACGGCAATCGACCAGCAGGCAGAACTGGTGGCTGCTCAACGGAAACCTCATTGAAACAGGGCAAATCAGCTTGAAATCGAACAACGCATTCATCTTTGTTTTATTACTGGGACTCTTCTACGGTTTGAATATGGTTGTCAACCGGGGTGTGTTGGGGCAAATTCATCCCATCACTTTAACAGCCATCCGTTTGTGCCTGTGCGCTGCCCTTCAGCTTGTGCTGCTCATCATTCTGCCTGACCGGCGCATTCCTACGAATCTCAAATTGTGGTTCAAAGCAGGCGTGTGGGGCATTGTTGGGACATGCATCACCATGTCTATGTTTGTATGCGCCTTGCAATACATGTCCAGCGGGGTTGAAGCACTGGTTTCATCGGTGAACCCGGTAATCACGCTGGCGCTGGCTTTTTTCTTTTTAAAAGATGAGGTATTAACCAAACGAAAAATTGCCGGGGCGTTGATTGCGTTAGCCGGGGTGATGATCATTGTCTCGCAAGATGGGAACGGATTGGGTGAAATTGTTCTGACGGATTGGCGCGGCTACGCTCTTTTGGCCATTGGAATGTTGGCTTACTCACTGAGCGTAATTTTTGCAAGACGGTATTTAAAAAACGAAGACACATTGGAGGTCTCCACGATTGGTTTGACAGTCGCGGGAATCTGCCTGGCGTTGTATGCCAGTTTCACAGTTGGTTTTGACCTCTCTCACATGCAGGCAAGCGGCTATTATATTCTGCTGTATTTAATTCTGATCGGCGGGACATTGACTTTTTATATTGAACTGGCGGTGCTTCAACGTTATGGGGCAGTGGTCAGCTCACAAATTTCTTATATGATTCCAATATTTGCGACGGCGTTGGGGGCATTATTCCTGGACGAACAGATAACCACAACACTGGTAGCCGGGATGGGTGGGATTTTCTTGGGATTACGTTTTATGAATTGAAAGGTACTGAATGAAACAAACGATTGTGGTAGATTTCGATGGCACCATTACCCAACAAGACGTTTTCTGTTTATTACTGGATAGACACGGAGGATTGGAAGGCGAGAAAATTAACCAGGGCTATTATGATGGAACTATTTTGCCTTACCAATCCCTCATTGACGGTATGAAGGTTCTCTCAAAAAATGCCTGCATGTCTGAAATCAGCCAGACATTAGACAATGAGGTAACAATTGATCCGACTTTTCCCGCTTTTATCTTATTCTGTCAGAAACACAACCTGGAGGTGCGGATTGTATCCTGCGGTATTGATTGGTTTATCAAGCGGATTTTAGATCGCTGCGACCTTGGACATTTGCCGGTTCATTCAGCCGAATTGCACTGGAACGATCACGGACCAGAAGTTCATATTCCCCACCGGGATGCTGGTTGCGCGGTTTCAAAGGGGCGCTTTTCATTGTGCAAAGGACGACTGATCCGCGGGTGGCAGGCTGAAGGCGAATTTGTGACCATGATTGGAGACGGCGCTTCAGATTTTTGTGGAGCAAAGGAAGCTGACCGTGTTTTTGCGCGCGATGCGCTGATAACTTTTTGTGAGCGGCAAATAATTCCCTTCACACCCGTCAATAGTTTCCAGGACGTTCAAGAAAAGTTTTGGGCTTCAGGTAAAGAGTTGCCTTAAACCATTCCAGTCTATAATGAAACAAGGAAAAGGAAAGGAAGGATTCGATATGGTACAAGTTGATCGTTTCAGGGTTGGAATGATCGGATTCGGTGTGGCCAAGTTATATGCAGCAGCGCTGCGTAGCATTCCTTTATATTATCCAGATTTGCCGCCAGTTGACCTGGCAGCGGTGGCTACTGCCACTGAAAAAAGCGGTGAAGCGGCAATGAAACATTTTGGCTTTGAACGCCGCACCACAAATTATCACGAGATATTGGACGATAAAGACATCAATACCGTGGTGATTGCCAGCCCTCCCCATTTGCACCGCGAAATGACAATCGCCGCCCTGCAAGCCGGAAAATACGTTTACCTGGACAAACCGCTGGCGAACAACTTCGAAGAAGCGCAAAAAATTGTCGCGGCCAGCCAGGCAAGCGGCCGTGATGCCCAGCTTATTTTTGAATATCGCCATGCACCCGCGGTGATGACCGCCAAACGCATGATTGCTGAAGGACGCCTGGGAGATTTGTACTCTTTCCGCATTCCTTATTTCCGTTCCAGCAACGTTGATGTTACAAGACCGGCTGGTTGGAAAGGCGAGATGGCCAAAGCCGGCGGCGGTTCGTTGAATGACACAGCTCCGCATGCCATTGACCTGGCTTTGTGGCTGGCAGGTATGCCCGACCGGGTGACGGCGACCACGCGCATTTTTGTCAAAGAGCGCCCGCGTTCAAAGGCTGACCCACAAATGGTGCCCGTTGAAACAGATGATCATGTCATTGTCCAGATGGAAAAGGAGAATGGCTTCATTGGAACGATTGAGGCTTCCAAGTTGATTGTCGGGGCTGTGAATGACATCCAGGTGGAAGTTTACGGCAGCAAAGGGTCACTGCGCTGGAATATTATGGATCCCAACTACCTGGAATTTGCAGAGGCAAATGCCTCTGATCTGGAGTTGGGCTGGCGCCGCATTCCAACCGTGCAGCGCTATCCCGATGCGGCCATCCCGGGTTACGACCTGTCGGTGGGCATGATGCGTTTCCATATCGCCAGTCTGGCAAGCTTTTTACGCAACACACTGGAAGGCAAACCCTATGATCCGGGGTTGATGCAAGGACTGCGCGTGCAGGCAGTAGTTGAAGCCGCTTTAAAAGCGGCGCATGACCGCTGTTGGGTGGACGTGGCAAAAGTCTGACGAACTTGATATGAAACTAACAGGCCGGGCTGTGCTTTTCAAACAGCCCGGTTTTTGTTTTAAGTGGAAATACCCATAAAAAGAACATAAAAAATTGGGATTTTTTGAAATTTCAGGCAAGTTTTACAGAATACACCGCTATTTTTTTTTATACTGGTATTAGCCTTAATAGAAGGATGAAATATCCTTCTGGATATTTAAAGTGTCATGGATAGGACACAAATACATTACAAAACACTCAGGGAAAATATATGCGCACTAAGCAAAAAGGAATCAAAATTCAATTTCGGTCCATTCGTACCCAGATGGTTGTAATCATTGCCACCGTGATGATCGTTATTATGGGTTCATTGACTGCTTATGCCGCAGTGCAAAGTTATCAATCAACTTTAAAGTCAGCCAAAAGCGAATTGCTGGCTGCTGCACAATCCGTAGCCAGCACAGTTAAAGCAAAACTAGAAGTTCCCCTGGATGCTTCGCGTACTTTATCGCAGCTTTTAGAGGGTATAAAAACCAATGAAGCAGAGGATCTTTCCCGTTCGCAGGTGAATGCGATCCTGCGGGGCGTGTTGGAACAAAATCCTGATTACCTGGGCACTTACACTGCCTGGGAACAGGGTGCCTTTGATGGCAAAGACAGCCAGTATGCCTATACCAAAGGGCATGATGCCACCGGACGGTTCATTCCGTACTGGGTTCGTTCGGGAAATGAAATCGTCATGGAACCCCTGGTTGATTATGAGGTAGAGGGTATTGGCGATTATTACCTCATCCCCAAGAAAACCAAAGCAGAAGCCGTACTTGACCCCTATATTTACAATGCTGCCGGAAGAGATATTTTGCTGTTTTCGGTGGTGACGCCGGTGCTGGTAAATGACCGCTTCCTGGGAATTACCGGCGTTGATATGGAGGTCAGCGCAATCCAACAAATGGCTGATGAAGTGAACCTTTATGACGGCGCAGTCACAGCCGTCATCATTTCGAACAATGGAACACTGGCGGGTGTTAAGGGCTCACCCGAACTGGTTGGTAAGTCGCTTGACGATGTTACGAAAGATGTTGAAAGCACTTTGTCAATTGTACAGGGGGGGCAAAACATTATCAATGAAAGTGGAGATAACCTGGCGGCGTTTGCTCCCATCCAAATTGGAGACACGACCACTCCCTGGTCAGTGAGCCTGTCTGTGCCGTTAGATGTGGTGTCGGCTCAGGCAATCTCATCCATGTGGAACATGATCAATCTGGGAATAGTGATGATTGTCCTGTCACAGTTGATTTTCTGGTTTGTGATCGGCTCCATTGTCAAGCCCATCAAACTGCTCACCAGTGTTGCTGAGTTGCTTGCAGTGGGTGATGCCAGCATGAATGGAATCAGCAAAGCAGATCAGGCGAAGATTGTCCAACGCGAGGATGAAATCGGCGCCATAGGCAGGTCGTTTGGAAAAGTGATGAGCTATTTTTCTGAAATGGCAAACGTTGCACAAAAACTGGCTGATGGCGACCTGACGGTTGCAGTGCAGCCCCGTTCAGAAAGTGATGTGCTGGGACATGCATTTCAAGAGATGATTAACGATTTACGCCGCTTGATTGGCGATTTGAAGACCAGCACCGAAGGATTGCGCAACGCATCTTCTCAATTGGCCGAGGCAGCCGATCAATCGGGGCAGGTTTCAGCGCAGATAACCGCCACCATTCAACAAATTGCGCAGGGCATCAGCCAACAATCTGATAGCACCAACAAAACCGCGGCTTCGGTTGAAGAAATGAACCGGGCGATTGAAGGAGTGGCAAAAGGCGCGCAAGAACAGGCTGACGCCATTAGCAAGGCTTCACAGGTCACCGAATCGATCAGCCAATCCATTCAAAACGTGGCATCCAGCGCCTATAAAATGGCAGAAATGGCGGAAGAGGCCAACGCCAGCTCAACAGATGGAGCTCAGACGGTAAAGGAAACCATTGAAGGAATGGAACGTATTCGCGAACGCGTGGCAATTTCATCCAGGGCAGTGAATGAGATGGGTGAGCGATCCAAACAGATTGGCGCCATTGTGGAGACCATTGATGAAATTGCCAGGCAAACCAACCTGTTATCTTTGAACGCCTCCATCGAGGCGGCTCGCGCTGGCGAGCACGGCAAAGGTTTTGCCGTGGTGGCTGATGAGGTGCGCAAGCTGGCCGAACGCTCGAGCACTGCCACCAAAGAAATTAATTCGCTTGTGAAAGGCATTCAAAAAACGGTGGCTGAAGCCGTTGAGGCCATGGATGCCAGCGCCGTTGAGGTTGTTGAAGGCGTTGAACGGGCGGGCAGTGCCAGCGATGCGCTGGTTCGCATTCAACGGGCTGCGCAGAATGTGAACCAACAGGCCCGGGAAACTTCAAACTCATCATCGCAAATGACCGATGCCGCCAATGAACTGGTTGGCGTTATGGATACCGTTTCGGCCATTGTGGAAGAGAATACTTCTTCTACTGAACAGATGGCAGCCGGTTCAATTGAAGTGCGCGAAGCTGTTGAGAATATTGCCAGCATTTCTGAAGAGAACTCGGCATCGGTGGAAGAAGTGAGCGCAGGCGCTGAAGAAATGAGCGCACAGGCCGAAGAAGTATCAGCATCGGCGCAAACACTGTTGGACATGGCAAATCAATTAAATAATCTCGCTGCACGATTTAAACTTGAATAGAGACTGCGTGCTGACTAATTCATTAATGAAGGTGGAGGTGTTTATGGAAAGGCAACTGGTTGTTTTTGATCTGGGGGGTGAACATTTTGGCGTGGATATTGTGGCTGTCGATGGTATTGTGGACATGATGGAAATAACCCGTGTGCCGCAGTCCCCCGATTTTGTGGAAGGAGTAACCAATTTGCGCGGTTCCATCTTACCGGTAATTGATCTGCGCAAACGCTTGAAACTTCCAGTGCTGGATAGGACAAAAGAGACTCGCATTGTTGTGGTAAACATGGATGGTTTGAAAGTGGGCATGGTGGTGGATGCGGTTTCCGAAGTGCTTACCATATCGGATGATGTCATTGAACCACCTCCGCCTTCCATCACATCTGTCGATACAGCTTTTATTACCGGGATCGCAAAAGTAGCCCCCCGCCTGATCATTTTGCTTGACCTGGTAAAAGTGCTGTCAATCGAAGAAAAAGCAGCTTTAAAAGCAATATAGAAAAGATGAAATGATCAAACCAACAATGCTCCGCGCAGGTGATGCCCGGGGCTTGTTTGGTTCTATGCAAGAACATTGCAGAGATTAACCTGTTTTTAAAATTGTGATTGAATATATATAGAGAGCATATTCAAGAAAAAGAAAGCTGTTGAATATGGAAAATATAGAAAAACAATCCGTTGAATTTTTGCAGCACCTGGTAAAAATTCCCAGTCTTTCAGGGTATGAACAGGCAGTGGCGCAGGCTGTCGAAACAAAATTGAAAGACCTGAAATTTGATGATGTGTGGGTTGACGACCTGGGCAGTGTCATTGGCATACGCAAAGGCACACAGCCTGGCGCGCACATTGTGTTTGATGCACACATGGATGTTGTGCAAATGGGACTACGGGATGCCTGGCAGCACGAACCGTTTGGCGGTGAATTGTCTGATGGGAAAGTGTGGGGAAGAGGTTCCACTGACACCAAGGGCAGCCTGGCAGGCATGATCATGGCGCTTGGCAGCCTGGATCGAGATGATATTCACGGCACGGTGAGCCTGGTGGCGAGTGTGGGTGAAGAGGTGTTTGAGGGAGTTGGATTGAAAAATGCCCTGACGCAATTGAAACCTGACGGCGTGGTGGTTGGCGAACCTACCCAATGCCGGTTGGGAACCGGACAAAAAGGGCGTGCGAAGTTCTGGCTGCGAACAACCGGCAAACCTGCACACAGTTCCACACCCGAACAGGGAGAAAACGCTGTTTACAAAGCCGCCAACCTGATTGGGCGCATCAAGCAGTTGCCGCCGCGCAGCAGTGAAACCATGGGCAATGGTGTGGTGGAATTAATCGATATGATCTCCGAGCCTTACCCAAGCACATCCATGGTACCGTATGCCTGTCTGCTGCATTATGACCGGCGGTTGGTGGAAAACGAAAAACCAGAAGAAATTTTGGCAGCTTATAAAAAGAACTTGCAAGACATCAAAGGATGGGAGGTGGACTTTGAACTGATTGAATTTCAAGCATACACGGGCAGCAAGGTTAGCCAGCCTGATTTTCATCCCGCGTGGTATTTATCGGCAGAGACAGAATGGGTGCGGCTGGCGCAGCAGGCGCTGGTTGAAAGCGGTTTGGACCCCACGCCATTTGTCGCGCCGTATTGTACCAATGGCAGCACCAGCGCCGGAGAAATGGGAATTCCCAGCCTGATTTTTGGACCGTCAACCATCCACCTGGCGCATGTTGTGGATGAATTTATTGAAGTTGAGGAATACCTGCGCGGTATGCGAGGCTTCGCGAACCTGGCAAAAAAACTGGGCAATTTCCGACAAATTGGATAACTTTATCCATTGATGACTTTACGTTTCTAAATTATAATGATAAAAGTGGGGGCAGTGGTTTTTTATCTGCCAACATCACTTTAGAGGAGAGGACTTCCATGACTGTTCATCTGTACCTGTCCATGATACCCGAGGCGCTGGTTGCCTCAATGTTGTCCCCTGAAGAGTTTGGCGTTTATTACGCAGTTGGCTCCAAGAAAAAATCACACGGCCAGGCGATCTTTTTTGAACTTGATCCCGATTTCCGTGGGGATTTTTTCAAAATTGAAGAAGGTATCAAGCGGTGCAAGCCTCATGAAGACGGCTCACCCAAGTCATCCATTTACATATCAGTTTATCGCACATTGGAGCATGTTCCAATGTCAGCCATTCAGAAGTTGTACCTGACCACCCAGGATGGCAGAACCCTGGAATTAAGTCCATCCAAAGACATCCCGAAATCCAAAGAAAAATTACACCTGTATCAAGAAATTGCCCCGGTTTCACCGCTGGTGGTAAGCGCTCTTGACCCGGTTAAGTTTTATGAGTTGATCGTTGAAAAACCGACCATGCTGCTCACCCTTCCCGCAATCTGTTTTGTTGATTTGCGCCTGGATGAACTGGCTGAGGATCCAGAGTTTGGCTCGGTACGTGATTTACCCTATAAAAACATTGATCACCTGCGTGAGTGCTTGCTTGATTTGAAGGGCAAGACAATCTTAACCAAAATGGTTGACCGCGCCAGTTCACCCAATGTGCCCTACCGCACCATCAAGACTGGCATTTATGTGGGAAACCAGAAAAAGTTATTATTTTTCCCGATGCCCGACCGCGAAAAACTGCGTGAAGAGCATTATTTATGGTGGCGTTCTGCGAACATGTGACGGCAGCAAATGGGGCGGTTGAAAATGGCTGCCCTGTGAATCACCAATGAGGTTTGAATAAAACTCCCGTTTGTTGATGCTGCTTTCTGAGGCTACCCTCAAAGCTTCACAGCGGGATTTTATTGTACCTATACATCATGTTTCAGGAGTGGAATTATGGACGAAATCTGGTTGTGGATCGCGCTTGGCGCCGGTATCCTGTCGGTAGTTCTGGCGGTGTACCTGTATTTTTGGGTGCAACGTCAAGATGCCGGTTCGGCAAGAGCGCAGGAGGTGGCTTCCTGGATTGAGGAAGGCGCCAATTCTTACCTTAAGAAGCTGTACTTTGCATTGACATTGGCTTCAGTAGGTTTGGGAATAATCATTGCCATTGTTTTTAGCTTTGATATTGTTCATTTTGGACTGAAAGAAGTCAATGTTAATCCCATGCTGGGTTTGACCATGGCGCTTGCTTTTATCAGCGGCGGTTTGTGTTCAGCCCTGGCGGGCTATCTGGGAATGCGCGTGGCGGTGCGCGCCAATGTGCGCAGCGCACAGGCTGCCAGCAAAGATTTAAACACAGCCTTCCGTGTTGCTTTTTACGCCGGCGCAGTGATGGGATTGGCAATGGTGGGTGTGGCTGTCATTGGCATGACCATCATCTATATGATTACCCGTGATGCTGAAGTGGTTTTGGGCTTCAGCTTTGGCGCATCACTGCTGGCGCTGCTGGCAAAAGCCGGCGGTGGCATTTATACCAAGACCGCTGACATTGCAGCCGACCTGGTTGGCAAAGTGGAAGTTGGTATCCCGGAAGACGACCCGCGTAACCCGGCTGTGGTGGCCGACAATGTGGGCGACAACGTGGGCGATGTGGCTGGCATGGGCGCCGATATCTTCGACAGCTATGTGGCCAGCACGGTGGCGGTCATGCTGCTGGGCGCCTCTTACAGCCTGGTTGGCAAAGATGGTCCCGATGTGGCGCGATATACCGCCTTGCCCCTGATTATTTGCACATTGGGCATTTTTGCTTCGCTTTTGGGCATCCAGTTTGTGCGTGTGGGTAAGAATGGGAAACCCGGCACTGCGCTTAACCGCGGCACTGTACTTACCTGTATTTTCTTGAGCCTGATGATTGCAGGTCTTGTGCTGGCAGGCGGCTATAATATGGGCGTTTTATATTCTGCAGTAATTGGCATCCTGGTGGGAGCAGTCATTGGCTTCACATCTGACTACTTCACATCAGATGGTCACCGTCCGGTGGATGAAACAGCACGGATTTCAGGTTCAGGTTCGGCATTGACCATTATCACCGGTTTCAGCTATGGCCTGGTCAGCATTGTGCCGTCGGTCATTGGAATCGTGGTGGCCACACTGGTGGCCTACTTTGTTTCGCAGCACTTTGGTTTGAACGGTATTTACGGCATTGGTATTTCAGCCGTGGGTATGCTGTCGGTCAGCGGCATGATTGTTTCAGCGGATGCCTACGGCCCCATTGTGGATAACGCCCGCGGTATTGCTGAAATGGCCGGCATGCCCAAAGAGGTGATCGATACCGCTGATGTGCTGGATTCAGCCGGCAACACCGCCAAAGCTATCACAAAGGGTTTCTCCATCAGCGCGGCTGCCCTGACGGTGTTGGCGTTGTTTGCGGCCTATTCGGAGGTGATGGAAGCGCGCGGACTTTCGCTGGAAATCAGCCTGCGCAACCCGGTTGTGGTGGCCGGTGTGTTCCTGGGCTGCTGCGCGCCGCCTCTCTTCAGTGCCATGACCATGCTGGCGGTAACGAAAAACGCCTTCTTGATGATCGAAGAAGTCCGCCGCCAGTTCCGAGAAATTCCCGGAATTCTGGCTGGAACCGCCAAACCCGATTATGCCACTTGTGTTGGCCTGGCGGCGCAGGGCGCTTTGATGTCGCTGGTTGTTCCGGCGTTCATCGCGGTTGGTTTACCCCTGCTGGTCGGCTTTATCCTGGGCCCTGATGCCCTGGGCGGTTTCCTGGGCGGCGCCATCTTCACCGGTGTGATTTTTGCCCTGTTGATGTCGAACGCTGGCGGCCTGTGGGACAATGCCAAGAAGTTCATTGAAACCGGTCAATTCGGCGGCCCAGGCTCTGAAGCACATAAAGCGGCAGTGGTCGGTGACACCGTGGGTGATCCTTTCAAAGATACAGCCGGTCCTTCATTGAACACCCTCATCACGGTTATGTCGCTGGTTTCTTCGCTGTTTGCCCCGATTATCGCGGCATTTCATTTATTCTAATATTCAAAAAAGGTTACCTGATATTCCCCCCGCCGGAAAACTGGCGGGGGACTTTTTTTAATGTTATGATCTTAACCAGATAACCACGAAAACCACACATCTTTTTGCAATGCTTTCGACCTTGAATCATTCAACCCCAATTTCCTTGAAATTTATTCGTGTAAGCCTTCTTTTGGTCAGCCTGGAAGGTTTAATCGCCTTCTTGGTGATTGTTTTTCAACCGTCCATGCAGCGCAATGCTGTTCTGGGCGGCTATTCCATTGCACGCTTGTTCATCATCGCTGCCGTGTTGTGCATGGTGTTGATTTTTGGGGCGATAACCCTGTACGCCTGGAAGAAGCCAGATCGGATAGAGGCTATGCATGTCAGTTTCTATGGCTTTCTGGCGAAAAAAGACCGCCTGGCATGGCTGGTCGCGCTCTTAGGCGGTATGTTGGCTGGATTGCTCTTTTTGGTTGGCGTTTTCATTCTGCCTGATGGAAAAAACTGGTTGGAAACCTGCCTGGCGCAATTGACTCCCCAACCTGAAAGGTGGATGAGCCTGCTTTCAGCAGCCTGGTCGAGGGGCGGAGTGGTGCTGGTGTGGAGTGCCTTATTCTGTATGCATGGACTGATTTACTTGAGATGGCATCTTCTACCGATATGGCAAAAATTGGGGAGGTTGGGCGCCTGGCAGCGGGTGGCCGGTTTGCTCACCCTTGTGGGATTAAGCGTTTATCACTGGGTGGTTTTGATTTTCCAACTGAAAACATTTTTACTAATCCCCGGTTGGAAATGGTATTTTTACGATAAGGGATTTTCATTATTTCAACCTTTGTTCTTTGTCCTTTTGTTACTGGCAGGAGTGGTTTGTTGGGCTGTGTTTCATTTGCCCTGGCGCAAAACCTGGAAGCTGGTATTAGTCATCCTGCTGGGATACGCTATCCAGGTGGGGTTTGGCTTCCTGGAAGGCGGCGGTTACGAATCACTGCGCATTAAGTATGCTGATTCTGTATTCAACGGCTATGCCCTGGAAGCAGCCCGCCAGCCTGACCTGGCAGATGTGGTGTTACGTTATGAGGAAAACTATGGTGATGATTGGTACCTGGGCACCAAACCACCGGGTGTGCTGTTGACCTATTGGGGTTTCGAGAAGATCAGCAATGCCCTCATGCCGCTGCCCACTGCTGAGCAACGCTTTGTGTGGCTGACACAGTTGGCGGCGTATGTGTTTCCATTGATCGCCATGGCGGTGGTGGTTGTACTTTTTATTTTTGAAAAAGAATTAACTGGAAGTGAACAACCTTGGGCACCTGGACTTTTGTTTGTTACGCTGCCCAGTGTAATCCTGATTCCCCTGTACCTGGATCAGGTGATGTATCCGCTGATCTTCATGAGTATTTTGCTGCTGTTGTTAAACACCATGCGACAGCAATCATGGCAAATGGCGGTTTATTGCGGGATCAGCATCTATTTTGCGGTTTATTTCTCTTTTTCTCTGCTGCCCTTGATTCCATTGAGCGGGCTGTGGGTGGTATTGGACGCCATTATTCACAGGGATCAAACTGACTTGAAAAGAACCGCAAAGCTGCTGGCGGGCATGGCGCTTGGTTTCGTGGTGACCTATGCAATATTCCGCCTGAAATTGAATTATGACTTGTTGGAACGTTATGTGAATGCCATGGCAGCTCACCGACGGGCGAAAGAATTTACACCGGGTATTGAACAGGTGTTGAAAGCTGTGTGGTTGAATAATGCCGAGTTCGCGTCGTTTGTAGGCTTTCCGGTTATTTTTCTCTTCCTTTCTAAGGTGTTTATTTCATTGAAAAGATGGATTAAATGGCAGCCCAAAGCATCAGATGGATTGATGCTGGCCTTGCTGATGACCTATGCCGCATTGAACCTGCTGGGACAGACCAGTGGAGAAGTGCAGCGTTTGTGGCTTTTCTTAACCCCGCTGGTGGTCATGTTTGCCTGCCAGGCAACTGCCCGGATTTTTCAACAACAAAAAAGGGAGATTGTCGGGCTGGTTATGGAACTTCAGCTCATCACGGCGCTTCTTCTAATGCGTTTTCAAGATTTTTATGGGTAAGTTTTTTGGGATGAATTATGAGTCAGAAAAAGGTATTTCAAAAGCGAATTTTTTCACCGGCTACGTTTATAAAATCATTTAATGAAGCCATGGATCGGGTTGGCGAGTTACGCAGCGCCCGGCGTGAAGGACTTCTGGACCAGGCTTTTTTGGAAAGGATAATGCTGGCGGTGACCCAGGTGAACGGCTGCCGCTATTGCAGCTATGCTCATTCCAAAGCGGCTATGGCGGCGGGTATTCCTGCTGATCAGGTACGAGAGTTATTGGAAGGGAATTTGAACACGGCGCCGGAGGATGAATTGCCTGCCTTGTTTTATGCGCAGCATTTTGCTGAAAGTAAGGGCGCGCCAGAGCCTGAGATGACCCGGCGCTTGCAAGAAATTTATGGAGCGCAGAAAGCCGGGGGCATTGAAGCAGCCATCCGTATGATAACCATGGGCAACCTGCTGGGTAACACTTTTGATGCACTTTTGGCACGTTTGAAAGGTGAGAATGCGCCTGGGAGTTCAATTGGCAAGGAAATTGCTACAATTTTTCTAATTCCTTTCTCACCATTTTACCTGCTGGGTAGAAAATTTTTGATACGCAGATAAATAAACAATTTATCCGCAGAATAAGCGGTTGAGTATTAGGGAGAAAAACTGGAAAACCATTATACAGTCTCAAGGCGGTTGGAATGTTTCTGGTTTATTTACTCAGCAGCGATCCTGTCGAAATCAATGATCTGGCTACTCAAATTGAATTCTTCGGTTATACCGTTGAAAAATTCACGCGCCTAGACGACCTCAAAACCACTGCGCAAAAATTGCTGCCGAATGCCCTGGTGCTGGACCTGGGGTCTGCAGATGACGTGGACCAAATTTTTGCCACCGCTGAAGAAATTCAATCCAATGAGAAGCGTGTTCCGCTCATTTTTATCACCGAGCAAGACCATATTAACAACCGCTTGAAAGCGGTGCGCACGGGCAGCCATTCATTTTTTATCAAACCGGTGAATGTGGGGTCGTTGATTGATGCCCTTGATCAACTGGCCGCCCATCAAACGCATGAAGCTTACCGGATTATCATTGTTGACACATCGCGTATGGAAGCGCAGCGCAACGGCACAACCTTAAAAAAAGCCGGCATGATCGTTGATTTTGTGCTTGCCCCGTTAACGATTTTATCTGTTCTCGAACAGTTTGGCCCCGATTTGATTTTAATGAATGTGGACCTGGGAGAGTTTACCGGCATTGAAATCGCCCAGATTATCCGCCAAATTCCATCGCATGTCAGCATTCCGATTGTGTTTCTTTCGGCCGAATTGGACCGAAAAACGCAATTGGAGGCCATGAGCCAGGGCGGTGATGATTTTCTTTCCAACCCGATTGAGCCCGATCACTTGATTCGCGCCATAACCACGCGGGTTGAACGCTACCGCACACTGCGCCGCATGATGCGCAGCGATGGCCTGACCGGATTGTTGAATCACACATCCATGAAAGAACGCCTGGAGCAAGAGTTTTTGCGTGCTGAGCGGCAGAAAACCCCGCTTTCATTCGTGATGATTGACCTGGATCATTTCAAGCAGGTCAATGACACTTATGGGCATCCAACCGGCGACCAGGTGCTAAAGAGCATTTCACGCCTGTTGAAACAGCGCCTGCGCCGATCAGATGTGGTGGGACGCTATGGTGGAGAAGAATTTGCGGTCATCATGCCCGAGACAGACTGCGCCGCGGCAAGCATGGTGATGGATGAAATTCGATCCAATTTTGAGCATGTGCGTCACCGCGATCATCCCACCGAATTTTCGGTTACCTTTAGCGCCGGGGTGGCTTCTTATCCTGATTATGAAACACCGGTGGATGTGGGTGACGCCGCCGACCGGGCTTTATATGAAGCCAAACGCCTGGGGAGAAACCGCGTGGTTTGCGCCAGCCAGATACCTGATAACGAAGATTGAAATAAATTAATTCGCGCCAGGGGGGATAAGAACACCTTCTACTGAAGAAGTGGGGGTGGTTTCGCTGTTGGTATTCAACAGGTAAATGCCGCTCAGGGTGAGCAGTCCGCCAATCCATTGACCGGGCATGAGCGGCTCACCGAAAAGTGGAATGGCAATCAAAGCGGTCAGCACTGGCTGGGCGATCATGGTGGGAGACACGATGGATGCAGGCAATTTACCCAAAGCATAGGTGACTGAAAACATACCGCCCACCTGGCACAGCAGCGCCGCACCCAGGAACGATAAATAGGTCAACGGTGGATAACCGGTCAGCGGCATGGCAAATGTGCGGGTGACGCCCAACAGTACCAGTGATGCCACCAGGGTCATAATCCAGGTGTGGGTAACAGCGTCCACCGATTGGCGTCCTTTCTGGGTGACCATGAAGTAGCCGGCATAAAACAGGCTGGAGACAACCGCCATCAGGTCGCCGTTCGACAAGTGCGGATGAAGAATAAGATCATTGCCCAGCACAATTACGGCTCCCAGCAGGGTGAGCGCCAGGCCCAGCCAGAAACGACCGCGCAACCGCTCGCGCCAGATGAACAGGGCAATCAGCGCCACCCACAGGGGCGAGATGTTGTTGAGCAGGGTGGCATTGGCCACACGGGTGTATTGAACCGAGGTGCTCCACACGGCATGGTCCAGCGCTGCAAACACACCTGCCAGCAGGGGGAAGATGATCACCTTTTTTGAAGGCGCGCCGTGTTTTTTCATCTGTGAAAGCGCAACCGGGAATATAATCAGGGCAGCCAGCGCCATGCGGTAGAATGAGGTCACCACACCGGGAGCGGTAGACCAGCGCACAAAAAGCGATGACAGGCTCAAAAAAGTGATGCCGAATCCCAGGGCGAGATAGGCAGATAAACGTGGTTTGGATGACATATCGACGGATTTTACCATAGTGACATGGATGATAGGACGATAAGCATGGTTGAACTTGGCAGGGTGACCAATGAAGAGCGGCGCTGGGTGTGGATGGCGGCGGGCATTGCCGGGCTGCTGTTGCTGTTACCCTATTACATGGGTTTTGCCGCGCAGGGGCAAGACTGGCGCTTTTCAGGTTTTGTGTTTGGATTGGAAGACGGCAATTCGTATATCGCCGACATGCTCAGCGGGGCAAACGGCGCCTGGATCTTCCGTTCTCCTTATACGCCGTTTCCGCAAAACGGGGTGCTTACTTTTTTGCCCTATTTGCTGTTGGGAAAATTGGCTGCCTCGCCGGGAATGCATGAGCAGTTGACGGTGCTCTTTCACCTGCTGCGCACGCTGGCGGTGATGCTGGTTTTTTGGGCGACCTATGACTTCCTGGCGCTGTTCATTCGGGATGTGAAGCTGAGGCGGCAGGCGACCTTGCTGGCATCAGTGGGCAGCGGGTTGAGCTGGATGTTTTTGCACGGCGGCGGTGAGAACTGGATGGCATCCATGCCGCTGGAGTTTTACTCGCCGGAAGCGTTTGGTTTTCTGGCGCTGTTCGGCATTCCACACCTGGCGCTGGCGCGCGCCTTTCTGCTGTGGGGGTTGCGCTCCTTCATTTTATTGTTAACCTGTGAGGAAAGTACGCTGAAACAGCGGGGTTTGATCACCGGTATTTTCTGGCTGGCGGCCATGCTGGCGCAGCCGCTGATCGGCCTGGTGTCGGGGGCTATCCCGGCGGCTTTTCTGGCGGTCAGTGGAATAGCGCTGTTCATCCGGCGGGCGGTGGGGCAACCGGCCGATTTTGCCGCCTGGAAGCGGTTGTTGCATGGGGCGCTGTGGGGCGGCCTGGTGGCCGGGCCTTTCGCAATCTATAACATGCTGTCTTTTCTGCTCGATCCATACCTGCGCACCTGGAATGTGCAAAGCTACATCCCATCGGCTCACCCGCTGGTGTACCTGGCGGCTTACGGCATTTTACTGCCGTTTGCCATTGCGGGGGCGGTTGGCTTGAAGCGCCGTAATGCCTGGCAGGCGGCTTTTCTTTCTGTATGGGTGGTGTTGTTCTGGGCTGCCATCTACATACCTTACAGTCAGCAGCGCCGCCTGCTGGACGGTATTTGGGTGGGATTAATGGCGCTGACTTTTGTGGGACTAGAGACCAGCCGAACAGCGCAAGGACGAGTTCAATGGTTATGGCGCGCCCGCCCTGTGCTGCTGGCAACGCTGATTGCCCCGCTGCTGCTGGTGGCAGGCAGTTTTCAGGTGGCCTTGCATCCAGCGCTGCCGGCATTTGTGCCGCGTGACCAGGCGGCTGTGTTTGAGTGCCTTGCCGAACAGGAAATGGATGACGAGGTGGCACTGGCTGCCTATGCAACCAGCAATGCACTACCCGCCTGGGCGCCGCTGCGCGTGGTGGCCGGCATTGGAACTTTGAGCGCGCAGGCTGGTCAATTGCAGCACGAAGTGGTAGCTTTTTATCATCAGGATACAACCGAAGAAGAACGCACTAAAATTTTGAATCGCTATGGGATTCAGGTGGTGCTATGGGGGCCGCAAGAACGCGAACTGGGCGTGTTCAATCCGCACACCTGGCAGCGACTGGAACCGCTTTGCAGCCAGGGTGAATACCAGGCGTTCCGGGTGGCTGCCCCCTGACTTGCGCTGACCGTTTGGCTGCACTAAAATAAATTTGTAAGTAATCATTATTTATTATGTGATGGTTTGAAAAAATAACAAAGGAGTAAATACATGGCGCAAGTGAGTGATCAATTCTTTTTAGGGCGGCTGTTCGATCCCCAGAAGGGACAAATAACCCAGGATGGATTGTTTTATGACCCTGCCAACCTGACCACACATGCCGTGGTGACCGGTATGACCGGCTCGGGTAAAACCGGTTTGTGTGTGGGAATGTTGGAGGAAGCCGCATTAAAAAAAATTCCTGCCATTGTAATTGACCCTAAAGGTGATTTGACCAACCTGCTGTTGCATTTTCCCGACCTGCTGCCGGCTGATTTTGAGCCGTGGGTTGACCCCGAGGAAGCGCGCCGGGCAGGCAAAACCACCGCCGCCCAGGCCGAAGAAACCGCTGCCAAATGGAAAGACGGCCTGGCGCAGTGGGGATTGGGACGCGAAAACCTGCTGGCCTTGCAATCAGCTGTGGAATTTGGCGTTTATACCCCGGGCTCCACTTCTGGCACGCCGGTGAATATTTTAGCGTCCTTCCAGGCGCCTTCGGTGCCGTGGGAAGCCAACCAGGAGATACTGCGCGAAGAGATTGCCAGTTCTGTCACAGCGCTTTTGGCGTTGATCGGGTTAACAAATATCGATCCACTGCGCTCACGAGAACATATTCTGATGTCAAATATCCTGGAAAAAGCCTGGAGTCAGGGGCAATCGCTTGACCTGACCAGCCTGATTATGCAGGTGCAAAAGCCATCCTTTGACCGCCTGGGGGCATTCCCGCTGGAGAGCTTCTTCCCGGAAAAAGACCGCTTTGAGCTGGCCATGCTGCTCAACAATTTCCTGGCATCGCCTTCCTTCCAAACCTGGCTGCAGGGGCAAACACTGGATATCGAAGCGCTGCTCTATACCCCTGACGGCAAACCACGCCACAGCATTTTCTACCTGGCGCACCTCAGTGAGACGGAACGCATGTTCTTTGTCACGCTGCTGTACGCTGCCATTGAAGCCTGGATGCACACCCAGCGCGGCACCGGGGGTTTACGGATGCTGGTCTATTTTGATGAGGTTTTGGGATATTTGCCGCCGGTGGCCAACCCGCCGTCGCGCCCGGTGATGCTGCGCATGATCAAGCAGGCGCGCGCTTTTGGCGTTGGCCTGGTGCTGGCGACCCAGAACCCGGTTGACCTGGACTACAAGGCATTATCCAATGCGGGCACCTGGGTGATAGGCAGGCTGCAAACCGAACGCGACAAAGCCCGCCTGTTGGAAGGTCTGCAGAACGCCGGCGGCACCCTGGATACCGCCACATTTGACAAGTTGCTTTCAGGCCTGGGAAAAAGAGTTTTCCTGCTGCAAAGCGTGTACTTGAAACAACCGGTGCTGTTCTCATCACGCTGGGCGCTGAACTACCTGGCAGGACCTTTGACCCGCGCCCAGATTCCTGGATTGATGAAACTGCCCGGGGTGACTCAAGGTGTAACATCAGCCGCAAGTGAGCAGGCGGGAGCGGCGGCAGAACAGCGAGCGAAACCCGCCGCAGATGTCTCCCAATCAGCCAAACAGGCGGCTGAAGGTGTGGTTGACGTGCGCCCGGCTGTGCCGGGCAGTGTGGCGGAGTTTTTCCTGATGGACGGCCTGGATATTGCGGATGCCGCCAGGGCTGCAGGCTGGAGCAGCGAAGCCGCGCCGAAGTCGGAAGGTATGTTGTATAAACCAGCCCTGCTGGCGCAGGCAGAAGTGCGCTATGTATCTTCCAAGTTGAAGCAAGAAGTGCTTCAGAATAAGACGGCTGTGGTGAAAGCCGTGGAAGGCGGGTTTGTGCGCTGGGAAGAACACGCGGCGCGCACCCTTGAACGCAGCGAGCTGCGCTCGCAACCGCAGGCGGGTTCAAAATTCGAACTACTGCCTGATTTTTTGAGTGATGCACGACGGTTGAATGATTTCAACAAAGATTACACTGACTGGTTGTACCGCACGGGCGCCATTAATTTGCGCGTGAATGATGCCCTGAAGGTTACAGCAGGCCCGGAAGTGTCATCGGCTGAATTCCGTGAGATGTGCAGTGAGGCTGCCCGCAAGATGGCTGATGCTGAAATTCAAAAGCTTGAAAAAGCCTATGATCAAAAGATTGAAACCCTGATGCGCAAGGTGGACCGCCAGAAGTTGGAAGTGGAAGAGCAGGAAGGCAAATTGAACTCGCGGCGCCTGGAAGAAGGACTGGCAGCCGGTGAACTGGTGTTGGGGCTGCTGGGTAAACGCCGCAAGAGCCTCTCCGGCTCCGTCAGCAAGCGGCGTATGACCAGTCAGGCCAAAGCCGCTTACGAGCAGGAGATGCAAGAACTGGAAGCCATGGAAGCGCAGGTGAAAGACCTGGAAAGCCAAAAGACGAAGGAACTGGCCGAAGTGCGCGACCGCTGGGCGGAGCAGGTGAAAGAGGCGAGTGAAATTTCCATTACTCCCAGCAAGAAGGATATTTATGTGGGAACATTTGGCGTGCTGTGGCTGCCGTATTACCTGGTGAAGCGCGGCGGCCGGTTGGAGCAGTTGCCGGCGTTCACGTTGGAATAAGCTGTATATATTTACCGCTAAGGCGCAAAGGACGCTAAGAGAAATCCAAAATCTTTGCTCCCTTTGCGCCTGCGGTTTGATTTACATGTAAGGCTGCCACATTGAGTTTGTCCTGTCGAGCAACACGATACATCTTGAGTGAGATCAAAAGACCTCTCGCTGGCGCTCGAGGTGACAGAGTTATTCCGGGGAATGATCATTGTGCCGGATGTAATCCAACAGTGAGTAATTGAAAAAGATGGCGCCGAACATCTCCAGCCCTTCTTCCAGGGCGGTCAGTTTCCAATATTCATACCCCCATTCGTTATAAGTTGCCATATATCGGCCGGCAATGATTTCCACCCCCAGCACACCGCTGAGGTAAATGACGCCGGACAGGGCAAACAAGATTTTAGAGCGGTTGGGTAATTGAAGGAAAAATCGGATGAAAAACAGGGCAAAGCCGGTCAGGAAGAGGATGGCCACCGGCACCCATTTGAAGTAGAACAACTGATTAATAACGGTAGCCCCTGACCCGGACAGGGAGAGATTTTCATGCAGCCCTAAAACTTCATCGGCAGACAGGTAAAAGAAAATGAGCGCCAACAGGCTCCATTGAACGCGCATGGGCTGCCGTCGAACCAGCCTGTCGGCGGCGATCACGGCCAGCAGGCAGCCGGCTGAAAACAGGATAAAGCCGGAAAAATAGGCTGAAAGCACATTCTCATTATCCAGGTTGAATTCCTGAGCAAAAAACAACAGCGACCATTTCAGGTCTTCATCCATTTGAAACCGCCAGCTTAAGAAATGGGCGGCAATGAAGCAAATTGCCAGGCCTGCCAGGATCAAGGGAAAGGATTTATGCCTGATCAACTCGCGCTGAATGTGCTCCGGGACACTGGCAGAAGCCGTATCGGAATCAGTCTCTAATCGGGGGTAATAAAGCAGCAGGAATCCCAGGCAGTAGAGGGTGACCAACAGCAGGTAAGGATTGATGCGCTGCACCACGGTTTGAAAATCAAAGCCGGTGTCGATGAAAAAGTTCCACTTGACCAGCAAATAGGCGCCCATGGGAACCAGCAGGGCGCACAGATCAGCCAGGCTTTGCAGAACCCATTTGGATTTTTTATCTTGCTGCATCCGGAAAAATTGTTCTCCCAGGCGATAATTGCGTTGGTTTTGGAAAATCACCCACAGCCAGAATAGCGATAATCCAATCAAGGGCGCCAGCATCGCCAGGCGAATTTTTGACAATCCCAGAATCCAATCATTCTTGGCTGAACCGGGAATGACAAGCAACCAGATGAATACCAGCAGGGTTGCCAGAAAGGCAAATAATGAAAAGAGGTGAAGACGTTTCTTCACGTGCGCAGTTGGAGATTGAGTCATAATCTGATAAGGAAATGGGGTAAAAAGGTTTACATCTCTTGCCGCCCGGCCAGGGCGCGCAAAAGGGTGTTCTGATCGGCGTATTCCAGGTCGCCGCCAACCGGCAATCCGCGCGCCAGGCGGGTGACGCGCGCGCCCAATGGCTTGAGTTGCTGCTGCAAATACAGCGCGGTAGCATCGCCTTCCATGCTGGGGTTGGTGGCGAGAATGATTTCTCTCACCTCGCCGGAGCGCACGCGCTCCAGCAGGGGTTGAATTTTTAAATCTTCCGGTCCAATACCTTCAATGGGTGAAAGCACACCGTGCAGCACATGATAGCGCCCCTGGAATCCGCCAGTGCGTTCCAGCGCCAGCACATCCAGCGGCTCTTCCACCACGCACAGGCTGGAGGCGTCTCGTTTGGGATTGCTGCAAATTTCGCACACCGGCTGGCTGGCGGCGGTGATGTTATAGCATACCTGGCACAGGCTGATGGCGTTTTTTAATGCAGAAAGGGCGTCAGAAAGCTGCTGGGGCAGGTCATCCTGAGAACGCAGCAAGTAGAACGCCAGCCGCGAAGCGGTTTTGGGCCCGATGCCGGGCAGGCGTTCCAGCGCGTTGATCAGGTTTTGAACGGGTTCCGGTAAGATGCGCATAGATAAAAAAGCTAGAAGCCCAATCCTGACAGTCCACCGGCAACAGGCCCCATGCGTTCATTGGCCAACTGGCTGGCTTTTTCCTGCGCCAGGTTAACGGCTGATACGATCAGGTCTTGCAGCATTTCCACATCGCCGTCTTTCAACAGTTCGGGGTCAATCTCAACGGCTTTGCAGTGCTGGGTGCCGCTCATGGTCACTTTCACCACGCCGCCGCCCGCGCTGGCAGTGACGGTTTCTTCTTCCAATTTAGCCTGAATGGCCTGCATTTGGTCTTGCATAGCCTTGATCTGCTGCATCATGCCACCGCTGCCGCCTTTTGGCATTCCCATGGGTCGGTTAAATCCTTTTGCCATAATTTCTCCTTCTCTTTGCTGCCGGTTGAACCGGCGGTTATTCTTTTTTTACAATACGCCCGCCCAGGTTGAGGGCAGTGCGCACCAGTCCATCTTCATCCAAATCCAGGTCGGCGGGAACGCCGCTGGAACTTTTTTCAACCACAATGCACTGTACGGGTATAACCATGCCGGTCAGCGAATGGATGGCGCTGCGCACCATCTCTATATTTTCCTTTATATCCATCTTAGATTTCACCACATCGCTTTGAAAGCCCAAGAGCAATACACCGTCTTTGATGGTGCGGTATGAGCATGAATTGAGCAGCGCTTCGGTGGGTTTGCTCTGTTTCTTCACCATCTCGCGAATCTGATTCCATTTTTGCATGATGGGTTGAATGCTGATGCTTACCGCGGCTTCAACATTGACAGGCGGCGGGGTGGAGCTGGCGGTCTGAACCTCACGCGCTGCCGGTTGCGAGACAGGCTCTGGTCTTGCGGCTGAAGCAGTGTTCTCCATTTTTGCCGGGGTTGGGTCAGCCGCCAGCGGTGAGGAACTCGCTGGAGCTGCAACAGGAACGGTGCTTTGATTTTGTGGAACGGCTGCGGTTTGCAACGGCGGCTGCGAAGCAGCGGGCTGTAAGGTGTTCAGCGATTCAGAAAAAGCCAGTTCGAGCAGCAGGCTGGGCTGCCAGGAGCTGCGCACTTCGCTGGCGGCATCGTTGAACTGGCGCACCACTTGCAGCAATTGCGGAATGGCAAATCGTTGAGCATGGGCTTTCATGCCCTTTTTGGTATCTTCGGTTACATCCACCTGGTTTTCATTGCCCAGGCTGATCAGCAGCAGGCTGCGCAAATATTCCACAATCTGGCGGGCAAGCTGGCGGGCGTCGCTGCCGCTGTCCAGCGCCTGGTGAATGGCTTCCAACCCGGCGGCGGACTGCTGGTGCAACAAAGCATTCACCAGGTCGATCACGGTCTGGTTGGCTGCGGTGCCCAAAACCATCTGGGCGTTTGCCAGGGTCACCGAATCGCCGCTGCCTGCCAGTTGGTCGAGCAGTGAAATGGCGTCGCGCAGGCTGCCGGTGGATTGCCGGGCAATTAACGTCAGGGCTTCAGGTTCGACCTCGATCTTCTCTTCTTCTGCCAGGTGGTTCAGGCGAGAGACGATCTCGGGAACTGGAATGCGCCTGAATTCGTAGTGCTGGCAGCGCGAAAGTACGGTGGCTGGAATTTTGTGCACTTCAGTGGTGGCCAGGATGAAAATGGCGTGCGCCGGCGGTTCTTCCAGCGTTTTCAACAGGGCGTTGAAAGCAGCGGTGGACAGCATGTGCACTTCATCGATGATGTACACTTTGAACTTGCCCTGGCTGGGCGAGAAATTAATCTTATCGCGCAAATCACGCACATCATCCACGCTGGTGTTTGAGGCGGCATCAATTTCGATCAAATCCAGGAAGCGCCCGTTATTGACCGCCTTGCAATTTTCGCACTGATTGCAGGGACGTTCAGCGGGGTTCTCTGCCGTGCAGTTGACCGCTTTTGCCAGCAGGCGCGCGGTGGTGGTTTTGCCGGTGCCGCGCGGTCCGGCAAACAGATAGGCATGCCCCACATGCCCGCTGCGCACGGCATTTTGCAGGGTTTGAACCACATGTTCCTGTCCTACCACCTCGTCCCACTGGGCGGGACGCCATTTTCGATAAAAGGCTTGTGACATGGCTGCTCGTTTTCGTTGTTTATTCCAAAAAGTATTTTGTATTTCAGTTTTTTTCTGAGTGGAACAAAGTTGTTAAGCCTAACTTGTTGCCAGTTCCATTTTAACCGAAAAACTGACCGATTTACGGTTGGGTGTGGCTGATTGCAGGGTATCAATCTTAGGGGATTGTATAACTCGCCCGCAATTTCCCCTTGTAATCGTACAACTTCACCTGCTCACCGCTGCGCCACACAGCTTCCTTTTGTCCCCAGAACAGTTCAATCACAGTGTTTACCCCGGCGCGGGTATAAACCTGCACGGCTCCACCCTGGTTGAGCATGAGGCTTGGAAAAGTGAATTCGTTGCCGTCTTCATCTTGCAATTTCCAGCCGGTCAGCCACAGCTCACCTTCGCCCACTCGTTTGAAAACCACCACTTCATTTTGAATGTCTTCAGCGCCAATAACACGCTCAATGGTGATGACGGTTTGTTTGGAGGAGGGCAGCGGCGGCAGGGTGGGCTGCTGTTCGACCAGTGCAGCTCCCTGTTTTTCTGCTTCCTGTGCTGCACGCAGACTGAGGCGCTGAAAGAGGCTCCAACCCCACAGAACCGCCAGGGTGGTGGCGGCAGAGATGATTACATTGAGGATGATGTAGGGAAGTAGCTCTTTCCAGGATTTCATATTATTCATTTGGGTAATTTATCATAGCACAAGAAGAAGGTAAAATGAGGAAATGAGGAGCACAAGCCAACAATGAATTATGTGATTGATGGACATAATCTCATTCCGAAAATTCGTGGGATGAGTCTTCGGCAGATGGATGATGAGATGATGTTGATCAATTTGTTGCAAGAGTTTTGCCGGGTGAAACAAAAAAACGTCGACGTATTTTTCGATGATGCTCCTGCGGGGATGGAGAAAAAAAGGCGTTTTGGGCGGGTGACGGCGCATTTCACGCCGTTTCAATCTTCGGCGGATGATGCCATTCAACAATTTTTAATGAAAATGGGGCGCAATGCGCGCAATGTGATCCTGGTCAGTTCTGACCACATGGTGCAGGCAGAAGGCAAACGCTGTGGTGCGCAGGTGCTCACCTCTGAACAATTTGCGGCGCAGATGACGGAAGCCAGGATGACGGCTTCGCCGCAAGGGAGGCAGGAAAAGGCGCTGGATGAAGAAGAAGTTCAAGAGTGGTTGAGACTGTTTCAAGAGGGCAAGAAGGACGCGAAATAACGTTGGGATGGAGCCCTCACCCAACCTCCACCATTGGTGTGCTTCGCAATCCCACAGGGAGAGGAGTTAAACGCCTGAGCCCACAGAGCAATGAGCAAAACCCCTCACCTAACCTCTCCCACAGGGAGAGGAGAAAAATACCTTCGCCACAGGGAGACGAACACAATTCCTTCTCCCAGCGGGAGAAGGTCAGGATGAGGGCATTGCAGTTCAAACCATCTTTGCCAGGTGACCCAGTTTTGCCAGAGCTGCCTGCACCTGGCGGGCGCCGGAGGCGCGGATGACGGCGGTGGTGGGATTGATCAGGCGCACAATGTGCCGGCGCGCTACGCTGTTTTGCAGTTGTTCCAAAATTTCCGGCGCAGTCACGGTCAGCAGCAGCACTGATTCCATTTCTGCCTGAATGCCGTGTTGTTCCAGGTTTTGAAGAGCTTTCACCAGGGTGGGCGGCAATGTGTGCGCGCAATGTTTTTTCAGCAAGGTGATGAGATGCTCATGACGCAGGCCTTGTTTCACGGCAGCTTGCAGGCTGCCGGGGGTTAGTTGATAGGTGTACTGGTCGTTGTGAAACCCGGCCCAACGGGCAAAGCGGGCAATTTGATAGCGTGCAGCGCGCGGCGCCAGGCGCGGAACCAGAATGGCGCCGTCATAATTAACCTGAATTTGCCTGTCTTCCAACGGCATGTTCTCAGGCGGTGCGTCGTGCCACAGGGCTGGCGCCCAGGCAGAGGGGCGAAACGCGGCAGGCGGGGCGTCGGGGGTTGAGGCGGCCAGGTCGTAAAATCCCAGCCAGTGCAGCGGTGCCGTGATGAAAAAAATCAGCAATGCGCCGTCAATTTCATCCCAGGCGGCAAAGCCTTTCAGATAATCACTGCCGCCCTGGCGTTTGATGAACCAGGAATCATACTCTCCGGCAGTGCGCAAATAGTCGGACTGGTGTTCTTTGACCGCAGATCGAAATGCGCTGATGTTCCACCAGCGGTCTTGCGGCAGGCGGCTCAGCATATCGAGCACCCGCTGGCGTACCGGCTGTGGGCGGTTGTTCCATTCACCTTCAAATTCCAGGCCGGGCAGCCAGCGCAGCTCATTGAGCGTGGAACTGCTTTTCCAGGCAGTAACCAGGCGCAGCAGAGCCTCTGCACGACTGCATTCCAGGAAACCACGCACTTCTTCAGGCACCACCTGTCCTTTTAGATTGATCAAACCTGCACAGCGCAGCAGCCCGGTCAAGGGCTCCAGCGGGATGCTGAAACCTTCCGGTGGGTATTCGTCAGGGATGGTGTGCGAGCGCAAATTTGCCAGCAGTGAGCAGGCGTCGTCCAATATGCGGTCGTTGGCAGGCAGGATCGTGCCCGTTTCAGCGGGTGATGCGGGGCGTCCCAAAACCGGCGCATTCTCAACCGGCAAATCTGGTAAAAAATCCACCAGGTCATCGGGTATATAAGCAAATTCCTGAGGCTCGGAAGGCAGGTTTAGAAATGCTTTGCCGATCAGTGCGCGGTACCAGAGTACCTCTGCCGGAGAGGCGGGCTGCAGGTCGGGGCGTTCTCGGTCGCGGCGGGCGGCGCCCATCACACGCAGATCGCCGTAGCGCCGGCTGAACTGCGTCCAGGGTAGGCGCCCATCATTGGCGAGCAATTCACGCAGAGCGGTTTGAGCTTCTACCGGCAGCGCTTCAATGACCTCATTCAGAAGTTCGGCGTCTTGAATGCCATTGATCAACAATGGAAGCGCCACATGCACATCGGGGGCATTTAACTCGATGCCCCAGGCATTGGCGATTATTTTCAAAAATCCGAGGTCGTGTCCTTGAAGGGTTTGTACCAGGTCAGGCATTTTTCTTCGCAGTCGTTTTTTATAGTGAAAAAAAGTGAATAGATTATACCTTCTGTAAGGAGTGTGTAAATCAACATTCATTGACGCTGTTACCGGCTTGCATGTATAATGTTTTCATCTTAAGTTTGGCATTGAGGTCTCGCATGGCGCTGCAAGGTAATTTGCGCGATTTTCCATTCTCACAATTGTTGAATTTAATCAGCCTGGCCAACAAAACAGGGCGCCTGGTGGTTGAATCGCCAGCCCAGTCAGCCGAGGTCTTTTTCCGAGAGGGTAAACTGGCGTATGCCCAGTTTCGCCATGATGACGCCAGCCTGGCAGCAGTTTTGTTGCGAGGTGGAAAAATCTCTCAGGCGCAGTATCAGATTTTACAGCAGCGTGCTGCACAGATGAATGACAAGGAACTGGGGGTGTTGTTAATCAATGCTGGCTATCTTTCACAGGCTGATGTGTTGAAATCTTTGCAGGATGATTATTGCGATGTGCTGCAGCGTTTGTTCGGCTGGACGGAAGGCGCTTTTTATTTTGAAGCCGACGAACCCTCTCCCGAAAACCGTATTACGGTGAAAATGGACCTGGAGAATTTAATTATTGAAGGGTCACGGCAGGCGCATGAATTAATCCACTTGCAGGAAGAAATCCCCAGCCTGGATGTCTCATTGAAATTCCGTGAGCGTCCAGAACGCGATTTGAAAGATATTCATTTGAGTGTACAGGAATGGAAAGTCATTTCCTATGTAAATCCCAAAAACACCCTGCGCCAGATTGCCGGGGCGGCCGATTTGAATGAAATCGAAATCCGACGGGTGGTTTACAGCCTGCTTCAAGCGGGCGTGGTTGAAATGGTGCGTCCTGGCGGAAGCTTCACCTGGAATTCGAGCAACATGTTTCCCAGCAAAGATCGTACTGAACAAAAATCACTGGTCAACCGCTTAATTCAGCGCATTCGTTCCATTTAGGTTTATACTCCAGGCATTATCGGAAAGAATTATGCAGACAGTAAAAATTGTGGTCACAGGTCCCTTTGGGGCAGGAAAAACAGAATTCATCCGTTCGGTCAGCGAAATTGAAGTGGTGTCGACCGAAAGAAAGATTACCTCTGAGGTGGAGAAAATTAAGAATTCCACCACAGTGGCAATGGATTTTGGGCGCATATCGGTTGATGAAGACCTGGTGCTGTATATTTTTGGAACACCGGGACAAAAGCGCTTTGATTTTATGTGGGAAATCCTTTCGGAGGGTATGTTGGGCTTTATCGTGATGGTGGACAGCAATCGACCAGAAACCTTCCGTGAAGCGCGCAGCATTCTGGAAACTTTCCGCGCCTATGCCCCCACACCGTTTGTGGTGGCAGCCAACAAGCAAGACTGCGATGATGCCTGGACTTTGGATGACATGCGCGTGGCGCTGCGCCTCGATCCCGATGTGAAAATGCTGCCCTGTGTGGCTATTGACAAAGAGACCGTGAAAAAAGTGCTGCTTGAACTTTTATATGGAATTCTTGAGGAAATGGAAGCGGGCAGGTTATAAGCGGAATATCCGAGTAGGCCATGTCATCCATTACGACTGATCAGGGAATTTTGCATTATGAAGTGTACGGGCGGGGACGCCCGGTTATTCTTTTGCATGGATGGCTGGGATCATGGGGGCTATGGAAAGAAACCATGACCGAGTTGGGGAAAACCCACCGCACCTATGCACTAGATTTCTGGGGGTTTGGCGAGTCGGACAAAAAGCGCAGCACCTATGCCGTGCAAGATTTTATCAGCCTGGTGTACCAGTTCATGGAGCAAATGGGCATTGACCGCGCCCCATTAATCGGTCACAGCATGGGGGGCACGGTAAGTCTTTCGGTAGCGCTTCAATATCCACAACGCGTTGAAAAAGTGGTTATCATCGGCTCTCCCATCACAGGTTCCTCACTGGCGTTCCCTTTAAAATTGGCCGGATATCGATTTAACGCCTATGTTCTATTCAATTTATTTGGATTATTTCGCCAGGTAATGCGCCTGGCTTCTCCTCACATTTGCCGTGATCCCCGTTTTCCTGATATGATGGATCATGATCTTTCACGAACCACCCTAGAATCATTCTTGATATCCATAGCAACCCTGCGCCAAACGGATTTACGTCCCCGCCTGGGAGATCTAACCATCCCCATAATGGGTATGTTTGGCGACCGGGATAATATTGTCGATCCAAACCAGGGGCAGGTATTGAAGGCGGGAGTGCCTCAAGCGCGCATTGAACGTTTTTCACACGCCGGGCATTTTATTATGCTGGATGAACCTCAGTTGTGTATCCAAAAACTTCAAGAATTTCTTGATGAAGGGATTTCAAAGAATTGACCTTGAACGCAATTTCCTCTCCCCATCAGTTGTCACTCAGTCAAATTTTAATGAGCAGTGCTCAAGAAATTTTTGGTGAAGGGGATGTTTACACCAATTTTTCTCAGGTTGACTCTGAAATGGATCAGAACGGCGCACATGCCCTTGAAGAATTCCAGGCTTATTTGCAAAAACAATGCGGCTGCACTGGCGGCCGCGGGGCTGCCATTCTTGCCGGACGCAGCATGTTCAACACCATTCTGCGTTGCGCGGGTGAAGCGATGGGCTGGTTCGACAGCCAATATTTCATGCTGCCGCTTTCTCAGCGTTTGAAAAAAGGGCTGCAAAACCTGGCATGGCAATGGGGAAAAATGAACCACAGAGAAATTTCAGTTCAGGAAATGGAGGATCACTGGTTGTGGATACAGAGTATACCCCCCACTCAGAGTGAGTCCTCCTATCACAACTGTGATTTAACCGTGGGGTTGCTGCAAGAATTTACCTCATGGCTGAGTGGAGGAAAATTTTATGATATTCAAGAAGTTCCACCGGCTGACGGAACAGGAACAGCCCGCCATATCAAGGTTAGTAAACGAGCGTTAGATTGAGGTTGTGATGCTAAAAGTGGTTTTGCAGGAGACAAAATCGGTTTTGCCGTTCAATGAACCGGCGCGCGATTTGCGTATCCAGAATAAACCACTGTGGCTCATTCAACGCGATTTGCTGGCGCCTTATATTCAACATGAAATAGAATTGCCTGAGGGCGTCCCGCTGCCCGAAACCAATGAAGCCAGCATTGTCTTTCGCGACAATCTTTTTTTCGATGAAGCCTATATAACCGAATTCCTGGGGCAGGCCATGAAGCTGCCGCATGCATCGCGGGCAGCTTTTTCATTGAAAGACGCCTCTTTTCGTGAACACTGCCTGCCGCTTTCCTCATCCTATACACTGAAAGATGACCTGTATCTGGCAGACCTGTGGTTTTACCCGCACGGTCCCACTGATGAAGAAGCCGCAGCGCTGGTCATTGACATGCAGGCGCGTGAGATGGGTTATTACCATGTGCCCACCTATATGGCTTCTCAGCAGGGAGACCTGGTGTACCAGGTGCCGCTGCGCAGTTTGATTGCCATTGACAGTTGGGCGCATGTTTTCATTGCCGACTGTGTGTTTGGACTGTTCAGCCGCGGGGCGCGTTTTGAAGACCAGTTGAACCGCGACCCGCTGTTTAAACTAAAAATTTTGGGCCGCGCCATGTGGGAAGGCAAACAGGTGTTGGAATGTTCGGGGCTGGTGAAAAAAGGACGCAATTGTGTCATTGATCCCAGTGCGGTGATACACGGCCCCACTACCATTGGCAACAATGTCACCATTGGCGCCGGGGTGGTGGTGGATAACTGTATCATCGGCGACAATGTTACCCTGTCGCAGGGCAACCAGGTGTTGCTTTCAGTGGTGGGTGATGGGACTTTTCTGCCTTTTAAGGCCTCGCTATTCATGACCAGCATTATGGACAACAGCATGGTGGCGCAAAACACCTGTTTGCAAATGTGTGTGGTGGGAAGGAATTCATTCATTGGCGCCTGCAACACCTTTACAGATTTCAATTTGTTGTCTGATCAAATCAAGGCACGCAATTCGAGGGGAGAATTGGAAAACGCCAACCGCCCGGTGATGGGAGGGTGTGTTGGTCACAATTGCCGCATCGGATCAGGGTTTATCGTATATCCAGCCCGAACCATCGAATCAGACGTGGTGTTAATTGCTGAGAATAATAACCGCGTCATTTCTGGTGATGTGCGTTTTGAAGATAGCCATCATTTCAAAATCAAAGCGGCTGGTTTGCACAAGAGACTGTATCCCAGACCCGGCGACAAACAAAAAGAGAGCTGGTAAGGGCGTTTGAAAGGCAGCAATGTGAATTTTTGGTGAAAAATGGCTTGATTCAACCTCGAAGAGGTTGCGAAGCGCCTGTGTTTCCTTTACTATTAACCAGAAGGTATTTTTTGGATTGATTATCACAGGGATTTATGTTGTATTTTAAAGCGCACAGTAAATTTCAATTTTGTTGAATTTACTGGGGAGAAAGATATGGAAAAAGCCCGTTTGTTGATTGTTGAAGATGACGTAGATATATCAAATATGCTGCGCCTGTTTTTTGGCACCCAGGGTTATGAAGTGGATGTGGCGCCGAATGGGACGATTGCATTGGAGCGAACCCGGCAGGTGATGCCGCACTTGATTGTGCTGGACATTATGCTGCCCGACATTGACGGCTATGAGGTTTGCCGCAACCTGCGCACCACCACGCGCACCTCGCATATCCCGGTCATCTTTTTAACCCAGAAAGACGAGCGCAGTGACAAGCTGCAAGGTTTGGAACTGGGCGCCGATGATTACATCACCAAGCCATTTGACATTGAGGAATTACGCTTACGCGTTCAAAATGCCATTGCCCGGTCAGAGCGGGAGAGTTTGACTGATCCTCAAACCGGGCTGCCCGCCGGCAGATTGATTGAAGATCAATTACGGCAGATCATCCGTAAGAAAGACTGGGCATATATGGACATTCGTCTGAACAACTTTGACGCGTTTCGCAACGTATACGGCTTCATCGCCGCCAATGACGTGCTGCGTTTCACCGGCATGCTGCTGGGTGAGGTTATGGATGTGGCGGGCACGTCCAATGACTTTATAGGCCACGCAGGTGGAGATAATTTTGTCGTCATCACTCGTGATGAGAAAACCGCCCCGATTATCAACAAACAATTTAAAACTCGCTTTGCAGAAGAAATTCAGGCGCATTATAACTTTATGGACCGCCAGCAGGGATTTATCATGGCGCCCAATGAAAACGGCGTACTGGAAAAGTGTCCATTTATGACTGCATCGGTGGGACTGGTTTCTCCATCCACTCACACTTTTGCAGATATTCGTGAGATCACAGAACTGGCATCAGAGGAACGCCGCACTGATCTTACTACGGCTGCATAAAGAGAGGTGCGGATGCAGGGGTCTGATCCTTCCGGGTTGGGGCTGATACTCATTGCTGTCGGCATATGTGTCTGGCTGGCTGCACGATTGCTGATGCAAACCGTGCGGCGGCGAGGCTCGTTTGTTCGACGGCAGGCTGCTATTCAACTCCCTGAAGGGTTATTGACCCGCGCACCTGACGCCGTTTTAATGGTGCAGCCCGGGGGCAGGCTTGGGAATATCAATCCGCAGGCCAGGAAACTGTTTGGCATCCAGGAGGGGGAAAGCGGAGACCTGGAGCGCATTGCGCAGCATTTTCGTCCGCGTGACGCTTTCTTCACCATTTGCAGCACTGAAAGTAAAACCAACCTGTCCATTGATGGCAAGCCTTATGAGGCATCTTCATTTCAGTTGGCTTTTGAGCCCGAACCGATGACCATGATTTCTTTGCGCCCGGTTGATTTGATTTCCAGCGTGCGCGAAGGGCAATCTGATGGCTCGGCCGCCGAATTGCAAACCTGGCTGGATTTTAGCAAAAAGATTTCCACACAATCAGATTTGCTGGAAATGCTGCAAACCACCCTGGAGCAGGTGGAAAAGGTGATGCCTGCCGATTTCCTGGAAATCAGCCTTTGGGATCCTGCCAGCGCTGCCCTGGCTTCCTACCGTTTCACCGGCCCGCCCGGAGCAGACCGAAAGATTGAAACATCGCAGGTTTTCAAGCGGCCTGGCGAAGGCCTGCCAGGTAAAATTGCCAGAGACCAGCGTCCACTGATGATTGGTGAGCTGAGCCAGAGCGATTTTTCTCAAACCGAAGAGGTTGTGCGTTTCGGATTGAACAGCTACCTGGGGACGCCGCTGATGCTGGGTAACAGTCTTTTGGGAACACTGGCCGCCGGTTCGGTGAGCCCCCACAGTTTTTCAGAAATTGACCTGCAATCGCTCGACCACATGGGGCAAATCATCGCTGTGGCAGTGCGCAATGCCACCCTGCTGCAAAGAGGGCAGCAGCGCAGCACAGAACTGGCCGGGCTGGCGCAACTGGCTCAGGTTTTTCGTTCGGTGCGCGAATCACAAGATTTGTTTACCCTGCTGGAAAAGCAAGTTTCCAACCTTTTTCAAGTTGAAATTGCCGGTTTCCTGCTTTTCAACGAGACGGCGCGCGTATTGGAAGCGCAGGTGCCTTTCCACGGCTTACCGCCGCAAGTTGTGGCTCTCTATAAAGTTGGTGTGCAACCGAACAGCCCCCTGGAGAAAGCATTGCTTTCACCTGAAGTGATTGTAAGCCAAAATGCCCTGGAAGATGAACGCTGGGAGCAGTTGGGACTCCAATACCTTGCCCAGGCAGCCACCATGCGAGAGACGGTGTTGGTGCCGCTAATTAGCGGTGAGCGCATGCTGGGATTTTTCCAGGTATCCAATCATTTGGATCACAACCCCATTTTTACAAAAGATGAACTGCACTTGATGATTGTGGTGGCAAACCAGGCCGCGCCGGTAATTGAGAATGTAACCCTGCAGCATGTCACCCGCAAGCGTGCCAAACAGGCTGAAACCTTGCGCCGCATTGCAGGGCTGACGAAAAGCTCACTCACCCTGCAAGAAATTTGCCGCTCTACGGTTGAAGAACTGGCGCAATTGTGCGAGGCCGGATTTGGCGCCATGTTCTTGCTGGATTCCAGCCGGCACACACTCCAGTATTTGCCCGATTCGCAATTTGGTGAATTTTTATACCCGTTTGATTCGCAAACAGCCATTTTACGTGATGACCCCCAGTATCCATTCACCGTATCTGGCAGTGAAAAACCCATCCGTTCGGGTAACATCATCCTGGAAGAGACTCTGATTCCTTTCTACCGGAGAATGATCGAGGCCAGTGACATTCACTCGGTGATCGCGGTTCCTCTGGTGGTGCGTGATACCGGCATTGGTGAGCTGTGGCTGGGCAGCAGGTCCTATAATTTTTTTGATGATTCAGATTTACGCTTGCTGGGCACGGCCGCCGGTCAACTGGCAGCATTCATCGAGCAGGTTTACCTTGAAGCACAGACCGATGAAAGCCTGCGCCGACAGGTTGAACAACTGACCGCCCTCACCCGCATCAGCCGTGTGATGAGCACCATTTTGGATCTGGATTACATCTTACAGCTTTTGTATGATGAGGCGCTGCGATTAACACGGTCTGACTGCGGCTCGATTGTTCTGTTTGAACGTGAGTTTACCAAAATGGCAGAGCCTGTCATTCGCACAGCCGTTGGAGAGACATTAGAACGCTCATTGCTTCCAGTGGAACTTGAGGTTTTATCGACACGCGAAATTCGGTTGCTGGAAGGTGAAGTCCTGGCTGGTTATGCACCGCATGACAATATTGCATCAGCCCTGATTGCCCCAATATTTGATGGTCAACGCCCGGTGGGTTTGATTACTCTGCACTCGCGCCAGACAAATTGGTTCGATTCGCTCACCCTGGATATTGTCCGTTCGCTGGCAGGTCAGACTGCGTTGGTGTTGGGGAACGCGCTGGAATATGAGCGGCAGGTGAACCACAATGTTTCACTGACACGCGAACTGGAAATGGTTCAAAAAATCAACCAGCAAATGCAAACCTACCGTCCTGACCGTTCGCTAGATCAATCCTTGCATCGCATTGGCATCGCCATTCGCGAACTGACCAATTTTCAAATGGTTTTGTTATACCTGTTTGATGAGCCCAGCGGGACGATGAAATTGATCTCGGGCATTGGGGTTATGGATGAGACGCTTGAAGAAATGCAAGAGAAGGTTCAAGAATGGCAGACAATTCAAAGTTTACTGAAACCCAAATATCGTTTGGGTGATGCCTACCTGATCCCGGCGAATGGCGAACCGCTAGGTGCTATACCTGATTCTTACGATGAAAACAAGCCCTCGCAGTACCCGACGCTTAAGTGGGATCCTGAAGACCAATTGATCTTGCCGATTATGGATACCGACCGCGAACCGTTGGGATTAATTCGCCTGAGCGCCCCGGCAGACGGCATGCGTCCAGATTGGATCAGGCTAAAAGGGCTGGAATTATTTGCCCTGCAGGCAGCCTGGGTGTTAACCACCACACGTCAGATTGAGGAAATGGGATTGCGCCTGGTTGAAAGCGAGGCCACCGCTGGATTGAACCAGGTACAGCAGGAACAGCTTACTGAACTGCTGCAGGGTAACCTGGAACAGACGCTGACAATTCAGCATTTGCAGCAGCGCATGCAGCGCATCCATCATATCCAGGAAATCCTGGCGCTGCTGATTCAACAACCCGATGAGATGGGGGCATTGCGTATGTTGGCTTCTCAACTCATTGAACGCTTCAATATGCAAAGCGCTGTGGTTGCTGAAAAGAGCCCGTTGGATGTGCGAATCATTGCCCAGGTAGGAAAAGCGCCTGAAAAGGGCAACCCCGAGTTGCTGTTTGGACAGCCCAATCCGCTGCGGCAAATTTTGATTGATAAAAACAATCTCATTGTGCCCAACCTGGCGAATGAAAACCGCTGGAAAAACAATGCATTTGTGAAGGCGTTCCGCGCCCAGTCAATGATTGGGTTGTCACTGGAAAGCAAAAACATCCAGTACGGCATCGTAGCATTTGCAGTCCAATCTCAAGATGATCTAGATGAAGATGACCTGGCGGTCATCGATCAACTGGCGCAGCAGGCCAGCACCATTCTGCAAAACTTGCGGCTGCTGGCTGAAACACAGCGCAGCCTGCAGGAAATGAATTTGCTGTTGAATTTCAATCAGCAGTTGGGCAGTCTTGATCCTTTGAAAATCACCCAATCCTTGTTAAACAGCATTGTTGAGATTTTGCCATCGGTAGAGGCGGGATGGGTGGCTTTGATGGATATGGATCACCAGGTGCTGAAACCGCTAATTGCCCAGGGATATTCACAGGATGCCGCCATGTTGAAGATCAATTATCCTGTGGAAGAAAATGAAGCCGATTGGAGCGATTTGTTGACATCATTGCCAGTGCGTGTGTTCTTGAGCGGAGAAGCGCGCAGCCAGGCTGAAGTCACCTTTGCTGAAGACTACCGCTTGAGCGCGGATGATTTGCTGTCTTACCGGCAGGCAACCGGAGGCAAACTGCCGGTTTCTTGCCTGGTTGCACCGATTAAACGCGGTGATAACTGCCTGGGTGTAATTGTGCTGGACAATTTCTCAGAGACGGGTGTGTTCAGCAATGATGAAGAAAACCTGGTGATGTCACTGGCGCAGCAAGCGGCGTTGGGACTGGAAAACGCCCGGCTGTTCCGTGATTCGGAGCAGCGCACTGCCCAGATGCAGGCTTTGAACAGCGCTGCCGGGTATGTGACTTCCAGCCTGTCCAGCGAAGAGCTTATTTCCATTTTGTTGGAAAAATTAAAAGAAATTACGCCGTTTGAAACCGGCACTTTATGGCTGCGGGATGAGCAGCAATTGCGTGTGGCTTCTACGATTGGTTTTGAAGATCACGAAAGCCGCCTGGGGTTGCAGGTGAACCTGGAAGACAGCGCCCTGTTTCAAGAGATGCTTTCCAGCGGGCGTGAAGTGTTGGTTCCTGATGTACGCCTGGATGCACGTTTTCCCAGCCTGTTTGAACCGAATTATCTCACCTGGCTGGGTATTCCCATGCTGGCAAAGGGTGAGTTGATTGGTGTGATTGCACTGGAAAAAAGTGAAGCGGGATTTTATAGCCGTGAACACTTGCAACTGGCAGCCAATTTTGCCAGTATGGCAGCGGTTTCACTGGTGAATGCCCGCCTGTTTGAGGAAAGCGTGCGGCGCACCATTGAACTGGACGAACGTTCACAGCGCCTGGCCATTCTCAACCGGCTTTCCAATGAATTGGGCGCAACCATGAACATGGATCACATTCTCAGGGTGAGCGCACAGCATTTGTTAGACGGTTTGCAATTGGACCGGGTGGCTGCTTTGCTGGTGATGGATGACGGCAGCCTGAATCTGCAATTGGAATTGCCCATGTCGGTTGAGAACCTTATCCATGATTTGCCGACCGATGGGCTTCCCGATGCGCTGCGCGTTTCTCACGGAGTGTATTACTCGCCGGATGTGACGCATGAGGCCGATTTGAAACCCCTGCAAGGCTTTTTCACTTCACGCAATGTGCAGGCGCTGTTGATTGTCCCGCTGGTGGCGGGCACCAGCCTTTATGGCTGGTTCTGGCTGCAAAAGAGTGAGCCCTATCATTTCACACCGGCTGAAACTGAAATGGCGCGCACCATCGGCAACCAGACCGCCATCACCCTGCAAAATGCCCGCCTGTTTGGAGAAACCCGCCGGCTTTCTCAAAACCTTGAAATGCGGGTGAAAGAGCGCACTACTGAATTGCAACAAGAACACCTCAGCATGCAGATGCTGCTGCGCGAACAACAGGTTGAAGCCAGCCGCTCACGCGCCATTTTGGAAGCAGTGGCTGACGGTGTGGTGGTTACCGATACGGACAATCGCATTTTCCTGTTTAACGCCTCTGCCGAGCGAATCCTGGGTTTAAACGCATCCAAGCTGATTGGCAAACCGCTAACGGCGGTTTCGCGTAAACTGGGCGCCCAATCGTCCAAATGGGCTGCCACTATTCAACAATGGACTCATAACCCGCAACCGCTGATGGAAACCGGTTATTTTGTGGATCAGGTTCAACTGGCCAGCGGCAAGGTGATTTCGCTTCACCTTTCACCGGTTACGGCGCAAAACGATTTTCTGGGAACGGTATCCATTTTTCGGGATATCACGCACCAGGTGCAGGTTGACCGGTTGAAGTCGGAATTTGTGGCCAATGTGAGCCATGAATTGCGCACTCCCATGACATCCATCCAGGGTTATGTGCAGGTGATGCTGATGGGTGCGCTGGGCGAGATGACACCCCAGCAGCGCGAGTTTTTGGAAATTGTGGACCGCAACACAGAACGTTTGCGCATCCTGGTCAATGACTTGTTGGATATTTCACGCATTGAAGCCAGCCAGGCATCGCTCAAAATGGAGACTTTGAACCTGAATGACATTTCGCAGGAAATTGCTGCGGATGTTTTGCAGCAATCCATCAAGGAAAGCAAACCCATTCGCCTGGAATTGGATATTCCCATCGATTTACCCGGTGTGCAAGGAGATAACGTGCGCATTCGTCAGGTGATCAGCAGCCTGTTAAACAATTCTTATCATTACACCCCCGCCAATGGGAATATCATGCTGCGCATTCGGGCAAACGAAGAAGAAATGCAGGTGGATGTGCAGGATGACGGTATTGGCATTCCCAGGCAAGATCAGCCCAGAATCTTTGAACGCTTCTTCCGTGGCAATGACCCGTTGGTGCTGGGTACCGCCGGCACCGGGTTGGGGTTGGCAATTGCCAAAAACCTGGTGGAAATGCACGGCGGGCGCATCTGGTTTACCAGTAGTGGGAAGCGCGGCGAAGGCTGCACCTTCTCATTTACATTACCGATGGTTGAAGCAGAGGAATGAATTATGGCAAAAATATTGATAGCAGAAGATGAACATGATATCCGCGAACTAATCACCTTCACCCTGAAATTTGCCGGGTATGACGTGGTGGCGGTGCCCAATGGGCAAGAGGCGGTGGAAGCCGCGGCGCGGGAAATTCCTGACCTGATCTTGATGGATGTTCGCATGCCCATCATGACAGGATATGAAGCCTGCCAGAAGATTAAGGAAAATCCTGAAGTGAAAGATATTCCGGTTGTGTTCCTGTCAGCCAAAGGACAGGAAGCCGAAATTCAAACCGGGTTGGATGTGGGCGCGACCGAATATTTGCTGAAGCCTTTCGCGCCCAACGAATTGACCGACCGCGTACAGGCCTTGCTGGAAAAAGCCGGCAAGAAGTGATGCAGCCATGAGCGTTGTCCTGCTGGAAAGTGCAGTGGTGCATTATGAGGCGTTGGGAAGAGGACGTCCTGTTTTAATGCTGCATAGTTGGGTCGGCTCGTGGCGCTATTGGATTTCAGCCATGCAAACCCTTTCCAGCACCTATCGTGTTTATGCAATCGATTTGTGGGGATTTGGCGATTCAACCAAGCTGCCTGATAAAGGTCATTTTGAGAATCAGGTGGCATTAATTGACCGCTTTCTGGATCAAATGGGTATTGGGCGCATTGCCCTGGTGGGGCACGGCCTGGGCGCAGCCGTGGGGCTTGAATTTGCCCGCCGCAATGCTGACTTTGTGGACCGTGTGGTGGCGGTGGGTTACCCGGTTCGCAGCGGGGCGCTGGATTTGCGCCTGTCGCAAGCCTCTGTGACAGAGGTTGCACAGTGGTTGCTGGGAGATAATACTGGTGTTGAGGCAGTGATATCTGAAACGCCTAAAATAAATACCAAAATTGTTCAGCAGTGCCTGGCAGAGCTACCTTCAACGCCTGATTGGAACAGCCTGCCAACCTGTTTGCTGGTGAATGGCGGCAATGACCCGCTGGCTTCACCGCCTATGGCTGAGGCTGATCAGGTTTTACCGGAGAACTGTCATGAGTTCTACCTTGACCAGGCAGGGCATTTTTCGATGCTGGAGGATGACCTGCGCTTTAACCGACTGCTGATGGAATTTTTGGCGTTAGGCTCGGGGGAAAGTCCGCGCAGTTTGCAATTGAAAGAGGAATGGAAGCGCCGGGTTCGCTAAGAGTATTGACTTTTTTCTTCACCTGTTCTATACTGCAAATTGAAAATTGACATTGAACGGGGAGCCTGAAATGCCAGGCTGAGAGGAGGACGCAAGTCCTCGACCCGCATAACCTGATCCGGATAATGCCGGCGGAGGGATTTGCCATAGTTCGTTTTTCCAACTCTCACCCTCCGTCAGCGAGGGTGATTTTTTTATGCAACCTGGAAGAGCAGCGGTTTTTGTAAACGGTGAAATGCCCAACAAACCTGCCATGCGGGCGATGATTCGGCCTGACGATTTGATCGTGGCTGTGGATGGGGGCTTGCAGCATGTGCTTTCGCTGGGTCTGGAGCCGCACTGGATTATTGGGGATATGGATTCAGCCGCGGCGGGTGAGCTGCAACTCTGGCAGGCAAAGGGGGCGAAGATTGATCGTTACCCGGTGGAGAAGGATGAAACCGACCTGGAACTGGCGCTGCAATCGGTCATACAAGGCGGTTATCGCACCATCCTGATCGCCGCGGCGACCGGCGGCCGTTTGGATCACACCCTGGGTAACCTGTATTTACTATCTGCCCCGTACTTGCAGGATTTTGATGTGCGCCTGGATGATGGGCTGGTTGAAATATTTCTAATCCGAGATGAAGCTGATATTAGCGGGGCGGCGGGCGATATCGTGTCTCTGCTGCCGCTGGGGGCGGTGGTAGAAGGTGTTTTAACCACTGATTTGCAATTCCCGCTGCGGCGGGAGACACTCCACCCTGAAAAAACACGCGGCATCAGCAATGTAATGCTGGGTGAGCACGCCCGTGTGGAAATTGCACACGGCACCTTATTGTGTATCCATTATCGAAATCAGTATCTGAAATGAAGGAGTTCCCATGAACAAAAAACGATCTACACTCAAAATTCTATTGGTGTTGGCAGGGCTGCTGATGGGCTGCGCTGCTCCGCAGGCAGGCCAACCGGTGCAGCCGGTTGAGGAAGCGCCGGCATCGACCGAACCGGCTGCGTTGACCGTGATGACACATGATTCCTTTTCGGTCAGCGAAGGAATCATTGCCCGGTTTGAAGAAGAAAATAATGTAAAAATCAGCTTTGTGAAAAGCGGCGACACCGGCGCAGCCCTGAACCGCGCCATCCTTTCCAAAGATGCGCCCCTGGCGGATGTTTTCTACGGTGTGGACAACACCTTCCTATCACGGGCGCTGGAGGTTGATCTGTTTGAAGCCTATCCATCACCTTTGCTGGAGAAAATCCCGGCTGAGTTCAAACCCGATGCCGATTCGAGGGTACTGCCGGTGGACTTTGGTGATGTGTGCATCAACTATGATAAACAGTATTTTAAAGATAAAAACCTGGCGCTGCCGCAAAGCCTGCAAGATTTAACCAAACTCGAATACCGCGGCCTATTGGCGGTGGAAAACCCCGCCACTTCGTCGCCAGGACTGGCCTTTTTGCTGGCTACTGTGGCTGAATTCGGCGAAGAAGGTTACCTGGATTTCTGGAAGGAGCTGCGCGACAACGACCTGTTGGTTGTCAACGACTGGGAGACAGCTTACTACACCAACTTCAGCGCCTCAACGGGCAAGGGTGCGCAACCCATGATTGTTTCCTACGGCTCAAGCCCGGCGGTGGAAGTTGTGTATGCCGAGCAACCCCTGGACGACTCTCCCACTGCTTCACTGGTGGGCGGCGGCATGTGCTTCAGGCAAATCGAATTTGTGGGCATTCTCAAAGGCGCCAAAAACCGCGCCCTGGCTGAAAAATTCATTGACTATATGCTGGATGTACCTTTCCAGGAGGATATGCCCTTGCAAATGTTTGTTTACCCGGTAAATCCGGAAGCCAATCTGCCGGAAGTGTTTTTGAAATACTCACAGATACCGGACAGGCCCGCGGTGCTTTCGCCGGAAGAGATCAGCGCCGGGCGTGAAAAATGGATTGAAGCCTGGGATGAGGTTGTGCTGCGTTGAGTTTAAACAGAATGCGCTCTGCACCGCTTGTTTCCCGCAAGGTGCGCCAGGCATTTGTTTTGTGGGCAGCGCCGCTGTTGTTCATCGGGTGGTTCTTTTACCAGCCGCTGCTGGCCATTTTCAAGCTGGTGCTGCAAATCACGCTGGCAGACGGCTTCACAGCCAACCTGGCGCTGCGTGTGGGTCGCCCACTGCTGTTCACCTTCTGGCAGGCGGGGCTTTCCACCCTGCTGACCTTCGTGGTGGGGGTTCCGGCGGCGTATGTGTTTGCCCGCTTCGATTTTCGGGGAAAACGCGTGCTGCGTGTGTTGACCACCCTGCCTTTCATTTTACCAACCGTGGTGGCGGCTGCCGGCTTCAATGCGCTGCTGGGGCCGCGCGGCTGGTTGAACCTGGGATTAATGTTCCTGTTCAACCTGAGCGAGCCGCCGGTGCAGGTTTTGAATACCCTGGGCGCCATCCTCATCGCGCATGTGTTTTACAACACTTCGGTTTATATCCGCGTGGTGGGCAGCGCCTGGGCGCAGTTTGACCAGCGTTTGGAAGACGCCGCCAGGGTTCTGGGCGCGTCTCGGTGGCGGGCGCTGCGCGAGGTGACCCTGCCGCTGCTGGCGCCTTCCATTCTGGCGGCAACGCTGCTGGTGTTTTTGTTTGACTTCACAAGCTTTGGCGTGGTGCTGCTGTTGGGTGGACCGCGTTTTGCCACCCTGGAAGTGGAAATTTATATCCAGGCTATGAACCTGTTCAACCTGCCGCTGGCGGGCTTGCTGTCGGCAATTCAAATGCTGTGCACATTACTGTTAACCGTGGCGCATGCCCGGCTGAACGGCGGGGCTGCCCAGCTTTCACCGCGGGTGCGCGGCAGCGATGTGCGTAAAGCGAGCAGCCTGGGTGAACGCGTGCTGGTTGTAGCGGTCATCATCACAGTGTTGGTACTGCTGGTTTCTCCGCTGGCAGCGCTGGGATTGCGTTCGTTCACCCGCATGGAGGCGGAACGTGGCGAACGGGGTGAAGTGAAAACCGGGTTGACGCTGGCCTATTACCGGGAATTGTTCGTCAACCGCCGGCAGTCGCTATTTTATGTGCCGCCCATCGAGGCGGTGCGCAATTCATTAATCTATGCAGCGGCTACGGTGGTTATCTCGCTTACGCTGGGATTCCTGGCGGCTTATGCGCTGCGCTTACGATTGCGTATCAACCGCCTGCTCGATCCCTTATTAATGCTGCCGCTGGGGGCGTCGGCGGTGACGTTGGGCCTGGGGTTTATCCTGGTGTTCAACCGCCCGCCGTTCAGCGCGCAAAACTTTCCATTATTAATGCCCATTGCGCACAGCCTGGTGGCGCTGCCGTTTGTCATTCGCACCCTGCAGCCGGCGCTCGCGTCCATTCCCACCTCGCTGCGATCCGCGGCGGCTGTGCTGGGGGCATCGCCTTCCAGGGTGTGGCGCGAGGTGGATATGCCCATCATGGCGCGGGCGGCGCTGGTGGGCGCGGTGTTCTCCTTCACCATATCATTGGGAGAATTTGGCGCGACTTCTTTCCTGGCGCGCCCTGAATACCCAACCATCCCGGTGGCGGTGTTCCGTTTCATTTCTCAACCCGGGGCGATGAATTATGGCCAGGCGTTGGCCATGTCCACGCTGCTGCTGGCGGTGTGCGCGTTGAGCATCCTGGTAATGGAACAGGTGCGCCTGCCGGGCGTGGATGAGTTCTAATCCATTTCTGTCGCTGATTTTCAACTGCAGGTTTAAGGTGTAGTACAATAGCTAACCGCCGGACACGATGGTTGTGATCAAGGATAATAAACCGAATGTTGGAAGTTCGCGCAATTGAAAAAAGCTATGAAGGCAAACCCCTGCTGCGCGGGGTTTCTTTCAGCCTGGAGATGGGTGACACCATTTGCCTGCTGGGGGCATCGGGCAGCGGCAAGAGCACGCTGCTGCGCATCATAGCGGGTTTGGAAGAAGCTGAAGGGGGTGATGTGCTGTGGGACGGCAAGAGCATCCTGGATGTTCCCGTGCACCAGCGCAATTTTGGTTTGATGTTCCAGGATTACGCTTTATTTCCGCACCGCAGCGTGGCTGAAAATGTGGCTTTTGGCCTGCGCATGCAAGAGCTGCCGCAGGATGAAATTGACCGGCGCGTGCAGTCAGCCCTCGAGCAGGTGAACATGGCCGGCTTTGCCCGCCGCAATGTCACCGATCTTTCGGGCGGTGAGCAGCAACGTGTGGCGCTGGCGCGCGCCATTGCTCCGCGGCCGCGGTTGTTGATGCTGGATGAACCGCTGGGAGCCCTGGACCGCACACTGCGCGAGCAGTTGACCGGCGAACTGCGCCAACTGCTGCACCACACCGGCATTCCCACCATTTATGTGACTCACGACCAGGAAGAAGCCTTTGCGCTGGCTGACCGGTTGGTGCTGCTTTCCGAGGGAAATGTGGTGCAAACCGGCGCCCCGGTTGAGGTTTACCGCCAACCCAAAAACGCCTGGGTGGCGCGCTTTTTGGGCATGGGAAACTTGCTGGCGGGAAAGGTCGTCTCTACTCAACCCTTGCATGTGCTGACCGATCTGGGTGTGTTTGAAAGCGCGACGAATGCGGGGCAGGGCTATACGGTTGGGGCAGCGGTAGAATTGCTGCTGCGCCCCGGCGGCGCCTGCGGGCAACGGGAACAAAACGAGAAAAATCAACTCACCGGCACGGTGAAAGATGTGCTGTTCGCCGGAGAGAATTACCGCGTCACATTGGATTGCGGTAAGGGATATATCTTAATTTTTACACTTGAGTCACCCCCCCGCCGGGGTGAAGTGATGCAACTAAATCTTGCGCCAGAATCTGTGATTTGCTTGGAGGCTTAGCGTTTTATGACCGATGTCGTTGTGTTGAAGAAGAATATCAAGGGGGAAGAAACCTGGCGCTATGAGGGCAAGGTGTTAATGAGTCGGCCGGACGCAGCTTTGATTGAAGCCTCGTTCAATCGGGCTGATCTGCCCTTTCACGGCATCACATTCCGGGAAGGGGACCGCTTCCTGGAAGCCTATTTCACTCACCAGTGGTTCAATATCTTTGAAATTCACGACTGCGACGACGATCACTTGAAGGGCTGGTATTGCAATGTGACTTTCCCGTCAGAAATCAAAGAGCATGAAATTGGCTGGCGCGACCTGGCGTTGGATTTGCTGGTGTACCCGGACGGCCGGCAACTGGTGCTGGATGAAGATGAGTTTGCCGCCCTGTCCATTGACGAACGCACCCGCCAGATGGCGCGCCTGGCGCTGGAAAAACTGAAAAAGATTTTTCAACCTGTGGATGAGTTTGACCTGGTGGATGTGTGGCGGCGTCTAAACGGGGCGCAAGCGGTTTGATATCGATTTAAGATGGTTTCTTAAATATAAAAGGGGCTGTCTGAAAAGTGGGCAAACACACAGGTTTGCCCCTACCCGTAGGGGGCGACCCATGGGTCGCCCCGAAGATATGGCGATTAAACCATCGCCACGGGTTCTTTTTAGACAGCCCCTTTGTTTACTTTTCAGGAAAAGACTTATTTCAATCAAACAGCTTAGAACTTCACCACTTCGCCGATTTTTTGCTGTAACGCGGCGTCGTAGATGCGGCGGGCGGTCACGATGTCCAACACGGCGCTGCCGGTGGTTTTGAATACGGTCAACTCGGCGTCGCTGCTGCGGCCGGGAACCTTGCCGTTGATGACTTCGCCCAGTTCACCGGTGACCCGGTCGGCGCTGTAAACACCGCGCTGAATGGGTTTGATCAGGTCGCCGGCTTCGTTGAGCACACCGTTACGGGTGTCCACATACACCTTGTCTGCATGGATGATAGAATATTCATCGATTTCCTGCATGTCGGGTGTATAGGCACCCACGCCGTTAATGTGCGCACCTTTTTTGACCAGTTTGCCGTCAAACACGGGCTGGCGGCTGGTGGTGACGCAGGTGATGATATCGGCGTCTTTGATGGCTTCTTCGGATGAAGCAGCGGCAGTGATGGTTGCAGAGAATTTACCGGCATAGCGGTCGGTCATACGCTGTGCAAAAGCCTCGGCGCGCTCGTGAACGATGTCGAAAACTCGCACTTCCTGGATGGGACGCACGGTGAGCACGGCTTCGAGCTGGGTTTCAGCCTGGCCGCCGGTGCCAAACAAGGCGAAAATGCGGGCGTCTTTGCGGGCTAAAATGTCGGTGGCGGCGCCGGAAACTGCGCCGGTGCGCACGCGGGTGAGATAGGTGCCGTCCATCAGGCTGCACACTTCGCCGGTTTCGTTGTTGACCAGTACCATTGTTGCGGGAACGCTGGTTAAACCTTTTTCAATGTTATGCGGATAGACTGACACGATCTTGACGCCCAGGGCGTTGGCCCCCGCGGCATATCCCGGCATATACAGGCTCTGGCCTTCGTGCTCAGGAACATCCAGGTTCACACGCAGCGGAATATTGCTCCCGCCGGAAGAATAGAGCGCCAGAGCGTCTTTATCTGCCTGAATGGCGTCCTCCATGCGGAAGACCTTCTGCATATCTTCTTGCTTGAGGACTAGAATTTCCATTGTTACGCCACACCTTTCGCGGCGGATTCAGTCTCGACTTTGGTTTCTTTGAGGGTGCTCATGATCATGGTGACGGCGCTATACAGGATCACAGCAGCCACCAGCCATTGCAGGGCAGAAACGTCCATGCTCTTGACCACAAAGGCGGCCACCAACACACCAATCACGCCGGCCGTTGAAGCAAACAGGGTGATTTTGCGGGAATAGCTGTCGAATTTGATGAATTGCATGCTGCCCACCGGCACTGAGAAGGTGCAGGCGCCCATCATAATGGGGAAGGCCACACCGGGGTTGAGGCCCAGTGCGTACACGGTTGCCATGGTCAAAGCGTAGGAGCCGATGCCGATGTTATTTAGAGCGCCGTAGATCAGGGAGAGCACGCCCAGCAGCACCAGTTTGAAACCGGTCAGGCTGACCGCGTCGCCGCCGGAAGGCATCAAGTTGAATTTACCGGCCAGGATCATGGCCGCGGCAACCAGAAGACCAACCGAGATGAAGCGTTTGATGATGTTGACCGGCAGTTTCACTACATAACGCGGGCTGACATACGCGCCGATGACCTGCGCCACGACGGCGATGATGAGGGTGGCGATGCCCACCTGGATCGAGGAAATATACGCGAGCGCCATCACAGCCACCGGGATTACACAGGCGGTGTTCAGCGTGCCGGGAAGTTTCTTCTCATCGACCCACTTCATGCGCGGGTAGAGCGAGGCGCCGATGGCGAAATCTGAAACACCAAATGTGGAGAGGAGAAAGATGATGAATTCAGAGATGGCCATTACGATGGGGTTGCCGTTCTCTTTCATGGTCTCGCCTTTGTGGCTGATGAGATCACGAATGAAGACGAAAGCGAATACGCCGTTGACGAGGGCAACCAGGATTAAGATGATGGTAACGATTGACATTTGGAATCCTCCAATTATTATTGGATGGCAAATACGTCGCGGATTCCTTCCATGTCCTCACCAAAAACAGCTTTTACACGCTCTCCCATATGATCGATCAGCCTCAGGCAGTAGGCATCGTGCTTGATATACTCGTTTGCAAAAAACACCATGCTTGCATTGCGGGTGAAAATGGCAGACGCCCGTTCCTTGCTCTGGATGGACACATGCACCATTTCGCGGTTATCTGCCGATATGGTGATCCAACGAGAGCCCGCGTCAGTCATTTTGTCTGATTCAAAACCGTGGGGATAAAACTTGGGAATGATGGTTTCGTAGCGCTCTTCCATATCATAAAGGATCACCAGTACTCGCCCGAGTTCCTTTTGCTTTTCGACAATGCAGCGTTCCAAGCGGTTGTCAAGGTCTTGCTTCCAGATTTGGATCAGCAATTCCTGGGTGGCCTGTTCAATCAATTGAGCGCATTTGTTGAGTATGCTCTCGTAACCGGTGAGCCGCCAGATCTGATCGCCGTCCCGCGGGGTCTCAAATACGCGAGCCTCTTCTTCCAGGCGAAGGAGAGAATCTTCAGTCTGATTGCGAATGAGAGTTGTGAGTTGTTCGACGGGTTTCGCACGATAAACACTGGTTTTATCTCGAAGAGTGGTTGCTAAAACGCCACGGCCAACCAGTGCACCCAGGGCGGCATAAACTTTACTGCGCGGCACTCCCGAGTATTTGCTGGCTTCGTAACCGGTGCAATCGCCGTTCTGCAATAATGCGAGGTACACTTTCGCTTCTGTTTCTGTAAAACCGAAGGTCTTCAAACTGTTGATTATGTCGCCCATGCCCAGACATCCTTTTTATTTTTGATCCCATAATCATACATATTCCAGGGAAGGTTTGCAAGGGAGTTCGCGTAATCATGTGGGTTTGCGTATTCTGCTATCAAGGTGCGGTGGAAAGGTTCCGTTAGTAGCTATCCTTAGTAACTACTATATACCACCGGAATAGCGCCGTCATCATCATTAATAATGATTTTTTTCACGAATTAGAATTAAAAATACCCCTGGTAATCAGGAGCGGTTACAAGAGGTAAGAGTCATTTTCGGATGGACCAATGTGATCTCATCATAATCCACAAAAGATGAGATCGTTTCGCTCGCAATACCCCCGTGATTTTTTCGAACATAGGTTAACTAACTTGACAATTATCCGTCAGAAATCTTTGCGCAAATACACCATATCGACCAACTGCACGCCGTCCTCAAAGATGGGATGGTCGTAATGTTCTGTGAAGAAATTTTTCACCCGGTGTGATGGCACAAATCCACAGTGCTCATAAAACGGCAAGATAAGCGGGCTGTCGCCTGTGCCCACCAGCATGGTTTTGCATTGATTTTTATAGTGTTCAAAGATAAATTCGATTAATCGCTTGCCGTAGCCCTGGCCCTGGTATTTCGGAACTGTGGCGATATTCTTGATTTCACAGGTGGTTTCATTTTCGCGGGTGACCACGCAGATGCTTTTCAAATCGCCGTCATACAGCGCAAACATCTCGCCGCGTTCCAGGTATCGGTCAATCATGTCTTCCTGTTCGTCTGCCAGAAGCAGCAGGTCGAGATATTGCTTTTTATTGCCTAAAATTTTCTTGATTTCCATTTCCAACTTATCCTCGATGAATTTTCACTGGCATTCCATTGTATCATTTGCAAGAAAAAACCACCCGACGAGGGTGGTTTTTTGGTTGTGAACGATGCAAACAACGTTGTTACATCCACTGCACCAGCGTAGGCAGCCAGGATGAAAGTTCCCATTCGAAGTTCTTCTCAATACCTTCGCCGTTATAGATCAATAATCCGGCCGGGGCCAACACGCAGCAGCAGCACAGGATCAGCAGCACGGCGGCTACAATGACGACAATCCAGATGGTCCGGTTGCTTTTGCCGCCGGTTTGTGCGGGCGGTTGAGCGGAAGGGATGTTAATGACCTCGGGGGAGGGTTCGGGGTATTCTGTCATAATTTCCTCTTTCAATGATTGAATAAAAAAACAGCACAACTTTAATATTTTGACCTGAATGAAGCCACGACGGATTTTACCGGTTGAACAGGCTGAAACCCAATATTGCCATGCTGCCGCCAAAAATGGTGAAGAAGAGACACAGGCCGATGACCACAATGGCAATGTTGATGTATCCAAGCACCAGGCCGGCGGTTGCCAGGCCGTCGCCGCTTTGCGGTTCAGGGCTGTTGCGAATTTCATTCTTTGCCATGTGGCCGAAGATGACCGCCAGGATTCCGCCGATGCCAAAGACGCCAAGCCAGGCCAGGATGCCGCTGAGCAGGCTGGCAATGGCCAGCGAGTTGGTGGGCGGCGCCGGGGGCACAGAAGGTTCAGGATAGATGGGGGATTCAGATTCGGGTATGGTCATAATTAACCTCCGGGTATTATGCTTGATGCGACATGCGGTTTGTCCTGCGCCACAACAACCAGACCACATAAGATGTGACCATGATCAAAATGCAGGCGATAACCACGGGCACCACAACGGAAAGAATGGAGATGATGGTTGAGATCATATCTTCCAGGATGCTGACGGGCACGTTGCCGGTGCCGGCAGTGGCAACGCTGACGGCCGGGCGCACGGCCAGCGATTTGGCGGCATGCACACCGCCTGCCACCAGCAGTCCCAGCGCCATGGAAAGCACCGGGTGAATTTCGGTGACAATGTGCGCGCTGGCAGCGAAGGCAATTGCCCCAGCCGCCGGGCGCACAAAAGTTTGCAGGGCGTCATTGACGTGATGGATGGCGGGGGCTTTGTCGGCAAAGAATTCAATGGCTGACAACACCACCAGCAGCCCAATGATCCACCAACTGGTCAGGGCATCCCACGGCTGTTTCAATTCCATTAAATTGGTGAACTTTGCCAGCAGGGCCACCACCAGCAAGGGGATGTAGGCATTTAACCCGGCGCTGGCTGAAAGCCCAAATGCGGAAAGCACGCCTAACAGTTCCATTTTTTTCCTCCAGGATAAAAACCCATCAACTGATGGGAAAACCACCCCAGGTGCCGGTCATGCGGTAGCGGATCAGATCCAAAACGGCAATTTGCAGGATGGCCGTGGTCAGCCCGGCCAGCACCAGCCACCAGGCTTCGCGAATGCTGTTGAATTGATTCTCTCGGCGTAACAGCATGGTCCAAACGACTGTATAAATCATGGTGAGCAGCGTCAGGACTGTGGCGCTGCTGAGGACTGCGATGGGATATAGAATGAGCGGGTTTTCAATCAGTGTGGCGGTAAAAGCCAACAGACACAATGCAATCAGCCCGGCCAGCGGGCGCAGTGTGCTCAAGGCTGCATCGGCTGACCAGTCAGTCCACAGGCTCTGGTTGAACACCGGCGCCATTACCGACGCCATGCCCAGTCCCAGGCCAAAACCGGTGAGCAGGCGCAGCCAGTTTTGTGGCTGGTAAAGATGGGGTGCGGCAGGCACAAAGTACAGGTAGGAATTGACGCCATCCAACGCCCAGGCGGCGAAGAACAACCCCAGCACAATGGCCGGTTTGAGCCGGGGCATGCCGCCTTTTTTGCCCTGGCGCAAATGGAAGATCAAGCCGATGAAAGCGCCGATATACATGCCGGTGCAGCGGGCGCACATGGGCAACTGGCGCTCGCCAATGTGAAAACTGCGCTCCTCCATGCGGTGGCAAACGGCATAGCCCACCGCATCGGTTTTACCCAGCAATCCCGACGGGGTGAAGGCCAACCAGCCAACCAATGTGATGATGAAGGCAGCCAGAATGAGCCAGCGAAAACGAGGCGCGGTGCGTGATGGTGAAATTGTGGCTTCCATAGCGGCTTTATTATAGGGTGAGATGACCCACGATGCAAGATATGATGAGAATTGAATGAGATTTTTGGGTTGATAAGTCCCTGAAAGAGCGGTTTGCTTGACGAGACCGTCAAATTATGCCATACTGAATACACACAAATATTTGTGTTACTGCCATTTTATGGATGAGGAGGTGGTGTCAATGATAGATAGTAGTGAACGTAGTGCTGTGGCATCCCTCCTCGGTTCCCGATAACGGATGCCACAGCCAAAAAAGAAAGCCGCGCGTCACGCGCGGTTTTCGATTTTAAAGCGCACATCGGTTAGATTTCATCTCCAAAGACAATGCCCAGGTCGCGGGCGGTAAGCAACGTATCGCTTGACAGGGATATTTGCTTGGGCGCCTGCAGGGCCTCTGCCAGGGGCAGGTCTCTCACCTTGCCGCCTTTCAACGCCACCATGTGACCAAAACCGCCTTCCAATGCCAGACGCACGGCGGCTGCGCCGAAGCGGGTGGCCAGCCAGCGGTCAAAGGCTGATGGTCGTCCGCCGCGCTGCAGGTGCCCCAGCACAATCACGCGGGTTTCAATTTCGGTGCAGTGCTGAATGTAGTTGCCCACCTCATATCCAATTCCTCCCAGGCGCGCCGAATATACTTCGTCTCCGGCGATGGAAAACACCTGTTCTTTGCCCTGCGGGCGGGCGCCTTCAGCCACGGCGACAATGCTGAATAATGTGCCGCGATTCACGCGCTCCATCACTTTGCGGCAAACAGCATCGGGGTGAAAGGGTATCTCGGGAATCAGGATGGCATCGGCGCCGCCAGCCAGCCCGGCGTACAGGGCAATGAAGCCTGAATTGCGCCCCATCAGTTCCACCACCATCACGCGGTGGTGCGATTCGGCGGTGGTGTGCAGGCGGTCGATGGCGTCGGTGGCCACGTTGACGGCGGTGTCAAAGCCGAAAGAATAATCGGTGCCGCCAATGTCATTGTCGATGGTTTTGGGCACGCCAATGGTGGGCACACCCAGGTCGTACAACTCGCGGGCAATGCGCAGGGTGCCGTCGCCGCCCACCACCAGCAGGGCATCCAGTTTGAGCGCGCGGATGGCTTCAATGGTCTGCTGGCTGACATCGATGATTTCGGTTTTGCCGTTGTGCGTCACCTTGCGGGCAAAGGGATTGCCGCGGTTGGCGGCACCCAGGATGGTGCCGCCGCGCGGCAGAATACCGCGCACATCGTCCATGCTGAGCGGATAGACACCTTTTTCGTTTAAAAAGCCGTCGAATCCATCACGCACCCCCAGGATTTCACAGTTGTGGACAAAGGCGGTTTTCACCGCTGCGCGGATGACCGCATTGAGACCGGGAGCGTCGCCCCCGCCGGTGAGAATGGCCAATCGTGTCATCATTCACCTCGCGTGCATAAGATGCTGTAAAATGATTATATATCGATCTTTCGTTGGTAATTTGCATAAGAGGTTTTGGGGCGGGAGCAGGATTTTTTAACGCAAAGTCGCAAAGATCGCCAAGTTTGTGAATTATTCTTCGCGCTCTTGGCGTCTTAGCGGTAAATTTTTGGGAGGCAGGCGATGAATCAAAACGAAAAGAACAATCCCCCGGTCATCTGGTGGCTGCGGCGCGACCTGCGCCTGACCGATAACGACGCTCTGCGCGCCGCCGTGCGTGATGGGCGTCAGGCCATCCCGGTGTTCATCATGGACCCGGCGCTGCTGCAGGCCAAAGCCCCGCTGCGCCAACAATTTTTGTTCGGCGGGCTGCGCCGGTTGGACGAAGACCTGCGCCTGCTGGGATCGCGCCTGATCTTGCGCCAGGGTAACCCGGCTGAGCAGTTGGCGCACCTGCTGGCCGAAACCGGGGCCAGCGCCATCTATGCCGAGGAAGATTACTCGCCCTATGCCCGCCGGCGCGATGCCGAGGTGGTGGCGCGCCTGCCGCTGCGCCTGGTGCAGGGATTGACGGTATTCCATCCGGCGGCTCTAACCAAAGCCGACAATCATCCTTACGTGGTTTTCACCCCCTTCAGCAAAGCCTGGAAGAGCCTGCCGTTTTCTTTCACCACCACCGGCTCGCCGCATCCCAACCTGTTTGCTGCCACAACCGGACTGGAAAGCCTGCCGCTGCCTGAAATGCGTCCCCCGGCTGATTTCCCGCCCGGCGAAGCCGAAGCGCGCCGGCGATTGGATCGATTCCTGGGCGGGGCGGTTTTTGAATATGCCGAAGGGCGCAACCGCCTGGACCAGCCCGGCACGTCTGAACTGTCGCCTTACCTGAGGTTTGGCATGCTCTCCATCCGCGCGGCGCTGACAGCCGCGCTGCAAGCCCTGCAGCGCGCCGATGCGGACGACCGCCGCAGCGTGGAAACCTGGATCAACGAATTGATCTGGCGCGATTTTTACCATTCCATCCTGTATCATTTCCCGGGTGTGCTAAAAGAAGGTTTTCAAACAGGTCTGCGTGGCATTGCCTGGCGCGAAGCGCCGGCTGATTTGCAGGTCTGGCAGCACGGCGAAACCGGCTACCCGGTGGTAGATGCCTGTATGCGCCAGTTGGCTGAAACCGGCTGGATGCACAACCGCGGGCGCATGATTGCGGCTTCTTTCCTGGCGAAGGATTTGCTGATTAACTGGCAGGAGGGCGAACGCTGGTTCATGCGCTGCCTGGTGGACGGCGAACCGGCAGCCAACAACGGCGGCTGGCAGTGGACGGCGGGTGTGGGCACCGACGCCGCACCCTATTTCCGCATATTTAACCCGCTGCTGCAGGGTAAAAAGTTCGACCCTGAGGGACGCTTTGTGCGCCGCTGGCTGCCCGAACTGGCGCATGTGCCGCTGACGTATATTCACAACCCCTGGATGATGCCGCCCGATGTGCAGTCGGAATGCGGGGTTAAAATTGGAACGGATTATCCCGCGCCCATTGTCGATCATGCCATCGTCAAAGAGCGCGTGCTGAATGCGTACAAGAAAACGTAATTATTCTGCTTTGAAAGGTTTCTGATGAATCACACGGATTTAAACAATAGTGCGGATGCACACTGGAATGACCTGTATAAAATCGGCGCCTGGGCAGCCATCGCCATGCTGGTGCTGATCCCAATTCATATCATCATTTTTGTCCTTTGGCCGCCGCCAGCCACGGTGGAGGAGTTCTTTGCCCTGTTTCAAAAGAACTGGCTGCTGGGACTGCTCAGCCTGGATTTGATCTATATCCTCAATAACATCCTGCTCAGCCTGATTTACCTGGCGCTTTACCAGGCGTTGAAGCAGACCCACGCGGCCCTGATGACGGCGGCCTTGATGCTGGGTTTGCTGGGCATTGCCGCCTATTTTGCCTCGAACCCGGCTTTTGAAATGCTGTCGCTCAGCCGCCAGTATACGGCCGCCACGGATGCGGCACAAAGAACCATCCTGCTGGCAGCCGGGCAAAGCCAACTGGCGTCCTTCACCGGCACGGCCTTCGACGTGTACTATGTGCTCAACGGGGTGATACTGCTGATTTTGAGCTGGGTGATGCTGCGCAGCCCGCTGTTCAGCAAAGCCACTGCCTGGTGGGGGCTGGCGTCGGGCATCTTGATGACCATCCCGTCCACGGCAGGCATGCTGGGCATGGTGTTTGCGCTGGCGTCGCTGGCGCCCTGGATGGTGTTTTTGGTGATGGTGATGAGAAGGTTGTGGGTGATGGGGAAGAGTTAATTCATTGCAATAACTTACTAAATATGGTAAATTATTGCAATGAAATTCGATGATCTAATCTTCTTTGTGGGCGACGAGCCGCTGTTTGAAACCGGCTTGCTGCTAGCGGGGCAGGTGAACCCCGCTGAAGTGCGCAAGCAGCTTTCGCTGTGGGCGGCGGCGGGCAAACTCGTTCAACTGCGCCGCGGGGCGTACGCCCTGGCAGCGCCCTACCGCAAGGTGGAGCCACACCCCTTTTTGATCGCCAACCGTTTGCAACCTGGCTCATATGTTAGCTTGCAGGCAGCCCTGGCATACTACGGCATGATCCCAGAGGGCACACCGGTCACCACCAGCGTGAGCAGCGGGCGACCGGAAAGGCTGCATACTCCCCTGGGCGACTACCTCTACCGGCATGTGCACACCGCCTGGCTGCACGGCTACCGGCGCGTGGAGCTGGGCGGCGGGCAGCAAGCCTTTGTGGCGGCGTCGGAGAAAGCCCTGCTCGACCTGGTTTACCTGGAGCCGGAGGGCGATACCTTACCCTATTTGCGCGGACTGCGTTTGCAGAACCTGGAACAATTGGATTGGGATCAGTTGCAGCGCCTGGCGCAATCCTCCGGCAAACCCAAATTGCTGCGCGCCGTGGATAATCTTCAAATTTTGATGGCTGAAGCGGGGGCATACGAAACCTTATGAAAGAGCACATCCGGTCTTTATTAAACAGCAGCCTCACACCCGTGCAGAACAAGAACCTGGTGCGCGAGTACCTGCAAGCGCGCATTCTGGAGGGCTTGCAGCGCGCCGGGGCGATGGTTCCGCTGGCGTTTTGCGGCGGCACGGCGCTGCGCTTTTTGTACAACATCCAGCGTTTTTCGGAAGACCTGGATTTTACACTGGAGGGTGACCCTGCGACGTATGATTTTCGCGGCTGGTTGAAAACCATTCAATCCGATTTTGAACGGGAAGGCTACCAGGTGGAAGTGAAGGTCAACGATCAGCGAACGGTGCAGGCTGCCTTCGTGCGCTTTGATGGATTATTGCATGAATTAAACCTGTCGCCGCATGCCAATGAAGCGCTCTCGATCAAGATTGAAGTGGACACCCACCCGCCGGCTGGGGCTGGCTTGCAGATCAGCCTGGTGCGGCGGCACGTCACCTTGCGCGTGCAGCATCACGACCGGGCTTCGTTGTTGAGCGGCAAACTGCACGCCATCTTGCAGCGCGAATTTGCCAAGGGACGCGACCTGTACGACTTGCTGTGGTACCTCGGCGACAGCACCTGGGACGCTCCCAACTTGACGATGTTGATCAATGCCCTGACGCAAACCGGCTGGCAGGGAGAAATACCAACGCCGCAAAACTGGCGCAGCCTGGTGACCCGGCGATTGGAGCAATTGGATTGGCAGCGAATCCGATCAGATGTTTTGCCATTCCTGGAACGGTCACAGGAAATCGAATTGCTCACGCTGGAAAATTTCCAATCATTGTTGCAGGAGTAATTTCTTCCCTGGTAGGAAGGGGAGGCAAAAATGGGCGCACATTGTGCGCCTATTGACCGCAATTCCACCAGTCTTATGTAATGTTTGTTAAACTGTCATTTCTACGAGCGCAAAGGGTACGTCTCAAAAAGCGGCACTGTGCGCGAGGAGAAATCTAAGCACCGGGCAAGAAAAAAGCGTGTTTTAAAGATCTCAAACAAGATTTCTCACCCCCTTTACAGCATTTACAGCCCATCTTTTGAGCGTATCGGGAGTTCGAAATGACCAATTAGACTTCCAGTAAATGGTTGGAATAAATGATTGCACGACGTGCGCCCCTACAGTTGACCAATTGCATACTCAACGATCATGCCGGGAATGTCGACGCCGGTGAGCGGCACGGTGGAGTGAAATTCCATGGTGTGATTGACCTCGTTGACCAGGTAGCCACGGGTGGGGTGCTCGAAGATGTCCACGGCGATCACGCCGCCGCCCACGGCATTGGCGGCTGCGCGGCTGATGTGGTCGATCTCGGGCGTCACCGGGCATTCTTCGGCTTTGCCGCCGCGCGCCGTGTTGGTGATCCAGTGCGGTGAGCTGCGGTAGATGGCGCACACGGTACGTTGACCGATGACGAAGGAACGGATGTCGCGCCCGGGTTTCTCGATGTGTTCCTGGATGTAAAAGATGGAATGCTGTGCGCCGCCCAGGGCTTCTTTGTGTTCCAGTACGGTTTCGGCAGCTTCACGGTCGTTGATTTTGGACAGCAGGCGTCCCCATGACCCCACCACCGGTTTAAGCACCACCGGGTAGCCGATTTCATCCATGATTTGCAGGGCGGCTTCGGCCGTGAAGGCGGTCCACACCTGCGGCTGGGGCACGCCGGCTTGCTCGAGGGCGATGGAGGTGTTGAGCTTGTCGCCGCACACCTCTGCCACGCGAGCCATGTTGACGGTGGGAATGCCCCAGCCGTTGAGCACCCGTGCCACATATAATCCGGTGTTGTACGACAGGCTGCGCACCAGCACCCTGTCGTACTGCTGCCAGCGCGAGGGGTCGCTTAATTGCAGGGTGATCTCGCGGTCGTCGATGCGGTCATAGTCGATGCCGCGTTTTTCCAGGGCTTCGAAAATCCATTTTTCTTCCACACGCACGCGTGAGAATAGTACGGCTAATTTCATGATGGTTGCTCCAAATTGTTCGATAATTGCATGCCCCGATATTCTTTTGGGGCGTCATTCCTATTTTTGAGACTGCCACGTCGGGCAAATAACGCCCTCCTCGCAGAGACAAATTAAGTTACTCAAGGCGCACCAGGATGGCGCGGGTGATGGCGTCGGTGGTCAGGTCGGGCGCCAGTCTACCTTCAATCACTGGCAGATCAAACTCCAGGGCGGAGCGCACTGCGTTTTCGACGGCGTCAGCAATGTGCGGCAGGTTCCAGGCATGGCGCACCAGCAGTGCGGCGCTGAGCACAGCCGCGATTGGATTGGCAATGCCCTTGCCGGCAATGTCGGGCGCTGAGCCGTGCACCGGTTCAGCCAGGGCCATGCCTTCGCCCAGGTTGAGCGAGGGCGCCAGTCCCATGCCGCCGCACCAGTGGGCTGCCAGGTCGGAGAGGATGTCGCCGAACAGGTTGGTGGTGACCAGCACACCAAAACGCTGCGGCTGGCTGACCAGTTGATTGGCAGCGGTGTCCACCAGCAATTCGTCCACGTTGATCCCGCCCGATTCTACACCCGTTTCGCGCGCGGCTTGGCGCACGCTGTCGCGGAACAAGCCGTCGGTCAGCGGCAGGATGTTGGCTTTGTGAACGATGGTCAGGCGGGTTACCCCGCAACTGCGCGCCAGCTCACAGGCAGCACGCCCAATGCGGGTGGAAGCGCGGCGGGTGATGACGCGCTCCGCCACGGCGGTGTCGCCTTCCAGGCGCTCACGCCCGCTGTATAAACCCTCGGTGTTCTCGCGCACGATGAGCAGGTCCACATCGCTGCGCGGCGAGAGGCGCGGCAGGCTGCGCACCGGGCGCAGATTGGCGTATAGGTCCAATTCCTGGCGCAGGGTGAGGATGGCGCTGCGGTAACCTTCCACTTTGTGCGACGGCGAGGAGACCGCCCCGAACAGGGCGGCGCGGCAGCCGCGCACAGCTTGCAATGTCTCCGGCGGCACGGAAACTCCGCGCTGCTGAAAACACTCCCAGCCGGCTTCGGCGGGCAAAATGTGCAGCTCGGGCACGGCGGCGCGCAGCACGCTGACTGCCGCCGGGATGACCTCGCGGCCGATGCCGTCGCCTTCGATAACGCATAAATCAGGCATGGCGCTTACCCTTCACTCGGAAAGTGACCGTGCTGGCGCACGTAGGGCACAATGCCGCCCGCCGCCAGGATTTCGCGGGCAAAGGCAGGCAGGGCGGGCAGGCCGTGAACCTGCCCGTTGACGGTCAGAGTCCCGGCAGCCAGGTCGAGCTGCGCCGGGTCGCCGTTTTGCACCGTCTGCACAATGTGGGGCGCCACGAACAGCGGAATGCCCAGGTTGAGCGCGTTACGGAAGAAGATGCGTGCAAAGCTGTTTGCGATGATGGCGCCCACCTGGCGGCGGCGCAGGGCTTCCACGGCATATTCGCGCGATGATCCGCAGCCGAAGTTGTTTTCCGCCACGATGATGTCGCCGGGCATGGCGTTCTGGTTGAAGTCGGGGCGGGCTTCGATGAAGGCGGCTTCGCCCACATCGGCATCCGGGCGCATGTAGGGGGCGTAGCGCCCGGGCACAATTTGATCGGTGTCAACGTCAGAGCTAAATTTCCAGATGGTGGACATAATAGGGTTCCTTTATTCCAGTTCTCTTGGGTCGCTGATCACGCCGCGCAGGGCGGTGGCGGCAGCCACGGCCGGCGAAGCCAGGTAAATTTTGGAGGTAGGTGCACCCATGCGCCCGCGGAAGTTGCGGTTGGCGGTGGACAGGCACACTTCATTGTCGCCCAGGGCGCCCTGGTGGCGACCCATGCAGGGCCCGCAGCCGGGTGAGGTGAGAATGGCGCCGGCCTCGACCAGGGCGGTCAGGGTGCCGTCAGAGGCAGCCCGTGCCAGTTCGCGACTGGAGGCGGGCGTGACCACCAGACGGATGCCAGGCGCCACGTGCTTGCCGCGCAGGTAGCGGGCGGCTTCCGCCAGGTCTTCATAGCGCCCGTTGGTGCAGGTGCCGATGAACACCTGGTTGACCGGTGTGCCGGCAACGTTGCTCAGGTCGGCCACCTGGTCAACGGCGTGGGGCAGGGCGACTTGCGGCTCCAGTTCAGCCAGGTCAATAGTCAGGGTGGAAACATACTGCGCGTCGGGGTCAACATGCAGCCAGTCCGGCACGTCATAACCTTGCATGGCAGCGCCGAAGGGCGGCACAATGCCGGCTTTGGCGCCCACTTCCACCGCCATGCTTGCCAGCGTCTGGCGGTCGGGCAGGGGCAGCCAGTCGAGCCCGTGATACTCCACAGTCATGTAGGTGGCGCCGGCAATGGTGAGCTGCTGACCGATTTTGAGAGCCAGGTCTTTGGCAGCCACACCGGGGCGGAAACTGCCGTTCACCTGCACCCTCAGGGTTTCAGGCACGCGCAGCCAGGTGCGCCCGGTAGCCCAGATGAGGGCGATGTCGGTGGAACCCATGCCCGAGCCGAAGGCGCCCACCGAGCCGTAACTGGTGGAGTGCGAATCTGAACCCATCACCAGCAGCCCGGGGCGGGCTATTTTCTCTTCCACCAGCACCTGGTGACACACGCCGCGCCCCACGTCGAACAGACGGATGCCCTGCCGGGCGGCGAACTGGCGCGCCTCAGCCTGCGCGTTGGCAGTGCCGACTGTGGAGGCGGGCGCCACGTGGTCAAACACCATGACCAACTGTTCGGGGTTGTGCACGCGCTCGACGTCCAACTGTTCACGCATAATTTTGATGATGCTGGGGGAAAGCGAGTCGTGGCTCATCACCACATCCGGTTCCACCACAATCAGGTCGCCAGGGATGACAGCCCGCCCGGCTTTGTGCGAAAGAATTTGTTGTGAAAGGGTTTGTCCCATAATTAACTCCCGATGGGTTCAGCCAGGGCTTCCGGCTGGGGGTTGATTTCTGTTTGCTGCTGGGCGTTGTACAACAGGCGGTCCACTTCATCCAGGGTCAGCGCCTGCTGGTCGGCCAGGTGTTTCACTTCGTCTGTGATGCGTTTGAGAATGCCGTCGTCCAGCGCCAGCCCTAGCTGCTCGGCGCGTGAGCGGATGGCGTTCCAACCGGTGAGGCGGCTGGCAATGTGGATGTAGCGTTTGAGCCCAAAATCTTCCGGGCGCAGCACTTCGTAGGTGGAAGGGTTGTTGAGCACGGCTTTGGCATGAATGCCGGCTTTGTGGGTGAAAGCCGTGTAGCCGGTGATGTAGTTGTTGAAGGGGATATCGACGTTGACCAGTTTGGCTATGGTCTGGTCGATGTGCATCAGCAGCGGCAAATTGTATTTGGCAACCAGGTTGGGGTTGACGGCATACAGGCGCGCGATCAACCCGCCCAGGGGAGTGATGCCGTTGCGCTCGCCAATGCCCAGCACGCTGGTATCGATGTGGGTGGCGCCGGCTTCCAGGGCGGCAAATGCGTTGGCAATGGCGCAGCCGGTGTCATTGTGACCGTGAAACTCGATGTCGGCATGCACCCGGCGGCGCAGTTCGCTGACCAGGTCGTAAATCTGGCGCGGGGTGCCAATGCCCACCGTGTCGGCTACGCCCACGCGGTGCACACCGATCTGATCCACCGCCTCGTACACCCGGTACAGGTCTTGCGGGTCGCTGCGCAGGCTGTCTTCAGTGCTGAAACGCATCTCAACATTCTGGGTTTTCAGGTATTCAAGCACTCCTTGTGCAATGTCGATGATTTGTTCGATGCTTTTTCCGTGGCTGAACTCGCGTAAATAGGAGGAAGTGCCGATGACCACATCCACACCCTGCACGCCGGCTTCCACTGCCTGGCGCACATCTTCCAACGCGCAGCGTGTGTGGGTGAGAATCTTGGTGCGCAGTCCCAACTTCGCAATGGTGCGGCAGTCGCGCTCGCTTTGCGGCGAGGCCAGGGGTGTGGTCAGTTCCAGGTACTCCACACCAAAGGCGTCCAGCAGGGTGGCAATGCGCACCTTTTGCTCGGTGGTAAAGAAAGCGTTGACAAACTGCTCTCCTTCACGCAGGGTTGATTCGATGATTGAATAATTTTCCAGGCTCATGGCTCCTCCATTAATCAGCGGTTGAACAAATCCTCTTAATAAAAAAGCACCTCCCCGGTGACCGGGGAGATGCTTTGCGTTGCTACCAGACAGGCAAGCTCTACCAGACCACCCAGGGGCGCCGGTTCGACTTCTTGCTTGCCTTCTTCGCGTTGAAATTCATGGTTTTTTACTCGCCCCAGTCTTCCTGTTCCATGGGCGCCAGGTCCAACTGGATGGGATTGAGGCTGACTATTTCCAGATCGACGCCGCATTCGGGGCAAACGATGATTTCGCCCACCAGGGCGTCGGCGGCCAGGTTGACGGTGATGTCACATTCGGGGCAGTGGGATGATAATTCAACAGGCATAATTCCTTTTCCTTTCTAAGTAAAAAAACAGCCCTCCGGTTGGGAGGGCTGTTGGATTGATGATTGGTTTGGTTTCTCAGTCAATCCGGATGCAAAGACCCACCGTCCCGGTGCGGGAGAGCGTGATTCGCTTTGCAAAAGGCTTAACCAAAAATTGTAAATACATGAGCGTTATTTTACAGGAGAATGACAGGTTGTCAAGAGTTTTTACTTATCAATTTTGACATAATAGAACAAATATACTATAATTTAGGGGAGCGATTTGATTTGCTCATTCATACTTTAAGAGAACACACGGGAGAAAAAAATGGATACGGATACGTTTGGAATCGTCCAATTGACCGAAGAGAACCTGACGGATGAGCATATTTGCTGCTGCATCAACGATGCCAAATGTGAGCGGGGATACCAGATGAAGAAAGACTGGATTCGCGACCGCCTGCCGGAAGGCTTTGTTTTCAAAAAACTCAACGTGCGCGGCAAGGTGTTTATCGAATATATGCCGTCTGAGTATGCCTGGCGGCCGATTGAAGCGCCGGGATATATGTGCATCCAATGCTTCTGGGTTTCGGGTAAATACAAAGGTCAAGGCTGGGGAAAGAAGCTGTTCGATACCTGCGAAGCCGATTCACAAGGTATGCATGGAATTGTCACCGTGACCAGCAGCAAGAAGCGTCCTTTCCTGACAGACAAAAGCTTCTTTATCAAACAGGGTTTTGAACTGGCTGACTCGGCGCCGCCCTTTTTTGAACTGCTGGTGAAACGCTTCGACGACGCACCGCTGCCGCGCTTTGCGCCGCATGTTAAAGACAGCAGCAAAATTCCACAGGACGGCCTGGTGCTGATATACAGCGATCAATGCCCCTTTGCTGATTATTACATCGATGAAATGCTTAACACGGCGATTGGGTTGGGCGTCAACGGTAGAAAAATTCACCTGGCCACGCGGGAAGAAGTGCAGCAAGGGCCGTCACCTTTTGGTGTGCTGGGAGTATATTATAACGGCGCCTTTCTGACGCACGAATTGATGGCTGCAAAAGGTTTTGAAAAGTTGCTGCGTGAGAAGGTGTTATCTTAAACCCTCATCCCGGCCTTCTCCTGAAGGAAGAAGGAATTGTCTTAAACCCTCATCCCGGCCTTCTCCCGAGAGATGAAAGAGTTGTCTTAAACCCTCATCCCAACCTTCTCCCTTTGGGAGAAGGAGTTTTTTTAAGGAATTCGTTAACACAAATTTGAGAATAGGCGTAAAATCCCTTGCGCAATGATTCTCGAAGAAAGAAGTGACCGTTCCAAACTCCTTTATTTGGAATGAATGCGCAGGATGAAATCACTATCTCGAAAACTGCTCAGTATGCTGGCGGCGCTGGCGGCACTGCTGGTGATTGTGCTGCCTCTGCGCCAGATCATTAACGGCAGCACCTATTACCAGCCATTGAATAACATCGACGGAACCACCCTGATTATGATTGGGATTTTGCTGCTGCGCGGCATCAGCGCTGGTTGGCGCGATAGCGACCTGCAGGCGGTTTCGATTGCCCTGATCGGGGCGTTATCGTTTGTATTCACCTTCGAAGCCATCTACAAATGGTCGTTTTACCTGCTGCCCTGGAAAATTCCCCCGCAAGAACTGCGTGAGCTGGTGATTCAACTGGGCATTTCCGCCACAGCGTTGGCGGGCTTCGCTTTCGGAAAATTCAAATGGAATCGCTTCAGCCTGATTGCAGCCGGGGTTTTTGCCGCCGGATGGGCCTTCTGGTTGTTGATCGGTTATCCGCAAATTTTCAGCGATCGTACCATGTTCCCGGCGGTGCTAAACATCACATTCAACCACGATGTAATCTATGCCCTGAACCGCTTTGAGAAATTTGTGCTATTCCTGGTCTTCTTCAGTTTCTATCCCATGCGCAAACAAACCAACGGTTAGATTGCAATGCCTTTGAACTGGCTGAGATACAGGTGGTGGTAAAAACCTTTCTGGTCCAGTAATTGTTGATGCGATCCCTGTTCTACGATTTCGCCATTATTAATTACCACCACCTTATCAGCGTCACGAATGGTGCTGAGGCGGTGGGCGATCACAAAGCTGGTGCGTCCCTGCATCAAACGCAGCAGTGATTGCTGAATACGTGCCTCAGTGCGCGTATCGACACTGCTGGTAGCTTCGTCCAGAATCAGGATAGCCGGGTCGGCCAGCACGGCGCGGGCGATAGCCAGCAGTTGACGCTGCCCCTGGCTAAGGTTGTTGGCGCGTTCCGAAAGGTTGGTTTGATACCCCTGCGGCAACTGGCGAATGAAGTGGTCTGCGTCAGCCAGTTCAGCGGCGCGGATGCACTCCTCATCGGTTGCATCCAGGCGGCCGTAACGAATATTCTCCATCACTGTGTCGGCAAACAGGAAGGTATCCTGCAGCACCATGCCCAACTTGCGGCGCAGGTCAGCCTTGCGCACGGTGCGAATATCTTGCCCGTCGATGCTGATGCTGCCGCCCTGGATGTCATAAAACCGGTTGAGCAGGTTGATGATGGTGGTCTTGCCGGCGCCGGTGGGGCCCACCAGGGCAATGGTTTGTCCGGCCCTGGCTTCCAGGGTCAGGTTTTTGATTACCGGCTGATTTTCCACATAACGAAAGTTCACATTCTTAAACTGCACATCCCCACGAATAGTGTCCAACGGAATGGCATCGGGGGTGTCTTGAATCTCGGGTGCTTCGTCGATGATGGCAAAAATTCGTTCGGCGCCCGCCAACGCACCCTGGATGGAATTGTACAGGTTGGCAATCTGCCGCAGGGGTGAGGTGAAGTTTTGACCGTAATTGATGAAGGTGGCGATCATACCCACGCTGACCAGACCCTGCAGCGCCAGCCAGCCGCCCAGCCCGGCCAGCACAATGACAAAGAAATTGCCCAACACGCTGGTCAACGGCATGAGCAGCAGGGCATAGGAATTGGCATAGACACCGGCTTCAAAAACCGCTTCGTTGTGTGTGCGGAAGGATGCGATGATGCTTTCGTTGCGGCGGAAAGCTTTAATCACCTTTTGACCGCTGATGGCTTCTTCAGCAATACCGTTCAAGTTTCCCAGGCAGCTTTGCAGTTCACGGAATCCTTTGCGGGTGTAGCGGGCAACAAATTCTGTAAACCACAGCATGATGGGCACCACCAGCAAACTGGCAAGCGCCAGCCAGTGATTGAGCACGAACATGGCAATCACAATGCCGCCCATCGACAACACACTGGCAATCATGGCGGTAATATTCTGGGAAACGGCCTGGTTGATGGCGTCAATATCGTTGGTCAGGCTGCTCATCAATCCACCTGCGGGATGGGTATCAAAGTAATGCATTGATTTGGATTGCAGGTGGATAAACAGGTCCCGGCGCAGGTTTCTCAATACCAGTTGTGAAACGCGCGCCATCATCCAACTAGAAATTGCGTTAAACAGGTTGCTAATAATGTAGGCAGCCAGCATCCAGCCGGCTGTGCGTACCAGCCCGGCAGAGTCGCCGCCGCCAATAAAGCGGTCAATGGCTACGCCCATTAAATACGGGCTGAGCAGACCAAGCAATGTATATATCACTATAAAAAACAGAACCACATTGATCTGGCCTTTATAAGCGCCCAGATATGGCAGCAAGCGCGCCAGGGCGCGGTTGGGATTTTGCGCTTTTTCAATACGGCCTGGTTGGCTGGGCCGGCGCTGCATGCTGGAACGGATATCCTGGGAATTGCGACTCATCATGATCGTTTCTCCGTCCTAGTTATGCAACCCATTGCCAAGTTGCGAATCAAAAATTTCTTGATAGATGGGACTCGATTCAATTAATTGGGTGTGACTGCCCTCAGCCACAATACGTCCCTTATCCAGCACAACAATCTTGTCGGCGTCAAGTACGGTGCTGATGCGCTGCGCAACCACAAAACTGGTGCAGCCTTGCAGGTTTTTTTTCAGCGCCTCTTGAATGTGGGTTTCTGTTTCCACATCCACTGAACTGGTGGCGTCATCCAGGATGAGAATGCGCGGGTGGGTGATGATGGCACGCGCAATGGCAATGCGCTGCTTTTGCCCGCCTGACAAATTGGCGCCGCGTTCTTCCACGTGCGTGTCATAGCCCTGAGGGAATTTCATGATGAAATCATGCGCCTGGGCAATTTTTGCCGCGGCAATCATCTCTTCTTCCGTAGCGTCAGGTTTTCCGTAGCAAATGTTTTCCCGTAGGGTGCCTGAGAACAGGATGGAATCTTGCGGAACAATGCCCACGTGTTCCAGGATTGAGTCTTCATTCAAATTACGCACATCCAGGTTGTTGATTTGCACTTCACCGGCGGTGACATCATAGAAGCGTGGTATGAGATTGACCATCGATGATTTTCCAGCCCCGGTTGCGCCCAGAATGGCGACGGTTTGACCGGGTTCTGCAGACAGGTTGATGTTTTCGAGTACATTAAGATCACCATCGCCCCTGTAATGAAAATCAACCTCTTTAAAATCTACCCGGCTCAAAGGCTGTGAGGGCAGTGCCAAAGCATCGGAGATATATTCAATTTCCGGTACGGTGTCGAGCACTTCCACAATGCGTTTGGCCGATGCCAGGCCGTTGGCCAGCACATTTGAAAGTTGGGTGAGCATGATCAGGGGCATCAGGGTGGTCATCAGGTAGTTGATAAACGCTACAATCTGGCCCACCATCATATTTCCTTCAATGGCTCGCAATCCGCCCATCCAGATAACCAGAACAATCCCAATATTGACAAACAGTGTGGTAATGGGGGTCATGGATGACATGAACTGCATAACCCGCACCGTGTGATCGGCCAGGTCATCGTTGGCGCCGTCAAAGCGCCGGGTTTCATAAGCGTCGCGGACAAAAGCTTTCACCAGTCTCGCCCCGGCGATATTCTCCTGTAATATGGTGTTCAGCGTATCCATTTTTTGCTGGACAACCCGGAAGAAAGGTTCCATTTTTATGCTGAAGATTATGATTACCACTCCGGCAATCAGCAGAACCGGGATCATGGCAGCAGCGAGCGCGGCATTAGTGTAGAACATTAAAATGATGCTGCCAATCATCAACAGGGGACCGCGTGTACCAATGCGTAACGAAACCTGCACCAGGCGCTGCACGGCGCTGGTGTCGCTGGTGAGCCGTACCATTAATTTTCCCGTGCTGAAACGATCCAAGTCGCCGTAGGAAAATTGTTGGATTTTGATGAACAAAGCCTCGCGCAAATCGCGCGCCACGCTCTCGCCGGTGCGAACAGAAAAGATGTTGTTAAGAATGGCGACCAGGGCGTTCATCAACGACATGCCAACCATGAGGGCTGCGGTTTGCAGCACCACGCGCATATTATTCTCCCGGATTCCCTGGTCAATGATGCGGGCAATTAAACGCGGAATAGCCAGATCGGCAACTACAATAATTAACAACGTAACCAGGGACAAAACTGCCAATTTCCGATAGGGTTTAACAAACTGTAATATTTTTCGAATGGGATGCATGGGCTATTTAACCAAAGAGAACATTTAAGATTTTAAAAATGCGTTTTGCAAGATGGATAAAGCGTTCATCAGCGTTTCAAGTTCTACATGAGATAGATTGGCTATTTTTTCATTCATCCAGGCATGGTTTTTTCCCATGAGCGTGGTTACAACCCGCTCTCCTTTTTCAGTCATCTCAAGTTTTACATACCGGCGATCTTTGTCATCCTGGCGGCGGGTGATCAACCCTTTTTTAACCAGCAAATCGACAGCCTGACTGATGGCAGGGCGGCTGATTTGGTGTTTCGCAGCCAGATCGCCTACCGTGCGGGCGCCCCGCCGAATTTGGCGCAGCATGCGAAATTGAATGAAGGTGATATCAAAATCGAGCATGGCATTGGTGTGGATGTTGTTGCGTACCTGGTTCCAGACCGGTGGAAAAGTGTCCCAGATTTTTTCAATGGTTTGATTGCGAATATCAGTCGCAGACATGACAGGTCCTTTTCGTTAAATACCAGAATAGTTAACTTACTTAACTATATCCGGAAGGAGAATTCTGTCAAGAGAAAAAAACGGGATTAACTAACGGTTGCGGTAGTAGCTTTGTGTGCAGCTGAATTCCTGTTCCTGTTCGTCCCAGGGAATGGGAATGCGCTGTATACCAATGTCGCCCTGGCGCGCCTGGCGGTCGCGGGCATCCCAATCGCGGGCAAATTGCTGCATGGGCTGCATGGTGGGGAGAATGTGCTGCACGCTTTGCAGGGCAGCCGTGGGGGTCAGCAGCACCGCCAGGGCAAAGGCGGAAGCAACCCACAGCTTGCCAGGCGGGCGCGGCAGCAGCAACGCTGCAGCCATGACGCCGTAAACCAGCCAGGCGCTGGGGATGACCTGCGTGCGCAGCGGAATACTGCTGGACATGGCATAGGCGCCGGGCACAAAACAGGCCAATGCCATACCGGCTGCCGTAAGCAGCGCAGCAGCAGATAAAACGAACCGGCGTGGAAGTGCGCTATCCAGGCTGAATCCCAGCCCGGCGGCTGTCAGTATTGCCAGCCAGCCAAAGGAGGGAATGGAACGCAGATATTCGATAAAATAACGGCAGGTGAGCTGCACCAGAACCGGCAGTGAACCGGCTGGTGGATAATCCTGGGCAGCGGCGCGGGCGTCGATGCCGGGGGATAACAATTCAACCGCCAGGCCGGCGGCAGCAGCCAGGGCAGAGCAACTCAAAAGAACCAGCAGCGGACGATTGTTTCGTGCAAACAACCAGGCGGCGGCGAGGCCAACCATTTGCAGCGCCAGCCAACCCAAAACGGCGGCTTCATGGGTGGCAGCGATGGCAAAACTGAGCAGGGTTGCCAGGGGCGCCGCCCACAACAAACCGCCGGCTGGCGGGTGGCGGAAACGCCACAGCAGTGCCATGTGCAGCGGAGTTAAGATCAGCACCGGCAGCACCGCCACTGATGAGACAATCCAGTAAACCGATTTATACAGGTCAGGTGTGATGATGAAAATGGTGAACGGCGCCCACACAGCCCCGGCCAGCGCGGTTGATAAGCGCTGTGACGTGCTGCCTTCCATTAGCTTCCATAGGATGATAAAACAAGCGGCTGAAATACCCAGCAATTGCATGGATACAATCCAGGGCTTGTCATTAAATCCCATCAGTAGGAAATTTGAGAAAAATCGTCCCGACCAGTGGTTGTAGAACCAGATGACCGATTGGAAATAACCCTTACTTTCACGCACTAAGGCGTAGCAAAAATCGTCGCCGTACATGCGGGTGGAAAGGCTGTTGTACAACAGGATTGCCATGCCGGTCAATCCGCCAAGCAAAGCCAGCCAGGATAAACCGCGCACAGGTATTTTGGTATGGTGGATGATGAGGGGCAGCAGGAACGCTAGGTTGAAAACCAGGCAGGCTGCAGCGGTGATTGCAAGGGATAGAAAGTAGCGTGGAGAGAAGCTTTGCGCCGGTGTCACCAGCAATGCAAAGAAAATGGATACCAGTATACCTGCCAGCCAGGCAGCAGGGATTGCCGGTTGTATGGGCTCCCTTTTTCCAAAAAACAGCACATAAAGAGGAATTGCCAGGCAAAACGTCAGTAAAATTGACTGTACGGCCAGGCTGCGCAGTGAGCGCAGTTCAAAATTCCAGGTGGTTAAAACCATTAAGCCTGCCAGTGAGGCGGCAGACAAAATTGTGAATAACAGACGCTCGCGAGAGACTGCTTTAGGGTTGGCGGGTGTGGTTTCAGGCATGACAGTCCTGCTTTATGGATGTAAATGGATTGTCATGCAGTTTATAACCGATTGTTATTGCGCGCAAGGGAAGAAGGTGATATCGTCGTAAACCTGGCTGCGGTATTTACCATCGTCGGTTATGATCTGATAAACGAACCAGGATTCTCCCATCATGGGCGGGAATTGCAGGTTTTGTTTGCTGCTGCCGCCGCCGATGATGACCGCGCGTCGGCTATCGCTGGTCCAACGACTCAGGTTGATATTTTGTGTATCGGACCGCCTGTTGGAGTTTTTATCCACAATGTGATACCACACCGAAATGCCGCGGTTAATGTCGGCCACTTTCACGGTGATGGTTAATTCATACGGTTCCTGGTAACAATAAAACTTTTGCACAGACTCTTTCACTTCCAATACCACTTCTTGCGAGGTGTTGGGTGCGGAAGTTTTAATCGCTGCCGGATTGGTGGTGGAAGTGGCTTCCGGCTCAGTTGGTGTGGGGTAAGGCGTGTAGGTGGGATAGGGAGTGTAGGTTTCCTGTGGTGTGTAGGTGGGATAGGGAGAAGCTTCTTCCACTCTGCCCAGTTCTTCTTCCAGGGCTTCAACAGTCATTTCAGCTTCGGCGCCGCGGGTGGCGGCAATGCCCAGCGCAATACGGGTTTCTTCGGCGCCCGATTCAACCGGCGGCTCTTCTTGTTCAGTGCCTTCTGAGACTGAAGCCAGCGTCTGACAGGATAAGATGAAAAAGATACTGAGAAGCAGAATGCAGGTAGGGCGAAAATCATTTTTCTTGGTCATAAACTACCTCCCATTGGGACCCATGTCTGTTTTGATTCCTGCTAATACTTTAGCAAATCGATTTCCTTCCGTCAAGCGGTGAAAAAAAACAACATCCACTGGTAATAATCAGTGGATGTTGTTTTATGGTTCACAATGAACCTAATCCATTTCGACCTGTTGGCAGGTATCCATTTGCCAGAAATCGGCTGGCCATTGCTCGCGTGGCAGGTGCGATGGAAACTCGCCAGGCTGGCTGCCGGAGAGATCGAAATGCACCCAGGGATTGACCGCCGGCGACCCAAAGCTGACCTCAACAGTGCGTTGGTTCAAATCGAAAACCATGGAATGCAGGCAGCCAAACATCTGGTCGTAGTAGTGGCAGCACAATCCGATGGGATAGGGCGTGGAGAGCAGTTCTTTAAGAATGCTGCTATTGATTTGCGGGCTGTGCTGTTCAAGGCATTGTTGGGCAGCCCCATAGCGCACGGTAGAATGATTCATGGACATGGGTTCCAGGGCGCGGATCTGGGCTGACTGGAAGTGGTTGGTGGCAATCAGGTACTGCGCCGGGGTGGAAGCATCGATGCGGGTGAAATGTTTATCGGCGCCGAAAATTTCAACCCGCACGGCGGCGCCGGACGCATCGGCCACCAGGAAGATGGGATTGTCGCATGAAGGAAACTCACTGATCAATGCAACAGCTTCTTCCACGCTGGCGCAGCGATCCAACAGGGTGCGCCCCAACGCCCAGAAGCTCAACCCTTCCTGAATGGGTGGGCGGAATCCGGGCTGCACACTGACCGGCATGCCGCCCACTGACATGGTAACCGAGACACCTTTTTCATTCATGCCGTCCTGGCGCCCGAAGAACAGGGTGGAAAACCCGATGTGAGCGTACTGTCCCTGGATGGCGGTTGTCACCAGGCGCAGGTCATCCATGCGGTCGCCGAAGTCGTAGTTGCGCCCCACCAACACATGACCGTTTTCGGTGATGGACGGCAGCGCCACCATGTGGCTGCAGTGCCGGGCGGCCAGATGCGTGGCGGCATAGTAATACAAATCAGCGGGGGCGATTTTTAAGGTGTCGCAGAATGCACTGATTTCTTCAGCGGCTGCCGGGTTGAAGCGCGCCATGAGCTGTTCAGTGCGCTGAAAGGAAGGGCGGTCGGGGATGCTGTTGCCTGAACTCAGCCAGTTGACAAAAGCAGGGATATAGGCAATGGCTTGCGCCTGGGCGGCGCCAACCTGCGCGGCAGTTCCTTTGAGAACAACATGCCGGAAAGTGATGGGATTGTTTGTGTCTTGAGACATTTTCTTCCTCCTGAAGAATGATGATGGTTTGTTAGACTTCCCCATCATAGCGGAGCAAGGAAGAAAAGGCTTGACATTTCTTTGCTTGAGGTTTGCAATTCTTGCGGTCTTACAAAGGCACAACCGGGATGCAGACATCCATCACAAATTTTCCTTCTGGGTGGGTGTCGGGTGTGGCGCGGTAAATCTCAAAATTTGGCAAATCATCCGGCTGCATGCCGCTGTCGGGCAACCAGACGCGGTAGAAGTGGCGGTAAATCAGTTCAATCTCATCAGCCGAGCAAACCACGCGCATGATGGCGCAGCGCGCCGCCTGGATGTCGAGAAACCCCACCAGCGGATCGCTGGTTAAATCGAGGGGAACGGTCATGCAGGCGTAATAACGGCATTTATCCAGCGGGGTGATTAGTGGATCATCCAGCGAAATGCCGATCATCAACGTATCGTGGGTGATCAAATTGCGGGCGGTAGCCCAGCGGCTCAACCGATTCCAGGCGATGCAGATCCGCTCCAGGTCATAGCCCTGCATATCAGCCACATAAGCCAGGTGCATGGCCGGCATGCTGCGCACTTCTATCTCAGGCGCCGGGCTGAGGTTGGGTGGTTCGGCGGCCGGGGGCTGATGCGGATAGGCATCCGGCAGCGGCGACCTGGCATAACTGCTGGCGCTGACGCCGAAGTGTTTTTTAAACGAGCGTGCAAAAACAGATGAAGAGGAAAAACCGCAGCTCAATGCAATTTCGGTGATGGTTTTGGACGGCGCCTTGTGCAGCAGGTTGGCTGCCCGTTCAAGCCGCAGGCGGCTGACGAAATCTTGCGGGGTTTCACCCAGCGCCGCGGTGAAAATGCGGTGAAAATGAAAGGGCGAGAAATGACTGATGCGCGCCACCTGCTCCAAATCCAGGTCGCTGCCCAGGTTGTTGGTAATGTAGGAGACCACATCCTGAATACGGGCGTTGTATTGATCACGGGGACGGAGGTTCGACGACATGCATCAGCCCTTGACAATTCAAATGGTCAAACCGCCGCGTTCAGCCAGCACTTTCAACAATTCGGTTTGCAGTTCGTCAGCCCTGGCTTCCAATTTACCCAGTTCAGCCAGCATTTCAACCGCGCGCGGGTTATTCGCATAGCTCAACAGGTTGATGCGCACATTCAGGCCTGCGGCGGTTAAGGCGGCGCGGGCATGCGCGGCGCTGCTGCCTGCGTCGGAGATGGCGTTAAGGTTGCCCAGGCTGGCGGCCTGGTTGGCCAGTTCAAACACGCGCACAGCCTGGCGCGCCACATTCAATGGAATTTCGGCCGCCTGGAAGGTGGCTTTTTCAATAGCGGCAGTACGAGCAGCCTTTTCTTCATCGGTGTCTTTGGGCAATTTGGTGGCCTGCATGAAAGATTCAAAGGCAGCCGCGTCCTGTTCCACCGCGTCGCTCAGGATGCGGCGCAGGCTTTCGGCTTCGTCCAGCGCGGCCAGCATCTGGGGTTCCACTTCTGCATATTTCTTGCGCCCCAAGGTCAGGCGCGCCACCATGGCAGCCAATGCTGCCCCCAGTGCGCCGGTGTGCGCCGCGGCTGAGCCGCCGCCCGGGGTGGGAGTTCCGGCGGCCACCCGGTCAATGAAGTCTTCCTGAACAGGGGCTGCGCCGCCAACGTGTGCGGCGGCCAGCTTTTGTTCCAGCACCTGGTTGTTGTTGAAGGCGTCGAGCTGTAAATACCAGCGCGCCGAGTCGATCAGGGCCTCCTGCGGGATCATGCCGATGAGTTCGGTGTGATGAATGCTTACCCCATAGCGGGCGGCTTCGCGGCGGATGGTTTCGACCACGGTATGAATGGCGGTTTTGTGGAAGTTGGTCAGGTTCATCGACACCTGGGCGCGGCCCTCCACCAGCACGCCCATGGCTTTGACAAAGCGAAAACCGCCGGATGACTGACGCACCACCCTGGCAATTTTGCTGGCGATGGCCACGTTTTCGGTGGCGAGGTAAACATTGAAGGCGATCAAAGGCTGGCGGGCGCCGATCACGGTGGCGCCGGCGGGGCCCAATTCACAGGGGCCAAAATCGGGTTTGCGCGCCGGGTTGGTTTTAATTTCTTCTTTCAATCCCTCAAACTGCCCCTTGCGAATGTTCTCCAGGTTTTGTCTTTCAGGAGATGCAGCGGCTTCTTCATACAGATAAACCGGGACGTTCAGTTCCTGCGCCACGCGCTGCCCCAGTTTCTTTGCCAGGATGATACATTCTTCCATCGACACGTCCCGGATGGGGATGAAGGGCACCACATCGGTGGCGCCGATGCGCGGGTGCTCGCCGGTGTGCTGGTTGAGGTCAATGGTCTGCGCGGCGTGGGCAATGGCGCGAAAAGCGGCTTCAGCCACGGCATCGGGCGAGCCGACCATGGTCACCACCGTGCGGTTGTGGTCCAGGTCAGAACTGTGATCAAGCAAAGCCACGCCGGGCACGCTTTGAATTTTTTCGACGATTTGCGCCACAATCTCGGGGCGGCGCGCTTCAGAAAAGTTCGGAACACATTCAACCAGAGCAGTCATACATTTACCTCATAGAAAAGACAGGGAAGACTTCCCCTTTTTTAATCACGGTTTTCACCAGGTTGCCGCCAAAGCGGTAGCCCAGGTGGCGGTAGTCATCCACCGATAAGATCAACAGGTCAGCCTGTTTGCCGGGTTCGATAGAGCCGATGCGAACAGCCCGGTTGATGGCTGCGGCGGCGTTGATGGTGGCGGCTGCCACGGCCTCAGCCGGGGTGAGTTTGAGATAGCGGCAGGCCAGGGCGAGCACAAATTGAAAGTTCTCGCACCAGGCCGGGCCGGGATTCATATCGGAGGCGATGGCCAAAATGCCGCCGGCAGCGATGATTCGCCGGGCGGGGGTGTAGTGTGAGTCGGCCAGCCCAAAGGGTGTGCAGGGCAATGACACAGCCGCGGTGTCGCTGTGCGCCAGTTGTTCAATTTCAGCGGCTGAGATTTTCACCAGGTGGTCAGCCGAGGCTGCGCCCAGCGAAACCGCCAGCCCTGCGCCGCCGATGTTTCCAAATTCGTCGGCGTGAATTTTGAGCGGGAAACCGTGCTGCCGGGCGCATTCCAAAATGCGGCGCGAGTGTTTGAGATTGAAGACATTTTCTTCGCAGAACACATCCACAAAGGGCAATTCCGGAAGATTTTCCAGGCTCCATGCTTTCACAGCAGGGATCATTTCATTGCACAACATTTCGGTGAAAGCGTCGGTGTCGCTGTTGAATTCAGGCGGCACGGCATGCGCACCCATGAAGGTGGGAGTCATTTCAATGGGAGTGGATTGGTTCAAAGCTTCAATCACAGCCAGTTGCTTGATTTCACTGGCCGTATCCAGCCCATAACCGGTTTTCACCTCAACCGTGGTCACGCCGTGGAAGAAGTGATTCAAGGCGCGCGGGCGGTTTTGCTCCACCAGTTCATCCAGAGAAGCGCTGCGGGTGGCCTGCATGGTGGCATTGATACCGCCGCCGGCGTTCATAATCTCCATGTAGGTTTTGCCCTGGATGCGCATTTCAAATTCGTTGCAGCGGTCACCCGCCCACACCAGGTGGGTATGCGGGTCCACCAGGCCGGGCATCACCGCACTGCCGGTGGCATCCAGGCGGGGTTCATCGGGGTAGGCCGCCAGCAGCGAGGCGCTGTCACCCACTTTTTCAATGAACCCATCGCGCAGCAGCACCGCGCCGTCGGGGATGATATCCAGCTCCGCCAGGCGCGCGCCGCGCCGTGGGCCGCCTTTGAGGGTGAGCAACTGCGATGCTGAATGGATCAGCATTGCTTATTTCTCCATCATGGGAATTTTGATCCCGTGTTTTCTGGCAGCGGCGACGGCTTCGGGGTATCCGGCGTCGGCATGGCGCACAATGCCCATGCCGGGGTCGCTGGTAAGCACGCGCTCAATGCGCGCCGCGGCTTCGGGGGTGCCGTCTGCCACAATCACCATGCCGGCGTGCTGGCTGTAACCAATGCCCACCCCGCCGCCGTGATGGAAGCTGACCCAGCTTGCGCCGCCCACGGCATTGATCAGGGCATTGAGAATGGGCCAGTCGCTGATGGCGTCGGAACCATCGCGCATGGCTTCAGTTTCGCGGTTGGGTGAGGCAACTGAACCCGAGTCGAGATGGTCGCGGCCAATGACGATGGGGGCTATCAACTCGCCGCTGGCAACCATTTCGTTGAACTTTAGACCGGCTTTGACACGCTCGCCGTATCCCAGCCAGCAAATGCGCGAAGGCAAACCCTGGAAATGAATCTGGTCTTTCGCCATTTTCAACCAGCGCTGCAAATGTTCATCCTGCGGGAACAATGCAGCCACAGCGCGGTCGGTGCGGAAGATATCTTCTTCGTCACCGGAGAGCGCCACCCAGCGAAAGGGACCTTTGCCTTCGCAGAACAGGGGACGAATGTAGGCGGGTACAAAACCGGGATAGGCAAAAGCATCTTTGACACCCTGGTTAAAGGCTTGCTGGCGCAGGTTGTTGCCGTAGTCGAACACCTCGGCACCGCGTTTCTGCAGTTCGAGCATGGCCTGCACATGCACCACCATTGATTCTTTCGCCAGGCGGATGTATTCAGTGGGATTATCGCGGCGAAGTTTGACCGCCTGCTCAAAGCTGAGCGTATGCGGCACATAGCTGAGCGGGTCGTGCGCGGGGGTCTGGTCGGTGACAATGTCGGGCAGCAGCGAACCGGCCAGGATTTTGGGATGAATTTCGGCGGCGTTGCCCAGCAGGGCGATGGAGAGCGGTTTGCGCTGCTGTTTGGCTTCAAAGGCCAGGCCCAGGGCTTCATCCAGCGACTGCACCACCACATCCACATAGCGGTGCCGCAGCCGGCGTTCGCAGCGCTCGGGGTCCACCTCAACGGCAATGCACACACCGTTGTTCATGGTGACCGAAAGCGGCTGCGCGCCGCCCATGCCGCCAAGCCCGGCGGTGAGCACCACTTTGCCGCTCAAATCGCCGTAACCGCGCAGGCGCGCCAGAGAGCCAAAGGTTTCATAAGTGCCCTGTAGGATACCCTGGGTGCCGATGTAAATCCACGACCCGGCGGTCATCTGCCCGTACATCAGCAAACCCTTGCGCTCCATATCGTCAAAATATTCCTGGGTGGCCCAGTGCGGCACGATGTTGGAATTGGCGATCAGCACGCGCGGCGCATCGGGATGCGAGCGGAACACCGCCACCGGCTTGCCTGACTGCACCAGCAGTGTCTCATCATTTTCGAGGTTGCGCAGCGAGTCGAGGATGGCGTCGAAACAAGCCCAGTTGCGGGCAGCTTTGCCCCGCCCGCCGTAAACGATCAACTCGTCTGGTTTTTCAGCCACTTCAGGATCGAGATTATTCTGGATCATGCGGTAGGCGGCTTCTTGAATCCAGCCTTTGCAGTGCAGTTGTGTGCCGCGCGGCGCGCGGATAACTCGTTTGTCGGTCATCATACCTCCAAATTAATTAAGAAAGAGCCTGCTCAACAGTATTTAATAGTTCGCCGGAATTGATCAGTTGCTGCACTTTTTGCATCAGCGGCGCCATGATGGTGTCTGTCTCGATAAATGGAACATGCTGGCGAACAAGAAGATAGGCGGCGCGGGTGCCCTTACCCAGGCGTGAAGGATCAGGTTTGCCGTCAAAGCGAAAATCAATACCCTGCACTGCGGCAAAGATTTCAGCCGCCAGCACATTTTCAACGTTGCGGGCAATGTCAAACACCTGGCGGGCGGCGATGGTGCCCATGCTCACATGATCTTCGGTGTTGGCAGAAGATGGAATGCTGTCAACGCTGGCGGGATGCGCCAGCACTTTATTTTCAGAGACCAGCGCCGCGGCTGTGTATTGAACCAGCATGAATCCTGAATTGACCCCGCCGTGCCTGGTGAGGAAGGGCGGCAGGATATTTTTATTAACCTTGGAATCAATGAGGCGCGCAATGCGCCGTTCGGCGATGTTGGCCAGTTCAGCAATGCCCACTTTGAGATTGTCCAGCGGGATGGCGACCGGCTCGCCGTGGAAGTTGCCGCCGGAAATGCAAATGGGCGTGCCGTCCTCTTCCCAGAATATGAGCGGATTGTCGTTGGCCGAGTTGAGTTCAATTTCGACCGCCCGGCGGGCAAAAGCAATCACGTCGCGGGCGGCGCCGTTTACCTGCGGGGTGCAGCGCAGGCTGTAAGCATCCTGGATGTCTTGCGGGTCAAAACCGCGTACCATGCGCGAACCTTCCAGTAATTTGCGAATGTGGGCGGCGGAATCGATTTGACCAGGATGAGGGCGGGCGTTGTGCAGGCGTTCGTCAAAAGCCAGTGAGGTGCCGGCCAGGGCTTCAATGCTGAGTGCGGCCGAAAGGTCGGCCACACGGGCCAGCCGCTCGGCCTTAAAGATGGCCAGCGCGCCCAGCGTGGAAATGAGCGCGGTGCCGTTGGTGAGCGCCAGCCCTTCTTTCGCCATCAATTCAACAATGGGTATGCCGGCCTGCTGCATGGCTTGCCGGCCGCTCATGATTTGCCCCTGGTACCAGGCCTCGCCTTCGCCAATGACCACCAACGCCACGTGCGCCAGGGGCGCCAGGTCTCCAGAGGCGCCCAGCGAACCCTGCGAGGGCACCAGCGGATAAACACCGCGGTTGACCATCTGCAGCAGCGATTCAATCACTTCCATGCGAATGCCTGAATGACCCTGCAGCAGGGTTTGAATACGCACGGCCATCAAGGCACGCACGGTGGCGTATGGGAGAAGAGGACCCACCCCGGTGGCATGCGAGAGGATGATGTTGCGCTGCAATTCTTTAATCTGGTGAGGGGGAATGATATGGTCTTTAAAATCGCCAAAACCGGTGGTGACGCCGTAGATGATTTCATTGCGATCGACAAAACCTTCAATGGCGCGGCGGGCGCGTTGCACACGTTCGACTGCCTGTGGATTGACTGAAATGGTTAATTCAGCCGGGTTTTCCCAGGCGCTGGCAATGCTGTGAATGGCTTCCACTGTCAGGTTGTTTCCGTCCAGTTCAATTCGGCGCATACAGAATCCTCCAGGTTATTAAAAGATCAGATAACTTGATTTTACTCCCTTATAAACAAAGAGCAAACACACCCTGTTTTTTAATTAATGGCTCTGCGCCGGATCGTTTTCCACATTTCTTGCAGACCTTCGCCACATTTTCTCCACATTCATCCTTTATATTTCAAGTATGCAAATCTTGAAAATGAAAAAATCCAGTGGGAGTTGGATGAGGGATTAAAAATGTGACTCAAGTAATGAAATTATAAAAAATTCCATTTTGACCCTGTTCAAAATGGTCATAGATTACTAAAATTACTAAACTAGTTAATAATATACAGGTGAAATAGATGGATTATGAAAAAGACTTTTCTTTTGACCGTTTGTTAGCAGTTATTGGCAGATTGCAGGCCACGCGCGCTGATCAAGCCATGGATAAGATTGGATTATTTCGCGGGCAGGCTTTCTTGCTGATGACCTTATCGCACCACGATGGTTTGACGCATACAGAAATTGCACAAAAAATGCAAATTTCTCCTGCGGCAGTTACCAAAATCATCCAGCGTATGGAAAAATTGAATTATATTCAGCGTTGTCCCGATCCAAATGACGAACGCATATCGCGTGTTTTTTTAATGGATGAGGGGAAGGCAGTCACCCAGCAAATTCATCATTCTTTCACTGAAATCGATGAGGTTATCATTGCCGGCTTTTCCGAAGAAGACAAGAAAAAATTAAAAACCTTGCTGTTACACGTCCTAAAAAACTTAAAAAATCGCTCCTGTGTTCAGGATCAATGAAATTAAATCATCCAATTGTTAATGTACTTATCTGTAAAGGAGGTAACCTTTGATTAAAAAATTATCAAAATATATTGCCGAATACAAGAAATATGTGTACCTGATTCCTATTCTTGTATTCCTTGACGTGTTATGCGAATTGAGCATGCCGCTGTTGATGGCGCGTATTGTTGACCTGGGTATTCCGGGAAAAGATGTGTCATATATCACGCGCATCGGCATTTACATGATTCTATTGGCCCTGGGCGCCATCCTGTTCGGCGTCTTGAACATGTACTTCACCACCAAAGCAAGCATGGGATTTGGCGCCAACCTGCGTAATGCCCTGTTTGAAAAGGTGCAGTCGTTTTCCTTCAACAACATTGACCGCTTCAGCACCGCGTCTTTGATCACCCGGTTGACCAACGATGTGAACAATGTGCAAATGACCCTGATGATGGCGCTGCGCATGCTGTTGCGCGCCCCCATGATGTTGATTGTTGCATTTTTTATGGCATACAACATCAATGCTGAACTATCCATAGTGCTGGCCGTTGCCATTCCACTGCTGGCGTTGGGAATTGTCGCCATAATTCGAATAGCCGTGAAACTGTTTTCAGTCATGCAGGAAAAGATTGATGCAGTCAATAATACGCTGCAGGAAAACCTGATTGGCATTCGTGTGGTTAAATCGTTTGTGCGCGCCGATTTTGAAATCTCCAAGTTTAAAAAATCGAACGATGACCTGACTGAGGCGGGAATCCGGGCGGTAAACATTGCCATCTTGAACATGCCGCTGATGATTTTGGTGATGAACGGCGCCACCCTGGCGGTCATCTGGCTGGGCGGCCGCATGGTTTACTTCGGCACGTTGGGTGCGGGCGAACTGGTGAGTTTTTTGAGCTACATCTTCCAGATCTTGTTTAGCGTTATGATGATTTCCATGGTGATTTTGATGAGTGCACGCGCTGAAGCCAGCGGCAAACGCCTGGTGGAAGTGTTGGATACTGAGATCGATATCACTGACAAACCGCTTGCCTTGCCGAAACCGGGTGAACAACCTGCCACTGCTATTGAAGTGCGCCGCGGCAAAGTGGAATTTCGAGATGTAGCTTTTAAATATGACCGCACCGGCAGCGGAGAAAACGTTTTGTGCGGTATTAACTTCACCGTTGAACCCGGCGAGGTGGTGGGCATTGTGGGCGGCACCGGCACCGGCAAATCGACCCTGGTCAGTCTCATTCCGCGACTGTATGATGTGAGCGAGGGCGCTGTTTTGGTGGATGATAGGGATGTGCGCGATTATCCATTGGAGAAGCTGCGCGAACAGATTGGTATGGTATTGCAAAAAAATACGCTGTTCTCGGGTACCATTCGTGAAAACCTGCTTTGGGGTAACCCGAATGCCACACAGGACGAAATTGAAACCGCCTGCCGCGACGCCCAGGCGCACGAATTTATCGAATCGTTTCCCAAAAGCTATGAAACTGAACTGGGCCAGGGCGGCGTGAATGTGTCGGGCGGGCAAAAACAGCGCCTGACCATTGCGCGCGCCATGTTGAAAAAACCAAAAATTTTGATTTTGGACGACAGCACCAGCGCCGTTGATTCGGGCACTGAGGCAAATATCCGCGCTTCATTCTATCAAAACCTGGCGCAGACCACCGTTTTTATCATTGCACAGCGTATCAGCTCAGTGCGTGAGGCTGACAAAATACTGGTCCTGGATGATGGGAAAATTGTAGGTATTGGCACACATACCGAACTGATTTCCAATAATTCCATTTATCAAGAGATCAATGCATCACAGCAGGAAGGAGTTTTTGCAAATGGATGAAAAAAATCGATCAGAAAGCCGCCAGTCACTGCCAGCGCCTCGCGGCGGACATGGTTCCGGCAGGCGGCAGCATGCTTTTGAACGTCCCAAGCATGCGAAAAGAACCATCTTGCGCCTGCTGCAATATTTAAATAATCGGAAACTTACGCTGGTTGTAGTGGTTGTAATGATGTTTATCGGTTCAGGCAGCATGCTGGCCGGTAACTATTTTCTAAAGCCGTTGATTAATGATTATATTTTGCCGGGAAATTTTGACGGGTTGGCAAAAGCCCTGTTTGGTCTGGGCGCTATTTATGTGGTTGGAGCGGGGGCCATGTATTTGCAGAGCCGTTTGATGATTGAAACAGCTCAACGCACTGGCAACCGCATTCGCCAGGAATTGTTTACCAAAATGCAGAGTTTGCCATTGAAGTATTTCGACACGCATTCACACGGCGACCTGATGAGCCGTTATACCAATGACATAGACAACATTCAACATGCATTGGAACAAAGTCTGGTGCAGTTGGTAACCAGTGTGCTGAACTTCGTCGGTTCAGTGATCATGATGCTGATCCTAAGCCCGGTATTGTTCCTTGTGACTGCGGTGATCATGGCGGTGATGTTCTTCTTTTCCACCAAGATTGCTTCACAGAGCCGCAAATATTTCCAGGCGCAGCAAAAACACCTGGGCAGCTTGAATGGTTATGTTGAGGAGATGGTGGATGGTTTGAAGGTGGTGAAAGTATTCACCCATGAAGGTGAAACCATCGAAGAATTTAAAAGGCGCAATGAAGATTATCGCGAAGCTGCCACACAGGCAAACTATTTTGCCGGAATCGTCATGCCCATCATTTTCAACTTGAACAATGTGGCTTATGCTGCCACAGCCATGTTCGGCGGCATCCTGGCGGTGAACGGTAGTTTTGACATCGGTTCTCTGGCAGCCTATCTGTCCTACACACGGCAGGTGGGGCAGCCCGTGATGCAAATTACCAACCAGTTCAACGCCATCCTTTCAGCCATGGCGGGCACCGAGCGTGTATTTGACATGATGGATCAACAGCCCGAGGCGGATGACGGCATGGTGACGCTGGTGGGCGTCAACAAGAATGAGGATGGCTCACTGGTGATTTCTTCCAATGGCGCGCATCCCAGCCACTGGGCGTGGCAGGTTCCCCAGCCGGATGGAACGATGCAACTGGTTGAACTGTGCGGCGATGTGCGTTTTCACGATGTTGATTTTGGCTATGAGCCGGAGAAGAAGGTGCTGTGCAACCTGTCGCTGTTCGCCAAACCCGGGCAAAAGATTGCCTTTGTGGGCTCCACCGGCGCCGGCAAGACCACCATCACCAACCTGATCAACCGTTTCTATGATGTGGACGAAGGCTGCATCACCTATGACGGTATTGATGTGAAAGATATCAGCAAGTACGACCTGCGCCTGTCGCTTGGTATGGTGCTGCAAGACACGCACCTGTTCACCGGCAGCATCATGGACAACATCCGCTACGGCCGGTTGGATGCCACCGATGAGGAGTGTATTGCGGCAGCCAAGCAGGTGAACGCGCATTCGTTCATCAAACGCCTGCCAGACGGCTATCAGACTCACATCACTGCCGACGGCGCCAACCTGAGCCAGGGGCAGCGCCAGTTGCTGGCCATTGCCCGCGCAGCTGTGGCCGACCCGCCAGTGATGATTTTGGACGAGGCCACCAGCTCAATCGACACGCGTACCGAGCGCCTGATCGAGAAGGGCATGGATGCTTTGATGAAAGACCGCACGGTGTTTGTGATTGCCCACCGCCTGTCAACTGTGCGCAACTCCAACGCAATTCTGGTGCTGGAGAACGGCGAGATTATCGAACGCGGCGACCATGAAGACCTGCTGGAGCAAAAAGGGCGTTACTACCAGCTTTACACCGGGCAGTATGTGTTGAGTTAGAGAAAAAGCACTCCCACCCGGCTTCCCCCAAAATCCGTTGGATTTTAGGGGAGGAATACCAGCTTTTTTCTCCCCCATTTTCTGTTTTGTCGAAAATGGGGGAGATGCAAGAGGGGGTCTTATATTACTTAGCACCAACCGCGCTTGAACTGAATAATTGCGTCCATGTCTTGGGGCCAACATAGCCGTCCACCTCGAGGTTGTTGCGCTGTTGAAAATTGCGCACGGCTGTGCTGGTCATGCGCCCAAAAATGCCGTCCCGCGCGCCGACCTCGGCGTAGCCCAGTTCGTACAGGCGCTGTTGAAGCATGAGAACATCATTGCCTTCCATGGGCGGGTCGGTCAGGAACAGGTGGCGCGACAGAAACGGGGTGGGTGTGACAGATGGCGTGAGTGTTGGCAGCGCGGCGGGGGTCGGGTACACGGCATCGACAGGTAAACAGGCGGGCAAGGGAGTCAGTTTTGTCTCTGCCACCGAGTATTTGACATCTTTCAGTTCAATGCCTGTACCTGAAATAATCTCATCGGGCAGGTTGTTGGGGCGGGAACCCAGCGTGGTTATGATGCTGAACCTGGCTGGTAAAAGCTGGATCAGTCCCAGCGTCTGCCCTGCATCGGGAATTTGAGCAATCCAGGCAGAATATTCTTGAGCAAGCTGGTTGCCCGATTGATTGGTCAAACCGCCCAGCAGGATTTGCCTGTTGGCCAGCGGCAGGATGGACAACACCTCACTGCCCGGCGCGTCGGGAATGGAATACCCAATCGTTTTCTCCCACACCAGGTTGCCTTTTGCGTCCAGCTTCGCCAGCCAGTAAACGGTGGTTTTCTCCCAGGTTTCTCCGGCAAGAAGCAAACCAGCGTCGGCGGTGCTGGCGGCGGCTGAAATTCTAACCTCGCCGCGGCTCGAGGTGATGGTTTTTTGCCATCTTAAGCCGCCGCCGGGGTTGAGCATCACCAGATATTGATCGTTGGATGTTGTGGCAGCAGCTCCGACCAGATAGCCATTGGATAGAAAATGAATGTATTGTAGATAATGAGTTTCTGGCGCCAATTTAAGGGTGGACTGCCAGGATAATCCGCCGCTGGCATTTAATTTCATTAACCAGATATCATAGTCATCACCAAGCTCTTCGTAAGTGTGGGTACCTGCCAGCAATGCGCCGCCGTCGCCGGTGCTTTGCAGAAAGTCCAGCGTTTCATATCCAACCAGTTTGCCATAAACACGCTGAAATGCCTGCCCGTCCGGCATGATCTTGATCACTTTGATATCGGTATATTGCGGGGCGTAATAAACCGAGCGGTCGGCGTAGACTCCCGCATAAGCAAGCAGCGCGCCGCCGTCACTGGTGAGGGCGCCCAGACCGCCGTAATCTTTCACCTCCACCAGCCAAAGAGGTTTTTGCGCGTTTTGAAAACGCGCCACCTTTGCACCATTCATAATGGTAAAGCTGCCGTCGTTGTTGGGTTGATACCAGGGAACATCCAGCGCCTGCACCACACTGCCCTCCAGGTCAACTTCCAGGCTGACTGTTCGATATTCAAGCACAATACTGCCATTGGCTCCCAGCCGGACACTGTCTGGATTCCCGCTGTAAAGGTTTTGCCAGAGCAGATCTCCGGCAGTATTCATGCGCGCCAGCCAGATCCCATTCATGTCATCCATCCTTCCTCGCAGCAGATAACTGCCGTCAGGCAGTGTTTGGATGTTGCTGATGAATGTGGAGTTGGGGAGATAGACAAGGGAAAGCGGGGCATCAGAAGCGCAGGCTGATGAAGTGGTCAGGGCGGCTGAAGGCGGCGTGGGAGTAAGGGTTGCGGTTGCGGCTGCCAGAAGCGGCAGGTTCTGAGGTGCGGCAATGAAACCGGACAGGATCATCGCCAGGGTGAGAACACCCGGGATACTCCAGATTGATTTTTGAGTCATTCTTCCTCCACAAGATATGCAGTTAAATAGGATGATTGCTCATATCCGTCGGCAATGAGAATGAAGCGCCCATCCGGGCTGACGGCAATGGCGCGCGGGTCCAGGAACTCACCTTCAGGCCAATTTTCCAATTCATTGGTAATTTTGCCAAAGCGTTTGATAGTGACTCCATTGCTGTCAAGCATGTGGACGGCGATCCGGCCGGCATTCAACTGGAACAGGATATAAAGATTGCCGCTGGCATCGATGGCAAGGTCGCGCGCCACAGTTTCAACCTTGTCGGTGCGTCTTAATGGTGTGGCATCCAGTTCTTCCAGGGTGAGCGGGTCCAATTCCACCAGGGCGGCATCCCAGTCATAGTCGCGCAGGGCGTAGAGTTGCCCCTTTGCATTGAAAGCCAGCCCTCCCAGGCTGTGCAATTCATCCAGCGGCATTTTGCGCACCAATTCAGCAGTGTCGGTGGTGTAAACGTCAATGCTGCTGGCAGTTCGCAGGTACACATTGCCGTCCAGCGGGTTGACCGCCGCATCGAAATAAGAATCCAGCCCGCCCGCGAGAATATCAATACCCAGTTCGGGAGATAACACGACGAACCATTGAAAGCCAATGTCGGTTATGACCGCGTTGCCCGCGCTGTCTGCTGTCACGCTGGTCAATTGAGCATGCTCAGGCGTGGAGAATTGTTTGAGCCGGTTGCCCTCCACATCGTAGATGAATAAATCTTTGGGTTCGGTGGCGACAAAAAACGCGCCGTTTTTTTCGGCGGCAATATCCACCGGGGTGTTTGGCAGCGGCACCCGCCAGAACACGGGCACTTCCACATAGCTTTCGAGCGAACCGGTCATCTCCACCGCGCTGATCTGAGCAGCGCCGGCGAGTTTTTGAAAGGCAATGAAGATGGTATCCACTTCAAATTCTGTGTCGGCCGGGAAGATGAGGCGTTCACGGCAGGCGCCTTCTGAAAGCGGCTCGCTTTGAACGGCGGTGCCGCTTTCATAAATCAGTTTTCCCAGGCCAGATTGCGAATTGAGCAGTTCGATGTGCTTAATTTCCACCGGTTCTCCGCTGGTATAAATTTCAACCTGTTCTGCCAACACAGGTGTGGCGTAATACAGTGCAAGCATTGTTTCAGTGCTCTCGTCTGGCAGGGTGGACAGGTAGGAATCGCCGCAAAAGGGGGCGTCGGTCTGGTAACCGCCCACGGCGATCTCATCCAAACCAAGCAGGTCAATCTGACTGAAGGCTGCTCCCTGGCGCAGGAAGGCCGGGTTGGCGGCTTGATCGCCTGCCTTTTGGAAGGTGGGTGGGGGAGATGGCTCGGGTGAAGCGGGTTGTGCAGTTGGCGAAACCATGAGCGTTTGCTCTGAAGCGGGCGAATCTTGCGGGGTTTCGATCTTTGAGGAGCTTTTTTGCGGGTTTGCGGTTTGATTGCAGGCGGAGATGAAAACCAGGATGAGCAATGGAAGATGACCAAATATTTTTTGCATGGTTATTCTCCTTGTTCAATATTACAGGTGGACAATACCCGAATAACTCAATTGTTTCCATTGGGATGCTCACAGTTGACCGGTTCATCTGCGGCTGCCTGTGAACAGGCGGTCAAAATGGTGTGCAGCACTTCGTCTAATTGATTCACAACCTCGCGGTTGGTGAAACGCAGCACATGCAGGCCGCGCGCCTGCAACTGTTGTTGGCGCTGACGGTCATAGACCTGCTGCCCGGCGTGCACGTCGCCGTCCACTTCAATGATCAAGCCTGCCTGGTGACAGTAAAAATCGACGATGTAAGGTTCAATGATTTGCTGGCGGCGGAAGTGAAAGCCTTGCAGGCGGTTGGCGCGCAGCCGCGCCCACAGTTGCTGTTCGGAGGGGGTCATTTCGCGGCGCAGTCCGCGGGCGCGCTGTGTCTTGGCGCTGGTGATGTGTTGGCCGGTGATGACTGATTTTTCTGGCATAGTAATTACCTATCCCTAACCCTTCCCTAATCCCTTCGCTGCGCTCAGGGACGCTGCGCGAGGGAAGGGAATTTGCTCTGTTAACCCTTGAGGGCGCTGCGCGAGAAGTACCTACTCCTGGACTCAACAACCTACCCCTAATCCCTTCCTAACCTCCTGACGGAGGCGCTTCGCGGGGAAGGGGAATCTTAATTCGCTTCCCTCGAGCAGCGTCCCTGAGCGCGGTGAAGGGATTAAGGAAAGGTTAGGATTAGGTTCCCTCCCACACTCGATGGATGACTTTTTGGATGCGCGCCTGGTAGTCGGCAATCATCCGCCAGTTGGATTCGACAATCTCGCGTTCGGTTTCAATCAGCTTTATTTAGCTAGTATAAAGGAAAAACTTCAAAATTGACTGTCAATAGCCGCCCGAAGTTTACCACCCATAGCCGGGTGATGTTTACCAGTATGATCGGGATGATGTTTACCACTAGAAGGCACAAAATCAAGACTTGGCTTTGAGCAAAGCCTCCTTTCTGCGG
>Ga0228535_1000172_pt1 | contig 211182 bp, 192 predicted proteins | sample SJ1metagenome_FD_168457 | JGI IMG/M metagenome (GOLD analysis project Ga0228535, IMG submission 168457) | Enriched culture of PCE-dechlorinating microbial communities from Ithaca, New York, USA - SJ1 | ecosystem: Engineered > Modeled > Simulated communities (microbial... > Unclassified... | reverse complement strand
CTTTTGTGCTACACTGTTTCTGGGCCATGGTCTTTCCTCCTTCTGGCTTTTGTGATGGTGATGCTTTACATTACCAGATTCGAGGTCGCCATGGCTCTTAATTGTGCGAAAAATATTTTACGTTATCATCAAAAGTAAATGACCATGATAATATTCTTATGAATGTGCAGAACCTTATAGAAAAGGTATTTATCAGGTCAGCCATGAAGCTTTCAGGCAATAACGTTTCGAAGGCTTCAAAGCTATTAGGTATTAACAGGAATACCCTCAGCAAAAAGGTTAGAGAGGAACGATCAAACCGTTAAAACATATCTGGCAATAAGATCCCCGAGCTCTTTTGTGCCCATGCCCATTTTGCCTGCTTCAAGGGATCTGATATCTTCTTTCAGGGCCTTTTGAACTGCTTTTTCAATAATATCAGCAGCTTCCTGTTCACCAACAAATCCAAGCATCATCCCTGCTGCAAGGATTGCTGCAAGGGGATTGATCACGTTCTTTCCGGTATATTTCGGGGCAGACCCTCCCATCGGCTCAAACATTGATACGCCTTCAGGGTTAATGTTCCCGCCGCATGCAATGCCTAATCCGCCTTGTATCATCGCTGCCAGATCGGTAATAATATCGCCAAAAAGATTATCGGTGACGATCACGTCGAACCATTCCGGGTTTTTGACCATCCACATGCAGGTTGCGTCTACATGGGCATAGTCAGTCTTCACACCGGGATAATCTTTCGCTACTTCGTAAAAGGCGCGCTCCCAAAGGCCCGAGGCAAATGTGAGAACATTTGTTTTCGCGCACAATGTAAGCTTCTTTTCTTTGTTTCGTTTTTTTGTATATTCAAAGGCAAACCGCAGACATCGCTCGACGCCTTTTCGCGTATTTATCGATTCTTGTGTGGCTACTTCATCCTTTGTCCCCTTTTTCAGGACGCCGCCCGCGCCTGCGTACAATCCCTCTGTATTTTCACGAACTACAACGAAATCTATCTCTTTTGGGCCTTTATTTTTAAGCGGGGTATCGACCCCTTCGTAGAGCTTTACGGGCCTTAGATTGATGTACTGGTCGAGCTCAAATCTCGTACGCAGGAGTATCCCTTTTTCCAGCACGCCAGGCTTAACATCGGGGTGGCCTATGGCGCCGAGATAGATCGCACGGTACTGCCTTAGCTCATCGAGGACGCTGTCCGGCAGCACTTCACCTGTTTTTAAATAACGTTCCCCTCCGATGTCGTAATAGGTGTACTTTAAGGCAAAACCCAATTTTTTCGATATGGTATCAATAACTTTAATACCCTCTGCAACGACTTCAGGACCAGTCCCGTCACCAGGGATTACCGCTATGTTATATTCCTTGCCCATTTTTCTCCTCCATATCCTTAAACTTTTCCTGTAAGCGCTTTTGCCCCGATATCCTTCCTGTAATGCATGCCGTCAAACTCTATCATAGATACTGCTTCGTACGCCCTCTTCATTGCATCTTCGTAAGTGCTGCCTATCGCTGTAACGCCCAGCACCCTTCCGCCGGAGGTATAATAGCGGTCGTCTGATTTCTTCGTTCCGGCGTGAAATACCATAATATCCTCTCTGCCTTTTAACTTTTCCAGTCCATTGATAAGAAGCCCTTTTTCCGGTTTATCGGGATATCCTTTCGACGCAATGACAACGCATATCGACACGCCCTCCTTCCACCGGATCTCCTTGATGGTGTTCAGTTTTCCATCTATGCATGCCATCAGGATAGGCAGGAGATCGCTTTCCATCTTGAAAAGTATGGGTTGCGTCTCGGGATCGCCAAGACGGGCGTTGAACTCTATGACATAGGGGTCGTTCCCCTTCAGCATAAGCCCGCCGTAGAGCACGCCCTTATAGACGATGCCGTTGTCCCTCATCGCCGCTATAGTCCTCTCCATGATCCTGAGCTTGATCTCCCGTTCCAATGCATCGTTTACGAATGGTATAGGGGTGTAGGCGCCCATGCCGCCTGTGTTGGGCCCTTTGTCGCCGTCGAGCAGCGGCTTGTGGTCCTGCGAAGTGAGAAGGGAAAGCATTGATGTGCCGTCTGTAAAGGCAAGATAGGATGCCTCAACCCCCGGTAGGTATTCCTCTATAACGATCTTCCTTCCGGCATCCCCGTGTATCCCCTTTATCATCAGATCTTCAAGAACGCCCCGGCCTTCCTCCTGGTCCCAGATCACGTAGGCGCCCTTCCCTGCACATAGGCCGTCAGCTTTAATAACGTAAGGAGGCACGAGGCTGTCCAGGTATTTCCCGGCATCCTCATATCGGTCAAATACGTCGAACGCCGCTGTCGGTATTTCATATTTTCGCATAAGCTCTTTTGCAAAGACCTTGCTCGCTTCGATCATGGCGCCTTGTTTCTTTGGTCCGAATATCGGTATCCCATTTTTTTCAAAGACGTCCACGATGCCTTCGGCAAGGGGATTCTCGGGGCCTACAATAACCAGGTCGATATGTTTTCTTTTTGAAAAATCAAGGAGTTCCCCGGTTTTGCCGACATCGATCGCAACACATTCCGCCATATCCGAGATACCGCCGTTGCCAGGTATACAATATATAGCCTTCACATCTTTTGATTGTGACAGCTTCCATACAAGGGCATGCTCCCTACCTCCGCCGCCGATTGCAAGAATGTTCATGCATCCTTCCTTATATCCTAAACTTTTGACAGGTATGCAAAGATTGCGCCGTCATAATCCGACGTAATTGAAAAGACCTTTTTCGCGAGATAGAATCTCAGATCTTCTGTTGTCTCGCCGTTGTTCGCCTTCATGTTGTCGATCACCTTCCGGTAATCGTCAGGGTCTACCACAACGGTCACATATTTGTAATTTTTTGCCGCCGCCCTGATCATTGATGGCCCGCCTATATCAATGTTTTCTATAGCTTCCTCAAAGGTGCACCCTTTGCTGATAACTTCTTTAAAGGGGTAAAGATTTACCACGATCATATCGATATGCTTGATGCCAAGGGTTTCCATCGCCTTTTGATGTTCTGCGTTGTCGCGTATGTTAAGGATCCCTCCATGTATTTTCGGGTGGAGGGTCTTTACCCTTCCGTCCATGATCTCCGGAAAACCTGTATATGAGCTTACTTCCAATGGATTCAGGCCAAGGCCCTCAAGGTATTTTTTTGTCCCGCCCGTAGAGAGCACCTCTGCTCCGTAATCCTTCAGGCATGTCGCCAGGTCATTGAGACCGGATTTATTCGACACGCTCACCACCGCACGTTTAATTCTCATATTCCCTCCTTTATTTAAAGACCTAAAGATTCGTTTATTATAAAAACCGATATGTCCGTTCCATTTGGTTTTCGCTCAAGTATGGAGACGATCCTGCATATCCTCTGTTCCGACTTGCAGTCGTGGCAATAGCCCGTTTTTGCACAGGGCAACGGGAGATTCAGCCTTTTTGCATTCATGGGCGCCGCGACATCCTTGATCCTCTCGATAGCGGCCTCGACATCAGGGACGATCTTGTTGCAGCCGGCAACAATAATAACCTTCTTCGGACCAAAGGTGATGCTGCTTACCCTGTTGCCAAACCCGTCAATGTTCACGATCTCGCCGTTCTCGGTGATCGCATTCGACCCTGACAGGAAAAGATCGCTCGTCAGATGCTGGATCCTCATCGCCTGTATTTCTTCTTTCGAAAGGCCGGCTTCCCAATGGTCGAGGACCGTCACCTTTTCCTTTTTGATCTTTTCGACGAGCCCTATCTCTCTTAGGGTCATGGATCCGCCGATCCCGATCTTCATCTTTGGCTTTACATAACCCATTACCCTGCTTATAAGATCCTTTTTGTCTGTGAAAAAAGCGGCATCGAAATAATTCTCTTTCAAGGCCTGTACGGTCCGCTCCATCATCTTTTCAATATACCACTTCTTCGTGTCCATTAATCCACCCCCTCCCTGATATAGGTGTTATAGTAAATTCTGCGGGAAGTGTTTGTCAATAACAATTTCCCGCCTATCGTTAAAAAGCAAAAACGGGATTATCTCATGAGCACGCGATGCTTTACCTGTTGATCATATAATATATCGTGTCATGAAAATGATAACTTTTGATGCGTTCTTCATTTTCCATCAATTGCAGCCTGTTTTTTGCCTTATAGAAGGATATCCCGGTGATCTTAACGATATCGTCAAGGCTTAAGGATCTTTTCATTAATATATCCAGAACATCTTTAGACCACTCTTTTTCATCATGTTGAACGGGCTTTTCTTCAAACGTCGAGATTATTTCACACGTACTGCCCAGGAAGGAGCATGCCTTTTCAAGCTCGTATTTTGTAAGCATCCCCGGTATATCTTCGCCGGCAGGCCTCGTGACCGTATTTAATTGTATCTTGTCAGCATGGATCGAGTCGGCGACCTCCTTTATCTTTCCCAGCTCTTCTTCGTCATCGTTAATATCCTTTACGAGCATAATCTCAAGCCATATCCTGCCCCGGAAGTCTTTCCTTAAAAGTTTAAGTCCTGAAATGATCGACTCTATCTCCACCACCAGGTGGGGCCTGTTGATGTACCGGAATATGTCTTCACTGACGGCATCCAGCGACGGCAAGACAACGTCGGCAGACAACAGGTCGTTCCGCACGTCCTCCTGAAAGAGCAAGGCGCCGCTCGTAATGACAGATACGGGGATATCAGATGTTTTTTTTATTTCATCGATCATCAGGCCAAGGTCAGAGTTTAAAGTAGGCTCGCCGGAACCTGAAAATGTTATGTAATCGATATGATCGGATTTGTTTACTTTTTCCATTATCTCGTTGATAATCATATAAGGATCGAAAAAGCTTTTCCTTTCGATCACGTGGTTTGTGGTTTTCCCGATCTGACAATAGATGCAGTCGAAACAGCAATACTTGCCCGGAATAATATCGACACCAAGAGAGCGTCCGAGCCGCCTCGATGTTATGGGGCCGAAGACGTATTTGCTCATAAAAAGATATTAAACAATTCTAAATTAAAAGGAAATATAAATCATGTGCTGGCTTAATATTGACTTTTCAACTATAATATACTAAAAGTAAAACGCATGGGCGATTAGCTCAGATGGTTAGAGCGCTGGTCTCACATACCAGAGGTCGTTGGTTCGAATCCAATATCGCCCACCATTCTTACTTACCTGGGGGCCCAATGTCAGGACATAGCAAATGGAGTTCCATCAAACACAAGAAGGGTGCTGCTGACGCTAAAAGGGGGAAGATCTTTACAAAGCTCATAAAAGAGATAACAACCGCTGCAAGGATAGGCGGAGGCGACTCTGAAGCAAATTCAAGGCTGAGGGTTGCCGTTCTTCAGGCAAAGGCTGAAAATATGCCGAAAGACAACATTGAGCGGGCGATCAAGAAGGGGATCGGGGCCATAGAAGGCGAGAGCTATGAGGAATATACCTATGAAGGGTACGGCCCGGGAGGTGTGGCAATACTTATAGAGACCCTCACGGATAACAAAAAACGGACCACGGCGGACGTACGCCACATCTTATCGAGGCTCAACGGCAACCTTGGCGAGGCAGGTTGCGTTTCCTGGATATTTCAGAAGAAAGGGTACATATCTTTTGATAAAAAAAGCGTTGACGAAGAAAAGATCATGGAATTAGCCCTTGAGGCGGGGGCAGAGGATGTAGTTGACACTGACACTGAGATCGAGGTCATGACCAATGTGTCGGGCTTCGAATCGGTGAAAAAGATCTTTGATGACCATGGTATCAAATATATCGTTTCAGAGATCAGCATGATCCCGCAGACATCAGTAAAGCTGGATGGCAAGAACGCGGAAACGATGCTTAAACTGATGGAAGCGCTGGAAGATTCCGATGATGTTCAAAAGGTATATGCCAATTTCGATATCTCCGCTTCAGAGATGGAAAGACTTACCCAGTAAGCATCATTGATCAGTAGTTTTTGATATTACGACAGTTGAATCCTTTTTACTTCACCGTTTTTCCCTGAGAACTGTACATCTTTACCGTTCAGGAACATCTTTATCCCCGCTGCGTTTCCGATGAGGAGGTCAAACCTCTCTTTGGCGCTGAGCATGATGACCTCCTGGGGATTGAGCATAAACTCCTTCTTTTCTGTGCCATCGATGATAACGCTGATCCATGTCCGTTCGTGGCAGGAGATCATAAGCATTTTATTGTCAGGGATATTGGAAGAAGGCGGCATATTTTCCGCAGGTCCGGGGCTGAAGACGCCCGTAGATGATGTGTGGCTTGTCGCCTCGACGGGAGGCGTATACGGCTGCTGATCTCTCTGCGTACGGTTTACGATCAGGTAGCCCAGCAAAACAAAGAAGATCACTGAATATACAAATACTTTTCGCGGGATCTTCTTTCTGGGCGGTTCGACCATCTGCTGGACGGGAATCTCCGGCGGGACAGCCTTTTCTTCTTCCGCGAAATCATCTGCGATCTCACTAAAAACATTGAGAAAGTTTGCATATTCCTTGACGTAGCCCCTGACATAAACGTGGTGGGGAAGCATAGCCCAGTTGCCCTGCTCCATGGCTTCGATCAAAGACTTCCGCACGCAGAGAACGCTGGAGATTTGGGTAATGGTAAACCCTTTCTCTTCCCTCCTCGCTTTTAAAAATCGCCCTATTTTCTCAAGATCAAAAGGCATACCCCATCACCTTTTGTGGCAAAAAATTGATGAGCCAACGACTTTATAAGTCATATCAGCTACTTATATTTTATACTTTTATAAAATGTTTGCAACATATATTTTCAATATACCGGAGATAAATGCCTTTTTCAATGTTCTCCGTCACACTTTTGAAAAATTATTTACAGCTGGGGCAGATGAGGAGCTGTTCCACCGGGGTGCCTGATCTGGCGGCGATAAACTCCAATTGTTCAAGAGGCGCATGGTATCTGTTGCATTTAGGGCACCGCGCAAGCTCGAAACGTTTGTTCCAGATCGTCCTTACCCCGTCTTTGTCTTCCATGTATATGTGTCCCGTCGGGCATATGGCAACACAGGCGCCGCACCCTATACAGTCATGCGACGGTTCGCCATAAGGAGTCGTAACCTTTTTCAAAGGGCCCTTTCCGCTCATACAAAGAGCAGCAACTCCCACATTAAATTCACAGGTCTTAACGCAGAGGTTGCAAAGGATGCATTTGCCCTTATCGTTGTCTTTGCTATACCTTATTGTGTCTACGCCATGCTCTTTTGCGAGATACTGTATAGTCTCAGAGTTGGGGCACCTGGCAAGAAGAAGCTCTAAGACGGTTTTTCTCACGAGGAGGACATCTGGAGATTCAGTAAAAACCTCTATCCCGCTTTCAACAGGATACAGGCAAGATGTTACGAGCCTTTTTCTGCTCCCCTTCCTGACCTCGACCATACACAACCTGCACCTTCCGTCAGAACCGAGGGTATCATGGTAGCATAAAGTAGGAATATCAAATCCTTCGCGGCGTGCAGCGTTAAGGATGGTTTCGCCCTCCTCTGCACTGGCCTTTTTTCCGTTGATAGTGAACTCTACCATTATAGCTTCTCCCTATTCGTACTTGACTGCACCGAACCTGCATACATCGTAACAGGTGCCGCATTTTACGCATTTCGATTGGTCTATCGTATGGGCCTTCTTCTTCTCGCCACTGATGCATGTTACGGGGCACTCGGCGGCGCACCGCATACAGCCGGTACACTTTTCCGGATCTATGATGAATGTTGTAAGGGCCTTGCAGACGCCGGCAGGGCATTTTTTTTGCTCTATATGAACATTATATTCATCCCTGAAATATTTGATCGTTGAGAGAACAGGGTTTGGGGCGCTTTGGCCAAGGGCACAGAGCGAACCAAGTTGGATCGCCCTCGCAAGCTCCTCGAGGCGCTCCACATCGCCTTTCGACCCCTTTCCGCTGCATATGTTGTCGACGATCTCGAACATGCGCCGGACGCCTTCCCTGCAGGGGGTACACTTGCCGCAGGATTCATCTACAAGGAATTTAAGAAAGTAACGGGCCACGTCGACCATGCAATCCCTCTCATCCATGACGATCATCCCGCCCGAACCCATCATGGAGCCAAGCTTGGTCAGCGAATCAAAATCAACAGGCATTTCGAGATACTCGGCGGGTATACAGCCGCCTGAAGGCCCTCCGGTTTGAACGGCCTTGAATTTTCTGTCTCCCTGGATGCCCCCTCCGAGTTTAAAGATGATCTCATTGAGCGTAATGCCCATGGGAACCTCGACAAGCCCTGTATTCTTTACCTTGCCTACCAGTGAAAAGACCTTTGTCCCCTTGCTTTGAGCGGTTCCGATCGAGCCAAACCATTCCCACCCTTTGTTGATTATATGAGGGACGCAGGCCCACGTTTCTACATTATTCAGGTTTGAGGGCTTATCCCACAGCCCCTTCTCAACGGTGTGGGTATATTTCGCCCGGGGCTCGCCTGGTTTGCCTTCGATAGATGACATGAGGGCCGTAGATTCGCCACATACAAAGGCGCCGCCTCCACGAAAGATCTTGATATCAAAATTAAAACCTGTATTGAAGATATTCGAACCAAGAAGGCCATATTGCCTTGCCTTGTCAATCGCTATAGAGAGCCTTTGAACCGCAAGGGGATACTCGTCCCTTACATAAATGAAACCCTGGTTGGAGCCGACAGCATAGCCGCCGATGATCATCCCTTCTATGACAGCGTGCGGATTTCCTTCCATGAGGGACCTGTCCATAAAAGCCCCCGGATCTCCTTCGTCGCCATTTGCTATGACATACCGCGGTTCTCCGGAAGCATCTCTGCAGGAGCGCCACTTTGTACCGGTTGGAAAGCCTCCGCCGCCCCTTCCCCTTAGCCCTGATTTCTCGATCCACTCAATGATCTCCACCGGATCTGTCTTGAGGGCCTTGTGGAGAGCCTGATACCCGCCCAGGCTAATGTATTCTTCGATATCTTCGGGGTCGATAATGCCGTTTTGACAAAGGACAATCCTTGTCTGGCCTGCATAAAAGGGAATATCGCGGGGCGATACATATCTTTTTGCCTTATCATCACCTTTGTAGAGCAGGTTTTCAGCGATCGTTCCGTCCTGGATCGTTTTCAACAGGAGGCGGGCATCATCTTCCAGATCCCTTTTGCCGACAGTCTGATAAAGGATCTCGTCGTCGCCGAAAACGATGATCGGCCCCCTCTCACATAATCCGTGGCAACCTGTTTTTTTTACAAGCACCTTATCGGTCAAGCCCTCTGCTTCCATAAACCCGGTAAGCTTTTCATAGACCTTGAGCGCGCCTGACGATACGCAGCCTGTACCGCAGCAGATCTTTACGATCTTTTTGTAGGCCCCGGACTTTTGTTTATTTTCCGCCGCTATCCCGTCAAGCTCCCTGATCGATACGATCATGTCGTTTCTCCATATTCTTTGATTATTTTCTTAACGCTTCCCGGTGTTGTTTTTCCATAATCGTGCCCGTCAATCCTTACAAGCGGGGCAAGGGCGCAGGCGCCGAGGCAGTTTACAGACTCAAGGGTAAAAAGGCCGTTTTCTGTTGTATCCCCTCTCTTGATTTTCAGCTCCCTCTCAAAGGTGTCGAGGATGTTTGGGCCTCCTCTTAAGTGGCACGCCGTTCCAAGGCATACATGGACTGTATGTTTGCCTCTCGGCGTAAGCGAGATGGAGGAGTAAAATGTGGCGACTTCATATCCCTTGCTGAATGGTATGCGAAGCCTGTCGCAGATATGTTGAATGGCTTCTTTCGGCAGATACCGGTATTGTCTTTGAACATCCTGGAACATGGCAAGCAGATAGGATTTATCCTTGTCATACTTGTCAACTATGGTATTGATTGCGGCAGTATCAACCTCCATGTAATCCCCCTTTTCTTGTGAGTGAAAGACCTCTTTTATTTAACGCCACAGAGATATTTCATTCTCCCCCAATCCTTTATCACCTTTTCCTGTATCTGGGAAATAGTTTTTACGGTGAGATGCCTGAATCTTCCCTGGCCGTTCATATAATCCACGACATGGCGTAACGGTTCCGGGTTATACGTAAGCCTGTATTTCCCGTTCTCTATTTCGTAGAGAGGAAATACGCCTGTTTCTACCGCCAGCCTTCCGTACCGTATGGCAAGGTCGGAGGGTATTCGCCAGCCTGTAGGGCAGACAGAAAGGATATGCAGGTAAGAAGGCCCGTTGGTCATCCGCGCCTTTTTGACCTTTGCGAGGAGGTCAAAGGGATAAGAAGGGCAGGCTGTTGCGACATAGGGGATATTGTGGGCAGCGGCGATCTTCGGCATGTTCTTCTTCTGTGTTGACTGCCCGATGCTCCGTTTTCCCGGAGGGCTGGTGGTGGTCATAGCACCGTAGGGCGTCGAAGAAGAGCGCTGGATCCCGGTGTTCATGTAAGCTTCGTTGTCAACGCAGATATAGGTGAACTTGTGCCCCCGCTCCATTGCCCCCGAGAGCGCCTGGAGGCCGATGTCGCTTGTCCCGCCGTCTCCCGCGATGGCGACGACGTGGATATCCTTCCGGGGTATCTTCTTTTTCTCAGTAAGGATCTTGAGCGCCGATTCAACGCCTGAGGCAACGGCGGCGGTGTTTTCAAAGGCAACGTGGATCCAGGGAAGCCGCCAGTCAGTTAATGGAAGCGGAGTGGAAATGATCTCCATGCACCCCGTCGCCATAACCATAATGGTGTTCTTTCCAAATCCTTTCAATATGAGCCTGACCGCCAGTATCTCCGCGCACCCCTGGCATGCCCGATGGCCGGAGACGGCAAACTCTTCCCGCGGTATCGTGTTCGCCGCATAGATATCGATATTAGGCAGCATCATCCTCTCACCCCTATGACACGATAGTTTTTCTCTTCTTTCGGAGCCCCTTTCGCGGCCTCCGGAGAAGACATGTCGTCAATGATCCCGTGGAAGTCCTCGGGGTTCACGTCGCGCCCGCCGAGGCCCACGATGAAGTTGCTGAGCTGTATCCCCATTTTGTTGCTGTGGACAAGGGACGATATCTCGTTAAAGAGCGGGCTGTTCATAGCGCCTCCCGGCATTGCCCGTTCGATAACGGCAACCTTTTTGATCCCTTTCAGCGCCGAGATCAGCTCGTCGGACGGGAAGGGCCTGAAGAGCCGGAGATGGATAAGGCCGACCTCCCTCCCCTCTTCTTTCAGCATATCGATAGCCGTCTTGATGTTCTCGTTGATCGATCCAAGGGCGATGAAGACCGTATCGGCCTTCTCTGTATTGTATGTTTCAACGGGTTTATAGGACCTCCCGAAGCGCTTTCCAAAATCGTCCATGACCTCGATGACCACCCCTTTTGAGTTGATGAGCGCCATCTCCTGGGCGTATTTCGCTTCGGTATATAATTCAGGCATGCCGTAGGCGCCCATCGTCACGGGCTTGTCAGGGTGCAGGGTATACAGCGGGTCATAAGGGGGGAGAAACGCGTCCACCTTTTCCTGGGAGGGGAACTCTATGGGTTCGATAACGTGGCTTAAGGAGAACCCGTCAAGGTTGACCATGACCGGGAGGAGAACCCTCCTGTCCTCGGCGACCTTAAAGGCCATAATGATGGAATCAACGACCTCCTGGCCGTTCTCGCAGAAGAGCATGATCCATCCTGTATCGCGCGCCGCCATAACGTCGGAGTGGTCGCCCCAGATGGAAAGCGGCGACGACAAGGCGCGGTTGACGGCGGCCATGACGATCGGGAACCGCATGGCTGATGCAATGAAGAGGATCTCGTGCATAAGCTCCATCCCCTGGGCGCTCGTGGAGGTAAAGGTCCGCGCGCCTGCCGCAGAGGCTCCGCAGCAAGCAGACATTGCAGAGTGCTCCGATTCAACATTGACATAGGAGGCATCAAGCTCGCCGTTCGCAACAAGCTCGGAGAGATGCTCCACGATATGCGTCTGGGGGGTAATGGGATACGCGGCGACAACTTCGACCCGCGCAAGCTTTGCTGCGATGGATGCTGCGATGGATACTTCGATACCGGTCTTTCCTTCCTTCATCGTTCTTCCTCCACCATCGTGATCGCGCCGGGCTTGCATTCTTTCGCGCAGATGCCGCACCCCTTGCAGTAGTCGAGGTTTGCTGCATAGAGACCGTCGTCTTTCTGGTAGATCGCGGCATCGGGGCAGAAGAGCCAACAAAGACCGCACTTGATGCATTTCGCATCGTTCCAGACGGGTTTCTGGGAACGCCAGTCGCCTGTCTTGTATTCCATTGCGTTGCCGACTTCCTCTATGACGCACCCTACGTTCAGCTCATGCCATTTGTACTGGTCCATCGGTTTTGCCATAGGATGACCCCCTGGATATATTTCAATCCATTAGTGCTTTTTTGTCAAGGAAATGAAGAATAGTCCGCCTTCCTATTTTACGCCGCACTGGAATTTAAGGTCTTCCCAGTCGGTGCTTACCCGCTCCTGTATCTTAGCTATGATGTCGTCGGTCAAATGGCGGAACCTGCCTTGCCCTTTGAGGTATTCTGTTACGGGCATAAGCGGTTCGGGGCTGTAAGTAATTTTGTATTTACCGTTCTCTACTTCGTAGAGGGGGAAGACCCCTGTCCTTACCGCCAGCCTTCCGTACCGTATGGCAAGGTCGGAGGGTATTCGCCAGCCTGTAGGGCAGACAGAAAGGATATGCAGGTAAGAAGGCCCGTTGGTCATCCGCGCCTTTTTGACCTTTGCGAGGAGGTCAAAGGGATAAGAAGGGCAGGCTGTTGCGACATAGGGGATATTGTGGGCAGCGGCGATCTTCGGCATGTTCTTCTTCTGTGTTGACTGCCCGATGCTCCGTTTTCCCGGAGGGCTGGTGGTGGTCATAGCACCGTAGGGCGTCGAAGAAGAGCGCTGGATCCCGGTGTTCATGTAAGCTTCGTTGTCAACGCAGATATAGGTGAACTTGTGCCCCCGCTCCATTGCCCCCGAGAGCGCCTGGAGGCCGATGTCGCTTGTCCCGCCGTCTCCCGCGATGGCGACGACGTGGATATCCTTCCGGGGTATCTTCTTTTTCTCAGTAAGGATCTTGAGCGCCGATTCAACGCCTGAGGCAACGGCGGCGGTGTTTTCAAAGGCAACGTGGATCCAGGGAAGCCGCCAGTCAGTTAATGGAAGCGGAGTGGAAATGATCTCCATGCACCCCGTCGCCATAACCATAATGGTGTTCTTTCCAAATCCTTTCAATATGAGCCTGACCGCCAGTATCTCCGCGCACCCCTGGCATGCCCGATGGCCGGAGACGGCAAACTCTTCCCGCGGTATCGTGTTCGCCGCATAGATATCGATATTAGGCAGCATCATCCTCTCACCCCTATGACACGATAGTTTTTCTCTTCTTTCGGAGCCCCTTTCGCGGCCTCCGGAGAAGACATGTCGTCAATGATCCCGTGGAAGTCCTCGGGGTTCACGTCGCGCCCGCCGAGGCCCACGATGAAGTTGCTGAGCTGTATCCCCATTTTGTTGCTGTGGACAAGGGACGATATCTCGTTAAAGAGCGGGCTGTTCATAGCGCCTCCCGGCATTGCCCGTTCGATAACGGCAACCTTTTTGATCCCTTTCAGCGCCGAGATCAGCTCGTCGGACGGGAAGGGCCTGAAGAGCCGGAGATGGATAAGGCCGACCTCCCTCCCCTCTTCTTTCAGCATATCGATAGCCGTCTTGATGTTCTCGTTGATCGATCCAAGGGCGATGAAGACCGTATCGGCCTTCTCTGTATTGTATGTTTCAACGGGTTTATAGGACCTCCCGAAGCGCTTTCCAAAATCGTCCATGACCTCGATGACCACCCCTTTTGAGTTGATGAGCGCCATCTCCTGGGCGTATTTCGCTTCGGTATATAATTCAGGCATGCCGTAGGCGCCCATCGTCACGGGCTTGTCAGGGTGCAGGGTATACAGCGGGTCATAAGGGGGGAGAAACGCGTCCACCTTTTCCTGGGAGGGGAACTCTATGGGTTCGATAACGTGGCTTAAGGAGAACCCGTCAAGGTTGACCATGACCGGGAGGAGAACCCTCCTGTCCTCGGCGACCTTAAAGGCCATAATGATGGAATCAACGACCTCCTGGCCGTTCTCGCAGAAGAGCATGATCCATCCTGTATCGCGCGCCGCCATAACGTCGGAGTGGTCGCCCCAGATGGAAAGCGGCGACGACAAGGCGCGGTTGACGGCGGCCATGACGATCGGGAACCGCATGGCTGATGCAATGAAGAGGATCTCGTGCATAAGCTCCATCCCCTGGGCGCTCGTGGAGGTAAAGGTCCGCGCGCCTGCCGCAGAGGCTCCGCAGCAAGCAGACATTGCAGAGTGCTCCGATTCAACATTGACATAGGAGGCATCAAGCTCGCCGTTCGCAACAAGCTCGGAGAGATGCTCCACGATATGCGTCTGGGGGGTAATGGGATACGCGGCGACAACTTCGACCCGCGCAAGCTTTGCTGCGATGGATGCTGCGATGGATACTTCGATACCGGTCTTTCCTTCCTTCATCGTTCTTCCTCCACCATCGTGATCGCGCCGGGCTTGCATTCTTTCGCGCAGATGCCGCACCCCTTGCAGTAGTCGAGGTTTGCTGCATAGAGACCGTCGTCTTTCTGGTAGATCGCGGCATCGGGGCAGAAGAGCCAACAAAGACCGCACTTGATGCATTTCGCATCGTTCCAGACGGGTTTCTGGGAACGCCAGTCGCCTGTCTTGTATTCCATTGCGTTGCCGACTTCCTCTATGACGCACCCTACGTTCAGCTCATGCCATTTGTACTGGTCCATCGGTTTTGCCATAGGATGACCCCCTGATATTTTATCTTAAATATTATTCTTAACGGGATAAATGTTTTGTTTAAAAATGTAAACATTTATCTCTCGGCGTTACCTGTAAGATCAAGGCTATCCATGTTAATATATTTTTTAATTTTTATCAATACTATAAATGACTCTTGTTTGACCTCCAGCCGTGCCGCACCCTTGATTTTGCCGGGGTGCGCGATAGCGGTTTTACCGGTCTGCGTGAATATTTAAGTTGACAAATAGCGAAAGTTGATTAAAATAAAGAACGAGAAAGGGGGTGAAATAATGCCTATATATATAATGATCAGCACTCTGACCGATGAGGGAAGAAAGACGATCAAAAAACATCCTGATAGGATAGAAGGCGTCAACCGGGAGATTGAAAATATGGGGGCAAAAGTCCTTGCGCAGTATGCAGTCCTGGGGCAATACGATTTCGTGAACATCCTCGAGGCGCCAAACAACGAAGCGATAGCAAAGCTATCCATTGAGCTTGGTTCAAGGGGGACCTTGCAGCTCATTACTTTTCCCGCAATCCCTGTCGATGAATTTATAGAAAAGATGAAGTAAATGCCGCATCGCTAAAGACAACGGGATTGTAAGAACAGCAGCATTATTTTCAGTCACTATTTACGATATAAAAAGGGGCTGCAGCCCCTTTTTATATTTATGTCTGTGAACAGCCGGCAGATGCTGTTGCTATGAGTATTATAGCATTGACAACCGGGGGGATTAATTTTAGATTAACAAAATGAAACCTTTGACATATAAAGACGCCGGCGTCGATATCCATAAAGCCGACACGCTGATCGACGGTGTAAAATCCAGGATCCAGAAAACCTTCCTCCCTGAAGTTCTTAATCCTATCGGAGGGTTCGGTGCCCTCACGGAGCTTCCAAAGGGATATAAGAACCCCGTCCTTGTCAGCTCAACCGACGGCGTGGGCACAAAACTTAAGATCGCGATCCTTTCAGGAAAACATGATACGATAGGGATTGACCTCGTTGGCATGAGCGTCAACGATATACTCACGCTGGGCGCCAGGCCTTTCTTTTTTCTTGACTATTACGCATGCAACAGCATTGAGGAAAACGTTTATAAGAACGTCATATCGGGAATATGCGACGGCTGCGAGATGGCCGGGTGCGCTCTCATCGGCGGTGAAACCGCAGAAATGCCTTCTATGTACCAGGAAGGGGAGTACGACCTCGCAGGCTTTGCCGTCGGCCTCGTAGAAAAGGACAGGATCATCGACGGCTCACGTATCGGGGAGAACGACAGTATAGTAGGGTTGGCCTCTAATGGCCTTCACAGCAACGGGTTCTCGCTTGTCCGAAAAGTGTTCTTCGACGTTCACCGCTTCGATATCGATGCTGACGTTGAAGGCCTGGAGGGAAAATTATACGAGGAGTTGTTGAAGCCGACGAGGATTTATGTGAAGCCCGTTCTCAAAACGCTTGAAGCATTTGACGTCAAGGGTATGGTGCATGTAACGGGCAGCGGGCTTCCAGGCAATATCAAAAGGATAATCCCGCAAGGACTCTGCGCGGGCATCCACCTCTCGCAGGAACGGACCCCCGGTATTTTTAAGCTCATCATGAAGCTTGGCAACATAGACCTTCACGAGATGTGCTCAACGTTCAACATGGGCGTAGGGTTCATTCTTATTGTTGCCAAAAACGATGAAGAGGCTGTCATAAAAACACTGACAGGCCTGGGGGAAACGGCGTTCCCCATAGGCGCCGTCGAGAGAAGCACTGACGGCGAGAAGGTCCATATCTCTTATTCTCATGGCTGACGGCCCATGCCAAACGTATATCGTCGTTCGTATATCGTATATCGAAACATAGGATCAAATCCTAAGCACGAATATTTAAATCCTGAACAAATATTTTTTCGGATTTGGTGCTAAGGATTTCGTATTTGTTGTATGAGCTGCTTTCAGATCTCCAGCGCCTTTAGCTGCTCCAGGACGTACTTCCGGATCGCCTGTGGCGTAGCGCCTTTTTCAGAAAATTTCCCATTTTCATACCAGGGGTTCAGGAGGTCGGCATATTCTCCGCCACAGTCGCAGCGGGAGTCGATATTCTGATCAAGCGGAACCACCTTGTCTTTGTAGCAGCTCAGGCAGCGCAGCACCCTCTTGGCGCCGGACATCTTTCCGCGCTTCGCGACAGGCTTCCCTTCTATCTCGATTATGTCCATGGCAAAATCTATGACCTTCGCGTTGGTGATCGTTGTTCCTACCCCGTAAGAGTCGGCATACTGATTCAACTGGAGTATCTTTTTCTCATCGATCCCGCCGCTTACGAATATCTTGACATGGCCGTAGCCACGTATATTCAGCTCCCACCTTACCTCTTCAAGGATCTTGAGAAAGTCCCCCCTTCGCGTAGACGGCGTATCAAGCCTCACTGCATAGAGCTTCTCTTTGAGGGCATCGGCAACCCTTAGCGCCTCCACCTTTTCATCATTAAATGTATCGATGAGGGCAACCCGCTTTATCTTTTTATCGATCACTTCGTCGAAGGCGTTTAGCGCGTCGACGGTATCGCCGATTATCAGGATCAGGGCGTGCGGCATTGTTCCTGTCGGCTCTTCTCCAATGGTCTCCGCGTCGTAGACAACAGAAACGCCATCGCATCCGCCGACAAAGGCGCTCCGCTCCACCATGGGCGCAATGGCAGGGTGTACCCGTCTTGCCCCGAAACTTATGACCGGTTTATTGCCCGCCGCCTTCTTGCAACGGGCTGCCTTCGTGGAAACTCCCGATGCCTGGCATATAAGGCCCAGGATAGCGGTTTCCATAACGCCAAAATCAGTATACATACCTTCTATTTCAAGCACGGGCTGGTACGGCTTGATCACCGTGCCTTCCCTCATCGCCCGTATCTTTACCTTAAGGCCGTCCACGACCTGCGAAACCTCTTCTATACCGGAAAAAACCGCCCAGGGTATATTATCAGGGAGCCTCTTAACGATAAATTCAGCCCGGACCCATTTGTCGATGCCTTTCTTTTTTAAGATCTCAAGGGTTCTTTCAAAATAGACGTCTGTAACCTTGCCTTTTTTAATATCACCGAGGTCAGCAACAAAGAACATAATCACTCCCTGTTTTTTGAAACTATCATAATAGAAAAAGGCCGATAATGCAATAGCTTGTATACGAAAATCGTATTCCTGCCGGTTTTATACATTTTTCAAGGGGCATTCATGGCATATTGGCGTCTTTTTGCAGTATCTTTGGCATAAAAAGACTATCAGGGCGTGGAATTCGTTATAAAGATAGACATCGGCAGGCAGGTTTTTCATGAAATAATCCTGGCAATCTTTATAGCCATCTCCGTTATAGAGCCTGTGGTTCTTTAAAAACCTTTTTGTGTATGCATCAACGACAAAGACAGGCTTGTTGAGCGCGTAAAGCATGATGCTGTCGGCGGTTTCCGGCCCTATTCCGTTTATCGCCAGCAATATGCTGCGCAGCTCCTGGACGCCGAGAGATGAAAGCCTCTCAATATTTCCATTGTAATGCTCATGAAGCACTGTGATAACATTTTTCAGCCTTCTCGCTTTTATATTAAAGTATCCCGCAGGCCGGATTATCTCTGCCAGCAACGAAGGTGCGATATCGTATAATTTTTTTATATCCAGCTGCTTCTTTGTCTTTAAGTTTCTGATCGCCCTCTCAACGTTTTTCCACGAGGTATTCTGGGTCAGCACTGCCCCGATAATAACCTCCAGCGGCGTTTCGCCTGGCCACCAATTTCTTGGTCCGAAGGTTTCAAGAAGGATATGAAAAATCTTATTGAGTTTCTGAGGGGTGTTCATTTTCGCTGGTATAGGAGATATTATGCATTATGGCAAGCAGCTCTCCCCTGTCATTATATATCTTAATATCAATTCTTCCTATCTTTTTACCCTTGTATGTATACGTTGCTTCGCCGAAAATAGTCTCACCTGGAACCGCTCCCTTCAAATACTGGATTGCCGATTCGACAAGCACCGCTTTTCTTCCGAGGCTGTTGCCGCATGCGCCCCCGACCTGATCGGCAAAAGAAAATAAAATCCCGCCATGGACGCTTCCAAAAACATTCATATGCTCTTTTTTCAGGGTCAGCGTACCTTTTGCAAAGCCTTCCCTTAATTCGCAGATCTCAATGCCGAGCAACCTGCCTACGCTGCATTCATTGAAGATCTTCCGGATGTATTCTTCGCGCATACCGTGAACCCCTTCTGCCTGTTGCTGAAATTAAAACATTCAAGCCCGCTAAAAGAAACAAAAAAATATTGTTTTTCAATATACCCTGTGCTAATTATCATTAAACTCATACGATTCAGCTTGCAAGGGAAGCGAAGTGAAAATCTTCCGCTGTCCCGCAACTGTGATGGGTTCAAGGCGGCACGTGGGCGTATGCCCGGCCACTGTTCTGTTTTGTGCAGAACGGGAAGGTGTGCTAAGCCGTATTCCCTAAGCCAGGAAACCTTGAGTTGAATTCGAAAAGACACTGCCTTACGAGGTATAAGGAGGCGTTTCATGCTTCAGATCATCTTTTCAACCATCTTTTTCGCCCTTATCTTGACAGGTAACGGGCTTTCGCAGGAGGTTCCATACAGGCTGGACAATATTGTGGTAACGGCGACGCGCACTGAAGCATCTTTGCAGGAAACCCCTGCAAACATCACTGTTATTACAAGCGACGAAATGGAACAGAAGGGCGCGATGACCCTTATCGACGTCTTTAAAGAAGAGCCGAGCATCTCAACCAAATCATATTCAGGGACCGTAAAACAATCAAGCATCGACATACGTGGCTACGGGGAAGCGTCGCCCCAGAACGTGCTCTTTCTCATCGACGGAAGGAGGGTGAACAATGTTGATATATCCGGCGCGGACCTTGCCCAGATACCGGTTTCCATGATCGAAAGGGTCGAGATATACAGAGGCTCCGCAAGCGTAATGTTCGGCGATAATGCCTCGGCCGGCGCGGTAAACATCATACTAAAAAAGGGAGAAGGCAGACCGAACATAACTGCAAAAATGCTCGCCGGGAACTACAACACGTTTGCTCCAAGCCTGAGCGTCTCCGGCGGCTCCAAGAAGTTCTCATATTTTCTTTTATCATCTTCATATGACTCGGACGGCTACAGGGAAAACCAAAATCTACAGATGAAAGACATCTTCGGGAATTTTTCCGTTGACCCCTTCAAAAACCTCACATTAAACCTTAAAGCAGGCCACCATAAGGACCGGTACGGCATGCCGGGGGCCGTACTCTGGCAGAACCTGATAAATGGCACTGCAAAAAGAACGGATGCGAGCACGCCGGATGATAATGCTTCAACAGAGGACAACTTTGTTGATCTGGAGGCTGTGGTAAAACTTCAAGAAGATGTAAAATTATCAATAGGGGGATCATACAGAAACAGGCACAATGCTTCATACTTCTACTCTTCCGGCGTCTTCTTCGGCTTTCCCTGGGTCTCTGAGAGCCAAGGGATGGGAAGACTCCAAACCTACGGGTTTACCCCAAAAATAGTGGTCGACAAGCCGCTCTATCAGCGCAAGAATACCTTCACCATGGGGTTTGATTACTACAAATCTCCCACCACCCTGGACTCATCGGGAGGATTTACCTTTTTTGGAGTTACTACACCCTCTCAAACCCTTGCCGACATCACAAAGACCGATTACGGGGTGTATGCAAACGAGAAGTTCTATCCTTTCGACAACCTGATCCTTGATATAGGCTACAGGGTCCATAAGGCTGCCTATGATTCCGCCTATAGGGATTACGTTACCCCTGCCCTGTCTACTGCCTATCGCACCCATGATCAGAAAGAAGCCTTCCGGGCATCGATCAATTATCTTTTCAGCAAGACGGGGAACGCCTTCATTACCTATGCGAAAGGCTTCCGGTTCCCCTCAACCGACGAACTTGTGAATACGCAGACCGGTGTGATAACAGCAGGCCTGAGGCCGCAGACCGGGTGGGAAATCAACGTGGGCGCCCGGTGGAATCCATTTGAGCGCTTCGGAGGTTCTTTGAACTTCTTCCAGTCGAAAAATGATGATGAGATATTTTACAACCCCTTTACCTTTGCCAATGCAAACTATGAAAAGACCAGACGACAGGGCATTGAGGCGCAGATGAATTTTTTCGTCACGAAAGACATAAAGCTTGGCATAGGTTATTCATACACGGAAGCAAAATTTGACGGAAGACAGCTTATCAATAATGCCGATGTGGACGGGAACGATATACCCCTCGTGCCGAAGAACAAATTCTCTTCGAACATATCCTATTCGTTCAACAGTTTTGTCGCGAATCTCATCGCTGTCTATACGGGAGACAGGTACGCGATCAGCGACCAGCTCAATGACCACAGGAAACTGCCGGGATATACGATCTTTGACCTCAACATATCCTATAAATATAAAGCGCTCGAGGCGCTATTCGGAATCAAAAATTTAACCAATACGAAATATAGCGAATTCGGCGTGGCGAGCACAACATCTTCGAGGATCAATCTCTACCCCTCTCCTGAGAGGAACTATTTTTTAAAACTGACCTACGGATTCGGCCTATGAGGTGTGATGCAGGTCATTGATAATGTTTTGAAACTGATCTATTAAGTATATATTAAAATGAGGATGACCTCTGGCGACTAAAAACTATAATATTATGGCTGTAACAAAAACAAATAGCAGGCACGTTCAGGAGCAGCTTCATCTTTTTCAGACGCTGATCGACAAGGTTCCGAGCCCGACATTTTATAAAGATATATGGGGGTGTTATCTCGGCTGCAATAAGGCCTTTGAAGAGTATCTCGGGATCACATGTGAAGAGCTCGTGGGCCTGAGCGAGGTTGATATCGTAAAGAACCCTCAAGAAAACCCGTTGCACTGCGCGATCAGCCTGGATATATTCGGGCATCCCAGCAGCGGCAAATATGAAACATCCCTCAGGCATCCTGACGGATCCGAGCGGATTGTGATAATAGAGGAAGCCCCGCTGACCGACCTGAATGGGATCGCCATCGGATTTGTGGGTGTTATTAACGATATTACCGAAATAAGGGCCTCCGAAAAGGAGAGGATGAGGGTAAGCAAGCTTGAATCCCTTGGCGTCCTCGCCGGAGGCATAGCGCATGACTTCAACAACATCCTGACAATGGTCCTCGGCAATATAGCCCTTGCCAAGATCTATGGAGGAGTAAACACAGACAAGCTGCTTCGTCTCCTTGAAAGTGCAGAACGGGCGGCTGAAAGGGCAAAAGACCTGACCAGGCAGCTCCTTACCTTTTCCAAGGGGGGCGCACCCGTTAAAAAGGTCATGTCGATTCGGGACCTCCTGAAAAATGCCGCTGAATTTGTGCTTTCAGGGACAAACACCAAGCCTGAATTCGACATCTCTCCCGACCTGCTGGCTGTGGAGGTCGACGAGAACCAGATAGGCCAGGTCATCGGCAACATTGCCCTGAATGCCCAGCAGGCAATGCCTCACGGCGGTACCGTAACGATCAGGGCAGAGAATATAGCTTCCGACAATGTGAACGAGCCACTTCAAAAAGGTGATTACGTCAGGATATCTATCAGGGATCAGGGCACCGGCATACCGGAGGAACACCTCGACATGATATTCGACCCATATTTTACGACAAAAGAGAAAGGGAGCGGCCTTGGCCTTTCTATCTGTTATTCTATCGTTCAAAGGCATAAGGGACATATCAGCGTGGAATCAACCCTTGGAATAGGCACAACGCTGGTCATATACCTGCCGGCCGCACAAACGCAGCACAAGGTAAAAGAACCGTTAGAAAAAACAAGCGTGAAAAATGGAAAGGGAAAGATACTTGTCATGGACGACGAAGAAACGATCAGGAATGTCGTCGGCGACATATTGCAATACCTGGGGTACAACGTTGACTTAGCAAGAGACGGAGAAGAAGCGGTGAGCCTTTATTCCAGCGGGTCTTACGACGCGGTCATCCTTGACCTTACCATTCCCGGAGGAATGGGCGGGAAGGAGACATTAAAACGCCTCCGAGAAATCGATCCTGACATTAAAGCGATTGTATCGAGCGGATATTCGAATGACCCCATAATGTCAGATTACGTAGATCACGGCTTCAAAGGCGTTATCATAAAACCCTATACTATCAGTGAAATCAGCAATGTATTGAATTACGTGATATCCTGCTGACCCTCCCTTTTGTAATCATCAGATTTTTATTGCCGCAACTATATGATTATGCTATAAAAACAACACATCGCCGACGTAGCTCAGAGGTAGAGCAGCTCACTCGTAATGAGCAGGTCGTGGGTTCAATTCCCACCGTCGGCTTTTGTATTATCAATTTTTTGTAAAAAAAACCGGAGGAGACCCAGAGATAATCTCCTCCGGCACCGCAGCAGGAAAAACCAGCCGTCCTGCATTCGTTATCTATAATTATTAATGCCTGGTCATTATTACACTTTGTTTTGACTTTTTTCTGTAAAACAGACTACATTAATTATATTTATTAAAAAAAGGACAGACTGATGAAACACAGCAAAACCCGCATGACTCGCCTTTCCGGCTCTCCCTATGTAACGGACAATGTCGGAAAATTTACTGACGAACTGAAGATGCTCCTGGGCATATCGAAAATCAAGCGCTATCAAAAAGGCCAGATCATATACATGCAAGGGGAAAGGAGCAACCAGTTTTATTTTGTTGGGCAAGGCAAGGTAAAGGTAAGCATGTTTGGCGAAAGTGGATCGGAAAAAATACTCGCCATCCAGGAAGATAATACCTTTTTAGGTTTAGGAGCCGCCTTCGACAGGTACACTCATTTTGATACAGCCACGGCCCTTGAAGAATCAGATATCCACATTATAAATATCGATGAAGCCGAAAACCTCATTAAGGCCCACCCGGAAGTTTCATTCCTCATAATCACTATAATTATAAGAAAGCTGAGGCTCCTTGGCCTGCAGGTGAAGGACCTCTCTTTTCTCGATGCGCAGAAAAAAGTTGCCCATATTCTTTTGAGGTTGATGCATGAGGTCGGCGAGCCAAGCGGTAACGGCGTTCTTATCAAAAAGCGGATTACCCACGAAGATATTGCAAACATTACAGGTCTTTCGCGCGTGACAGTAACAAACGTCCTGAATCACCTCGACAGATTGAAGCTCATTACTAAAGGCCGCCTCAAATATACTATCACTGACCGGGAAAAACTCGAATTGCTCTTGGAAGCTAATTGATGATCATACCGGGTGTCGCAGAAATAACCTATTGATGCTGTTGTTCGTCAGTTATTTTCGATGCCGAGCAGTTCGTATACCTTCAGGGCGCCGAGCATGGAGTCTATCTCGTATATGCCGACTTCCCGCACGTTAAGGTGCGACTGCGCAATGCTGTGGGTCTTCTCGCTGATAAGAATGCCATTTTTTATTGATTTCGTGATTCCCTGCAGCCTGAAGACCGTATTCACCGGATCTCCTATAACCGTGTAGTCGATCTTTTTGTCGAAGCCTATGTTCCCGATGACCACCTCGCCCGTATGTATGCTGATGCCTATTGTAAGAGGAGTGTTTATTTTGTTCAGAAAATAATTGCTCACCGACTCGATAGACCGTTTCATTTCCAATGCGGCTGCTACGGCATTGTCCGCATCCGATGGACTGGCGACGGGCGCGCCGAAAACTGCAAGGAATCCATCGCCGAGATATTTATCTACGATACCGTGATGGTTGAAAACAATACCTCCCATGGTGGAGAAGAAATAATTAAGCATCGAGACGGTTTTTCTCGGGCCGATCTTTGTAGCGAGCTTTGAAAAGCCGCGAATATCAATATTAAGCAAAGTAAGCGTCTTGAACTCGTCTATAAGGGTTCTCCCGGTCTGCTCGCCGTGAATGATCTTGTCAACGACCTCCTTGGGGACGAATTTCTGGAACATCTGTCTTATCCCGCGCTCATGCTCGGTCATAGAAACCGTTTCGCGGTAGAGGCGCGCGTTCTCCATGGCAATGGTTACCGAAGACACAATTGACTGAAGGAGTTGTTCGTCGTTTGAAGTAAAATCTCCGTTTATCTTGTTCAGCAATTCTATTATACCCAGCACCTTTCCCTGGGAAATGATAGGCACACACAAGGCGGACCTTGTTATAAAACCAGTTACTTTATCGACGTCAGAACAAAAATGCGGTGACTGCCTGACGTCGTTCACGATCATCGGCTTGCCGCACGTGGCAGCGTAACCGGCAATGCCCTGGCCGAATCTCAGCTTGAATTCCCGTATCTTTTCGAAATCAACATTGAATGTTACCTTAAATTCCAGCTCGTTATTGTTGAGCAGTAGCAGCGAGCCCGCCTCTACGTTCATAACAATACGAACCATATCCATTGTGTACTTGAGGACCTGGTCGATGTCAAAGGTCGATGATGCCAGCACATTACCGATCTGAGTAAGCGTATCGAGTTCCTTTTTTCTTTTCTTAATTGACGTGGAAAGCTTGTTCTTGGCAATAGACAGCGCGACGCTCCCTGCGACAATGTTGATAAAGTCGCTCGCCCTGTGAAAGATCACGGGCTCATGTGCGTAAAGGGCAAGCACCCCCCTTGTCTCGTTCTCTGTTTTTAAAGCGCTGAGGAGGCAGGAGTTATACTTCTGCTTCAAAAGAGATGTCTTTTCATATCCTCCATTCAGGCTGCTTAGATCATCTATGATCAACGTTGTCCCCTGATCCATTACCTTATCAACGACAGAGCCTTTATACGGGTAATAAGAACCTTTTATGACGTCTGTCCTTTCCTGTGAGATTATATCAAGAACAAAGAGCTCTTCCGGGTGTTCTTCATCTTTTATAAGTATAAAGGCAAGGTCAAAAGGCACCAGAGACCTCACATCCTGCAGGAAGCTATTAATGAGCTCATCCTCTTGCGTGTTTGAATTGATGTTTTTCATTACCTTTTCAACAATTTTAAGATATTCCGTGTCGACCTCATTCTCTTTGGTAAGACGGAGGTTCTCGTATGTAAAGGCAGCGGTGCTTAAAAGCGGGGTTAAGACCTCAGTGTCTTCAAAGTTAAAAGGTGTCGAATCGTCGCGCCTTGATATCGTCACGACCCCGATGATGTCTTTAATCGTCTTTATAGGCATACAAATAAATGATTTTGTAGCGTAGTTTGACCTGTTGCTCCTCGCAAAGCGGTTGTCTTTTTCTATATCCTCTACGACGATTGGCGTCTTGTTTATAACAGCGTATTTTGCAATACTTGTGGAGAAATCGATCTTCTCTCCTGCCGTCAGCATACTACCGAGTCCGATCGTTGACTGTACTATGAAATTTTTACGGGACGGCCTTTCCAGCAGGAGCACAGACCCTACATCCGCGTTGACGAGCTTCAGCGCACGCTCAAGGGTGATATACAAAAGCTCTTCCGTGTCGAACGTGACGTAGCAAAGGTCAGAAAGCTCCTTGAGGGTTGATATCTCTGTCCCCTTTTTTTCCAGCTTACTGCAAGTCTCCTGGAACTGGTTCTCGATAACGCGAAATGAATTAGCGATAACATTGATCTGGTCGCCGTCCTGGCACTCAGCACCTGAAACGTTTTTCGTTATGTCCCTGGAAACATCCTCGGATATCCGTACGATCTTGGTGAAGATATTCCGAAGTATCCAATAGCCATAAAGCGAGCAGGCTAAAACCGCCAGAAGCACTATCTGAAAAGTATTGTCCCTGAAGATATTATATTTAATGATCAAAAACAGGATGGCTGCAAAGGGTATGGGGAAAAAAAAGCCGAAGATGATCTTAAGCTTGTAATGAAGATCCTTATTGCGGAGCGCGATCTCATTCAACCAGTGATTGTCAGACATGGTCTTCCCATTCATATCAGCACCAACTAATCAGTTCTCATGCACAGAAAAGGCTTCAACCAGTGTTTGCTCTGTATAAGTATCCATACATTAGCTGAATAGAATATATAGTAACTATTTAATTATAGTACAAGTATATTGTCAAGATAAAAAAATGTTCAAGAGAACAATTAACCTTACTTATTTTGAATATGCTATAACTTATTGTATTTTTGGTTTTAATTAAATATATGCAGTTTTAAAAGTACGTTATATTATAATTATATTAATGATATTAATAATATTATTAATGTATATTATATTGAATAATCTTTATCATATTATTATAATTGATTATTATATATTATTAACTGATAAATACTATGTGTTCATTGAAGATGGAAATTCTATTAGAATGGCATTTACAGGGCATTCAGCAGCGCAAAAACCGCATTCCTCGCAAAATTCCGGATCAATAATGGCTTTTTCGTCTTTCATGTATATCGTTTGCGGCGGGCAAACCTCTATGCATCTTTTACACCCTATGCACAATTCTGCATCTATCCTCGGCACCATCAGATCACCATCCCCAGGCGGTATCCATCGTGTATCGCGTTGTTAAACCGCCTCGGCCTTTTTGCGTCACCTGTGAAATAGACCTCTCCTGCTATCCCCGGGTCCCTCCACTTCTTCTCTGCCTCTAACACTGCTGTTACAACGCTATCGGCCTCAACGATGTTTGTTCCTTTGCCGGTAAGGTGAACAATGCCCTCCCCTATCCGTTCAACGCCCGTGTTCATTAAAAAAACGGCCTTTCTTGCTTTCATAAGCCTCACATACTGCCATAGATAAAAAGGGTTCACGTCGCGCCCTATCTTGCCGCTTTCTTCGATGATCGTTATCCGGTAATCTCCCTGCCTTAGCAGGAAGATCGCCACGCCGAGTCCGGCGCCGCTGCCGCCGATTATGGCTACCCTTTTCCCCGGTTTTCGGCCTTTTGCCATGATGTCCGAAGGCGTAAGGAAAGTAGCATTTCCGGCGACCGGAAATTGCCTGACCGTTGCGCCTGTTGCAATCACTGCAGTGTCAAAAGTTCCTGCCTTTACAGTATCGGGAGCACATTCTTCTCCCAGTCGCATCGTGACCCCCATTTTCCTGCATTCCCTTTCGAGCGTTCTTATCGGCCCCAAAAGCTCAACTGCTCCTTCGTCCACCAAAGAAGCCAGGTTGATGTTTCCGCCGGTTACGCTGTTTTTTTCGAAAAGAACGACCTCGTGCCCTCTTTTTGCAGCGACTGCACCGCATTGCAGTCCTGAAGGCCCTCCCCCAACGATAGCAACCCTCTTTTTTCTGGAGGACTTCTGAAATCCATAATAGCCCCATTCCGGCTCTTTCTCTCTTCCGACAGTGGGCCTTACAGAGCACATGATAGGCTGATGATAGTAGAGCCTCGAAAAACAAAGGTTGCAGGCGATGCACGGCATTATCTCGTCCTCGCGCTTTTCTGCTACCTTTCGCGGCAATTCAGGATCTGCGATCATCGGGCGGCACATCTCCCAAAAATCGATCATAGCGCCTGCAATTGCCCTTTCCGGTATGTCGGGGGTAAACTGGCGGAAGGCCATCATGACCGGTATGGCGACATTTTTCCTGACCTTTTCAGCCACAGGCAGCCAATATCCCATAGGGACATCCCTCGTAATGACGGATTGTGAGGATTCGTGCCACCCTATGGTAACGCTGACATAATCGGCGCCCGCCTCTTCAGCGATACGGAAACTTTCAATGCTTTCTTCGATCGTATTTCCGCCCCGGTCGTCGAGCAGCTCATGGCCGCAGAGCCTTATGCCGACGGGCATATTGCCCGTCTCGGCCTTTATGCCCTGAAGCACTTCTGTCATCAGCCTGCACCGGTTTCTGATATCGCCGCCGTATTCGTCGTTCCTTTTGTTGGTATAGCGGGATATAAAGGTTGAGATGAGATAGCCCACTATCCCGGATATCTCTATCATGTCAAATCCTGCTGCCTTTGCCCGCTTTGCCGCCTCAATATGGTCTTTCAGCGAGGCCTTGATCTCTTCTTTTGTTATCTCGCGCGGCGGCTTGAAATATGAAAGCTTCTGAGGCACTATCGAAGGCATGAGGCAGTAATCCAGGTCCACCCCGCCTTCCCTTCCGCAGTGAAGTATCTGCACGCACGATAGGGCCCCGTTCTTTTTAATAACGTCGGCAATTCGCGCCAGTCCGGGTATAAACCGGTCATCCCATATTGCCATCATCCCCCTAAAGCCTTTTCCCTCGCCTCTTTTATCGGGATAGGCCCCCTGGGTAGTAACAATGGCCGCTCCTCCTTTTGCCTGGGCCTCCATATAGGCAACTTCCCTGTCGCTGACAAAACCGTCGCTGAAAGGGAAGTTGGTCTCTGTTGCGGCATATTTGATGCGGTTTTTTGTTTCAAGCCCGCCTATGCGGCCCGGCGAAAATATATGAGGGTATTTCTCCATATGAATCCCTTATCTAAGATTTTTTGTATCAAACGTCCTGCGATGTTATATGCCAGATATTCTCGGCATATTCCCTGATAGCCCTGTCGCTTGAAAACTTTCCTGACCGTGCAACGTTCAGGACAGCCATTTTTATCCACCTGTCCCTCTCCCTGTAAACCTTTGCAACTTCTTCCTGACAGGCAACATATGATGCATAGTCGGCCAGGACACAGTAATGGTCACCATCCATAAGGCTATTTACTACCGGCTGAAAATACCCCCGGTTCTCGGGTGAAAAAAAATCGTTCGACAGCTGTTCTATTACCTGGCCGAGCTCTTTGTTCTGCTCCACATATTGACGGGGGTTGTACCCCTGGCGCAATCGAATGATCTCCTCTGCGGTCAGCCCGAATAGAAAAAAGTTTTCCTGCCCAACCTCTTCGCGTATTTCCACGTTTGCCCCATCCAGGGTGCCTATCGTCAAAGCTCCATTAAGGGTAAATTTCATATTGCCCGTTCCCGATGCTTCGTAGCCGGCAGTTGATATCTGCTCTGAGAGCTCAGCGGCAGGCATGATGTGCTGTGCGAGCGTCACGCCGTAATTCGGGACAAAGACAACCTGAAGCTTATCTCTTACCTGCGGGTGGGCAGAAATAACCTCTGCAACGTTGTGGATAAGCTTGATAATGAGCTTGCACATCATATATCCCGGCGCGGATTTGCCTGAGAACATGATGGTCCGCGGCGTAAAATCATTGTCCACCCTGCCCTCCCTGATCCTGTTATAAAGGGTAATTGCGTGGAGCACATTTAAAAGCTGCCGTTTGTATTCGTGGAACCTCTTTACCTGGCAGTCAAGAAGAAACTGCGGCTCGAAGGACAGATGGAACTCATTTTCAAGGACACCCAGGAGCCTTATCTTGTTGTCTACTTTTATTTCGGCGAAACTTTTGCAAAATTCGCTGTCCTCAGCAAGCGGTTCAAGTTTTTTAAGCTCTTCAAGATCCCTCGTCCACCCGTCGCCGATCGCCTCATTGATCAAACGGGCAAGTTCAGGGTTCGCTTCAAGAAGCCAACGCCTGTGCGTGATCCCGTTGGTGACATTCTGGAACCGCTCAGGGAACATGAGGTAAAAATCCGGGAAGACGTTCGTTTTCAGTAATTCCGAATGGAGCTTGGAAACCCCGTTCACGGTATGGCTCCCGACAATTGCAAGCCTGGCCATATGGATCGTCCCCTCCCCTTCCCCTGTCACTATTGCCATGTTCCTGCGCCTGTCCGGCTCGTCGGGAAATCGCCGGGCGACGTAGACAAGAAATTTTCTGTCGATCTCCTTAATGATCTGAAGATGGCGGGGAAGCAGGTTGCCCAGAAGCCCTTCAGGCCATGTTTCAAGCGCTTCGGGAAGTATCGTGTGGTTGGTATAGCCAAAGGTCTTCATCGTTATTCTTTGCGCCATGTCCCATGACAATCCTTCTTCATCGATAAGGATCCTCATAAGCTCGGCGATCGAAATGGACGGGTGCGTATCGTTGAGCTGTATCGCAACCTTTTCGGGCAGACTATTGTAGCTGGAATGAAATTTTTTATAACGCCTTATGATGTCGCTAAGCGTTGCGGCAACAAAAAAATACTGCTGTTTCAGCCTCAGCTCCTTGCCGGCAAAAGAAAGATCGTTGGGATAGAGGACCTTTGAAATGTTCTCGCTGTTATTCTTGTCTTCAACAGCCTTAACATAATCTCCGCTATTAAAATATGCAAAATCAAAATCCCTCGTTGATTTTGCCGCCCAGAGCCGGAGGGTATTTACAACCTCGCTGCAGTACCCCGGGATCGGGTAATCGTAGGCCATTGCCATGATCTCATCAGTATCCACCCATTGTGTCTTGCCTCCGGAATGGACCTCAACGTGCCCGTAAAAATGGACAGGGTAGAGAAGTTCGGGCCTTGCGAACTCCCAGGGGTTTCCATACCTGAGCCAGTTATCAGGGGCTTCCGTCTGGTAACCGTCTTTTATCTTTTGGGTAAATATGCCATATTCGTAGCGTATCCCGTACCCATAACCGGGGTACTGCAGTGTTGCCATAGAGTCAAGGAAACAGGCTGCCAGCCTTCCAAGGCCTCCATTTCCAAGACCGGCATCCCACTCAAACTCAAATGCGTCTTCAAGGCTTATGGCAAGAACATCAACGGCTTCTTTGTATTCTTCAACCAGCTCCAGGTTAATAAGGTAATTTTTCAACAGCCTCCCAAGGAGAAACTCAAGTGAAAGGTAGTATAGCCGCTTGGCGTCCACATTATAATAATACTGTTGAGTTTTGATCCATTTTTTTACAATCTGCGTCCTGACGGAAAGAACAACTGCATTATACTTATCCCGCTCTGTTGCAGAGTACATATCCTTCGACAGAGAATAGGTAAGGTGGTTAAGGATGGTTCGTCTATAGTCATGCTTTTCTGATGCCATAGAATGCTCTCCCCTTTACTGTTATTTCAACCCTATCGTTACTTTTCTATGCTTTTCTTCTTCTGGCGCTTTTTCCTTTTTTCAGTTCCTTCGCCCTTCAAATACATTATTCCGAGACCTGTGCAGACCAGCACTATGATAATGGAAAAGAAGACCTTCAGGTCTCCTGCCGCATATATCAATGAATAGATCATGATAGCAAGAAAGGTTGCAGCGATGACAAGAAGGACAATGCCTTTTACCTGTGTAGCCTTCATCCATCCACCATTCTATCAAAACTTTATGCGAAAAGGAATGGAAAATCTAAAATCTGTGAGATGTAAAGTATTAGGGGAGTAAAAAGGCATGAATCGTAACACGTAGAGACAAAAAGATAAATCACTTTACGCCTGACGATTTATACCTTACGAGTTTGTTGATTACCGTTGCCTGTTGATGGCTGTTAGCAATGATTTCAGTCAAATTGACCGAGCGGCCGTGCGAACGTATATTCGCCCGGTTCTCTGAGAAATGCATCGACAGCCTGTTCGCCCGATCCTGAAGTTGCCGCAAAAGGCGCCGTTGCGATGAGCCCCGCTGCCCCTACTGCGCATGCAACAATGCCGAGGGGGCGGGCAATGAGCAGGTCAATGATAAATGCTTCTGCGCGCCCTGTGGCTTTATAGGATTTTCTCTCCTGATCCTGGCAGAATGCGGGAGTGGCAATTACTCCGAGGATCATAATCGTTAATAAAGCAAAAAGCGTAATTTTTTTCATATCATGCCCCCTGTTCATTACAAAGTGTCTTGAACTATTATATCATTAATTTGTTTTTAATCAAGTTTTTTCTATTACCGGGGCTCACGTCGCCCCCTTTTCGGGCAAAGCCCGAAGAGACTCCCCCCTCTCGCTCGTGAACTCGCTAAAGAATAATAGATTATACCGGGGCTCACGTCGCCCCCTCTTCGGGCAAAGCCCGAAGAGACTTCCAAGGGCATGGCAATGTTCATTCATAGTCCCGGCAGGCTTATTGCGCGGGATTGTATCCGCCCCACCACCGGCATCGCCTTCAAGGGGTCTTTTAATTTTGTAACACCAAAAAGATATCTGCCCGATCTTCGGACGACCGTGCCTTTGTACAGCGGGTCCTGCGCAACGACGGTCATCCTGTTCTCCTTGCCGGAGCGTTCTGCATGCGCACCTGATTCCCTGAGATATTTGATATAGTCCTCAAGCGCACGCAAAGATGCTTCCGGGGACTCGCAGAGAATAATGAATATCTTTGCAGGCTCGCCTTCAACGACTGTCTCGGCAGTCAACCCTCTTTGAAAAAATACATACCCGAGGACGCTCTGGGCAAGATACCGTATCGTATCAGGCGCAACGCCGGGTATATTTAGCATACCGAGCACCTCCGGTCGCGAAGTGCTGCCGGGGATCTTGCCGGCAATAGCCTCAGCGCACCTAATCAGCAGTGCGCGTTCATCCGGAACAGTGCCCGAGACCGACAGTCGGACAAAGTAACGATCTTTGAAGAACATCATCTGGGAATCGCTGATAAAACCCTCTGCCCCTGTCTTTACAGATTCCGCGCCGGCATCACGATAGTTTGAATATATTCCGAAGGCATCGATCAGAGACCCCATTCTGTACACATCGGCAACAATACCCGACCTGGCATCTCCTCCTTCGACGTAGAATGCCGAACCCAGGACCTCAAAGCCATATGGCATATAAAGCTCCGCTTCGCCATTGATGTAGACATAGAGGTCCTCCGCTGTATACTGTTTTACCTTTCCGTCAAGCATCCACTCCCTGGAGAAGCCAGGGGCCGGCAATAGGTTCGCGATCCCATCGCTGCCGGCCTGTGCCCGGCAATCGATCGGAAAAAGCAAAAGCATGGTGGCTACCAATGCAAATGCCAGCAGCATAGCATTGTTTTTTATCTTTGCATGGGCGGCCATTGTCCTCAAGAATACATCTCCAGCGCCCTGCGCATCTTGGAAGCGATATCAAGGCCATTTACGCAGCGCGCCACGCATCCATCGCAGTCAAGACATGCCGACGCCTTCCCCTTGCCGTCGATCTCGTCATAGGTTGACCTCGCAAGCTCCATGCTTCCGTAAGCCTCGGCATACATCAATGAGCGGTTGATATCGCTGATAGCGACGTTCTGTGGACAGGTGGCCTCGCATTGTCCGCAAAAGTAACAGTAGTAAGGGTCGATGGCTTGACCGTAGCGTTCAAGTATCTTTTTGTCGGTGCGGGTGAGTTTCATCCCCATGACAGAAAGGTCCTCTTTCAGCATGTTCATGTCCTTCATGCCGGGTATTGCTGCAGCCACGTTTGCATCCTGCAATACCCATTTCAATGCGGCCTGGTGAGGGCTCATAGATCCTGCTGCATCTAACTTATACCCTCCTGCCTGGGTCTTCATGGCTACAATCCCTATCCCTGCCCTTGCGGCACTGGCAATCGCCTCTTTCAAAGAGGGAGGGCTTTTAAAATTATACGCCACAAGGGCTACGTCGAAAAATTTTTCCGGATCGCCGGTGATCGCTCTCAATACCTCTGCCTGGTTCGTATGCGTCGTAACGCCGAAAAAACGCACCTTGCCCTGTTTGCGGAGCTCGGTGTAGGCCTCGCGCACTTCGGGCACAAATGCGCGTTCGCCGCTGGTGAGATTGTGAAGCTGGATAACATCGATATGATCGGTCTGCAGCCTTGCAAGGCTTGTTTCAACGTCCTGAACGATCTCCTTCTTTGTATTCGAAGATCCGAGCGTTTTGGTCGCAACATAAAGCTTATTGCGGATCCCCTTTATCGCCCTTGCCACGATCTCTTCGTTTCGGCCATTCATATACCGCCTGGCGGTATCGACATAATTTACGCCAAGGTCAAACGCAGCCCGCATTACCTCATGCTCGGGCGTAAGCATAGCGCCGAAGCTGACAACCGTTATCCTTAAGCCTGTTCTTCCGAGGGTGCGGTACACGGGGTCCGGAAACAAGCCTGCGGCCGATGCTGCGCCCTTCAGCATAGTGCCGATGCCCGTTATGCCTGCTGCTCCGGAGGCAGTCACCGCGCCAAGCTTGAGAAAATCCCTCCGGTTGATCCGGGCGGCGTATTTTGTCCTGGACATAAAACCTCCTTTAAAGAATTATCCCTTCTTTAACAAGACTTTCCTCAGGACCTCTCTCAGTTCGTCGATGTTATAGGGCTTTGTTATGGCGCCTTTGAATCCGAAAGAAGCATAGTTCGACAGGACGGGGTCGTCCGTGTATCCGCTGGAAATGATCGCTTTGGCCTCGGGGTCAATAGAGAGGATCTCGCGGAGCACTTCTTTGCCTCCAATCCCGCCTTTCATGGTGAGGTCGAGCATGACGCAGTCAAAGGGTCTGCCCGACCGGCGTGCCTGTTTATACAACAAGACCGTCTCATCGCCGTCCTGTGCCAATTTCACATCATATCCAAGATGGGCAAGGATCTCATGCCCGATATTCCTGATGAATGCTTCGTCGTCCATGAAGAGGATCCTTTTCTTGTCCGGTGCGTCGCCTTCTCCTTTTTCAACAGGGGCTGCCTTCTTTGAAGATGCCGGAAGATAAATCTTAAAAGATGTTCCGATGTGAGGCAAGGATTCTACGGCAATGTGCCCGTTGTGCCTCCTGATAATTGAGTATGAGATGGCCAGGCCAAGCCCCATGCCCTTCTGTATGCCCATATCTTTTGTTGAAAAATAGGGGTCAAATATCCTCGGGATGTTTTCCTGCACAATCCCTGTTCCTTTATCTTCTATCGCTATCTGGACATAGTTGCCCGGGGAAAGCGGGAAGGCATCTCCCTCTTTTATAACGATATTCCCGGCGCGGATCGTAATTGTCCCTCCTCCCGGCATTGCCTCCTTTGCATTGAGGACTATATTGTGGACCACCTGCCGGAATTGTGATTCATCGACTTCTATTTTGTAAAGGTCGTCCTGCAAAAAATACTCGCATTTTACATTGGACCCGGTAAGGGTAAAACGGGAAACATCTTTTAGGACCGACACTGCTTTGATCGCTCTTTTAACCGGCTCGCCTCCTTTGGAGAATGTTATAAGCTGCTGGGTAAGGTCCTTCCCCTGGCCTGCGATCTTCTCTGCTTCTGCAAGAAGCGAACATGCCCTGTTTTCAGACGGCACTAGCATTTTAGCCAATTCTATATAGCCCGTTACCCCCATTAAGAGGTTATTAAAGTCATGTGCAATACCCCCTGCGAGGGTGCCTATGGACTCGATGTTTCTCAGCTTGAAAAGCTCATCTTCCATAAGTTTCTCGCTCGTAAGGTCGACGAGGAAGATAATACTTGCAGGTCCGTCGGGAAGCTGGGTGCGGGAAACGGTAACCTGCATCGGGAACTCAGAACCGTCCTTTCTCAGGCCTGTAGTCTCGTAGTGGCGAACGACGCTTTCTCCTTTCTCATACCGTACTGCCCTGTCCCATATATCCTCCCTGCAGTGGGGGGCGATCTCGTTGAGCATCGGCTTGCCTACCATCTCTGATTCATTCGCATAACCGAACATGTCAAGGGAGCTGCGGCTCGCATACAACGTTACGCCTTTACGGATAATATTTATTCCGATCGGGGCCCCGTCTACGATTGTCCTAAAACGCTCTTCGCTTTCTTTTAATCTCTCTTCATCGCGTTTCCTTGCAGTAATGTCCCGCGCAAAGATAGCGATCATGGTGACTTTATTTTTGCTGTTAAGGACAGGATAGACCGAATGTTCGATAAAGCGCCCTTCCCTTTCATCTTCAAAGATAGCAGGCTGTTTGCTCCTCACGACCTGCTGGACCCATTTTTTCCTTCTTTCCCCCACGTCAGAAGGTATGAAGTCGTAGATTGATCTCCCGATAAGCTCATCGAGCGTTTTTTTGATTCTCTGTGCATTCGTTTCATTTGACTTCACAATAGTTCCGTCAACGTTTATGAGCAATACGCTTTCTGTTGCAGCATCGATCAGCGCCCTTAACTTCCCTTCGCTTTCCAGCAGGGCTTCCTGGGCCATCTTATGTTTTGTGATGTCGGAGGCCGTTCCGACCACCAGCAAATCGTTGCCCTCTTTCACCACCTCCAGGGACATGAGGCAGTTGCGGATCTCTCCGGTTTTCACCCTGATCAGCATTTCCATTTCACGGACAAAGCCTTTCCCTGCGATCTCTTCATGAAGCTTTTGATATTGTCCATCATCAGCGAAGATGTTCAGCTCGCGGGCGGTCTTGCCGACCACTTCCCGGCTTGAATACCCTGTCCTCGCCTCGAATGTCTTGTTTACGTAAGTATATTTTCCATTGATATCGGTCAGGACCAAAGAGACGTTTGCTGCGTCGAGGATCTTACTCGTCGCAGCCTTCAGGTTGCAGGAAACCTTCCCGATCTTGTCGGGCGTTCGTTTGGATGCTTTCATTCTTGCCATCAACAATTCCGGTTGGGATATTACATAGCCAGACAATATCCCGCTACAACTAATTATAAGTGTCTGTAGTTGTTTTGTAAATATATAAAATATAGATCATAAAACAAGTTTTACATTGTAGGTTTAGAACTTTGTGCGGCCGGTTGACTTATCTTTATGAAAAAACATATAATTTCATTTATAAGACGTATCATGGTTAAGGAGGGTTGAGCGGACCGGCCGGGCCGCCACGGGAAGATAACACTTCGAATGGCGGTTTTTTTAACTTGATGCTTACGCAGGAAACATGAGAACGAGAAGATGAACGGACATATCTTTTTTGAAATAGCATCAGTCCTGGGACTTGCCGCAATCCTCGGGGCCGTTGGAATGATGCTGCGCCAGCCCCTCATCGTCGCATTCCTCGCAACGGGCATCATAGCCGGGCCATCAGGCATAAATCTCATACAAAGCTACGGTCAGATCCAGCTTCTGGCGCATATCGGCATCGCGCTTCTGCTATTTCTTGTAGGCCTCAAGCTTGACCTGCGTCTTATGCGCTCCACGGGGCCCGTTGCGCTTGCAACCGGTATGGGCCAGGTGGTCTTTACATCCCTCTTCGGATTCCTCATCGTATACGCTATGGGATTTTCTTTTGTAGGATCGCTTTATATCTCTGTGGCGCTGACCTTTTCAAGCACGATCATTATTGTCAAACTATTATCTGATAAAAAAGAGATCGATTCCCTCCATGGGAGGATCGCTGTTGGATTTCTCATCGTGCAGGATATTGTGGCTATTCTCGCGATGATCGTTCTCTTAGCGGTCGGGGCCCAGGGAAGCGATGGCATATCCATACCAAAGATCATCCATATCGCCGGCAAAGGCTTCGGGCTCCTTGCCTGCGTCGGGATACTTGCCAGATATGTTCTCCCCGGCCTTACGAGGAAGCTTGCCTGGAACCAGGAGCTGCTTGTTCTTTTTGCAATTGCCTGGGCGGTCATCCTCGCATCGGCAAGTGAATATCTCGGCTTCAGCAAGGAGATAGGGGCATTTCTCGGCGGCGTCTCCCTTGCTTCTACTCAATACCGGGAGGCAATAGGCGCCCGCCTTGTGGGATTAAGGGACTTTCTCCTTCTCTTTTTTTTCATCGATCTCGGCGCCCGCCTTGACCTCCTTTCGATAGGGCACCAGATCGTTAATTCGGTCTACCTCTCACTCTTCGTCCTTATCGGCAACCCCCTTATTGTCGTCGCCATTATGGGGTTCATGGGATACCGTAGGCGTACGGGCTTCATGGCAGGGCTCACCGTCGCGCAGATCAGCGAGTTCTCCCTTATACTCGGAGCCCTCGGGTTGAGCCTTGGCCATATTGACTCCAGCGCTATGAGCATCATCACCCTCGTGGGCGTCATCACTATCTGCATGTCGACCTATATGATCGTTTATTCCGGCACCCTTTACCGGTGGCTTTCATCGCCATTAAAATTATTCGAGCGCATACATCCCTATCGAGAAGAAGAAACGACGGGGGCGTGCCTCGTTCCCGAAGTTGATGTGCTTCTTATCGGGCTGGGCAACTACGGAAGCGGCCTGGCACAGCACCTCCTGGAGCGGAAAAAGCGCATAGCAGGAGTTGATTTCAACCCCCAGGCCCTTCAAACATGGCGATCCCGCAACATCCCTGTCATTTTTGGCGATGTCGGCGACCCTGAGTTTCTCGACAACCTTCCTCTCGATTGTTCAGCCTGGGTGGTCAGTACCGTCCGTGAAACAGACCTCAACCTGACCCTGCTCCACCTGCTTAAAGAGCGTCGTTACGAAGGCAAAATAGCCATTGCTGCCAAGGATGAGCAAGAAGCGCAGCTTTATGCTTCCCGCGGATCCCACGTTGTGCTGCGGCCCTTTGACGATGCATCAGAGGAGGCCGCCGACTCGCTTACCGGGGCCATGCACCTTCTTCCCGAGGATATCGACTGGCCGCTCGGCCTTCGTGAGATCCGCATCCGCAAGGGCTCCGTTTTTGCCGGAAAACGCATAGGGGGCCTTAATCTTCGGGCCGAGACAGGGATCTCAATAATGGCGGTAAGCAGGGCCGGACGTGTTTTTCTTGAGCCGGACCCGGATTTTCGCCTTTTTCCAGGAGACCGCATAGTGGCGATGGGAGAGCCTGATGCCCTGAGGCGCGCCGAGGACATGCTCCATCAGATCGAAGATCATGAGACGCAAACCGTACCAAAGCGTTTCGCAATGGCAGAGGTATTGGTCGGGCCTTCTTCGCCGAACCTGGGAAGGTCTTTTTCTGACATCCAATTTCGAAAAAGATACAGCGCGACTGTTATAGGCATTATCCGGGGCGACCAGCGGATATCCATGCCTAAGCCTGATGAACGGCTCAAGCCAGAGGATAGGCTGATCGTTCTGGGGTCGCCGGCTTCCATAGAGGCAATAAAAGGAATGTCTCCGCTCTAACGAAAGGAAATATAAAGCTTGCCGGCAAGGAAAGAAAAGGAGGAAAAGACAATGATTCTTATGCTTGGTTTTGCCGTGGGGCGGCTGCTCCACTTGAAAAGAATATGCCCAAAATGCAAGAGGCACCAGGTGGTTACCCAGGAAAAAAAACATATGACAGTAAAGTGCAGATACTGCAAAGCCGACATCCCTCCGAAAAAAATAAGCTGAAAGGGGCCCCACTCGCAAGCGAGTGGGGCTGGGGGGTTGTGGGGGGGTTGAGAGCTTTTACTTCATCTTCGTGACAATTTCTTATATAGTATATCAGCTAATATATCTTACAATAGATTATTGTACGATTTTTGTCAAGAATTTATGCAGATTATTATAAATCGGGATTAATGAAATAAAATTTGGGTATAACCTATTATCATAAGAACAGAGCGGCTACTGAATTATATTTTTCCTGAGTATGCCTTAAATGCATCTCGATAGTTTTTTTCAGCCCTTTAGCGTCCTTTTTTTCTATGGCATCTACCATCTTCTTATGATCTTCGAATGCCTCCATCGGTGAATTTTTATGTGCCCTCAATGCTATTGCGCGCAGCCAGTGGAATTTATCGTTCAGGCTGGACATAATATCAATGAATACTTCAGACTTTGTCGCTCCGTAAATAATGTTATGAAAGTCTGCGTGATAGCTTGTAACATCGTGGAGATGACCCTGCTCTGAGCACTTCTGGGATTTCTTTATGTTCTCCTTCAACTCCTTTATAAGGTCTGGAGTCGTGTTCTGGAGTATAAGGGGAATGGCAAATGTCTCCAGGGATGCCCTGATCTCCAGGTACTGGTTTACCTCTTTGGAAGTCAACTTCTTCACAAAGTACCCCTGCTTCCCATTGCACTGTACCAGTTTTTCGCGTTCCAGTATCAGCAATGCTTCCCTCACCGGTGTACGTCCCATGCCTAACTCGGCCGCTATCTGCTTATCGGATAATTTTTCGCCTGGCCTCACTTCATAGAAGATGATCTTCTTCTTGATCTCTTCATGCGCTTTGTGCCTTTGTAATTTGTTGTTTCTCATTATCATCTGCTCCTAATATATCTATTAGTATATTTTTATGTTATCCTTAATTTAAATCTTTGTCAATATACGTCATAACTTACTTTCGCGATGATATGCTTATTTCTTCGGCGACACCTGATTCCGTTCTTATCAGCCGCTCCACGTGCTTCCAATCTACCTTTTCAGCAATGCCCTGTGCCGCAATTATTTTGTGCGTGTGCTCCCGCAGGGATGTGATCCTCTTGTAAACATCGCTGCGTACCTCCAGGTATATCTTTCCGTCAGGCTCTACGGCCAGCTTCACCGGCTCATAAATAATCTCTCCTTCGGTATTTACTTCTACTAACCGGAATAATTGTTCCATATGTTCAGGAAGAACCCTTATGCAGCCGTGGCTTCGGTAGCGATATACGCTCTTTGGCCATATTGTTTCATGGATAAGAATGCCTGGGATCGTTGTCACCAGCGCAAACCTTCCGAGGGGATTGTCCGGACCGGGCGGCACAGCTTCTTCTAAGGGCTTTCCCCGAATAATTGCCTCAGCCTGAATTGATTTTGGCACATACCACGTCGGGTTTGTCCTTTTTTTGATGATCCTGAACTTACCAGTTGCTGTCTGCCTGTCTTCCAGCCCTTTTCCTACGCCCACGGGAAACGCCTTAATGCCTCCATCTTTAAAAAAGTAAAGTGTCCTGTCTGGAATGTTGATTACGATCCCTTCCTTCAAAGATTTCGGCACGATTTTCCTTGTATTCAATCTTAGCGTTGTGCCTTCTACCGGGAAAAGATTCATATCAAGCCCATTCCACTTTGGAATATTTTTCCAATGGACGCCGAACTGGGCTCCTATCAGCTCAAAGCTGTCTCCCTTATTGACAACGTACGTAGTCTCCCCTCCGATGATCGTATGGGTACACAATGCACGGAAGGGAAGTGATATCAGGAACACTGCAAGGAAAATGAGAATCTTTTCAGCCTTCATAGATTGTACCAGCCTTTTAATAATACACTATATAGATATATAAAATAAACTGTGATTTTCAATTATCGCGTACACTTGCGTCAGGATATCCTTCTATCGTTTCTTTTGGGTTGCACATCCTTCAACGATTTATTATGATACCTCATGAATCCTTTCAGGGCACTGCTTTCGCGCTCCCTTCTTGTGCCCTCTTCTCTGTTGATAGCTTCTTTGCTGATAATATCCATCCCTTGCCTGGGAACGCCGCCCCCCGACGCTTCCCGCTTTTTTCTATCTGGCGACTACAAGATAAGTATACGGAACGAACATAGCGGACGGGAGGCCAATGTGAACCTCATTGATGCTGATGGGAGGTTGAACAAAAATGCCCTAATTGAGATCGATGCAGTGTTCGGCCTTCCCGCCAGCGAGGGAGAGCATATCTCGCTCAGGCTTCTCTTTTTGTTGGATTATTTTTCTGACAAGGTCGCTCCCGGCAAAACGATCCATCTTATTTCGGGCTACAGGAGCCCTGCTTATAACCAAAAGCTTAAGGATTCCGGCGGCAACGTAGCCAGGACAAGCGCCCATATGGACGGAATGGCGATAGATTTTTACCTGGAAGGAATCGGCGGCAAGGCCCTTTGGGAGGCCATTCGCAGAGAGAACTGCTGCGGCGTGGGCCATTATGGAGGCGCAAGCGTCCACCTCGATTCCGGAAGGCCCCGCTTTTGGGAGGCGGCAACGTCAAAGGTCGGTACCAGAGAAAGCGAATTCAATCGCAAGCTTTATCTCTCAACTGAATATGATCGCTACAGACAAGGAGAAAAGATTCGCCTCTTCCTCACATCCTTAAGCGATTTCCCGTTCGGTATCAATAGAACAGCTACGCTATTCGATAATATTGAAGGAAGGGACAATGTGGCATCGATGATAATTCAAGCTAGGGACGGGGAAGAATGCATTATAGTCAAGGATAGGGATGCGGCGCGATCGATCTATGGCACGCTGCCCTCAGGAATAGAGCCGGGTCGATACAGGGTCCGATTCGATTTTTGCAGAAGGCCCTTTGAACAGATGCCGGCCACGACCTTATCGAACGAGATAGAGATCATCAAAGAGTAGAAACCGGAAGCCAGGCATCAACCAGCGTTCTTTCGCAGCACCATGTTGGCCCCCTTCCAGGTCGTAAGCACTTCCCCGGCCTGGTTCAGCACTTCTACCAACCCCTTGACAACACCTCTGTCAGTTTTGGATTTTGAAGGCCTTACCTCCAGAATCGTCAGCCTTACCGATAGCTCATCTCCGGGGCGTACCGGCTTCAGCCATCGCAGCTCATCTATTCCCGGGGATCCCAGGTTCGCCAGGCGTGAAAAATAATGGTCGACGAGGAGCCGCGTGGCCAATACAACCGAGTGCCACCCGCTCGCAACGAGCCCCCCGAAAGAGCTCTTCGCGGCCGCTACGGGATCGGTGTGGAAGGCCTGCGGATCGTATTGTGATGCAAAATCGATCATCGCCTTCTCATCCATTACGATCGACCCGAACTCATACACCGAGTCCGGCACGTGGTCTTCAAGGTACAGGACTCCCGGCTGTTCTCTTCCCGAAATATTGATCAAGTTCTCCTCCTCATAGGCAACCAACCCCGTGCGCGTGATGCGCAAGGCCGCCTGTCATTCAAGCCCCTTCTACTTTTTATCTGATATATTACCTGGGGGCACCTTTGTTTCGCTGCCTTCCAGGTATGCATTAGCCTTCCTGAGGCGGAGCCATTCGTGTACGTTAAGCTTCTGGAGCCGCGCTACTAAAACCAGCAGGATGCGCCGTATCAATTTCAGCTGGAGTTCTATAGGAAGGTCATTCAGCTGATCAGCGCTGAAAGTCAGGATCAGGCACTCTGTTTTGGTTACAACGTCTGCCATGCGGGGAGACCCCATTAAGCCGACCTCGCCGAATATATCCCCGGCGCCGAGAACTGCTATGACCTTTTCGTTCAGTACGACTTCCACATGGCCCATTACGAGGATGAACATGCGGAAGTCCGTCTCTCCCTGGGTTACAACACGGCTATCGGGCTTTGCCTTTATCCACGATCCCCCTTCAAGAAGGGCGCCAATCTCATTAACGGTGAAGCAGTCGAAAAACGGGATGTCTTTAATCAGATGTAAGACGACCTCAATGGCTTCTTTCATGTTTTCAAAGGCCCCTGTGAGGATATCTTTTTGATAGTTAAAGTATAGATGTGGATATTCTATATGTCAAAGAAAATTCATATGTATTGCCTCGCCGGTCGCCCCAGGAAAAGCCTTCAGATGTTGCGGTATTAATACCAGAACGTCAGGGTTTGCGTTGATCGTCGCAGATGACAGCGATAAAATTCAAATGCCCCCGGCATGACTCGAACATGCGGCACATGGATTAGGAATTACCTAAAGGGTACACCCTATCCTTTCCCGATTTCCACCTTTTTCTTACTCTTTCAATGCTTTACGGAGATTATGAAGGATGGGGTGTTCCCGATTTTAGGGGTTAAAATCCCCATACGTACTATACAATTTACTATACAGTAGAAAGTGTTGTTTATAGGGATAGGGGCATCCCCTCTTCGATGTCTTCATGGCAAAATCCTCCTTCTCTATTTTGCCAGAAAACTAACATTATGTGGTGTACAGTTTTTTGGGGGCAGGTCCAGCGCCCACGCATAACAAGAAGTACGGGTGTCGGTAAACACCTTCCCCATCCGTTCAGCGAAACGGTCTTTGTCGGTGTCATCCCGAAAGATCAACCGACGTTCGATACCGCGCACAATAATGTGGTGGAGCGTTCCTTCAGCATCGAGACGGGCATGTCGTGGCATAGTTCATACGGTCGTTCCCCTCCCTTCTATCCGAAAGGATGAGGGGTGGCCAAAAGTTATTTACTTATTTACGGTCGTCCCCCTGTCCCTCACTCTTTAACGAGTATCAGCCCAGCGAATATCTTTAATCCTGATATATTGCCTACCGTTCCATGCTAATGTAAATCCGTTATCAGTATCTACTGCAAGCACTACCACGATAACGTCATATTGTTTGTTAATTTTAGGAATGTTCATTTTTTCCCCAGAAGTTATACATAAAAACCCTCTATCGTGCGGATAAGTGAGTTTATAAAGATAATCCAATTTTATTACTGTATTCGTACGACTGAATATCGCGATAAAAATAGAATCGTTGGCAAACGGTCCATCATATTTCCCAATCACTGCATAATCTGTTCGACCATCCTTGTTAAAATCACCTGTAATGATAAATGAACATTTTTTATACAAAGTCTGTTCTTCGGAAAGAATAATTTTTTCTTCAACCGCAGGAACATCTTCAACGGACATAGGCCTCGGATTTTTTAGCTTGGGGAGATGCTTTTGCAAGAATACTTTGTCTATGACAACATCATTCTCGTTTGCCCTTATAAAGAACGGGTACATTATTAGAAGAACAAGAAATATAATTGGTACAACATATTTTGCTGTTAAAAAACTATAGTAATCGCAGAATAATAATCTTTTTCTAACACTTCTAAAAATGATATTCATATTTGCCCCCATGACTGCGAAAAAATTATATACTGCAACACCATTACCTTTATTAGTAAAAAACCGTATTGGGATCATGGTAATATCCCTTATACCTCATTTCAATGTGCGTATGGTAACCGGTACTAATTCCACTTTTATCGGCGGTGAATAACCAGTCATCGCGAAAATAAGCTGTTCCCTGCTCAACTCCTTGCGCTGCTACTGAGTGACAAAAAGTTATATAAAGATCTGCATGGCCTATAGGAGTCACCGTGAGGAAGTTGCCACAAGTACTGTTGCTAGAGATATTTACGACAAATAGATCACCCGGAGCAAAGCCGTTGTATGAGTAATTCTTTCCTAACAGGCTAAAAGGCTTGGCGTCAATACCTGTATGATAACCGGAATCTCTCAGTAAGCTATATTGATCTCCAATATGTGGTTTATAACCTCCAAAGAGTTCTTGCAGGGACCACTTTGGCGCGTTCTCGTAAGGTTTAACGCCACGTGGCTTTAGGTTTTTGGTTGAAGAAGCACCACCGCTTTCATTTCCTTGTGTTGCTGTAATTTTTTCTGCCACATACCCCCCTGCCATTGCCCCCAGCATCCCTGCCGCATAGTAGGCCAATCCATCAAGACCTCCGCTCGCATACGCCGCTCCGCCACCCGCTGCCATCACGCCATATCCTGCCCATTGCATGGCAGACGCGCCGTATTCAGCTCCGATGCCTCCGAGAAGTCCGCCCGTTGCCCCTCCTATTACCGCCCCCATCACTGCCCCCTGGAGGATGCCCTGGAGGTTGCCTCCACTTAATGCAGAAGCGGTAGCTCCTCCTGCAGCGCCCGCAGCGATACCGGCGATGAACGTGGACATACCCGGAGTTCCGGCACCCCCTGTAGCCCAAAATACTACCGCTGCCACCACCCCGGTAATAAAAGCATTGAACACATCCCCCAGGCTGAACTGTCCTGACGGATCACTATATACTACCGGATTATTGAGGCAATAGCTATACCTGTTATAGGCCTGTAAGTTGCCCGGTTCGGGGACGATGGAGTCAGCGGAGATGAACCTCCCTAAGAGGGGATCATAGAGACGGGCCTTGTAGTTATAGAGCCCTGCCTCGTCATCCTCTTCCTGGTCCGTGAAGGTATAGTTCACGTTGGGGAAGGAAGGATCGAGGTCTGTCCTGAGACGGTAGGTGCCGTAGGGATGGTATTCTATGGTCTCTTTGGTGTTCCCGTATCCGTCGGTTATGACAGAGGCGGAGTGGAGGTGGTTGCCGTGGTAGTACTGCATCCTCCCGTCTTCCTGGATGGAGGCTATCCTCTGGGTATTGGCGAAGAGGTGGATGACGGGTTCTTCATTCCGTACCTCATAGACCTCCCCGAAGTAGAGGGTGGTGGCACCGGTGAAGTGGTTATACTTCCTTACCCTCTGACTGCTGCCGTCATAGGTGAAGGTGAGGTAAGGCTGGGATGCGCCCCCTCCTACCCTTCTGCTGATGACCGAGGGCTTGTTGTCATGGTTCCAGGCGAGGTCTAAGGTCGTCCTCCAATCCTATTTGCTTAAGCTCAACGCCCAAAAATCCCTATTATTATGAATGTTAGACCCACTGTGCAGGCTACAATGGCGCTAACAAAACATGACACGTCATATACCCGTCTGGTGAGCCCAAGAGCCCTACGTATTTCATAAAATTCATAAAGTCGCTGGGCCATGCGCTTATGCGAAGTTAGAAAAACCAACCCCATAACGAGAAAAAAAACTCCCATGAGAATATCGTTTAGCACACTATCCATCATAGCCTTACTACATGTATTGGATCATTTCTATTTCCCAAGCCATCTTAGAACTGGGTTCTTATCAATGTAACACCGTAGTACTGACCACCCGGGGGTCGATATGCCGCTCTCTGAAAAATGACCGGCTTGTTGACCCTTACCCCACGATGCTACTATCCCGCTTTCCGAGTGCTGGTAAGCTGTAAACCATTCACCTGGGACAAAGTCTGATCCACTCCAAGTCAGGGACAATCCTCCTGGTCCACTCATAGCTCCATAACAATAGTAGGGATATATACCAGTCCCGTTAAACAAGTAACCACCCCCAACTCCGACACCCAGCCCAAGTGTTCCATTGACATCAACATACCAAACCGGTCTAACATTACCATACATATCTTCCGGTGTTTCATAAGAAACCTGTAAGTCGGCCGCTGATTTTTGCTCAACCTGCTTCGGTGAAGCATTCACAGTAGATTTCTTCATGATATGCTGCATCCCCATATTTGCAAAGTATCCCGCCGCAGCACCTGTTATCGCGCTGGTAAACCCCTGCACGAAATCCCCTCCTGCAAGCGCAAACAATCCGCCTCCTACCAAACCTCCGGCGGCTATCGAAACGCCTGCTGCAACATATTGATTGCTTATGTCCAACTCGCCTATCGCGTATCCCGTAAGATACCCTGCTCCTGCCCCTATGGCTCCCCAGAGTGCACTCTGTCCGATATCGCCTCCGGTGATCGAGGCGTTGATCACCCCGGCAAGGGCGCCTCCGACCATTCCTCCTGCATATACAAGAGATCCCGATATGGCACCCGTTATTGCTCCCATACCGATATTAGTGCCGTTCACCGCAGCAACGGTTGCCCCTACGGTCGCTCCGATCAGAGCAGTTATCGCCATCCCGATCAGGATATCGTCAATGCCAAAGAACTGTCCCGACGGATCAGTATATATTACCGGATTATTGAGGCAATAGCTATACCTGTTATAGGCCTGGAGGTTACCCGGTTCGGGGACGATGGAGTCGGCGGAGATGAACCTCCCCAGGAGGGGATCATAGAGTCTGGCCTTGTAGTTGTAGAGCCCTGCTTCGTCATCCTCTTCCTGGTCCGTGAAGGTATAGTTCACGTTGGGGAAGGAGGCATCGAGGTCTGTCCTGAGACGGTAGGTGCCGTAGGGATGGTATTCTATGGTTTCTTTCGTGTTGCCGTATCCGTCGGTTATGACAGAGGCGGAGTTGAGGTGGTTGCCGTGGTAGTACTGCATCCTCCCGTCTTCATGGATTGAGGCTATTCTCTGGGTATTGGCGAAGAGGTGGATTATGGGTTCTTCATTCCGTACCTCATAGACCTCCCCGAAGTAGAGGGTGGTTGCGCCGGTGAAGTGGTTTTCCTTCCTTACCCTCTGGCTGCTGCCGTCATAGGTGAAGGTGAGATAAGGCTGGGATGGGGTAATGCCACTTCTAAAAACCCCAATAATATCAAATGCCCCCGGCATGACTCGAACATGCGGCACATGGATTAGGAATCCATTGCTCTATCCACCTGAGCTACGGGGGCAAGGTTTGAGATTATAATAGTTTTTCACTTCTGTTGCAACAGTATATCGCAACTTTTGCTTTTCTTGCCTTCTTATCTTTTTATTTTCTCGCGGTTCAGCGCAGCCCGTCTTCCCCTTTTGCCTCTTCCTTCTTCAGGCCTCCTACCCGTGCATTTGGCCTTCCGCCGTCGGTAACCGCGACTGCGAGAATGATCTCATCCGCCTTCGGCGCGTCGCCGACCGATACGGTCATGCCGTCAAAATGAGAGCGCACAAAGGCCGCGTCCTTGAAATGAAGGGGTATATCGATGGAATCCCCCATCGTGCCGATCTTCTTTACCGACGGGATGATCGCCTTGCCGCCGCCGACCGCGCTCCGGAGCGGCGTGCCGAGTTTCGGATGCAGAAGCGCCGCCGCGTGCTCAAGCTCGCCCTTTTCGCCTACGATGGCCGCCTTCCCGTAGCTCTCGGGCTTTCTGTCCTTTCCCAGAGCCTCCACCGCGCGCTCGGAGATCACCTTCCCTATCTCTTCGCTGTAATCGATCAACGCCGTCAGGTCTTCCTGGTATGTACCGGCGTAAGGATTCTTTATAACAGCGATGGCGGCGGCTTTCCTTACGGGCTTAGCGGCCTTTTTTTCTCCCTCTATGAAGATATCCTCGGTAATCGTTACGATCTTCCTAACCTCCATTGTGCACCTCCAGCCTTATATATTCATCACCAGCTATCGTGGTGACCATTCTCTTGTTTAACAAGAACACAGCATCATAGATGACATGATCTTTCTTTAAACGATACGCTTCCGTCAACCCTTTGTCGAGCGCCTGCCCTGTTTCTTCATGGCTGAGATCAGCGATGCTGACGGTAACAAGCTCATCGGGGATATCGGTGGACGGATCGACCTCCGATGCCCTCTTTCGCTGAACCCTGTCTGTAACCACATTCGTCCTGTTGCAGAGAAATGTAGCGGCGGCATCGGCAACCGCACCGCTTTCGGCAATGACGGTAACGAGATCTGCCAGGCCGAGGGTGAGGCTGCGTCCGCCGAAACCGCTTGTTGCGATCCCAAAATCATCAAGGCCGTTGATTTTTAATACGTACGGCGTCGCCCGGCCCGTTCTTATATCTCCTATGCCGATCGTGATCTCGCGCCCCTTTCTATTGTGAACGGCGATATCGCCGCCGTTATTGACGGCAATAAAGTCTGCCTCTTCATCCCTGATAAAATCTCTTACCATCTCCGACACGGTTCCTGCAACTGCAGCCATCGGGGTTAACGTTTTTTCATCCACCCTTTTCACTGCATTTATCATCTTCACGGCTACTTCCGGCATATGTTCGGCCTTCAGTACCCTCTGTGCCTTTTGCCGCAATACTGGAAGGCAATCCCGTATGTCTCCCAGTATTGCCCCGAGATAGTCCTCGATCCTTTCTCTGCCGATGTCGTATGCTTTGCCACCTCTTTCAACGGTAACAACAAGGCTTGCAGGCCCAACCTCTATAAACATAATGGCTCACAATTAATAAGCATACACCCGTGAGGCGTAAATCGTAAGTCGTAAGGGGTTAAATCGCCTGACGCCTTACGCCTTACGATATTCATTTAGTTTTTACCTTCCACGTCTTTTAAGACCTCTTCTACCGGTCTTATTGCCTCTATATGTCCCCCTATCTCCTTAAAGGTATCGATCCTCATTGTGTATTCAACGGGCAGAACGAACGAGGGCGTCGGGGTAAGATATATGCTTCCGTACTTTATCCTTGCCACATCGACGAGGAAATTGATCCCGCCGCCGGGAAAGATAAACGGCCGCGCTCCGCCGATCGTGACCATCACCTTCTCCTCGTGTACCGCCCTTGTCAGTTTGATCGGGTTTTTTGTAACGCCTGCGCGGGCGGACCCTCCCACGCCGGCGGCAAAAAGGGCGCTCACACGCGACTGCTCACAGGAATCTTTTAGAACGTCTATGAACTTCATCGCTTCAGGTGTGGGGCTTCCCTTTTCCAATTGGCCGTTTTTCATCCTGTAAAAAGCATATCTCTGTCCCGTGGTCTCTGTAATGAGCAGCGTCGTGCCGTCGGGACACCTTTTTGCGTCAATGTCCTGAATGACATCGAGGGGGTCTTCTATCGTGGTCCCTCCCCACCCTGATCCCTTTTCGAGAAAGTAGCGTCCATCAGTGCTTTTCTGCCCTTTTATCATGATCCCGGACCTTGCCTTGTTGAGATATCTCCCTGAGGGGTGCTCGCTGAAAAGGCCGGTTATATGGCCATCAAGTACGACCACCTCGTCTGCAGCATTGAACATATAGGGCGCGAAAAGGCCAGTTGTGGCGCTTCCGCAGCCAACCCGCATCCTTTCCACTGAGACGCCGTTCACCTTTGGCGCGTTGCCGAGGGCAAGCTCCACGATGGAGCCATCATCGATCTCGAGCCGCACCTCTTTTCCCTGGAGAAGGTCAAAGATTGTCCTCGCTGCGAAAAGCCCGTCCTTTGATGTGAGGGTGTTCACTCCACCGAGCGACATGATCTTTGAGCCGTATTCTTCTGTGCAGAGATGCCCGATATGCTTTTTGCCTTTCCTGCGGACAAATATCTTCCTGCCCTCTTCTCCCAGGAAGAGGTCCGTGTCAACTTTCAATTTCACGCCACTGTAACTGAGAGGCGCCTCTGTGACAACGGTTACGATATCCACGCCATCCCTGACACCGCTCACAATGAACGGCGACGGCCTGAAGTCGGGATAGGTTGTCCCCGCACCGATGCCGGTCAGCAAAGGCCTTTCGATAAGCCGGTCTTCGCCGGCGCCGATGATGTCAACGATCTCGTCGTAGGTGTGCACCCTTCCCTTTCTGAGGATCTCGCCTTTTTGATTGTAGTACCGCATGCACGCGCCGTATGAGCCTTCCGGGATCCGGCACATGATGGGGCATGCCGTGCATACAGGTATGTCGTCCTTCGCCTCGATGCTGAAAACGTCTTTCGGGCATACCTTCATGCATGTCCTGCATTCTACGCAGCCGTCGCGGATCACAACCTTTTTCTTTTTGACGACCGCGATGCCAAGCGGGCACACCTCTTCGCAGAGCCCGCACCCTATGCACTTATCGACGTCGATCTTCATGACAAACCCCTTTTAGCTCATAGTTCATAGCAGAACATCCGTAAGTCGTGAGTCGTAAGGCGTAAGGGGTTTAATCGCCTGACACCTAACGCTTTACGCCTTTACGCTTTCAGCTATCAACCAGCAACTGTTTTACGGACCGGCGGAGGTGTGTTTCTGCTCACCTGCGTCTTCACGACCCCATCAATGAGGACCATTGCTATCCCCGGGATGTCGCCGCACTCGATTGCTGCCTTTGCGTCATTGCCCGCCGATCCCATGGGCGCGTCGATGATCTGCAGGTCCGCATCGTCATCAACCCGTACTATCCCGTGAGAAAGCCCAAAGGCCTTTTTCGTGTTGCCCGTTGCCAGGCAGACCGCGGCCTCCGCCGGAATGCCGCAAAGCGCCGAGATATAATTCACCATCCTCCATATACCGAGAGGTATGACGCCTGTGCCGGAAGGCGCATCGTTGCCGATAATAAGCCTTCCCAGGAGGTTATTGTTCTTCATGAACCGTCCGATCTCAAACGCTGAAAGAGGATTCCCGCAATGGACGATCTCTATCGCGCAGTCGGTCTTCTCGATCACCCTTATCGCCTCGGGGATGGGAATGCTTGTGGGGCCTCCGTTCAAATGGCAGGCAACCGTCGGCTGCGCTATCAGAACATCGTCGCAGGTCACCGTGGAGCTTCCCGGCACAGAAGTGCCCCCTACATGCATAAGGACCTTCATCCCATATTTCTTCGCCCATTTTACCATCTCCTTTGCCTCGTTGGCGGCCTTGACGCTTCCGAGCCCGATCTCGCCTACGAGCCATACGCCGTCCTCTGCAAGCTCTTTGAAGTCGGCCTCCACAAGCCCTTTTTCAAGGATCAGAGCCCCGCCGTAGACCTTTACCCCTGCCGGCCTCAGCTTCGCGAAAGATCTCTGAGCGAGCAGCGCGAGGGCCTTCGTACCTTTCGGGTCCGTGGGCCTGCCCGGCAGATGGACCTCTCCTGCGGATATCATGCTCGTCACCCCGCCGTGGAGGCTGCTGTCGATGAAGTTCAACTGGTTCTGCCTGGGCGTAAAATCGCCGAACACGGGGTGCGAATGGGAATCGATGAATCCGGGACAGACGGTCATTCCCTTTGCGTCGATCGACCTTTCTGCGTCCATGCCTTCCTTCCCGATCGCCTTGATCTTCCCGTTCTCGATCAGGATCGAGACCGGTCCGTCGATCACCGGACCCTGAATATTGCCTGTCATTACCATCCCGATATTTTTAATCGCTAATGAACCCATATACGCCTCCTTAGGTCTTTATCGTTGTTCATCTATTCCCCCTCTCCCTGACCCTCTCCCGCCAGGGGAGAGGGGACTTTGTTGCTATGACCCTCTCCCGCCAGGGGAACGGGAATAATAGGCTGGCACCCGGTCTTTCTCCCCTCACGCCTTACGACTTACGCCTCACGAAGGTTTTACCAGCACTTTGTTGCTCCAAGGCTGCATCTTCGCTGCTTCTCCGATTCACCCTTTCGCCTTTTCCAGCAGCATCTTCAGCCTCTCTATATGGCACGGCAATTCGAATGGCCTTACGCCCGTTGCGTCCTTGATTGCGTTCACAATGCTTGCCGCCTGGGGGATCAGGGCCGGCTCGCCGACCCCTTTTGCCCCGAAGGGGCCTGTCGGCTCCCGGTCCTCAACGACAAAGACCTCTACATCGGGCATATCCATCGATGTAGGCATATAGTAATTATCGAAGGATTCGCTCTTCCCCGGCACAAATTCTTCCATGAGGGCAAAACCCACGCCCATTGCTATCCCTCCGTAGATCTGCCCTCTTACGTTCTTGAGATTGATCGCCCTGCCCACATCGTGGGCTGCATAGACCCTTTTAACCGTACAGCATCCTGTCTCCGGTTCCACCTCTACTTCCGTCATGTGCGTTGCGAAGGCGTATGTTGCATAGGGTGAACCTTTCGACGTTTCAGGATCAACGGGCGTCGTCGGCGGGTCAAAAAATCCATTATGTTCGAGGAGCTTTTTGTCTGCCTCTGACGCGTAGATCTCCCTGATGGGCCTGCCTTTATAAAATCCTTTTTCATCGAGGTATTGCCTCATCTTCAGCGCCGCGTCAAACACGGCGCCGCCGGATATATATGTCTGCCGGCTTGCCGAGGACGACCCCGCATCCTTTGAGGTATCCGTATCGCCCCTCACCAGGGTAATGTCCTCCATCTTCAAACCAAGCGCCTCCTGGAGGATCTGGACGAGCGTTGTGTCGGAGCCCTGCCCGATCTCGCAGGCGCCTGTGTGGAGCGCGATCTTCCCGTCCCCGGTAATATTCAGGCATGCGTTGGCAGGATTCGACACGCCGGTGTTTCCGATCCCGTAGTACATGCACCCAAGCCCGAAACCTGCATGGTCTTCCTTCTTCGAACGCTTTCTCCAGTACGGCTCGACCTTTCTCAATGTTTCGATGATCCCAACGCTGTTTTGCAATACCTGCGATGTCGCGGTTAACGACCCCTTTTTGAGGGCGTTCATCATCCGTATGTCAAAAGGGTCCATTTTGAGCATCGAGGCAACCTCATCCATCTGGGATTCGTGGGCAAAGGCAAGCTGCGGGATCCCGAAGCCTCTCATGGCGCCGGAAACAGGGTTGTTCGTGTAGAACATCCTGCTGTCGACGTGAACATTCGGGACCTCGTAAGGGCCTGTTGCATGGAGGGCGGCTCTCAGGCATACGGTCTCGCCATACGATGCGAACGGCCCCGTGTCGCCGGTTATGCCTACCTTGACCGCTGTTATTATGCCGTCTTTCCTGACGCCCGTTTTATATTCAATATAAAGGGGGTGCCTCTTTGTATTTGAGAGAAAGCTTTCTTCCCTCGTAAACCTCATAACAACAGGCCGCCTCGTATGGTGCACCGACAAGGCGATAAAGCCTTCGACGGTAACGTCAAGCTTGCCCCCGAACCCGCCGCCCGTTGTCGCCTGGACCACCTTTATCTTTTCCTCCGGTACTGCAAGCAGCCGGGATATCTCTTTTTGCTTGTAATGGATATTCTGCGTTGACGAGATAACAACTATCCTGCCTTTGCTGTCAGGATACCCTACGCCCGACTCCGTCTCCATGAAGGCATGGTCGAGCCACGTCGTTGAATAGGTATGTTCTACTATAACTTCAGCCTCTTTAAAACCTTTCTCGATATCGCCTTTTATGACCTTTCTGCGGCTTAAAAGATTCCCCTTGTCGTGGATAAGTGCCGTTGAGCCCTCCGATAAAAAAGGACCTGACACTACTTCAGCATCCTCATATTCAACCTCTATGAGCTGCAATGCCTTTCTCGCGGCTTCTTCGGTTTCACCGAGGACAATCAGTACCGGTTCCCCGATACACCGCACCCTGTCCTGTGCAAGATATGGCTGGTCTTTTTTGATGATCCCGAAAAGATTTTCTCCGGGTATATCATGGCAGGAAAGGACCTTTACGATGCCGGGGGATGCCATGGCGGCCCTTGTGTCGATCCTCCTGATAAACGCATGGGGCCTTGTGCTCCTGAAGATACAGCCGAAAAGCGCCCCTTTTGCGCTCAGGTCTTCAGCATAAACAGGCCTGCCTAACACTTTGTCCAGTGCGTCGATCCTGTTCATCTCATTGCCGATGTACATTTTTCAATCAACCCCGCAGCGCTTTCTGAACGAGGCCTTTCACAACGGGCAGCTTATATGCAAAAGACGGCCTGTCCCCTGTGATCCTTCGTATTTCTTCTACGACAAGTGCAGCAGCCTCGCCTATCGTGTGATCGTCCTTCTTCCTGCCGCCCAGAAACTTCTCAACGTTCCTTGGCCGAAAAGGCATCGGCGTGCAGGAGCCGATCGCCAGCTTAACGTCAACGAAGCGGTCCCCGTCTTCGCGGACCGCCCACGCAACCGACAGCCGGGAGATCGCCCAGGCAGCGCGCTTTGCTATCCTCCTGTACCCCTCCCTGTATCCGGGCAGGCCTTTGATGCACACCCGGGTCAGCAGTTCGTGGGGCTTCAGAGAGGTTTCGTAAGGCGCAACGATAAAATCGTCGAGTCTTTCCTCCCGTTTTCCTTCCTGTGATTCGATCTTAAGAACGGTATCGTGGATAAGAAGGGGCGGGATCAAATCCGCGGCAGGAGACGCATTGGCAAGGTTGCCGCCAATGGTTCCCATGTTGCGTATCTGCGGCGAGCCTATCCACCCGCATGCCGCAGAGAGGCTCCCCGCCAGATCGTTGAGCATGGCTGCCGCGCTGATCGCAGCGTGGGTGATCGCCGGGCCGATCGCGATATCCGTGCCATCGCCGGACAGGAGCCTGAGCTCTTCAATGTTCATGATATCGACAACATTGCTGCACAGCTCCCCCCTCTTCATATTCACGAGAAGGTCTGTGCCTCCTGCAATCACCCGCACATCATCAAGCGATGCCAGGTAGGCAAGGGCATCCTCTTTCGTTTCAGGGCTTACACTTGCAAAGTCCGGCAGCATCTCGAATCGCCTCTACAATCTGGATATAGCCAGTGCACCTGCACAGGTTGCCGCTTATTGCTTCTCTTATCTCGCTGTCGCTTGGATTTTCATTCTTCATGAGCAGGCTGTATGCGGAAAGGAGCATCCCGGGGGTGCAGTAGCCGCATTGTACAGCGCCTGCTTCGATAAAGGCCTTCTGCAGCGGGTGGAGAAGGCCTGCGTCACCAAGGTATTCAACGGTCTTGACATCGTGCCCGTCCACCTTTGATGCCAGCGTCAGGCAGGAATAATGGGGCTCGTTGTCGATCAGCACCGTGCAGGTCCCGCATTCTCCTATGCCGCACCCCTCCTTGACGCTCTTTATCGAAAACCGCTCTCGCAGGGCATGGAGCAAAAGCTCTCTATCATGTACCTCACAGGAAACTTTCTTACCATTCAATGCGAAGCTTACGTTCTTCATATCAATCGTTCCTTAAACACTGCCCAGCCCTATCTTCCCATCAGGCCCGGAAGATAAAGCACAATCTGAGGAAAGATCACGAGGATCACCGCCACAATGATAATTGAGATCAAAAAAGGCATGGCCCCTTTGAAGATATCTGTCATGGGTACGTCCTTCGCTATTCCTGCAAGGGTGTATACATTAAGGCCTACCGGCGGAGTGATAAGCCCCGCCTCCATCATGAGCACGGCCAAAACCCCAAACCATATGGGGTCGAAGTGGAGGGCCACGATGACGGGAAATATGACGGGCAGCGTAAGCACCATCATCGATACCGCGTCAAGAAAGCATCCGAGCACAAAATAGATCGCTATAATTATTGTCAGGACAACATATCGTGATACTTCAAGGCCTGCAATCCACCCCGATACAACGGCGGGTATCGTTGAGAGGGCAAGGAAGTAGCTGAAAACAGTGGCCCCTGCGACAAGAAAAAGCACCATAATGGAGATCCTCGCCATCTCAAGAAGCGAGGCGAAAAGGCCCTGCCAGCTTAGCTTTCTTTTCACGAGAACAATAACAAGGAGCGCCGTGGCCCCTATGGCCCCTGCCTCTGTAGGATTAATATATCCAAGGTATATTCCGCCCATGACAATAAAAAAGACAAGAAGCGTCTCCCATATTCCCCTCAGGGCCTTGATCTTTTCCTTCAGGGAGACGTCGCCCTCTGTCGCAGGGGCAAGAGATGGATTTATTTTTACCTGGCCGACAACGACAACGATGTAAGCAAATGCAAGCAGCAGGCCCGGCATGATACCTGAGATCAGGAGCTTTCCGATGGACTGCTCTGTCAGCATCCCGTACACCACAAAACCAAGGCTTGGCGGGATAAGAAAAGCAAGCGTCCCCCCTGCTGCCACCACCCCTGTTGCCAGCTTGGGGTGGTAATTAAATCTTTTCATCTCGGGGAGGGCAATATTGCCCATCGCCGCAGCTCCGGCAACGGAAGAGCCGCTCACTGCGGCAAATCCGGCGCAGGCAGCGATAGTAGCCACCCCCAAGCCCCCGGGAAGCCTCCTGAACCACTTGTCAAATGTCTCGTAAAGCTCTCTTGTGATGCCTGCGCTGCCGGCAAATCCGCCCATAAGGATGAAAAGGGGGATGATAGTGTAGGGGTAGTTCGCCGCAACCTCATATATCGTCTTCGCAACAACCGGAAGCGCCGCTCCAAGCGAGGTGAGCGCCCATATGCCGATAAAGCCGACAAACATCATGAGGAACGCGATGGGCATTCCGAGCAAGAGAAGGACCACTACAAGCGCGCTTCCAAGGATTCCCGCTACGATAGGGTCTATCATGCTGCTATTGTCTCCTCATTCCTGCTATCGTATTAAAAAGATCGACGAGAAATTCCAGCCATAAAAGCAAACCGCCGACTGCCACGAGGAGCCTGAAGGGCCACTGGGGAACTCTCAGCATGTCCGATACGGTCTTCTCATGTATCCCCTCTGTAAAACCCTGCCAAACCATGATGCTGATTATTGCCATGCATAAAAGGGTCGTTATAATCTCTACGACGCCCCTGGTCTTTTGAGGGAATTTACTGGTCAGAAAATCGACGCCCACGTGGCCTTTAACCTGCTGGGTGTATGCGGCGCCAAGCAGAACAATAATACTTAGCATATATTCCGAGAGCTCAAGGGTGCCGGGGATCGGCTTGTTGAAGAAGCCCCTGCTGATGACATCGCCTGTCGTGATGAGCATGAGCGGGATAGCAAGGAACATCCCCACAGCGCAGGTAAAGTAGGTAATGCGCCTGATCACCCTTTGAAAGCCCTCTATTTGCTTCATGTTAAGCCCGCAGCCTCAGGCCTTCTTAAACTCAGGCGGGCATGCTACAAGTTTAACGTTTCTTTTCTCGCACTCTTCATTCATGATCGCTACGGTTTTCCGTGCAGGAAGCCCTTTTGCTTCAAGATCCTTCACCCAGGCCCTTGTCACATCCTGGAATTTTGCGTACCACTGTTCTGCTTCTGCCTTGGGAAGGTCAATGAACTTAACGCCTTTGTCAGCGATCTCTTTCATGATCACCTTGTAAGCAGCCTGATTGAGGCCGCCCGTCACCTTGAAGGGGTTGGTGCACACCTGATCTACAAGTTTTTTCTGGTCTTGAGGAAGCTTGTTCCAGGAGTTCATATTCATTACCGTTCCTTCGGATACGCATCCGAAGGTAAGGATCGTAGCATGCTTTGCCACTTCATACAGCTTAAAGCCCTGGATCAGAGGAGGGCATGTCACGATACCGTCGACAGTGCCTGTTTCCATGGCCATGTACACATCGCCGAGGGGCATAAAGACAGGCTCTGCGCCCAGCGCCTTTATATAGTTCGTCTGGTGGCCGCCCGGAGACCTTAATTTCATGCCTTTAAGTTCCGCCAGCCTGGAGATGGGCTTTTTCGACCATATGAAGGACTGGATGCAGCCGTTCAGCTCAAGGACCTTCACATCCTTGAATTCGTCTTTCAGCGCCCTGCCGTACACCGCGTTGCCTATGTCCGCAGCCACATCCTTGCCGTCAACCCATACGGCAAGGGAAAGCACATCGGTCAGCGGAAAACGTCCCGGGGTCCACGTAGCGGTAAAATAGCCCATATCTGACATGCCTTTGGCAACGATGTCAAAATGCTCCGGGCCCTTTCCGAGGGCAGCCCCGGCGTACATCGTATAGCCCATCTTGCCGGCGCTCCTTTTCTTCAATTCCTCGAGCATCGGGATCCAGACGGTCTTCACCTCTTTGCCTACAGGCGGGTGCCACGTGCTGAACTTGATATTTGTATTCTGTGCAAGAAGCATATTCGGATCAAACATCCCCATACCCACGGCAGCCCCACCGATAAGGGCGCCTTTCAAGAAATTCCTTCTGCTTAAATCCTTACATTCCTGACACATAAGCTCCTCCTTGTTTTGATTTGTTGCCCCCGTATATCATAATAACGGCTGCAAAAAAATACAACCCGCTTTTCTCACTATACCCACCTCAGCGTCACCGTCTTTTGATCTAAAAATAGCCTTACAGAGTCCGCCCTCGATTTTGCTCCCCCAAAAAAAGACCCTTTTTTCGATCCCAATGGGAAGAAGGCGTAGGGCTGAGGGATCCCGGCGTTCACGCCTATATTGCCTACTTCGCATTCCCTTATAAACTTGCGGGCGGTTTTGCCGCTTTCTGTGATTATGCAGGCTGAATGGCCATAATCCGATCCATTTATCAACCCTATAACCTCATCAAGGTCTTTCGCCCTTATCAAATTTGCTACAGGCCCAAAAGACTCCTCTTTTGCTATCCTCATGGAAGGCGAAACGCTTTCAAATATTGTCGGGCCGATGAAATACCCCTTTTCGCAACCTTTTACTTTCACGCCCCTTCCATCGAGAGCAAGCCTTGCCTTTTCTTTCAGGCCCTTCTCGATGAACATCTCGATCCTTTCTTTTCCTTCCACGGTCGTAAGGGGGCCCATCTCCGCCGATTCATCAAGGCCATAACCAAGCCTCATCCTTTGCGAGGCATCAATAAATTTTGCCTTTAATTCGTTGTATTTGCCCCCTACAACGACGACATTGTCGGAACCGAGGCATCTTTGCCCTGTCATGCCGAAACAGCCCCGTAAAAGGTACTGTACGGCATTGTCGATATTCGCATCGGGCATAACAACGATATGGTTCTTCCCGTTGCCGTTGATCGACGATCTTTTGCCTAAGCTTCCGCATAGTTCAAATAACTGCTTTCCCACCCCGGATGAACCGATAAATCCAACTCCGCTGACCTTGGGGTTGGCAATCATCCTCGTGTTGAGCTCTACCTTTTTTCCAACGTGGATAAGGTTAACAACGCCCGGGGGAAGGCCGGCCTCTGCAGTTACTTTGAAAATAACGTCAGCAGCCGCCGGACACTGCCAACTCGGGCTGACGACGACCGTGCAGCCGCACGCGAGCGCGTATGGCACAAAAGAAGACCATGCGTGCATCGGTATGTTCCCCGGCGTGAGGATAAGAAATACCCCTACCGGCTCCCACAGCATATAACAATCGATGCCCGTTGCAAGCTGCTCTACGTGCTCGCCTTTATATGCGCCGTACATCGAGCTTACGGCCGATTCAATGTTCTCAATGCACCGCTGTATTGTTCCGTGCGCATCATCGATTGTCCTTCCGTGGTCCTGGACAAGAACGCGGGAAAGCATCTCGTGGTGTTCCGCAAATTTCGCCCTTAGTTTTGAGATGTAGTTGGCCCTGTCCCTGAACGGCGTCTCTTTCCATTTTTTGAACGCTTCAAACGCTGCGTCAACCGCATCGTCCGCTTCCTTCTCGGTTGCCACAGGGACCTTTGCGATCGCCTCGCCCTTCGCAGGGTTGGTATTTTCAAACATAGTCCCCGACTTTGAATCAATCCACTTCCCGTTGATATAAAATTTTAATTTCCCGTAATGTCTTTTTATCTCCGGTAATAATGCCATTTTATCCTCCTCGTGCCAGAATACCTCTATTTATTGTTCTGCCCTGCGCTCTTTGCGCTCTTCTCTCAGCTTTCTTAGAACGTCGGCGGCGTTATCACCCACAGTATAATCGCGTTCTCTTTCCCTTTGTTTCCCCAGTCGTGCGGCAGCTGCGAAGAAAAATAAAAGCTCTCGTTTTCCCGTACCGTGTAGATCTTGTCGTTCAGCATCAGCTCGAGCTCGCCTTTTATGACAAAGCCAAACTCTTCGCCTTCATGCGAATACATGCCATGAGATCCTCCACCTGGCCTGATGACCGTATAGAAGGGCTGCATTTTTTTGTTCTTTGTTGTCCTGACCAGGGATTGTATCCTCGCGTCCCACCTCTGGAGCTGTATATCGATCCTTTCCTTTTTTCCCGTGACTATATCCTCATCCTTGACGCTTTCCATGAAAAAATCAACAATATTTACATTCAGCGCTTCCGCTATTTTTTTCAACATCGATATAGAAGGGTCTGTCTTGTCCCTTTCAAGCTGGGATATCAACGAAGAAGTGCATTCGACAAGGCCTGCAAGCTGCTTCAAAGTAAGGCCTCTGCCTTCCCTCAGCTCGCGTATTTTTTTTCCTATGTTGACCATAACAAATTTAAATATTTGTTAACAATTTAAATTATATTTAACAAAGGGTCAACAAAAAAAATACCCTGTTCGTCATTATTAATGCTGCCCTGCGCTATGCGTGTGTACCGCGAAATTATTGTCCGGATTATTTGACATTAATACCCTATTTTGTTATAAATTTTTATAATTTTCCATGGTAATAAAATGCACCTCTTTCAATACAATACTTAATCCACGGCAAGGATGACAAACAGGTGAATGGTTTAAAATTCATACATCTCATACGGAGGTAGTCATGGGCAGCGTAGATGTCTTAGAAAGCAAGCGGCCTGTTCTCGGCATCAACAGTCTCGGCAGGATAGGAAAGCTATCGTTGTGGCATCATGTCGGCAGAAAATACTTTCAGGAAATTATCGTAAATATCGGCAGGGACTCCGGCACGGGCCTGAACTCTATTGCACAGTTCATAGAAAAGGATGTGACCTACGGAACGATCCACAAATTTTTATACGGAATAAAATCCGGCCGCATCATACAGATAGTCGACGAAAAGAAGGGCAAGCTTCTCATAGACGGCATTCCTGTTACGATCTTGCGGGAGGCAAGAAATCCTGTTGATATCGGGTGGCGCAATTACGGTGTTGACCTGGTGGTTGAGTGCACCGGAAAATTCAGAGACCCTACCCTTGCCCCTGAAGACCCGAAGGGGTCCATCAAAGGGCACCTCGCAAGCGGGGCAAAGGTCGTCATCAACTCTTCCGCTTTCAAGATCAAAAATAAATCACTATCCTCACCGTCCGATACCGTTACCCTCATCTACGGCATAAACCACACCGCCTTCAATTACAAGAAGCACCTCATCGTATCTGCTGCGTCCTGCACGACAACGGGCCTCGCCCATATGGTAAAACCGCTTCTCGAAAATGCTGAAACCAGCAAGATACTTACCGCCTCCATGTCCACGGTACACGCGGTTACAAACACACAAAGCGTTCTTGATAATTTGCCCAAGGCAGGAGAAAAGGACCTGCGCAAAAACAGGAGCATCTTTAATAATATTATCCTGACCTCCACAAACGCTGCGGAGGCGTTGAGCCAGGTTATCCCTGAGGTCAAGAGCATCGGATTTATGGCCGATTCCATAAGAATCCCCATCAATACCGAATCGCTCATCGTTCTTAACGTCACCTTCCAGTCGCAGTTTCACGAAGACGGGACAAGAACATCCGTAACCACAAAAACAATGAACGATATTTACAAAAAAGCCTCTGAGAAGGACCTTGAGCACCTCCTCATTTACTCTACCGAACAGAACGTATCGACGGACCTTATCGGTACAAACGCTGCAATCGTTATCGAGGGCCAATTTAACCATACGCGCACGGCCTTTATAGATGTTGACATTTCGCAGATTCCAAACATACCCGCCGGGATAAAAACAGGTGCCCCCAAAAATATCCTGAGGATACCGGTAGTACACGCAAAGGTCTTCGGATGGTACGATAACGAATACGGCAGCTACACCAACAGGATGGGAGACCTGACGGTGTATGTGCACAAGTCGCTGCGGTAGTAATTCGTATATAGTATATCGTAGTTCGTATATCGTAGTTCGTATATCGTGGTTCGCGAGCCATCGACAGCCAACGATCAATTATTGTGTTTCATTAGAATCTCGATATACGATATTCGATATACGAATTATATATTTTGGTCTGTTTTATATTCCTATCTGGTACGATGCTTCCGCATCGCTTTCATGGCGGCCGTAATACACGGCGCCGCTCCATCCATCGATGCAAATGAAGTCGCCGCCGATTATCTTTTTATTGTATACCGTGCAAAAGCCCTCGGATTCATAAACTTTTAGTTTTCCGAACCCGACAACGCCGACCTTTCGCAGCTGAGGGATCGTCACCGCTGCATGGGAGGTCCCTCCCCCTCTTGCGGTAAGAAGCCCTTCTACCTGGAGAAGGATGCCGACATCATCCGGAACGGTGTCGGGCCTTATCAATATAAGCGGGGTATCTGGTTCCTCTGAGCGAAAATGACGAATTTCATCCTCGGAAAATACAGCCCTTCCGCAAAGAGCGCCTCCGCTTACCCCTATCCCGGAGCCGAGAAAAGAGCTGAGAAGCTCTTGGGTCTCTTTAAAAAGCTTTCTTTTTTTTGTTTCCCTTTGGATCATATCCCGCGTCTGCAGAATATAAAGTCCCTTTTTTGTTGCGTTTTCAAAAGTGAATTCTATCTCCTGGTGGTTGAACCCCTTTTCATATATCAGCGCCTCAACGAGCCGTATCAGCTCATGGTAAATATCGGGAAAATTTTTCTCCAGCGATACGTTGGAATCGCTTCTCTCCGCCATGCGTTGTTTCTCTGAGATCGGAAACGTCCCTACGAGCCCCGATACGATATCGTCGCCCTGCACGCCGAAGATAAAATCTCCGTATAGGGCAATATTAGCCGATGAGCCTTTGGGGTCCCTTGTAAAGATAACCCCTGACCCTGAATTCTCATCGAGGTTTCCGAACACCATCGATTGCACTATCACGGCGGTTCCCCACTCATCGGAAAGGTGCATCTGGTGCCTGTATGTCTTAGCCTGCTCAGAGTACCACGAATCAAACACCTGCAGGATGGCCTCCCGCAGCTGTTCGGCAGGGTCATCGGGAATCTCCACGTTCCGCTGCCTTATTGCCTCTTTATAAGAAAGCGCGAGCCGCTTCATCTGCGCAGAGTTGAAATGTATCTTGCGCGTTACGTTGTACTGCTGTTTGAACCTATCAATGATCTCATCGAAAACATTTCTTTCCAGTCCCTTGAACATCCCCCAGGTCTGCAGAAACCTCCTGTAGGAATCCCAGGCGGCCCATCTGTAATGTCTTTTTTTTCCAAGGCCTTCCGCAATCGCTTCATTTATGCCGACGTTGAGAAAAGAGTGCATCATGCCAGGAAGGGAGATCGTGGCTCCGCTCCTTACGGACAGGAGAAGGGGGTTTTCAGGATCTCCGAATTTCCGCCCGGTCAACCTCTCCAGTTCGACCACCTCGTCGTAAATCCTCAGGCTCAAATCCTTAAAAATATATTTGTACGCAATAACTGCGTCATATCCCCTGAAAACCTCGGTCGTTATTATGAAGCCGGGAGGAACCGGAAAATCGAAAGACACCAGCTGTTTCAAAAAATACCCCTTGTTGCCGATCAATATCTGGTTATCCATGCTTTTATTTCTCTTGTGGATAGGCGATATTGCCAGTTCCGGTATATATGCCATGACGAGGTTGAGGATCTGTTTGTTGTCTTTGAACTTTTCAAGTTCAGCGCTTAATGTCCTGATAATGTCATTCACGAAATTATCAAGCACCTGGAGCCCGAAAGCGGACGATATCATGGAGCGTATAAAATTTTCCGAGCGCTGGTAGGTCTGCTCTTCTTCGTTTGTTATTTCCGAACTGACCGTTGCCCCCTCACCCTTCTGAAGGATTTGTCCTATAACTATTGACAGGTTGTTCCTGTGAGCGTCAATGTAATAATCGCGGATGATGTCCTGTATGCCTTTCTCAATAAACTGGAAGATGTCGATATATTGATCGATAGAGAATTGCCTCACCTGCAGCGCGCTTGAAATATATTTCATCTTTGAAACGAGGCCTTCCGTCGCGATCCCTTCAAGCTCAAGGGCCTTTACATAGACCCATAGGTATTCATGGACCCTGGTAAGGGTGCTCTTTGTTATAAACTTTAGGTTCAGCGACTCAAGCAGCTTTTGGAACAGAACGCCTGCAAAATTCTCAAGGCGGAAGACCAGCCCCATCGCTTCGAACTTTTCTTCCCTGTAGGTTCCGTACATCGATGGAATGCCTGCTGCAATATGCCGCTTGTAATAGATGTTTTCAAAGGGCGCGATCTCTCCCGGAGTAAGTATCTTTTCCTTCAGGGTTGAGAGCAGCTCCATCATAATAACGAGGGCACGGTAGATATTCTTATTCTTCAGGGCATACCGCAACCCCTTGATCTTGGGCAGCTCGAACATGCAGGAAGCTTCCAGGTCCTGCAGAAGGTCAATTGGCTGGTAGTTGTATTTCTTGAACAAAAGCTGGTAGAGCCTTATCATGAGCGCTGTGCGCTCTTTGTCCCTGTCTGATACGCCGCCGATCCGATTGGTCTCATCCCTGATCTTCTGGATATCCCATTCAAGAAGGCCGCAGACATCGCCATTCACTTTTGGAAGAAGCTCAATGAATATCTGATGCATTCCATCGAAGTATTCTCCGCTGCTATGCACCTCTTGAAAGACCTCTTCAGGCAAGTGCCCCTTCACATACTCCCTGTCCCCGGAATGCCAGTAGCGGAATATATCTTCAACAAAGGGCACAAGGAGGCTGTTGCTCTCCACGTGCGACTGCTTCCTGAGGAAATAGACCAGCTTATCGTTCCTCATTGTAAGCTCATCCACTTTTGTCGATGTGTCCCTTAATTCCCCTTCTGCGCCGATCTCGGTGAAATAGACGGGAAATATCCTCAGGAGCTGCTTCACGAGATTGTAGGCAGGAGCTATGTCAGCATTAAGCAGAAAGGAAATGTCCCGCTGCAGAAGATCAGTATCTTTGACAAAAACTCCTTGCAGTTTCAGGTTGATAATGAACGCCGACAGGAGACGTTTTGTCCATCTCGGCTTCAACGAAACAATCTCCAGCCATGCCCTTATATTTTTTATATGGGCAGGGTTTACCTGCACCTGCCATTCAGTGTTTGATCCTTTTACATCCGGGGGCTGAAATCCAAATGCTATAAGCTCGTCTATGAAGGTGTCTACGAGCGAGTGGCTATTCTGCTCAAAAATACCCTTCGCGAATGTCATAATGCAATCAATTATGGTAGCCCGATGCTGGTGCGCGGTGACATTCTTTTTCAGCAAAAGGAATACCTTTCTGACAAAGTCGTGAAGGTTGTGGCCGCTTTCCTCCCTGAAGACCTTTCCAAGGCAACGGTTGATCTCGAGCAAAGTATTGTTGTGTATATCCGAAAGGCCGTTGACGCTCATGACCTTAAAAAGAAAATCAAGCTTGATGAGATAGTGCTTCCCGGCAAAGGCTTCCTTTTTTTCAAGCTCATCGGCAAGGGCGGAATAGGCGTTTACTATCTGGAAAAAATCCGGCATGGCGCTGTAGGCTTTCAATGCATCTTTTTGTCTTTTACTGTGCAGATTCTCAAGCTCCCCGACCAGCAAAGACATGTTCTCGTGAGTAAGGGGGCTTACAAGCTTCAGGTACAGGTCAGCCATCTCGCGGGATGCGCCGTCGCCCGGCAACCATTGCGCAGGGTCAGGCTGCGTCAGCCAGAATTCGTATGTTTTATGAAAAACCTTGTAAAGCAACAATTCGAAGGGGCCGGTTTTGAAATAAGCGCCATGCTCTGCGGCAAAAGGCAGGATCGTCTTGAAATAGCTTGAACTTTTTTTTAACAAAAAGCTGCCGTCGCCTGCAACCTTTAAAAGCGAATCAAAGATGACCGGGAACAATGAAAGGTTCCTTTCCAGGAACTCGTCACTATGTGTAAACATCATGCTCATATATTCAAAGAGGTACCGCACTGCGTCATCGCGGATATCTTCAGGCGCTGCCGATGAGATGACGCGGAGATAGATATCGCCAAGCATTTTCAGCGCATCGAGGCCGTTCTTGTGGCTGTTGAAATCGTAAAAATCTCCGACAGAGAGCGCCTTCAGCTGAGTTAAGACGTATTCCCAGTTTACATAGGGGTGATGGAGTTCTGTAAGAAGCTCCCTGGTGCGCTTAAGGACCCCGTAATGATCTTTTGCTACGTCGAGAAGGATCTGGTATTCTTCCGGTATCTCAACAACTGCGGCAGTCCTTTCAAGGTTCACCTGCAGGGCCGTCGACTGCCAGTCTATCCGCTTTTCTTCCATAACTATAGATCCTCACGACGGTTAAAACCGCCGTAATAATATACACACTTGGTGTGGAATAGACAAATATTTAAGCGGCTCAGCTGATAGCTCATGATAACCCGATACTGGATGCTCGATACTCGTCGCTGGATACCGATTCAAACCAGTGACAAGGAACGAGTAACGAGGAACAAGGAGCGAGGGACAAGGTTTTTACCGTTGCAGCTCGATAACGGTTACTTCAGGCGGCGCCAGGAAGCGTACCGGCGGTCCCCATGTGCCGGAGCCCCTGTTAACGTAAAGCTTTGACCCCTTCGGCAAGCTGTAATATCCCGCGTACATGGGGAAAAAGGCTTTTGTCAAAAACCTGAAGGGGAATATCTGACCTTTGTGCGTGTGGCCTGAGAGCTGCAGGTCGAACAGCCCGGCCGCGCTTTCATCAACAACGGGGTGGTGCTTCAGAAGAATCGTGAAAAGGTTCTGCGGAAGCCTTGAGAGCAATAACCTTTCCGGGGCCTCAACATAGTTAAAAGGCAGCCCGGCAATATCATCAACGCCGGCAACATTTATAACCCCGCCGACGGTTACCCCATTCCCCCTTAATACCCTGAAGCCTGCTTTTTGCGTAAAATCGAGAGATTTCTTAATACCGGCGTAGAATTCGTGGTTGCCCGTCACGGCGAACTTCCCGTATTGCGGCTTTATCTCATCGAGCATTCCTATGAGCCCGTTCAGCCCGTCTATCTGCCCGTCCACGAGGTCGCCCGTGGAGACAAGCATGTCAGGGTTTGCCTTCTTAACAGCGTCTATAACGCGCTTTAGCCTCTCCTCCCTCACGATAAGACCGAGATGCACGTCGGAGATCTGGGCGATCGTGATCTTTCCAATGCGCTCCGGGATCTTCGGCGTCTTCATTTCGATCTTCTCTATAGTAATATTCTTTGCCTCCCAGTAACCATATGCAGAAGCGGCCAGTGCATATATCAGCGGCACTATGAAAAATAGCTTGTAGGCAGATGTGAGGCAAGAAAGATCTCTCTTAAAAATAAAGCCGTAAGCATGGATGGCCATGCGGAGGATATCGATGCAGATCGACAACGAGAAGAAGAAAAAAATAAATCCCATCCATATATACCCCCCATAGGCCATGAGTCGCGCAAAATGCTCATTGCCTGCCCTTTCAGCGAGGCGCACCGCGAAAGGCGCAAAGGTCATCACCACCATGAAGGCAGCGATAAAAATGTCAGGGACAGGCCTAAGGTGAAAAGCAAATTGCATCTTTATAAACAGATAAAGATGAAGGGTGCTGTAAAGGAGCAGGAATGTGATCAGAAAGAGGGTCATGCGGGATCGTTCGGAGCCCCCGGCTCCGGACTCCTGACTGTTCTTCTAAAGATCTTCTCCTGGATCTCATCAAAAAGATCATAGGCAACGGGCACAACAACGAGTGTAAGAAGCAGCGAGGTCAGGAGGCCCCCTATCGTAGCAAGCGCCATTGGCGAACGGGTCTCAGCGCCCTCCCCTATCCCGATAGCTATAGGCATCATGCCCAATATCATCGCGAAGGTCGTCATGAGTATGGGCCGGAGCCTCACCGGTCCTGCCTGTAAAAGAGCGTCCCTTCGTGACATGCCCCTTCCCCTCAGCACATTTGTATAATCAACGAGCAGGATGGCGTTCTTCTTTACTAGGCCCATAAGGAGGATGAGCCCTATAAAGCTGAAAATATTCAGCGTTTTGCCGAAGATCAACAGGGCTCCAAAGGCCCCGATAAAGGAAAAGGGCATAGAGAGCAGAACGGTGAAGGGGTGGACAAAGCTTTCAAACTGCGCTGCAAGCACCATGTACGCCATGATTATGCCAAGCCCCATGGCAAACATCAGGTAGCCGAAAGACTCTGCCATCACATCCGCCTGCCCCTTGTACCGCCCTGAATAGCCCGAAGGAAGGACATTGGCCGATATTCTGTCGAGCTCATCTTTGGCCTTGCCGAGGGGCGTCCTTTCGAGGTTCGCAAAGACCGTGATCGCCCTCTGCCTGTCTACCCTGTTTATGACGCTTGACCCCCCGCCTTCCTGAAAACTCGTAATATTTGCGAGCTGCACAAGCCTCCCGTCCTTCGCCCTTACGTATACCTTCCCGATATCGTCAGGGTTCACCCTGTTGCCGGGTATCAGCCGCGCCCTGACATCGTAACGCCTGCCCTTCGCTTCATCCTTGAACTTGGTGACATCAACCTCGCCGCCTATGAGAAAATTCACCGTCTCGGCAACTGTCGCGATATCGATCCCGAGATCGGCGGCCTTGTCCCTGTCGATAAATACACGCACTTCAGGTTTTCCTGTCTCATAGGAGGTGTCGAGGTCGACAACGCCGGGGAGTTTTGAAAACTGCTTCACAATGTCGCGTGTATACATTTCGAGGTCCTGAAGATCCAGCCCTCTTATGCTGTATTGGATCGCAGTCTGCCTCTGCCCTCCCCCTATCATGGAGACGTTCTCCACAGAAGCCCTGAGCCCGGGCACATTTCTCAACGATCTTCTTATCTCTGCCTTGATCTGTTCCTGGTCCTTTCTTCTTTGAGACTTCGGCTTAAGGTTGATCATCAGGTTCGCCCTGTTGAGCTCTCTCGTTGCTCCGCCGCCCTGCGAATAAAGGATCGTGGTCACCTCAGGGACTTTCCTCACCACCTCCTCGGCACGCCTGCACATACGGTCGACTTCTTCGATCGAATAATCTACAGGGGTCTGCAGCCTGATGACGAACCTGCTCTGGTCTTCCGAGGGGGTAAATTCCTTGCCTATGAACTTTGTTATGGAAAGGCTGAAGACAAATATGACAACGGCAACAGTAAGAACCATCTTCCTGTGGTTGAGCGCAAATGCGAGAACAGTTCTGTATTGACCCTCCAACCTCTCATATTCCCTCTCAAGCATATCGGATATCTTTTTCAGGTAATGGTGGCGGACCAACCTGCCATACAAAGACCCGGGGGTATTTTCACCGGTTTTGCTATCCCGGGCCTCCCCATGCCTCCTCAGGAACAACGAGGACAGCATGGGTGTGAGAGTGAACGAAACGAACCACGAAACCATAACGGCAAACACCACGGTGAGGCCAAACTGGAAGAAAAACCTTCCTATTATCCCTTTCATGAAGGCGACGGGAATAAATATCACTATTATTGCAAGCGTTGTCGCTGAAACTGCGAGCCCTATCTCCGATGTGGCAAAAAACGACGCCTCCCTGGGCGTCATTCCTTCTTCGATATGCCGGTGAATGTTCTCGATGACGATGATCGCGTCATCGATGAGAATGCCGATGGAAAGCGAAAGGGCGAGCATCGACATATTGTTGAACGTAAACCCGAAGGCGTTCATTATGGCAAAGGTGGAAATGACGGAAGTCGGTATTGCCAATGCGCTTATCAGCGTTGTCCTTATATTTCTCAAAAAGATCAGGACCGCAAAGATCGCGAATATTCCTCCGTATATGAGGTGGTGCTGTACCTCGTTGATAGACCGCTTTATAAAATCTGACTGGTCAAAGGCAATGGATAGGCTCATCCCCGCAGGCAATGTCTTTCTTATGGCCCTGAGTTCATCCTTGACCCTGTTTACAACCTCAACGGTATTTGTGCCGGACTGTTTCTGGATGCCAAGGTTCACAGAGTTCATCCCGTTGAAGCGAGCGATGGTACGCTTTTCCTCCATGCCGTCTTCGGCACGCCCCACGTCTTTAATTTTTACAGCAGCCCCGTTCCTGTAACCTACGATGAGATTATTAAAATCCTGAATGTTGGGAAATTCGCCTTTTACCTTTACTGTGTATTCTTTCGTGTCCCCCTCGACGGATCCGCCCGGCAGCTCGACATTTCCCCTTGCGAGCGCTCCGGACACATCCTGCGCGGTAATCCCGTAAGACTGCAGCTTGTCGTTGTCCAGCCAGATCCTTGCCTGCCTGAGGCGCAGCCCATAAAGCCTTAATGCGCCTACGCCGTTGATCCTCTGGAACTGCTCTTTCAGGACCTCGTTGGCATACGTGGAAAGGTCCCGGGGAGATTTTTCGCCGTGGAGGGCAAACCACAGGACGGGCGTTGCATCCGGGTCCACCTTCTCAACGATCGGTTCATCTATGTCGGTGGGAAGCTTTGACCTGATGATCGAGATCTTCTCTCGCACGTCCTGCACCGCAAGGTCGATATCCCTTTCGAGCACGAACTCAATGGAGATCACCGATGCGCCTTCAGTGCTTGTGGAGGTGATCGTCTTAATGCCGTTTATTGTATTGACCGCCTCCTCGATCTTGTCTGTGACGTCGATATCCATGATCTCGGAGCTGGCGCCTTTGAGCGTTGTCCGGATATTAACGATCGGCAGATCGATCTTCGGGAAGAGGTCAACCCCGATACTCGGGTAGCTCACAGCTCCCAGGACAACAAGGACCATAACCAGCATTGTCGCAAAAACAGGGCGCTTAACAGACGTATCAGCGAGCCACACGATATCCTCCGGACGATGATCGCTTATCGTTGTCTTCGTTTTTTAACTTCTCACTTCTCACTTCTCACCTTTCACTGCCGGCCTCTGATCCTGAACTGCCGGCCCCGTGCCGGCAGGTGCAGCCTGCTGCACGCTCACTTTCACGCCTCCGGAAAGGCTCTGCTGGCCTGCGACAACGATCTTTTCCCCTTCCTTGACACCTTCAACGATCTCCATCATCTCGCCATGCTTGCTCCCGATCTTTACCCGCACCTCTTTTGCCCTGTCACCGCCGACAGTGAACAATCTTACCTTTTCAGCCTCATAGAGCAGCGCCGTTACGGGAACCACTATAGTGTCTTTAGCGGCGCCCGTATACAATATTACCCTTGTGAACAAGCCCGGTTTTAACATGCCGTCAGAATTAGGGACCAGCGCTTCCGCAGCCAGTGTTCGCGTCTTTTCCTCAAGGCTCGGAAAGACAATGCTCACCTTTCCCTTGAACTCTCTGTCGGGGAAGGCATCGACCTTCAGCATCACATCCTGACCAACCTTCAGCTTTCCAACATCTTTTTCGGGCACGGTAAAGCGAACCTTGAGAGGATCAGGCTGTATCAGGATGAAAAGGGAGGCGCCGACCTTTACAAAATCACCTGATGACACCTTTTTTTCCTTTACCCTGGATGCAAGAGGCGCGTAGATCCTTGTCTTTGCAAGCTTCTGTTTTGCGATGATCAGGGCCGCCTTCGCCCTTTCGACCTCAGACTCCGCATGCGCCAGGCGCGTTGATACATCGTCGAACTGCTGGCTGGTAACGAGCTGCTCTTTGAAAAGGGCCTCCTTTCTTGCAAATTCGATCTTCGTATTGGCCAGCGTAGCCTCGGTCTGCTTGAGAAATGCCTCTGCCCTGATGACCTCGTGGGAGTATTCGATATCGTCTATTGCGGCGAGAAGCATGCCTTTCGTAACCGCGGTGCCCTCATCGACTTTCACGCTCTTAATAATTCCGTCTATCTCTGCGCCGATATTTACTTCTTCGAAAGGATTTAACGTCCCCGTTGCTTCAATAAAAGGACGCAGCGGCTGCTTCTCCGATACCCTGACAATCACGTTGTACGTCTTCTCTTCAGATGCCTTGTCATCTTTCTTCTGACAACCATCCACAAAGAACAGCCACGCCACGGCAACAAATACGCACAGTACAACATGGGTGAATCGTTTTTCCTTCATCCTCTTCGCTCCTTCGCGACTGACGTCATTGTTTTTGAAGGGCTGCTTTGCTGCCCAAAACGGACTGCAACAATGTGCCGGTTGCCCGTTTTAACCTTGCGATCGACAACTGGTAATTGCATACAACATCGGCCAGCTGCCTCTGGGCCGTGACAAGCAGCGTGTTGGCATCCATAACGTCAATGCTGTGTGCAAGCCCATGCTCGAACTGCTTTGTGACGGCATTGAAATTATCTTTTGCAAAAACAAGCTGGTCCTCAAGGGACTTCAGGATGCCTTTTTGAGTAAGGAAATCGAGGTATGCCGTTTCAACCTCAACCATTACGGATTTTTTGATATCTTCGAAGCTGTAATCGGCCTGCCTCTTTTTTGCGGTGGCTTCCTGGACCTCGGCGTTCCTTAACCCGCCCTCAAAGAATGGGAAAATGAGCCTGACGCCGCCATAAAGGTTGTCCCTGATAATGCTTTGCGTTTCAGGACTCTCGATCTTTTTTTGATACGCGCCTTCAAGGGCAAGCGTGGGCCAGTAGGAGCCGCGTGCGAATTTAACTGTGGCATCAGCTATGCCCTTCTGCGCATCCAGCGATTTTAATTCGGCCCGTTCGGTGTATGCAGTCTCTTTCAGGCAATCGACCGTCGGCGATTTACATCCCTTTACAACGCTATCGATGTCGCCGGCGCGTGAGGCCTCCAGCAACAGGTCCTGTGTCTCCTTCACTTCAAAGTCGCCCTGGATACCAACAACCCTTGCGAGGACGGCCTTTGCTAATCTCTGGATATTTTCAGCCTTGATCAGATCGGACTGCGCCCCCGACAACTCGGCTTCTGCCCTCAGGAGCGTAGTTTTCGTAACCTCTCCTACCTTTAAGCGGGTCGAGGCAGCGTTCCTGTACTTTGTCAGCCGCTCCACGTTTTGCCTTGCGATATCAACAACCTTTTTCGTCTTCAGCAGTTCGTAGTAGGTGCTGGTAACGGTATACATATACCCTTCTTTAACGGCAAAAAGATCGTACTTGCTTTTGCCGATGCTGTTCCTGGCTATCCTGTAAGCAATAATCTCTTTTCCCCCGAGGGAGAACGACTGGTCGAGCCTTAAACCCCAGTTTGCAGTATCGTCAGGCTGGATCAGGCTGTTGTTATCGTTGACCTTATTGTCCCTATAGCTGGTGTAGCCTCCCACTCCCGATAGCTTCGGCAACAAAGCAGACAATGCCTTGTCTCTCCCTTTTTCGGCAATGAACAGATCTTCTTCGGATATTTTGATCTTTTCGGAGCGCTCCAGGGCCATTCTGTAAAGGTCATCAAGAGTATACTCCAACGCAAATGCCCGGGAACATGCCAGTACGATTACAAAACATGAAAAAATGAATGTCCTCACATCAGCCCCCATTTTTGGTACTGTAGGTTCTGCATAACAAAAACCCCGCGGTCTTTATCCGCTCATGGCCTGTGATCACTGCGCTTCCCTTTTTATCAGCCCCTGAAGCATAAACCGGACGCATTCACCGGGCTGGAAAAGATTCTCAGGATCGATAACAATTGAAAGCACAAACCCCCGCAATGTGCTCACGACTATCTTTGTCGCCTCTTTCGTATCGCAATCGCCGAAACAGCCCGAATGCACCCCCCTCCTGATGATGGCCTCGATCAATCTCCTTTGCTTCCTGAAAAACTTCTTTTTTATGTCGATCCCGAAAGAAAAACCCTGTTCCCTGCTCTGAGCCAGAATGGTCTCCCGGTGACGCTTGGCGTATTCAATGCTGATCGTGATATATTGCGCAATGGCATCAACAGGGTCTTGAACGTTGGATGCGACCTCCTCAAGCTGCACGAACAGGTCTTCGAAGCGGTGCTTCAGCATCGTAAGGTAGAGCTCCTCTTTGCTCGCAAAATAAAGATAGAGGCCTCCCACGCTTATTCCCGCCCGCCCGGCGATCATCCTCATGCTTGTGCCGCGGTAGCCATAATCTGTAAAGATTATGAGGGCCGCATCGAGTATCTTTTTTCTGGATTCTGCTGATGAACGTCTGTTCATATGAATGATTGTTCAGTCTATCTGAACGACCATGATTTGTCAATGCGGAAAATTTCCAGGCCCGGGGTTAGAATCCTGCGCCTTTCGCAAGGTGGTACATAAGGATCCCACCCGCATAGGAAAGTACGGCCATAAAGATAACGGAAGCAAAGAATAATTTCCAGTTTCCCATCTCCTGACGCATGACCGCTATAGTAGGGGCGCACGGGAGAAATACCATCAGGACAAAGAGAAAGGCAATGGCGGATGGATGGCTGACGACTGACGGCAAAACGTTCATCAGGCCCTGTTCACCCACATTGTAAAGGACGCCGAGGGTTGCAATGGCGTTCTCCTTGGCAACTATAGTTGACAAAAGTGCAACAAGCATCTTCCAGTCCATGCCGAGCGGGATCCCAACAGGCTCGAGCAGCTTTCCCACCCAGGCGAGGAGGCTGTTTTCGATCGCTCCGCCGGGGACATTCGACATAATCCACAACGCAACGGAAAATATGAGTATCACGGTGCCTGCCTTCTTTACGAAGGCTATCGTCCTACCCCACACCACTTTGATAATGTTCTTGAAATCAGGCTTGTGGTAGAGCGGCAATTCCATAATGAATGGCACCGGTTCATCTTTATAGAAAAGCCTGCTGATTATCATACCTGACAGGCCGAGCAAAACAATATTTAGTACAACCAAAAACCATGAAACCACGAGCGCATTTCCTGCAAAGATTGCAGCAGTAACAAATGCCAATACCGCCAGCCTTCCAGTGCAAGGTATGAAAGGCGTCAGGAATATTGTAAGCAGCCTTGCCTTTCTCGATTCAACGATGCGTGCGCCCAAGACAGCAGGCACGTTGCATCCAAACCCGAGGCACATGGGCATAAAGCTCTTCCCGTGAAGCCCAATAATATGCATGAATCGGTCCATCACAAAGGCAGCGCGCGCCATATACCCGATATTTTCAAGAAATGTCATTGAAAAGAAAAAAATAACGAGGATTGGCGTGAACGTCAGCACCGAGCCCGCTCCACCAATAACGCCGTTTACCAATATCCCTCTTACCCACCACGGCTCGTTTATCAGGCTGGCATCAATCCACCTGCCAAAAGCGCTTGTGATCGTTTCAAGGAGCTTTTGCAAGGGGAAGCCTGCCTTGAAGGTCAGCAAAAAGATAATCGCCAGTATTCCCAGAAGAATCGGGACACCCAAAACGGGTCGGGTGAGAATATGGTCTATCCGGTCTGTTATAAGCACCTGCCCCCGTTTAAAACGTGAGACGGCAGCCCTTGTTGTCTCCTCGACCCAGTCGTATCTTCCTCCCACAACTGCCCTTAGCGCATCCTCGTGTTTAACGAGAAGCGATTGGACTTCGTTCCATACATCAGGAGGTATAACGCCTCTCACGGCGTCCGATACCTCAGGATCGCCCTCCATAAGTTTAGTAGCTACCCAGATATCATTATAAGGTATAGGGAGATGTCCTTTGATCATTTCGAGCAGCTTAAAAAAGATCTCCTTGTGATCCGGTGACACCTCCGGCATCTTCGGAACATATTTCAGCTCTCCCTCTGCAAGCTGAATAATTTTAGTGACGAGTTCTTTAATCCCCTGGTTCTTTATGGCAACCATGGGGACAACCGGTATGTGCATCGATCTTTGAAGGGCATTGATGTCAATATACATGCTCTGCCCCTCTGCCACATCAACCATGTTTACCGCAACAATGACAGGTGACCTTAAAAGGAGTATCTCGGTGAGCAGGTAGAGGCTTCTTTCCAGGGCGGCGGCATTGACAACAAGGACAACAACATCAGGATGCTCATGGATAATAAAATCTCTCGCGATTCTCTCTTCTTCAGAAAATGCGCTGAGGCTATACGTGCCGGGCAGATCGATTATCTTCAGCTCAAAGCCGTCGACGTTATGAAACCCTTCTTTCATCTCGACGGTTTTGCCCGGCCAGTTTCCGACGTGCTGCGATAAACCGGTGAGAATATTAAAAACAGTTGTTTTTCCTACATTAGGCTGTCCGGCCAAGGCAACGAGGAGGCCCTTCGACGGTCTTTTTTCTTCGCTCTTGCTCTGGGCTGAGCTTATCTTTTCAACCAGGATCTTATCCGCCTGTCCTTTGCCGAGGGCAACCCTGGTATCGGATGCGAGGACAATAATCTGTCTTCCGCTGTTTCTTAAGACCCTGATCTTTATGCCCGGCATGATCCCCATGGCGGCAAGCCTGCTCGTGAGCCCTCTTCCTCCGGACAAAAGATGGATCATGCCTTCCTCATTTTCTTCAAGCGATGTAACGGGAAATAACTCGTTGTCCATTCACAATACCTTTTATATATTTTTCAAGGAGCTATAAGGCGCTGCCCGGCGCGATAGACATCAAGAAGCGCTGTCGGGTGGTCAACGACCACGCCTTTCTTATCAACGCCCAGGAAACCCACTGTTTCATGAACGGGTATGCTGACAGACCTGAAAAAGGCCTTCGCGGTTGCGTCTCCGCACTGTATCCCGATATCTTTCCTCATCCCGCCCACGATGATTAACAGTCCTTTTCGACCATTTTTGCCCTCCGGTATCGTCTTCTTCAAAAGGTATTTTTCACACCAAAGGGCCTGGCACCTGTCTATCATGGTCTTGGTCTGAGCAGAAAGGCCGAAGAAAAATACCGGGGAGGCCACTATAATCCTTTCTGCTTCCCTGATAGCGGCGTAAATCTCTTTCATATCGTCCTCTATGACGCACTTGCCGTTTTGTTCGCATGCCCCGCAGTTCTGGCATGGCTTGAGGTTCATATCGTTCAGCCTGAACAAAACGGCCTTATTCCCTGACTCTTGTATCGCCCCCAGCGCCTCTCCAAGCAGTATATCCGTGTTTCCGCCAACCCTCGGGCTTCCGTTAAAGGCAACGACCTTCATCATTCCTCCTAAAATCAGCTAAGCATAAAAAGCCGGATCCGGCAGGCATCGACAGGCTTATACTGTCGGCTGCGGACTGAGAGCTCCTGCGCTTATCTATCAATCTACCCTGTAGAAGGCGGCCTTCTTTGCCTTGCAGACAGGGCACTCATCGGGCGGCTCGCCCTCCACCGTGTTTCCGCAGACCTTGCAGACATAGTAATCAACGGCTTCTTTCTTTCCGAGGTTGTCGAGGGCCTCCTGGTAAAGCGCCGCATGTATCTTTTCCACTTCGTTCGCGAAATTAAAGCTCCGTAATGCCCCGCTTTGTCCCTCCTGCTTTGCGTCCTCGATCATCTGAGGATACATGCTTCTGAACTCGTGGGTCTCTCCGCCGATAGCCTCCTGGAGGTTCTCTTTTGTACTTCTAACGCCTTTCAGCTCTCTGAGATGGTTATGGGCATGGACAGTCTCGGCTTCAGCCGCTGCCCGGAAAAGCTTGGCAGCCTGCCTGAACCCCTCTTCCTCGGCCTTTTTCGCAAATGCCAGATATTTCCTGTTTGCCTGTGATTCGCCTGCAAATGCCTCCTGAAGGTTTTTTTCCGTCTTTGACATATTAATTATGTCCTCCTTAAAATTTTCTTTCAGCTGTGCTGTTATCAAAATCTGCCGTGGTATTCTTTTACCTTCTGTGCGAAAGACCTGCCGAATTCGTAGCATTTGTTTTCATCATCCGCTGACGGCTTATACAGCACCTGAACGCCTGGCTCTACTGTCTCGAGACCCATGCGTTTCAATGACTCGTAGACCTCCTTAACGGCGCCTCCTCCCCAGCCGAAGCTCCCGAAGGCGCCGGCGATCCTGTTCTTTGGCCGAAGCCCCCCGAGGTGATGTAAAAACTCCGCCACCGATGGAAACATAACGTTATTGATCGTGGGCGTTCCTATTAAGCAGCCTCTTGATCTCCAGAACTCTTTAATTGCCACGCTCATCGGCGTAGCCCGCAGCTTTATGACCTTGCAGTCAACGCCCTCGTCTTTGATCCCTTGCATGACCGGGATCGTCATCAGTTCGGTGCTATGCCACATGGTATCGTAAATGATCGCGACCTGCTGGTCGGCCTTGCCGGTGGCCATATCAAGATACATCTGTATGATCTTTCCAGGGTCCTTTCTCCAGATAATTCCGTGGTCAGGGGCGATCATATCGATCTCAATTCCAAGCCGCACGATCTCTTCGATCTTCGATTTGATCAACTGCCCGAAAGGCATGAGGATGTTCGCATAATAGTCAACCACGGCGTCCCTGAGCTCAAACTCAGAGTGGCACCCGATAAACTCATCGTCAAACCTCGAAGAGGTTGCTACGTGCTGTCCGAAGGCATCCTGCGAGATGAGGAGTTTTGCCTCCTTCACGTAGGTTACCATAGAATCGGGCCAGTGGAGCATCGGCGTCTCGAGAAAGACCAGGGTATATTTGCCTGTATTCAGGGTATCTCCGTTTTTCACGACCTTCATGGTCCATTTGGACGTATCGCAATGCCTGTCAAGGCCCTTCTTGCCTTTCTCCGAGATGTAGATCGTGGCGCCAGGCATATATTTCATCACTGTGGTTATTCCGCTTGCGTGGTCGGGTTCTATATGATTGATCACAAGGTTTGTTATCTTTGATGGATCGACTATCCTCCTGATGTTCTCTATTGTTACCATGCCAAAATCATGCTTCACCGTATCAACGAGAGTTGCCTGACTGTCGTTGATAAGGTAGTTGTTATAAGAGGTGCCGTTTTGCGTAATGTATCCATGAAAATCCCTAACGGCCCAGTCAATTGCGCCTACCCAGAAAATGTCAGGCTTGATCTCTACCGGTTTCATTTTTTCCTCCTCTGTTATGATCTTGATTCTCTCAACATCCTCAAGCAATGCCTTAGCGGTAAGTATAATACGTCTCTGTTAACTTTGCTATTTTTGATTTGCCTTTAAATAGTCGAGGCAAAACTTCAGCGCGTCCTCTCCAGGCAAACCTTTCGATCTCATGCTCTTCACATATCTGTCAAGCAGTGGCTTTACCCGCTGTGCCCACCTTTCATTTTCTTCGTTCGACAGCTGTATTATTTTATTTCCCCTGCGCAGCGTAAATCCCCTGCCTTCTTTATCAAGCTCGTCCCACAGCTTCCCTTGTTTTTCAATCCATTCTTCGCTCATTTTTTCAATAATATTCCTGATATCCGGTGAAAGCGCCCCCCATTTTTTCTTGTTCATAACAACAAAAAAACCGGTTGTGTATGCAGCGCCGAAATCCTCAACAGAATGACTGATGACCTCCCCCAGCTTAAACTCCATCAAGGACTCCATGGGATTCATTATGCCCTCTGCAAGGCCGTTGTTGAGAGCATAATAAGCCTCTGTCATTGGCATGCCTACCGGAATTCCACCGAGCGCTGATACCACCTCGGAGCTCAGGCCCGTGGAGCGTACCGTTCTGCCTTTCAGGTCCTCAAGCTTATCAACGGGTTTCCGCATATGGAGGATCCCGGGGCCATGGGCGTGGAGGTAGAGCACCTTTACTTCGCTGAGTTCTTTCGGGTTGAACTTTTTGTAATACTCGTTGATCATTTTTGTCGCAACGTACCCGCTTTTATACCCGAGAGGCAGATCGATGACCTCTGTAAGAGGAAATTTTCCCGGCGTATAGGCAAAACAGCTTAAGCCGATGTCTACGCTCCCTCTTGCAACAGCGTTATATGTCGCCTCAGGCGGCACCAGAACCGCGCCAGGATAATATTTTATCGCTACCCTTCCATTTGTCCTCTTTTCCAATTCTTTGTTCCACTCAACGGCAAGGAGGCTAATCCTGCTTTGTGGAGGAAAAAAATTAACATAGGTAAGGGTTACGGCCTTTTCCGCCCGCGCCGTTGAAAAAGATGTGACGATTATAAAAATGATCAACGCTAATGAAAAATATCTGGTTATCCCGGCATCCTTCATATATATCTCCTTAATATTATGAATTTTTCTGATAATAAAAACCATATTTATGATGCCAAGTCAACACGCCTTATTCAACCACAGGATAAAAACGGCAATACCTCCATTATGTTGACGGCAGCCAAAGGACATGCTATGAAAAGGATGTGTACACGACAAGGATATACTACCAGGACACTGATGCGGGGGGCGTTGTATATTTTGCAAATTACCTCAAATTTTTCGAAAAATCATGGTTCCGGCATCTTCTATCTATAGGTATATCTATCCCGGATTGGGAAAGGGATGGTACGTATGTTATCGTTAAAACGGTTTCACTCGACATAACAGAGAAATTGTTCTATGGAGACGAGATCGCCGTTGAAACATCCGTGACTGAAGTGAAGAACGCCTATTTTGTTCTTGACCACAAGGTTTCAAAAAATAACAAAACCACTGCAAAGGGCCGGACAACAATGGTCTGCATCGATGCAAAAGGCAAGCCGAAAAGGATTCCGGAAGACTTTAAAGCTCGACTTATGAGCTCTTCCCCCTAATGGCCTCCCAGCTTTTTAGAATCTGCAGGCCCATATGCAATTGAAAATCTTCATCTTCAAGGGTCTTGGTATTGAAATCCTCTAATTTCTTGATATTTCTTTCAGTTTCATTCCTCTTTTCCAGGTCCTTCTCTTTTATAGGAACGATCTTTTCTTTTGCCTTCACCATATTATTGTCCACGGCAATGTCCGGCGTGATGCCTTCGGCCTGGATCGACCTTCCCTTCGGCGTAAAATATTTTGCCGTAGTAAGCCTTACCGCAGAGCCGTCGCCAAGCGGAAATATCGTCTGCACAGAGCCTTTTCCAAACGTCTTGGCGCCGACGACTATTGCCCTTTTATAATCCTGCAAGGCGCCCGCTACGATCTCGGAGGCACTCGCGCTGCCTTCGTTGACCAGCACTACGAGAGGGCCGAGGTAGTCTCCGTTTTTGCTCTTCGCGTAGAATTTCATCTTATTTTCTTCTCTCTGCCTCCCCTCTATTGAAACGATTATGTCATCTGAGAGAAATTTGTCGGATACCTCTACGGCCTGCTCGAGGAGTCCGCCCGGGTCGTTTCTTAAATCCAGTATCAACCCCTTCAGGGGTTTTCCCTTGTTGCTTTTCTCAAGCTCTTTGAATGCGTTGTCAAGGTCTTTCGCCGTCCTTTCCTGAAACTGCGCGATCCGGATGTACCCGTAGTTATCTTCAAGCATCCTGAATTTAACGCTCTTTACGACAATAACGTCGCGGACAATCGTGAACTCATTGACGCGCGTTGCGCCTTCCCTGGCGATCGTCAAATTCACCGGCTTCCCTTTTGCTCCACGAATCATCTTCACAACATCCATCAGGCCCATATTCTTCGTCGGCTTTCCATCAATTCGTATGATGTGGTCCCCGGATTTTATCCCTGCCTTGTAGGCTGGAGTATCCTCTATCGGGGTTATTACCGTCGGGAAACCGTCTTTTATTGTGATCTCTATGCCTATGCCTCCGAATTCCCCCTTTGTCTCTGTTTGCATATCTTTATACATGTCTGGAGGGAGGAAGGAAGAATGAGGGTCAAGCGATTCAAGGATGCCCTTGATCGCGGAATATATGATATCTTTATCTTTCGTCTCTTCGACGTAATTTTTCTTCACCAGGTCAATGACGTCGGAGAACGTTTTTAAATATTCGTAGATCTCCTTGTCATTTGTTGACGAAACGGTTCGTTTCCCCTGGGCCCCCATATAAAAACCAAGGAGAAAGACCACCACTAAAAAAATGCTTAAAGATAGCTTTGCTTTCCGGCCCATTCAAAGTCCTCCTGCCCTGATAATACTATAATTTTCATAAACTTTCAATCGCAATTAAAAGGAACAATTGACTATTCCTTTAAAAACTGTTGTATTATATCAAATCCTAAAAGGGGGTATACAATGCCTGTATATATCATGCTCAGCACGCTGACAAACGAGGGAAGGAAGACCATTAAAAATAACCCTGAACGCATTAAGGAAGTTGACAAAGAGATCGAAAAAATGGGGGCAAAGGTCATTGCCCAGTATGCAATCCTCGGGATGTATGACTTTCTGAGTATCCTCGAGGCGCCGGACAATGATACCATAGCAAAGGTATCGACAGAGCTCGGGTCAAGGGGGACGATACAGTTAATGACGCTCTCCGCAATACCCGTCTACGAATTTGTAGAAAAAATGGGCTGATCCAGCTACAGGAGCGGGCCCAGCAATTCCTTTTTATTAAATAATCTATATTCTCCAGGCCTGAGGTCGCCCAGCCTCAGATTGCCTACCCTGACCCTCTTTAGCTTCAGTACCGGGTGGTTTACCGCATTCCCTATCTTGCGTATCATCCTGTTCTTTCCTTCGTCAACAATCACGCTGTACCAGGTATTTTTTATAGAAGACCCGGCGTATACGATCGATTTTACTTTATACACATCTCCTTCAATGCCTATCCCTTTCCGCATGCGCATCATTGCATCCCTGCCAAGTATTCCTTTGAACTTGACGAGGTATTCCTTCTCCACGCAGTACCTTGGATGCATTACCCTGTTCGCGAAATCGCCGTCATTTGTAAAGATCATCAGCCCTTCCGAATTATAATCCAGCCTGCCCACCGGAAAGATCTTTTCATCGAGATCAACAAGTTCGCGGGCAACCCTTCTCTCTCTGACGTCTATAAGGTCGGAAATATAGCCGACCGGCTTATAAAGAGCGATGTTGACATATTTTGTATCCGGGTTAAGGGCCAGACCATCGAGGAGAATTATATCCACTCCGGGAATCACTTTATGCTGCGGCTCAAGGACAACTATCCCGTTTACCTTCACCTTTCCTCTGCGTACCAGTTCCTCTGATTTTCTTCTTGACGCTGCTCCGTTTCTCGCTAAATATTTCGACAAACGCATTGACATATTGCGCTATAATTTAGGAATATTGAGGATTATAGGTCTTCGGTAATAGAAGATTATCGGTCTTCTTTATCGTTTATCTTCTGTAAACGTCAACGCTTGATCTCGATGGCGGCCTCAGCTCGCCAGCTGCCTTGAAGGCCCTTTTCGATTCCCTGTCGGTTGATGCGGAATAGCCTTTGTCAATATACGACATCCTTTTATCCCAGGCTTCGACCATCCTTCCTTCCCATGCCCTTTTGCCTGCGAGGTACGCTTCCCTTTGTTCAAAGTCTATGTCTTCTTCTAATTTTCTGTATCTTGTGTCCCTGTCTTCCTTATAATCTACGAATTCTCTCTTTCTGTCCGACTTTCTAATATCTTTCAAAAAAGACCTGTACTCGTTGGACTCAACGTCGCTTAAAGTCCTTTGGCCAATGTACGGGCCACCGCTTGTTGCGCTGCCTTGACAAAACCCGCTAAATGGAAATATTATCGCTGCAATAAATAATAAAATGAGATACCTCATTTAAGCACCTCCGCTAATCTTTATAAAGCTCAATAGCCGACCCTTTAACTGTTACCGATGGGACCGACCTCATCATAATAGGCTCTTTGACTGTTTTTCTAAAAACCTTTATATCAATTTTCTCTTTTCCATACGTAGCGTCGAGCACCATATCAATACTTACATTATTTTCATCCTTTAAATCAAGAATAATCTCCTTGCTGATTTCCTTCTTTATTTCAAAGACCTCATCTTCATTTTCGAACACGATAGGGACAAACGAGACCAGCAGCCTTTTTCTCCCCTTCTCAAACTCTTTTTCATATGAGAACCCTTTTTGGATATCGGCCATCTGTTCCTTGTTCACTTTTATATTTACAGCACCCGGGCTGATCCTGTTGAATTTTGATTTGTCGTTTTGAAATTTATATTTAAAGTTCAATTCCTTTTCAGATTCAACTCTTATTATTTCCCTCTGCTCTTCTCTGGTGGGAAAATAATCTTTATGGCTTAGCATCATGCTGTATGAAACAAGCTCTTTCTCGTGAAAAGGCTTGTATGGTGTAACCACTTCAGCAACAGCTCCTGCATAGTCCTTTGCGCTCAATGTCAAGCTCATTATTTTATCGCGCCAATTCCTGTCTATAATGAGAAGCGCTACATTCAAGGCATCGCCTTTTACTTGATAAACCCCTGTCAGGACTACATCGATATTGAATGTCTTCATGCTGCTTTTTAATTTATTGACGTTATCTTCGTTAAATCTGTTAGCGTTCCAATTAAAATAATGGTTTTGATAGTTCATATAGTTTTTGTAGATATTTTTTGTGGCTGTCATCCTGCGTTTTTGTTTAAAAGAATTCATGAGATCTTCTTTGAATCTTTCCGAGAACGCGGTGGTGTTATTGTTCTCATCATATATATCATGGACATAAACCCTTATTGCATCATACGGCTTGTATGGCTCGACGATAGCATCCAGTAATCTTACCATGTCGTTGAAGAGCGACGGGTTGCTCAATCGGAGCCCTTCCATATAAACGATATTTTTATTTTCGATCTCTTGCTTCATCGCTATTATTTCGCATACGCTCGTCGATTCGTAAGTCTTTTGAACTGCGCATTTTCCTATAGGCTCGGTTAAATAAATATCAGTGGATTTGGCGATTCCCATAATATCGCCCTTGATCACACCATGGATCTTTCCAAGCGAAATTATCGCCTTATCGCCATATACGATCTTCAGCTTTTTATCAAGGTTTGTAATTATGTTTCCTTTTATGGGCTCTGCGACGACGCATTGTATGGATACAAATGCAAATATGATTGCCGTGAATAGTATTATCTTTTTCATTTAACCCTCTTCTTTATAAAGATTTCTTATTATCCTCGGGGTAATGAATATAAGCAGCTCCGTCTTCGTATCTTTTTGCGTTGTTTTTTTGAACATCCATCCAAATAACGGTATGCTTTTCAGCAACGGGACGCCGGATTCGCCTTCGTTTTCCTCTCTTTCATATATCCCGCCGATCACGGCAGTTTCCCCGTCCTTTACATACAACATAGTCTGGGCTTGCTTTTTATCAATCGTAGGGACACCCGCGGAGGTGTTGATAAAATCAGCAGAGTCCTTTTTCGCTATCACGTCCAGCTTTATGTATCCATCCTTAGTTACCGTAGGCGTTACCTCAAGGCCCAGCGTTGCCTCGGCAAATTGCGTCTGCGTTCCCGACTGGGAAACCGTCTGATACGGTATTGATTTTCCCTGGGTTATCGTTGCCTTTTTATTGTCAGAGGTTATCACTTTCGGACTTGACAGTATCTTTCCCTTTCCGTCAGATTCAAGCGCGGAAAGCTGCACATCAAGCATGAATGTGTCCGTCACGCTCCCGATAAAAATGCCGAGGGTTCCGCCGCTTCCCTTGCCGACCGCGGCTGGCAGGTTGACATTGTATGGATATTGTGCCGTACCCCTCAAGCCCACGAGTCCTGTTGTTGCCGTATACGATGCGGCCGCCGAGGAGGACCCGGCATCCTTCGCTCCCGTGATCTCTACCGCCTTGCTTCCAAAAATACTGCTCCCTGTATATCTCTGGCCCCACTGTATACCAAGCTCCTTTGAAAAATCTGAAGTTGCCTGAACTATTCTGCAATCGATCTGTATCTGTTCGGGCTTTACGTCATGTTGTTTTATCACCTTTATGATGGTAGCTACATTCTCCTTTGTGTCCTTGACGATAAGCGCGTTGTTCCATGGCACCTGCGTAATGGTTCCGTATTCAGAAAGGAACCCTTTCCTGGCCCCTGCCGCCGCTGCTCCTCCCGTACTGTCTCCCTGCAGCACTTTAACCATGTCTGCCGGGTTCGCATAGCTCAGGTATACCGTTTCGGTGGACATCTCCTCGCCTTGCTTCAGCTTTTCAAGCCTTGCTCTTTGAGCGGCAGCCTTTTCCTCGCTTTCCTGCTTCTTTACATCAAGAAATGTCTTGTAAGTGGTTACCCTTATCAGGTTCTCCTCTTCCATTTTTGCAAGCTTGTAATTCTTTATTACTATGTCGAAGGCATCGTCCCACGGCACATTATCAAGCTTCATGGTCACCTTGATGTCTTTTACATCGTCAGAAATCACGATATTTTTACCGGATACCTCCGTGAGCGCGCGCAAAACATTTCTTACGTCAGCGTTAATAAAATCAAATGAGACCCTTGGGGTGGCCTTTTTGGATGCCTGAGCGAAGCATAGCAAGGGTATGATACAAATAGTAATAAAAATTAGTATAATTACTCTTTTACTCATAATGTTCACCCTTTTCATTTTTTGGGGATATCAACAATTATATTTCTGATATCCCCCTTTAATTTGTAGCCAAAAATAACCCGGGCATCCTCCACGTCTACTACCCAAAGGTTCTTGTTCAGATAGTCTGATTTTTTAAAGATTATTCCGTGGCCCTGCATATCTTCCATCATTGCAAGCCTACTTTTGTCTGTTCTTAGAATCCCGACAAGCCTCAGTTCTTCAAGCTCATATCCCGCATCCTGCACAACGCCTTTCTTATCCTTTACCAGCTTGCTTTCCCTGCTTCTCTTTGCCTTGATAAGATTAACAGGCTCAAAGGGGTCCCTCCTGCTCTCAGCAGAATAGCTGAAATTATTTAGTGCGGGTGCGGGTGCGGACGCCGGCGCCGGTTTCTTCTCTGGCGCCTTCTTCGGCTCGGCAGCGCCGATGCCGGCGCATTCCAGCACAAAGACCAGAATAAATGCAATGATACTACTTTTTAGCAGGTGGCGCACTTTTATCATCCTTTTTTGTCGGAGGAGCGGCCTTCTTGGGCGCCTCCTTTAAATATACATAGGCTCTTGCCGTACAGACGCCTTCGATGGACGTCTTTGTCATCGGGCCCGTCCCTACAAGGCTGAAGCTCGTGATATTTATGATTCGCTCAAGCTTCCTTATGCCGTCAAAGAAATAGGCAACGTTATGATAGGGGCCGGAAAATTTGATCTCAAATGGAAGTTCAGCGTAAAAATCCTTATTTTGCAACTGCTTTGGCTCAAAAAATTTAAGCTTTAGCCTCGTCTCTTCGCCGACGTTTGTAATATTCCGGAGCAGGTTTGGTATATCTTTTGATTCCGGCAACTGCCTGAGCATGCCCCTGAGCATTTCCTGGAGCTGCGCATATTCCTTCCTGTATTTTTCCATATTATTTTTGATATTTACCAGCCGGTCGAGGTCTTTCTTCAAGGTTTGATATTCCGAGATAAGCTTGTTCTTGGTCTCAAACTGTGGGGTGAGGATAAAATGAAATATCAACCCGAAGATTACGATATTAAGCACCAGTATGATGATAAGCTTATAGATCTTGGGGATCTTAATTATCTTTTTACCGACAGCTTTTGGATCGATTCCTATCTTCATAATGAAATATTTCCCAGTATTATAAATTTTTTCAGTATCAGCCCTTCTTCATTCACGTCCTGCACGTTTTTCAGTTCAACATTTTTTATGTATGGAATCTTTGATATGCTGTCGACAAAATCAGAAACTGATTCGGACCCCAACGAACGGCCTTCAAGCTCGAACTTGTTGTCGGTTTTTTTAAAGCTTTTCAGCCAGACGCTTTCCTGTATAGAGGATGTAAGGTCGTACAAGGTCCTTGCCGCCAGCACCCTTCCGTCTTTCACCTTATTAATAGCCGTTATTCTTCTCTGTATCTCTTTCTTCTCTTTTTCCATGGCAAGGTATTCGTTATAGATACCCTGTAAGGCCGCTATATCTTTTTTTGTCTTTTCAATAAGGTTCTTATAGCGCGCTATGTCCTGGGTGTTTTTATAGTAAATCCCCCCCGCAATCCCCATGGTAATGACAAATACAAAAATCAAAAGATAGATGTCGTACCGTAATGCGCTTGGCTTGATCCTCTTGCTGCTGGGCAATAAATTTATCTTTATCATGTTAAGTCGGTCACCCTCGTTGATAGGTACAGCGGCACCACCATGAACTCCTTGAATTCGTCGTGCATATGGACCTTGCTTTCGTCCTCTTTCAGGATCAGGAATGGGTTAATAACCTCAACGGCTACGCCGGTATCGTCCGTTATCTTCTCTTTCAAGCCTTGTACCAGCGAAGAACCGCCCGTCAAATAGACCAATTCGATCGATTCTTTCGGCTTCGTCGCCAGGTAAAACTTGACTGTCTTGCTGATCTCCGATGCTATGTTGAAGATAAAATCTTCAAAGAGATAAAGCACGTCGCTGTCGCCGGCTATCTTCTTTTCTTCCGCTTCTTTATAGGGCAGCTTTGTAGTCTTTTCTATCTGGCCGGTAAGATATTTGCCGCCCATCAATATTTCTCTGGTAAACTCTATATTTTCACCCTTCAGTATGGCGATATTGGTCACCGATGCCCCTATATCGACGGCAACGACAGAAAAATCTTTCGGGCCGTATAGCTGTTCTATGAGGTTCGTAACGGCAAAAATATCTACATCCAGTATCTGCAGATGCAGTCCCGCCATATTAAAGACAGCCATATAGCCGTCTACGATCTCCTTTTTCGCTGCCACGATCTGTACGTTCATCATGTTTTCTTTTTCAGGATCGACGCCCATTACGTAATGGCTGTAATAGATATCCTTTAACGGAAAGGGTATGACATTTTCAACCTCCGTATCGATCATCTTCTCAAGCGCGCTCTCTTCGAGGAAAGGCGTGGTAATCTTTTTTGTAATGACCGAATAACTCGACAGGGCGCAGGCGACGTTTCTGCTTTTTATCTTATTATCTGAAAATATTTGCTTTAGCTCCTGTGCCACAAAATCGAGATCAACGATATGCCCGTCGATCAGAAGGTCCTGCTCATATGTTTTCTTTATTATGTTCTGCAGGGTCAGTACATTTTTAATACTTTTTAAAGTGCATACCTTTATCGACGTCGTACCGATGTCAACGCCTACGAGCTCGTCCAGCTGGCTGAAGCTGAAGGCGCTAAAAAAAGAAGGCTTTTTGATAAGCGGGGACTTCATTTTTTTAGCCTTGGCCTTTTTCCCTTTGCCGGCAGGCTCTCCCTCTGCCTGTCCTGCCAGTCCTGCCTGGGCTTCCTGTGGCGCAGAAGCTTCGCCCTCTTCATTCTCTCTGTTTTCTTTTATGATGTCGTTATCAGCCGTCATGAATTTTCCCATACCGTCCTTAACTTATTTGACACATCTTCCGGCAAGTACAGGCAAGCGCTTTCCATGTGCAGTTTATCAAAATAATTTGAATCTGCGGCATTTACCGGCGGCAGGAACCTCCTTGCCACGATCCTTGCATTGGCCCGGAAATAATCTTCTCCTTCTATACCGGAGAATACCGAAAGGTTGAATCCCGATACGTTTTCCTGCTTAAAGTATTTCAACACCTTTGTAAGACCTGTACAAAAATCTCTTATGTCTGCGTCAGCCAGTTCAAAAAATGAGCTCTTTTCAAAAATACATCCTATGTCGCCGTTCCCCCTCGGCGCAAAAGGGACATACCAGTGCGCATTGCCCAGTTGCTTTATGAAACGCTCATTCAGGTTCATCTCTTCCCGTATCAGCTCATCCCAGTAAACCTTTTTTGTCTCGTTACGATACCCTTCGCTCTTTTGCACCATCATGCCATGGTAATTGGTAGGATATTCGCCGGCTATTGCCTGTATATGAGGATGGAGAATGCTGCTTCCCGACATGGGCATATAATTACAATTAATAGAAAAATATCTGACTTTCTGGTCTTTTTCTCTTATGACCCTCAGCACATGGAGCAGCGCGCTTAGCCCGTTATAGAAGTAGTCATCTTCTATGAGGCCGTCCACGCTGATGAAATGCTCCTTTGAAATAATGGCAACGAGGCAGTACTTGTCAAAGGTCAGAACATTGGGGATAACGGTAACATCGCCTGCGGTAAAACGCTCGAAGCCAAAGACATCTTTATCAAATTTTGATGTCATATCGTTAATATTCTCAGGGCAGAAAGGGCATCGGACATTCAGCGAAGTCTTGATCATTTCGTCAAAATTAAATTTTTCGAACTTTCTTGCCGGAAAATGGACAATCCGCGATGTAATCTGCGTCAGAGGATCCCACCTGATCTCTACCATACCCTCCCTTATTGCGAACTGGTTAAAAGGATTCAAATAAACATTTTTCTGAATTATTTTTTTGAACTCTATCACCTTGACATATCTAACAGAAATGTAAATTTTTGTCAACATTTTTTTTTGCACTTAGCATCAATATGCGCCTTTTCCACTTAAGATTGCTCTAAAAGTACTTAATAATATTACACTATCTAACCACAAAGACCAGTTCAACATATACAGATAATCCAGTTTAACCCGTCGTTTATAATCGACGTCGCTGCGCCCGCTTACCTGCCAGAGGCCGGTAATTCCGGGCCTGATGTTCTCATAGATCTCTTTGTATTCCTGGTAAAACTTCTCAACCGCCTCACGTGAATCCGGCCTCGGCCCGACTATCGACATGGCGCCCGCCAAAACATTGAATAATTGCGGGAGTTCGTCAACCGAGGTTCTTCTTAAGAGCTTTCCTATCCTTGTTACCCGCGGATCCTCTTCGATCTTGTTTTTCTCTTCCAGATCCCTAAGCGACTCCGGGTTTTTCTCTAAATATCTTTTCAAGGTCTCTTCGCTATTGATGTGCATCGTCCTGAACTTGATCATTTCAAACTCGGACAGGCCCTTTCCGCAGCGTTTGTGCCTGAAGAAAACGGGGCCCCTTGAATCTATCTTGATCATGGCGGCCACGACTGCAAAGATCGGCACAGACAGCATCAGGCCCAGGCAGGAAATGGTTATGTCAAAAGCCCTCTTGAGAAAAAGCCTGTTACGCGACAAAAGGCCGTTCGTGGTAGCGATCAGCGCCAGGCTCTTATTAATGTACGTCTTGATCTCCGTGTTCATGAACGACAGGCCCGTCGCGTCAGAAACGATAATGAGATCTTTAAAATTCGGCTTCAGCTGCCGTATCGTCTTTTCATCGGCGCTCTCAACGGAAATAAAACAGACGGCCGCATGATCTCCGGCAACAGAGGGGCCTTCTCTTCCGGTTATCCTGTACCCCGCATACCATTCATCGTCAAGAAAGGACATTAACGCGTTCTCAACGTGCCTGTCTTCGCCGGCATGGATAACCGCTTCCCTGCGAAAGTCTGCGATCCTGTACAAGAGAAACCTCACCAGCGCCCTTACAGACGTCATGATGAACGCCATATATATGAAGCTCAGCGTAACGACGATCCTTGAAACCTCCTCGGTCTCCTTCTGCAGCGAAAGGATGACCCAGACGACCAAAAAAGACATAAAAAGGCTCTTCAATATATGGAATGATTCGTCCCAGTAGGTTATCAGGATGCCGTAGCCGCGGTGGTAAGTGATCATTACAACGACCGTCAGGGGGATCCACCACCTGGCGAGATATGAACCCATGCCGTGGTTTAGCGGTATCAATTCAACAAAGCCGCCAAGCCAGACCCGCGTATAAAAGGCCAGGGCGATCGACGCGTAGACAGATAAAATATCTGACGCTGCGAATATTCCTGTATGGGAACGCCGTGTTCCTGTCATGTCCTTCCTTGCGGCGGCGACGCTGCCGATACTGTATCATAATGAAGCCCCAGATGGTACCCGCAATATTTGCAGACGGCTTCGCACAGGCCGTATGCTATCCAGGGATATTCCTTTGCCTGCATTAAGTATTTTATCTGCTGCATGAAATAGCTCCTCCCTTCTTTTCCTGGTCGGGCGTATTGCAGGAACCAGGGCTGCTTTTTGAAAGAAGCCCCCGCGCAGCGGTATCTTCTGAATTGTTCTGCAAGGGAATAATCGTGGGAATGCATCACCTTCGCCCCGGACACGTAGGCGATCCTGTAGCCGTTGACCAGAAGCTTCGCTGCGTAGATCATGTCCTCGAACATTATAATATTGTCAGGGAACATGCCAAGCCTTTCGAACTCGCTCCTCCTGATAGCCGAAAAGACATTGCTGAAAAAAAAGGTCTTGATGCCCATCTCGGGAACATCTTCAAACTTTTTGATCGATGGGATTTCAGGGTAGTTAAAAAGCCTCGCGAACCTTTCAGTGGGTTTTGCATCTGCCCTGGGGATCTGCCTTCCGTACGATGCAGCTATGTCCTCCCGCCCGAGGGGCTCTATAAGCCTCTCGATACAGCGCTCATCGCAGGGCAGCGCATCCTGGGTGAAAAGAACAACCACATCTCCCCGAGAGATCCTGATCGCAATATTCCTCGCTCCCCCGTGGTTAAAAGCCCTCTTTTCGATAGATATCACCTTTCCTCCGTAGGACCGGACCGCTTCAGGCGTTCCGTCTGTCGAAGAGGAGTCGATCGCTACCAGCTCGCACTTCACTGTCTGGTTTTTTATCATTCTCAATAAACCGCTGATCGATTCTCCGGCATTAAAGGTGGGGAGTATTACGCTAACCATGGAGCATCTTCTTGAGCTTCGATCGGGCGAATCCGTTTCCCCGCAGCGGCGTCATCGTGCTGAACAAATAACCGTTTGAGACCCTTCGCCGCTTCATTATGGCAGACCGCTTTCTCATCATCTCCGGCAGCATTGCCAGCGCATCTCTTTTGGCATGTATATACAATCTCAACTTCTTATGTTTTAAAACAAAGTAGATAAATTCGGCAATGATGCTCATCACAAATTGAGGGAAGCACCTCAGGAAAATTCCGGCCGGGACATTTTTGACCCTCACAAGATCCCTGTTCCTTATCGTATAATATATGGCTATATCGCTCATATTGCCTATCGACGATCTCACTTTATGATATACCACTGCCTCGGGCACATAAAGGACCTTCCAGCCTGCAAGCTGCGCCCTTAAATTAAGGTCTGTATCTTCATGTATGAGAAAAAAATCATCATCAAAGAAACCTATCTCTTCGACCATCTTCCTTCTGTACAACGCTGCGCATGCGCAGGCCCCGAAGACATACCCCCTTTCGCCGTACATCTCGGGGAGTTCGCCTTCTCCCCGCTTAAAACCTTGCAGCGACCTGGAAAATCCGTCGCCAGCGCTGTCTATGGCAGACGATCCGAAGCTGATGATCCTGGATGCGCATATTCCTGCACCCTCCTGTGAATCCATAGCTTCAACAAGCTTCTGAAGCCATTGCGGCCCAGCAAAGGCATCGGCATTTAAGAGCGCTATGTATTCGCCGGCAGCATATTTCAGGCCTGACGAGTTGCCTCCGGCGAAGCCTGCGTTGGCCTTGCTGCGCACGACTTTGCCGTTCTTTCCGCCCTCAGGGAGCAGCTCCCGTACGATAGGCAAAGTATTGTCCCGCGAATCATTGTCGACAACGATGATCTCGCAGTCTCTGTATGACTGCTGCTGAAGGCTCAATATCGCTTCACGGATCGTTGCTTCTGCATTATATGTTACAAGAATAATGCTCACCCGCATCTGCTATTTACCCTTTTGAATCCTTCAATGCGTATTCGCTGCCTGCCAGCTCATTTTCGATATCCTGGAACATCTTCGCGACCTGCTTTTTGAAGACATCGAAATTGAAACGGTGGCTTCGCGCATATGCCTTTGCCGCAACCTCCCTCCTTTTGCCCGGGTCCAGGACAACCTCCATGGTAAAGGACTGCAGCTCTTCCAACGTGCTGAACCTGTAGCCGCTTACTCCGTGCTCAACGATCTCCTTCTGCCCTCCCCCGTCTATCACCACCGGCACGCAGTAGTTCTGCATTGCCTCAACGGTCGTCATACCGAAATGCTCAACCAGGTGCGGGTCGCTTTCGCCCAGGCCGCATGCGTGCCAGAAGATCGCGGCATCCCTGTATAGCGTCATCAACTCTTCGTACCCAACATCAGGCCGCAGCTCTATACTATATGGCTGCGACAGCACAGCCCTCTCTACCTTTTTGAAATAGGGGTTTTCCGGGAAGCTCCCGCCTGCAACGATGAATTTCCACTCTTTCCTTATATGCTCGTATTCTTCCGCAAGCCGGGTAAATGCCCGGATCATCTCCAGCTGTTTCTTGCTCCCCCCTATCTCAAACCGCGCCACCGATAGGATAACATTCTTTTTCAAGGACGCGCTGCCCATTTTGTCGTACATGTCGACAGGCGGGTACAGGAGATGCGTGGGCTCCAGCCCCCATCTCTTCTTTATCCACGATGCGGTGTATTCCCCGTTGCTTATGAGGTAATCGTACCGGTCGGCATGGAAGAACCTTCCCCGCTTTGTATCAGGGAAATGGCAGACGAACAACGACAGCGCCGAGAGGGGCTTCACTTTGCTCAGCATGTTGGCGTTGATAAATACATCATAATTGATGCTCTCTTTGCTGATCACATCGAAGGGGTTCTTGTATTCGAACGCCGCCATGCTTTCGTTGATAAAATATTCATCGAGCTTCTCATAAAAAGGGATCTTTATGATCTTTAACCTGCACTTTGACAGATCGATATTGAACCACTTTTTATACAGGTCTATCCCGAGATCCTTGTTTGCGATATACGTGACGTCATATTTGTCCTGGAGGGCCTCCGCCATCTTCGCCACGTACCTCTGCCCTCCGCCGGGAAAATGGAAGGCGTGGTCATAGATCCCGATGGTCATCTTCCTCAGCCCGAGAAGAAGCTCGGCCTGCGAAAAAAAATGGTATGCCTTCACGGGGCCATAGATCGAAAAGACATCCTGCTTTAACGCATTTATAACCTCGGTGGCATTTTCAATCCCATGGCATTCGATCAATTTTTTTATTGAGCCCAGGAGCGCTTCATAGAGAGATCGGTGTTCTCCGTTCCTATAAAAATGCGATGATTTAATGCTCCCGGAAAGACGTTGCGGAAAATGTTTTGCAAGGCACAGGAACCTGTTCCTGGTGCACAGGTAATCGCAGAGCTCCGAGGAAGACGATCCGTGGAATTTATGAAGTACAACGCTCAACGGCGAATAGAGGATCTTCCATCTTTTTGATCTGCAGCGAAGGCTGTAGTCTATATCCTCTAAGAACATTATAAAATCTTCATCAAAGCCCCCCACCTCCTGCAGGCAGGCCTTCCTGATCATTGCCGACCCGCCGGTAAAATATTCTATTTCCGCGATCTCTTCGTGCTGCCCTTTATCTTTTTCTTCAAACCCTTTATCCCGGAAATAAAAGTCTTCAACCTCCTCAACCCCAACGCTGTTTATCGTCTCCCTGTCAAAGAAAACGATCTTGCTCTGGACGATCCCTGCCCTGTCGTCTTCTTCCATCACTTTGTAAAGGCCCATGAGCCAGTTCTCTTCTACGATCGTGTCGTTGTTGAGCAGCACGACATAGTCGCCCTTTGAATGTTCTATTCCAAGATTGACCGCTCTGACATAGCTGTTGACATTATTTCTTAAAACTATAACTTCAGGGAACTGTTCCTGCAAAAGCTCTATTGATCCGTCCTGTGAAAGATTATCGACAACGATCACCTCTACTCCAAATCCGCGCCTGTCCATATTGTGCAGGGATTGCAGGCAGGGCTTCAGAAATTCTTTGCCGTCACGATTTACAATGATCACGGAGAACTGCTGCGTCGTCGGGATCACGGCCTTATTTCCTTCATAATATCTGCCTTAATTTCCTCAAAAAGCTTCTGCGCTTGTAAGCGCTCAGCCGCCGTCTTCATGTTGTGAACCACCTTCTTTTCTGCAAACCTGTTCTCCGGTGCAGGTCGAGCAAGCCTGCATCTTCTGCCCTTGGAGGACAGGGCCGCGGCCGTGTTGGCCATCCCGTAGACGACCCTTCCCGCCAGCTTCCCTGCGAATGCCGGGAATCCTTCGTTCCTGATGATCTTAGCTGCCTTCTTTATCTTGTTTGCTATTTTTATAAGGTGTATTCTGCTCATTTGACTATGGATCTCTTGATCGCCCTCAACGGATCCAGCATCAATTTCCCCAGTGCGTAATCCTTTGACCGCCTGATAGCATTATAGTCCTGCTTCAAGCGCTGGTTCTCGCGGTACAGGCTGACAGGGTCGGGGAATTCCCTGCCGTATAGCTGAAGGTGGTTCAGGTAGACCTGCCGAAACAGAAATTGCCTTTTCTCATCTTCCATGTTTTGGATCATGGAACCTTTCCGCACGCGATAGAAAAAATGGACGTCAGGCAGCTTATGCACTGACCTGCCCATCTCAATGATCGAAAGCCAGAGGTCCCAGTCCTCGTAGCCGTAGAGCATATTTGCGTTGTAGCCGCCTGCGGCTTCCCAATCCTGTTTTCTGAAAAAGGCGCTGCAGAATATCTGGTTCTCGATAAGCTCTTCTCTCAGGCTGTATTCGCGCAGCTCCCACCGCCCTGCTCTCTCACCGAACATCTCCGCCTCGCAGTACACGATGCCGGCGTTCGCATCGCCGTCGAGTATCCTGACCGCCTCCTCCGCATATCTGCTGCCTATCTTATCGTCGGCGTCGAGCGGCAGGATGTATTCGCCCCGGGATTCCCTGATGCCCGCATTCCTCGCTGAAGCGAGACCCTGGTGGGGGGTCGCGATGACCGTCGTCTTTGGCTTGGCATACCCTGCGAGCAGCCGGTTCGTCTGTTCATCAGTTGAGCCGTCATTGACGATGATGATCTCGATGTCTTGAAGCGTCTGGCTTAAGGCGCTTTCAACGGCCTCATCAACATATGCACCGTGATTGAAGCAGGGAATAACGACAGAGATCTTTGACATCCATAGATTTTAACAAAACCGGCCTAAGCATGTAAAGCCACTTTTGTTCTTCAAAGCAATAAAAAAACCAAATGCCGATAGATAGTTACAGTCATTTTCAATATCAATAGGTGCAGGATTCGGGCAACTATAGACGATAGTTAAAACTTTGTGATAGAATAACCATATAGCATGCCTGAGATCCTTACAACGTACGAGCCCGATAACTCCTTAAAAAAAGGGTATTCATTGGTCTTTTCTGAAATATACAACGATATTAAGAAAAACCGGTGGCTTACGTATCAGCTGTTCAAGCGTGATTTTTTCACCCTGTACAAACAAACATATATGGGCATTGTGTGGACCCTGATCATACCTGTTGTCAGTATAGTAATTTTCATAATCCTCAATTCATCGGGCGTTTTTTCATCAGGCGATATTAAAACGCCCTACCCTGTCTTTGCGGTAATGGGTATGATGTTCTGGCAGATATTCTCAGGCGTCCTCATCTCAGCATCAAATTCCCTTGCGAACGCCGGCCCGATGATCGTCAAGATAAACTTTTCAAAAAAATCCCTGGTTATCGCCTCGCTTGGAAAGGCGCTCCTTTCTTTTGTTATCCAGTTTATACTCCTGGCCGTTCTGTTTTTCATTTATGAGTTCCCGCCGCGCCTGGAGATTGTCCTTATGCCTGTTTTTGTTGCCCCCGTTCTTGCCCTTGCGCTTGGTTTAGGGTTTTTATTCTCGCTTTTAAACGCGATCGTAAGAGACGTTGGCAATATGTTGTCAATCCTCGTTACCTTTTTGATGTTCCTGACGCCTGTTTTCTACGCCAAACCATCGGGGGGCCTGCTCGCCATTATCACACAGTACAACATCCTCTATTATCTGGTTTCCATACCGAGAGAGCTCATTCTATTCGGAGCAACATCGGAGCTTGGCGGCTTCCTGATATCATCCCTTTCATCATTTATTCTCCTTATCGTATGCCTTGTCGTCTTTCACCTTACAGAGACAAGGATTGCCGAAAGGGTCTGACGTGAACAGCGACCTGGCCATACAGACCGAAGGCGTATCAAAGAAATTCTGCAAATCCTTACGGAGATCCATGGCCTACGGAACGAAAGATATAGGCAGAAATTTAATTGGCCTCAGCTCTCATTCCAATGTGCTGAGAAATGATGAATTCTGGGCGCTCCATGACATCACTTTTGATGTAAAAAGAGGGGAAACGCTTGGAATTGTCGGCCCTAATGGTTCGGGCAAAACCACGCTTTTAAAGTTGCTCAACGGCATCTTCTGGCCTGATAAAGGAAAGCTAAGCCTCAGAGGAAGGGTTGGCTCTCTCATCGAGGTCGGGGCAGGCTTCCATCCGTTGCTGAGCGGCAAAGAAAACATATACGTAAACGCGGCGATACTCGGAATGACCAGAAGCGAGGTAAACGCAAAGGTAGATTCGATCGTTGAGTTTGCCGGCATCGGTGATTTTTTGAACGTTCCGGTAAAATATTATTCAAGCGGGATGTTCGTGAGGCTTGGATTCTCAATAGCCATTCATTGTGAACCCGACATACTGCTCATCGACGAGATATTAGCCGTTGGGGACATCGCTTTTCAAAACAAGTGCCTTAACAAGATATCGAACATCGTCGAAGAAGGAGGCAGGTCAATTGTCATCGTGTCTCACGACATGAACGCGATAAGCTTGCTGTGCGATCGCTGCCTGTTGCTGCATAAGGGCGAACTGGTCTTAAATGACAGGCCGGATATAGTAACCGAAAAGTTCAGCTCTATCTTTGTTAACGAAAAAGAAACTGCGTTCTCTGATCTCTTACGGATATCCTTCGTCAACGATAAAGGCGAAAAAGCCACCGAGCTCCACTGCAAATCGACGTACGAACTGATCATCGACATGATAGACATAACGATCGAAAAAGGCCTTTTTATTGCCTTTTCTTTTATCAATTATGAAAATAAGTTCAGCTACCGCATGCAGACCGACGTCTTTAAGAATATTAAAGGCCATCTCCACGGAAAAAAACTCGTCGTTCACTTCGACAAGTTTGGCATCCCTAAAGGCTATTACACGATCAGGCTGGCGATAAGCGACGGTTCCTACATTAACAGGAGATATCATTTTGAAGAGACGATCTATTTTAAGGTCATAGACAGCATCGATTCTCCTAAATTCCTGCAGGCTGAATGGAGCTTGATAGATTGATATTTTTTAAAAAAAAGAAAAAGATAGGGCTCGCCGGCTGGTGGGGCGGCAGAAATGAAGGCGACCGGTATATACTGAAAACCCTGAAAAGATCCTTTGGCAGGGATTTTGATCTCGATGTAATTAACATACCGTTCCGGGGTGATCCTTCTATGATCGGCTACCTCAACAAGCTGGATTTTTTGATTGTCGGAGGCGGAGGTCTCTTTACGATCAACTTCCCCGAACCTTTTGACACTTATGATGAATGGGGCGAGTCGTTGAAAACGCCTTTTGGTTTTCTTGGCGTGGGAGTACAGGAGGTTAACGAAAGGTTGTCAGGCACTTTTGCCTCCATCATTGAAAAAAGCACTTTTTTTTCTGTGCGCGATACCGGCAGCTATGAAATCTCAAAAAAATATTCAGATAAGGCCGATAAAATATTCGACCTCACCTTCCTGTCTCCGCGGAAGATCACAACAAGCGGAAATGATCGCACGATGGGGGTCAACTTGCGGGTGTGGAACTTTGATGATCGCCGCACCTACGATAATTCCGCCTGGTGCCATGCAATCAATGGCCTGAAGCAGCCGAAAATAAAAATACCGCTCTCTTTTCTCCGCGGCGTCGACGACAGGAAAGCGATGGAAGGCATTGCCTCCGGCTATTCCCGGACCTTCAGCATGGGGCTTTATAAAAAGATAGGGCTTATGTTGGGAATGAGGCTGCACAGCCTGATCTTTGCGGTCCAGAACAATATACCTCCCATAGGCATATCCTACACGCCGAAGATCCAAAGGTTCTTTGACGACATGAATTTGCAGGAATGCTGCCTGGGCATCAACGATCATGACAAGCTGAGCTCTCTTGTCGAAAGGGTAAACAATGACAAAAAAAGGATCGGGCCGGTACTTGACGGATACAACGACCATGCGCACAGGGCGGTCGCGAGATATATTGACAACGTTGTTGAAACAATAAAAAACCTGTAGGCGGGCACAGCATGAAATATTACGACAGCATACCGGACAATTTTCTGTTAATACGCTTCGTGGCAACAAGATACTGCAATTTCCGGTGCCCCTATTGCTACCTGACCGACGATCAAAGAAATAAGAAAAAAACCGTCTTTTCACATCATTCCCCTGATGAATGGACTGGCGCTCTTGATGTTTTCAAGGACAGGTATCTTGAATTATATTTCACCGGCGGAGAGCCCCTTTTGCTAGATGATTTTATATACTTTCTTAAGGCAGCGCTCGATAAGGAATCCGTTCACTCCGTGAGGATCGATTCCAACCTGTCAAGGCTGGAAAAGTTTTTAACGAAGATAAACAACCCGAAAGTTAAATTTCTCGCAAGCTTCCATCCCACGCAGGTTTCCTTCGATAAATTTATCGATAAAATAAAGGAGCTGAAAGAAAAGGATATGCTTGCCCTCGTAAACCTTGTCATTTCAAAGGAGAATATGGAGATACTCGGCAGGCCCCCGCATGAGCTTGCTGATTTTTTCGCTGATAAAGATATTTTTTTAAATATTGCGAAAGACTTCGAAAGAGGCCTTAAATACGGCTACGATGAAAAATATAAAGAATATATCGATAAGCTCCAGTGCCCGGTCGACAACATTTATATGAATATGCAGAATCTGCACAGGGGGGCATTCTGCGGCGGAGGCAAACATTATATATCAATAAGCAGGCACGGCACCATTTACTCTTGCGACGGAAAGGAGCACGGCAGCATATTCGGCCGTCCAGATCTTCCTAAAAACCTCATAACGTGCGATATGCCTTATTGTCCCAGCATAGTTTCCTATTCCTTTTCAACATCAAATGACTTTTCCCCCGTCGAGCATTTGCACGACTACGTCAAAAGAAACAAAGCATACAGGAACAACCTCGACAGATCATACCTGGATTCGCTGTGGCAGCATATTCAGGACAATGATCTTATTCCAAATGAGAAGAATTCTTCAGCCAATATCAACAAGACGTTCATTGATAAATTTCGTTCAGGTATTATCAGGAAACTAAAGACGCTTTCTTAATATGGCGACAACAAACAGCAAGGTCAGCATTGTTCTCCCCACGTACAACGGCACACGGTTCCTCGGCGAATCCATTGCGAGCTGCCTGAGCCAGTCATACAAAAATATCGAGCTGATCATCGTGGACGATTGTTCCACCGAGGACGTCTCGCGCATCGCCTGCCAGTTAAGCGATCCGAGGATGAAAATAATCAGGAACAAGGCCAACCTTGGCCTTCCCGGCGCATTGAACGAAGGTTTCAGGGCCGCTGACGGAGATTACCTGACATGGACTTCCGATGACAATTATTATGCTCAAGGCGCCATCGAAGTGATGTGCGATAAGCTTGACGGGAACCCTGCTATAGATTTTGTTTATTGCAATTATACCTTCATCGACAACGAGGGCCGCCTGGGCGAATCGATCCGGACAGGGGCACCGGGCGAGCTGGATTCGTCTAATTGCATAGGCCCCTGCTTTCTATACAGGAGAAGGGTTTACGAGGTTGTGGGCGATTACGACCGGAATTGCTCTTTAGCCGAGGACTACGATTACTGGCTAAGGGTAAGAAAAAGATTTTCTATGGAAAAGATCGACGAAGATCTCTATTTCTTCAGGCTCCACGGATCTTCTCTTACGGAAAGATACAGGGATACGGACTATCTGCGCAGGCAGGTCGAAATGGTGAGGAAGAAAAACATGTCAATAGCAGCGTATTATTTCTTAAGGAGCAGAGAATATTTTTCCCTGGGCAGCAACAGGGAGTCCTTCAAATTCGCATCGTTGTCGATCCTCTTTAACCCTTTCAACCATCATGCCTGGGGAATAATGTTCAAGGCAGCCTACAGAAAGCTTCGAAAGATATTTTAAGTTACAGAAGTTACCAACGTCCCCGATCAGCCCTGTCTTGAAGGTATTTGACCAACGATTCTTTTGATACCGTCTCTCGCGCCCTGGCGCTCGCGATGGTATATTTCTCACTTTGTGCGTCTTTAAGGTTTGCCTGCGCTACAGATAACGCGCGAGTTGCATTGCCTTGCTTGAAGTAGATCTCGGCTTCAATATCTCTTATCTTGTAAACATATAGACCATTGGGATTTCTGGATACTGCATACTTGTTTAAATAGGGGTCGATCCTGCGCGTCCAGAGGAGCGCCTTTTGCATGTCGCCAAGGGATACGTAATAATTTGTTATCTGATAAATGTAATATGCCGATGATGGATAGTATGAATAGGCCTTGAGCAAATATTCCTCTGCCTTCTTTTTGTCGCTGAGCAATGCATACGCTGTTCCGGTCACTAAAAAGAGCTCCGAGTCTTTGTCTCTCGACTGCTCGACCATCATAAGATTGCCCTGAAGCATGCGTTTGAATATCCCTTTTCTTTCTGCGTCATTCTCGTTCGGAAACACATTGTTCAGTACGTTTATTGCCTTTATGCGCCCCTCGTTGTCGAAAGGCATCTCGTGAATGGAATCCATATATGCGTAATATGCGTCCTTTATAAAACCACCCTGGAGGTATACCGCGCCGTTATCTATCGATTTTTTTGACAGGTTTGCCCTCACGGTAAAGAGCAGGCAGCTTATAAGCAGCACAAGGATGGCGCAGGCAAGGACATGCTTAAAGCCTGTCCTCGTCGAACTCTCCACCGACCCCGGCAACATGGTGAAGGAAAACACAAAAAAGGTTATGACAAAGGCAGGGACGTCGAAGGCAAAATCGACAGCTCCAAAAAGGATGATCGCACCCAGCGCGACGTGCGCAAATATGCCCTGCTGCGCCTTTGCCGATCTCGATATCCCGTAGAGGACGCCTGCCATATACCATAGGGCGCACAGCAGGCCGATCAGGCCGAGCTCGACGAGTATCTTCGTTACAACGCTGTGGGAATACTGCGTGTATACCCCGCCGTCGAACGACCTCCTGTACGCGTATTCAAATGCCCCGGGGCCGTAGCCGGCAAAGGGCCTTTCCTTGAAGGCGCTGATACCGTTTCTCCATATCTCCGTCCGCGTGTTCAGCGTGGTGATCTGCGCCTGGGTGATCTTTGACTTCTTTTCCAGCTCGGCCCTCACTCCGGCCTGCACGCCTTTCTGGCCTGCAAAGAGAAGTCCGTAGAGGCATGCGCCGGCAAGGACCAGTATCCCCAACCCTGAAAAAAAGCCCTTCAGATCCTTTTCGGTCACCGTCATCGAAATGTAGAGAAGCATCTCAATGGCGGCGATCACCATTGCTATCCGGGACGTAGTAAGGATGATCCCGGTAATGATGACTGCCGACATCACGATGTAAGGGACCTTTTTTCTTATAACCCCGCAATGGAGGGCGGCGGGGAGTACGCACGCCAGATACCCTCCCAGAGTATTGTGGTATGAAAAAGAAGAGGTCGGGATGGCCTGCCCTCTTACGATCTCACTGAAGACGCCGCCCTTGAATATCTCAAAAAGGTTCGGGAACAGGACGGCAAACTGGATGATGGCGCAAAGGGACGAAGCGAATGCTCCTGCCGCAATCGCCTCCAATAATCCTTCCTTTTTCGCCGAGAAGGCATACACTGTAACACAGCACCCTGCCAGCAAAAGAACGCTGATCTCCCGGAGCGTGGAGAAGAGGCTCCACGTATAGGCAAGGCCCGCAGCGTTCATCGCCAAAAAGGGGATAAAGAATATCATGAACACAAGCAGGGACGTGCGCGTATCCCTCTCGCGGGCGTACTGCAGAAAAACCGCAGCGATCAACAGGATGATAAAAGATGTCTCGATCCAGAATTGATCGATATTTACATAAAAAAGGTTGAGATGATTATTGCCGAGAAAAGGGATGAGGAAAAATACGATTATTGAAAAAAGCTTCTCTAACGCTGCCATCCAATCCAATTGTACTCCGCAGCGCGCTGCTTGGCAACCTTATTTCTTTGCCGGAGCAGCCTTTTGAGCAGGTTTTTCAATGGGTTTTTCTACGTTTGCGCTCAAACCATAGATGATCTCTCCCCCGTTTCCATCGGATATCTTTACCTTGAAGCTTACCTTGCCGGAAAAATCATCCTTTACCGGCCACTGGACAAGGCCTGTAGCGCTGTCGATCGTCATGCCCTGGGGGGCATCCTCCAGTGCGTAGGTCAGCTTATCCCCATCGGGGTCGGTCGCCTTGACCTGGTATTTCATGATGTTTCCTTCGAACACCACCTGCTTGTCTTCGGTCACCTTCGGCGTCGAGTTCTTTATCTCCGTGGAGAGCGTCCTCGGCTGGCCAAGCAGCTCGCCTGCGTAAGGCGTGATCTTCACGTCGATCTTGTCACCCCTCTTGAACCCGCTGATGCTGTCACCGCCGCCTTCAACGGGCTGTCCGTTCTTTGTCCATGCGTACCGGAACAAAACCGGCACATTGCCTATCCTGTTCCCTTCGGCAATGACCTTCAGGTGATCTGCGTTGTCAACGGATTCAACCTCAAACCTGGCCTTGGTTACAGACGGAACATCCGTTTTCGCCTCGAAGGTCTGCGCCTCTTGCGACTCTATCTTTCCTGCCGCTGTCTGAGCGGCCTTCGCTGGAACTTCCTCCTTTCTTTCCGAACCGGAGTAGACCATATACGTGATAAAGGCAGCTAAAAAGATAACGATGAAGGCTATCGACTTTGCATCGAAGAGCTTCTTTTTGGGCGGAGGTACGTATTTGACCTTTCTTCGGATCTTAGTAGCCATAAAGCACTTCGAAGTTGGCCCTTTCTGCAGGGTTGTTCTGCCTTTCACCCTGGAACATTATGGTGTACATATAGGGGAAATGCTGCGACGTTATAACGCCGCTCGCGCTTTCGGCCGTCCCCATGCCCTCAAGGACCACCCCGCTTATGTTGGTATTCCCCACCACCGTATCGACGATCTTTGTATAAACATCAAAAGGCTGCGCCCCTCCGGTACTGGAGAGCGTCAACCGTATATCTGCAGAGGTCTTTGCGTCGAGCGTGCTGTCGCATCCGCTCGGCCAGGTTGAGGTTGCGCTTCTAAGCTTCGCAAGGAAGCATGCGTCTGCTGCGACCGGACTCACCTGAGCCGTAGCTATAGCGTTAAAGGTGGTAACGGCCGTTGAAAGGTTCGTCCCGTTGATCGTCAGCGGTATAAGTTCTTTTGTGAAGAAGTCGATTCCTCCAAGGGATGCCTCTTTCGATGTCTGATACCGTTTATTGAGGGCAGTATAATCCGTACCCTTCATCACAAAGTATACAATAACTGCGATCAGGGCTGACGATATGGTTATTATCGCCATTACAATAACAAGCGCAACGCCTTTTTCAAAAGATCTTCGTTTCATTGTACCATCCATCAATCACTGGGAGAGGCTCTTCGGCTTGACTGTCAGCGCATATTGCTTCCATCTGTATCGGTTCCAGTCCGCTCCAATGGTAGAACCGAGGTCAAGGTTCTTCACCAGCCCGAATTCACCCAGCACCATCACCTGCGACTCATGTTTATAGGAGCTGTCGCGCTCTCCTTCCTGCGCAAGGATATAGACCCTTACTTCCCTGATCTGATCTCTTATCTGCTGCGCCGTCAGGCCTCCCACATTTGTCACGCGCGAGTCTACTACGCCATCGCCGTTGGTATCAAGGCCGATAATTACCTGCATATCGACAGCGCAATCGACGAGGGGCAGCTCGGTGAGCTCGCCGTTGCTTTGGTTCACGAGGCCTTTGTAAAGGATCCCGGTCCCGGCAGCGCAGTGGGAAGGCATCCCCGTACCAGGCCTTCGTATATAATAATCCGCACGGTTAAAAGGCATCCTCAAGGCAGTATCGGCATCGACGCCGTATATTATATACTTTTCGCCGGGCTGGGTCGGCCTGAAGCCGGACGGAACGGTCGGTTTTGTTTCGCTCCCGACGGTTTCATCCGCCATCTGGCAGAAAAATGTGCCGTCAGTAAGCACAACCAGCCTCGGCTGTCCGGTCACATCAAGCTTGGGTTTTATCACGACCACCCGCTCGCCTGCTGCTAAGGCGTTCGAGGACCACAACTTTGGGAACTGATTGTAAATGATATACGTCCATTTCTGCGAGGTACCGCTCAGGCCTACGGACGTGGACTTGATCACAAGGTAGTCAGATCCGTTCAAGCCGATATTGTCGCCTGTTATGATAGCCCTCGGGACATTCGACGAGGAATCATTGTAATTGGTCCCGGGCGCTGTCGTTGCCTCGCTGTAGCTGACAGGGTTCAGGAAGGTCCAGGGAAGCCCGTAGCCTGCCTGCTCAATGTCCGTTCTTAGCATCTCAAGCCCGATGATCCCCTCGATCTGGGACTCTACGATCTTTGTCTGCTGCCCCGACTGCCTTATGACGATCGTAAAGGTGTCGCTGGTCATGACGACGACAATGGCAAGAAGCGTTACCACGATGAGCATCTCAATAAGGCTGAAGCCTTTTTGATCCTTCAAGATCCTTTTCTTTCCTTTTTTAAACATCGGTGCTCACCATCGAAGTCACGCTGTGCGTATGCTGCACCCCCCTATGCGTCCACGTCACCATCACCACAATAGCGATGCTGTTGGCAGAGAGGTTATTGATCGTCCATTGAATATTGAATGTCCTTGTGAGGTTCCTGAAGTTCCTCGTCACGCTGCCCGTGCCGCTCGCAAGAGAGGAGAAGGCGGTATTCCGGAGTTCGTTCATCTTTGCCTCGGCGATCTTCACCGATTCATCCCGCGAGACATTGTTGAGGTTGTGCTCCATGGTGATCACAACGGCCTCAAGGATCGCCAGCATGCTTACCGTCAGGATGGCAACGGCTATAAGCACCTCGATAAGCGTAAAGCCTTTTCTATTTCGCAGCGCAGTTGGCATCACTGCATACCCCCTGTGTGGTGAGCTTTCCCATGATGATCCTTGTCCATGATAGCTTTACGCAATCGTATGCCGGGTTCAAGGTTGAATAGACGCATATCGTCTTCTGGCTGCGGCAAAGGCCCCTCGAATCGAATTCCACCTGGCTGCCCCCTGACCAGGTCATCTGGTTGTTTAATACCTTTGCAGCCTGTACCTGCGTATCGGTCCCTATGGTAAGGGTACCGTCTCCTCCCGGGGCAGGGTTCGTATCGTCATAGATGGTGTAGCTGCCTGCCGCAAGCACCATAAAGTGCGTCCTGTTCTTGTTCATTGCCATGAGCCGCGTACTCATCAGGTCGGAATATGTCTCCCGCACCTGGCTTTCCAGGTTATACTTGCTCTGGAGCCCCCTGAAATTGCCGATGGCCAATCCCGCAAGGATCCCCATGATGGCAATGACGATACAGATCTCTACAAGTGTAAAACCTTTCTTTCTCATTTCTCCTGCATATGCAATATTTTTCTTAAAGGCTTCGGGGCAAGAAGCACCGAGAGCCCCTGTCCTTTAGGCGGAACGCCGGTGATCGCCGCGCTCCTCCGCCCGCCCTTCTCGGTAAAGGCGGACTCAAGGGTCAATTCCTTGATCTCGCCCGTTGACACCTGGAGGAGAGCCTTGCCCAGCAATGCCGCCGATGCCCCGCCGGTCCTGTAATCGATCGCCCAGATATACGTGCTGCCTCCAACGGCACAGATGTCCGAAGAAGGCTTGAACGTCGTAAAGAAGACGACTCCGCTGAACACGGCGAGCGGGTCCGTGATAAGGCGCTCCTGCATGTAGCCCGAACCCGGCACGTCAAGGTCTATGTACCAGCCTGTCTTTCCTGCGGCAAGGGTGGTGATATCGTTCGGCGATGAATCCTGTAGGTTCGCTACCGACACGGTGGTGCTGCACGTCTCGTCGATGTCGTTCGTCGTGGAGGAATAACAGGGCTCCTGTATCCCGTAGAGCTTCCTTTTTGTTGGATCGGTCCCGTCGCCGGGATCATCAAGGCTGGTCCCCGTCTTATAGAAATACCTTCCTGATCCGAAATAGAGCCACATCTTGCCGTTCGACCTGTCCTGGAGCTTGGTGATGGCAGCGGTCACCGGCCCTATATTGTCGATCACCTTGCTTACGGCCCACTGGTCGGGGTTGGCGTTCTCCTTGGTGACGAGCCTCAGCACCCCGCCCTTTGTCCATGTTGAACTCGAGGTAGGGGTCGAATCGGCGCATTCCGTGTATCCCACATATAAGTTGTCGTCCTTGTAAAATCCCGCGGAATATTGATCGCTCCTATTCGTGTCAATGGTCGCGTTGTAGAGAGAGCTCCCGAAGGCATTTGCTATGCCCGTGTCGATCTTTCTCACCAGCGTTCCCGTCTTCAGGTCAAGAACGAAAAGCCTCAATTGCTGGTCCGATTTTCCCAGGAACTGGCGATAGTATGTATCGATAGGCCCTGTCGGCCCCGATGCAAATACCGCGAACCAGCTTCCGTTCTTGTCGCCGTCCCCCTGCCTGATGATCGCGGGCCCCGAGGTGCTCATGCCCAGCTCCGGATCAGAGAACTCCCATAAAAAGACCGGATTGTCAGGATCTGTCACGTCGATGGCGAAGTAGGACGAATATCCCAATCCCTTCGAAGAGTCCGCAGGGTCCGTTATGGGCGTCTTGATGCAGTTCGTGCACGAATCGCCCGTCTTCCTGCATGAGCCCCCCAGCCCCAAGCCCCCGATGAGGACGGTTCGCCAGCTGTTCATCGTCTTGCCGTCCGTGGCATTCCCGTTGACGCTTGCCTCAACGAGGAACGTAGAGGCATCAACAAAATAGATGTGGCAATAATCGTCCTCTGGCAGATACCGGAGATACGGGAGGGCGTTCCTCGGTATGAATGCCCAGACCTCCTTTGCAAGGTCCGATCCCTGCAGCCATCCCCTCTCTTCGGCGGTCTTGCCGGACCAGCTCTGCGTCAGGTTGCCGAGGAAGAAGGCATGGAGCATCCCGTCATTGGCGCCCACGTATGCCATGCCCCTGTTCTTGTAGCTGTCCTGGTTGATGAACTGCGAATATGTCATATCGAGGTATCCGTTCGGCCGGACCAGGTGGTAGCTGTTGAGAGGAGCAAAGGACTGTATCCTCGGGGTCGAATTTACGATGTCGCCAAGCTTCCATACCCCGGTCGTCCCGTCAATGGTCACCGTCCTGTTCCTGTAGCCTGTCTTGTCCTCCCCATGAACATATTTGATGATATCCTGCGCCTCGGTAAGGTTCACGGCATTCAGATAAGATTGCAGGGTCGATGCGTTCGATACGTTGAAATCGGCAAAGATGCTGCCGTTCAGCTGCGTATATATGGTCCTCGGCGATGTTGCAAGGTCCCTCGCCCACAGGACCTTTCCTGCCTCCCAGAGATTGACCACGTCTTCGAGGTTCGCCTTGCCTACGAACGAGTCAGGGTTGCCGTCCCCGTCGACGTCAAGATATCTGTTCACCATAGTGTCGTTCAACGTGGTGTCGTAGTAGAACTGCACCACGTAATCGTTAACCATGTTCAATTTCTTATCGGCGACCGTGTCCTCCCGGATATTGCTGCTCGCGAGGTAAGGGTCAACATAATACCACAAATTGTGCATCTTGCCGATCCAGTCTATTTCCGTAGTGCCGAAGGACTTTCTCGGAAAGTATACCGCCTGCAGGAGGCTTGCGCCGCTTCCTTCGCTTGAGGCGAGGATGGAGACAGCGCTTCCGGAAGAGACATGGCGGAGTATGTCAAGGATTATATCTATGATCTTCTCCTTGATCTCCACGGTGTCGTCGGCCTTGAAGAACGTGTCGGGAATGCCGTCACCGTTGCTGTCCCAGTCAGAATGGGAAGCAGGGATTGCAGTGCACTGGCTTCCTTTGCCGCAGTTTGCAAAATTACAACAATCGGTCAAAGGACCGCACGATGTGCCGGGAAAGCCGCTTGTCCCTCCGGGCCACGTGTTCAGTCTGTCAAAAGCGCCGTACATCGCCACGTTCTTCATGGCCAGTTCGCCTGAGCCGCCCAGCCACAGGCCTACAGTGTAGACAGACTCCACATAGCTCGAGATGCTGGTGGGCACGTTCGTATAGCCAGTCTTATGCATCTTGTAGGCAGGCACAACAGGGTCCGGGGATTCTGATTCCGCATCATCGTCTATCTTACAATGTGTGCCCACAGGCAATCCTCCGGTGTTCCATAGCCCGTCTGTTAAAAGCATCACAAAGTTCTTGGCGCAGGGGACAAGAACAAATTCATTCCCCTGGCAGTTGCCATCGTTGTTGTTGTCGATGCACCGGTACATGGGGTTCTTCCATTCGTTGCCTGTACCTGTCTGCGGCTGGGGGCCGCCGTACTGCGCGGTGCTCTGCGCAAGGTAGTTGAGGGCGTCCCACATTGCGGGGCCGGTGGGCGTTGCGCCTCCCGGCGGTTCATAGTTGATGGCGGTTATGACGTTCTTATAGGGCTGCACCCCGTCGTAGCTCGCGGAGGCGGTAAAATCGCCTATATAGACCGTCCTGTTCACCCCGTTGCTATCATAGAACATGGCGCCCATGAGCGGCTTAGGGGAAAGCGACTTGAGCTGAAAAAGGAGCCCGCCCCTGTTCCCTGTTATCCTTTCCCACGGCGCCTTCACCAGCGTTACCCCATCGGTCCCTTTCAGAATGCAGCCGAAGGCGTCGCAGCTTAGCTGGGAATTGGGATATACCTCGGGGTCACAGGACTGGATGGAATTGTTGCAGCTGTTGGGCCTGCCTCCGGTCAGAGCCCACCGCAGAGCATCCACCCTTCTCATATATTTGTAGTTTAGATAGTTCCCGGTATTTACATTGCAATCACCCGATGAGGTCCACGCTGTGCAGCAGGCCCATTTCGATGAACTGCAGCCGTGGGTGCCTTTCGGGTCACAGCTGCCAAGGTAAGTACTTCTACATTTCCAGTTCGTGCATGTCTGCACGCAGGGAGATCCCGTGGGGGTCGTCTCGACCCAGAGGCACGTTGAGGTGCTCGGGTCGCAGGCTGTTACCTCATCGCTGGTATCTACCGGCTTGTAGTATTTTGTAGGGTCGAAGTAGCCCTCATAGGTAGTGGTCGCACTGTACGTGCTGGGGCTGGGCTCGCATGACCCGCTACCGGTTTTCGAGGAATAGGCGCACCACCCCATGCTTCCGCTCGTATCGATCACAAGGAGCACGTTGGGGTCGACTGGCGTGCCTATGGAAGACGGCATCTGGCAGTAATCGGTCATCACCTGCGCACCCGAGAACATAGGGCAGCCCAACAAAACTAAAGATACTATGATCATACGGACAAGCGTCTTCATTCCTACCTCTCTAATATCATCTCATAGACCCGGCCGCGCTCACAGGATATGCTTTTTATATGAAATTGCACCTTTTTATTGACGAGCGATTGATCGAGGTCTTCTTTTGCGTACTCGGGCACAATGAACTCCCTGAGCCCCACACAGCCTTCAGATCTTACGTCTATCCTTATGATCCCCCTCCCCGCATCATAGGATTTGACGAAACCCGTCAGCAGCAGGTAGTCTATGCTTTCATCTGCAAAGCACGTCCCGCATAAAGATATGATAAGCACAAGGACAGGACATAGTATCGTCCATTTTCTCAGAAGCCTTTCCATCTTGGGGAGCCACATCCCTCCGAACGTTCCATTGTCTCTTTTTTGCCTGCTCATATTAAGTCCTCAATATATTAAATAAAAATTGAATGAACATATCGCCTTTGAAAACATAGAGAAGCGCTCCGAGAGAGAGAAAGGGGCCGAAGGGGATCGCGTATTTCGTGTCTGAACCCTGTGCAAGCATCACGGGAATGCCCACGATTGTCCCGAAGATGGAGCCTGCCATGAGCGAAAAGATAACGCCCTTTATGCCTGCAAAGGAACCGATCATGGCAAGGAGCTTTATGTCCCCGCCGCCCATGCCTTCCCGTTTTGCAATAAATTTATACCCGATGGCAATAAGGTAGAGGACCCCTCCGCCGAGGAGCACCCCGTACAGGGAATCGAGTATATTGAATTTCGGATACAGCGCCTTGAAGGCAGGCCTGAAGATCGCGAAGAAGAGGCCGGCGGCTAATCCTCCAATGCTGAGGATGTCGGGTATTATCTGGTGGTCCAGGTCGATGAAAGAGACGACAATAAGCAGCGCAGCAAAAAATAATGAGACGAAGAATTCAAAGGTCAGCCCGAACTGTCTGTAAAGGACAAGGCACACGACGGCGGTGAGGAGCTCGACAAAAGGGTACCGCCTGGATATCTTGGCGCCGCAGTCCCTGCATTTTCCTCCCAATAGGATGTAGCTGATGATCGGTATGTTATCGTAAAACCTTATGGGATGTTTGCACTGAGGACAGTTCGACGGCGGGGCCGTGATCGATCTGAGCTGCTTCAGGAAGATGGAAGGCAGTTGGGCGACAGTGACCTCAGTCTCTTCGTCAACCTCTTCCTTCGGCAACCTGTAAATACATACATTAAGAAAACTACCTATTACTGCACCAAATATGAAAACAAATATATTTGTTAGTATGCCCATGTTCTGTATACATCATTTGACTTTCGTAATTGCGCCGGTCTGATCGATCGTCCAGGACTCATCGTCATACACCTTGTCGTTATTGAGATCTCCGTCAGCCTGAGCAATAAATTGCCCGGAATCTGCTGTTTTTATACTGAATCGATATCTTCCCTGAACGGGTCTCCAATGAGAAAGTTTTTTAATATCATCAGTATACGTGCCATATTCTATTTTATGCCTTTCTTCGGCATCCCGGATCACGAAAAGCTGGGTTTTTGCCTGGATCCGGTCCGGCCTTTTTGCGCGCTTGGCATGCATCGGGAGCGCGATCAGCACGATTGCAGACATGACCACGATCATTATCAGCAACTCTAAAACTGTAAATGCCCTGTTTCCCATAGGCCCTAAAAAAGTATGGGGGGTTGCCCCCCCCATACTTGGTTGCAATTAGTTCTTTGGTATGTAGGTAGAATCCGTATTGCCGTTCCATGACCATGTCTGCAGGTTGCTTGCAGATGTCAGGTTGAGCGTGGTCCCGTCAACACCGCTGCCGATGTTTGTCATTGTTACCTGGATTATGACCTCATTGGCAGCATTGCCGTTGACACTAATAGCTGAAATGTACTGGGTCGGAACCGTCACGCCGAGGTTGCCGGCGATGTCGGCCGTTGCGAGAGCGAGAGAATCAACCCTGCCCTTCTCAGTGTAGTAAGCGGCTGAAGCGGTCTTGACACCGCCGAGAGCGTGCACTACGCCGCCGACCTTGGACTTTTTCGTATAGCCCGTGTAGGCCGGGATCGCGATAGCGGCCAGGATGCCGATGATCGCGATAACGATGAGCAGCTCGATCAACGTAAAGCCCTTGCTGTTTCTTTGAATCTTCAACATAAACACCTCCTAGGATTTTATAAATAGTAATACTATTTACGCTATTGTATCACATTTTTTCCCTTTGTAAATGATTTTTGTCACATTTTTTAATGAGAAAACATAATGTTACACTTTATTTATTGCAGTATTTTCTCCCCAAAAATCACAGCGAGTTCCCTGTATCGTTTCAGCCATTCCACCTCTGAAGGCGGGATGCCCTGGTATGCATAGCGGAACAGTATCCCGGCCTCCTTTTTTTTACCGGTTCTTACAGCCGAATCTATCAAATAATACAGGTCCTTATATGTTGTTTCAACGGAGTAGACATCCATGGCCTTTACCAGGGTGTCGTAGGCGTCTCCGAACCTTTTCTGTTTATAATAGACCATGCCGATCTTGCGGTATATCTCGGCGACATCCCATCTCTTTAGCGCCATTCTATAATTTTCAATGGCAGGGTCAAGCTTCCCCATTTCCTGCAATACATCCCCCTTCAGTATATATCCGGTGGCGGACTCAGGATAATTCATAATAATATTATCAATATAGCCTATTGCTGCCTCGTGTTTGCCTTCCCGGGCGTAGAAAACTGAAAGGCAATTGTTCACGATCGCATTATCGGGGTAAATCCCGGTAATTTTCAACAGCTCTTTCATCATCGGCGAGTAGTCGCTTAGCATCTTTATTGACGCAATGCTTGTCTGGGCAAGGGCGAAGGGGTCGAAGGATATTATTCCGTATTCCGCCGCCACGGAAGGGTGCTTGTTCTGGTTTGCATACAGCACCTCGCAGTCATCGAAGAAGACTATCTTGTATTGCTTAAAAGACTTCATTACGTCCCTGATGAAGGTGTTCTTTATTGAGACCGTGATGAACGACGGGTCGTATCGGTCTATAAGCCTTTGAAGGAACAGCCTGTTCTTAAACGCATTATTCACTACATAGAAATCCTCGTTCGTGAAAAGGAAGGGGACCTCCATGTCCATCATGATCTTATAGCGCGGATAAAGCATCCACTGGTGATACCCTCCCCTGTCCGGGTGGTTCAGGACCGTCCCCCCCGTATTGATCTTGTTCAGGAACATCCCCACCCCATGGGGCAGGTTCCTGAGCGAGAAGGGGAATCTCGAGCTATTGCCAAAGATCTCCCTGACGCAAAGAAAGGGTATTAATAAAATAAATCCGATCAATATGATGTTCACAGGCCTTGGCAGAAGTTTTTTCATGTATCCGGCGGATAGCGCCATAAAAGAAGCCCTCATGGCGGGCATGGCAAGGAGCACGAACTCGTATTTAAAGCGGGTGCCTTTAAGAAGCAGCACCGTTCCGCCTATTATAAGGATCAGATGGCTTATTCTCAACGACTTGGTTCCAACGAGAATAATGAAAAAAACAGCGGTCAGCATCAGCAGGATGTTGAACATCGAAGGGAATGAAGGGCAGAATTTTGTAAAGGTAAATGAAAACAGTTCAGAAAATACAAAGGGCTGCAGCTCCTGGATATAAAGCGACGCAAAGCCCGTCGGCACAAATGGCATCCACGTCAGCCTTGCGCCATGGGGCGTTGCGTAAACGGCGCCTATTGAAATGATCAGGGGGGCGATCACGTGGAGATCGCCTTTTTGTACCTTCCTCCCCTCCCTCTTGATCCTGTAGATAACCTCAATAAGATAAGCAAAAATTATTAGCAGCATCAGCGGATAGACGACCCCATGGAGGTTCATCCAGAAGACCGCGATTATGGGAAGGAGAAAACTCTTTTCCCGGTGGAACTCAAGGATATAAAGGAAGATCAGCACAAAAAGATAGGTGAACATGTGAGGCCGGATGAGGTGATAGCGTGGAATGAAAAAAAGAACATACAGGCAGAACACGGCGGTTATTAAAAGGTACGGCCTCTCTGTCGTATGCCTGCTGAAAAAGAAAAGAAAGATAAAAACGACAAGTGCGGAAAAGATGAACGCCCTCAGGAAAACAAGGCCGTAATAATCAAACAGCTGGTGCGTCTTATAGGCAACGGCCTGGAAGAGCCAGAAATAATCCACCCATTCCCGCGGGGGCTGGATAAAGGAAAAGTAGCTGTCTCTCGGGATGGACCCGTTCTCAAAGATATACCGCCCGCTGTTGAGGTGGTACCACAGGTCGGTATCTGCTCCGGTGATGGGCCATTGCAAGAGATGGTAAAGGATGAAAAGAAAGAACATCCCCGCATATGCGATATAAATATTGTATGGCCTGTTCATCATCACCGTTAACAGTGGCGCTGATATAGACTAACAATTTACGCAGCAAATATTCAAGGATAAGCGCTTTGCAATCACAAAACAAAACTTGCTAAACGGGAATATTTTTGTAATATACTGTTGATAGAGCATGTTCAAAGATAAAAAAGTAATTGTTGTCATGCCGGCATATAACGCTGCCCAAACCCTCAGAAAGACCTATGAAGAGGTCATGGAGCAGGAGATCGTCGATCTCGTTATCCTTGTCGACGACGCCAGTTGCGACGATACCGCGAAGATAGCGCGGTCGCTGCCGCACGCCAAGGTCTACGTTAATGAAAAGAACATGGGGTACGGGGCAAACCAAAAAAGATGCTACGAAATGGCCCTTGAAGAAGGCGGCGACATTATTATCATGGTTCACCCCGACTACCAGTATACCCCCAAGCTCATACCTGCGATGGCCTCGATGATCGGCAGCGGGTTCTATCACTGCGTCCTGGGCTCAAGGATACTGGGAGGATATGCGCTCAAGGGCGGGATGCCCTTGTGGAAATATATTGCGAACAGGCTCCTGACGCTTGCCGGGAACGTGCTCATGGGGGCAAAGTTGTCGGAATATCACACCGGCTACAGAGGCTTCTCAAGGGATCTCATTGCAAAACTCCCCCTGGAAAAAAATTCTGACGATTTCGTCTTCGACAATCAGGTTCTCGCCCAGATACTGTGGCTCGGCTATACGATCGCGGAGATAAGCTGCCCGACAAAATATTTTACCGAGGCGTCTTCAATAAATTTCCGGCGAAGCGTTCGCTATGGCTTCGGGTGCCTTTCGACGGCGCTGAAGTTCCGCCTTGCGAAGCTGAAGCTCCTCGATTCAGCCCTCTTTCCATGGTCCCTCAAGTGAGCTCCCGCACGAATCGCTTTGATGATTTCTTCCGGGACCAAAGCTACATTATTCTAAAGAACCATCTTTACAACTATACCCTGAGGAAAAGTGCGGTATCCGGATCCCTTACGATAGGCAGCGGGGCAACCCTTGAGATAGGCAGCGGAATGTCGCCTGTTCTCATATCGAAAGGGCGCGCAGTTTATTGCGACGTATCGTTCGCGGCCCTTCAGATACTGAGGTCTACGTTAAACAGCGGCTCGTATGTGGTTGCCGACTGCACGGAGCTGCCTTTCAAAGAAGGCTCCTTTGCCAATGCAGTATGCTCTGAGGTGCTTGAACATGTTGAGGGCGACAGAAAAGCTGTTGGAGAGATCGCCAGGATACTCACGTCGCACGGCTGCTTAGTTCTCACCTTCCCGCACCGTCAGGCCTATTTTTCGCACGATGACCGTTTTGTCCATCATCTGCGCAGGTATGAATTAGACGAGATGAAAACTATTTTAAAGGATTCCGGCTTCACGATCATAAAGGTGGGCAAGGTATTGGGCCTCGTCGAAAAGGCAGTCATGATACCCGCAACCTTCATTGCCAGGGCGTTTCAACCCGCGAAGCCCGCTCAAAAGAACGCGCGCGCAGGAATTACCTCGTCTCGCTTTTTTATTTCCTTCTTTGCATTGTTAAATCGTTTTCTTGCGTTGCTTGCCCGGCTTGACGCTGCGATCACGCCGCTGCGATATGCGACCGTCCTGATGATAAAGGCCGAAAAAAGGTGAATGAAGGCCAATGCAGGTAAAAAAAATACATAAGATCTTTCTCGCGATCTCCCTTATTATTGTTGCAACATCTGTTGTTTATATGCCGGCCTTGCAGAACGGCTTTGCCTGGGACGATGAAAACTACATTGCAACCAACAGGATGGTGCAAAAGCTTTCCCCCTTGAACATCAAAAAAATGTTCACCACATTTTTCTTCGGCAACTACCACCCGCTTACGCTGCTGTCTTTTACGCTGGAATATCGCTTTTTCGGCCTGAACCCACCGGCCTACCATGCGACGAACATAATCATCCATTTGATGAACTGCGTGCTTGTCTTCCTGCTGATATATATGTTAAGCAGCAGCGTCGTTGCATCATGCATCGTTGCCTTATTCTTCGGCATACACCCCCTTCATGTCGAATCGGTGGCATGGGTCTCAGGGAGAAAAGACGTCCTGTACACGCTGTTCTTTTTAGCCTCGCTTGCCGGGTATGCGCATTTCCTTGCGGAACGAAAAAAGATACATTACTACCTGAGCCTGTTCCTCTTTCTCCTTTCGCTCCTCTCCAAGTCAATGGCGGTATCGCTTCCGCTCGTCCTGTTGCTGATGGACTACCTTTCCGGCAAGAAGATATCCTGGGGCATGCTCAAAGATAAAATTCCTTTTTTCGGATTATCGTTGCTGTTCGGCGTCCTTGCCCTCTTATCGCAGCAAGATGCGATAAGGCATGATTATACCGGCGATTCCATTCTGAAAAACCTTGTTGTTGCTTCGCACGGACTCGTCTTCTACATTCAAAAGATGCTCATTCCCGTTGACCTGTCGTGCCTCTACATGTATTCGAACAGGTATTTTGATATCATGCAGACAAACTTTTATCTTTCGCCGTTCATCGTAGCCGCCTTGTGCGCATGCGTTTTCTATTCTGTAAAATATACCCGCAAAGTAATGTTCGGGAGCCTGTTTTATCTTGCCACTCTATTGCCCGTGCTCCAGCTCATACCGGTTGGCCATGCATTTGCCGCCGACCGGTACACGTATGTTCCTCTTATAGGCATTTTTTATATTATCGCAGCCGGTTTTTTGTATCTTTCCGAAAAAAAATGGCGCTTTGCCGTACCCCTGAACATTGCATTGACAATACTTCTTCTTTTCGCGCTGCTCACAAGCGGCCTCCTTGCCAGGAACAGGATATATGTCTGGAAGGACGGCCTTTCTCTCTGGGACAACGTGATCAAGAGCTATCCTTTCAGCTCTATAGCTTACAACAACAGGGGTGCTGCGTATTTTGTCAATAATCAACACGATCAGGCGATAAAAGATTTTACCAGTGCAATAACGGTAAGCCCGAACTATGACCAGGCGAATGCCAACCTCTGCCGCGCCTATATAACAACGGGCGATGAGAAGAAGGCCCTCCCCTTCTGTTTAAAGGCGATCCAGATAAACCCGCGGATGGACGACGTCTACATTCTTCTGGGCAATATGTTCCATGCGAACGATAAAGATAAGGCCATATCTCTGTATAGAAGATCTATTGAGGCAAGGCCAAGAAACGAGCGCGCCTATTACAACCTTTGCACGACCTATCTGTCCATGCAGGACTATAAAAATGCAGAGAGCGCCTGCCTGAAGGCCATCGAGATAGACCCGGATTTTGCAGACGCCTATAACAATCTCGCGAACGTCTATCTTGCGACGAACAGGCAGAAAGACGCCATGGCATCCTATAAAAAGGTCCTTGCGTTAAACCCCGGCATCGGCGCAGCTCATAATAATCTTGGCACTATTTACCTGTACGCAAAACAATATGACCTTGCCATATCCCATATCGACAGGGCGGTTGCCCTTGGCCACCCGGTCCACCCGGATGTGCTGGAGATGCTCAAGCAACACCGGAAAAAGAATAACCAATAACCAAACATCAATCATCAATTAATATTCAATAACCAATGACCGAATACCCAAACGGGGAAATACCGGCAAGTCTTTGCTTGGTTATTGAATATTGGGTATTGGTGATTAATTGGAGCTTGGTTATTGGTGTTTGGTTATTCTCTTTCCGGGAAGCATGCCACCCTGTGCTCTTTGCTGCCGGTAAGCTGCGGCATGGAATCGCGGCAGGCGGGCCTTCTCTCCTCGCATCTCGGATAGTACGGACATCCCCTGCTCCCGTCGAAAACAGCCTCGTCCTCTTTTCTGAAAAATTCTCCCTTTGAGGCCTTTATGAGCATTTTTGTGTATGGATGAAGAGGGTTCAGGAATACTTCGTCCTTTGTCCCGGCCTCGACCACCCTGCCCTTGTAAATAACCATGATCTCGTCGGAGACAAACCGCACTACGTTGAGGTCGTGGGACACAAACAGCATGGCAATATCCGTCATGTCCTTTATATCAAGGAAGAGGTTAACGATCTGTGACTGGATCGACACGTCAAGCGATGAAACCGGCTCGTCGGCGATGATCAAGGCAGGGTCTGTCGTCAGCGCCCTCCCGATGGCAACCCGCTGACGCTGCCCTCCGCTCATCTCATGGGGATATTTTTTCATAAACCCTTCGTCAAGGCCAACGCTTTTAAGGATCCCTGCCACTTTATCCGCCGCCTCCTTTTTATCAACTATTTTGTGGAACAGCATCGGCTCGGCAATGACATCAAAGACCTTCTTCCGCGGGTTCAGCGAGGAATAAGGGTCCTGGAAGATGATCTGCATCTTTTTCCGCAGAGATTTAAGCTCTCCTTTCGGCAGGCCCAGCAGGTCCTTTCCCATAAAAAAGATCCTCCCTCCGTCAGGCCTTTCCAGAAGCAGGATACACCGCGCAAGGGTGCTTTTTCCGGAGCCGCTCTCGCCGACGATACCGATGGTCTTCCCCTGGTCGAGATCAAAAGATACCCCGCTCAAGGCATGAATGATGTCCTTTTGAACTGAAAAAACGGATCTCTTTACCTCGTAGACCCTCTGCAGGTCTAATACAGATAGCACCTGGCCCATTGTCCCTTCCCTATCTCTTTCATGACCGGCTCCTCTTCCCTGCACACAGGCATCACATAAGGGCACCGCGGATGAAACGTACAGCCCGACGGCAGCTCCGCAAGCCTGGGAACAAAACCCGGTATGGCCGTAAGGCGTTTCTGGTTGCCCGTAAGGCCATAAATAGAGGAAAGCAGCCCCTTGCTGTAAGGATGAAGCGGCTCGCTGAAAAAGTCGTCCACGGAGTTCTGCTCAAGCATCCTGCCCGCATACATGATCCCTATCCTCTGGCCGAATTTCTTCATGATGTTGAGATTGTGGGTAATAAAGATCATCGACATGGCAGAACTATCGACCAGGCCCTGGAGGAGGTTTATGATCTGCGACTCTGTTGCCACATCCAGCGCGGTCGTGGGCTCGTCGGCTATAACAAGGGACGGCCCGCAGGATATGGCGATCCCGATAAGGATCCTCTGCCTTTGACCGCCGCTCAACTGGTGCGGGTATTGTGCATATCTCTTTTCGGGATCTTCAAACCCGACCTGCCTCAGAAGCTCTATCGCCGCGCCCTTAGCCTCTTTTTTTCCGACCTTTTTATGTATAATGATCGCCTCGCTGACCTGCTCGCCGACGCGGAAGACCGGGTTGAGCGCGCTCATCGGCTCCTGGAATATCATGCCGATCCTGCCGCCCCTCACCTCTTCCATTTCCCGGTCCGACAGCTTGAGAAGGTCCCTGCCTTCAAAGACGACCTCCCCCTTGACTATCCTGCCGGGAGGCTGGACAAGCCTCATAATCGACAGGGCGGTCATGGTCTTCCCGCACCCGCTTTCGCCCACGAGGCCAAAGATCTCTCCCTTTGAAACCGAAAAGCTGACGCCGTGGACGGCGCGTATGGCCCTTCCCTCTATAAAAAAAGATGTATTCAGGTCTGTGACGTCTAACAATTGCATGGCAGTATAAAATCTTTTTGCTTATTTGGACCTTATGCATTATACTAATCCAAAACAAAATGGCAAGCCTTTTGTATTCGGACCTACAGGCGCAGACGCATTACAGATAAACTGATTGCAGATCGAACAACTATTACGGAATAGAAGCGAGGTACACGATGCCGCAAAAAAATGATAAAGCGCTCCGGGAGGGGCTCACATTCGATGATGTCATGCTTGTGCCGTCGGAGAGCAATATCCTGCCGTCGGACGTTGATGTCTCCACGCATCTCACACGGTCGATCAGCCTTAATATACCCATATTAAGCGCCGCCATGGATACCGTTACGGAATCTAAAACAGCTATCTGCCTGGCCCAGGAGGGCGGGATAGGCATTATTCACAGGAACATGGGCATCGCGGAACAGGCCCAGGAAGTGGAGAAGGTGAAGAAATCAGAAAGCGGCATGATCGTTGACCCCATCACCATCGCGCCCGAGCAGAAGATAAAGGATACCCTCGAGCTCATGTCAAAATACAGGATATCAGGCATCCCCGTCACAAAAGGCAAAAAGCTGGTGGGCATTATCACCAACAGGGACCTTAGGTTCGAGACAAACCTTGAAGAGAAGGTCCAGAATGTAATGACAAAGGAAAATCTTGTAACGGTAAAGGAAGGCATAAACCTCGAAGAATCAAAGAAGATACTCCACAAGCATAAGATAGAAAAGCTCCTCGTCGTCGATAAGGAATACAACCTGAGAGGGTTGATCACCATCAAGGATATCGAGAAGATGAGGAAATATCCCCATTCGTGCAAAGACCACCTCGGGAGATTGCGCGTAGGGGCGGCCGTCGGGGTAAGCAGCGACCGCGAGCAGCGCGTTGACGCCCTCCTGAAGGCAGGCTGCGATGTCATCGTCGTCGATACTGCCCATGGCCACTCAAAGAACGTCATTGAAACGATCAGTGTATTGAAAGGCACCTTCAAAGACATACAGATCATAGCCGGAAATGTGGCAACCAAAGAAGGGTGCGTTGCGCTCATCAAAGCCGGCTGCGACGCTGTCAAGATAGGGGTCGGGCCTGGCTCCATCTGCACCACAAGGATTATAGCAGGGATCGGCGTGCCGCAGATCTCGGCCATCAAGGAGGCTGCAAAGGCCGCTGCCAGGCACAATATACCGATCATCGCCGACGGAGGGATAAAGTTCTCCGGGGATGTAACAAAGGCTATCGCCGCAGGGGCGCACACGGTGATGATAGGGAACCTCTTCGCCGGGACAGATGAAACGCCAGGTGAAATGGTCCTGTACCAGGGGCGTACATACAAGGTTTACCGGGGTATGGGCTCCCTTGAGGCGATGAAAGAAGGAAAATCCCGGGACAGGTACAGCATCCCGGAGGACGAAATAGAGGCAAAAATAGTGCCTGAGGGCATTGAAGGCAGGGTCCCCTACAGGGGCTCGCTGTCTATATGCATCCATCAGCTCATAGGGGGGCTGAAGGCAGGAATGGGTTACGTAGGCAGCCGTACCCTCAAAGAGCTGCAGACAAAATGCCGCTTTATCCGCATCAGCGCAGCGGGCTTGCGCGAGAGCCACGTCCATGACGTAATCATCACAAAAGAAGCCCCGAACTACAGGATAGAGTGAGAGAGCGGTGGATTACCACAGCGAATTAATAGTAATACTCGATTTCGGATCGCAGTATACCCAGCTCATAGCGAGGAAGGTAAGGGAGCTGGGCGTCTACTGCGAGATATACCCTCACAACCTGGAAATAGATACGTTGCGGTCCCTTGGCCCAAAAGGCATCATCCTTTCCGGGGGCCCGAGAAGCGTCACAGAAAAAGATGCCCCTCTTTGCGACCGGGCGGTCTTCGCGCTTGGCGTGCCGGTCCTGGGCATCTGTTACGGGCTGCAGCTCATCGCGAGCGTCTATTCCGGCCGGGTGGACAAATCTCCAAAGCGGGAATACGGAAAGGCGCATATCGCCGTCGACAAAAAAGACAGGCTCCTCGAGGGCATCCATAATGGCGACATTGTATGGATGAGCCACCAGGACAAGATATTGAAGATGCCGAAAGGGTTTATCACCCTCGCCCACACCGACAATTCCCCCCACGCTGCGATCAGGGACAAGGACGGAAATATCTACGGCGTCCAGTTCCACCCCGAGGTCCACCATACGCGGAAAGGCAAGCGCATACTGAAGAACTTTCTCTATAAGGTTTGCAGGGTAAAAGGGCTCTTTTCGCCTCGGTCATTCGTGGAGCTGGCAACGGAAAAGATCAGGGACGAGGTCGGGGATGAGCATGTCGTCTGCGCATTAAGCGGCGGCGTCGATTCCTCTGTTGTCGCCATGCTGATCCATAAGGCAATAGGAAACAGGCTTCACAGCGTCTTTGTGAACAACGGCGTGCTGAGAAAGAACGAGGAGCGCGAGGTGCTCAAGGCCTTCAAGGGCAAACTCCATATGAACCTGAAATATGTAGATGCCGAAGACCGCTTCCTGGATGCGCTGAAAGGCGTCAAAGACCCTGAAAGAAAGCGAAAGATCATCGGAAGCCTTTTTATCAGGATCTTTGAAGATGAGGCAAAAGGCATAGGCAATGTAAGGTACCTTGCCCAGGGCACGCTCTACCCTGATGTCATCGAAAGCGTCTCCTTCAAAGGCCCCTCTGCTACGATAAAGAGCCATCACAATGTGGGCGGGCTTCCAAAAAAGATGAGATTAAAGCTCCTTGAGCCTCTCAGGGAACTTTTCAAAGATGAGGTAAGGATCGTCGGCAAGGAGCTCGGATTGCCTGACAATATTGTCTACCGGCAGCCCTTCCCCGGCCCGGGGCTGGCAATAAGGATCATCGGGGATGTAACGAGGGAAAGGCTCAGCGTGCTGAAGGATGCCGACAACATCATAAGGGATGAAGTGGAGAGGAACGGCAGGTTCAGGCATATCTGGCAATCCTTTGCTATCCTGATCCCCGTCAAGACGGTGGGAGTTATGGGCGACGAGAGAACATATGCAAATGTTATTGCCCTGAGGATAGTAGAGAGCGAGGATGCCATGACGGCAGACTGGGCAAAGATCCCTCCTGAAACGCTCGATATTGTGGCAAGACGGATCATCAACGAAGTGCCCGGGGTCAACAGGGTAGTCTACGATATCTCTTCAAAACCGCCGAGCACCATTGAGTGGGAATAAATGGCAGACTTCGTCCATCTTCACCTGCACACGCAGTACAGCCTCCTGGACGGGGCAATCCGCTTTGACCGGCTCTTCAACCTGGCAAAGCAATACAGGATGAATGCGTGCGCAATAACTGACCACGGAAATATGTTCGGCGCCGTTGATTTTTACTTCACCGCCCGTGAAGCAGGGATAAAACCCATCATAGGCTGCGAGGCCTACATCGCTCCAAAGTCCCGCTTTGATCAGAAAAGAATAAAAGGCGAAGACAACGCATACCATATAGTCCTCCTTGCGATGAACCAGGAGGGCTATAAGAACCTGCTGAAGCTCACAAGCTTCGGCCACCTCGAAGGCTTCTATTATGTCCCGAGGATAGACAGGGAGCTCCTGCGATCCTACAGCGCAGGCCTTATCTGTCTTACGGCATGCATTAAAGGAGAGATACCCAACCTCATCCTGAAGGACGACGAAAAGGCTCTAACAGGCACCATCGAAGAGTACCGCGAGCTGTTCGGCGACAGGCTGTTCTTCGAGCTCCAGGACAACGGGCTTGCAGAGCAGAAAAAGGTCAACGAGCGGCTTATCGGCCTTTCAAAGCATTACGGCATCCCCATCGTCGCAACCAACGACTGCCATTACCTCAAGAGAGAAGAGGCAAAGGCGCACGAACTCCTCCTTTGCATACAGACAGGCAAGACGATGAACGACGCAACGAGGATGAGCTTCAGGACAGACCAGTTCTATTTCAAGCCCATCGAAGAGGTCGAACTGGCCTTCTCCGCACATCCCGAAGCCCTTGCGAACACCGTCAGGATCGCGGAGATGTGCAACCTGGACATCGAAACAGGCACCTACCATTTCCCCGAATTCGCCCCTCCCGGATCTCTGGGGCTGAACGAATATTTCGAAAAGCTCTGCAACGAGGGATTTAATAAAAAGATGGGGAAGGACTACCCGCAAAAATACATGGAGCGCCTTCTCTACGAGCTTGAGGTGATCAAAAATACCGGATTTGCCGGCTATTTCCTGATCGTCGCCGACTTCATCAACTACGCGAAGGAGCACGGCATCCCCGTCGGCCCCGGAAGAGGTTCGGCGGCGGGCAGCCTCGTAGCGTATTGCCTCGGCATCACCGACATCGACCCGATAAAATACGACCTCATCTTTGAACGTTTTTTAAACCCCGAAAGGATAAGCATGCCCGACATCGACGTCGACTTTTGCAAAAAAGGAAGGGACGAGGTGATCAGGTACGTGTCGGATAAATATGGAAAAGACAACGTTGCCCAGATCATCACCTTTGGAACGATGCAGTCGAAGGCAGCGGTGAGGGACGTGGGAAGGGCACTGGGAATGCCGTACGCTGAGGTCGACAAGATCGCCAAGCTCATCGTGTCGACCGACAACGGGATCGAGAAGGCGATCAGGGAAGAGCCGCAGATCAAAGAGCTCTATTCGCAAGACAGCCGCGTAAAAGAGCTGCTTGATAATGCCATGGTCCTTGAGGGCCTCGCCCGCCACGCGTCTACGCACGCGGCGGGAATCGTCATATCAAACAAGCACCTGACGGAATACCTGCCCCTTTACAGAGGGCAGCACGACGAGACGGTAACGCAGTACGATATGCGGATCATAGAAAAGATTGGTCTCATAAAGATCGATTTTCTCGGCCTCGAGACCTTAACGCTCATCGACAGCGTCGTCAAGCTCCTCCACGCCGAGAACATCGACATCGACATCAACACCATCCCCCTTGACGACCCGGAGACCTATAAGCTTCTCTCATCGGGGAATACCGCCGGGGTATTCCAGCTTGAAAGCAGGGGGATGAGGGATCTTCTTGTAAAATTGAAGCCGACAAAATTCGACGACATCATGCCGCTCATCGCCCTTTACAGGCCGGGCCCGCTGAAAAGCGGCATGGTGGATGAATTCATCAGGAGAAAGAACAACCCGGCGCACATAAAATATGAAACGCCCGAGCTGGAAGATATCCTCCACGATACGCACGGCGTCATCATATACCAGGAACAGATCATGAAGATAGCCTCAAAGCTGGCCGGCTTTTCCCTCAAGGACTCGGACGCCCTGAGAAAGGCCATCAGCAAAAAGATCCCCGAGGCGCTCGAAAAATATAAGGAACAGTTTATCCAGGGGGCAATATCGAACAACGTTTCGTCAAAGGCAGCGGAAAGGATCTATGATATCATCCTCCGGTTCGGCGAATACGGCTTTAACAAATCGCACAGCACGGCTTACGGGCTCATCGCTTACCAGACGGCATACCTGAAGGCGCATTACCCCATCCATTATTTTGCGGCAATGCTCACGAACGAGATCAACGACACCGACAAGCTGATCAAATATATCACCGAATGCCGCGAGTCCGGGATCGAGGTCCTTCCTCCCGACATCAACAAAAGCGGCAAGGCCTTCCAGATCGTTGAGAACAAGATACGGTTCGGGCTCTCCGGCGTCAAGAACGTAGGAGATGCCGCCATCGACAACATCCTGCAGGTCAGGGACCAGGTCGGCGAATTCAATTCCTTCGCGCATTTCTGCAGCGTCGTCGACTCGCGCAAGGCCAACAAGAAGGTCATGGAGAGCTTTGCAAAGGCAGGATGCTTCGACAGCCTTGGCCTGAAAAGGTCCCAGGTGCTCTACCTCGTGAACGAGAAGGCCGCCTCCCTCTCCAAAAAAGGGGGGAGCAACTCTTACGTCCAGATGGATATCTTCGGCGCCGCAACAGACCCTGATACCTTTTTCAAGATACCCGAGATGGACGAGCTCTCCCACGACGAGATATTAAGCGGCGAGAAGGAATCAATGGGCTTCTACTTCAGCCAGCACCCCTTAAAGCCGTATGAAGAGATCATCAAAAGGCTCACGCCTGCGGACAGCCAGAACCTCAAAGAGACCGAAACGACGGAGGACATAAGGATCGTCGGCGTGGTCAGCGCCAGCAAGGAGATCATAACAAAACGGGGGGACAAGATGGCCTATATCTCCCTGGAAGATACAAAAGGGATCGTCGAGGTGATCGTATTCCCCGATCTGTTCTCAAAAAATCTTTTCCTGATCCAAAGCGGAAAGCCGCTTGTTGTAACGGGCACGCCCGACAGGTCCGACGACAAGAATATCAAGGTGAAGGCAAAGCATATTGCGCTCCTCGAGGATTCGATAAAAAATTTCAAAAAGGCGGTAAGGATAACGATCCACTGCGAAGCCTTTCAAAAAACAGAGCTCCGGAAGCTCAAGGATGTTCTTCTCAGCGTAAAGGGGCCCTCCAGGGTTTTTCTCCAATTCGTGCTGAACGGAGAAAGCAGGGCCATGAACGTCCCGCACATAACGATCGACCCTGATAAAAGAGACATACTCCTGAAACATTTTGCTTCCGGTATCGATATAGAGGTGTTCGATGAGATATTATCTTGATTTTGAGAAAAAACTTGAGCCCCTGGAAAGAAGGATCAACGAAATAGAGCGCTTCTACGATATCAACGACCCCCATTATTCGAAAGAGGTTCAGTACCTGCAAAAAAAGATCTCAAAGGCCGAGAAGGAGATTTACGGGGACCTCACAAACTGGCAGCGCTCCCAGCTCTCCAGGCACCTTAACCGCCCTCACACCCTCGACTACATCCATAACATCTTCAGCGATTTCGTGGAGCTCCACGGAGACCGCAAATATAAAGATGACCCTGCCGTCGTCGGAGGATTCGCAGACTATGAGGGCGTAAAAGTGGCGGTTATCGGCCATCAGAAAGGAAAAGATGTGCGCGAGATGGCCCACAGGAACTTCGGGATGGCCCATCCTGACGGCTACAGGAAGGCAATGAGGGTCATGGATATGGCCGACAGGTGGCAAAAGCCCATCATTACATTCATTGATACGCCGGGTGCTTTTCCGGGCGTAGGGGCGGAGGAGAGGGGGCAGGCCGAGGCAATAGCATCCAGCATCTACTTTATGTTTTCGCTCAGCGTCCCTGTCGTCACAATAGTGATAGGCGAAGGCGGGAGCGGAGGCGCTCTCGGCATAGGAGTGGGCAACAGGGTGCTGATGCTGGAAAATGCCACCTATTCCGTCATCTCGCCCGAGGGGTGCGCAGCCATACTATGGCGGGACGGCTCGAAAGGCCCTCTGGCCGCAGACGCGCTGAAGCCGACGTCCTACGACCTGCTGAAGCTCAATGTGGTAGACGAGGTTATAAAGGAGCCCTTTGGAGGGGCCCACAGGGATTGGAAGGAATCTTTTCAAAATACGAGGGCCGCACTGACAAAGAATCTGGACGCTCTTCTGAAGCATGAGCCCGGGGAACTTAAAGCCATGCGGTACGAAAAATTCCGCAAGATGGGAGTATTCGAGGAGAAGAGATGAGCACGATAACGCTCGATATTACAAACAGCCTTAAAGGCAGCGGCAACAGGGGAGGCATCGAAAAAAAGGCCGTCAACAAAACGGCCTCAGAGCTTGGGCGGTACAATCAGGCGCTCTGGAAAAACCCTTACGGCTTCATGGAGCTTCCCGAAAGCAGGTTCCAGTTCGATATAATAAAAAAACTTGCCGGCAGGTCCAAGAGACAGAAGATCAAAAACCTCGTTATTCTCGGCATAGGCGGGTCGTCGCTCGGCACGGAGACGATCTTTGACGCCCTGCTTCACCCTTTCCACAACTACGGCAGCGACATCAGGAAGGGCCTGCCGCAGTATTTTATCCTCGATAATATCGACCCCCACACGATCAACAGGATCTTTGATATAGTCCGTAAAGACCTTGAGCATACCCTCCTTGTGGTCATAAGCAAATCGGGGGAAACACCGGAAACGATCTCTCAGTTCATGATCTTCAAAAAGCTCATGGAAAAAGGCAAGGGCTTCAGGGAGAGGATCATCCTCATTACCGATCAAGAGAAGGGCATCCTGAAACAGATCGCGGACAAAGAGGGCTACGGCGTCCTGAACGTCCCTGAGGGCGTAGGGGGAAGGTTCTCCGTCCTCACGCCTGTCGGCCTTTTTCCGTCTGCAGTGATGGGCATCGACATCGACGATATTGCACAGGGCGCCCTCGATATGTCGAAGCACATCAGACAAGCGAAATACACGGACAATATGGCGATTGCGCTCGCGAGCATCCTCTACCTGATGGACAAAAGCGGCAGGAATATCCACGTCATCATGCCCTATTGCGGGAGGCTGTCAGGGTTTGCAGACTGGTTCAGGCAGCTTGAGGCGGAGAGCCTCGGGAAAAACTGCTGCGGCCCGACGCCGACAAAAGCGATGGGCGTTACCGACCAGCATTCCCAACTTCAGCTTTACGTCGACGGGCCAAGGGACAAATGCATCATGCTTCTGTACAGCGCGCGGGAGAAAAGGCCGATCCCGAACACCTTCCCTTACATCGACAGCCTCGACTACCTCGCGAAAAAGGACCTCAACGAATTATTTCATGCAGAGTTCCTCGGAACAACCCTTTCCCTTATTGAGGCGGGGACGCCAAGCTTCACGGTCCTCCTGAACGACATAAACGCCTACAGCCTCGGCGCCCTCTTCTTCCTCTACGAGATGGCGATCGCCTATCTCGGCCACCTGTACACAATCAACCCCTTTGACCAGCCCGGCGTAGAGCTCGGCAAGATATATACAAAGGCCATCATGGGCAAGGCAGGGCTTGAAAAACAGAGGGCCAAGGCCGACAGGACGCTCTCGGCGCCGAAGACCGTTGTAACGTTCTAAAAAGAATAACCAATGACCAATAACCAAGCTCCAATAAATCACCAATAATCAATAACCAAACAAAGGCTCACTTGTATTGTTTCTCCTTTGGATATTCGGTCATTGGTTATTGGATATTAACTGGTCATTGGTGTTTGGTTATTGGGCATTTCATTGCCTGTCCTTATGGTGCTCCTTGACCTGGTGCATGAAGGCCTCGAGCCTTGTCATGATGTTGGTCAGGCCCTGGCCGTCGTAGGCGATATTGATGACGGGGATATTGTACCTGTTCTGTATCAGCCGCATGATCGCGCTGGAGATCGTCCCCGGCATGCATGTAAAGGGCATGGCGTTGATGATGCCCGATGTGCCCTTTTCTATAAAATCTATGCTTTTGCCGACGCTCAGGATGGCCTCTCCCTCAAAGCTTTCATGGATATAGGGGCTCGCCTTCTCGAGTATCTTCCTTACTTTCGGCTCCTTCCCGTATTTGAGATGGCCTTCGAAGATCTTCTCCATCATGTGCTCATCCTTATGCTGTATATATTGCGTGAGGAGGATGGTGATAAAATTCGACACGCTGTTGTTCTTCACGGATTTTTTCTTGCTCATCTGGTTCACGTAGGCTATCCATTCGGAACCCGGCGCAAGCCACACCTCTCCGCCCATCTTCTCCACCCTTTTCACAAGGCTGTCGTTGCTGAACCTGTTCGACCTGATGTAGATCTCTCCAACGATCCCTACAAGAGGCCTTTTTTTATTTTCTTTTTTTACGTTCAAAAATTTCTGAAGCTCTTCATCGAGCACCCTGCCGATATCCTCGCTGCCACTCTCAATCGATTTTGTGGCGTTCAGAATTGCCTGGCGATAGATCTGCTCGGTCTCCCCCTCGTTTACCTCGTACGGCCTCGTTTCGTGAAGCATCTTTATGAGAAGGTCGGCGGCCACGAAGGCCCTCCATCCAAGGCGCGAGAACTTTCCGCCGACGATGTTCAATTCCTTATAAAAGCTGTCATCCTGGTTCGGCGCATAGATCGGTATGTCGCCATATCCAAGCTCATCCAGCACCATCCTGTGAAACCTGTGATACTGGCCGAAGCGGCAGGGGCCGCTGCCTGAAGGCATAAAAAAGGCGCTCTTTTCCGGCTCAAAGGATTCCCTCTGTACCGTCTTCACCATGTCCCCTGTCGTCAATATGCAGGGGTAGCATTCCTTTCCGGTCGTAAATTTCCTTCCGATATTGACTGTCCTCTCGTCTGATTCCTCCATCACCTCGGCATCAAGGCCGCAGGCCCTGAAGGCGCCGGCCAGCGTGACCGCGTGATCCGACATGTAGGGAATAAAGACCTTCCTGCGCTTCCCGTCCATTGAGAATTTTGCTATCTTCCTTGCCGCTGCCTGCTTGCAGGGCTTCGCGTTCCTGATGCTGTCGAGGAAGGCCTCCAGCCTTGTTACGACGCCTGCATCCGCGCTGTGCTCATCGATCTCAAGCTGCAGGTATGGCTTTCCCCCCATGATCCTCTTGAAGAAGTGGGTTATGAAAGAATCGGGCCCGCATCCGAAGCTCGTGATATAGACCGCATACAGGTTGTCCCTTTCCCGTATGGTCCTCGCCGCCCTCAGGATCTTCTGCCCGTATCCCCAGTACATGTTCTTCAGGTCGTCATCGACCTCTCCTGACGCATCGAGAGGAAGCATGTCCATCGGGATGGGATGGATGCCGAGATCGATCAGCTTCTTATGGATATTCAGGTTCGCGCCCGGGTCGGCGCTGTTATAGGGCCTGCCGACGATGACCATAACCTTATCATCCCTGTTGAGGAGCGAAAGAAATTTCTTACCTTCCTCATGGCATCTGCTGTAGAACGTATCCTGAACCTCAATGGCAGCATTGAATGCCTTTTCTATGTCCCTTTTTGATCTCCCTATTGCCTTGCCGTACTGTATGAGATTGCGCAGCGCCCCTTCTTTTCCTTCGCCGAAATAAATGACCGGCGTGTCGACCTTGACGCCCATAGCGTCAAAGTCGATGGATGCCTTAACCGTATACGGGATTGACTGCGCGTAGGGACAGGCAAAGGTATTTGCGATATCATCCGACGGCTTCTTGAGGTTGATAACGCTGGGAATAAATATCCGTTTGATGCCTTTCTGAAGAAGGTTAAGGATATGCCCGTGCGCCAGCTTGATGGGGAAGCAGGTCTCGACGATAATATTCTCTACGCCGTCGCGGACCGTCTTTTTGTTTGTCATGTCAGAAACGATAACGGAAAAACCAAGCTCTGCAAGAAAGCTTTTCCAGAACGGGAGGAGCTCATGGCTGTAAAGGATCTTCGGCACTCCCATCTGTTCGCCATCGACCTTCTTGTCGTAGATAGAATTCAGCAGCTCTTCGCGAACCTTAAAAAGATCAAGGGAATCCTTCTTCTTAACCCTTCTTACGACATCGTATTTTTCGCACCTGCTCCCGTAGTACAGCGGGGCTTCCTTTTCTACGGTGACCTTCCTGATCTCGCAGAGGTTCTCGCACCCTTTGCACTCAAAGGTCTCGATCTCATACCCCCTTCTGCTCAGGTCAAACCCTTTAAAGCTGCTCTTTTCCCACGTCCTCTCCTTCATGGCGAGGATCGCCACACCTATGGCCCCGGTTACGTCATGGTGCGGCGGGACCGTCACCGGCTTCCTGAGCACCTTTTCAAAGGCAGCGATAACTCCCTTGTTAAACGCTGTTCCTCCCTGGAAAAAGATCCGGTCGGCTATCCGCCTGTCGCCGACGACCTTGTTCAGATAGTTCTGCACGATGGAATATGAAAGTCCGGCCACAATATCGTCGGTCTGAGAGCCCCGTTGCTGATGGTGGACAAGGTCGGATTCTATAAAGACCGTGCACCGCTCTCCCATCTTGACCGGCTGCCTGGAGGCCAGGGCGAGGTCGCCGAACTCCTTCTTGATCGAGATGCCGAGCCGCTCTGCCTGCTCTTCGAGGAATGATCCCGTGCCGGCAGCGCACGCCTTGTTCATCTCGAAATCGACGATCACCCCGTTGTCGATGCTGATATATTTTGAATCCTGCCCGCCGATCTCGAATATGGTGTCCACCTCGGGATCTATCGCTATGGCAGCTTCTGCCTGTGCGGTGATCTCGTTCCTCACGATGTCGGCCCCGATGAAATCGCCGGTGAGGTACCTCCCCGAGCCTGTTGTGCCGGCGCCAAGGATCTCCACGATGTCCCCTACCTCTTCGCCTATCTCAAGAAGACCCCTCTTCACCGCTTCAAGAGGCCTCCCCTCTGTCATAAGGTAACGCTTGGCAAGCACATTTCTTTCCTCGTCGATAACGACAAGGTTTGTACTGATGGAGCCCACATCGACCCCAAGATACACCTTCGTTTTTGCCTCTGCCTTTTTCATCGCATACTGGACGTTGAGATTCCCCGGGGAGATCACAAGAGGCTCCAGGGAAGTTGCGGGCTTTTCATTCTTCAGGTAGCTGCTTAACCCTTCAAACCCGCAAAACGCCTTTTTCAACGAAGGGTCGTCGAGCACCGCATAGATAGCTCCAATGGCCCCCATGGAGGCAAAATGTTCGGGAATGAAAAAATCCCCGTCTTTGAGCGAAAAGACCTCCTGCATAGCCCTTCTCATCCCTGCATTCGCGGCGACTCCGCCGGTGAAGGCCACGGGGCCTCTCATATCCTTTCCCTTTGCGATGTTTCCTTTGAAATTCCTTGCCAGCGCATAGCACAGGCCGGCCACGATCTCATAATCAGGCGTCGCGATCTGCTGGAGATGGATCATGTCGGTTTTTGCAAAAACGGTGCACCTGCCGGCTATCCTGGGAGGATTTTTTGATTTCAATGCAACTTCGCTGAATTCTTCAATGGTAAAGCAAAGCCTTGAGGCTTGCTGGTCCAGGAAAGAGCCCGTCCCGGCAGCGCAGAGGGCATTCATGGAAAAATCCTTTACCCGCAATGTCCCCTGCTTTTTTACGCCCGGCTCAAAGATGATGAGCTTCGAGTCTTCTCCCCCGATATCGACGACGCTGCCTGTCGTGGGATAAAGATAGCTGAAACTCTTCTCGATCGCTATGATTTCGTTGATGAAGGCGGCGCCGATGAGCGAAGCGAACAGGCTCGCCCCTGTCCCTGTTGTTGCAATAAAATCAACATCATAGGCGCCGGCGCACTCCTGGAGAAGATCGCCTGCCATATGGAAGGGCTTGCCTTTATGGCGTATGTACTGATCCCTGACAATCGTCCCCTTTTCATCCATAACGACCAGGTTGATGCTCACAGAGCCGATATCGATCCCAATCCTGAACATGCCTTCCTCCGTGTTGTACAAAGGCTTTGATTTTACAGTATGCTTATGATAATTATAATAAAAATGGGTTCTAATCAACAAAAATGTAGAGCGGCACATTACAAATTATTCCATGGTTGATCAGGCAGGATGAAACGCGTCCACATATTCGTAGAAGGAAGGGTGCAGGGTGTCTTTTTCAGGCATTATACCGTGGAGACAGCTTCTGCATACAGTTTAAAGGGGTGGGTAAGAAATCTCCGCGACGGCAGGGTGGAAATAGTCTGCGAAGGCCCGGAAGGAGACATTGAAAGAATGATCGAATGGTGCAGGCAGGGGCCTCCCGGCTCCCATGTCAACAAGATAGACACTGCCTGGGAAGAATACAGGGGAGAGTTTGAATCCTTCGAGATCATCCGCTAAAGGCAGCTACTACCCTCTCTTTCTCGATATCGCACAAAAGCCATGCATTGTGCTCGGCGGCGGCAAGGTTGCGGAGAGGAAAGCGAAGATGCTCCTCAGGTTCGGCGCACAGGTGAAAGTGATAAGCCCCGACATTACCGATGCCTTGCAGCTTCTCGCACAAAAGGGAAAGATCCACATCGCCATGCGCCGCTACAAGGCGGCAGACCTTCGCAATGCCTCCCTTGTTTTTGCCGCCACGGATAACGAAGAGATAAACAACAGGATCAGGGATGACGCCGGCCGGGCAAAAGTCCCCGTCAATGTCGTCGATAATCCTGACCTCTGCGATTTTATCGTTCCCTCTATCATCAAAAAGGGGCCTGTCGTTGTCGCCATCTCCACCTCCGGGATGCTGCCGCTTCTTTCGAAAAAGCTCAGGCAGGAGATGGAAGCCATCGTCACAAAGGACTACATCAGATACGCCGAGACCATCGGCAGGTTCAGAAAGTTTATCATCGAGCATGTAGAGGACAAAAAGGCGCGCAGGGAGATAATGAAGAAGATCGGCAGCATGTCCGTGGCAGAGCTGAACAGCATGGGGCTGAACGATATAAAACGCATGTTCCTCCGGCCGCGCACATGAATGTCCTGATCTTTTACAGCGCCCTTTTCTGTTACCTTTTGTCCGCCCTCTCATATCTCGTCTATCTCATCTATAATAAAAAAACCGTGGAAAGAGCCGGCCACTACGCCCTTCTGGCCGCCTTTTTCATCCATCTCGCCTCCGTTGCTTTCAGGTACCTTCAGGCGGGGCACACGCCGATAACGAACATGTTCGAATCCCTTTCTTTCTTCGCGCTCTGTATCGCGGGTTTCTTTCTCTACCTGAAAAGGACGTATGCAATAAACTCCCTCGGCTGCATCGTGCTTCCCGCAGTCTCTCTGCTGCTCATATGGGCGCTCGCTTATCCGGCAGACATAAGGCCCCTCCCGCCGGTGCTCAAAAGTTTATGGCTGCCGGTACACACGACATTCTCCTTCCTCGGCAACGCCATATTCTTTGTAAGCTTTCTCGTGTCGATCATCTACATCATCGCCGAGCGTGAAATAAAAAGGAAAAAGTCATTTCTCTTTTCTGCAAGGTTCCCTTCCCTCGAGACCCTTGACTCGATCAACTACCGGTGCATGTCCTACGGGTTTCCTTTTCTGACGGTAGGCATCATAACCGGCTCGATCTGGGCAGGCTTTGCATGGGGGTCATACTGGAGCTGGGATCCAAAAGAGACATGGTCTCTTATAACATGGATCGTGTATGCCATATTGATCCACAACAGGCTTGCAATAGGCTGGCGCGGGAGGAAGACGGCGTACCTGATGATAGCAGGATTTATCTCCATACTGTTTACGTTCTTTGGGGTGAACTTCCTGATCGGCGGCCTGCATTCGTACATGTAAACCCGTGAGGCGTGAGACGTAAGTCGTAAGGGGAAAAACCGAAGGGCGATTAAGCCAGTTAAAGGTAAAATGTGAAATGTTTAAAACCTTTTACCTTTCACCTTTTACCTTTAACATCATGAACGACAGCTTGTGGATGCAGATGTTGCACAAATAGAGGTTATATGCAGATCGTTGTATTTGGACTGAACCATAACACGGCCCCTGTCGAAGTAAGAGAAAGGCTTTTTTTCGCCGAATCGCAGGTGCCGAGCTTGCTCAACGCGCTGCGCGGCAAGGGCATCAGGGAGTCGGCGGTGCTGTCGACGTGCAACAGGACGGAGATCTATTTCTGCACAGACAGCGCCGACGAATCGCTGGCGACGGTCAAGGACGTCCTTATAAAATATTTTGATATAGACCGCAAGATCCTTGAAGAGTATACATACACCTTCCAGGACGAGCCGTCGTACAAGCACCTCTTCCTTGTTGCTTCAGGCCTTGATTCGATGGTTGTGGGGGAGCCCCAGATCCTCGGGCAGGTAAAGGATGCTTACAGGATGGCCGCCCACAGCAACACGACAGGATACCTCCTGAACAAGCTATTCCACAAAACCTTCAATGTGGCGAAGCGCGTGAGGTCCGAGACCAGGATAGGGTATAACCCTGTCTCCATCAGCTCTATGGCGATCGAGCTTTCAAAAAGGATCTTCGGGGATCTGCGCAACAGGAAGGTGCTTGTTATCGGCGCCGGCGAGATGAGTGAGACGGCCCTGAAGCATCTGAAAAAAGAGGGCCTCAGCGATATCTTCATCATCAACAGGACCTTCGGAAATGCAAAAAAGCTTGCTGAAGACATCGCGGGGATCCCCTATCCTTTTGAAAGCATGTCAGACCTCCTCGGGCAGGTCGACATGGTTCTCGCTTCGACCGGAGCAGAGAAGCCGATCATCGGATCAGGCCTCGTCCTCCAGATCATGAAAAGGCGAAAAAACAGGCCTCTTTTCATTGTAGATATTGCGGTGCCCCGCGATGTCGACCCTTCGGTGAACAATATCGAAAACGTCTACCTCTACGATATTGACGATCTCAAGGACCTCTCCCAAAAGCATCTTTCCGACAGGCTGAAGGAGTCGGAGCGGGCGCTCAGCATCGTCGACGGGGAGGTAGCGGCGTTTTCTTCCTGGCTGCGGCAATCAGAAAAAAATCCTCTTATTGCCTACGTCATCGACAAGGCAGAAGCGATCCGCGCCAAAGAGTTCAGGAAGGCCTCGCAAAAATTTAAAAATGCAGACGAAGAGACGATCAAAAACATAGAAGCGCTCACCAGGGCGATCGTCAACAAGCTGGTCCACCCCCACGTTACGTTCATTAAACAAGACAGCGACAGGGAAATATCCGAAACAATAAAAAGATTATTCACTCTTGACGAAGAAGATGAAAAAGACCTGGACAATAGGAACGAGGGGCAGTAAGCTCGCCCTGAAACAGACGGAGATCGTGGTCAGGACGCTCACATCTCTCTATCCCGGCAGGGAGTTCGCCGTCAAAACGATCAAAACAAAAGGCGATGCAATCTGGGACAGGCCTTTGCACCTTGTCGGCGGAAAGGGCCTGTTCGTAAAGGAGATCGAGGACGAGCTTCTGAAGGGATCGATCGATATGGCGGTCCACAGCGCAAAAGACCTGCCGTCAGAGCTTGAGGAAGGGCTTGTCCTCGGCGCTGTCCTGAAAAGGGAGGACCCGAGGGACGTCTTCATCTCTACAGCGCATGACGCTATCGAATCTCTACCGCCATTATCAAAGATCGGGACAAGCAGCTTAAGGAGGAAGGCCCAGATTCTGCGCCTCAAAAGTGGGATCCAGGTAGTTCCCCTGCGCGGCAATGTCGATACCAGGATCAGGAAGTTAAGGGCCCACTCCCTGGACGGCATCATCCTCGCCTATGCCGGGGTAAAACGGATGGGCTTCATCGAACACGTCAGGGAGATCATACCCCTCGACATCATGGTGCCTTCCGCCGGCCAGGGGGCTATCGGGATAGAGGTCCGCAATAAGGACGAGGCCATGAAGCTCCTCGGGCCCGTTAATGACCCTGTCAGCGCAGAAGAGGTTTCTATCGAGAGAGAACTTCTGGGCAAGATAGGCGGCGGGTGTCAGATACCCCTCGGCATCCATGCAAATATCAAGGATGGGGTGCTTTCTTTATACGTCTCAATGGGCGAAGAGAACGGCAGGATATACGTGCACGAAAAGAACACCTATCCGAAGGAACAGGCCGCCCTCGCCATAAAAGATGCACTCGATAAGCTAAAACCCTTTTTATAGATAATCACCAATAATCAAACATCAATAATCAATTAATATCCAATAACCAATGACCTAATACCCAAACTGGGGTCAACTCTTCAAATGTCAATTGTTTAGACGCGGCGCTTACCTGGGTTCCAGCCCCCTCTCCCTGGCCCTCTCCCGCCAGGGGAGAGGGAATGTTTTGTTGCCATGACCTTCTCCCGCCAGAAGACAGGGAGCTGAGAAGCTGCATCTGTTTCTGACATTTGATATTTGGATTTAGATATTGTTTAGGATTTGGTGCTTAGGATTTCGTGCTTGCACTATGCTTCGTGCTTGCACTGTGCTTCGTGCTTAGGATTTCGATATTGCACCATGTTTCGGCATGGAATAAAAAATGCCCCCTTCGGAGAGGGGGCATTTTATCTGTAAGCATTATGAAATCCGATTACATTGCATCCTTCAAAGCCTTACCAGCCGTGAATTTTGGCACTTTGCGCGCAGGGATCTTGATCTCTTTCCCCGTCCGGGGGTTCCTTCCTTTTCTCGCCTTTCTCTTTGATACGGAAAATGTCCCGAAGCCGACAAGCGTCACCTTCTCGTCCTTCTTAAGGGCCTTCTTGACACCGTCAAGGAAGGCTTCCAGCGCCTTGCCCGCGGCAGCCTTTGATATCTTTGAGTCGGCTGCCATCTTGCCTATTAATTCAATTTTGGTCATACATACCCCTCCTTTTTAGATTATTAATGTGCGGCAGTTCCCACAACAACCACCCTATAGATAGTTTATACTCCCTATTCTACAGAATATTCAACCTTTATTTGCATTTTTTATGGACATTTTTTAAATTTTTTTGAATCTATATTTTCCCGGCAACTCTCCCGTAATCGTCCTCGATCCTTTCAATATCATCTTCACTGAGATCGTTGCCCGTTTGTATCTCTATAACCGAAAGGTCAACCCCTCCGGTATTCACAATCCTATGCAAAAGATGCACAGGTATATCTACCGACCGGCCGGCTTTCACAGGGATATCCTCATCCCCGAGCGTTACAATGCCTTCGCCTGACAGAACGAACCAGTGCTCGGAACGCTGCCTGTGCCTCTGCAGGCTTAAACGCCTGCCCGGATAGACAACGATCCTTTTTATCTTATGACCCTTTCCCTCGGAGAGTATCTTGTAGTAACCCCATGGACGCTCCTCTACAACAGGAACCATCTCTTTTTCCTCACGGTATTTTTGAATACACAATACCAGATAAAACAATGGGAGGTAAACAGTTTTTTGTTGTTATTTTCAACACTGTTCCCTCTCCCCTCGCGGGAGAGGGTCAGGGAGAGGGGGCAGTTCAGTTCATGAGGATGATCTCTATGCGCCTGTTCATGGCGCGGTTATCGGGGGTATCGTTCGACATGACAGGGCGGTACTCTGCATATCCGACGGCGGAGATCCTCTGTGGAGGAAAATCGTATCGCTCAACAAAATATCTGACCACCTCTGTGGCCCTTCTTACGGAGAGCTCCCAGTTTGATTTAAACTCGCTGGTCTTAATGGGGATATCGTCGGTATGCCCCTCGATCCTTATGTGGTTATCTATCTTTCTTACGACAGGGACGATCCTGTCCAGCGCCTTCCTCGCCCTTTCCTTAAGGTCTGCCTTCCCCTCGTCAAAAAAGGCCTTGTCGAGTATCCTGATGACAATACCTCTCTCGTCAGAAAGGACGGAGATATTTTTTTTCATTTCCTCGCTGCCTATCAGCCCCTTTATTTCATCCTCCAATTGTCTTTTTACGTCACCGTTCTCCACCATGGCGAGGTGGCCCTGCGTATCAACCGGCGCCCCGGATGCGCCGTTTCCTTTCCCCGTGATACCGGAATGACCGGTAAATATCGTCTTTAAATGCCCCGTGAGCTCCTGGTATTTTTGGGAGTCCTGTTTGGAAAATGTGTACATCATAATGAAGAAGGCAAGAAGGAGCGTTATCAGGTCGGCGTACGTAATGAGCCATCTTTCATGGTTCTCCTGTTCTTCCTCGGTTCGTTTTTTCCTCAATACTCGTCACCCTGCCTTTTGTTTGGAAGTAAAAACGAAACAAGCTTCATGCGAATGACCCTCGGGTTGTCCCCCATTGCGAGGGATATCACGCCTTCGCTTATGATCTCCAGATAGAGCGCCTCATCCTGATGCTTGTTCTTCAATTTATCCGATATGGGCAGATAGATGAGGTTTGCCAGCGCAACGCCCCAGAGTGTAGCGATGAACGCGCCGGCGATCGCCGAAGCCATATTGGAGCTGTCCTGCATGCTCCCGAGGGCGTGTATCAGCCCGAGGACGGTTCCCATAATACCCAGCGTCGGCGAGAACCCCCCAAGCTTGCTGAAAAATGCCGCTCCCGACCTGTGCCTCTCGCTTATATAGGCCATCTCTATTTCAAGGATCTCCCTGATCTTGTTCGTCTCGAACCCATCGATGGCGAGCTGTACGGCCTTCCTGAGGAAGGGCTCGCCGATCTGCTCAAGCTCCTTTTCGAGGCTCAAGAGCCCGTTCTTCCTTGCCTTTTGGGCAAGGTCGAAGATGAGCTCTATGAGCTCCTGGGGGTCCATCTTCTTCTCAAATAAGGCGACCTTTATAAGGTTTGGAAGGTTAATAAGCTGCCTTACAGAGGTCGTTATGGAAGCTGCGCCGAATGTGCCTACAATGACCAGCAGCATCGCAGGGATCTGGATCAGGGCGGAAAGATGGCCTCCCTCCATGAGAAAGGAGACAATTACAGAACCGATCCCCAATATGAGCCCTAAGATGGTTGCTATGTCCATGGTTCATCAACTCGCCGTTTCTTTTAAGAGCCTCAGGCGCTCCCTGTCTTTCAGGAAAACATAGTTTATCAGCAGGTCCCTGTCTTTCTCATTGATGACAAGGAATCTCATGGCCGTATCATACATGCGAAGGCCGCCTCTCTCTGAGGCTAAACTCCTTACGGCCTTACAGAGGGCAGTAATGGTCGGATAAGGGAAAACAGGCAGCACCACCTTTAGCTCCACGTAGTCATTCTCATTGATCGGGACATCCGACTCAAATTGGATGCCCGAACCGCTTATGACCACATCAACAAGCCTGTTGTGGTGGGTATCGCTCTTTCTGGCCTGGTAAAGGAGGTCTACGATCATGTCCAGCTTCTTGTTGATTATGCCCATAAAGATGCTTGTCTGGTCGCTTTCTGTCTGGATCGTCCGCTCTTTCAGGAAATATGACTCATTGATCTTGTCTGTAACCTGCGTTGCGTTATACCTTATGAAATCCTGGAGCCTTGAAAACTCGTCGGCGCTTATCTTCCTGAACTCGACAGGCAAGCGGTCGTGGATCCTGAAATATTCTCTTCTTTCAGTATCTGTCATATTCGCCGTCTTTCAGCATGCCGATAAAGCTGCCTGCTATTTCCGGATCAAACTGGCCGCCCTTGCAGCGGTCGATCTCGCCGAGGATCTCGCCCGTTACGAGGGCGTTTCTGTATGGCCTGTTCGTTGCCATGGCGTCGAATGTGTCGCAGACGGCCAGCACCCTTGAGCATAAGGGTATCTCGTCGCCGCGCAGGGCGTCGGGGTAGCCCCTGCCGTCATACCGCTCGTGGTGGTGCCGTATGATCCTGGCTTCATTTGAGAGTATCTCGAACCGGTTCATGATCTGCTCGCCGAACATTGAATGGCTTCTCATAACCGCGTATTCCTCGTCGGTCAGCTTGCCGGGCTTCAACAGGATGGCGTCGGGGATGCCGATCTTGCCAAGATCGTGGATGGGCCCGACAACCCGTATGACGTCTTTCTCGTAATCTGCCAGCCCGATCCTTTCCGCGAGCTGAAGGCTCATCTCGGTAACACGCTTGCAGTGGCCTTCCGTGTACAAGTCCCTCTTGTTTATGGCGGTGATAAGGGACCTCAGGGTATGTATCACGTTTTCAAAGAGGCTTTCGTAAAGCATCTTGTTCTCTATCTGCGTCGACGCCTTGTCGGCCACGAGCTTCATGAAGAAGACGTTGCTTTCCATCAGGTGGCCGCTATGCCTGCCGTTTTTGCAGTTTGCCATGATGAAACCGATGCATTCGTTCTTGATAATGAGAGGCAGGAATATCCTGTCATCCTTTATCACATGTTTCCTAAACGCCCTCGCGCCGTTGAAAAAATCGTCTGTGATAAAAACCTTCCGGTCATCAACGGCATCGCCGTTCTCCGAAAAACCTTTGTATAAGATCAGCTCCTTGCTGTCGCTGTCCACTATGTAGTAACCGCATGACCTTACGTCAAGAATCTCCTTCACCATCATAATGATCTTTTCATAGATATCATCGAAGATGCTCATCGAATTGAACTTATTCGATATGTGGTACATTGTCGTAAGCTCTTTGATCTTTTTCTGCAATTCCCTGTTCAGCATCTCTATCTTCTTCTTGTCTTCGAGGCTTGAGAGGATGTTCTCTTTTTCTATCAGGAGCTTCCTCTCCCTCAACACCCTCATCATGACCAGCATAAGCTTATCGAGCTCAAAGGGCTTGATAAGAAAATCGGAGGCGCCTTTTTTCATTGCATCGACTATAAAATTCGGATCATAGTAGCCGGTAGCCATGATGACCGCGGTAGCGGGCGTATTGATCTTGATCGTGTCTAAAAGCGTAATGCCGTTCACATCGGGCAGGTTCACATCGAGGATAACGATTTCTATGTCTTTTTTGCCAAGCGCTTCCAGGGCCTCGCTGCCGGTATAGGCCTTGTGGACGCGGCAGCCGTTGAGCGTTAAAAAATCGCCGAGGACTTCGATGATTTCGGGGCTGTCGTCAACCAAAAGTATTTTAGATCCATCAATCATGTAGCAGATACTTCCCTGTATCTTTGACGTTTACATATTTGCAGCACCCCTTAATCGATAAAGAGCCTGCTTTTCCGAAGCCTTTCGAGGTTCCTTATCTCGTTTACGAGATTCTCGGTGTGATTAAGGCTTTCTTCTTCCGCGCTGAATGTTTCTGCTTCGCCGGACTGTTGCTTGTACCGTTCGATCTCATTGTAAAAACTTTTCAGCTTGTCGAAAAGCTGCGCGTTGATGTTCTTCAGCTTTATTTTGTCCTTTGCATTTTTAACGACTACTTTAAGCTCCTCCATCCTGAACGGCTTCACGATATAGTCATATGCGCCTATTTTGATCGCCTCTACGGCGCTGTCGATAGAGGCGTAGCCGGTAATGATTATAAACTCGGTCATGTCCGTATCCTTCCGGATCGTCTTCATCAATTCTATGCCTGACATCTCAGGCATATTCAGGTCGGTGATAACAAGGTCATAAGGGTTCCGGTTGTGCCTCAGCAAAGCCTCTTTCCCGTTGTCAGCGCCCTCCGTTACATCGCCCCCGCCCTTGAGATATTCTTCGAGTATCTCCCTCAGGTCCTTATTGTCGTCTACTATCAGGATCCGTATGTTTTCATTGTTCTTATTCATACTTTCTGAGTTTTTCCGTCATCTGCTCCTCTATCCTTTCGAAAAGCATCCTTTTCATCCCTTCTTTTGAGATGACCACTTCGTCGTTCCTGGCAACCGTATCAGGCTCGTTGTCAACCTGCCTCACTTTTACCTTCATGTTCTTCATGTAGGTCCTGATTACGTTGCTTATCTGGTAGTCCGATATGGTCATATTGCTTTCCCTTATTACCTTATCGGACGATCTTGCATTTACTTAAGCAAATTGTTCTGCGGATTATGCCTTTTTATCGAAAAAGACCGGCATCGAGGGAAGCGGGAATTGAGGGGAATACCTTTTCATCGCCTTCTTGCTCCTCGATAGGTCCTCGAAATCCTTTATCAGCCTTTTTCGCTCATCTTCAAGCCTTTCTGCAATCTTTGTTTCCCGTAAAAGGTCCTCCTTTGCCTCTTCGATCCCAGCGAACAGGTTTTCCTTTTTCAGGCCTTCCAGCAGGGCCTCTCTCTCCATCAAATTCTCTATAAATGTATCCCCGTCCTCTTCCGAAAGGGCCCTTTTTGTCAGCTCCCGGAAGCTGTCTTTTATACGTGCGTCCTTTGTCCGCATCCTTTATCCTTTATCGAAGGATCGCAAAAATACTTAAATCAACAGGGGAGGCCAAATTCCCTTACAAGCTCCGTCAGTTCCCTGTCGTAAGGCATATGCTTTATAAGCGCCTGCGTGATTGCCACTGCCTCGTTATAGTTCTCCAGCTTGATCAGGAGGACGAGGAGGTTTCGCAGCGCCGTATAATTCTGATTGAGGGCGGTAACGGCAGATTTATAGTATGCGGCGGCGGCAGGATAGTCCCCTCTTTGAAAAGATATGACGCCGAGGTCATTATAGGCATAGGTATGTCTCGGCTGCAATCGAACAATCATTTTCAGCTCCGCCTCTGCCTCCTCCAACCGGCCGGTCACAATACAGAGCTGCGCCAGTTGATAGCGCGTGTCTGCATCGTCCGCGCCCAAAGCAATAGCGTGCGTTATCGCATCGATGGCCTCCGCGTACCTGCCGTCATTTTGAAGCTGGTTTGCCTGGGCGAGGCAGCCCTTTGCGCTCAGCATGTTATCGGGCACGATCTCTTTAAGCTTCTCGTTGAGCTCTCCTTTCATCTGGCAGGCCTCCCGGAACCCGGGCGATGCCGACAAGACGGATTCCAGGGATTCGCGCGCAAGCCGGTAATTGCCTCCGTTATATGCTGATTCTGCCAGGTACCATCTCACCCGCCAGTGATCGCACCCAAGCCGTATTGCCATTGCAAGCTCATTGCAGGCATCATCATATCTCTGCTTCGTTGAAAGCGTAAGGGCATACCATAGCCTGTAGTGCCCGCCGAGCCCGTAATTTTCCATCGCAAGGCTGTCTTCGCGGAGCCGCTGAATGGCGTACAGCTCTTCCCCGCTTGCCGAAGCGATCACCTTCTCCGCCTCAAAGGCCCCCTTTATCTCTGATAATATTCCGTTGAATAGCCTGCTTGCCGTGCACGACCGCAGCACGGGTGACTGGGCTATGTTAGCTCCTTCCGTATACGCTAAAAAGATATTCCCCATCACTGCAAAATTATAACCTTCATCGATTTCCAGTATAATTTCGCATAACTCCTGCAGCGAAGGATAACCGGTCAGGCTGGAATATTCCCGCTGATCGCCGGCAACGTGCTGGAAGTTGATCACATCGCCCATGAGAATAACCGCATCTTTTACTGAAAGGTCCCTGACAACTTTAAGCTCTTCTATGATCGGCGTGTTCTTCTCTGTCTTCTCCATTGCGCCCTTGCTGTAATGGGCGTCAAGCCACAGGACCGCCCTTCCTTTTGCGCGTTTAAGCATGTCCGGGAGCATGCTTGCCGAGTCGCCCTGATATAGATGGATATTTTCCCTGCCCCTAAACCGCTCTGCCGCCTTTTCATATAACTCCCCGCTCAGCTCTACCGTGCAGACATCGCTGAATATCCTCCCCGCCGCATCAGACGTATCGCCAAGATAGGTCCCGGTCTCAATGAAGCATTCCGCATTGCATATCAACTGGAGTTCTTTCAAAAAATCTGGGCGGATAGAGCCTCCGGTCTTGACGTATTTAAGCTGCAATTCTTTTTTCCCGTTGCCGGGGAAGCTATATTCACGTTCATAGCATGCGGCGGCCGCAGCCCCCCTTAACACCCCTGCCCTTTGAAGCTCTTCCATGATGAAAGGCATGACCTTCTGCGAAAGATGGATATTGTCCATGAAAAAGAGGGGGTCCGGAAGGCCGTCCTTATCAAGCAGCCTGCTGTAAACAGAGATGTACGTCGCCCCTATGCTTTCGCAGTATTTCCTGAGAAGGCCGTTGAATATTTTTGTCGCTTCATTCCTCTGCGCGCAGCTCCCATAGGTGGGATACGCGCCGTAAGACCAGTTCCCGAAGCTCGAAGGGGGGACGTTCCAGGCAATGAGCCGGTGCCCGTACCTTCCGACACGCTCGAAGATCCTTACATAGCTTTCAACGCAATCCTTCACCACTTCCGGAAGAGGCCTTCCCTGCAGCTCGGCCTGCCTCACCAGGTGGGTCCGGCAGTCGATCTCGCCAAAACATAACAGTACGCTGTCGCCCTTGTCGGCCTGCTCTTTTACGATACCTTCTATTACCGAAGCCTTCTTCATGACGTTGTAAGCCGTCTGCGGCCCAAGCCAGTATGTCCTGAAAAAAGGAAGGGTACCGCAATTATCTTTCACCTCATCAACGCCTGTGAAGACCGAAACGTGGCTGTCGCCTATGCAATGTATCAATGAATGATACCTCCTCCGCTTATCCTCGCCATGCTTTCCTGCGCCCGGCCATTGCCCGGCTCAAGCTTGAGGACCCGGCCGTAAAAAGCTACAGCCTCATCCGTTCTGCCCGCCTCACGGCATATATCGCCCAGGATAAAAAGGACCTCCATATCATCGGGATCGTCCTTCATGATCTCTTCGTAAGCCAGCATCGCCTTATCCGTTCTGCCGGTTTCAAGGTAGATGCCTGCAAGATTTCTCCTTGCCTCTATATTTTCGGGATCTATTCTGATCGATCTTTCGATGCACCCGACAGCGCTTCCGACCTCACCTGCGTAATAGTAGAGAACGCCGATGTCGTTGAATATCATGCTGTCGCCGGGATACAGATCGAGGAGCCCTTCAAGCGCGCGGGCCGCTTCCCCGTGTCTGCCCCGTGCCGAAAGCCCTTCAGCCTCCTTGTACACCGCCTTTTTCTCCTGTTCTTTTTTTCTTGTGCTCCGCTCTGTCGTTTCCATGCTAAAGAGGCTTACAGGGAGAGGCTGGCGCTCGACGATGTGCCTCGCCGCAACAAATTCATTATTCGGAGCCAGTTCGTTAAGCAGGATGAAATTCAGCGTGCACTCCCTTCCCGCTGTTGCCTGCTCCATCAGGCCGATGTTATGCCTGATCCCTTCAACGTCTCCGCCATGCTCCCGCAGGTAACGAAAAAACTCGGCGCATTTTTCCCTGTCGCCGAGCATGAAGAATGCTATCCCGATGTTGTTGATCGCCTCTATGCCCTTCGGCTTGTGTTCAAGCGCCCTCTGGTACTCGATCGCGGCAAGAAGCGGCTGGGGGACCTTCGCCATCATGTGAGCATTGCCAAGATCAACATAAGCGCTGTACAGCGCCGGGCGCTTGTCTCTGCAGAGAAGGAGCTCCGGGTATAGGTCAAGGATGGTATATTGCGACCGCATCTTCCGGAGCATCCTGTTTGTCTCGGAGACCGTAATGTCGATCCGGGAGCTCCCCGTCGATGCCCCCTTTTCATGAACGCGGTATTTAATAAGCTTCTCGTCGACGAACCTGAAATTTAAAAAAGGAGCCGACTTCAGCCAGAAGTGAAAGTCGCCGCAGTACCACTGCTCGAATCCTCCCATACGGCCGATGCATTCTCTCTTCATCAATACCGTTGGATGGGCAATAAGGTTGACGCTGAATAAAGTCCGCGGAAGGGTCAGCATGTTGAACGTCGTCGACGCTTTGCATTTGAAATCCCCGGGGATGATGCCCCCCTTACCGTCTATAAAATAGAGGTCGGAAAATACGATATCGACTGACGGGTCATGCATGAACTCCCTTTCCTGCCTCTCGACCTTGTTTGGCATAAAGACGTCATCGCCTCCGACAAAATTCACCAGCTCCCCGCACGTCAGGTCGAGGGAGCGCCGGATCAATTCGTCGAACCTGTTGTCCTTGCCTATGTTCTCCTGCCGGACGTACCGGAGCCGTTGGTCGCCGAGAAACCCGCTTACCACTTCCCCGGTATTATCCGTAGACCCGTCATCGAGGATAAGAAACTCAAGGTCTTTGAAGCTCTGGTCCAGCACCGATGGGATAAGCTCCTTAAGATAATTACCGTAATTATAGACGTAGGATATAATGCTTACCCTGGGCCTTCTTCCCGCGAGCCGGATGTCCGGAGCCTCCCCGGTGCGCTGGCAACGGCAAGAAAGCTCCAGCTTGCCAGGCCGCCGCCTTCTTATCATCTCTTCAAAAATGTGATCGAACCTCTTCTCCCACGTGTGGTCCTGCAAGGCTCTCCTGTATCCCGCTTCGGCTATCTTTTCCCTTTCCTGTTCGTGCTCCAGGTAATATTCGATCTTTTCCGCCAGGTCTTCCCTTCCATGGTAGAAGACGATCTCGTCTCCGGCCCTGAAAAAATCTCCGATCCTCTTGTCGTAGTTGGTGAGCTGAAAGGCCCTGCAGGCGGCATACTCGAAGGTCCTCCCCTTTATCTGCGGCGTCTTGCCGTCCGCGGAACACCACGCCATTGCGAGGACTATCCTTGAAGCGCTGAAGACGTCGATGATCTTGTGGTGCGGGAGGAAGCCGTGGGCTATATCCCTTAGCTGCGGGAACTGCTCCCACCCGCTGCCCCACACCCTGATGCTGACGCCCTCTTCCTTTAGAAACGTTACAAGCTCCGGCCTGCCCCTGTAGGGCTGGCCCACAAATGTGACATCGTATCGTTTTTTTTCCTCAACGGGATAATAAATGTCGGGGTTGCACCCCCACTGGGTAAGTATCACGCCGTCGCAGCCGCGCCTTCTGAATTCCCGGTATGCCTCCTCGCATGTCGTGAGCGCAAAATCGTAGTGGCCGGCATACTGTATGGAATGGTTGAACCTCCAGTCGTCGTCGCTGAAAAGGATCAGGGAAGTGCTTGTCGTTTCATCGCGCACGTAGTCGGCGAATTCCCTGTCAAGCTCGTCCTCCACGAGCCCGTGAAAGAAAACCTCCGGCTTTTCCTTTTCGATCAGGGCCTTCAGCTTTTCGTGCATCCCTGCGCGCCCGAGCCTTTTCGCCTCGCCCCAGAACTCGAAGTCTATTATCTCGTGCCCGAGCTTCAGAAGCGGCGCGCGTATGTTATGGTAGCCGTAGCTTCCTGCCTTGTTCGGGGTGTCGGTCTCCGGAAAGAACAACAGTATCTTCATCGTCCGTCTCCTTCAGTTTATAAGGACCGGGCAGAACCCGGACAGGGGCCGGCCGGCAAAAAGCTGGTGCAAAAGGTCAGAAAGGCGGTGGTGGTAGGTATGGCATGAATATATCTTCCTGAGGGCTTTTGCCATATAGGGGGTCCGCTCTTCAGGGTTGCGTACGAAATGGTTCACCCGCTCGATGTATTCATCGGGAGAACTGCAGGTGACGAGCTCCGTCTCATCAAAGAAATCGCGCACCCTCCTGGGATTGTCGCATACCTGGAAACCCCCGCAGGCGATGGAATTGAATACCCTCTCGTTGCAGCTGAATCCGTCTACCTCAAAAAAGAGGTGTATGTTCAGGCTTACCGCATGCGACGAATAGAGGTATGGGGCCTTTGCGTTAAATTCATCAACCGGTATAATGCCGTTATCCATCCAGCGCATCCCCGATTTCGACCAGTCCGGGCCGATGACCGTATGGGTGTGATGCCTGAGCACCTTTCCAAGGTAAGCCTCTATCCTTGCAGCCTTTTCACAGTATGTCCCTATGAATATGACGTCCCTGTCGATGCCGGCCTTAACAGGAAAATGATATTTTATGTTTGCCGCCCACGGGAATGTCATGACGGGCATTCCGAAATCCCTCGCGTATCCTGACATGAACTTCTTGTTTCCTTCAGCGGAAAATTCGGACAGCACGAGCGCTATGTATTTCCTGAATTTTTCCAGGACCGCTTTTTCCTTTTCGTCCACCTGCTTCGCGAGATCAGGCGCAGGCGTTTCGTCGTAATACTGGCCGATAAGCACTACTTTGCACCTTTTTGACCTGATCAATGGCTCCAGCTCGTTGAGGAACGGGGCGATCGTGATCACTATCAGGCTCTCCACGTCTTTCAGCCGCTTTGCAATTTCCCGCTCTCTTTCCTTGTGGAAAACGAAAAAGGGTATCCCGAGCGATGCCGATGCGTCTGCCAGCCCATATAGCTGGAGATTTCTCGCATACTGGTTCCATCCGTAGAAACAGATGCCAGGGGAGCTGCGCTGCCATTCCTCGAAAGAAGGCAGAGACTGCAGGCCGGAGAACATATCCGTTATGCCGGCGAGGCCATACCTGTTTGCCGAGATATTCCGGGTGTCATTGTCTTCCACGTTTCCTGCCCCACTCCTTAACGGTTTTGATGACATGGTCCTGCTCGTCCTTTCTGAGGCCGTTGTAAAGCGGCAGGAGCACAACGGCATCCCTTGCGCGCTCGCTTGCCTCAAGCCGCCACCCTATATCGCTGTACGGCGGTTCCTGGTGGGCGTTCATAATGCCCCTCCGCGTCGTTATGCCATTGTCCAAGAGCTTCTGCATGAACGACACCTGCTCCACGCCGCTGCACCCTTCGATCATCAGCGGATAGCTCTGCCTGTTCGTCCTCGTATATTCCCTGTCCACGGGGATCACGAAGCCGTCGAGCTGCCCCAGCGCCCTGTTATACTCTTCCGCAAGCCTTCGGCGCTCATCGGTAATCCCGTCGATCTTTTTCAGCTGCTCTATCCCTATGGCCGCCTGTATGTCGGTCATCCGGTAGTTAAAGGCGGTCATCGCGTACTCTTCGAATATTACGCTGTCCGCGCTGTGGCGTGCAGCATCGGAGACGGTCATTCCGTGGTGCCTGAGAAGCCTGAACTTCGCGTCCAGCCCGGGGTCCCTTGTCGTTATCATGCCTCCTTCGCCCGTGGTAATCACCTTTCTCGGGTGAAAGCTGAAGCAGGCGACGCCGCCGTGCGGCCTGCCTATCTTCTCCCAGCTTTTCCCGCCGTCAAAAGAGATCTCGCTGCCTATGGCGCACGCAGCATCTTCTATCACCCTGACGTTGAACCTCTCCGCGATGCCCTTTATCCTCTCCATATCGCACGGCATGCCCATCTGGTGCACTGCAAGCACGGCAGCGACCCTGCCGGCGCTGCCCGGCCCTCTCCCCCCTGGCCCAAAAAAATGGCAAAAGGGCGAGCCTTCCCCCGCGAGGGAATCTGTTTTCCTGTAATAAAGGGCGTTGCCGCGCGCCTCGCATTCTTCTGCGAGAAACCTCTCCAGCGCCCCGGGGTCCATATTATACGTCGATGGGTCGATGTCGATAAAAACCGGCTCGGCGCAGCAGTGGCGCACCGCATTTGCGGTGGCGATAAAGGAGTGGCTCACCGTCACCACGACGTCTCCCGGCTGCACGCCGACGGCAAGCAGGGCCATGTGAAGCGCTGCGGTACAGTTCGATACCGCGCAGGCATGTTCTGCCCCCACGTACCGCGCAAAGGCATCCTCGAATTCCTTTACCTTCGGGCCCTGGGTTACCCACCCCGAGAGTACGGCGCTGCTTGCTGCCCTTGCCTCCTCTTCCGACAGGAAAGGCTTTGTTATGGGTATCAATGCAGCCTCCCGTGCCCGTTCTTTGAAGCGTTCCAGCGTTCGTAGGCCTCTTTCTGCAGGGCCAGCAGCTTTTCATCGCTTACAAGGGTAAGGTTCGCAGGCACCGAGTAGTACCAGTAGAATGACGTAAAATCATCAGGCGGGCAGCGAAAGGCGTTTCTCTCTTTGGCAATATCAAAGCATTCAGTTCCAGGGAAAGGCACCAGTATGGAGAACTGGACCTGGTCGAGGTCAAGGTCGATGGAAAATCGGATCGTCTCTTCTATCGTCTCCTCTGTCTCGCCGTCATATCCGATGATGAAGCTGCCGTGCGTCTCTATGCCCGCCGCTTTTGTCATGGCGAGCGCCTTCCTGATCGAACTGACCGTTATCCCCTTCTGCATCTTTTTGAGCACCATGTCGTTCCCTGATTCAAGGCCGAAGGAAAGGCAGTAGCACCCTGCCTTTTTAAGCCAGTATAAGCGGTCCTCGGAGATCGTGTTGGCCCGCGAAGAGCAGAAGATCCTTATCTCGTAGGGCAGTTCGCTGATCCTCCGGCATATCTCGATCGTCCTTTCCCTCTGGAGCGTGAAGGTGTCGTCTACGAAGACGAAGTTCTTTATCCCGTATTCCTCGACACATTCGCATATCTCTTGGATGACATTTTCCGGCGAACGGAACCTGGTCGTCCTCTTCCACGTCGTCTGGGAGCCGCAGAACGTGCATGCGAACGGGCATCCCCTGCTTGTCGTAAGTATGGTATAAGGCTCTTCGCCGAATTTCGTCTTGTCCAGGTAGCGATCCATGGGAAAGAGCGATCTCGCAGGCAGGGGATAACGGTCGAGGTCTTTCTCAAAAGGGCGGTCATTCCCCCTGACCACATTGCCTTCCCTGTCCAGAAAAGCGGCGCCGTCGATGCTGCCATGTCGCGCGATGCCTTCCTGCGTTGCCTCGGCCACGTCAAGGGCGCTCTTTTCCCCCTCGCCGAATATAACGTAATCAAGGCATCCCTTGTTTGCCAGGAGGGTCTCTTCCGGCATGGCGCTCGCATGCGGGCCGCCAAGGATCGTGCAGATCCTTTCGTTGTTCATCTTCACCTGCCTTATAATATGCAGGGCGCTATGGATGATCGGCGTCGTAGCCGTTACCCCGACTATCTCCGGGTCTGCTGCGAGCGCCGCAGATACTGCCTCATCCGGGCTCATATCAAGGGCTTCAGCATCTACCACATTCACGGCATGTCCGTTCAGGATAAGATAGGCCGCAATATAGGAGAGCCCCAGGGGGAGGCGCTTTATGACTGCCCTTTGAAACTTGGAATATACGGAACCGCTTGGAGGGTTGATCAAAGTTACTCTCATCTTATAAAACCGCGCCTTCTTTTCCGGAAGTCTCCCTCTGCCACCACTCCACAAGCTGAGCCAGGCCTTCTCTCAGGTTGACGCGGGGCTCGTATCCGAGAATCTCCTTTGCCCTGCCGATATCGGCGAGCCTCCTCGATACGGGGTTCACCCTTCTTTCCGGCCCGTATTCCGGGCTCATCCGGGAACCCATCGCGTCAAGCAGCGTGCGGGCAAGCTCGTTAAGGCTCGTTTCAACGCCGCTGGCGATATTGAGCACAAGGTCTGTTGCGTTGCTCTGCGCTGCGAGTATGTTGGCCCGCGCAACGTCTTCCACATATACAAAATCCATCGTCTGCAAGCCGTCCCCGAGGATAAGCGGCGGCAGGCCGGATGCGATCCGCTCCATCCACCGTATCAGCACCTCCGTATAGACGCCGTACACGTCCATCCTCGGCCCGTACACATTGAAATAGCGCAGGCCCACATAGCCGAGGCCGTACATCTCGTGGAAACTTCTGAGCAGCCCCTCGTTGAATGCCTTGGCGGCGCCGTATAACGTCCTGTTGTTATAGGGATGGTGGCCTTCGCCGGTGGGGAATGTCTCCGCGAGCCCGTATATCGATGCGGACGATGCGGCGACCACCTTTTTTACGCCGGTCATCACGGCAGCCTCCAGGACATTGAATGTGCCGTCTGCCATCACCTCCAGGGCCAGCCGCGGCTCCTCGGCGCACTGGGTAATGCGGATCGCCGCCTGGTGGAATACGACATCTATGCCTTCCATTGCCTTTACCAGGTGCTCCCCATCCCTGATATCGCCTTCTATGATCGTAACAGGGCCGTTTGCAACGGCCCACTCAAGGTTTTCATGCCTCCCTCTTACAAAATTATCAAAGACCACTATCTCCCGGCAGTTGAAATGCCTCTTTTCCTGTACCAGCAAATCTGCGATGTGAGACCCGATCAGCCCCGCTCCCCCTGTTATCAGAAAACGGCTCCCTCGCTTCATCCACGTCCCTCCGTTGTTATTTCTTTCTCAGCGCCAGGAATATGGTCCTGCTGATATCCCGGCAGTCCTGCCTCTTTAATGCCATCTGTGCGGCGATCTCATTTATCCTCGCCTCATATTTTGGCTCCTCCGGCGCTACGAGCAGCGGATGAACCACGCGCGCAATAAGATCATAGGTTCCAAAATGCAGCCTCTTCTCGATCGTGAAGAACTTTTTTAAATAGGCCGTAAGCTTTTTCTCATCGAAATCAAGGTTGTGCCACACGGGCGGCATCGCGTCGAGGCCAATGGACCCCCTCGCCTCATTTAAACGCCTTCTGCCGTCTTGAGACCCTTCGATAAAAAGAAAGAGGCCTCCCTCTTTTATTACCGAAGCGATATTCCCTATGGCCTTTTTCTGATCCTTCCAGCTTGTGAGGTTAATAAGGCAACGCTCTGAGATCGCTACGTCGAATGTCCCGTAGCCGGAAGGGCTGAGATCCATAACATCGCACACCCCGAACGCAATTCGGGGAGATGCAGCCCGGGCACGCTCGATCATGGCCTTGCTGTAGTCAATGCCTGTAACCTCCTTTACGAGAGGGGCTATCAGTCCTGTCGTATGCCCGTTGCCGCAGCCAATATCGATCACCCTGGCCTCCCTGTCCAGGAAGGCCTTTATGTATTCGATCTCAAGCCACCGCTGCCATATATCCCTGTGGGTAATTTCGTTCTCCCCTCTTCCCTCCTGTGCCCGTTCCTCCCAGAACTCTTTGATCTTTTTTTCCGGGAATCCCTGCCGCATTATTTACCGCCCTTTTGAAATGATATTATCTTATCCGCCACGAACGCCTGCTGCTCAGCGGACAGCTCAGGGTACATCGGCAGCGAAAGGGTCTCCCGCGATACCTGCTCCGTCACCGGCAGGTCGCCTTCACGGTATCCGTTGATCGCATACGCCTTTTGAAGATGGACGGGTACCGGGTAATGGATATTTGTCTGCACCTGATTCTCCTGGAGGTGTTTCTGCAGGCCGTCCCGGTCTGACGCCCGTATTGCATAGACATGGTATACGTGCTCTGTGGAAGGAACCGCTGCCGGCATCTTCATGCCTGCCCCTTCAAGGAGGCGTCCATACGTTGCGGCGCGTTCCTTTCGGAGCGCCGTCCATTGTTCAAGATACCTTAGCTTGACCCTCAGTATGGCGCCCTGTATCCCTTCCATGCGGTAGTTGAACCCTCTCAGCACGTGGTGGTACTTCTCGGCCTGCCCCCAATCGCGCAGCATCCTGATCGTGCGGTCGTAAGCAGGGCTGTTCGTTACGACGATCCCTCCTTCTCCGTACGCGCCGAGGTTTTTCCCCGGATAGAAGCTGAAGCAGCCCATGTCGCCTATCCCGCCGGCCTTTCTTCCCTTATATTCCGCTCCGTGCGCCTGTGCGGCATCTTCGATCACGATCAGGCCATGCCTTCTCGCGATAGCGACGATGGGGTCCATATCCGCCGGCTGTCCGTGGATGTGGACCGGCAGGATCGCTTTTGTCCTTCCTGTGACCTTTTCCTCGATCCGGCTTGCGTCCATCGTATATGACAGCGGATCGATATCAACGAACACCGGGGTTGCGCCCGTGTACAGGATCGCCGCCGTTGTTGCCACGAACGTGAACGATACGGTAATTACCTCATCGCCCGGCCCTATGCCCGCCGCGAGCAGCGCAAGGTGAAGGGCGCTCGTGCCTGAGTTTACCGCAACGGCATGGCTCGTCCCGCAAAATGCGGCAAACTCTTTCTCGAAGGCCGCAACCTCGCTCCCCAGGACAAACTGGCCGCTGTCGAGCGTTCTCATGACTGCTTCGTTGATCTCATCTTTTATTGAGCCGTACTGGGTTCTCAGATCGACAAAAGGTATCATGCGGCCACCCTTCCCTTGTAAAGCTCCAGGGGACGGCCGTGCTCCTTCATCGATTCCGTGGCCGCCTCAAGTATCCTCACGATCCTCAGCCCTGCGGCGCCGTCCGTTACCGGCTTCTTCTTCTCCTCGATGCACTGGAGAAAATGGACCGCCTCCAGCTTCAGCGCCTCCGCGGTATCGAGCTTTGGCGCCCACATATCGCCTGTCCGGTATCCTATCATCTCTTTGTAGACCCCTTCCCCGTTATTGCCGAGGGTGATGCCTTTGTCGTAGATCTTTATCTTCTCGCTGGGCTCAAGGTCATCATAGACGATCATCTTCTTGTCGCCGCCTATCAGGGTGCTGCGCACCTTTACGGGCGCAAGCCAGTTCACGTGGATATGGGCGATCACCCTGCTGTCGAAGAAAAGCGTAAGGTAGGCAATATCTTCCGGCTTCCCCGTGACGTGGCTTATGCCTGTTGCCGACACTGCCACAGGCTCCATTCCCAGCACATAATCCATAATGGACAGGTCGTGGACAGCAAGGTCCCATATGACGTTTACGTCGTGCTGGAACAGGCCGAGGTTGACCCTCACCGAATCGTAGTAATAGACCTCGCCGACGCCGTTTGTGTCCACCAGGTCTTTGATCTTGCGGACAGCGCCGGTATAGAGAAATGTATGGTCTACCATGAGGGTGAGGCTGCGTTTTTCTGCCTCGTCGATCAACCGGGCGCCCTGCTCGGATGTCATGGTAAGGGGCTTTTCGACAAGGACGTGCTTCCCGGCCTTCAATGATTCCATTGCAAGCTCGTAATGGGACGATACGGGCGTTGCAATCGCTATCGCGTCTATTCCCTTGTGGTCCATAAGCTCCCTGAAATCATTTGTCGTTTCTACCCCGGGATACCGCAGCTGTGCGCTTTTCAACCTCTCCGGGCGGGCGTCGCAGATAGCCAGGACCTTCGACTTTTGCAGTTCTGAAAAATTCCTCACCAAATTTGGCCCCCAATAGCCAAAACCGATCACTCCTATGCCGATCATTTCATCTCCTCCTTTTCGCGTATATCTCCTGTAACTCTGAAAGGCACCCCTACCACGATGGCATGGTCAGGGACGTCCCCGGTCACCACCGCGCCCGCGCCGACCATGGCATATTCGCCTACAACAACCCCGCACATGATGACCGCGCCGCTCCCTATGGATGCCCCGCATTTTATCCTTGTAGGCACAACCGCCCAGTCCTCCTCTGTCTGAAGAGCTCCCCCGTTTGAGGCGCGCGGGTAGCGGTCATTGATGAACATTACCCCGTGCCCCACAAATACCTCGTCCTCGATGATAACGCCTTCGCAGATAAAGGTGTGGGACGATATCTTGCATGTGCTGCCTATAACGGCATTTTTCTGTATTTCCACGAAGGCGCCTATTTTGGTAAAGTCACCAATTTGACACCCGTAGAGGTTGACAAGCTCAGGGTGGTGTATCTTCACCCCTGGGCCAAGCCTTACATCCGGCGCTATCGGCATCTGTAAGCAGCCCCCTGCCTGCTGGCCAGGCCCCCCGTGGAAAAGGGGCCTCTTTGCTTAAATGGCGGAATATAATGGTAATTTAATGTCGCAGCCTGCGATGGGAAGGGCGCATAAGGGCAGAGGCGGGAATGTCTCTTAACATTTTGGAGCTGACAACCTGTGTTTGCACCCCTGTATATGGATTGGACCATACAGGGTTTTAATGCAAATATTATACCCAGGAGTTCTTTTGGGGGGGGTAGCCTTGCGGATTGCTGCCCGATAAAGATTTTTTCCTCTCGGACTCATAGGCGGCATTAAACCCATCGGATATTTCGGAGAGGATCTTCCTGCATTCCTCAACGGGCTTTGCATCAAGGCTCCTGTGGACTTCCCTCAGCCTTTTCATAAGATACTCATATACGAGGGAGAGATTGTGGGGGATCTCCCCGTAGGACATATCGAGCGAGCTGTTCAGCACCTCGATGGCGGTCACAACCTTGGAGAGCTCTTCGTATTTTTTTCCGTATTCCTTTCGTTCGATATATTGCTTTATGAGGTCAAGCTTGGCCAGGATCGCATCAAAGACCTTTATAAGCAGCTTTCCTTTATCTTCTTCGTCAACGATAGTGTTCGCATCGGCATAGGCATTATATCCCTTCACGTTCATCCTCTTTCCTCTTAACTTCCGCTTTTCGCATTGGTCATGTAATTTATCTGCTGCGTGAGCCAGTTCCTCGTCATGTTCGAACTTGATATAAGGACCTCCAGGGCGGCGTACCTCTTTTCGAGCACAGCCCGCTGCCGCTCGAACCTCTCCTCGATCTCCGCTATCTTCGCATCGATCCTGGTGATATTATCCTGTATAGAGTCTTTCACCGAGGTAAGCGTGCCGGTATAGGGGTCAACATACATATCAAGGGTATCGTAGAGGGCATCGCTCATCGCCTTCAGCACGTTCATCGCTTCGCTCCTGCTCGAAGAAAGCGCATTTGCGAGCGTCGTCGTATTGACAGAGATCGTCCCATCAGACTGGAAGTTTATCCCAAGGTCCGACGGGGTTTTGTATTTCGTGTTCCCGCTCACTTCCGTATAGATGGCAGAGACAATATTATTTCTTACGAGGGAAAGGTTGATATCCCCTTTGAGGGCCTTATCCGTTCCTTCTACGTACGTGTTCTGGTCTTTGATAAAATTGAGGGCCGAATTCATATCGCCGGCAAGAAGGGAGAATTTTTCTGCTATCTGGGCATTATCCTGGGCAATCCGTAGCTCAATAGGGCTGTCTGTGTTTGTGCCCACGAGGTTGAGGGTCACGCCTTCGATAACATCCGTAACCGTATTGGTGGAGGAGCTGACGGTAAACATGTTGTCGATCGTCAGCGAGGCGTTCTGCCCGGCCTGGACGGTATTTTTTCTTGTCCCTGCCAGTATGCCGGCTGCCTCAAGGATGTTGTTCGCATCCTCAAGGTCGCTGACATCCACATTGGTCAGCTTCAGCCTGTACGAAGTAACGCCGTCCTCAACTACCTCTTCGGCAGATGCCGTAACGCCCGTCGGCGCGGCCGTATTGATCGCGGTTACTATTGCGTCGATGGAATCTGACGCAAGGTCTACCGCAACGTCCGTCCACAGGTCATCCGTTCCCCTGATGCGTATTGTCCCGCTCTGGGGCGCAGATAATCCCAGCAGCGTGCCCATAGCGGTCGTTGTATCCGAGTAGAGGTCGCTCACTGCATCGGACCCTGAGGCGTGGGCAAGCTGTTCGGCGCCCGTATGCAGGTTCAACGATTCCAGGAGATTGGACCCTGAACCGTTCTTAAGGGACATCCCATCGGTCCCTTCGGTATCTGACTGGAGGATAAGGCGATACTCTGCGTCGGAGACAAAGAGGACCGATGCGGTAACGCCTGCGGCCGCATCGTTGATCCTGCTTGCCACATTCATTAAGGTATCCGTTGCCTCTATTGCCACCGCCTCGCCGTTCACTACGATATCCCCGGAAAACCCGAGGGCAGCGTCGTATGAAGCAAACGCGTCGGATGCTATCTTTTCAGCCTTTGCGAGGGCCGTAACCTCCAGGTAGTAATTGGCAGGGCCGTTTACCGTGCCCAGCGATATGTTCATGACGTTGGCAGGGGCAACAGACGAATCAGAGGAGTAAAGGCTTGTCGAATAAAGTTGATACCCGGCGTCGTCGGCGAGCTCGCTTGCTTCGATCCGCCCCGTAATGACCGAAAGGTAGGTGTTGAAGGATTGCCACGCCGACAGCTTCGCCTCGTATTCGCTCTTGCGGTTATTGTATGACGCCAGGGCAAGGGTCTTCTGGGAATCGATCGTATCGGTTATGATCTGGGTCCAGTCGATATCGCTCGAAAGGCCCACCATGGAAATAGTTCCAGCCATCTTTATATATTCCTTTCAAATATCATGCCAAGGTATTGGGTAAACTTCTTTACAAAGCTTAAAAATTCAGCTGAAGGGACTTGCCGGATGACCCTTTGCGAGCCCTCTTCCATCACCGAAACGACCACCTTTTTTATGTCGTTGTCATAATACATCCTGAGCTGTTTTGACGCCCCAAGCTGCCTCGTGATCTCCTCAATGGCCTTCCGTATCTCTTCGTTCGCCGGCTCCTGGCGCACTTCCGGCTTTTTGATATTGGAAACCACAGGCCTTTTCAGCTCAACCTTCTTTTCCGGAAGGCTGACTTTAACAAATGCCTTGCTGATCGCCTCTTTTAAAGCTCCTATCTCCATTGCCAGCCCCTATGGGGCATCGCCCCCTCCCGGCCGGGAGGGGGCGATGTTGTCCATTATTTCAATAGTGACAGCACAAGCTGTGGAACCTGGTTTGCCTGTGCGAGCATTGCGATGCCTGACTGGCTTATGACCTGGAACTTTGTAAATTCGGACATTTCCAGGGCAAAGTCAGCATCCTTGATGGTTGCATTCGCTGCCCTCGTGTTTTCGTACATGGACTCGAGGTTTGCCACGTGGTAGCTGATCTGGTTCATTGCGGCGCCGAGCTTGCCTCTTTCAGTTGTGAGGTTGCCTATTGCAGTATCAACGGTATCAAGGTAGGTCTGCGCATTGGCTGCCGAAGATAAGTCGCCGCTCAGATTAAGGACATCAGTGGAGTTGTAAGCGAAGTTCTTGATGCTTGCGCTGATCCTGTTGTATGTCTGGTTCTCGTCGCCGACCTGGTAGGTGAATGAAGATGAGCCGACGCTTACCGAGAAGCCGTTTGCAGAAGCAACAGAGGCGACGCTGGCGTTGATCGTTACCTTAACCCCTAAGGTGCTGAAGTTTGCCGTAGCCTGGCCCATATCTGACGGTCTCGTTACGGTAACTGTCTGTGTTGTAGAACCGTTGTAGAGGCTCAGGGTCGTTGTTGCGCCCGCGGAGATGGTGAGTGTGAAGTTCGTTGCCGCAGCGAGGGCAGCGCCTGAAACGTCGACGTCTTCAATGCCATATGTAGTTGACAGTGATGCGCCGTAGCCATTGATCGTGTTCGCTCCGGCGAGGACTGCCGTGGACCCGAATTTCGTGTTCGATGCAATCTTGGTGATCTCTGCCTCGAGGTTTGTCCTTTCCTGGTCGAGTGCGGTCCTGTCTGTCGTGTTGCTCGATGCAGACTGCGTTGCCAGCTCTTTGAGCCTTATCAGGATGTTGGATATCTGCTCGATGCCGCCCTCAGCGGTCTGCAGCATTGCAAGGCCCTGGTTGCCGTTGTCGATCGCCTTTGCCAAGCTTACATACTTCGCGTTCATTTTTGTAGAAATAGCCACGCCTGCCGCGTCATCGGATGCCTTGTTGATCTTGTAGCCGCTTGACAGCCTCTCGAGGGATTTTGCCATTCCGGCGTTCGCCACGCCCAGCCATCTCTGTGTGTTTAATGCCGATACGTTTGTTGCAATTCTAAAAGCCATATTGAACCTCCATGTTTTTTATTTTTTTGGCATCATGCCTTTTTTTTGGGATACAATATATTTTGCACCTCCCTTCGATCCCATAAACCAATTATCGGCAGGTCCTTTAAAATCTTAAGCGTCGGTTGTATAAAGATGTAATATTATCCGCTGATCGTAAGAAGGTGGGAGATGGCGGATTCAAAGATATCCAGCGCCTGGTATTCTTCAAGGAGAGCGAACCGCTCCCTGGTCGTGTCAAGGCCGTCGGGAAAATCCTTCGGCAGCAATGACAGCCCGGACTGGATCAGGCGGTAATAATCATTGATTGCCGCCATGTTGAGCTTCCTGCATCCTATGAGGAACATGCCTGCCAGTACGTCGATGTCCCCGGCATGGCCGTTGAGCTTCTCGTGCTCCATGAGGGCGCCTTCAAGGTCGTCTCTCCTTATGTTCAGGATAAATATCCGCTTCCGCAGGAAAGAGTCCTCGCCGGAGCATTCGAGGCCTTTGCGGCATGACTCGATGGCCCCTTCGATATCGCCGCTTTTCTCCTTGGCAAGCGACAGGTAATGGTAGGTCTCGTCATTTCCCGGATCAATGGCAAGCGCTTCCCTGAAGCACTGCCCTGCCGTCCGGTAATCGCGGGTAAAAAGCGACGATATGCCGAGATATCTGAAAAGGTTCAGCCTCGTTGTTCTTACATCGACAGGGACGAACTCGTTGTTGAATGACGCCTTTCGAACAGGCAGGAGAAGGTTGTACGACTCCTCGTACCTTTTCAATTTAAAATACAGCTCCCCCAGGGTAAACGTGATGAGGCTGGAGCTATTGAACATGGACAGGCGCTTCGACAGGAGAGAGACCGCTTCCTGCTCTCTGCCAAGCTCGCACAGTATGGCCGCCATATCGAGGAGGGCAACGACCATTACCTCGGGGTCGTCGTATCCGGCGCCGAGGCCTATCACCCTTTCCAGGCATGCCAGGGAGTGCTCCCTTTCCCCGAGCCCCTTAAGGGTCCGCCCGAGGAAAAAAAGGGCATAGAAATTCTCAGGGTCTTCCTCGATCTCAAGCTCGTGGAGCCTTTTATTCCGTTCGAGTTTTTTTCTGAGAAGCTCCTTTTCCTGATACCCGTAGTGCTTTATCTTTGCGTCGCAAAGGGCTACCGGGACGTTCTTCTTCTTCAGGGCGATCGATATCTGCTCATGGACCCTTCCGGTAAATTGAAGCCCCTTGATGTTAGGAAATATCCTGAGCTGGATGGCCTCTGAAACGTTGTCGCTTTCAATATTGACAAGCTTCAGGAATGCGGCCTTCCCGCAGTTGTTTTTTATATGCTCTTTAATGGCGCCGTGATATTCTTTCTCCAGCACGTCGTCTGCGTCAAGCCAGAGAATATAATCTCCTGTGGCGTGCCGGATCGACTCGTTGCGGGCAGCAGAGAAATCATCGCACCATTCAAACCTGTAAACCTTCGCGCCTGATCGCTCCGCTATCCCGACCGTCCTGTCTGAAGAGCCCGTGTCAACGATGATGATCTCGTCGGCGAGCCCTTTGACCGATTCGAGAAGCAGGGGGAGGCTTTTCTCTTCATCTTTGACTATCATGCACACCGATATGGCAGGATCTTTTGGCACGCTATTCCTCTGCCCGTTTCGCCGTAAACGGGACTGAAACGCCGTAGGCCTCGTTCTGAAGAACGGTCTGGGCAAAAATACCGCTTTCCGTATTGATCACAAGGGGGGACCTGAGATTTACGGCAAGCGCCTGTTCCCCTGGCCTGACGATGCACATCACCGCAACGCTCCCGAGGGACCTTTCGCTGAGGTTCAGGCTTCGCATCGCAGCGTCCTCTATCTCAAAGGTATAGTCCTCGACTATGAAAAAGGGGTTTACCACCACGAAAGAGACCGGGGCATCGGTGCACGAAAGGAAGCGGAAAGGCGACGATTCGCCAAAGGCATCCTGGAGAAGATAGTTCTCATACTCTTCAAACCCAATTATTCTGCCTTTCAATCTGATGTCACCCATTGCTTCCACCCAGTAGTCCTTTTACTTTCTCAAGATCGTGCAGGGCCGAACCCTTGTTTGCCGCCTCTATCTCGGAAAGGAGCTCCTCCCTCAGGATCGTGTAGCCCTTCGGCGCCTCTATCCCCAGCCGGATCTTCCCTTTGTCTGCTTCGATGACAACGATCCGGATGTCGCCGTCTTTTCCTTTGATCAGGATCCCTTCATTCTTCTTTCTGGACAGGACAAGCATTCATTCCCTTATTTAAGGTAATTCAATATCGACAGCTCCTGTACCCTCGCCATGCTGTAGAGCAGGCCCTGGTATGTCGTTGTAAGGGTATTGAAATCGGCTATCGCCTGCGTGATATCAGTTTCGACCATGCCCGATACCGTCTGCGTGAGGTTGTTGCTCTTGACCTCGTTGTCTGCAAGCAGGTCCTCGATCCTCTTCATATATGTTCCGACATAGGCCAGGTTGTCCTCCGTTGCAGAAAGCGCCTCGTCGATATCGTCCATTGCGCTTTGGATCCCTGACCGGTCATTTGTTTCAAGGGCTTCCTTGAACGTCTTCAGCGAAGAAAAGATGTCGGTATCAGCGTTGAACACCCTCTCCCCTGAGATGCCGGCGTTCTCCTTGGTGGTATTATCGACATACACGGAAGACACGTCGCTTGTACCGCTGTAGGTAACATTATAATCAGCGTCGAGCGCGAAGGGAACGCTGTTAGCGCGCTGGCCGCCGAATATGTATGTGCTGCCTATCTTTGAGTTCCCTATGGATACAAGCTGCTCAATGATCCCCTTCACCTCCTCGCTTGCGGTAAGCCGCGTGGACGCATCCATGTTGTCTGAAGACTGCGAGACCGTCAGCTCCTTGACCCTCGTCAGCAGCTCCTCGATCTTTGTCAGGGACGTATCATAAAAGCTGCTCAAGGTTTTAAGCTGCCCTAAGTTCCTGCTGAACTGATCGTTCTGGTTCTTTTGCGCCTCCAGCTCAACGCTCCTCGATGCCATAACAGGGTCATCGGAGGGCGCCATGATCTTTTTACCGGACGCTATGATGTTCTGGGTCTTGTCAAGCTGCTCTTTCAGGGCAGCGAGGTTGTTCTTAAAGATATCAAATCTCAGTTTATCGGTAACTCTCATTGCACGATCCCGAGGATGCTCTGGAACATCTCATCGGCAACATTGATGAGCCTTGCCGCTGCCTGGTAGGCATACTGGAACTTTATGAGGCTTGTCATCTCCTCATCGATGGATACACCGGAGACCTCTTCGCGCTGCTTATTGAGGATCGCCATCGTATCCGTACTGTACTGGGCCATGTCCTCGGCGCCTTTTGTCAGCTGGCCCACCTTGTTCACAAGGGACGCCGTATAATTAACGGCAGAAGAATTCCCGCCGTCAAAGATCTTTTCATCAATGAGCGCGGCGATCGACAGGGCGATGTCGTTATCGGTCGGGGTTGCCGGGTCCGAGAAGGCCGAGACGTGTTTGGAATCGGCCTTGATATCGTCGGAGAGGTCGATATCTTTTGCATAATCGCCGTTGATATTCCGGAAAAAATAGATGCCGTCGCCGTCGTAGAGGTCAACGCCGGTAGTGTGGATGTTGTTGACATTTTCTATCAAGCCCTGGGCAAGATCATCGACATCGCCGATAAAATCGACGGCATATTCGTCGCGCATCTGTATGAGCCCTTTCAACTTCCCGCCGTTGATGTAATCCGTGATGTCGGTAAGATTTCCCGATGTATCCTTCCACGCCACATTCCAGAACCCCGTATCTTCGTTCTTCACGACCTCAAGCTGCCAGGATCTCTCCCCGTCGACAAGGGCCTTCCCCTTTGAGGTCAGTACCGTAGCCCTGCCGTACTGGTCCTCAAATGTTATAACGTCCATCTTTCCGGAGAGATCTTTTAGGAGTTCGTTCCTCTGGTCGATATAATCGTTTGCCTCGCTCCCGCCGATACCACCCTCGAAGATCCTGCCGTTCAACGAAGCAATCGATGAAAGGATCCCGTTGATCTCCGAGACCTCTTCTTTGAGCCCGCTGTTCAGCTCGATCTGCAGGTTCTTCAAAGCCGTATAGATGTTGCGGATCGAGGAAGAAAGGTTTTTGCCGGAGGCGACGATGCCCTCCCGGACGGCAACGCTTTGAGGGTCAACGGACAGTTCCTGCCACCCGTTGAAAAAATCAACGATGTTTTCCGTGAGCCTTGAGTTATCTTCGTTCAGGATGCCTTCGATCCTCTCAAAATATTTCTGATAGATCCCCTGTTGCTCGAGGTCCATGTTCTTGCTCATTATCTGCTTTTCAAGGTATTTGTCATAATACCTGATGATCCTGCTCGCCACGACACCGTTGCCGAGCAGCCCTATCTCTGTCGGAAGGGGAGTCGCCTCGTCAAGGACCGCCTCCTGTCTTGCATAACCCTTTGTATTGACATTGGATATGTTGTGAGAGGTCACCTGCATGGATGTCTGGGCGGCAAAAAGGGCGTTCTTGGCAATGTTCATTATCGACGAAATGCTCATTACATTACCTTTGATATCAGAAGCGGCATCTGCTCCATCTTCCTGCCATAGCCGGTGCTGTTGATAAAACCGACGATATGCTCTATCGACGACCGGACATGGTCTATCGAGAAAGACAGGAGCTTCATGTTCTTTTCCATTGCTATTCTCACTTCTTCCATGGTGCGCTCCATGTCCCGCGAAAGCGACCGCCATGCCTCGCTTTGCTTCAGGCTTTCCTGGTCAAACGCCGATACGATCTTTTCTTTTTCAGCCTTCAGGTATTCCAGCCGCCGGATCAACTCCTCTTTCCTGTTGTTCTCCTGTATGATGCCTTCCAGCGAAAAGGAGATGATGGCATCCCTTTCCCCCTGAAGTATCCTCTGGAAATCCTTCAGGGTTTTGATCTCTTTCTTCATTATTTCCAGCACAATCCGGCCATCCATGTCATAATATCTCGTCAAGGATATTGCTTTTTACGATATCCCTGGCCACGAGCTCTCCTCTGATATTGTAGGTCTCATTTTTAATAGCATCCTTAATGGCATTTATCTTTTCCTGGTTGATCGCCGGAGCCGCCTTCACCCTTTCCTTCAGTTTCTCTACCTCTTGGTTCCTCGTGGACAGTTCTACCCTGTCAGGGGATTCTTCATTCCCCTTTTTTGCGATGCCTGTGTCTTTCTGGCGCTTTACCTGGCCTGCGTTAATAAGGTTATCAAGCAAGAGCGACTTCTTATCATTCTCTATCTTCATAGAGCACCTCCTCTTTCACGTACCCTGATTATCGTCATTTCATTTAAAAACTTTAGCATTTTCCCTGTCGGCATACCTCATCAGCATCTCCTTGATGCCTATCCCTTTCTTTGCGAGGTAATCGCCTACCTTCTCATACGCGAAAGACATGTAAGTCTGCTCCGGGGATTCCTTTTTCTCAATCTGTGCCACCTTCTCAAGGTTTTTCAGCATAACGAATATCATAAACGACTCAAAATTCTCACAAACCTTTGCCTTTTCCTCTTTATTCATTTTCTCTTTCAGGCCTGTAATCCCTTTTGCGGGATCGCTGACGATCAGCCTGTCTGCGGCTATTGCCTTCAATGCGTCGCTCACCCCTTCACCATACCTTTAAATTACCTCCAGGTCGGCATGCAAAGCGCCGGCCGCCTTTATCGTCTGCAGTATTATGATAACATCCCTGGTGGATACGCCGATCGCGTTCAATGCGTTCACCAGCTCCCTGATCGAGATGCCGCCTTCCATGACCATGAAGTGGCCCTTCTCTTCCTCGACTTTCATCTGTGTGTCAGGCGTGGCGACCGTTGTGCCGCTCGAGAACGGCAGCGGCTGGCTGACCTTCTGGTCCTCTTTTATCTGGACGCTTATATTTCCGTGGGAGATCGCAACCGTCGATATCCTTACGTTTTCGCCTATGACCACAGTTCCTGTCTTTTCATCAACGACTATCCTGGCAATAGTATCAGGCCTGATCTCAAGGCCTTCAAGTATAGAAAGAAATTTCACGGGATTTGGCCTTAGCTCATCAGGGATAGTGATGTTTATCGTCCCTCCGTCCCTGGCGTGCGCCGAGCCTGCAAAAAGACCGTTGACGCGGTCGACGATCTTTCTCGCGTTCGTAAAATCTGGCATCTTCAACGAGACAACGATCGTTTCTGTCTTCAGGTGATCGTAAGAGATCTCCTTCTCGATAGATACCCCGTTCACGATCCTGCCTACGGTAGGGTGGTTCTTCTGTATGGACGCCCCTGTCCCGCCGGCTGAAAACCCTCCGACCACTATCGGGCCCTGGGCCATCCCGTAGACCTCGCCGTCAGCCCCTTTGAGCTGCGTGAGGAGAAGAACGCCCCCCTCAATGCTTTTTGCGTCCCCTATCGAGGAGATCACGGCATCGATCTTGTTGCCGGTCTTTGCAAAGGGAGGGAGGTCGGCAGTTACCATTACCGCTGCTACGTTATTCACTTTCGTGGAGCGCGGGTCCACCTTGACGCCCATCTTGTCAAGCAGGTTGGCGAGAGATTGGAACGTAAAGAGGGTATTCGACTTGTCCCCTGTCCCGTTCAGCCCAACAACCAGCCCGTACCCTATCAACTGGTTCGACCTTACGCCGTTGATATAGCCAAGCTCCTTTATACGGGCGGCATCCGCTTCCTTCGCGGAGAAGATGAAAAATGCCGTCATGAAGCACAGGAAAAACAGCAGGAAGTACAGAATACCTTCGTTTTTCCGTCTGCATATGAGGTATTCAGCTGTTTTCGCCATCCCTTTCATCGTCTTCACCTTCCATTATGCCTGCACCGGATGCCCTGCATGGCTAAAACGGCCAAACAATGTCAAATATCCTCGCGAGCCATCCGGGAGCCTGCTTCTCGCCGATCACACCTATGCCCGTATAGATGATCTTTGCGTCTGCGACCTGGGTTGAAAGGACGGAGTTGTCGTAGGCAATATCCTTTTGCCTCACGATCCCCTGGAACAATATCTCCTTTTTTTCCTCGTTTATGCTGATCTCTCTTTTCCCCTCAATTGCAAGGTTGCCGTTGGGCATAACATCTACCACCCTTGCCGTGATAGTGGCGCTCAAAGAGCCGGTCCGCGTCGTTTCGCCTTCGCCTTTAAAATCATTCTTTGTATCTGCCTTGACAAATTTGTCCGTGCTGATGCTCGAGGGTATATTATTCGTCTCCAGCCCGAAAAAGTTGGGAACACCGAGCTGGACCGCACCCGTTCTCTTTGTATCTGTCGTTGCCTTTTCTGTTGCCTGGGATACCTCAACGATCCTGACGGTTATAATATCGCCGATGCCGCTTGCCCTTTGATCTCCAAAAAGGCTGTTGCTGCTGTTGTTGCCCTTCCAGATGCTTCCTGGCTTGAGATCTGCCGGTGCGGGCTTCGCGTATTTATGCGTATCCTCTATCACAAAGGGCTCGTCTTTTATCCGTGACTGCTGCAGCGTATTGCATCCGGTAAGTACGACCAGTACGACGGGAACACAAATAATGATTTTATATATGCTCATGGCCTCTCCTAAAACTGGATTACAACGGTACCGCCGCTTGCGACCTTGCCCATGACCTCCCTGCCGGAGGTAACATTTTTGACCCTTACCGTGTCGCCTATCCTCCCCTTGTCGATCGCCTTGCCTTTCGTCCTTACAAGCAGGCCCCTTCCCTCTAAAACAATATTGACCAGGTCTCCTCTCTGCAAGGCGATCTGGTCCTCGAGGACCTGTCTCGTAATGATCGTATTGGCAGCAATATCCCTTTTTAAAACCCTTCCGATTATATCTTCAGCGGTCGCCGGGTATTCGCTGTTCCTGCCGGTGAGGTGTATCTCTTTCGCGGAAATATCGCCTTTTCTTATAATATCTCCCTGCTTCCCCGGGTGCCTCATCATAAAGATCTTCCTCTTTGTGAATACCTTAAATGGCACCTGGACGCTCCTCGTCCTGCCGCCATTTTGCTCCAGTTCAAGGGAACAAATGCCCGCTCCGTTCGCGTCAGGCATCTCAACAAAGCTGATATTTTTAATCTTCGTCTTTTCGTTCTGTGAAATGGTTACGGGGTTAAACCTGACTCGCACATCATCGTCCTCGCCGTATAGCTGCTTCACGAACCGCGCAAGCCTTGCCTCAACAACAGACCGGTCGAGAGCGGACGCAAAGTCAGGACACAGCAAACAGCATATAGCTATCAGCAGACAGCAGAAGAAAAACAGGTTCAGGGGAGTACGCCCATGGTTATCCGATCCCTGTTCCCCAATCCCCGCTTTTCGCTGATAGCTGATAGCTGACAGCTGACAGCTGCTCTTCACGTTATCTCCTTATGTTGTTTGCCATCTGGAGCATCTCATCGGCGGCCTGGATGGCCTTCGAGTTCACCTCGTAAGCCCTCTGCCCTATGATAAGGTTGATCATCTCCTGCATGATATTTACATTTGACATCTCCAGGTATCCCTGGAGCAGCGTCCCCATTCCGTTCTCTCCTGGCTTTCCGGTTGTAGGGGTGCCGCTCGCATCCGACTCTGAAAAGAGATTTTTTCCGATCGCCCTTAAGCCCGTTGGGTTCGCGAAGGTTGCAAGCTCGATCTTGCCGATCTGCTGCGGGCTCGACTGGCCCTGGACAAGAACGGATACGGTGCCGTCCGCTTCAATGGAAATGTTGAGCGTCTTTTGCGGTATCGTGATGTTTGGCTCCAGCAGGTAGCCATCCGCGGTAACCAGCTTCCCCTCTGAGTCGCTTTTCATAGCGCCCGAACGCGTATAGGCCTTGTCCCCTGAAGGGAGCGTGATCTGGAAGAAGCCGTTCCCCTCGATAGATATGTCAAGCTCGTTGTCTGTCTTCTGGTAATCCCCCTGCTGGAAGATCTTCTGAACCGATGACAGCATGGCGCCAAGCCCTATCTGTATTCCCGTCGGCACCTGATTCCCGCTGCCCGTCTTTGTTCCCTGGAGCCTCAATGTCTGGTACATGAGGTCCTGGAAGTCTGCCCGCGATTTTTTAAAACCGTTGGTGTTGACGTTCGCGATATTGTTCGCTATGACGTCAAGGTTCACCTGCTGCACGTTCATCCCTGTACCGGCCGTCCATAATGCCCTTATCATCGATACCTCCTAAAACTTTCCCAGATCAACCAGCTTCGTATACATATCGCTGAAGAACTGGTCCACCTTCGTGTAGCATTCATATGCCCGCAGCGTATGGATCATCTCGATCATTTCTTTGAATATGTTGACGTTTGAGGATTCGTACGAGCCCTGCTTGACGGAAAAGTTTTCCGGCGCCTTCTCCGGGTTTTCGCTGTTTACATTCACGAACAAGCTGCGCCCCGCCGGCCGCAGGTATTGCTTGTCTTCAAAATCCACGACCCTCAAGGTGTCTACCGGGTCTTTTCCTACAAATATCGTACCGTCCTTTTCTATGGTTACGGTTTTGTCCTTGGCGCTGTCTACATCGATGACGATCTCTCCGCCCTTCCCCAACACCGCGTCGCCGCTCATCGTTACAAGCCTGTTGCTGCGGTCAAGCGTAAATTGTCCGTTCCTCGTATACATGTCGCCGTTTTTCCCTGCCACCACAAAAAAACCTGCGCCGTCGATGGCGCAGTCCAACGTGGAACCGCTTTCGATGATCGGGGCGTCAGAAAAATCCGTAAATGTGTCATAAACGCCGACATAGGTATTCCTCAGCTCATTGTTGCCTGTATTGGCCGCCTTCTCGCTCGCTACCATGCTGAATGCAGGCTTTGACGCCTTATAGCCCGCTGTAAGCGCGTTTGCCATATTGTTGGTAATAACCTCGAACCTTCTCTCGTTAATAAATTTGCCGCTTACGGTGCCGAAAAAGCTCATGGAATATTAATTTGCAATATGTATGCCAACTGAAACCGTGAGGCGGGAAAACCCGTGAGGCGGGAGGCGTAAGGCGAGAAAAACCGTGAGGCGAAGGAACCCGTGAGGCCGGAGGGGGGGGTAATCGCCTTACGACTAACGCCTCACGACTAACGGGTTTTCCGCTGAAAGCTGTCAGCAGACAGCTTTCAGCGGAAAATATTTCCTACATGGGCAATTTTTTCACACCGTGATGTCTATTGCGCCTTTAGGGTCTCCTTCATCGGCATTGCCGTCATCGCGCCCGGCATTGCCGGGCCTTGTAAAAAACCCTTTTGGCTGGTAGCGCCCGGTCCTTTTTCTCCTCTCGGACAAGCTTTTTCTTTTCAGCTGTACAAACTCTTTTGATATGGACGACTTCTTATCCAGTCCCTGGATATTGCTGAGTAAGTTCACATCAAATGTTTCGCTCATACCATCCCTGTTCCATTCGTTAGTTCATCTCAATATTTTCAATCTCTTTTCGCTCAGGAGAGGCAAATATCTTTTTCAGCTCGAGCAGGATGAGCAACCGGTCATTCAATTTGCCGACCCCTTCGATGTAATCTGATTCTATCCCGGCTACGATCGACGGCGGGGGCTCTATTGTATTGCCCGGTATCCTGAGCACCTCCGACACGGAATCGACGATAAATCCAAGCACAAGCCCGTCAAGCTCAACAACAATGATCCGCGTTGATTTGTCGTATACCCTGTTATGGAACCCGAGCCTTTTTCTCAAATCAATGATAGGTATTATTTTCCCCCTCAGGTTGATGACGCCCTCAATAAACGTAGGCGCGTTCGGTATCTTGGTTATGTTCATCATCTTGTTGATCTCCTGGACCTTTAATATGTCCACGCCGAATTCTTCGTTTTCCAGCTTAAAGGTAACAAGCTGCAATATCCTGCCATCGTCCATAGGTTCATCCTCCTTGAACCTTTCATCGGAAGATTTTCATAAAACTTAAGCAATAACTCTCAACATGCAGACAGCATATCGTATATAGTGAACGGAGGATGTAAAAGGTAAAAGGTGAAAACCTTGTCCCTCGTTGCTCGTCCCTCGTTGCTCGATGCTTGTCCAGACCAGTATCCAGCATCCAGAAACCAGTATCCGGTCACGCCTACGGGTTTGTTCGCCTAACACCTAACGGGTGTTCTGTTTTCCGCCTCCTTCCCCTATTAAGAAGATCACCTCCCTGCCGATAATGTATATAGTATTGAGGACACCCATGCTCAACCATATTGCACAATCGCTGCCAAACTCTCCGGGCCCTTTACAAAACATAACGGAGCCGAACAAGGTATACATCGGCAGGCAGCCCATACTGGACAGGCATAAACGTACCTTTGGCTATGAATTGCTCTTCAGGAACAGCACCGCCGCGTGCGCGAAATTCGTCGATAACAAACAGGCCACGGCAAGCGTTATGGTCAACGCCCTGAACAACATAGGGATCACAAACCTGATAGGTGAAAAAAGGGGCTTCATCAACGTTGACGCCGATGTCCTGGGAAGCGGCATCATCGACCTGCTGCCGAAAAAGACAACGATCCTTGAAATTCTTGAAACCGTCGAGATCAACGATGCAGTCCTGGACCTGTGTAAAAAAATGAGAAAGGCAGGGTACCAGCTCGCGCTGGACGACTTTGTCTTCGATGAATCATATGCAAAGATCTTCGACATGGTTCATTACATAAAGATCGACCTGCTTTTAAACGATAAGGCAGCGCTCCCGGAGACGGTCAGAAGGCTGAAGCAGCACGATGTGAAGCTCCTCGCGGAAAAAGTTGAGACAAAAGAGGATTTTGAATTCTGCCTGTCGCTCGGTTTCGACCTTTTCCAGGGATACTTCTTCGCAAAGCCTTCCATCATAACGGGAAAATCGATCTCGCCTGCGCAGATCGTCCTGATCAACCTCTCCAAGCTGCTGTCAAAGGAAGAAGAGTTCTACATAATAGAGCAGCTTTTCAGGAAAAACCCGGAGCTGCATATCAAGCTGCTTCAATTTATCAATTCGGCGGCATTTTATATGCCCAGCAAGATCACGTCGATACAGCAATCGATCTCGCTGCTCGGGTACAGGAACCTTCAAAAATGGGTTACGCTTCTTTTGTTTGCAGGGGAAAACAACGATGTGAAATCAACGCCCATCTTCGAAAGGGCTGCCGTGCGGGGAAGAATGATGGAGCTTCTGACCCAGAAGGTCACTCATGACAGGACAAAGGCAGACATGGCGTTTATCACGGGGGTATTATCGCTCATAGGCGTTCTTTTCCAGGCTTCGCTGGAAAGCATATTGAGGGAGCTCAATATCTCCCAGGAGATCAGCAGCGCCCTTCTGAACAGGGACGGCGTTCTGGGAACCTTTATATCAATTATCGAGAGCCTCGAGCAGGAGAGGTATGACGATGCATCTTCATCCCTGAAAGATTTCGATATAGGGATGGACGAACTGTTCTCATTAGAAAGCAGCGCCATCATCGAATTCGAACAATTCAATATCTAACTTTAAAGCAGCAGACAGCCGTCAGCACACAGCGGTCAGCTAAGACAAAAAGGCTTTGTGCTGATAGCTGATGGCTGATAGCTAGCTTGCCGCAGCGCCGAAGGCTGCCTGCTGCTGGCTTGCCATCCTCCGCTGAATATTAAAATGGCTTATGACGCCTGGTATGTCCAGTATCGGTATGACCTTTCCGTCTCCCCTGATCGTTGCCCCGCTGATGCCCTTTATGTTCTTTAAGAATTCGCCCAGCGGCTTGATGACAACTTCTTCCTGCCCTATCACCGAATGGACCCTGATCCCCACGATCTTATCCGCGATGCTGCAGATAACAAGGTAGCCGCTTTTCCCGTTGCTGCCGCCGGCAGAAAATGCCTTTGAAAGGTCTACAATAGGTATTACCGCATCCCTCAGCACGAACACTTCGTTCTTATCGACAGATTTTACAAGCCCTTTCCTTTCCTTTACCAGCTCCATAACCGTATTCAACGGGACCGCAAAGAGCTCATCGGCGATCTTCACGATGAGCGCCCTCATGATGGCCAGCGTGAGGGGCAGCCTGATCGTCAGCCTGGTCCATTGCCCTTCCTCGGAATCTATATACGCCTGCCCGTTCATCTTTTCTATGTTTGTTTTTACGACGTCCATCCCCACCCCTCTGCCGGAGACCTTGCTGACCTTTTTTGCCGTGCTAAGGCCTGGAATAAATATAAGGTTCATCGCCTCCCTTGCTGACAGATTGTTAAGCTCCGCGTCGCTCATTATCCCCTTCTCTTTCACCTTGTCCTTGACCGCCTGGACGTTGATCCCCTTGCCGTCATCAAAGATCTCTATGATCACATGGTTGCCTTCGTTATAGGCCTTTATGTGAAGCAGGCCCTTTTCGGACTTTCCTTTCTTTATACGTTCTTCCGGGACTTCTACGCCGTGATCCACGGAGTTTCTTATAATATGCACCAAAGGGTCCTGCAGCGCCTCGATCAGCGACCTGTCCAGCTCCGTGCTTTCCCCCTCAACCTTCAATTCTATCTCTTTTTTGAATTCGCTGCAGAGATCCCTCACCTGCCGTGGCACCTTGTTGAACAATTTTCCGATGGGGACCAGCCTTGCCCTCATAACGGAAAGCTGCAGCTCGTTCGTTATCCCTTCAATATAGCCGGTCACGTCCGTAAGGTTTTCCAGCATGCCGTCGGTTTCAGATCCTTTCTTTGCCAGGCTGTCCAGCAGGATAAGCCTGTTTTTTCCGAGCACAAGCTCGCCGACGAGGTTCATAAGCTCGTCCAGCTTCCTCACGTCGATCCTTATGGTCTGTTCCTCTTTCACTGCCTTCTGCTTCGTCAGGAAATTATTCAGCTGCGCCTCTGTGATCAGCTTTTCCTCGACCACGATCTCGCCGAATTTTTTTTCTTTATCCTGTTTCTGCTTTTCCAGGACCTCGTCGCGCTCGTTCCTGGTTATCACCTTTTCTTCGACAAGGATCTCGCCGATCTTTTTTCTGTCATCATTAAGGAGGGCCTCAAGCTTGGCAATCACGGCGCCCGTTTCACGCTCGCCGGGTGATTTCGTCCGTATGTCTTCTATCATAAGCTTGATAAGGTCAAAGGCCTCCAGCAGGACGTCGGCGATCGCCTGATCCGGCTTCATCTCTCCCTTGCGTATCACGCCCATCACGTCTTCAGCCTTATGGGCGAGCTGTGAAAGGGCATTAAAGCCCAGAAAGCTGGAGGTCCCTTTGATCGTGTGGACAGCCCTGAAGATCCCGTTTATCATTTCCTCATCGGGGTTATTTTCAATTATGACAACATCCTGTATGACGTTATCTATCAGCTCGCCGGACTCAGTAACAAACTCGTCAATGATCTCCTGCATCTCATCATTTTTAAAAATATCATCTCCCATTGTCTTCCCCCTCCTGTAAAAAGCTTTCAACCTTATAAAGCAGCACCCCTGGCTGAACGGGTTTATTGAGGAACATGTTTACGCCTGCCTCGAAGGCGTCTTTCTTCAATTTTTCGTCTTTTGTCGTGGTAAGCATAATAACGGGCGTATCCATATAATAATAATTATCCCGGAGCCCCTTAACAAATTCGATCCCGTCCATATTGGGCATATTGAGATCTACAATGACAAGGTCGACCTGGACGTGGCCCAGCTTCTCCATTGCGTCCATGCCGTCTTCTGCCTCCGCGATGATGTAATTTTTCTTTTTCAGAATATAGGCCAGGAGCTTTCTGATGGTTGGCGAATCGTCGATAATCAGTACTGTTTTCATATCCTACCCTCTCTGATATGCTATAGTCCCTGGAAAAACCAGTGGCTTAAACGCCCTCGATATGTTGTGCAGCGATTCGGCGTGCCCTATGATCAGAATCCCTTTCGGCTTGAGGCACTCATACAGACAATCGATAACCTTTTTCTTCATTTTTTCATCGAAATATATGAGGACATTCCTGCAGAATATAAAATCCATTTGCCTGTAGATCTTGTACGCATTTTCCTCCATGAGGTTCATGAAATCTATCTTGACATACTTTTTCACCTCTTCCTTAAGCGCATAAAGGTTATTCTCCCCCGCGAAATACTTTTTTACCGTTCTTTCATCCGTATTCCGTACGCTGTACTGGCTGAATACAGCTTTCTTTGCCGACTCGATCACCTTCGAGCTGATATCCGTACCGTATATCGTAAAGGGCATGGCTTTCTTTAATGATTCAACAAGCTCAAGGATAATGATGGCGAGCGTGTACGGCTCTTCTCCTGTCGAGCACGCGGCGCTCCAGATCCTGATCGGGCTGCTGAGCATGTTTCCATTGAAGTAATCCTTCTTGATCATAGCTCTGAAAACATCCAGCTGCGGAGGGTTCCTGAAAAAGCTTGTTTCATTTGTCGTTACGACGTCGAAAAGGTTTGCTATCTCGTTCTTTGTCTTTTCGCTGCCGAACTTCAGGCTGTAGTAGTAATCTTCATATGAGCTAAGGCCAAGATCCTGCAGGCGGTTCGTCAGCCTGCTCTCCAGAAGGTACATCTTGTTTTCAGCAAAATAGATCCCTGTCTTCTCGTAGACAAAATCTCTCAGCATCGCGAACTCTTCTTTGGTCATCATCATTTTATTTCCTGGGCATTCTCCCGTTCATTTAATACGAAGGCTGCCGCTGACCTCACGTCTTCATCGGGGTCATCGAGAAACGGCGCCAGAAGGCCCGTTGCCTTTTCATCCTTCAGGTCCGCGAGCGCTTTTATAGATCCTATCTTTATAAGGCTGCTGTCTTCATTGAGCCCGCGGGCGAAAACGTCAAACAGCGAAGGCTCTTCAAAGGCTCCGAGCGCCGAAAGGGCATAGTAACGCGTCCATAAACTTTTGTCCTTATCGATAAAGATATCGATAAGGCGGTCCTTGAACTGGCGCAGCCTTTTTTCTTTAATGATCTTCAGCACCTCGTGCGGGGTGGCCGGACCGGTCAAAAAGGCCTCGAGAAAATCAAGATACCGTTTATCGTCTATAAAGTTGCCTGACACGCCTAAGGCGCCCCTGACCACGCTTTCATCGGGGTCGCGCAGCAGATGTTCCGTGAACGGCAGGTTTATATTGCTGTTCAGGAGGCACGCGCCGGCAAGGTATACCCTTTTGTCGTCGCTCGTACCCCTATAAACAAAATCATCTATGGCCTTCTTCGCCTCCTCCATGTCAAGGGCTATCAATACTTTCAGCGCCTTTATCCTCACGTCCATAAACCCTTTTTTTGCAATCTCGAGGATTGCGCCCTTCAGGTCGCTCAGCCCCATAAGCCCCGCAGCGATAGCTGAGTCGCCTTTGATATGTCCGTCAACGTCTCTCATCCCCTCTACAATGATCGACCTCCCGTTCCCATCAACAATATCAGGCAGGCTGACGATGAGCTCTCTTTTTACATCAACGGAAGATGACCGGAAAACCTTCAGCAGCACAGGCTCTGCAACGCGAACGCGCGCTGCCCTGCAGGCACGTATAAAAGGCAGCAGGTATTCCTCTGCGTTTTCCATATATTCTTCTGCGTATTCTTCCCAGACGCCTTTGAGCGATACAAACAGCTCAAGGGCCTCATTGAACTCTCCCGCCTCCCTGTCCATAACGCTGAGGACCCTCAGCATTGCGTCGCAGGCTTTCTTGTTCCTGAAATTGCTCAGCATCCTGAGGAATTCGATGGAGTTCGCATCCTCGCTCTTCAAAACCTTCAGAAGATGCTCGAATAGTTCATCACCTATCTTTTCCTGCAGCCTATGGAAGGTATCTTCATTGCCTTTCTCAAGGATAACCTTCAGGTACGCCCCCCGCTTTTCGTGATCCCACTGCTTCATCTGTTCGAACATCTCATCAAGGACCTTTGTGTCGTTGAAGTCAATAAGCACCTCGCAGGCGGCAACAGACAATTCTTCGGGCCCATCTTTGAAAAGCTCAAAAAGCGGGCCTGCAGCTTCCGGATCGCCTATCTTCCCGAGGCTGAAGACGGCTGAAAAAGCGATCCACTCATCATCCTTCAAGGAGTCCAGAAGCGCCCTCACCGCCCGTTCATCGCTGAACTCCCCGAGGGCGATGCAGGCCGCATTCCTCACATTTTCTTCATCCTCATATATTCTTCTTATGATCGAGGGAAGTGCCCGGCTGTCGCCTATGCTTGACAGGATTTCGCAGGCGTATACCCTTATATCTTCATTTTTATCTTCAAGGAGGGCAACAATGCTGTCCAGGTCATGCGAGCCCGTTTTCCTCAACACCTCATGGGCCACCATCCTGACCCCCGTATTATCTTCGTACAGCAAGGGCACGACCGACTGAACGGTCTTCTTGCCGGGCGCTGATATCAGCGTCTCCACAACCTTTTCTTTTTCGTAATTATCGCCGCTTCTCAACAGCCCGACCAAATAGGACATCTCCTGCTGGTCTATCGTGTTTCCCCTTGACGATTCTTCTCCAGTCTGGTTCATAGCACCCTCATGATCTCTTCCGGTATTTTATCCACAGGAAGCACCGCGTCGGTGATGTTCGCGTTTATAACCGCCTTTGGCATCCCGTACACCACGCAGGTTTCTTCGTTTTGCGCTATCACGTAGCCATTTTTTGATTTCAGTTCTTTCATTCCTGCCAGCCCGTCGTTCCCCATTCCCGTGAGGATTACCCCGATCGACAGCGATTCATATGCCTCTGCGGTAGTTGACAGGAGAAGGTCAACCGACGGCCTGTAAATAAACCTTGCGCCGTCGACAAACTCCACGACCACGTCCTTTCCCCTTCTTCTCAGGCTTATGTGGGTATCTCCCGGCGCCACTAGCGCTACGCCCGCTTTGAGCACCTCTTTGTCCTCCGCCTCTTTCACCTCCAGCCGTGAAAGGGCGTTCAGCCTTTGCGCGAAAGATTGCGTGAATATCTTCGGCATATGCTGGGCGATCACGACCGGGATGGGAAAGTCTCCCGGCAGGCTGGACAGTATGTGCTGCAGCGCAGGAGGGCCACCGGTCGAAGCGCCGATAGAAAGGATCTCGTGCCTGATCTTTTTGTCAGAGTTTAATGCGACCGGCTTCTTCAGGGCATCTAATCTCTTCAGCAGATATTTCGTCTTGTTCTTCGCCACATTTTTTACTTTGTTTATAAGCTCGCCTTCAATGCCGGCCGCCGGCGATGAGAAGCCTGAAAGGTCTTTCGTGACAAAATCGCAGGCGCCCAGGTTGAGCGCTTCTATCGTAATGTCGGCGCCTTCTTTTGTGAGGGCGCTCATCATGATCACCGGCATAGGCCTTTTTGCCATAACCTGCTTTAAAACATCTATGCCGTTCATTACAGGCATCTCTATGTCAAGGGTCATGACGTCGGGCTGCAGCGACTCGACCTTCTCGAGCGCGTCCCTGCCGTCGCCGGCTGTTCCCGCAACCTCTATCTGCGGGTCCTTTTCAAGTATCCTCGTTATAACCTTTCTCATAACAAAAGAATCGTCGACTACGAGCACCTTGATCATCTCTCTTCCCTTTTTTCTCCATGTATATAATGCTGCGTCTGCCTTGCCGCAGCGTATATCTTTTCGTAGAACATCACTTCATCTCCCGGCAAACGCTCGAGGCCGGGCTCATTGCCTATATCCAGGAAAGACCTGCACCTCTTGGAGAAATCATCAAAGTCCGGAACAATGCCACGGGCATCGACCATCTTTGATAACCTGTTGCCGAGATGAACGGCCATAACATTTCCACGGTTTTCCTTAGCCTCATCGGGGCAATGATGGAACATCACGCTGTCGGTGACCACCTTCGGTATATTCCATAATTCCAGCAGGATCGCGCCCATATAACCGTGATCCATTGCAAATATCTCCCTCTCGGCATCAGGCCATGAGATGCCTTTTTCCTTTACCAGCGAATGTGCCTGATCCCGCTCGCGCCTGAAATACCTGTAGATAATGATGGCCCCTATGTCGTGCATCATCCCGCCTATGTAAGCCTCGCCGGGATTTCCCAGCCTCGCCGATGCGCTGATCGTCTTTGACAGGGCGCCGCACATGATCGAATGCCCCATAAACCTCTCGCGGTCGAAGTCGCCGTCCCCCTTGACCATGGTTATAAAGGGCATTTGAAGTATGATCGACGAAAGATGCTCCAGGCCGATAATGGCAATAGCATGTTCAATGGAAGTTATGTTCCTGAAGTTTCTCGTCCCGAAATAGGCAGTATTTGCTATCCTTAAGACCTCGCTGACCATCGACGGGTCCATTCCTTTTGCAAGGTCGGCCGCGGAGCTCATCGGGTCCTGGATCAGGCCCATCACGGTTCCTACCGTGGCAGGAAAGGTCGGCAACATATTGACTTCCTTAAGCTTATGCAGTATGCGGTCTATATCCATACAATTTCTACTAATATTATCGGAATGCTGCGGGCAAACTTTAATTCTTCATGTGCTTCTTCATGAGGGACCTGAGATTCAGCACTGCCTGGGAATGGATCTGGCATATCCTTGCCTCGGTGATGCCGAGGGTCCTTGCGATCTCTTTCATATTCATGTCTTCATGATAATAGAGGCTGAGCACGAGCTTTTGCCTCTCCGGTAATTTATCGATCTCCTTTGCAAGGATCCTTTCGATCTCGTACAGCTCGGCGCACCTCTCGGGGTCCTCTTTTTCATCGGTCACATATCTCATGAGGGCTTCACGGTCCTCCCCCGATATCTCGTGGAGGTCCTCAATGCTCAGGACGGAAAGGTTGCCGTAGTCCTTGAGCATGGAGAGATACTCGTCAACGTCCATATTCAGCTCTTCTGCTATTTCCTCCTCTTTCGGGATCCTTCCAAGCCTGTTCTCGAGTTTCCTTATCACCTCGCTGATCCTTTTTGATTTGGTGCGGGCGCTCCTTGGAAACCAATCCCGCGATCTTAGTTCGTCTATCATCGCACCGCGGATCCTCAGGTAGGCAAAGGTGTTCAGCTTGATCCCCTTGCTCGCATCGAACTTTTCCATCGTTTCAAGGAGGCCGACAATGCCTGCGGAGATGAGGTCGTCAATGACATTGTCGTCTTCAAATCTTTTTGAGACCTTATAGGCGAGATGTTTGATGATAGGAATGAACTCCTCTATCGTCTTCTCTTTTTCCGTCATTGTTCGTGCGTATGCCCTTTTCCACATTGTCTACGATACCAGCCTGTCACATATTTGAGAAAGGGCCTTTGTGGCCATTGTCTCGGGGAAATGTTCGACCCACAGCTTCTGCTTCTTTATTGCCTGATTGATATTCACGTCAAGGGGGATGTAGCCGAAATAGCTGAGGGAGACGTCCAGAAACCTGTCGGATACGCTGATAAGCTTCCGGAAGATTTCCAGCGCTTCTTCTTCATCCTTCACCATGTTGACGACGATATTGAATCTTTTTCTCCCTGTCTTTTTTTCCAGCACTTTGATGACGGCATAGGAGTCGGTGATGCTGGAAGGATCAGGGGTGACGACAACGAAAACATCCTCGCTCATGGCGTTAAAGGAAATGACGTTCGACGAGATCCCTGCAGAGGTATCGACGATGAGGAAATCATATTCCGGCAGCTCCTGCAGGGAAGAAAAGAGTATCTTTTCCTCTTCAGGGCTCAGGTCGGAAAATTCGCATATCCCCGATGTCGCGGGGATGATCTTTATGCCGCAGGGGCCCTCAACCACTATCTCCTCAATATTTTTTCCTTCTTTGATCAGGTCTTTTATGTTGTATTTCGGGATCATGCCGAACATGATATCGATATTCCCCAGGGAAAGGTCGGCGTCGAGTATAAATGTGAGCTCTTTCATGCTGCCCAGCAGGTAGGCCAGGTTTGAAACAATCGACGACTTTCCAACCCCGCCCTTTCCGCTCGTTACTGCAATAATGCGCTTTCTTCTCTTTTCCATTGGCTGCCCTCTATAAATAGTTTTCCCAGCATTTCGGTGTCCGGTATGACAATATCCTCGAGACGAAGTCCCGTCGTTACAGAGCAAAGAGGCTGGCTTAGATTGATCAGGTTATGGCAGAGATGGCCGAGGGAGTCCTCTTCGTCAAGCTTTGTAAAGATCACGCCTGTGATATTGTTCCTGTCCTTGAACCTGTTCAGGTAATTCTTCATCTTCTCGTCGCGCGCCCCTGCCGGCAGTACGATGACCTTTTCTATCGCAGGGGCCTTTTCGGCGATCTTTTCCTGAAAATCAAGATGCCCCGTAACATCGATGATCCTTCTCCCTGTGCCGTTGATGATCTTGAGGTAAAGGTCGTCGATGCTGGTGGTATACACAAAAGGTATTCCGGTCTTCCCGGAAAAGGCCCTGAAATCCTCATAGCTCCCCCTCTTTATGGGATCGAAGACTACCACGGCGGGCTGCTCCTGCCTGTCAGAGAGCAGCTTCGCCAGCTTTTTTGCTGTCTCTGTCTTTCCCGCGCCCGTGGGCCCGAGAAGCATCAGGGGCCTGCCGGAGCCGGTTATATCTGATATCGCGATCCGCCTTGCGATAATGTTCTTCAGAAAAAACGTGGCTTTAACGCTGTTCCCCGCCAGTTGCCCTATCTCGCCGTAGACCTCGGAGATCATTGACATGGCGAGGTGCGTATCGACGCCGTTCTTTACGATCTTTTCATATAAGACCTTCAGCGGCAGCGGGTAGGTCTTGACCCTGTCCATGATCATCTCGGATTCCACGGAGATCAATTTCTCGCTCAAGAACTGCGCCGCGTGGCTCCATATGGATTCGGTCTTTTTTCTGAGCTCGCCAAGATCGTTTTCCTTTAGCTCCGGGTCGCCTTCGAGCGCCACGGATATCTCGCAGCTCTTTTTCGACCAGCCGTGCCCGTTGTGGTTATTATGCTTGATGTCCACGATAATAGTATCAGGGCCGTAGACCTCTCTGATCTTCTCCATGCCCTCCCTGATGTCTTCGTAGCTATGGGTTCTAACCCTCATTGATCCTTATTACCCCCACTGATTGCATTTTTATCTGCGGCGGGATCTCATTATGCGAAATAATGGTAATCCCCTGTATGTAGCGTTCAAGGAACTTCCTCAATTTCCCTCTCAGGACAGGGTGAACGAGCAGCATCGGCTGGATGTTCTGCATCAGCGCCTTTCTTACTTCGTTCCCTATCTTCTCTATGAGGCGCTGGCTGAAGGACAGGTCAAGGGCAAGGAACGATCCCTGGTCGGACTGCTGCAGGTTGTTGATCATCTTCTCCTCCAGGGACTTTTCCAGAATAAGGATGTTGAGCACCCCATCCACCAGGTAGGGCTTCAATATGCTTCTCGACATGCGCTGCCTCACAAATTCAGTGATCAGCTCGGTGTCCCTCGAGGATGTCGACGCGTCTGCGATCGATTCAAGAATGGTTACGAGGTCCCTTATGGAAACCTGCTCCCTCAAGAGGTTCTGCAGAACCTTCTGGATAACCCCCACATTTATCTGGTTCTGGGTCAATTCCTCAACGACCTTCGGGTGGACAGCCGAAACCGAATCGACGAGCTTCTGCGTCTCCTGCCTCGTCATCAGCTCGTGCGCGTTATTCCTCAATATCTCCGTCAGGTGCGTAGCGATAATGGTCGGGTGGTCGACGACGGTAAACCCTTCCGCTATATACCTGTCCCTCTCCTTCTCGTTGATCCAGTAAGCGTCAAGGTTAAATACCGGCTCTTTCGTCGGCACCCCGTCTCTTGCTCCCTTCTTATCATCGCCCCCCATTGCGAGGACATTGCCGAGCAGCAGCTCTCCCCTGCCCATCTCTATGCCCTTGATAAGGATCAGGTACTCAAAGGGCTTCAACTGGAGGTTGTCCCGGAGCTTCATCGGGGGTACTACTATGCCGAGCTCCATCCCCATCTGCTTCCGTATCGCCCGCAGCTTGTCGAGAAGCTCCCCGCCCTGCTCGGAGTCAACTATCGGTATCAGCCCGTAGCCTATCTCTATTTCAAGTATCTCCAGGGGCTGAATAATGTCCGGCTTTTCTTTTTCTTCAGGGACAAGCTCGGGTACACCGGCTACCTCTTCCCGCGCCGCTTTCCTCAAAAAATAGCTCATCCCGAAGGTAACAGTGGAGAGGATAAGGAAGGGCACAAGGGGGATTCCGGGGATCATCCCTATGGATAATATGACTATCGAAGCGAGGCTCAGCGCCCTCGGCTGAGTAAAAAGCTGTTTTACCATGTCGCTGCCGAGGTTCGATTCGCTCGCCGCCCTTGTGACGATAATGCCAGCGGCGGTAGACGTCAGAAGCGCCGGTATCTGGCTGACGAGGCCGTCGCCTATCGTTAAGATCGTATACACCGCAAGGGCATCGTTCGCCGCCATTCCTTTCTGCACAACGCCTATGATCAGGCCGCCGATGATATTTACAAAAATGATTATTATTCCCGCAATCGCGTCGCCCCTGACGAACTTGCTCGCGCCGTCCATGGCGCCGTAAAAATCCGCCTCCATTTCGACCTTTTCTCTCCGTTTTCTCGCGCCGGCGTCATCTATAAGCCCGGCGTTGAGGTCCGCGTCAATGCTCATCTGCTTCCCCGGCATTGCGTCAAGGGTAAACCGCGCGGCAACTTCCGCTACTCTTCCCGCGCCTTTCGTGATGACCACAAAGTTGATGATCATGAGGATGAGGAAGACCACGGCCCCCACGACATAATTGCCGCCCACGATGAAGGTGCCGAATCCCTTGATGATAAGGCCTGCCGCCTGCGCGCCCTCATCCCCGTGAACGAGGATCAGCCTCGTCGAAGCAATGTTCAGGGAAAGCCTGAAGAGGGTCACGATCAGCAGCACTGACGGGAAGACAGAGAAATCGAGGGGCTTGCCGATATACATGGCAATAAAAAGGATCAGAAGCGACAGGGATATGCTTAACGTAAGAAAAATATCGATGAAGAAGCTGTTGAGGGGCACGATCATAATAAGGATCACAAACACCACGCTGATGGCGACGAACAGGTCGCTTTTTGCCTTGATCATTGATCGTATCTGTCCCATCAGAGCGCCACCCTGTGTTTTTTCTTATAAACCTCTGCCAGCAGCTCCGCGACGATGAGGTAGAACTTCTCGGGGATAAGGTCGCCTACCTTTACGGCAAAAAAGAGCCCCTGCGCGAGCGGCCGGTTCTCAACCAGCGGTATCCTGTGCAGCGCAGCAATTTCCTTGATCCTCGCGGCGACAAAACCGGCCCCCTTGCCGACCACTTTCGGGGCAGGCATCTCCCCGGCCACATATTTCAGCGCTATCGCGTAGGTCGTAGGGTTTGTCACCACCACGTCGGCCGTTTTTACGTCCTCGATCATTCTCCTCCTGGCCATCTCTCTCTGGAGGCTTCTCAGCCTGGACTTGACAAGAGGGTTTCCCTCCCTGTCTTTGTGCTCTTCTTTCACCTCCTGAGCGGTCATCATCAGGTCTTTCTTGTACTGCCACTTCTGGTACAGGTAATCCAGGCCGGCAATAAAAAGGAATATGATCCCGATCTTCAGCGCGAGGCTGAAGGATGCGTCGCCGAGATATCCCACGATAGATCTCGTGTCCTGCCCTGTAAGCGAGAAGATATACGGCAGTTCGTTCATGATAAGCGAATAAGAGATGTACGCCAGGATAAATATCTTGAGAAGCGATTTCAAGACCTCAACGACCGATCTTTTTGAAAAAAGCTTTTGAATGCCCGATACAGGGTTCAGCTTCTCCACATCAAACTTTAATGCCTCCGGGCTCCACATGAAGCCTGTCTGCAGGATGTTCCCGAAAAGGGTAATGGCTATCAGGATAGCAAAAACAGGAACGACGATCCAAAGCCAGCGGCATACGACAAAATAAAGAACGCTATAAATGTTCGCCGTATTTACATCCAGGTTGATGTTGCGTATATAGCTGACGTAGACTTTGAACATCTCGCTGAATCCGTGCGTTACGGAAAAATATAAAAAGATCGTGGAAAAAAGGATTACCAGGCATGTCGGCACCTCCTTTGACTGGCTTACCTGCCCCTTTTTCCTTGCCTCTTCGATCTTTTTATCTGTCGGTTGCTCGGTCTTTTCCTGGTAGTTCTCGGCCATCTCCTACACCATCAACCGCAATATTCTTAAAACGTCCCCATCCATGCCTTTGAACAAGCTTGCCATGCACGGCGCTATAAAACCGAGGGAGAGCGTGAGCATGCTTATTCCGATAAGGATCTTCACCGGAACCCCTTCAATAAATATGTTTACCTGGGGGATCATCCTCGAGAGTATGCCGAATGCCAGCTCGGCGAGAAAAAGCGTGACGATGACCGGCGCCCCTATCTTCAACCCCACAGAGAAGATCTTTGCGGTGGCGCTTACAACATAATGGACAAGCGGCTCCTTCAACGCTGCAGAACCGACGGGCAGTTCCCTGAAGCTCGTCGATATGGCCTTAAACACAATATAGTGGGCGTCAATAGCAAAAAAGATCATAACGGCAAGGAGGTACTTTACCTGCTCAAGCACAGATACCTGGGTCATGGTAAAGGGGTCCATCAACCGCGCAAAGGCAAAACCCGTCTGGAGAGACATGACGTCGCCTGCTACTGTTATCGACGAGAAGACAACCTTCACAACAAAGCCTATAGTGATGCCGATAAATGCCTCCTTGGCGATGATAAGCAAAAAGGCGAAGGGGTCCCCAAGGACATTTGCCGCAACATCGACAGTTCCGTAGAGGAGAAAAGCGATAAGAAGCGATACCCCTGCCTTGAAGGTCACGGAGACGTATCTCGACGAAAGGAGCGGTATCATCCAGAGCATTGATACAACCCTGAAAAATACCAGCATGAATTTTTGCGCTTCTATTCCTATATCCGGCATAGCTATCGTATGTACATGGGTATGTTCGTTACAATGTTTGCCGTAAACGTGACCGCAAAGTTTATCATCCAGGGGGAAAGTACCATCAGGCAGGCAACGATCACGAGTATCTTGGGCACAAAAACAAGGGTCATCTCATGTATCTGCGTTGCTGCCTGAAAAATGCTGACGACCATGCCTACCACTATGGACGCAAGAAGCATCGGCGCCATGAGGATCAGCGTTGATTTCAGCAGGTCGCGAAATATTTGGATAACAAGGTCCTGGCTCATAGGGCATCTCCTAATAAAATCCTTTTATAATGGAACCGACGAGAAGGTTCCACCCGTCCACAAGGACAAAGAGCATCAGCTTGAAGGGCAGCGATATGAATATGGGCGGAAGCATCATCATGCCTGCCGACAGGAGCACGCTGGCAACAACCATGTCGATCATGAGAAAAGGTATATAGAGCAGGAACCCTATCTGAAAGGCCCTCTTCAGCTCGCTGATCGCAAAGGCGGGGACGATGACGCGGAGCGGGATCTCCTGTGGGCCCTGGGGCCTCTTGAGATCGGCAATGTTCATGAAAAGCGCCAGGTCTTTCTCTTTCGTGTATCTCAGCATGAAGGCGCTCATCTCTTTCGACCCTTTATCAAGGAACTCTTCAAAACCGATCTTATTGTTCAGGTACGGCGTCAGCGCGTTGGCGCTCACCTTATCGTAGGTAGGGGCCATAACAAAAAACGTGAGGAACAAAGAAAGGCCGACGATGATCTGGTTCGGCGGCAGTTGGGTTATGCCCATTGCCTGCCTCAACAAGGAGAGGACGATCACGATCCTCGTAAAGGCGCTCATGAGAAGAAGTATGGCAGGAGCAAAGGCCAACACCGTCAGGACAAGAACAATATTAATGAGGTTCCTTCCTCCTTCGCCTCCGGTGAATGATGAGATAAGGCTCCCTACCTGCGTGTGGGCCTTTTCCTTCGAGTCCGCCTTTGCATCAGCGAAGGCAGGCGCGACGAGGAATGAGGCCACGAGGACAGCGATAACGATATATCTCATGGCCTTTTATCCTCTTTTTTCCATTTCGCGAGGAGGGAAATCTCTTTGTCGCCTGCGCCGATGACGAGGACGTAATCCTTCACCTCCACGACGGAGACAAACTTCTTATACCCAAGATAGATGGAATCCACTTTTTTCAGGCCGCGGCCTTCATCGGCGGGGCGAAGCCGGAACTTAAGCTTGCCGGAGTAGCGGCTTAACGCATAGATGCCGGCAACTATTCCGAGCATCACCAGAACGACCTTGAGCATCCCGACATAGGCCTCGATCATCCCAGTTCCTGCACCCTTTCCTTCGGCGTCACGATCTCAATGACCCTTACGCCGAGCCTCTCGTTGACAACGACTATCTCCCCTTTGCCCAGCAGCTTTTCGTTCACATATATGTCGACAAGGTCGCCGGCAATCCTGTTGAGCTCGATGATCGACCCCTTGGAAAGCGCCAGCAGCTCGCCGATCGGCATCTTTGTCCTGCCTATCTCAACAGACATCTCAACAGATATGTCCAGAAGGTTGCTGATGTCGATCTCAAACTTCTTTGGACTTGCGAGGGTATGATTTTCTCCTGTAAATTCTTCCATTGCGCCTCCTTAGTTGACGGATTCTTCGATCCTTATCGCCTTGTTTCCCTTATAGATCCCCATCTTGCCCCTGAACCTGGTATTCTGCTGGACCTCAACATCCACCGGATCGCTTATATATTTGTCAACGATTATTACATTCCCATCGGACGTGCTGAGGAACTCCTCCAGCGGCATTTTCTTTCTTCCCAGAACCGCCCTCACGTCGACAGGGATCTCCAGAACCCTTTCTTTTAATTTTCTGAACCATTTTTCCCTCATCTCCATGTCTTCTCTCGACGGCGTGGTTGTAAGGTGGCCCTTGATGCTCTCAAGTATCCCGTAGGGCATGCATATCTTCATCCAGCTTGTCATATCGCCTATCTCGATGTTGAATTCCGTTATCCCCACCGTCTCTTCCGGCGCCACCATGGTGATGTAATTGGGATTTATCTCTGACCTCGAATACTTGCACCTGATCTCGTAAACAGGCGCCCAGGCCTTCTCCATCTCAACGGAGACCAGGTCGATCAGCTTTTTAATGACGTTGAACTCTATCTTTGTAAATTCCCTGCCCACGATCTTCGGGGCGGTTATGTTCGTGCTGCCGAAGACTGTTTCGAGCACTGAAAAGATCATCTTTGCGTCGAAGATCACTATGTAAAATCCTTTCAGATGCTCTGTGACAACGATATTCATATTCGTCGGCAGCGGCAGGGTCTTGATAAAATCCTCGTACCCCACATACTGGATCGGCTGAAGCTCAACCTCGATCTCTTTCTCCATAAAAAGCGAGAGCGCGGACCTGAAAGATTTCGAGAACCTGTCATAGATGAAATCCAGCGCCGGGAGCCTTTCCTTTTTTCCTCTCGTGTACCTTATATAATCAAAGGTTTTGGCTTCTTTATGCTCCTGCGGCGCTTCGACCTTTTGAGTCTCTATCTCGCCTTCGGATATTCCGTGAAGCAGCGCATCTATTTCTTCCTGAGACAGTACCTGTTCCATGCAAGCTCCTTACTGGACAATAATATCCGTTATATAGACAGACCTGAGCTCTTCGCCGTTTTTAAAAAGGTCCTTCAGGCTGGCGTAGATCTCTTTTTTGATCTCGTTTCTCTGGCCGACATCCATGAGCGCCTCAGGCACCTTTGTGCCAAGGACCGATAATGTCCTGTCGCGGATCGCCGGGACCATCTTTTTTGCCTCTTCCATGATCTTCGGATCTTTCACTTCTATTCCAAGAGACACCCTGGCAAATTTTGCAGAGCTTCCGGAGAGGTTAAAAACAAACGGCTCGAGCGCCAGTATAGGGCCCACGCCGCCGTTCTTCTTTTTGCTGTCCTTCTCCTGCTTCGCCTCTGCCTGCCCTTCTTCCTGCCCGCCCAGGTATTTCTTCATTATCACGTCTCCATACATAAAGTAGCCGCCGCCGATCGCACCGCAGAAGACCAGCACAATAATGAAAAATATCAACTTCATCTTTCCCTTTTTTGCCGGTTTCGCTTCTGCCTTCTTTTGCTTCTCCGGTTTTTCCCCTTTTTTCTCTTCTGTCTTCAATTCTTTTTTCTCTTCATCCATAGCCCATCCCTCCGCTGTTGATATGAAAAAGCAATAAGTGTGCCACATCAAAAAGTGAAAGGTGAAAGGCGAAAGGTGAAAGGGTTAAAAATTGTGTAAATCAATTACATCAATTATATCAGTACTATATGCTATCTGTACGAAATATGGCGTGATCGTCAGGAAACCGGGAAAGGTTGTGCAAGGGACAAAGTCAATTTGCCCTTGCCGCCCCGATACCGATAACTGACAGGAGAACGTCATTGAATTGACAACAAAAAAGGGGCTCGATTGCGAGCCCCTTAAGGCATGGCTTACGCTGCCGCTTATCTCTTGAGATTCATGAGCTCCGCGAGGATCTCGTCCGTTGTTGTGATAACCCTTGAATTCGCCTGGAACCCTCTCTGCGCAACGATCATCTTGACGAATTCCGTTGCCAGGTCGACGTTGGACTGCTCAAGGGAATTGGGGTTTATCTTCCCGAGGCCGCCCTCGCCCGGGGCGTTGGTATATGCAACGCCTGACTCAAGCGTTTCGGAGTAGAGGTTGCTGCCCTCCCTGCTCAACCCCCACGGGTTGTTAAAGTTTGCGAGCGTGATCTGGTAAAGGCTGAGGATCTGTCCGTTGGAATAATGGCCCGATATGACCCCCTCGCTGTTGACGGTCACGTTCTGCAGGACTCCCGGCGGATACCCGTCCTGTGTCTGGAAATTGGTGGTCGACGCTATCGGATACTGGGTTGTGGTCCCGCCCCCTGAACCGGAGCCGAAAACGATATCGATCGCCTGGCCGGCGCTTGCACCCTGGGAAAAATCAAAGTTTACCGTGTTTGCGCTGCCGCCGATGGTAAGGGCGCCGTTATTGTTGAACACGAGCGTTCCGTATCCGGCCAATGCATTCGCGCCGGTTGCCGAGTCTGCAGCGTCAAGATGCGCCATCCATTCCCAGACGCTGGTCTGCGGTATTGAGGTCTCGTAAGATTTCCTGAAATAGACGGTCACCGTGTGCGCCTGGCCCAATGAATCGTATGCCGTAATGGAAGATGAATAGTTTGAGGTTGTCGTGGGGTTGCGCGTGGCGCTTTCGTAGTTGACGGCAAAACCGTCTACCCCGAGCGTCTGCGAGCCGTTCGCCAGCGCTGCCGCCGTGGTGATGTCGAGGCCTGACCCCTTCCAGTTCGTATATGTCGTCCCGGCTGCAACCGTATCGGTATAGGTCGTTGTATCGCCCGTCAGGGCGCCGTCGGGCCCCCTTTCCGCTACAGCCACTGTCAATGTTGTGCCTGATACCGTGAAGGTATAGTCGCCGACCCGCGGATAACCGCCTTCGCTTAACGTGGCAGACGCGATAGCGGTGCCCGCCCCGCCAAAGCTCGTATCGATATGTCCTGCCCATGTGGCATTTGACTGGAGGTTCACGTTCATGCCGATAAACTCTGTGGCCCTCGGCTGGCTCGGTTCAGGAGAGATCACGATATCCGTATCAACGCCGAAGGGCGCGTTCGTTGTCCTGTCTATCTCCCTGCCCTGCAGGAGGTACCCGGCAGGGTTTATAAGATTCCCGTCCTTATCGAACCTGAACTGCCCCGCGCGGGTGTAATATTTTGTATCGTTGTCACCGGACTTCACGATAAAGAAACCGTCGCCGCCGATGGCGAGGTCCGTGGGCTCGCTTGTGCTTTCGAATGATCCCTGGGCGAAAAGGGTATCGACAGAGCTCAGCGACGTGCCCCTGCCGACCTGGCTTGTCCCTGATGCCCCGAATATCGACTGGTACAGCACGTCCTGGAACGTTGCCCTGCTTGCCTTGTACCCTACCGTATTCACGTTGGCGATATTGTTGCCTACGACATTGATCGAATGGCTGTTGGAAATCAAACCGCTGATGCCGGAGAAAAAGGAACTTAACATAAAAACCTCCTTTAATTTTTAATCTGTTTGACGTTATTTGCTAAATACGTATCGCCGTTGCCGGCAACCAGCACAACGCCGCTGTCGCCTGTCCCCATGCCTCTTACAACGCGGTAAAGGCTTGCCGTGCAGCCCACCGTCTTGCCGTCCTTGACCGCCGTGGCCGCAATGGCCACGTCACCGGCGCCCTGGTGCGTATACGACAGTGTCTCTCCCTTGTTGAAGGCCACCTCTGTAATGCTGCCGTCATTAACGCTCTTCAGCATCAATATGACCTGGTCATAATCTCCTGCAGGCGTAAGGGCCACCTCATCGCCCGCCGAGAGGGTATTGCCGTCAACGTTGATCTTCTTCCCGATCACCGAAAGCCACTGAGTGACATTGCCTGTGCCTGCCAACGATTTCATCTCGTCGAGGGAAGCGGCAATATTCTGCAGCTGCTCGACCTGTGTCAGCTGCGACAGCTGGCTCAGGAACTGCTCCGGCTTCAAGGGCTCTAAAGGGTCCTGGTACTTGATCTGCTCTATGAGTATCTTCAGGAAATCCTCCTTGCCCATGGAGATCGTTGATTGAGCGGCGCTTGTCGCCTCCTTGCTTATCCCTGATGCCTGGAGAACACTGCTTACGCTCCCTATTGCCATAATGCCTCCTTTAAGTCAGCTCGTTAAGAAAGGCGCTGAAACCCTCCCCTTCCTCATACTGACCCTTCTTTTCCTCTTGCTCATGCCTGTCGCGCCTCTCAAATTCCCTCTGGTCATTGACATCGACCATAATATGCGCATATATATTTTTTCCTTCAAGGTGCCTCATGATCGTATCTTTCTGGGACTGGATAAAATTCATGACCCCTTCGCTGCCCGTCTTGATCTGCACGGTAACCTTCTGGCCATCATCCTTCAGCCCGACGAGGACCGTTTCTTTCTCATCTATTTTCAGCCGCATCACCATGTCCATCGATGTGCCCTTGTTTGCGTATTGCTCGACAACCTGAGCCACCCTGTCTGCGATGGCCGAACCGAACGCCCTGTCAAAGGCCTTTGCCCCTTCTTTGCCGTAAATCCTGTCTGCCCTGGGATCTTCTCCCCGCTGAAAGAGGCTTGCCTCCTTCTCCGCTATTGCCGGTTCCTGCTCATCTCCCGGTACAGCTTTGACCTTTTCTGTCGTGCCCTCGTGAGACATTGGCGCCGACGGTCTTTTTGCCGTCAGCAACGCCATATTCTGACCGTCTTCAACCCCCTCCTGTGCCGGCAGAATAGCCTCGTCCGGAACGATGCCCTTCCGGTAAATATCTTTTCGGTCCATCGTTTCGGCATCTCTTTTTTGAAAGAGTATGCGGTAATCTCCGTTCAGCTCCTTTTCGGCCCTGTCCTGCTCTACCGGCAACGGCTTTTCTTCCCCGGCAACAACAGGTTCAGAGGGCCTCAGCGGAAGGCCGCCTTCCTTCTCTTGAATAATATATTTTGCCATCCTGTTGTCAGCATAGGCGCTGTCCTGTCTTTCTTCCGCGACCATGTTATCCTGTACCGGCACGAACAAGCCTTTATCGGTCAACGCTGCCTGAAACATCATGGCCGGCTCTTCTGCTTTCTCCGGGGAAGCCGCCGGCCGGTCATCTGTTGCCGCATTGCCGGCGCTGTCATCCTTTTGGCCGGAAAAACGGATCAGGGGCCCTGCGCCGGCTTTGGCATCGCTACACCCGGCATCCAACGCTTCGGCTATTTCAGGATGCGCAACGGCACCCTCCTCTTTTTCGCCTGCGTCATCTGTGCCATCAATAAATACAGGGGGCAGTTCTTCGCTGTCCTGCTCCCACAAGAACCACGATTGCAACAGCGACATAAGCCCTTTTTTATCGTCCATGTCGCCTGAAGGCTCCTCTCCCTGCGCCGCAGCTGGCCCCTCCTGCTTGTCCTCAAACCCTTCCGTGCTCACAAGAAAGGTATTGCTGCCGGCGGACAACCTGTCGAGCAGGATCGCCAGAAAATCCTGCGGTATCGCCTGGCCCATATCCTGCTGCTCCGGCATGGAAAAATCCTGAGATGTCTTCGCGGTGTTCATGAATAGGCAATTTATAAGAAGGTCCATGACAAAGCATAGAACAAAAACCGTGCCATATCTCACAAATCAATAATTTTAATATGTTAGGAATATTGTGCTATGATCATTCAGGAAAATTTCAAGGAAAACATTTCCCTGTGGGGAAAATATTTCCCTCAGAGGCTAATGCAGGCGGGCATCGACCCTCAGGGCAATGTCATCAAGAAGCTTCTGCTGCTTTCTGTTGTAGGATTTCTTGATGCCTGCCGCTATCTTTGACTTCAGTTTTTGAAACATCTTTTTTTCCTTTGCAAGCTCGAAAAGCTGCAACCTTAAGCCGTTGATCCTTTCCTCTTTCTCTCTCTTCTCTCCGATCAAGGCTTCTTTTCTCTTTTCCAGGAAGATGATGTAGTCCTTCAGGACGGAAAAATCGCTTCCTTTCATCGTCACCGCACCGAGGCTGTTGTGGCTTTTGTGTATGGTTTCTTCGACCATATGCATGTTGAGAACGATCTTTTTGATCTCGATCGTGGCATCCTCGATCTCCCTCTCTTTATTCCGGATCATCGTCTCCTTCAGCTCAATGATCTTATCGATCTTGTTTTTCAGCATGGTTTTCCAATACGTTACGCAGAGAAGAGGGTTTTGCTATATACGATATCCTATATACGAAATACTGTTTTATACATAGAAAAGTATCTTCATGCTGTTCAGGGTCTCCTCGAGGGTAACCTTCTCATCGACATTTTGGGCCAGAAAGGTTCTTACGCGGTCGATCATGGACATGGCATAATCGATCTTCTTGTTGTTTCCCGGTATATATGCCCCGATATTGATCAGGTCCTCAGCCCTTTCATATTCAGACAGGACCTCTACGATCCTGCTCGAATATTCTACCTGGTCCTTTGATACGATGTCTTTCATCACCCTGCTTATGCTCCTTAAAACATCGACCGGCGGATATTGGTTCATATCGGTCAGCCTGCGTGAAAGAACGATGTGCCCGTCAAGGATCGCCCTTGAAGCATCAGCGATGGGGTCATCAAGGTCATCTCCTTCAACAAGCACCGTATAGATGCCGGTCATGCTCCCCTCGCCTTCCCCGTTCCCGGCCCTCTCAAGAAGTTTCGTCAATAAAGAAAAGACGCTCGGCGTATAGCCTTTCGACGTAGGAGGTTCTCCAATCGCCAGGCCGATCTCCCGCTGTGCCATGCCAAACCTGGTAAGGGAATCCATGAGCAGGAGGACGTCCATGCCCCTGTCGCGAAAATACTCCGCGATCGCTATTGTAAGAAAGGCCCCTCTTACCCTGATAAGCGGCGGCTGGTCCGAGGTCGCCACAACGACAATGGAATTTTTAATGCCGTCGCCCAGGTCTCTCTCGATAAATTCCCGCACCTCTCTGCCGCGCTCTCCTATAAGCCCGATGACGTTCACCTGCGCCTCGGTATGGCGCGCTATCATCCCCAGGAGGACGCTCTTGCCGACGCCCGATCCGGCGAATATGCCTATTCTCTGCCCTCTGCCGCAGGTAAGAAGCCCGTTGATGCTCCGGATGCCAAGGTCAAGCGGCGCCGTGATCCTTTTCTTCTTCATGGGGTTTACCGTTTTCCTGTATACCGGAATCTGTTCCTCATACATTACCGGGCCCTTGCCGTCCATCGGGTTGCCAAGCCCGTCTATTACCCTGCCGAGGAGCCCGTCGCCGACCGATGCCTTTACGGTGTGCCTTTTTGAAAGTATCCTGGAGCCTATCCCTATGCCGCGGAGATCTCCAAGGGGCATCAATAATGTCTTTCCGTCCTTGAACCCGACGACCTCTGCGTCAATCGGCGGAGTACCATCAATGGGGAATATAAGCGCTGAATCGCCTACAGAAGATATGGGGCCCCTGCCCTCTATGACAAGGCCCACAACCTGGTTGACCCTTCCGTAAATCCTGTACGGATAGATCCCGTGGATGACACTTTTAGCAGCGAGGATCCTTTCTGTATTAAAAGCGTCCATTCAGGAATTCTTTCTTTAATTCTTCGATTTGCGTTGAGATCCTGCCGTCAATATCGCCAAACGCCGTTTCTATAACAAAACCAGGCTCCTTAAGGGTATCGTCGTGAACAACCTTCAAGGAGCCGATGTTCGTCTCAGGTATATGCCGTGCATCTTCAGCCCTGATCTTTATCAGGATCTGGCTTTTATCTTCGCAAAGCTCCATAGCCCTCCTCGCCATTTCCATGACGATCTCTCTCCTCTCCTCACACTCTTTCAGCACGATCGTCTCTGCGAAGGTCAGCGCCAGCTCCACCGATAATTTTTCACTTTTTTTTACCAGTTCGTCCCTGAAAGAAGTGAGCCCGGCTATGTAGCTGTTGATCCTCCTGACAAGAGGGTCGACCTTCTTCATTCCCACCTCATAACCGGCCTTTTCACCTTGCGCAAAGGCGTCCTCAAAGACCTTCCTCGCTTCATCTTCAATGTCTCTTTGTACGCGCCTGCCCGGATCTTCTGGTGATGCGTCGAAAAACCCGACAAACTCGGACTGCTCGCCCTCTACTTCCCTCTCAAGGTCATACAATACGTACGGTTTCATTTTTATGGGGCTTACGTCGCCCCCTCCAGCAGCAAAGCCGCCGGAGCCTCCTCCTCTCGCCCGAGAACGGGCTATAAACTATTTTTATGGGGCTCACGTCATCTTCTATTATACAAACTGCTCTTTTCCGCTGGAAAGGAATACCTTCCCTTCGCCTTCGAGCTTCTTCGCAACCATTGCGATCCTGACCTGTGCCTTTTCGACATCAGATAAGCGCACCGGCCCCATGGCCTCAAGGTCTTCCTTCAACATCGCTGCGGCGCGCTCGGACATGTTCGCAAAGATCTTTTCCTTCATCGCGTCGGAAGAGCCTTTGAGGGCTATTCCGATATCTTCCGAAGTAACCTCTTTGAGGAGCACCTGGATGCCCTTGTCATCGACCTTCTGAAGGTCTTCGAAGGTAAACATCAGTTGCCTGATCCTTTCAGTAAGCTCCGGGTTGAGCTCCTCCAGCTTGCCCAGAAGTTCGCTTTCAACGGTCCTGTCCATCTGGTTCAGTATGCTTGCAACCGCCTCCACTCCGCCGAGCTGCCGTCCCTCGGCATTGCTCACGGTTTCCAGCTGTTCCTTAATGACGTTCTCGACCTCCGCCAGGACATCGTTGTCCACCTTCTCGAGAAACGCCATTCTCATCATCACATCTGTCTGTATATTGTCGGGGAGGGCCATGATGGCATCTCCGGCCTTCTTGGACCCCAGCGTGGAAAGTACTAGGGCAATTGTCTGGGCGTGCTCTCCTCTCAGCACATTTGCCAGTATCCTCGGGTCGCATCTCCTTAAAAATTCTCCCGGCGCTCCCTTTTTTGTCTCCATGCTGCCGATAAATTCTTCTGCCTTGTCATCGCCGAAGCTTTTTTTGATGATCGTCTTGAATCTCTGTTCCCCGCCGACAACCTGCTTGTTTCTCCTGCTCAGTTTCGACATGAACTCCTCGTGGACCTTCGTCACAACAGTATCAGGGATCAGCCTTAGCTTCGCGATCTCGTGCCCGATGGCTTCTATCTCCGTTTCATCAAGCTCTTTGATGATCTCCTTGGTCATCTCCTCATCAAGGGTCAGCAGCATAATAGCCGCCTTTTTTATGCCTGGCATCTCTTCCGGTTCCATCACGTTCCTTCCTTCACCCATTCCCTGATGATCGAGCCGACAAGCGCCTTATCCTTCATAACGTTCGCCAGGGCGGCTGTTGCCTTGTCCTCGATGGCCTCTGTCCCTGCGGCATTGCTGTTCTTCACGTATACATCCCGTATCTGCTGGAGCGGCAGCGTCTCTTCCCTCCTCTTTAGGATCCCGAGAAAGGGCTTGATCACAAACAGGAATATCGCCACAAGCATGATCAGGTAGACGACATATTTGCTGACGCTCATGATAAGGTCCTTTCTCTCGGCCTTTTCTATGAGCGCCCTTTCGTCGGCAAAACTTTCAGTTTCGAAGGGGACATTGAGAACTTCGATCTTGTCCCCCCTTCCTTCGTTATACCCTACTGCCCGGGCAATGACGTTTTTGATATTGTCGATCTCTTTCTGCGACCTCGGGACATACTTCAGCTCTTCCCCCTTCTGTCCCTTCACCTTCTCGTATTTCCCGTCGACAACGATCGCGAGGGATATCTTCCTGATGTCTCCGTAAGGCTCTATGATCTTGCTTACGGTCTTGCTTACCTCGTAGGACGTCTGCGCCTCTTCCCGCTCTGATTCGTTGGAACGGCCGCTTTGGCTATCCGCTTTGGCATCGCCTTTTTTTCCGATGTTCGGGACGTTTGATGCCACCCCTGGCACGCCTCCGCCTATCCTTCCTTCGCTTCTGTTGACGGTCTTCTCTTTACTTTTCCTTTCGCTCGCCACGACAGCCTTGTTCGGCAGGTACTCCTCTTCAACCTTTTCAACTTTTCTCAGGTTGAGCTCAACGCTTGCCCTGACAATAGACCTGCTCGATTGTATGAATTTGTCGAGCATCGACTGGACAGATTCCTCGATCGTCCTTTCAACGCTTTTCTGCAGCTCGAAATGCTGCCCTGACAGGGCGATCGACGAACCGGCGCCGCTATTTTTGTAGAGGATCTTGCCGAAAGAATCAACGACGGTGATATTCTCCGGCCTTAAGCCTTCGATGCTGCCTGCGACAAGATGGACAACCCCTGCGACCTGTTCCTTTGCAAGGTTCCTTCCCTGTTTCAGCTTCAAGAACACAGAGGCAGTGACCTCCCTCTCGCGATCGGCAAAGAGCGATTTCTCCGGTATGGCAATATGCACGCGGGATGCCTTGACCTCCGGCATCTGGTTGATGGTCCTCGACAGCTCGCCCTGCACCGCCCTTTTATAATTGATATTCTGCATGAACTCCGTCATGCCGTAATTCGTTTTATCAAAAAGCTCGAACCCCATGCCTCCGCTCCCGGGAAGAGAGTTCTGCCCTGCCAGCAAAAGCCTCACATCATGAACCTTTTCTTTGGGCACGTGAACCGACGTACCTCCCACGCCCAGCTTGTATGGGACCTTCAGCTCTTTCAGCCTCGAGACGATCATCGACGCATCCTCGGTGGAAAGCCCTGAAAAAAGCGTGCTGTAGCTCTCTTTCTGTATGAAGGAGAGGCCGATAATAGATCCCCCTACAATTGTGACAAGGACAAAAAGGTGTATGTAGAGCTTGTTCTTCGGCGTCGTTCTCAGGTAGTTCCTGAAGCCATTGAAAATGCCATCCATGGATCCCATGGCTATACCTGCATCCTCATAATCTCTTCATAAGCGCTTATGATCTTGTTCCTGATCTGCATCATCATCTGGAATGTCATGTCAGCCTTTTCCATGGCAATCATTGTATTGTGGATGTCCTGGCTTTCCATCTTCGCCAGCTTTTCCACTTCCTTATCTGCTTCCTTTTCCAGCTCTGTGACCTTTTGAATAGACTCTTTGAGAACATCGCTGAAAGATACCTTGTTGCCCTGTTCGCTGCTCTGTATCTTTGCCGCCTCTGGAAAACGACTCAGCGTAACGCTGTCTATCTTCATAAAGCGCCCCCTATTTTCCGATATCCAGCGATTTTAAAAACATCGCCTTTGTTGTGTTCATGACGTTAACGTTCGCCTCATAAGCCCTTGTGGCAGAAACCATGTCTGCCATCTCTTCCATAAGGTTTACATTCGGGAACGTAACATACCCTTCGCTATCGGCATCGGGGTGGCCGGGATCAAAAACCTTTTCAAAGGACTTCTCGCTTTCCGCGACCTCCTCCACCCTGACGCCCTCAACCCTCCTCGACAGCAGTCCGCTGAACTCCTTGTCGTCGGACACGTCTGCCGTGCCGAAGACCACCTCTTTCTTTTTGTAGGGGCCTCCGTCCTCGGTCCTCGTGCTGTGTATATTCGACAGGTTCGTGGCTATTACCTCCATCCTCGTCCGCTGCGACTTTAAGGCGGAGGCGCTGATCTTCATAATATCCAGCATTCCCATGCTATCTCCTTCCCTCGCTTATGAGATATTTCATTAAAGAAAATTTCTTTGTCGCGACCTGGACCAGCGAATGGAACATGAGCTGGTTCTCGGTAAGCTTCACCATCTGGTTCTCCATGTTCACCGTGTTCCCGTCGATCGTGCCTATGCCATCACACTCAGCCCTCTCCCTGACCTCTATGCTGCCGACGCCGCTCATCTTTCTCCCGAGCTCGGCCTTGAAGTCAATGTCCTTCTCTTTATAGCCGGGAGTGTCTACGTTCGCCAGGTTCCCGGCTATTACCCTATGGTAGAATGCGCGTATATTAAGGGCCTTTTCAATAAGATTCATCGTTGTCATCAATACCCCCTCGCAGGGATCTCGTATCCCATTGACCTGTACTCATGGATCTTGTTTCTCAACGTTCTCACGGTAATGCCGAGGATGCCCGCCGCCTTGGTCCTGTTTCCCCCTACCGACTTCAAGGCGTCAAGGATCAGCTTTGTCTCCATCTCCTTGACGGACCCCAGCGCCGCGCCGTTGGAACACTCCAGGTCTTTTAAATGGTTCAGCTTTATAACAGAGCTATTCGACAATATGCACGCCCTCGCGATGGTGTTCTCCAGCTCTCTCACATTCCCTTTCCATTGTTTCTCCGCAAGAAACCCTATCGCATCTTCGCTGATGCCGACGTCCATGCCCATGGAGTGCTTCTTCAAAAGGTACGCAACCAGCGGCGGGATATCTTCTTTCCGGTCCCGAAGCGGCGGCACCAGCACAGGGAACACGTTGAGCCTGTAATAGAGGTCTTCCCTGAACTTGCCGTCCCTTACCAGGGCCTCTATATTTTTGTTTGTCGTTGCGATCACGCGGACATCAACCTTTTTCGGGTATTTCGACCCCACTACCTCTATCTCCTTCTCCTGCAGGGCACGCAAAAGCTTTGCCTGGAGCCGGAAATCCATTTCGGTGACCTCGTCAAGGAGGATCGTGCCCCTTTCTGCGATTTCAAATTTTCCCGGCTTCCTTGACAATGCCCCTGTAAAAGCGCCTTTTTCATATCCGAACAGCTCGCTTTCAAGAAGGTTCTCCGGCAGGGCAGCGCAGTTAACAGGCACGAACGGCTTATCGGTCCGCGCGCTGTTCTCGTGGATAAAGCGGGAGACAAGCTCTTTGCCGACGCCGCTCTCGCCGAGCACCAGAACTGTGGCGTCCGATTTGGCAACCCTCTCGGCCTTTTGCAAAACCTCCCTCATGGCCCTCGATGCGTAGATGATCTTCCCGTTGCTGACGCCGAGCGCCCGTTTCAGCACGCTGTACAGGGTATCCGTGTTAAAGGGCTTCTGAATATAATCGAAAGCGCCCTCTTTCATAACCGTAACGGCATCCTGTATCGTCCCATATCCGGTAATAAGGATAACGGGAAGAAGGGGCGATTCTTCCTTGATATGTTTAAGAAGGTCAATGCCGCCCAAGCGCGGCATCTTTACATCGGTGATAACAAGGTCATAGGCCTGTTTGTTGATCTCCGATACTGCCTTCATCCCGTCATCGACGAGGGAGACGCTGAACCCGGCCTGCGTCAGGGATTCTTTCAGCGCAATCCTCATATGGTCATCATCATCTACAACCAGTACATTTGTCTTCATTTTCTATCCTTTGGAATATACATAAAAAAGGACGAACCGGACCCCGCTGAAGATTCCACCTCGATGAAGCCACCGTGTGCCTGAACGATATTGTACACGATGAACAATCCGAGCCCGACCCCTTTATCCTTCATTGTGAAGAAAGGGTTGAAGATATTGCGCCTCACATCCTCCGACATCCCGACGCCGTTGTCGCTGACAACAAGCAGCACACAGCTTCCTTCTTCACGGACCTCTATCCTGATAGCCCCTTTCTCGCCGACGGCATCTATCGCGTTGCTGATAAGGTTCATAATGACAAGCTTTATCAGGTCGGGGTCAAAGAATGACGGCCCCTGGTAAGCGGCGCTGAATTCGACATCTATCTCCCTGCCCATAATGGAAACGCTCATAAAATCGAGGGTATCGCTGACGATCTGAAAAAGTTCCTCTTCCTTGAGGACAAGCGTTTTGGGCCGCGTGTAGGAGAGTATGTTGTTGATGATCCTGTCGATCGTTTTTAAGCCAAAGAGGACATAGTCAACATACTTCTTCTCTTTTGACCGCAGCCTGCCTCCCTGTATCATCGACAGGAACAGCTCCATGCTTCCCAGGGGGTTTTTGATCTCATGGGCGATCCTCGCCGCCATCTCCCCCATTGCCCTCAGGCGTTCGTCCCTTTCGCTCCTCTCTTTCATCTTTTCGACTTCCGTTACATCTTCGATGACAATGACCTCTTTGCCCTCAAAGCCATTGGTCAATCTCTCTTTTCTCCACCTGAAGCATTCCTTGCCGTTTTTGATCTCGCCGGTCTTCTCCCCATTCACATTGAGGTGCGGAACGATGCCCCCGGCGGTCAGTTTTGCCGCATTCCTGTTCTGGAACGCAACCGACCTCCTGTCGAGGACTACAACGCCCACAGGCAATGAATTCAGGATGTTATTAAGGTACTCGCCCGCCCTTTCGAGCTCAGCGTTCTTTGCCTCCACCTCTTTTGTAAGCTGGGCTATCCTGCTTTCCAGCATTCCGTAATAGCTGATTATTGAATCAGAGGCCCTTGAAAATTCGTTAAAGGCATTTTCCAGAAGTTTCACATCAGGAACAAACATGCCTTTTAAAATGCAAGATGTATACCAAAGCTGCAAGGCGAAAAACAATTAGATACTATATAACCAAGCTCCAATTAATAACCAATAACCAAACAGAGACTTACCGGCATTGCTCCTTGTTTGGGTATTCTGTCATTGGTCATTGGGTATTTATTGGTGATTGATGTTTGGTTATTGGTTATTCTCTGTAAGTTGTCATTAATTTGACATACGGGGTGTCAGTCGATGCCGAGGCGCTTCATCTTCTCGATCAACGTGGTCCTGTTGATGCTTAATACCTGGGCGGCCTTGCTTTTCACGCCCTGCGTCTCCTGGAGCGCCTTCGAGATCAGGGTCTTTTCGAACTCTGTGACAAGGGTGTCGTACCCTCTTTCCATATTGAGCGGCGCTGCTTCTTCTATGCTTTCAGCAGCGTAAAGTTTTTCAGGCAGATCTTCAAGGTCGATATAGCCGCTTCTCTTCAAAACAGCCATCCTCTCAACAATGTTCTGCAGCTCCCTCACGTTGCCGGGATATTGGTAGTCAAGAAGCGCCCTGATCGCCTCTTCTGTAAAACCTTCGATATTGGCATTGTTCAGACGGTTCGACTGCTCGAGAAAGTAGTTCAGCAACAACGGTATGTCCTGCCTTCTCTCCCGCAGCGGCGGTATGTGGATGGGCACTACATTGAGCCGGTAGTAAAGGTCTTCGCGGAATTTCCCCTGCTTCACGAGATCTTCAAGGGACCGGTTCGTAGCAGCGATTATCCTCAAGTCCACCGTTATTGTCTTCGACCCTCCGATGCGCTCAAAGGACCTCTCCTGGAGAACGCGGAGAAGCTTTACCTGCAGGTTTACGCTCATATCGCCTATCTCGTCGAGAAAGATAGAGCCGCCGTTCGCGATCTCGAATCTTCCCAGCCTGGTATTGGCAGCACCCGTAAAGGCCCCTTTTTCATATCCAAAGAGCTCACTCTCGAGCAGCGTTTCGGGTATGGCGCCGCAGTTTACAACGACAAGGGGGCTGTCCCGTCGGGATGAGTTGAAATGGATCGCCCTCGCAACAAGCTCCTTCCCCACGCCGCTTTCCCCCGTAACAAGGGCGGTGGCGTTCGTGTCTGCCACTTTCTCTATGAGCTCGAACACCTTCTGCATGGGGAAGCTGTTTCCAATAATATTTTCAAACTTATACTTATCCTTGAGGCAGCTTCTCAGTATCGTGTTTTCGCGCATGATCTTGTTCTCGGCATACCTCCTCAGCAGGTTGGATTTCAGCCGCAGCCCCTTGGGGATATTATCCGCCTTGATGAGGTTGAAATAGTACATCGCCGAATCTACCGTCGCGAGCACCTCCTCGAACTTGAAGGGCTTCAGTATGTAGTCAAAGGCCCCGCACCTCATCACTCCGATAGCTGTTTCAAGGCTCCCGTAGCCGGTTATGACAATCCCCAGGGTATCGAGGTATTCCTTCTGGATAAAATTTATCAGCTGAAGGCCGTCTATCTTCGGCATCATCAGGTCGGTGATCATGATCTGATAATTGTTGTTCTTCAGGGCAATGAGGGCCTTCTTGCTGTCATTGAAGGGGTCTACGGTATAGCCGTTGCCCTTCAGGAATTCGCTCAGCATCATGAGTATATCTTCTTCATCTTCTACAACGATTATCCTGCCCTTTTCCATCCTGCCTCTTTGCTATTTTTTTCTTTTGTCGATAATGATGTTCGAATTCTTCAGCATGTCCCAGGCCTTTTCCTTGTCCCTTTCTTCTTCTGTGATCCCATCCTTTTTTTCCTGGGACGAACCGATCGCGTACGTTGTCGTCTCTTTGTCCCTTTTCACCTCTATCTCTCCGCCATAAATGTTCAACGGAACGTGGAGTGCAAGGACAGCAAAAGCGATCCATATTTTTTTCATACTATTCTTCATCCCCGATATGATATTATTATAAATATTTTCTCTCTTTTAGTAAGCAAAAATCGTTCCACGGATATTATTATTGCAAAAGATTATCATAATACTTGAAAATATAATTTGTCCATTATATATTTTCCGTTATCTAAAGGATTTTAGATGCGCAATTTAAAACCCTTCCTGAAAAGATGCCTGACCCCAATTACCATCCTTATAGTTCCCCACTCGAAGTCTCAGCCTTTCCGGGTCAAGGTATCTTTCTTGACGCTTCTGGCCTGCGGCTTCCTCTGCCTGACAGGGGCGGGCTATTTAACATCTATCGGCGTCGACACTATCGAATATTACACAATGAAAAAAAAACTTTCCTACCTCGCGAAAGAATTTGATGACCTGAAAGCGACCATCTCATCGCTGAAAAAGGCCGATACGGAGCTCACAAGGCTCCTCTCGCTGAAATCGAGGAACACTATCCTCAAGTCTGTCGATTTTAAGGATACAGGGTCGCCCGATATCGAGTCCCTGAAGAAACAGATCAACGAAACCGTCCAGTCCGTCTATTCCATCAGAAAATATATCTCTGAGCAAAAAGACCTTTACCTTGCGACACCATCAGGGTGGCCTGTTAATGGCCCTGTAAGCTCGCATTTCGGGGAAAGGATACACCCGGTGACAGGCGAAAAGAACATGCATACGGGGATCGACATACGGGCGTCTGCCGGCACACCGATACACGCTACGGCCCCCGGGATCGTCAGCTTCTCGGGCTGGACAAACGACAGCGGCTACATTATTGTTGTGGAGCACGGCCACGGCTTCAGCACCGCTTATGCCCATAACAGGAAAAACCATGTTTCTGTCGGTCAGAAGATAAAAAAAGGAGAACTCATCGCAAGCTCAGGCTCCACGGGAATAACAACGGGGCCACACCTTCACTATGAAGTATGGAAAAACGGCAAACAGATAGACCCAAGCCTTTATCTGAAAGAGATGCGATAATGTTCCACAAAAAAAACTCATCGCTGGAAACATTCATAAGCAAAGATGTAACAATAAAGGGCGAGCTCACCACAGATGGGATTGTCAGGATCGACGGGAACTTTGAAGGCACCATCAGGGCAGACGGCCTTATCATCGGAAAAACCGGCGAGATCAAAGGGGATGTGGCGGCCCGCGAGATAATGGTTGACGGCAATATCGAAGGAAACATCAACGCCCTGGAGACCATTGAGATAAATCCCGACGGCAAGGTACAGGGCGATATACAGACCTTCAAGCTGATCATCTCCGAAGGCGCCTTTTTCGTCGGGCGCTCCTCGATGCAAAGGCCGCTGGATACCCAGCCGGAAGAGCATGAGCAGGATGAATCGGGCGGACCTGCCGAAAACAAGGTCAAGAAGCTCTTCAAGGCAATCTCTATCTTTTAACCACTTTCAAAAAGTCAACCTCGCAATGTCATGTTTATGGCCACGATAGTCAAAATACAAACACCCAACGCAGCGATCAGCTGTCAGCACTCAGCTAACAGCAAGAAGAACCAGGTTGAGGAAAGATAGACTTTACTTCGCCTTAGCGTAGCCTGCTCTTTGCTAAAAGCTGATAGCTGATAGCTGTGAGCTGTCTTGCGCCTTACGGGTATTCTTGAATGGCATTTCTTTTGCATTCTTTTCGTGCATCGATGATGAAAAGTGAAAAAAATATCTTGCAAGTTTCTGTAAGTAGAATAAAATATGCATAGGCATAACTTAAATCGCACATTATAAAAATAAAAAAGGAGAAGAATTATGATACCGGAAAAGAAAACGAGCAGTTCGGAATATGAGGAAAAGGACATCACCACTGTGGTTGCCGACGATCTCGAGATAAGAGGGACTATCAGGTTCAAGACCTCTGTGATGCTGAAGGGCATCTTCGAGGGGGAGATCTTCTCCGAAGGGCTCCTGGTCGTTGGCCCTACCGCAAAGGTCACCGCCACTATCAGCACAAAAACCCTGGTTTCCCACGGCGAGATTACCGGCAATGTCACAGCAACCGACCAGGTTACCCTCAAAAATACTTCTCTGCATAACGGCGATGTCACCACCCCGAACATTATTATCGAAAACGGCGCTGTGTTTAATGGCTCATGCGCAATGAGGGCAAAGGACATAACGGTAAAATAGCGATAAAAACTCACCACATCTGTAAGCCCACAAAAAGGAGGGAGTGATGGGGAATGGAATACCGATCATTAACGAACCGGCAGAAGAAAAAATCGTCACTGTTATAGCCGACGATCTCGAGATAAGAGGGACTATCAAGTTCAAGACCTCTGTAATGCTGAAGGGCATCTTCGAGGGGGAGATCTTCTCCGAAGGGCTCCTGGTCGTTGGCCCTACCGCAAAGGTCACGGCAACGATCAATACAAAAACTTTGGTTTCCCACGGAGAGATCACGGGAGACGTACTTGCCGAAGAGCAGGTCGTCTTAAGAGAGACCTCAACTCATACGGGAGATATAAAGGCCCCGTATATTATGATCGAGAGCGGGGCGGTCTTTAACGGCGCCTGCGCAATGGATAGGGGGGGAGCTGCCGTCATGGCGGATTCAGCAATTGCAGAACAACCGGCGCCTGCCGAAGAATCTTCGCCTGTCGAAGAAAAACAGGAGCCGTTCCCTGAAGTACGCCACGAGCAAAAAAAGAGGCAGCCCAGAGAGAAGGTTCATTCCGAAGAACCTCCAGGCGCATCTGAAACCGCCGTCACAAATGATACAAAAGGGGAAGAACCAAAACCCGGCGAACTTCTCTAAAAAGCCTTATCTCTCGCAGGGCCCGCAGAGAAAGACAGAAGCACAATAACCCCTACGCCGAAGGCGTTGAGGGTTTATCCTGATATGGGTAGTCTCTCATATCAGGATAAGAAGATATTCCTTCTCCGCGATCTCTGCGGGCTCGTTTTCTCTACAATTATTCTGCCAACTATGCGATACTGATCGTAAACCAAGGTGAGGTCAAGGTTCAGGCCAGGGGAACAATGGACAGGGAAAAGGCCAAAAAAAGGATAGAGGAGCTCAGGCGGGAGATAGAGTACCACAACCACCGCTACTATGTCCTTGACGACCCTGTCATCTCCGACGGCGAGTACGACGTTCTCATGAGTGAGCTGCAAGGGCTCGAAGGCCGGCATCCTGGCCTCATCTCTCCCAATTCGCCCACACAAAGGGTGGGTGCCCAGCCGCTCGAGGGATTCAATACCATCTCCCATGCCGTCCCCATGCTGAGCCTCGCAAACGCTATGGCCGTCGAAGAGGTCATAGATTTTGACAGGCGCGTAAAAAAAATCCTTAACACCGGGGACGTGGACTACGTGATGGAGGTAAAGATCGACGGACTGGCGGTGGAGCTCGTCTACGTCAACGGAGAATTTAAGCAAGGATCAACGCGCGGCGACGGGTTTGTCGGCGAAGACATTACCCAAAATCTCAGGACTATACAATCCATCCCCATGAGGCTCATTCAGACGTCTGACATCCCGCTGCCTGAACACCTCGAGGTACGTGGCGAGGTCTACATGGGCAGAAAGGAATTCCAGGCGCTGAACAAGAAGCGCGAAGAGACCGGGGAGCCGCTCTTCGCAAACCCCAGGAACGCAGCAAGCGGGTCCATGAGACAGCTCGACCCGAAGATAACGGCGGGGAGGAAGCTGAACATATTCTGCTACGCCCCGGGACGGGTCTCGGGCATCCGCCTTGAAACACACATGGAATTCCTTGATAATTTAAAGATATGGGGATTTCGCATAAACCCTTTTATAAAGTTATGTATACATATAGATGATATTATTGACTATTATAAATACATAAAGCACATAAGGGATGAAATCCCCTACGAGATCGATGGCACTGTCATAAAAGTGAACAGGCTGGATTATCAGGAACTGCTGGGGACCGTGTCAAGATCGCCGAGGTGGGCGATCGCCTTCAAGTTTGAGGCCCAAGAGGAACTCACCTCAGTTGAAGCCATCGAGGTTAGCGTGGGGAGGACAGGAGCCCTGACCCCTGTAGCGATCCTGAAGCCCGTCCTGATCGGCGGCGTCGAGGTCTCACGGGCGACACTTCATAATGAAGACGAGATACAGCGGAAAGGTATCATGATAGGCGATACGGTAATGGTATCCCGGGCAGGCGACGTGATCCCCGAGGTCGTAAGGGTGGTGAAAGAAAAGCGGAGCGGCCACGAGAAACCCTTTTCCATGCCAGGGCGGTGCCCGGTCTGCGGCGAGGACGTCGTGCGCCCGCCAGGTGAGGCGATCAGGCGGTGCGTCAACATCAACTGTCCCGCACAGATCAAAGGCAGCATAGAGCATTTCGCGTCAAAGAGGGCGATGGACATCGACGGGCTCGGCACGAAGCTCGTAGAGCAGCTCGTCGACAAAAAGGTGATCAGGGACGTTTCCGACCTCTATTACCTGAAGATGGAAGATCTCATCGGGCTCGAAAGGATGGCAGACAGGTCCGCCAAAAATATCATCGATGCCATTGAAGCCTCGCGCAGGCGTCCCTTTGGCAGGTTCATCTACGGCCTCGGCATCCGGCATGTGGGAGAACATATTGCGGGCCTCCTTGCCGAACGTTTCGGAAACATTCATGAATTGATCGAAGCAGACATAGAGGCCCTTCTCAGGATTCCCGAGGTGGGCCCTGAAGCTGCAAACAGCATCGTATCATTTTTCAAAGACATGAAGAACAGGGAAACCATTGACAGGATACTGGCAGGCGGCGTCACTATTGAATATGGGCCAACGAACAAAGGGAAGCTCGACGGGACCCTCTTCCTCTTTACCGGCTCATTAAAGAGCATGTCCAGGGACGAGGCGCGGCAAAAGATAGAGGACCTGGGAGGAAAAACGACGAACGCCATCAGCCAAAAGGTCACCCACCTCGTCGCTGGAGAAGAGGCGGGCTCAAAGCTGGACAAGGCAACGAGGCTGGGAATAAAAATTCTTAGTGAAGAAAAATTTATAGAGACCATTCTTAAAGAATAATATCATACTATCAATAGAACTCATTAATTTACTTGACAAAATTTATATGATTGTGGCATATAATATACTATGCAGAAGCAACGGTTCCGTGCACAAGGGTTTACTGTAATTTTTACCTTTGACTTTATTGCAGAAAACAGTTATTGTTATACTATGAATAACAGTAAAATGCTTTGTAAAATTGGATTATCTGTAAATTGATTTTACATCTTGCAACTTTGTCCGACAACAAATACATTATTGTTAGAAAATGAAGTAAAAGGAGGTACAAATGAAAAGACTCTTTATTTTGTTAGCGGCTATCGGGTTCCTCGCGGCAGCAAGCGGGGCGATGGCAGCCGATACTGCCAGCGTCGCCGTATCGGCCACCGTGACAGGCACATGCAAGTTCAACTCCGGCGGCACCTTGTCCTTCAC